>Ga0210409_10000015_pt1 | contig 495809 bp, 451 predicted proteins | sample IncBWH17MmetaG_FD_161649 | JGI IMG/M metagenome (GOLD analysis project Ga0210409, IMG submission 161649) | Forest soil microbial communities from Barre Woods Harvard Forest LTER site, Petersham, Massachusetts, United States - Inc-BW-H-17-M | ecosystem: Environmental > Terrestrial > Soil >...
GTAGGCATGAACCGCGATGCCGTGCTCGTGCACCGTATCGCGCAGCAGTTCGTAGTAATGCCGACGATCTTCTTCATCCACAAAGATGGCGCAGCGGTTCACTCCGCGTTGGGTGATGTGGAGGGGATTGCCCGGGAGTTCCAGACGGGTTTGGCGAGGCATGACGGCAGCATTGCACGCACTTGTGTGTCAATCCGCAGGTGCGACGATCGGTGCAATGTAGGGCTTCAGCAAGTTTTGACGTGACTTAATTCCCTCCGTCCCCTTATTGCCCTTATTCGGTCCCCTTATTCGTGGGATTCCTGCGGGTGCAAGAGGGCCGCTTGATATCCCCGGCGGAATGGAGTTCCAAGGTGGATCGGGCGGGAACGGACTGGACCCCAGAACTACCGGGTTTAGGTACATGGACCCGGTGACCAAGGGGCGCTACTCGTACCCAGATGGATATGGAACCTATAACAATGAGGATTCAAGTGGTGTGCGTCAGGGAGTCAATCCTTACACCGGACGTACAATCCCTAACTCAGATCCGATGCGGCACATACCGGGAGGATAAATGAGCGGTGATACAGCTATGACTTCTGAAATCGAAGATTTGGCCGGACAATTCTGTCGCGATGTTAAGTTTACGGAGGACTATGTATGCCTCGTATTTGATCGCGCTGTAGTAAACGCTTATACGTTGCCACTGTTGGAAATCGGTGATCTGGTAAAACGATCTGAAGATGGGGACTACCAATCTGCACTGCTTGGCTTGGTTAATCAATCTGTGACCCGGGCCAAGGAATGTCCCGAAGACAGGTTGCGTATTGAGTTTATCAACGGTGCAGTTTTGATCATTCCCATCGACGATTTATCCAGATCGGGAATTGAGGCTGCCTGGTACTATGAGCCACGTGGTTCCATCAGTAGAGTTTGGTAAACGGCTCGGAAAAATGAGTCGCCTCGCAGCCAAATCGTTCGCTTATAGAGCGTTTGCGTTGTCCGGGCGTTCTGTTTTACATCATCGTCCGAATAAAGCGGTTCGGCATGGTCGAAACACACCTCCGTCGGCTTCGACAAGCCGATAGCCTGTGAGGTCTGCCCGCCGTCAAGGGTGCGTTTCGCCGGTCTGCGGCCACCAAATGTGCTCAATGGAAGCATTGGCATGTAATATGTTTTTCAAGAAAAGAAGCGAGCTTCTGGAGAAGTAGGAGCGAAAAGTTCTCAGTGTCGCCCCATGGCTTGTTTCAAAGTAGTGTTCTGAGGATCTAACGCAGGGTTGTAACGGATGACAGAGAGAAGTTATTTTCGCAATGGTGACGGAATACGTGGCATGGCTTGTCTCATCGTTTTGCTAGGGCATTCGATGAGCTTTTTTCATCCTCGACTTACTCCCACATTTGCAGGAGTCGGCAAGATTGGTGTATGGCTCTTTTTTGTCTTAAGCGCCTTTTTACTCACCAATCAACTTATACGTCGCGGAATCAATAGCGCGGTATTGAAGCACTACGCAATAAGTCGCTTCATACGAATTATTCCGCTATATTTTATCGCATGTGTTGCTTACTTTGCGCTAGGATCTGCTGGCATCGATACCAGCGCGGACCTACAGCAGGCTGCATTGATGCAGTATGGATATGCACATCTGTGGACTATACCCGTTGAGTGCAAGTTCTACGTCGTGCTCCCTGCCATCGTAGCAGTAGCTCTATGGACACAGCAGCGCTTGCATCATAGGTTCGGTTTCTGCCTGACCTTAACCTTGGCAGTCGCCATTGCGATTATTTTCCCGTTTTATATGATATCGAGTAATTCGATAGAGCTGTGGCCTTATATACCCGCCTTCTTATGCGGCTCACTTGCAGCGCTTTGGAAATCTGCACGGATGTCGATGCCATCTGATCGAAATCGTTGGCTATTCAATCTTTCGATGCTTGTGGTCACCATCGCATCTACCAACCCCATACGGTCAATTATTTTCCCTCACACGTCTGTCAACTTCTTGATGGATAAATTTATCTTTTTCGGCGCACTCTTTAGCATTTTTCTGGTGATGAATATCAATGCCAAAGGAGTGATCAATAAACTTTATGGCAACAAACCGATGGTGCTTTTAGGTAAGTGGAGCTACCCTATTTATCTGTTTCATTGGTTTATATTCTCAAAGCTGTCAAAGCCCCATTTAGAGAGCTGGTCATGGCACTTTATTGCCATATTCGTCGCCATCGCTTTAGGAGGGCTTGTTCATTACATGATTGAACGTCCGATTCTTTCGCTACGCCATCGAATACCGTCACGAGTGTCCGCTTCACTGGCCGACGCCCCCGTCGAGAACCTCAACGTGATCGCGACTAACGCAAGGAAGCCGGCGTCTGTCGGGGGCAGCTTTGGTGGCAACTAGTAGTCTTTGAACCTTGATACCGCTGCAGTACAACGCTTGCGGCTATCAATCCAATAGACGCCACCTTCAGCGTTCGCCTACACAGTCCCAGCAAAGGGGACGGAGGGAATTAAGCCGCCGCCTTGGGCGACGAACCGCGGTCTTCAGTCGCCGGACGACGCGTTCACGATTTCGTTCAACAGTGCCTCGGCCTGCTCATGGGTATGCGCGCGCAGCAGCCGCGAGGCGTGACGGCGCAGGTGGGCGTAGTCGAGCGTGGCGAGGCGATCGCGCACCTGCAGTACCTGCGTCGGGTGCATGCTGAATTCGTTGAGGCCCAGCATCAGCAGTAGCGCGGTGAAGTTCACGTCGCCGGCGATCTCGCCGCACAGGCTGACCGGTTTCTTCGCACGGCGACCTGCGCTGATCACGTGCGACAGCAGTCGCAGCAGCGCTGGTTGCAGCGGGTTGTAGATGTTTTCCAATGCGTCGTTGCCGCGGTCGGCGGCGAGCACGTACTGCGCCAGATCGTTGGTGCCGATGGCGAGGAAGTCGGAGTGTTCGAGCAGTGCGCGCACGTTGATCGCCGCTGCGGGTACTTCGATCATCGCGCCCAGCGGCAGCTTCTCGGGCAGGTCGATGTTCTCGCGCTTCAGGTCCTGCCGCGCCAGTTTGAACAGCGTCCGTACCGCAATGAGTTCATCTGGCTGGGTCACCATCGGTACCAGCACGCGCATCGGGCCGTAGCAGGCGGCGCGCAGGATCGCGCGGATCTGGGTGGTGAACACCGCCGGATATCGCAACGACAGGCGCACGCCGCGCACGCCGAGCGCGGGGTTGTCCTCGCCGCGCAGTGACAGCCCGGCGGCGTCGGCCTTATCGGCGCCGAGATCCAGCGTGCGGATGGTCACCGGCAGGCCGCCCATGCCCATCACCAGGTCGCGATAGGCGATGAACTGCTCGTCTTCCGACGGCAGCCCTTTGTGCTTGAGGAACAGGAATTCGGTGCGGTACAGGCCGACGCCGTCGGCGCCGCGCGCGCGCGCCATCGCCACGTCGGCCGGCGTTTCGGCGTTGGCCAGCAGGCCGATCTCGACGCCGTCGCGGGTGCGCGTGGGCGCGTTCGCCAGCTTGGCCAGGCGGCGGCCTTCGAGCACCGCCCCGCGTTGCCAGGCACGGTAATGTGACAGATCCTGCGCGGTGGGGTGCACTACCGCTTCGCCGCGCTCGGCATCGAGCAGGATCAGGTCGTCGTCGTGGATGTTCGCCAGCGCATCGCGGGTGCCGACCAGCATCGGCAGGCCGAGGCTGCGCGCCAGGATCGCGCTGTGCGAATACGCGCTGCCGGAACTGGCGACCACGCCGAGCAGGCCGTTGCCGGCCAGCTGCGCCATGTCGCCCGGTGCGATGTTGTCGGCGATCAGTATCTCGCCCACGCGCGCGGCCAGCTTGCGCTCCTCCGGGCTGGTCTGCCGCTGCAGCGCGGAGATCACCCGGTTGATCACCTGCTCGACGTCTTCCTTGCGGCTGCGCAGGTAGGGATCATCCATCGCCTCGAACACGGCAGACAGCCGGTCGCGCTGCTTCTTCAGCGCGGCGCCGGAACGGTAGTGGCCGATCCGCACCAGGTCGTCCAGTCCGCGCAGCAGTTCCGCGTCGTCCAGCAGCAGGCTGTGCGCGTCGATGAATTCGTTGACCTCGCGCGCGAGCGCGCCGTGCAGTTTGCCGCGCAGTTCGCGCAACTCCTGCCGCGCGGTATCCAGTGCACGATGCAGCAGCACCAATTCGCCATCGATCTCCTCTGCGGCCAGCGGACGCGTGTCGACGGTATAGCGGCTCGGCTGCACCAGTCGGGCGCGGCCGAGCGCCATGCCGTGGGCAGCAATCGTGCCGTGGAGCAGATGCCTCATGCGCGCTGCTCCGGCCGCAGACTGACAAGCGAGCATGGCGGCATGCTCGCTGCTGCTGTCAGTCTGATGAACACGTCATCCATTCATGCTCCCTCGTCGAACTTGCGCTCGAACAGCTCGGCCACGGCGGCCAGCGCGGCTTCTTCGTCCGGACCATCGGCGCGAATGGTCAGTGCACTGCCGAGGCCGGCGGCCAGCATCATTACGCCCATGATGCTCTGTGCGTTGACTTCGCGACCCTTGCTGACCAGATGCACGGTCGATTTGAAACCCTGCACCAGTTGCACCAGTTTGGCGGAAGCGCGGGCGTGCAGCCCGAGCCGGTTGGATATCACGATTTCCTTTTCAAGCATGATTGACGTCAGGCATGGTCGATGAAGATTCCTCCGCGGCCACCGCTGGCCGCGATCTCGGCCAGTTCGTCCAGTGGTTTTTCCGCATAGTTGAGTACACGCAGCAGCATGGGTAGATTGAGGCCGGAGACGCAGCGAAGACGCACGCCGAGCTCGCTGAGCGACAGCCCGATATTGCACGGCGTGGCGCCGTACAGGTCGGCCAGGATCAACACACCGTCGCCCTGATCGAGTTCGCGCGCGTGATGGGCGGTGAGCGTGCGTATCACGTCCGGGTCGGATTGCGGCGGTACTTCCACCGCTGCCACCTGCAATGGCAGCTTGGGCATCACGTGATGCGCGGCGGATATCAGCGCGTTGCCGACCGCCTCGTGGGTCATTAGCAGCACACCGACGCTCATGGTCGCGACTCCGCAATGGACTGCTTCGCGAAAGGCATGCTCATCATTCGAGCTCGCGGTGGAAGGTGAGCACGCCTTCGCGACGATCGCGATAGTGCGCCGCGAGCTTCTCGACCAGATAGACCGAGCGATGCCGGCCACCGGTGCAGCCGACCGAGATCGTCACGTAGCTGCGGTCGTCCTGTTCGAAGCGCGGCAGCCAGGCATCCAGCCAGCGCGCAGTGTCGTTGAAGTATTCGCCGACCAGAGGTTCCGCGTCGAGGAACTCGCGCACTGCTGCATCCTTGCCCGACAGCGGACGCAGGTGCGCATGCCAGTGCGGGTTCGGCAGGCAGCGCGCGTCGAACACGAAGTCCGCATCCAGCGGCAACCCGCGGCGGAACGCGAACGACTGGAACATCAAGGTGAGCCCTTCGGTCGCCTGCGCGTAGTCGGTGGCGACGAGCCGGCGCAGCTGGTGCACGTTGAGCTCGCTGGAATCGATCACCTTCTCGGCGATCGCCATCAGCGGGCGAAGCAGCTTGCGTTCCTCGACGATAGCATCGGCCAGCGACAGTCCGCGGGTGGCCAGTGGATGGCGGCGGCGGGTTTCCGAATAGCGCTTGATCAGCACCTCGTCGCGGCAATCCAGAAAGATCAGGTGCACGTGCACGCCAGCGGAAGCCAGTTCCGACAGCACGGTCGGCATGTGCGAGAAATCCGCACCGCGGTTGCGCACGTCCACCCCAACGGCGATACGCCGCGGGCGGCCGCGGCGTTCACCGCTGGTTGCGGCGTTGACCAGCTGCGGCAGCAACGCCGAGGGCAGGTTGTCGACGCAGTAGAACTCCAGGTCTTCCAGCGCACGCAGCGCCACGGTCTTGCCGCCGCCGGACATGCCGGTGAGCACGATCAGGTGGATCTCGTGCGGATCGATCTGGGGAATAATCTGAGTTGTGCGGTTGTCGCTCATGCATTCACCATGGAGGCAGTCGTCGCAGCTGGTGCGCCTGCCGGTCAATGAAAGTCTGTGCCGGGTCGATGCCCTTGCTTTTCAGTGCATGACTGCGCACTGCGGCCTCGACCAGCACCGAAAGGTTGCGTCCCGGAGCCACCGGTATGGTGATCATCGGCACTGCCACGTCGAAGATCTCGCGGTGGCCGATGTCGCCGGTGAGGCGGGTCAGCGCATCGGTTTCTTCGCCATCGCGCAACGGCTTGAGGTGGATGACCAGGCGCAGGTATTTGGACGTCTTGACCGACATGTGGCCGAACATCTCGCGCACGTTGAGCACACCGAGTCCGCGCACTTCCAGCAGGTCCTGCAACAGCTCGGGGCAGCTGCCGTCGATCACGTCCGGTGCGATCAGGGTGAATTCGGTGGCGTCGTCGGCGACCAGCCGATGGCCGCGACTGATCAGTTCCAGCGCCAGCTCGCTCTTGCCGGAGCCGGCCTCGCCGGTGATCAGCACGCCGATCGAGAACACTTCCAGGAAGACGCCGTGCAAGGTGGTCTTGGCCGCCAGCATGCGCGCCAGGTGGTATTGCAGATAGGTCAGCAATTCATGCCCGCGCTTGGGGCTGATCCACAGCGGCGTGTTGGTTTCCTCGGCCACCTCGCGCAGGTCGGCCGGCACCGTCTGATCCTTGGTCACGATCAGCGCCACCGGCTGGTAGGCAGCGACCTTGTGCATAACTTCCCAACGTTGGCGTGAATCCAGCCCGTCGAGGAAGTTCAGCTCTTCCGAACCGATGATCTGGATCTTGTTCGGATAGATAACATTGAGGTAGCCGATCAGCGACGGCCGCCGCGCCTGCACCGCGCCCGGTTCGAGCATGCGCGACTCCCCGCGCATGCCGGACACCCAGCGCAGGGCCATGCGTTCGTGGACGCCATCGTAGAGTTGTCGTGCGCTGATCCGATCCAAGCAGAGGTCCTTGCGTCGCAGGGTGAGCCCGGTGGGCTTTGGCGGCGGTGCGACCATTGTGCCAGCTTGGAGAAATGTGCGCCTTCGGAACCGAAGCGACCCGCCGAACGGCGGGCCGCGAGAGGGTTGGTCAGCCGTACTGGCGCGCTTCGCGCGCCTCGTGCTGGTGCTTGTCGCTGATTTTTTCGCGATGCTTGCGCAACTGGATGACCAGTTTGTCGAACAGCATGTCGATGGAGACGTACATGTCGGCCTCGTTGGACTCGGCATGCAAGGTGGCGCCGATCGCACCCAAAGTGCCCTCGGCGCGTTGCCGGAGCTTGTCGACTGACAGCACGATCGCGAGACTGATCAGTTTGTCGTCGAGGCGGGTGAGGCGTTCGAGCTTGGCGATGGCGTGATCGCGCAGGGCCGGGGTGACTTCAATCTGCTGGCCGCTGAGTTGGAATTGCATAGGGCGCCTCCTCTGGTGGTGCAGTGCCGCTTTTCGCGGCGGGTGGATGTACCGGGGCCGCGTGGCGGCGGTACATCGTCAATCATTCTGTACTGAATCATGGGAACACTTTGTGATAACCAAGTTCCCGAGCCAACTCCTCCGCACGTTCCGCCGCAGCTCAGCTGGCGCGCTGACGTTCGCTGGACGTGGGAATGCGCAGCCCCTCCCGGTATTTGGCGACGGTACGGCGGGCGACCTGGATGCCTTTGCGTTGCAGTTCCTCGGTAATCGCCAGATCGGAGAGCGGCTTGCGCACATCCTCGGCGTCGATCAGCTTGCGCAGCATCGCCTGGATCGCAGTGGCCGAGGCGCTGCCGCCGTCTTCGGTGGAGACGCCGCTGGAAAAGAAGTATTTCAGTTCGAAAGTGCCGCGCGGGGTGTGCAGATACTTGCGGGTGGTGACGCGCGAGATGGTGGACTCGTGCATGCCCACTTCCTCGGCTACTTCGCGCAGTACCAGCGGGTGCATCGCCTCGGGGCCGTAATCGAGAAACGCGCTCTGCCGCCGCACGATCGCGTCGGCCACCTTGAGCAGGGTCTCGGCGCGCGATTCCAGGCTCTTGATCAACCAGCGCGCTTCCTGCAGCTGGCCGCGCATCCAGCTGGCATCCTCGCCACGGGCGCGGGCGATCAGGCCGCAGTAATGCTGGTTCAGGCCCAGCCGCGGCTGGGCGTCGGGGTTCAGGCTGACCCGCCAGCGGTTGCCGTCCCGCAAGGCGTAGACATCCGGCGCGACGTATTCCACCGGGGTGGCGTCGAGTGCTGCACCGGGACGCGGATCGAGGCTGCGGATCAGTACGGCAGCGGCGGCCACATCGTCTTCGTTCGCGTGCAGGCGGCGCGCGAGCCGGGCTATGTCGTTGCGCGCGAGCAGCTCCAGTTCGCTGTCGACCATACGCAGCGCCAGTTCGCGTTGCAGCGTGGCCGGGTCGAACTGTTGCAGTTGCACGCGCAGGCAGTCGCGCAGATCGAGGCTGCCTACACCGGCCGGATCGAAGCCCTGCAACTGGCGGCGCACGGCGTCGACTTCGTCGATGCTGGCGTTGAGATCGGGCGGGAGCGCGGCAAGCACCGCTTCCAGTCCTTCGGTCAGATAGCCGTCGGTATTCAGCGCGTCGATCAGCACGGTGGCGATCAGGTGTTGGCGCGGATTGAACGATGCCAGGTTGAGCTGCCACAGCAGATGTTGCTGCAGGGTTTCCGGCGCAGCGTTCTGCGGCTCGTAGTCTTCGTCGTTGCGCGAGCCGGCACCGCTGCTGACGCTGCTGCTGGAGAAGTCGATCGGCGCTTCGGCGACACCGCCGCCGTCGGCCCAGTCGCTGGCATCGTCGCTGTCGTGCTCGCTGCTGGTGGCGGCGACACTCTCGGCGCTCGGGTATTCGCTTTCGGAGTCGGCGTTGTCGACCGCCTCGTCGTCTTCAACTTCGTCGGCGAACTCCAGCAGCGGATTGCTTTCGGCGATCTGCCGCAGTTCCGCTTCCAGCTCCAGCTGCGACAGCTGCAGCAGACGGATCGCCTGCTGCAATTGCGGCGTCAGGGTCAGCTGCTGGTGGAGGCGAAACTGCAGTGCGGGTTTCATGCCAGCCGGGTCGAAGGAAATCGCTGCCATCGTAGCGCGTGGCCGATGGCGCAGCCATAGGCACACGACACGTCAGAAGAAACCCACGACAGGTATTTCAGAGCCGGCTCAAAGCTTGAATTCGCGCCCGAGGTAGACCTCGCGCACCTTCTCGTCGGCGAGGATGTGTGCCGGGGTTCCGCGCGACAGCACTTCACCGTCGTTGAGGATGTAGGCACGATCGCAAATGCCCAGCGTCTCACGCACGTTGTGATCCGTGATCAGCACACCGATGCCGCGTTCTTTCAGGTGCCGCACGATGCGTTGAATTTCGCCGACGGAGATCGGATCGACGCCGGCAAACGGCTCGTCCAGCAGCATGTAGCGCGGATTGGCGGCCAGTGCGCGGGCAATCTCCACACGCCGACGTTCGCCACCGGACAGGCTGATGCCTTTCTGGTCGGCGATGTGGGCGATCTTCAGCTCATCCAGCAGGCTTTCCAGCTCGGTGCTGCGCTGTTGCGCGGTGAGGCCGTCGCGCAGCTCCAGCACGGCCATGATGTTGTCCGCCACGCTGAGTCGGCGGAACACCGACGCCTCCTGCGGCAGGTAGCCGATACCCAGCTTGGCGCGCGAGTGCATCGGCAGGCCGGTGATGTCCTGCTTGTCCAGCTTGATGATGCCGGCATCGGCCTCGATCAGGCCGACCACCATGTAGAAGCAGGTGGTCTTGCCGGCGCCGTTGGGGCCGAGCAGGCCGACCACTTCGCCCTGGCGGATCGAGAAGCCGAAATCGCGTACGACCTGACGCGCCTTGAAGCTTTTTTGCAGACCTTCGGCGGAGAGCATCGTTTACTGCTGTCCCTGCGGCTTCGGCGTCGCCGGCGCGGCCGTGTCGCCGGGCTTCGGCTTGGGCTTGAAAGTCATGTGCACCCTGCCGTCGCCGCCGCTTTCGCCGGTCATTTCGCTGGTCTCGGTGTTGTAGGTGAGCTTGTCGCCGTGCGCCTCGCCACGACCCTTCTGCGTGACTGAGGCGTTGCCGGTCAGTACGGCGATGCCCTTGAGGTTGTCGTAGTCGAGCGTGGCGGCGTCGCCGAACACCAGGTTGTTGTTCTCGTCCAGCTGCTCGAGATGGGCCGGGCTGCCGGTGATGACGACACGGCTGATCTGGCTTTCCGCGTCGAAATACACCTTGGCCTGGGCGCCGGTGGCCTTCAGCGTGCCCTGGGTGATCACCACGTTGCCGGTCAGCGTGCTGATGCTGTTGGGTTTCTGGAAGCCGTCGAAGTTCTTCGCGTCGACGTGCATTTCCTGCTGGCGATCGCTTTTCTTGGCCAGCGCCGGCTGGGCCGCAAGCAGGCCCAGTACCGCAGCGGCAAGCGCGAACCTAGCGCTTGCGCTGGTGCGGCGGGAAAGTGGCATGGACATCATCGAGCAGCTCCAGGTGTTTGTCGTTGAGGTTGGCACGCATGCCGATACCGCTGATTCTAGTGCCGCCTTGCATCATCTGCGCCGGTGCCGCGGTTTCCAGGCGGTTTTCCTTCGGCCACGCGGTGACGTCGGCGGTGTGTATCTCGGCAGCCGGCGTATCGCCAAACGTCGGCCGGTGCATGTTGACCGGGCCCTGCAGCTTGAGCAGGGTGCCGCCCTTGTTTACCCAGCCATACAGCGACTCGCCCTGCCAATCCGGCACGCCGGCCTGTTTGGCCGGCAGCTGGAAGGTCGGCGAGTTGAGGTACAGCGATTCATCGCCCTCGCGGCGTTCCAGGTGCGGTGACTGCAGGCGGAAACCGGGCAGGCCTTCGGCGTTGTATTCGATCACTTTGGCGTTGGACAGCGTGTAACCCGAGCGCGGCGGACCGACAAAGTCGTTGGTTCGCGGCGCCGGGCCGAGCCACCACAGCAGCAACTGGGTCACGCCCGCCGCCAGCGCGATGGCGAGGGTCGCGGCCGGCAGGCGCCGGTCGCGCAGCCACAGACGCAAGTTCACTGCCAGCGCTCCCGCTCGGCGTCGCTTTTGCCTTGCGCGTGCAGGATCAGGTCGCACACTTCTCGTGCGGCGCCTTCACCGCCGCGCTTGCCGGTTTGCCAGTGCGCCGCTTCGGCCACCCAGGGATGCGCGTTCGCCACCGCCACCGCCAACCCGGCGATGTGCATCGGCGGCAGATCGGGCAGGTCGTCGCCGATGAAGGCGGCCTGTTCAGGCGTCAGGTGCAACGCGTCGAGCAGCTCCAGCAGGCAGCCGCGCTTGTCGCCCTGGCCCTGATAGACGTGGGCGATGTCCAGCTCCTCGGCGCGCAGCGCGACCGGGTGGCTGATCCGCGCGGTAATCAGCGCAACCTGCACGCCGTTCGCCTGCAACCGCTTCAGGCCGAGCCCGTCGTGCACGTGGAACACCTTGGTTTCGCGACCGTCCTCGCCGTACCACAGGCAGCCGTCGGTCAGCGTGCCGTCCACGTCGAAAACCGCCAGCCGGATCTTGGCAGCGCGGGCGAGGATGTCGGCGGGGATGTGGGCGAGGTAAGGCAATGGGTTCACGAATTCACAAGGGGACAGGATGCGGAATGGGGCAATGGGAACGTCAAGAGCTTGGTTACTGATTTTCTGATTTGCCAAGGCAAATCAGACCACGCGGGCGCGGAGCAGATCATGAATGTTCAGTGCACCGACCACGTGCTGTTCATCGTCGACCACCAGCAGCGCGTGGATCTGGTGCTTCTCCATCAGCTGTGCCGCTTCTGCCGCCAGCTTGTCGGCACCGATTGTCTTCGGGCCGCGGGTCATCAGGTCGGCCACGGTGGCGCCGCGCAGATCCACGCCCTCGTCGTCCAGCGCACGGCGCAGGTCGCCGTCGGTAAAGACCCCCAACAGGCGTTGTTCGGCATCGACCACGGCGGTCATGCCCAGGTGCTTGCGGGTCATCTCGACCAGCGCGGCGGTGAGGCTGGCGTCGGGCGATACCCGCGGCACGTCGTCGCCGCTGTGCATCACGTCGCCGATGTGCAGCAGCAGGCGCCGGCCCAGCGCGCCGGCCGGATGCGAGCGGGCGAAGTCGTCCGAGGTGAAACCGCGTGCCTCCAGCAGCGCGATCGCCAGCGCGTCGCCAAGCACCAAGGCGACGGTGGTACTGGTGGTCGGTGCCAGGCCGAGTGGGCAGGCTTCGCTGGAAATGCTGCCGTCCAGATGCACGTCGGCCTGACTGGCCAGAGACGAACCCGGCTTGCCGGTGATCGCGATCAGTGGGATGCCCTGGCGCTTAATCACCGGCAGGATGAACAGCAGCTCGTCGGTTTCGCCGGAGTACGACAACGCCAGCACCACGTCCTGCGGCAGGATCATGCCGAGGTCGCCGTGGCTGGCCTCGCCCGGGTGCACGAAGAACGCCGGCGTGCCGGTGGAGGCCAGGGTGGCGGCGATCTTGCGCGCCACATGCCCGGACTTGCCCATGCCGCTCACGATCACCCGACCCCGGCACGCCAGGATCAGCCGGCATGCCTCGACGAACGGTGCACCGATCCGCGGCTCCAGCGCATGCACCGCGGCCGCTTCAGTGGCGATCACGGCGCGCGCGCTGCGCACGATGGCATCCGGGTTCAGGTTGATCGATGCAGGCGGGGCGATGCGTGCGTTCATGGATGCTCGGAAAGGGGAAGGTCGGATGCTGCTACCACCGTGGCGATCGGGCCTGGTGGTGTCGATCTGGAACCGCTGTCGTTTCTGCGCCAGCGGATTTCCATTACCATGGCACATTCGCATTTTAACGTCATAAGTCAGCGCAATGGATTCCCGCGATCTGGGAATCCACACCCTCGCCGACTCAAGCTCCCGTATGGAACACCCTCCGATGGACTCAGCCAGCATCCAGGCAATGATCGAAAACGGCCTGCCCGGTGCGCAGGCCGAAGTCAGCGGTGCCGATGGCGTGCATTTCGAGGCCACCGTGGTGGCCAGCCAGTTCGTCGGCAAATTGCCGTTGGCGCGGCATCGGCTGGTGTATGCCACGTTGGGCGAGTTGATGGGTGGCGCCATCCACGCGCTGGCACTGAAAACCCTGACACCCGAGGAAGCCGCGGCGCGCCCTTGATGGCCGCAGCCGTACTTTCCCATCCCGAATTTATTGAAGGACAACGATGGCCAAGATCCTGATCAGCGGCGGTACGCCGCTTCATGGCGAGGTCGGCATTTCCGGCGCCAAGAATGCCGTGCTGCCGATTCTCGCCGCCTGCCTGTTGGCCGACGAGCCGGTCAGCATCGGCAACGTGCCGCATCTGCACGACGTCACCACTTTCATCGAACTGCTCGGCCAGATGGGCGTGCAGCTGGTGCTGGACGATCGCATGAAGATGCACGTCGACCCGCGTACCACCAGCACCTGCGTGGCGCCGTACGATCTGGTGCGCACGATGCGCGCCTCGATCCTGGTGCTCGGCCCGCTGGTGGCGCGCTTCGGCCAGGCCGAGGTCTCGCTGCCGGGCGGCTGCGCGATCGGCTCGCGCCCGGTCGACCAGCACATCCGCGGCCTGCAGGCGCTGGGCGCGGAGATCACGGTCGAGAACGGCTACATCAAGGCGAAGGCGAAGCGGCTCAAGGGCGCGCGCATCGTGATGGACATGGTCACCGTCACTGGTACCGAAAACATCATGATGGCGGCCACCCTGGCGCAGGGCACCACCATCATCGAGAACGCCGCGCAGGAGCCGGAAGTTGTTGACCTCGCGTATTGCCTGATGGCGATGGGCGCGCAGATCGAAGGCGCAGGCACCTCGACGATGGTGATCCACGGCGTCGAACGCCTGCACGGTGCCGAATACGACGTGTTGCCCGATCGCATCGAGACCGGCACCTTCCTGGTCGGCGCAGCAATGACGGGCGGCAAGGTGCGTGCACGCCATGCGCGCGCCAACACGCTCGACGCGGTGCTGGCCAAGCTGGAGGAGTGCGGCGCGCACATTTCCACCGGCGAAGACTGGATCGAGCTGGACATGGGCGGGCGCCGGCCGAAGGCGGTCAACATCAGCACCGCGCCGTATCCGGCCTTCCCGACCGACATGCAGGCGCAATTCACCGCGCTCAACTGCGTCGCCGAAGGCACCGGCGTGGTTACCGAAACCGTGTTCGAAAACCGCTTCATGCATGCGCAGGAATTGCAGCGGCTGGGCGCGAACATCCAGCTCGAAGGCAATACCGCAGTGGTGCAGGGCGTGGTGCAGATGAGCGGCGCGCCGATCATGGCCACCGACCTGCGCGCGTCGGCCTGCCTGGTGCTGGCCGGTTTGGTGGCAAAGGGCGACACGGTCGTCGACCGCGTCTATCACATCGACCGTGGTTACGAGAACATCGAAGAGAAGCTCGGTGTGCTCGGTGCGAAGATCCGGCGCTTGCCGAACTGAGTCGTTGATCGTCTCAAACGAAAAGCCCGGCAATGCCGGGCTTTTTTGTGTCGGATTGCCTGGCAAATCTCAAGGCAACCTCAGTTGGCGTGGTAGCTCACCAGTTCCATCGTCAGATCGCCGCCATCGTGCTGCGACAGTTTCACCGGCAACGGATAGCGAGCCGGTGCATACCACGCACTGAAGCCGCGCTCGGCATCAGTGCGGTCGACCCGCTCGGCGTTGAAGCTGCCGGCGGGAACCTTGACGGTTTCCTTGCCGCTCACCTTGAAATTCTGCGTCTGCACTTCCTGACGCACGGCGACCGGCAACGCGATCTGCTGTTTGCCGGCGCGCAAGGCCAGCCCGAGTGCCATGGCCAGGGTATTGCGCTCGACCATGCCGGCGCTGGCCGGATAGATCTGCGCACCCTTGCCCTCGTCGACCGTCACCTGTTGCTTCGACCAGTCGACCGTCATATGGCGCTGCTTGTTCTTGATGCCCGTCTGCAGCTGGTAGTCGTAGTTGATCGCTTCGGGCACGTCGCCTTTCCAGCGGAAGTGTGAGGCCTCCGTCATGTTGGCGCCGAGCATCGCAGCCAGCCCGCCAGTGCCCTTGACATCCTTGCGGTAGGTCCATTCGCCGTTGCCGGCGGCGCGCAGCGTGACGGTGGCCACGCCCATCGGTTCGCCGCCTTGCGATACGTTGTAGGTGGCAGTAAAGCCGCCGGGTACGGCGGCAACGGCGGCCTGCGTGCCAAGCAGGCTGAGGCCGAGAACGGCGGCAAGTACGGTTCGGATAGTCATGCGCCGAGTCTGCCGGCGCCGGGCTGAACCGGGGATCACTCCGCCAGTTGCAAGCCTTCAGCGCCCAGCATCAGCGGTGCCAGCAAGGGGTGTCCGTCGAATCGCGGCGCGCGGCCATCCCATTGCAGACGCTGGCTGGCGAGCAGGTTCAGCACTGCCGGCAACAGCCGGTGTTCCAGCGGCAACAACCGTTCCGCGAGTCGCTGTTCATCGTCGCCGGCCTCGATCACCACGCGCGCCTGCGCGATCACCGGACCGCCATCCAGCTCGGCAGTAACGAAATGCACGCTGGCGCCGTGCTCGGTATCGCCGGCTTCCAGCGCGCGGCGATGCGTGTGCAGGCCGCGGTATTTCGGCAGCAGCGACGGATGGATGTTGATCATCCGGCCGATCCACGGCGTCAGTGCCTCGCCGTCGAGGATGCGCATGAAGCCGGCCAGGACCAGCCACTCGGCGCCGCTGGCGGCGATGCGGGCGAACAGATCCAGGTCGAATGCGCGCCGATCCGGATAACCGCGCGGATCGAGCGCCAGCGTGGGGATGTTTGCCGTTTCGGCCAGCCGCAGTGCGCCGGCGCTAGCCTTATCGCTGCCGACCAGCACGAACTCCACCGGTAGCTCGCCGCGTTCGCGCGCCTCCAGCAGCGCGGCAAGATTGCTGCCGCGTCCAGAGGCGAGCACGGCGACGCGGGGCAGTGGCATGTTCATCGGCAGCGCAGCGGGTGTGATCAGCTGATCCGCACGCGCTCGTCACCCTGCGCCGGCACCACTTCGCCGATCACCGAACTGGCCAGGCCATGTTTCGCCAGCAGCGCGGAAGCGGCGGCGACGGCATCGCGCGGCAGGATCACGGTGAAGCCGATGCCGCAGTTGAACGTGCGCCACATTTCCTCGCGCGCCACGTTGCCTTCGCGCATCAGCCAGTCGAACACCGGTGGCAGTACGATGGTCGCGGCGTCCAGCGCGATGCCAAGACCGTCCGGCACGACGCGGATGATGTTTTCCTTCAGACCGCCGCCGGTGATATGGGCCATGCCGTGCACGGGCTCAGTCTTCAACAAATCCAGCATCGACTTCACGTAGATCGTGGTCGGTGCCATCAATGCGTCAGCCAGTTTCACGCCGCCGAGGTCCAGCTCCAAAGGGCTGCCGGCGCGTTCGAGAATCTTGCGCACCAGCGAGTAGCCGTTCGAGTGCGGACCAGACGAAGCCACGCCGAGGATCACGTCGCCGGCGACGATCGCCTCGCCGCTGAGCATCTGCGACTTTTCCACCGCGCCGACGGTGAAGCCGGCCAGGTCGTATTCGCCCGGCGGATACATGTCCGGCATCTCGGCGGTCTCGCCGCCGATCAAGGCGCAGCCGGCCAGCTCGCAGCCTTTCGCGATGCCGCCGACCACGGCCACGGTGGTGTCCACATTCAGCTTGCCGGTGGCGAAGTAGTCGAGGAAGAACAGCGGCTCGGCGCCCTGAACCAGCACGTCGTTGACGCACATCCCGACCAGGTCGATGCCGATCGTGTCGTGGCGGTTTAAAATCTGCGCCAGTTTCAGCTTGGTGCCGACGCCGTCGGTGCCGGACACCAGCACCGGCTCCTTGTAGCGGCCGCTGAGGTCGAACAGGCCGCCGAAGCCACCCAGTCCGCCCATCACCTCGGGGCGGAACGTGCGCTTGACCAGCGGCTTGATGCGTTCGACCACGGCATTGCCGGCATCGATATCGACGCCGGCGGCGCGGTAGGTGAGGGCGTCAGACATGGCGGAAACCGGCGTGGATGAAACGCGCAAGTTTAGCAGCTTGTGCAACCGTTGCCCGCCGACGCAGGTACCTTGTGCCGACTGCGATGGACGCTAGGGGCGCGATTGGGCAGACTTCCCCGAAGCTTCCCCCGAAGATACCCAACTCCATGCGCCTGTCCCGTCTGTTGATCGTCACCCTGCTGCTGGGTTTTGCCGCACTGTCGCCGCTGCATGCGCAGAGTTCGGGCTCGCCGTATTCGGTCGTCGTGCCGGTTGCCGACACCAGCGATGCCCAACGCGACCAAGCGTTTGCCACTGCGCTCGGGCAAGTGCTGACGCGGATTGCCGGCGGTCAGGATCTGCGCAGCAACGCCGGTTACCCCGATGCGCTGGGCAAGGCCGGTTCGATCGTGCAGAAATTCCAGTACCAGCGCGCTGCCACCGGCCTGATCCTGGATGTGGAGTTCGAGCCGGGTTCGGTGCGCCGGCTGGTGTCGAAGCTGGGCGTGGTCAGCGCGGGGATCAAGCCACCGGTCTTGCTGCTTGTGCAAGGCAGTGACGGCAAGCCGTTCAGCCAGGCGGCGCTGGCCAGTCTGGCCAACGCCGCGGCGGCGCGCGGCACCAACGTAGTGTATCCCGATGCCGCCAGCCCACCGGATGCAGCAAAGGTCGCCGCCGCCGACCCGGTCGCACTGGCGACGATTAACCAGCACTACCACACCGGCTTGGTCTTGCTAGGCAAACTACACGACAGCGGCGCCGACTGGACGCTGATTTCCGGCGGCCAACCGCAGCGCTGGAGCAGCCAGGGCGCGACCGCGGATGCGTTGCTCGGCGATGCCGGCAACAGCATGGTCGATCACATCGGCAAGCAGCTCAACGTGATCGGCGCCGGCCCCAGCGAGGGCAAGCTGTGGGTCAGCGGACTGGGCTCGGCGATGGATTACGCGAATCTGGTGGCGACCCTGCAGAACGATCCGTCGATCAAGCAAGTGCTGACGTTGGGTGCGCAGAACGACGGCGTGCTGCTGTACGTCAAGGCCTCCGTGCCGATGAGCGGGCTGACCGCAAACCTCGCCGCCGGCGGCCGCCTGCTTTTGCAGGGCGAGCCCCATCGGGGCGCCGACGCCAACCTGCGCTGGCTGCCGGGGCATTGAGGATGAACCAGGACACTTCACGTCGTTGGCAGTTGTTCGCCATCGCGGCGGTCATCGTTTATCTGATCTGGCTGCTCGCACCGGTGCTGATGCCGTTCGCGGTCGCCGCCATGCTGGCTTATCTGGGTGATCCGCTGGCCGACCGGCTGGAGCGACTCGGGCTGAATCGCAACTTGGCGGCCACCATCGTTTTCGCGGTGCTGCTGGTCGTGGTGGTCGGCGTGCTGCTGTTGTTGATCCCGCTGATTTCGCGGCAGATCGAGAACCTGATCGAGAACCTGCCGCGTTACGGCGAGTGGGCACAGAACGTGGCGTGGCCGTGGCTGCAGGCCCGTCTGCATCTGGACCCGCACACGTTCGACAGCGACCGCCTGCTGGCCGCGATCAAGGCGCACATCGGTTCGATCGGCGATGTCGCCACGACGGTGCTGGGCAAGGTGTCGCGTTCGGGGCTGGGCGTCGTGATGTGGATGACCAACCTGGTGCTGATTCCGGTGGTGGCGTTCTATCTGTTGCGCGACTGGGATCGGCTGGTGGCTACCATCGACCGCACGCTGCCGCGCTCGATCCAGCCGACCATCGCGCATCTGGCACGCGAGTCCGACAAGATCCTCGGTGCCTTTGTGCGCGGTCAGCTGCTGGTGATGCTGGCGCTGGGCGTGTTCTACGGCGCGGGTCTGGGGCTGGTCGGATTGTCGGTCGGACTGCTGATCGGCCTGGTCGCCGGCCTGCTCAGCTTCGTGCCGTACCTGGGTTTCATCATAGGCTTCATCGCCGCGATCATCGCCGCGCTGGTGCAATACGGCGACTGGACCCACGTGCTGCTGGTGTGCGGCGTATTCATGGTCGGGCAACTGCTGGAAGGCTATGTGCTGGTGCCCAAGCTGGTCGGCGACAAGATCGGCCTGCATCCGGTGGCGGTGATTTTCGCGGTGCTGGCCGGCGGGTACCTGTTCGGTTTCCTCGGCGTGCTGCTGGCATTGCCGGCGGCGTCGGTGATCATGGTGCTGCTGCGTTATCTGCTCGAACGCTATCGACTGAGCGAGCTGTACAACGAGGAAGGGCCGGAGGATCCGGTCATCGCCGAAGCGGACGTGACCGTGCATCGCGACGGCGAGGTCGAAGCGGACACCAGGATCGCGCCACCGCCGCAGGACGATCGGGCAACGCCATGATCCCGCAACTGCCGCTGGCGCTGCGCTGGCCGCGCCGCCAGCGCTTCGAACATTTCCACGCCGGCGTCAATGCCGTCGCGCTGGCCGCGGTGCAGGCGCTGGCACTGCAATCCGATGCGCCGTGGGTCTACCTGCATGGCCCGAACGGCAGTGGCAAGAGCCATCTTCTGATCGCCGCCTGTCACGCCGCCAGCACCACCGGCCGTACCGTGCAATACCTGCCTCTGGCCAGCCTCGGTGACCGTGCCGCCGCGATCCGTGGTGTTGCCGGCAGCGAATTGCTGGCGCTGGACGATCTGCAGGCGATCGCCGGCGATCGCGATGCCGAGCATGCGCTGTTCGATCTCTATAACCGGGCAAAGGCCGAAAGCTCCGCGCTGCTGTTCGCCGCCGATGCCACCACGACGCAACTCGCATTGGGTCTGCCTGACCTGCGTTCGCGTCTCGGTGCCTGCACGCAATTTGCGCTCAAGCCGCTGGACGATGCCGAGCGACGTGAGGTGTTGAAAAGCCAGGCTGCGCTGCGTGGCATCCAGCTTGACGACGCAGTGCTGGACTGGTTGTTCGCCCGCTATGCGCGCGACCTTGGCGCGTTGCTCGACTTGCTCGACAAGCTCGATCAGGCCTCGCTGGCGGCGCGGCGACGGATCACGGTGCCGTTCCTGCGTGAATTTTTACGCGAGGCGGATGCGGCGCCTTGAGTCGAGGCCAGGGCGGCATGGTGCGCTTCAAGGTTGCGGGGGCACGCCGGTGTCCCAGGTCAGCTGGTGGTAGTCGAAGCCCTTGGCCAGGGTCGGCTTGATCACCTCGAAATACGGTGAGACGTCGAAGTCGCGCGGGGTGTACAGGCGGTGATCGCGAATGTGGAAGATCTCACGGACGCAATCGCGACATTCCGGGGTAGCCGCGATTTCGGTGCGGATGACTGGCAGGATCGGGAAGGGCACTGACTGGAATGCTTCCGCAACCAGGGTGGAGCAAATGGCGCGGGTGGGGTCGCCACTGCCCAGCGCCAGCAGACGCCGCCGCCATGGGCCTGGCACCGGCGGTGTCGGCAGCAGGTAGCGTGCCAGGTCGAAGACGTTTTTCAGATCGTAGCGCTGGCCCAGTCGCGCCATGACGTAGTCCACCACTCGGTGTGCGTCGGTATCGCTCAGCCCTGCGGGTCGGCAGATCCGCAGGTGATAGCCGTCGAGTTGCTGCAGGTCGAGCAGATGCACACCGAGTTCGGTGTCCGCCTCGACCAGCAGATCGGTGTGGCCAGCCAGGGTCTGCCCGGCGTAGTCGCCCACATACAGCGCAGCGTGCGACCAGGTCGATTGCGTCAGGTACTTGATGGCGCTGCTGATGCGTGCACGGCCTTCCACCAGAATCACGTCAGCCGGGCGCAGGATGCGGCGCAAGGTAGCCAGGTCGGCCGGCAAGTGCGGATACGGTCCGCGTGCCGGATGATTGAGGTAGCGCGCCAGCACGCCGCCCAGCCATTGCGTGATGCGATTCATCAGATGCTCCCGGCATGGCGGCTTGCGCCGCACCAGTTGAAATGGGGGCCGGCGTCTCGCCGCGACGAACAATAGTTGGGCTGGAGCGGTTCGGAATACACGTTCGCAAACCTGCTAGGTCAGTGGCAACCGGCTTGGTTCGGTGCGGCAGCGCGGAGTCGGTTGCGTGGGCACTTCGCGTCCAGCCTACATCTCAGTAGATCGAGTTGTTCCCCCGCAGGTTCCCTGCCCGACGCCGGGACGGTTGTCGGGTAGTCAAAAAAAGCAAAGGCGCCCTTGGGCGCCTTTGCTTTTTCAACGGACCAAGGCACTCAGGCCTTGAGCAGTCCCGGCGTCGCCTGCTGGCCGATTGCGTCGACCATCGCCTTCGCCACGTTGAGGTTGCCGGCGATGATGTTGCCGCTGGCGGGGATGCCGTCGCGGCCGGCGAAGTCGCAGTAGCGGCCGCCGGCTTCGTGCACCAACAGTACGCCGGCGGCCATGTCCCACGGCTTCAGGCCGATCTCGAAGTAGCCGTCGTAGCGGCCGGCGGCGACGTAGGCCAGGTCGAGCGCGGCAGAGCCGGAGCGACGGATGTCTTCGGCCTGGCCGAGGATCGCGCGGGTCATGTCGAGCTGTGGCACCAGGTGCTCGCGCTGACGGAATGGAAAGCCGGTGGCGATCATCGCGCCACCGAGATTCTCGCGCTTGGACACGCGCATGCGGCGATCGTTGATGTAGGCGCCGTCACCCTTGCTGGCGGTGTACAGCTCGTCGCGCAGCGGGTCGAACACCACAGCGTGAATCGGGACACCCTTTTCCAGCAGTGCGATGGACACGCTGAAGTGCGGGATGCCGCGCAGGTAGTTGTGGGTGCCGTCGAGCGGGTCGATCACCCAGGTCAGCGGGCCCTTGCCGGTCGCGCCGCTTTCCTCGGCGAGGATCGCGTGATCGGGGTAGGCGCGGCGCAGTTCCTTGATGATTTCCGCTTCGGCCAGCTTGTCGACTTCGGAGACGAAGTCCAGCTGCTGCTTCTCGACGATGTTGAGGCCGTCGATGCGGTTCATGTAGCGCAGGATCACGTTGCCTGCAGAGCGCGCGGCGCGCGCCGCGATCGTGACGTGTGGTCTGGCCATGGTTTCGACTTTGGAAGAGAGCGGGGTTGCGGCCGGCAATTCTAGCAGAGGCGGGCTCGGCCCGGGCCGCAGCCGCCTCGCGTCCATTATCCTTGTCAGCTACTTACCGTCAAACTATGCATCGCATGACCGACCTTCACGACCTCGCCGCTCGCATCCGCTACGTGCTGGTGCGCACCTCGCATCCGGGCAATATCGGCAGTGCGGCGCGGGCGATCCGCACGATGGGTTTCGAGCGGCTGGAGCTGGTGACGCCGCACCGTTTTCCCGATCCGGAAGCCAGTGCGCTGGCGGCTGGCGCGGACGAGGTGCTGGCCAAGGCCGGCGTCCATGCGGATCTGGTCGACAGCCTGGCCGGCAGCAGCCTGGCGCTGGGCCTGTCGGCGCGCCGGCGTGGGGTGAACCTGCCGGAGATTTCGCCGCGCGAGGCGGCGCAGCAGGTACTCGCCGCTGCGGCCCGCGGCGAGCAGGTGGCGCTGGTGTTCGGCAACGAGCGTACCGGGCTGGAGAACGAAGAGCTGGCGCGTTGTCACGCGATGGTGCGGATTCCCAGCGTGGACGATTTCAGTTCGCTCAACCTGTCGCAGGCAGTGCAGGTGATGGCGTACGAGCTGCGCGTGGCGATGCTCGGTGACACGCCGACACCACTGCCGCCAGTGCACGACGAACCGCCGGCCGATGCGGCGCGGATGGAGCAGTTCTACGTACATCTGGCGCAAACGCTGGACGAGATCGAATTCCACAAGGGCCGCGAGCCCACCACGATCATGCTGCGCCTGCGCAAGCTGTTCCAGCGCGCGCAGCCGGATGAGCGCGAGTTGCGGGTATTGCACGGCATCCTCGCCGACGCACAGCGGATGGCGGGGTTGGCGAAGAGCAAATAGTGCCGCGCAGCGCTCCTACTGTTCGTCGTCCGACAGTTCCAGCGACGGCGCGGGCGTGACCAGCAACTTGTCTATGCGCGCGCCGTCGAGGTCGACCACCTCGAAGCGGATACCGTGCCAGGCGAACACTTCGCCGGTCTGCGGCACATGGCCGAGTGCCGTCATCACCATGCCGGCGGCGGTGCGGTATTCGTGTTCGTCCTCGCCGGGCAGTTCGCCGACCTGCAGCAGTTCGCGCAAGTCGTCGGCGGACAGGCTGCCGTCGATCAGCCAGCTGCCATCCGCGCGCTGCACGATCGGTGCGTTGTCGTCGCCGCCGTTGTGGCCGATCTGGCTGACGCCGACTACCGCCGCCAGCAGGTCGTTGACGGTGACCACGCCTTCGATGTCGCCGTACTCGTCGACCACCAGCGCCAGTGGCGTTTCGGCATCGCGGAATTCTTCCAGCAGATCCAGTGCGCGTGCGGTGGCCGGCACGAACAGCGGCTTGGACAGGTGCTCGAACAATTCCAGCTTGCCGTCGGCAAAACCGTGCAGCAGACGTTTGACCTCGACCACGCCAACCACATCGCTCTCGTCACCGCGATAGACCGGATAGCGCGAATACGGAGTCTGCCGCAGCACCTCGATGTTCTCCTCACGCGTGGCCGCGGTGTCCAGCCAGGCGATGCGCATGCGCGGGGTCATCACGCTGTCCACCGTGCGGTCGCCCAGGCGCAGCACGCGGTTGACCATGTTGTGCTCGTCCGGGTCGAGCACGCCCTGTTCGGCGCTCTCGGCTACCAGCAGGCGGATCTCGTCCTCGGTAACCACGCCGCGGCCGTGCTGGTTGACCCGCAGCAGCCGCAGCAGCAGGTTGCTCGACATGTTCAGCAGCCACACGAACGGGGCGGTCAGCCGCGACAGCACGAGCATCGGGATCGCAGCATACGAGGAGAATCGCTCCGGCGCCGACAGCGCCAGTCGCTTAGGTACCAGTTCGCCGATCACGATCTGGATGAACGAGATCAGCACGAAGCCGAGCACTATGCCGATGATCCGCGCATACGGCATCAGCCAGGTCAGATGGTTGCTCTGCAGGGCGTCGGCAATATGGGTGCCCAGCGCATCGCCGGCGATCGCACCAGTGATCAGCATCAGCAAGGTGATGCCGACCTGCACGGTGGACAGAAAATGCTCCGGCGCCTCGGCGTGGCGCAGTGCCACCGCGGCGCTGCGGCTGATTTTCGCCATCTGCTTGAGGCGACTCTTGCGCGAGGCAACCAGGGCCATCTCGGACAGGGCGAAGAAGCCATTGCACAGGGCCAGCACGAGGACGAGTGCGATTTCGGTCAGCATCGCGGTGTAGATGGGGGAGGGCGCATGCGCACTAGTGTACAGGGCAGCGGGGTTCTCACTTCACGCCCGATGGTTAGGATGCAGCTTGATGCAGGGCAGCACGACAGTCCTGTAACATTCCCGTCATCCCGTTTTCTCAGGCATGGCCCGCATGTTTTCACTGCAGACGATTTTCGGCAAAGGCGACAAGTTCTACGGGCTGCTTGAACAGAGCGCCGCCACTGCCCACGAAAGCGCCAAGGCCCTGCACGAACTACTGACCAAGCCAGACAATGGCTCGATGATGGCGGCGTTCACCGCCACCCGCACACGCGAAAAGGAATTGGCCGCGCAGATCAGCGAGGGGCTGGTGAACACGTTTGTTACCGCGCTCGACCGTGAGGACATCGAGGCGCTGAATTCGGCGCTGTACAAGATTCCCAAGACCATCGAGAAGTTCGCCGAGCGCTACGAGATCGTGGCCACGCGTCTCGTCGGGGTGGATTTCGCGCAGCGTGCGCAGGTGCTGGAGCGTTCCAGCGAAGTCGTCGCCGAGATGATCGGCGAGCTGCGTCGCGGCCTGCGCATCGACCCGGTGAAGAAGCTGCAGGACCGCCTGCAGGCGCTGGAGTCGGAAGGCGACCGCATGCTGCTGGCACCGTACCGCACGTTGTACATCGAGGGCAGCGATGCGATGCGGGCGATGCTGGCGAAGGACCTGTTCGAGCTGATCGAGAAAGCGATCGACAAGTGCCGCGACGTCGGCAACATCGTGTATTCGATCGTGCTGAAGCACTCCTGAGGGTTCCGCCGTGATCCCTTGCCTCACGTGTTGCCCGGTCATGACCGAGATGTCCCATCGGGCTGAGCTGATCGCTGTCGGAGATCGCGCATGAGCCTCAGTCTGGTCGTGGCGGAAGTGCTGATCGCACTGGCCTTTACCTATATCAACGGCTTCCATGACACTGCCAATTCGATTGCCACGGTGGTGGCGACCAAGGTGCTCACACCCGGTCAGGCGGTATTGCTGGCAGCCGTGACCAACCTGTTTGGTGCCTTGCTGGGCACCGCCGTGGCGGCCACGATTGCCTCGGGGCTGATCAACACCGGGGTGATCGCCGTGGGTCCGCAACTGGTGATCTGCGCGTTGCTGGCGGCGATCGTGTGGAATCTGATTACCTGGTGGCTGGGCCTGCCGTCCAGTTCCAGCCACGCGCTGGTCGGCTCGCTGGTCGGCGCCGCACTGGCCGCGTCCAGCAACAATTTTGCGTCAGTGATCTGGGTGCAGGGCAACTGGATCACTGGGCATGGCGTGATTCCCAAGGTGATCATCCCGATGGTGCTGTCGCCGCTGGGCGGTTTCATCATCAGCTTTGCGTTGATGGGTTCGCTGTACGCGCTGCTGGCCTGGTTTGCCAACCGGCACGGCTGGTCACGCCGGTTCGGGCGCACCCCGTTCGTCAACAGCTTTTTCGGCAAGGCGCAGATTGTCTCGGCCACCGCGATGGGCGTGGCGCACGGCATGAACGATGCGCAGAAGAGCATGGGCATCATCGCGTTGGCGCTGGCCGGCGGCACTGCTGCGCATCAGTTCGACCAGTTGCCTCAATGGCTGGGTTTCCTGAAGATCGCCGAAAACACCGCCGGCGGCTTCGTCATCCCGGTCTGGGTGAAAGTGGTGTGCGCGCTGACCATGGCCGGCGGCACCGCTGGCGGCGGCTGGCGCATCATCAAGACGCTGGGCCACAAGATGGTCAAGCTGCATCCGATCAACGGCTTCGCCGCCGAAACCAGTTCCGCCATCGTCATTCTCACCGCCTCGGCGTTCGGCATCCCGGTATCGACCACACACAACGTGTCCGCCTCGATCATGGGCGTGGGCGCGGCCAAGCGCTTCAATGCGATTCGCTGGTCAGTGGTGGAACGCATGGTATGGGCGTGGATCCTGACCCTGCCGATTACCGCGCTGCTGGCCTACGGATTGGTACGACTCATTGCGACGGAGTTGTAGACGCAGTTCAGAGGGCGTCGCCGCCGTTGACGATGATCTGCTCCAACTGGTCGCCCAGCACGCCCAGTTCATGCACCACCCGCTGCAGTTCGGTACGGTCGAGAAACTCGTACGGACGGTTTTCGCACAGGTGCAGATAAGGCGAGCCATCCAGATCGGCGACCGCCAGAAAGCCGGTGCGCTGCTGCCAGTTGAAGCGCAGGCAGCGGCTGGGATCGGTGCCTGCCAATGGACCTATCGGTGTGGAGATGCGCAGGTAGCGGCGGCCCGATTCGTCCTCGAGTTCGGCCAGGTAGATGCCCTGATGACGATCATGCGCCAGTTTCAGGTCGAAGCTGATCAGGTACGGATCGTTGTGACGCAGCTCGTGCTGGCTGCCGATATGGGAACGCACGGCTTCGAAGTGGCGCATGGTGCGACTTCCGCTGGCGAGAGGCACTGCTACTCTGCCACGTCTTCCCGCCTGCGTCGCGTCAAGTTCGAGTGAATCCGCATGAATGATGTCGCTGCCCGTATCTACGCCGCCATCGCCGCGATCCCTCATGGTCGCGTCGCCAGCTACGGCGCCATTGCCGCCCGCGCCGGCCTGCCGGGGCGGGCGCGGCTGGTCGGGCGGCTGCTCGGTGAGGTTCCCGATGGCATGGTGCTGCCGTGGTATCGCGTGTTGCGTTCCAGCGGGCATATCGCCATGCCGCCGGGCAGCCGCGGTTTCCGCGAGCAATCTCGGCTGCTACGGGCCGAAGGGGTCGAAGTGAAGAACGGCCGCGTGCCGCTGTCGCGATTCGGCCTGGATGGCGATTTGGATCATGCACTGTGGGGTATGCCGTAGGCATTCGTTTTTACGGTAACGCAAGAAAAGCTTTCGAGTCGCTGTCGCGACCTGAGTCACTTTTCTCTTGCGTGGCCAAGAGAAAAGTAACCAAAAGAGAAGGCCACCCCGCTTGGCGCTTGCCGGGCATTCATGCCCGGCAAGTCCGTGAGCCGTGGCCGGGCTTTTCGACAGCACCTCCGTGTGCTGGCGAAAAGGAATCGGCATCGTGCCGATTCCCCCTTTGGGGCCTGTCGTCCACGTCTCACCACCGCACAGGGGCCCCGGACAGGGCAGCGCGCATCCTGCGCGCAACCAGGTGCTAGCCGACCTTTGTTACGGACGAGCAAGGAAGAGCCTCGATCGCTCCACTCTTTTTCAACAGATAGCAATCCAGGGTTTCTTCCCGAGAGGCGCTGTTGTCCTTGAATTCTCCGGTCGAAACACGAAACACCACATCACCCGCCTCCGTTCGGAATACGTCGCGCGGCGCACCGGGAAGGCGCCGAGAGATATTCACGGATATGTCGTTGTTACGGTTCCGACTGACGATGTATATCGCGCCTTGATTGGAGTTCATATGGGCCAGACCAGTGAAGGCGACGATGCCAAAAGGCATCTCGAAAATGCCGTGGACGTTCTTTTCCAGCAGGCGGTGGATCTCGCCTTTACTGTCGCGGAACAACAGTTCGCCTCCCCATTCGCCGCGATCGCCACCCAGCAGCTGTCCATCGTATGCAGCCAAAGCATGCACGGGGACTTCATGGACGACTTTCACGACTTTTCCGTTCTCGCCATATCCCACAATTTCTGCGTCATACGTAATGTGCGAAAACTCAGCAGGCAACGGGGGCGAGATGTAAGCGTCGCTGGAGTAGTTGAACGCAGGATTCCGCACGCGCACCGGCGTTTCAGGAGTTCGTGCCTGGCAAGCAGCGAGGGTGATTGCGATAGCAACAAGGAGTGGCACGCGCATGTGGTGTGTTCCTATGGGTTGCAATGCCGGGATGCCATATCTGACGGCCTCGCCGCAGCGTTCAGTATTGCTGACTGACCGTCAAGCATGTCCTCGTTGAGTGGCTATTCCCATAACGCAACAGCGCATTGCGGCGTGGGCCGACACGCCAATCAGCCCAGCCGGTCGCGTCCATTTGTTAGCATGTAGCCGATGAATGCCTCTGCCCTCGACCTGCTTCAAAGCGTTTTCGGTTATCCCAGTTTCCGCGGCCAGCAACAGGCTGTCGTCGAGCACTTGAGCGAAGGTGGCGATGCGCTCGTACTGATGCCCACCGGTGGCGGCAAGTCGCTGTGCTACCAGATTCCCGCGTTGCTGCGGCAAGGCACTGGCATCGTGGTGTCGCCGCTGATCGCGTTGATGCAAGATCAGGTCGACGCGCTGCGCGAAGCCGGCGTGGCCGCGGCCTACCTCAACTCCAGCCTCGGCGCGGAAGAGCAGCGCGAGGTCGAGCGGCAGCTGCTGGCGGGTGAGCTGAACCTGCTCTACGTGGCGCCGGAACGGCTGCTGACATCGCGCTTCCTCGGCCAGCTCGAACGCACCGAAGTGGCGTTGTTCGCGATCGACGAGGCGCATTGCGTATCGCAGTGGGGCCATGATTTCCGTCCGGAATACCGCGAGCTGGCGATCCTGCACCAGCGATTCCCCGCGGTGCCGCGGATTGCGCTCACCGCCACCGCCGACCCGCGCACACGCGACGAGATCGTCGAGCGGCTCTCGCTGCAGGATGCGCGCCAGTTCGTATCCAGTTTCGACCGGCCGAACATCGGCTACCGGGTCGGTCTGCGGCACAACGCGAAGCGCCAACTCACCGAGTTCCTGCAGGGACATCAGGGCGAGTCCGGAATCGTGTACTGCCTGAGCCGGAAGAAGGTGGATGACACCGCCGAATGGCTGGCTGAAATGGGCGTCGAGGCGCTGCCGTATCACGCCGGCCTCGATGCGCCGACCCGCGCGAAGAACCAAAAACGTTTCCTGCGCGAGGACGGCGTAGTGATGGTCGCTACCGTCGCATTCGGCATGGGCATCGACAAGCCGGACGTGCGCTTCGTGGCGCACCTGGATCTGCCGCGCAGCATCGAAGGCTATTACCAGGAAACCGGCCGCGCCGGCCGCGACAGTCTGCCGGCCGAAGCGTGGATGATCTACGGCCTGTCCGACGTGGTGACGATGAGCCAGATGATTGCGCAGTCGGAATCGGCCGACGAACGCAAGCGGGTCGAGCGGCAGAAGCTGGAATCGTTGCTGGCCTACGCTGAGGCCACCGATTGCCGCCGCCAGCTGCTGCTCGGCACATTCGGAGAAAGCTATCCCGGTTCGTGCGGCCATTGCGACAATTGCGTCGCACCGCCGAAGACGTGGGACGCCACCGTACCGGCGCAGAAGGCGCTGTCGGCGGTGTATCGCACCGGCCAGCGCTTCGGCTCCGGGCATGTGATCGACGTGCTGCGCGGCGAGGAAACCGAGCGCGTGCTCAGCCTGCATCATCATCAGCTCAGCACGTTCGGCATCGGTGTCGAGATGGACGAGAAGCAGTGGCGCTCGGTGTTCCGTCAACTACTCGCTGCCGGCCTGCTCGAAGCGGACGCCGAAGGTTACGGCACGCTGCGCCTCACCGCCGCCAGCCGCGCCGTGTTGAGCGGCGGCAAGCCGGTGAAGTTGCGCGAGGATGCCAGGCCGGAGCGCGGCAGTCGCCGTCGTCGCGACAGCAAGCTCGTCACCGGGGGCAGCCTCGGCATCGAAGCCTACGAGCAGGAAATGTGGGACGCATTGCGCGCTGTGCGCACGCAACTGGCCAAACAGCAGGGCGTGCCGCCGTACGTGGTGTTCCACGACGCTACCTTGCTGGCGATGCTGCGTGCGCTGCCGGCGAACGAGGACGAACTGGCCACGATCAGCGGCGTCGGCGAAGCCAAGCTCAAGCGTTACGGTCGTGATTTTCTGGCGGTGATCAACGCGCAAGAGTGAGTTGCTGACATGCAGCCGAGTTTGCGCCAAGGCCGATATTGTCGGCAGAGGGGTTGGGTGCCGAGATTAGATCTTGCGCGGAATCAACGCTGAGATCCCGATGCATGCAATCACCAGGATGAGCCAGCCGGGCACCTGGCCGGCCAGTGCATGGAGCAGCGGCCCCGCCTCAAGCCAGCGCATGCCGAAGACGATGCAGCATCCCGCTGCGGTGGCGCCAAGAATGGCGAGCAAGCCCAGTCGCATCCATTGTTCGTAGCGGCGCGTAGCGATCTCCAATTCCGGCTGGCCGGTCGCGATCAGATGCGATGTATCGCTGGCGAACGAATGCGGCAAGCCCATCGGGGCGGGGCGTGCCAGACGATCGGCGATGTAGCGGTAGCGTTCGATCAGTGGATCGTCCGGTCTGCCGTCGACGGCTTGTCGAGAATGCGCGAGGCCGAGTTCCTGCGCCTGCCACTCGGCGCGGTCGATGTCAGCTTCGGGGTCTTGCCAGTTCATGGAATCTCTCCGAGCGAGCGCTCCAGGGTGGCGCGCAGATTCAGCCTTGTTCGATACAGATGACTCTTGACGGTGCCTTCGGGCAGATCGGCGATTTCCGCGATGTCGGAAATCGAGCATTCATCCATGTAGTAAAGCAGCAGCAGTGTGCGTTGCAATGGCGGCAATGCATCTATCGCAGCATGCAGACGCAGCGCTCTCTCGCGGTCGGATGCGAACGCTTCGACATCTATGTCGTCGGCCACGTCCTCCACCGGCAGAATGACTGAATTGTCGTGTGTGAGGGAGATGGTTGGCACGCGTCGGCGCTGCAGATGGTTCATCGCCACGTTGTAGGCAATTCGCCCGATCCAGGTTCGCAGGGTCGATTCGAAACGATAGCTGGGCAGGCTGCGATGTACCCGGATGAATGTTTCCTGGCAGAGATCCCGGGCATCTTCCGGATGCCGCACAAGACGGAACACGATATCCCAGCAAAGTCGCTGATGATTCCTGATGAGGGCGTCGAAGGCCCCAGGTTTTCCTGCGAGCGCATCGGCTACGGCTATCTGGTCGTCATGCATGCTGCAATCTGCATCAGCCGTGGTCGTTGCGGATGAATAATCATGAACAGTAGACCGGGGAAGGTAAACAACGGTTGCAAATCTTTTTTGCAACCGCATCGGCCACCGCCCGATCTAACCTGGTAACCATCAGCGTGCAGGGTCTGGAGAGCGTCAATGGACAAAAGTATTGCGGTGCCGGTCTTGCTATTCATTTGTGTGACTTATGGCGTGACTTATATTTTCAAGGCATTGATCGATGCCAGGCTGCGTTGGCAGATGTTCAATCGTGGCGGCTCGGAAGAGCTGGTACGCATGTTGGTCGATGCTGAGGCCAAGCGCAGGCGGGCCGCGGCATTGCATTGGGGCATGGTGTTGTTGGCGCTGGGGCTCGGACTGATCGTCGCCAGCCTGCTGGGCTGGCGCGATCTTTCCATGACCTCGGCAGGGCTCATCATCGGCGCTACTGCGCTGGGACAACTGGCCTATTACCGGCTTTCCAGACACGACTAGGCCGTCGCCGGCCGCGCGCTGAGCGGCCCAAAACTCTTTCGCCGAACTTGAAGACTGCATATGTCATGCGGTGATGGGTACGGCTGTGCCATACGGGAGCACTCAAATGGGCAAGACAATCTTTCTGCTGGGAGCGATGTTGACGGTGGTTTCCGCGTGCACCACGACACGAGCGCGATACGTGGACTTCATCAATGACGGGCAGGATACCGTCGTCTCGATCGAGCAGGCTCAGCCGGGCACGAACCGCTGGTTCAGTACCATGCTCGATGGGCCGCTCGCCGGCGGCAATATCGGGCAGTCCAAGCTTTCGATCAGCACTGAGCGAGGCTGTCTTCAGGATATCCGCATCCAGTTCGCAGACCAGAAGATGCTCACGATCACGGCGCTCGATGTATGTCGTGTACCAACCCTGCACATTGGCCGTGCCTGGCGGTTGGGGATCGAGAACAGTTGAGCCATGGCTCGCGAGCGACGGCGGCCTCGGCATCGAGGCCTGCGAGCAGGGCATGTGGGACGAGCTTGTCACCATCAGCGGTGTCGGCGAAGCCTGGCTCAAGTGTTGTGTCCTGCGATTTCCTGGTGGTGATCAACGCGCAGGCATAAGTGATCGCCGCGCTTGCGCTGACCGCCGATCGCCTTTACAACGGAAAGATCTTGCACGTGCAGGCCAGCGTCGGACGACGGCGCACACTTCTGCATTTCGCGCCGATGTCATCACGTGCGGTTTCCATCGTTGTACTGAAAGGATCGCGCATGCACGACGCCCCGCTCATCGCCACCCTCGTCAGCGGCATCGTGCTGGCGTTCGTGTTTGCCGCGCTCGCGCACAAGCTGCGGCTGCCGCCGCTGGCCGGTTACCTGATGGCCGGCGTGGTGGTCGGGCCGTTTACGCCGGGCTATGTGGCCGACGGGCATCTGGCGCACCAGCTGGCCGAGGTGGGCGTGGTGCTGCTGATGTTCGGTGTCGGCCTCCATTTCTCGCTGAAGGATCTGCTGTCGGTCAAGAACATCGCGATCCCGGGCGCGCTCGGCCAGATGGCGGTGGCGACCGTGCTCGGCATGCTGCTCGGCTGGGCTCTGGGCTGGCCGTTCGCGCAGAGTTTCGTGTTCGGTCTGGCGTTGTCTGTGGCCAGTACGGTGGTGCTGCTGCGGGCGATGGAGGAGCACCGCCTGATGGAGACCGAGCGCGGCCGCATCGCGGTCGGCTGGCTGATCGTCGAGGATCTGGCGATGGTGCTGGCGCTGGTGCTGCTGCCGGCGATCGGACTGGTTCTGGGCGGCGGCGAGCAGGGGGATGCGCTGTCATTCTGGGTGTTGGCGAAGACACTCGGGTTCACCATCGGCAAGGTGGCGCTGTTCGTAGCGCTGATGCTGGTGGTCGGCAAGCGGCTGATCCCGTGGACCCTCAAGGTCGTCGCGCACACCGGTTCGCGCGAGCTGTTTCGTCTAGCCGTGTTGGCGATCGCGCTTGGCGTGGCGTTCGGTGCGGCTGGCTTGTTCGGGGTGTCGTTCGAGCTGGGTGCGTTCTTCGCCGGCATGATGATGGGCGAGTCGAAACTGGCCCAGCGTGCCACCGAGGAAACGCTGCCGCTGCGCGACGCGTTCGCGGTACTGTTCTTCGTCTCGATCGGTATGTTGTTCAACTATCAGGTGGTGCTGACTCAGCCGTGGGTGGTGCTGGCGGCGCTGCTGATCGTGGTGCTCGGCAAATCGCTGGCTGCGTTCGGCATCGTGCTGGTGTCCGGACGGCCATTGCGCACCGCGTTGACGATCGCCACCAGCCTGGCGCAGATCGGCGAGTTCTCGTTCATCCTGATCGGTGTGGGCGTGCTGCAGAACCTGGTGTCGAAGGAGGCGCAGGACGTGTTGCTGGCGGCCGCGATCCTGTCGATCCTGCTCAACCCGCTGCTGTTCAAACTGCTCGACCGCGCGCGGCCGTGGCTGGATGCGCGCGAGGCGTTGCAGCATGGCAATCAGGCGATCCCGAGGGTGACCCAAGAAGCAGTGCCAGAAATTCTCGTCACCAGCGTGCTCAGCGGGCATGTGGTGGTAGCCGGCTACGGCCGGGTGGGCCGGCTGGTCGGCGAGGCATTGCACCAGCAGGGCGATGCGGTGCTCGTGTTGGAGGAGGAAAAGGAGCGCGTCGCACTGCTGCGCCAACATGGCATCGCGACGATCGTCGGCAACGCTGCGCAGGACGAGGTGCTGGCCGCTGCCAATCTTGCCCACGCGCGTGCTCTGCTGGTGACCGTGTCCGATGCGTTCGAGAGTGGCGAGGTGGTGCGGGTGGCTCGGCTGGCCAATCCACACTTGCAGATCATCGCCCGCGCCGACTCCGACGCCAGCGTGGCGCACCTGCAACAGCAGGGTGCGGATCTCGTGGTGCTGGCCGAGCCCGAGCTGGCACGCAGCATGCTCGAGTATCTGCGTGCCGGCCAGCCAGGACATGCGGCCACGCCGGCCCCCGTCTGATCGGTACCATTCCGGCTGCATACGTATTCAGCCGGACAGCGCAAACATCCCGGTGCAGACTCGGCGCACATCTTGATGCCATGACGTTGGGGAGACGCGATGAGCACAGTGGACGCGACAGTGGGTGGGTTGGAGCAGCGCGCCACCGCACGAGTGGTGTTGATCTCGGCGGCAGCCGCGCTGGGTGGCTTCCTGTTCGGCTTCGATACGGCGGTGATCAACGGCGCGGTCGATGCGATCCGCGGTGCCTTCGCGCTGGATGCCGCACAGACCGGTTTCGCAGTGTCCTGCGCCTTGCTCGGCTCGGCACTGGGTGCCTGGTATGCCGGCATGCTGGCGAATCGCTGGGGCCGCGTGCGCACCATGCAGGTGGCAGCGGTGCTGCTGGTCGCCAGCGCGCTGGGTTCCGGGTTGGCGTACAGCGTTTGGAGTCTGATCGCATGGCGGCTGATCGGCGGCGTCGGCGTCGGCGTGGCCTCGGTGATCGCGCCGACCTATATCGCCGAAGTGTCGCCGGCGTATATCCGCGGCCGGCTTGGCTCGATGCAGCAGCTGGCGATCGTGCTGGGTATCTTCGCCGCGCTGCTCAGCGATGCGTGGCTGGCCGGCGCGGCCGGCGGTGCGTCGCTGCCGTCGTGGCTGGGGCTGGCGGCATGGCGCTGGATGTTCCTGGCGGCGGTGCTGCCGGCGCTGATCTACGGCACCCTGGTGATGGGCGTGCCGGAGTCGCCACGGTATCTGGTGGCCAAGGGTCGTCTGGCCGAAGCCCGGGTGGTGTTGCAGAGCGTACTGAACATGCATAGCGAGGCTGCGCTGGACAGCAAGCTGCACGACATCGAGGACAGTCTGCGCTCGGAGCACCAGCCACGCCTGAGCGACCTGCGCGGCAAGGCTGCCGGCCTGCTGCCGGTGGTGTGGATCGGCATCCTGCTGTCGGTTTTCCAGCAGTTCGTCGGCATCAATGTGATCTTCTACTACTCGTCGACCCTGTGGCATTCGGTCGGTTTCAGCGAAGCCGACTCGTTCACGATCACCGTGGTCACCTCGATCGTCAACGTGCTGGTCACGCTCGTTGCCATCGCGTTGGTCGACCGGATCGGTCGCAAGCCCTTGCTGGTGATCGGCTCGGCGGGCATGGCGATCACCCTGGGGCTGATGGCGTGGTGTTTCTCGCAGGCCACCGGCAGCGGCGCCACGCTGAGTCTGTCCGGCGTCACCGGCATCGTCGCGCTGGTCGCCGCGAATGCCTACGTGGTGTTCTTCGGCGTGAGTTGGGGCCCGGTAGTCTGGGTGCTGCTGGGCGAGATGTTCCCCAACCGCATCCGTGCCACCGCGCTGGCGGTGGCCGCCGCCGCCCAATGGCTGGCGAACTTCGCGATCACCAGCAGCTTCCCGGCGCTGGCCGAGATCGGGCTCACCTTCGCCTACGGGCTGTACGCGGGCTTCGCACTGCTGTCGCTGCTGTTCGTGCTGTACGCGGTGCGCGAAACCAAGGGTGTCGAGCTGGAGGACATGCGCGCATGAGGACGGTGGAACACGGTCTTTCTGCCAGCGTCGCCGCCACGGCGGCATTCAGCGGCTGCCGCGGTGTCGACCAGCGGCGGGCGATATACGACAGGCGGCGCGCAAAGCGGTTAGGATTCGGAACGACCGGCGGCCAGTCCAGGGCCACCGTCACGCTGTCTGGCCAGAAGATTCCGGATCAAGCCGCGGATGAAGGTAAAAGCCACATCGATCGACATCGCCCACCTGACCGGGGTTTCCCAGGCCACGGTGTCGCGCGCGTTGCGCGGCAGTCCGCTGGTCAATGAGGAAACCCGGCGGCGTATCCAGGCCGCCGCCGAACAGCTCAACTACAAGCTCGACAAGAACGCCTCCAATCTGCGCCGGATGCATACCGGCACGCTCGCACTGCTGTTCTTCGAGGACCCCACCCTCGACGAGTCGCACATCAATCCGTTCTTCCTGTCGATGCTCGGCTCGATCACCCGTGCCTGCGCGCTGCAGGGCTACGACCTGCTGATCTCGTTCCAGCAGTTCTCGCGCGACTGGCACGCCGACTTCGCCGACACCAAGAAGGCCGACGGCCTGATCCTGCTCGGTTATGGCGACTACCTGGCCTATCGCGACAAGCTGGAGAAACTGGTTGCGCAGGGCACCCGCTTTGTGCGCTGGGGCGCGGTGCTGCCCGATCAGCCCGGCGTCTCGATCGGCTGCGACAACTTTCGCGGCGGTCAGGCCGTGGCCGAACACCTGCTGGAACGCGGCTGCCGCCGCATCGCCTTCCTCGGCGATGCCTCCAGCCACTACCCGGAATTCTTCGGACGCTATCGCGGCTACGTCGATGCCCTGCAGCAGGCCGGTGTGGAAGTCGACGCCGCGCTGCAGGAAAACGCCGAGAGCACCGAACGCTCCGGCTACGAGGCGATGCGCACGCTGATCACCCGTGAAGTGGGCTTCGATGCGGTGTTCGCCGCCAGCGACCTGATCGCGATCGGCGCCATGCGTGCGCTCAGCGACCACGGCCTGCGCGTGCCGCAGGACGTCGCGCTGGCCGGCTTCGACGACATCGCCATGGCCAGCTTCGTCAATCCGCCGCTGACCACGATTCTGCAGGACACCAAGCAGGCCGGCGAGACCCTTGTCGACAGCCTGCTCGCGCTGATCCGCGGCGAGCCGGTCGACAGCGAAGTGCTGCCGGTGAAATTGATGGTGCGGCGTTCCAGCCTGCGCTAGCCTCCATTGCGTTGCGACATTGCAGTGCCTGCACCCGATCGCTAACCTGCGACGGCTTCCTGGACACTTCCGCATGACAGGATCGAGCACGTTATGGAACACACTCAGCCGGAGTTGGAGTTTCATCAGGTGTTCGATCGCATCACCGATGCCTACGTGGCGTTGGATCGGAACTGGCGCTACACCTATCTGAATGCGAAAGCCTGCGATTTCTTCAGTCGCCGCGCCGAAGATCTGGTCGGCCGGCACATCTGGACCGAGTTTCCCGAAGGCATCGACCACCCGTTCCAGCACGCGTACGAGCAGGCGATGGCCGAGCAGCGGCCGGTGCAGATCGAGGCGTTCTACCCGCCATACAATCGCTGGTTCGAGAACCGCATCTATCCGTCGGTGAACGGCCTGACCATCTACTTTCTCGACATTACCGAGCGCAAGCAGGCCGAGCAGGAGTTGCTGCAGCACCAGCGGATGCTGGCCCAGGCCCAGCAGGTGGCGCACATCGGCAGCTGGGAGTGGGATATCGCCAGCAACCGGGTGAGCTGGTCGGAGGAGCTGTACCGGATCTACGGCGTGACGCCGGAGCAGTACGCTTCCACCTTGGAAGCCTATCTCGCCCTGGTGCATCCGCAGGATCGCACGCGGGTGCAGCGAACCATCGAGCAGGCCAGTCGCGATCGGCAGCCGTTCGAGTTCGAGGAGCGCATCGTGCGCGCGGATGGCTCGGTGCGTACGCTGCTCAGCCGCGGTGCCGTGGATGTCGGTGCAGCAGGGCAAGCCGTGCGCATGCTGGGCGCGTGCCAGGACATCACTGAACGCAAGCGCGCGGAGCAGCTGGATGCCGGTCAGCACAACATCCTTGCAGGCATTGCGGCGCAGCACCCGCTGGCGGAAAGCCTGGAGCACATCGCGCGTCTGCATGAGGCGCTGAATCCCGGTGCGCTGTGTTCGGTATTGCTGTTGGACGCTGCCGGCCGACATGTGCTGCACGGTGCGGCTCCAAGCCTTCCCGAAGCGTACAACCAGCGCATGCACGGACTGGAAGTCGGCGATGCGCGTGGCTCGTGCGGCACCGCCGCGTGGCGCCGCGAGCGGGTGATTGTGGCGGACATCGCCAGCCACCCCTACTGGGAGAACTATCGGGATATCGCGCAGGCACACGGGCTGAAAGCCTGCTGGTCGACACCGATACTCGGTCGTCGCGAACAAGTGCTGGGCACGTTTGCGGTGTACTTTCACGAATCGCGCGAGCCACGACCGGAAGAGCTGCAGAGCATCGACCGCATGCTGCCGATCACCAGCATCGCGATCGAGAGTGCCCGGTTGGTCGAGCGCCTGCGCGAGCGCAACCGCTTCTTCGAGATGTCGCAGGAAATCTTCTGCATCCTCGATCCGCGCACAGGGCGACTGATCCAGTTCAACCCGTCGCTGCTGCGCGTGACGGGCTACAGAGCCGGCGAACTGGCCGCGCGTGGCTACCGGGAATTCCTGCAGCCGGAGGATCGGGCGGACCTGTCGGATCCGATGATGGTGCTGGACGGCTCCGGCCAGCACGTCCACGAATTCGTCAATCGCTGTGTGTGCCGTGACGGCAGCGAGCGCTTGCTGGAGTGGGTTTCGTTTGCCGCCGCCGATGGGCTGATCTACGCCGTGGCGCGTGACATTACCGAGCGTCGCCAGATCGAGGCGGAGCTTAGCTATGCCTCCAGTCACGATCCGATCACCGGCTTGCCGCATCATCTGCTGCTCGAACATGCGCTCGCGGCGATGTTGCAGGATGCCTTCGTGCCGGCATGGGTGCTGGTGATCGGACTGGACCGGTTCCAGGTGGTCAACGAATCGCTGGGGCATCAGACCGGCGATGACGTGCTGCAGCGCCTGGCAACCCGGTTGCAGGCGGCGTTGGGAAACAGCGGACAGATCACCCGTTCTGCCGGTGACGAGTTTGTGGTCGTGGCCGCGGGCCTGCGCTCGTCCACCGCGCTCGAACTGGCCGAACGCCTGCGTGCCGCCGTGGCCGAGCCGATCGAAGGCCACGATTACCGATTGCTGCTGACCGCCAGCGTGGGCATCAGTCATTCGCCCGAACATGGCGGCGACGCGAAGAGCCTGCTGCGCCGCGCCGAGGCTGCTCTGGCCGAGGCCAAGCGGGAAGGACGTGATCGGGTCTCCGAGTTTTCCATCGTGCAGATGCAGGGCATCGAGGATCGGCTGGTGCTGGGCAGCCACCTGCGCGATGCGATCCGGCACGGCGAACTGGAGCTTCACTATCAACCGCTGCACCGTGCCGCCGAGCACACGTTGACCGGTTTCGAGGCGCTACTGCGCTGGAATAGCAGGCAACTCGGCGAGGTACCGCCGGTGCGTTTCATTCCGATCGCCGAGGCACTCGGGCTGATGACCGAGATCGGCGAATGGGTGCTCGACGCGGTGTGTCGCCAGATACGCGTGTGGCTGGATCAGGGGCATCGGGATTTCACCGTGGCCGTGAACATCTCGGCACAGCAGCTGCAGCGTCCGGGTCTGGTCGAACAGGTCGCAGCTGCGTTGCGCCGGCATGCCGTGCCGCCGTCGATGCTGGACATCGAAATGACCGAGAGCGCACTGATGGAAAACCTTGCGCGGGTTCGGCACACGCTGACTGAACTCAAGGCGTTGGGTGTCCGCCTGTCACTGGACGATTTCGGCACCGGCTATTCCAGCCTCGCCTATCTGAAACAGTTTCCGATCGACAAGCTGAAGATCGACCAGAGCTTCGTGCAAGGCCTGCCGACCGGTGCCAATGACGCTGCGATCGTCCAGGCCATCATCACGTTGGCCCATCAACTGCATATGCTGATCGCGGCCGAGGGCGTTGAGACGCAGGCGCAGTCGACCTTCCTGACCACACTGGGCTGCGACGAGCTGCAGGGATATCACCTGGGTGCGGCGCTGCCAGTGCAGCAGGCCGAGGCGTTCTTCAGCGCGTTGCCAAAGGCTCGTTCCTGAGCTGAACGCACCAGCACGTCGGCTTGAATGAATTGCTAGAGCGCACCGAGCTTTTCTCGAAGGTCTTCAACCAATCGTTTCCGGCTGCTACGCGGATACTCGAGCGGTGAGAATGGCATCGCCGCGTGGGCGTACTGATCGATGAGATGCAGCACGTGAAGTTTGTCTTCCGCGGAGAAGTCGGTCCTGGAACCATTGCTGCTCAGTTGGGTGAGCGCCTCTTGCAGGACTTCTTTTCGCGCAATGGACTTTTCCGATGACGGGTCTGCAACGCAGAGGCTGAAAATTCCTCCGAGAAAGGCAGCCCAAGCCGACTCGGTGCGCGCATTGAGTCCTTCCGAAATAACTTGCCCAGTGTCCGTGAAGCTGTCTGGCAGACGAAAGGTTGTCTTGTCCAACTCCATGAGGGCGGCAGCAAAGTTGGTCCTGAATCGTTCTTTCAACTCGCGGTGTGCCTGGAGTGGCCCGACTTTTCTTCTCGCTTCCATGGCGAGAGCAACCCAGACGGCATTGGCAGGATGAAAGTACTGCCCAGGGGTGGATCCAGGTGCATGGAGTTTCCCGAAGGCTTGCGAGATAAGCTCTCCCTCGTCCGTGACGGTGTACGAGGGCTCAGGTGCAAGTTTTTCACTCACCAGGTTCGCGAGTTCGTCAGATGAAATCGAGCAGGCGGCAGCCAATTGTTCGGTATTTTTGTAGTGGTGCCTGAGATAGGTGTCTAGATCGTTCATGGTTTTTGACGTGCACTCTAGCGCTGGAGTTAAGCGGCGGCGTAGCTGTCCGCTTGGACGAATAGTTAGGCCATACGTCAGCCTGGGAGGGTTTATGGTGGAAAAGAAGCACGTGGAATACAACGGTCAGCGTGTAGTCGAAGGCTGGCCCGAGCGAATTGAAGCCGCCCAGCTAGAACGAACCTATGAAATCAGGGGCGCGGAATATGCCCGGATTGCATATGGCGACGAGACTGACGATTGGGGCGCGAACTCAAGACCGTGCCATGACTGTGCAGTGGTGAAGGGGCAACTGCACGTGCCCGGCTGCGATGTAGAGCGCTGCCCGGTATGCGATGGGCAAGCGATTTCTTGTGACTGCCTCGATGACGAGGAGGAAGAAGCCTAACGCCTGAGTTAAGCGGCGCACGGTACGCACGTCCGCTTGAATGATGAGTTAGACCGTTGCTACAGATGGAGAAAGTAGACTGGTGCAAGTGCGGCGAGGACAGCGACAGCTTGAAGTGCCAATACCGAGAAAGCAGACCGGGGAGTTCGTGGCAGCCATCTGATTGCGAAGTACGCAACTAATGGTACCTGCCCAGCGACAAGCAACTGCCAAAGATGGGCCGCAGCACCCTCGTCGGCCTCGCGGGCAGCGCCGAATAGGACCACGTCACCAAGCACCACGGCAATGGCGGCGACGGACATTACTAGCGGGAGAAACGCGCTCGGCAGTTTGATTGTGGTTGGGAAGTTCATTGGGTGACCTCCACTAGATTCATGGTCTAGCGCTTGAGGTAAGCGGCCGCTGCCGTGATGCTCAACATGCTACGGCAACCTCTTCGCAGCGTTCCGCTTAGCGAATAGTTAGCCGCCACTGTCAATTAGATCGCTAACTGCAACGCCGACCGGGAGCGGGCCGACGTTGGTGGAGAAGGCTGCACTGGCAATCGACCACCCACAATTGATTGCCATTTCGACTGTCCAGTGAGAGACCACCCTGCTGGCCTTATTGGAATTCACTTGAACGCGACCCAGCAACTGCATCTTCATGCGTTTGACATGCACCCGCTTAGGAACACACTTCGCGGCACCGTTCGTCTGCGAGTGAAGGAGTAACTTTGCGCTCAACGCATCCGCTAAACTGGGGACGCGTTCCGGCGCGGTGGTAAGAGAAGCTACTGTGCACCAAGGTAGCCAGTCATACGCTCTTCCTCTTTCCAATATCAGCAGGGCGCCCCACGCATCCGGCACAAACCGACTTTGCTCCCAAGTCTCGAACCACGCATTAGCTGCCTTCCCACGCATCGTAGGAAAAGCATAGACCTCCCCAACATCAACAACAAAATCCGGTGGGTTCTTGGGTTGGACACGTGGCCTCACCGGTCGTGGAGCTCGAAGGCGTTGAGCGAGTTGTTGAAGTATTTCCTCGCGTTGTGCAAGTTCCCGGTCGCCCAGTCCATGTGCCCTCAAGCGTTCTAGATCGGTGCCGTCACTTATCACCGATAGCGCTGTAGCCGCGGCTTCAGCACAAGCTATCCCCCGCCGTTCGAATTGATCGGCAACAACAAGCCAGAAAACCGTCCCATCATCCTCACGCGGCTTTGGAATATCGTGTGAGTCGAGAAGGATCTCGAGGAGTCGCTCGCCAGAGATGGGAACCTTGTTCACCAACGCAATTGCGGCCTTCAAATCCGCTGCGGTATCGTCCTCGTACAGCCCGGCCCCCGAAGTACCCATATGCTTCCGATTGTGGCAGCTAGCGTTTGAGTTAAGCGGCCATCGCCGCGTGCGACATGATGGTACTGCAGATCGCTGCAGCGGTTTGAAGCGTATTTGTTGCCAAGGCTCAGGACCTACCGTTTAGCGTGAAGCTGCCAAACGAGTCATTCTTTTTCGAGGGTGATGTTTCGGAGGTGGCTACGCTAATCGAAGTTGACGATGCATTTGTACAGCGTTGCGTTGCGGTGATCGGCGAAGTCTCCTAAGTGGTGCGCTGAGTGCACCTCAATTCGCATAACAACCTAACCCCGTGAATGTCTGTCTGCGGCTTACGGCTAACGCTCATTAGGCCCAAATCAGGGCATATGCACGGATAGTCAGCCGCCCGATACCTCAGCGTCAACTGCACATAATGTTGCCTTGTCAATGTGTTGCCTGAGGGGCAATGCCTTGGACACGGCCAATCCTCCAGACGCTTATTGCGTTATTTGAGGTCATATCACTTATCACCTCATTTCGCGGCATACGCACCTACCTCAGTGCTCGGGATGCCCCCGCTCCTGCATCAACCGCATCAACTCGGACGTCAGATCCGTTCGCTTCGCCACCGCATCCAGCAAATAGACCTGCACGTTGTGCGGCGCGACGCTGGCATGCAGGCTGCCGCCGTCGGCCACGTCGATCGCGGATCCACCGAGTGCCGGCTTCCAACGACCGGCCTGCAGATAGTCGCTGACGTCGAACTGTGCGCTGGCATTGCCTTTGTTGAGCAGCACCAGGGCGATCTGGTGCGCGTCGCCTTTCTGGTACACGCGATAGAACGCTGCCTGATCGCCGGCGAAACGGATCGGCAGCATCAGGCCGCGTTGCAGCGCCGGGGTGTTTTTACGCAGCGACGCGATGCGTCTCAGTTGCTGATAGATCGGGCTATTCGCAGCGGCGTCGATGCGCTGCTGGCCGTAGTAGTTGCGGTTGCCTTCGTGCTCGGCCCTGCCGCGCTCGAAGCCGGTTTCCGAGCCGTAGTAGATCGCCGGGATGCCGCGGGCGGTGAATAGCCAGTTGTTGGCGTCGATGAAGCCGTTGTCGCTGGCGTTGAGTCGCGCCATGTCGTGGTTGTCGTAGAACGTGACCAGTTCGTACGGGTTCGCGTAGGGGCCGTTGGTGAGGTAGAGGCGATCGAGCAGATGGGCATAATCGCTGCCGGGGTGTTCGAACACGTCGGCGATGCGACCGCGCAGCGGGAAGTCGAGCACGCTGATGCCGCCGTTCTTCGCCCAGGTGTACTGGCCGATGTTGTCGGGGCTGTAGTCGAACGCTTCGCCGAACATGAAGAAGCCAGGATGCTTGGCGCGGATACGCGTAGCAAACTGTTTCCAGAACGCGGTGGGCATGTGGCTGATGGTGTCGATGCGGAACGCATCGGCGCCTTCGCCGGCCCATTGCAGGTAGGCGCCGACGAAGTAGTCCAGCACTACCGGATTTTCGTCGTCGTTGTTGGACAGCTGGGCCAGATCCTCGTACGCGTGATAGAAGCGGTGCAGCGGGTTGCGCACCGGATCGAGCTGGTCGGGGCGCAGGTTCTGTTCGTCGGCGATCAGCTTGCCGTCCTTGTCGTAGATCTGGCCGAACATCGGCTGCGCCTTCGGCATGCTGAAGGCGGGCGAGCCGTGGTTGGCGACGATGTCCTGCACCACCTTCAGGCCTTGCGCGTGCATCTTCGTGGTGAACTGGGCGAAGTCGAGATCCATGCTCGGCAGGTGCGGGTCGAGCTTGTAGAAGTTGACGCCCCAGTAGCCGTGGAAACCGGTCTTGCCGCGGTCGGTGAACTTCGAGCCCCAGCTCACCGGGTCGCCGCCGGTGAATGCCTCGTCCGGGTTCTGCACGATCGGCGTGATCCACACCGCGCCGAAGCCCATGCCGCGAATGTAGCCGGCGTTGTCGAGCACGCCCTTGAAGTCGCCGCCGAGGTAGCCGATGTTGTCGCTCTGGCCCGTGGGCGCGCCCGCTACCGGAATGTCGAACGTGGGATGCGCGCCGCCCTGGTTGCGCTGGTCGTTGGACGGATCGCCGTTGACGAAGCGGTCGGTCATCACGAAGTAGATCGCGTTCGACGCGAACGGCGCATCGGTGCCGACGAACTCCGGCGCCTTGGCCGACGTGGCCGCGTGCGCGAGACCGTTGGCGAGGGTGGCGACGAGGATGGGGAGCAGACGGAGTTTGGGCATGGTTAGGGTTCCGTGGAGCGGGATGCGGGCGTGTCGGGTTACTCGGTGGCCTCGGGTTTGGGCACGCGCAGCGTGCACAGGCCGGCGATGAGCAGGCTCGCGCCACCCAGGCCCAGCGCCCAGATCGGCTGGTTGTGGAAGAACAGCTTCAGCAACACGCCAAGCACGCTGGCGGCGAGCAGCTGCGGAATCACGATGAAGAAATTGAAGATGCCCATGTAGATACCCATCTTCGCCGCCGGCAGGTTGTCCGACAGCATCGCGTAGGGCAGCGAGAGGATCGACGCCCACGCAAAGCCCACGCCCACCATGGACGCGATCAGCCAATGCGGATCGCGGATCACCAGGAACGACAGCAGGCCGAACCCGCCCAACCACAGGTTGATCAGGTGGCTCATGCGCAGCCCGCACGCGCGCACCAGCAACGGGATTGCGATGGCCGCAAGCACGCCCACGCCGTTGTACGTGCCCATCAGCACGCCGGCCCAGTTGGCCCCCTCGTTGTAGGCCACGGAAGTCGTGTCGCTACTGCCGTAGAAGGTCTGCGATACCGCCGAGGTGGTATTGATCCACATGGCGAACATGGCGAACCAGGAGAAGAACTGCACCCAGTTGAGCCGGCGCATCGGCAGCGGCATGCCGTGCAGGTCGCCCATGATGTGGCGCAGCGCGCCGTCGCTGCGGGTGCGGCTGAGCCACACGAACAGAACGCCGAAACCGACCAGCCCGCCGGCCAGCAGATACAGCTCCTTCTCCAGATTCAGCTGGCCGATCAGGCCCAGCAGCACCAGTCCCAGCACCAGGAACAGCGTGCCGATCTTCCACGCGCCGGCCACGCTGCGGGGCGCCTCCACGACGCGGTTGTCCGAGAACGACTCCAATTGCTCCGGCGGATACTCGCGGGTGCTAAGGATCGTCCACAGCATCGCCGCCAGCAGCACGAACGCGCCGGCGCAGAAGGCGTACTTCACCGAGTGCGGCACCTCACCGGCGGGCGCCGTATTGGCCACACCGAAGTGGGTGAGTACGTAGGGCAGGAACGAGGCCACCACCGCGCCCACGCCGATGAACACACTCTGCATCGCGTAGCCCAGCGGCCGCTGCGACGGCGGCAGCTGGTCGCCCACGAAGGCACGGAACGGCTCCATCGATACGTTGAACGACGCATCCATGATCCACAGCAGGCCCGCGGCAATCCACAGCGTGGGCGAGTTGGGCATGGCCAGCAGGGCGATCGTCGCCAGCACGGCGCCGGCGAAGAAGTACGGCCGGCGGCGGCCGAAGCGGTTCCAGGTGCGGTCGGAGAAGTAGCCGATGATCGGTTGCACGATCAGTCCGGTAAACGGCGCGGCGATCCACAACACCGGGATCTGGTCCACGTTCGCGCCCAGCGTCTGGAAGATCCGGCTGACGTTCGCGTTCTGCAGTGCGAAACCGAACTGGATGCCGAGAAAGCCGAAGCACATGTTCCAGATCTGCCAGAACGACAGCTCGGGTTTTCTGCTCATGGTGGGGTGGTTCCTGTGGCCAGTGGCGCGATCAGCAGATCACCGATGCTGGCGTTGTTCAATGGGCCGTCGCTGCCGCCGCTGCCGCCGGTGTAATGCGCGAAGTGATCGAGGTAACTCATGTTGAAGCCGTCATCGAGAGCGAAACGGCAACGCGCGCCGGCGTTGGCACCGAAGCTGGCGGTGGTGGAGTCCTGCGTGCCGACGCTGTGTGGCATCACCAGCGGCAGCGACTGCGGCACGCCGCCTTCGCAATCGACGCGCAGCATTTTCACCGCGGCGGTGATGCCGGTATTGATCGGGCCGTGATCGTTGGCATAGCTCAATGCGACCAGGAAGCGGCCGCCATGCGGTGCGCTCCACTTGCGAGGCCAGTCGCCGCCAACATGGTCGCTATCGTTCACGCACACCGCCGGGCTGGGCAGCGATTCGATGCCATCGTCGTTATGCCGGGTAATGCTGAAACATTGCCGGGTTGCCAGCGCATCGACAGCACGGCTGTCGTCGAACTCGCCCAGCGACCGGCCGCTGAGATAGAGCGTGTAGCTGCCTTTGCCGGCGATCTGCCAGTGCCTGCCGTCGCGTACTACGCTGGGTGCAGTTGGGGTGGGCGGGGCGAATGTTGCCGCTGTCTGCCGCAGCGGTGCGGTCGGCATCTGTATCGACTTCAGCGTGACCAGTGAGTCCGCGCCGTGGCTTGTGCTTGTGCCGGCCACGAGCAGGTTGCCGTCGAGTTTTTCCGGACGCAGCAGGGTGATGCGGCGATCCGGCAGCTGAAGGGTGATGCGGTCGCGTTTGCCGAACAGCATTGGCACCAGTGAAACAGGCAGCTTCGGTTCGATCCGGCCGTCATCGTCGAGACCGAAGACGCCTTCGGTGATCATGTTCAGATAGCCTGCCACCGACCACAGCTGGCGCGGCGAGTCGACCACCGGTCCGCTCAGCTTGCCGTCGTCGACGTGCGTGCTTTGCGTGACCAGTTCGAAGTTTTCCATGTTCGAGCCGCTCAGCGCGGCGCCGCGCATCAGCGAATGCAGCTCGTGCGCGATGCGCTCGGGATCGTTGACCGTACGCGCAGCGCGCAGCGCGTAGGCGCTGACGAACGGCCAGATCGCACGGTTGTGATAGATCGGCTGATCGGCGCGCTGAGGCCAGATCACCGGACTGCCTGCGTCGCTGGTCGGGTAATTCGCCAGTGCCTGCCGTGCGTGCTCGGCGTCGGCCACGCCGCTGGTGATCGCCAGTGACAGGCCGAGCAGATCGTACGCCTCGATCGGCATGCCGTCGCCACCGAGATAGCTCATGTACATGCCGCGATCGGCGCGCCAGAAGTGCGCATTGATCGCGCTCTTCAATGCCGCGGCTTCGGTGCGGTATCCGGCAGCCTTCGGATCATGACGTTGTTCGGCCATCTGGATGGCCAGTTGCAGCGCCTGGAAATGCAGCACGTTGGTGGACAGCGCGAACGACTGCGCGATGAAGGCAACGTTGTTCGCGATCCATGCTGGATAACTCTGCTCGCGCCAGTCGAGGAACGAGGTCTCGCCGCGATACAGGCCCAACGCGCTGTCGAACGCGTAGCGCCGGTCCTGCGCCAGCGTATCGGTCAACGCGTGATAGACCTTGTCGGCAAACGCATGGTCGCCGAGCAGGTGGCGCGCACCGAGAAACCACACGATGCGGTCGGTGCTGATCGGCCAGCTGCCGCCCGAGCCGGTGTCCTGCATCGGATAGATGCCAGCCGGCGCCGAGGACTCGCGCACATCGGAAAGCTTGAACAGCAGGGACGCCTTCGTCCGCGCCGGATCGAGTCGCCACAGGCCCAGATCCACCGCGTAGGACAGATCGCGTGTCCACACGTAATGCCACTTTTCACCGGTCTCGAAACAGGCGCACGGCATCGACTGGCCGTGGTCGAACGCGTCATCGCGGATCGCGCTGACCGAATCCTTGCGCAGATCGTCCTGCGCCATCGCGAACAGGCCGTCGAACAGTACGCTGGCCGTATGCGCGGCCAGCGGCTGCCCAGCTATGCGCCGCTCGCCGCCCGGCGCGTGCAGCACGTAGCCGCCGTCGCTGGTGAGCGTCATGCCGGCGTGCTGTCCACGCCAGTCCAGTCCGTCGTGCCCGCGCTCCGTGGGCGAACCCGCGGAGCCTGCGATGGCGATGGCAAGGGCGGCGGCCATCAACATGGCCGCCGCTCCCGTGGCGTGTGCTGGATCATCGCTGCTCCCATGCTTCCGTCATTGCGCCAGGATCGCGCCGTAGTGGCCGTTCACCGTCACGCTCACCGCACCGTTCTGCACCGTGTACTGCGTACCCGAGATCAGCTCGGTGAGGTGGCTGCCGTTGGTCACGCTCATCTGGCCTACCGGCACCGTCACCGTATGCGCGACCGTGTCGTTGTTGAGCGCCACCGCAATGCGGTTGGTGGTGTCGAAACGGCCGTAGGCGTACAGCTTGTTGGTATCGTCGACGAGCAGGGTCATGAACGAGCCGGTGCGCAGGGCTGGGTAGGTGTTGCGGATGGTGGTGAGTTTCTGGGTCAGCGCCACAGCGCTGTTGGTGATGCTGCCGACGCTCCAGTCGAAGGTGCGGCGATTGTCCGGGTCGGCACCGCCCTGCATGCCGTATTCGTCGCCGTAGTAGATCGTCGGCGTGCCGACGTAGGTCATCTGGAAGAACAGCGCGAGGTAGGTCTTCCAGATGTCGCCGCCGGCACGATTGCCGAAGCGGGTGATGTCGTGGCTGCTGAGGAAGTTGGACATCGCCTGCTGCACGTCGGTCGGATAGTTCGCACGCGTCCCGTGCAGCCAGCTGTCGAACTGCGAAACCGGTATCGACGCGGCATTGCCGCTGTAGTCCTGGCCGGTGATCCATTCGGACACCGGCTGGGCGAAGCCGTCGTAGTTCATCGCGCCGTCCCACTGGTTGCCGCCGTCCGTCCACGGCCCGGCATTGCCCCAGAACTCGCCGAGAATATCGGCGCTGGCGTTAACCGATTTCACCGCCGTGCGCAGCTCGGCCATGATTTGGTGGTTGGTGGCGTCGCTGCCGTTGTTGCCGCTGGCGTCAAGGTACTGTGCTGCGTCAAGCCGCCAGCCGTCGATGTTGTAAGGCGACTTCAGGTAGGTCTGCACCACCGAGGTGCCGCTGCCGTAGATCGCGTTGCGCACCGCCGAACCGGTGGCACCGTAGTCGAGCTTGGGCATGCTCGGAACTCCGAAGAAGGTAGAGTACGTGCCTGGCCAGCTCTGGAAGTTGTAGTAGCCGTACCACGTGCTGGACTGCGACTCGTAGGCGCCGTTGGTGACCCACCAGTTGTAGCGGTCGAACCACGCATGCGTGTCGCCGGTGTGGTTGAACACGCCGTCGAGGATCAGATAACCCTTCGGACCGTTGCTGGTGCTGTGGATGTCGGCACTCAACGTCTGCAGCGTCGCGTTGGTACCGAACGCCGGGTCGACCGTGGTGTAGTCCTCGGTGTCGTACTTGTGGTTGGTCGGCGAGTGAAAGATCGGATTGAGATAGATGATGTCGGCGCCGACGGTGTTCTTGATGTAGCCCAGCTTCTGGTCGATGCCGGCGAGGTCGCCGCCGAAGAACACCGCGCTGTTGCAGCCGCCCACGTTGGAAACCACGCTCGAGCCCCATGCATGCTGCTCGGTGGCGCAGCCGGCGTAGGTGTACTGGCCGTTGGTGACGTCGTTGGCGGTGCTGCCGTTGTAGAATCGATCCGGGAAGATCTGGTACATCACGCCGTTCTTCATCCATGCCGGTGTGGTGAAGCCGGGGAGGATGTAGAAGTCGCCCGAGGAAGGCTCTGCGGCGGTGATGCCGGTCGCGTTGTACCAGGCGGTCGAACTGCCGTCGTTGATCTGGAAGCGGTAATACTTTTGCGAGGCACTGGCCGGTACGGTGCCTTGCCAGTAGTCGTAGACGCCGGTGGCATCGTTTGCCGACCAGCTCATCGCGACCCAGTGGAAGGCGCCATCGGCGCTGTCGTAGTACTTGATGTTGGCGCTGGTGATGTCGTTCTTGAACGTGCGCAGGGTCAGCGTTACCGCCTGGCTGGCGGTGGGTTCGACATGGTTGTCGAACATCGGACCCTGGTCGTGGAACAGGCCGTTCCACTCCACATTGTTGTCATTGCTGGCCGCACGGGCCGGGGTGGGCAATGCGCCTGCCGCCAGGGTTGTGCACAGTGCGAGCCATAGCGCGGTTTTCGCTCCGCGTGCTGTCTTTCCAGGGCCGAACATCCAGTGATTTAGCATCGACTTTCTCCTCCAGTGATTGATCCATGCAAGGCACGGATACATCGGAAACATGCGATGCCATCGCTGGTCCAGGCACAGGCCTGGCTGACGACACGATCGGTGTTTCCCCGCAGGGCAACGCAATGGCTTGCATGCGTCAGTGCCCCAGTGTGAGCGCGACATGTCGCGCGTTTGCCGCGGCCACCCGGACATAGGTGACCGCACCGAACCGATCCTTGCCGCTGGCCCAGCCTTCGCCGTCGCCATGCAGCAGGGCATCCAGGCTGTCGAAGGACTTGAGCGTGCTGCCGCCTGCTGCCTTTGCCGCCGCACTACCATGGATCTTCAGCAGATAGAACTTCAGTGCCGGTGTGAAGCTGCCGGCTGCGGCGCCGATCTCGAATTGCACGGTGTCGCCGCTGCGCTGCACCGCCAGGGTCTGGCGGAAGTCCTGGCCGTGCTCGTAGTCGTAGGTACTGCCGTCATCGTCGTAGTAATCGAACGTGCTGCGTTGCGCGGCAGGGAACACCTCGACGTCGAGCTGGGTCAGCGGACGCTGCCCCACGTAGTCGAGCGTCGGCTGGGTAGGGATGATCGCCCCGTCGCGGATGAACAGCGGGATGTCGCCCCAGTGCTTGCTGTCGATCGCGAGGTGAATGGTCTGGCCGCCCTCGTAAACCTTGCCGCTGAACCAGTCGGTCCAGCGGCCGGCTGGCAGGTAGATGTCCTTGGACGTCTGGCCTGGTTCGACCACCGGCGATACCAGCAACCAGTCACCGAACAACCATGCGCTGATGTCGTTGCGCAGCTGGGGATCCTGGGGCCAGTCGAACAGCAGCGGACGTACCAGGCCCACGCCGGTGCTGCGGCGCGCGTACTCGTAGCTGTAGATGTACGGGATCAGCGCGTAGCGCAGACGGATCGCGTCGGTGGCGGCCTTCTCGGCGATCGGCCCGTAGGCCCATGGCTGGCGTTTCTGGCCGAAGTCGCCGTGCACGCGGAAGATCGGCGTGAACGCGCCGAACTCGATCCAGCGCGCGTAATTCTCCGGCGACGGTGCGCCGTCCTTGAAGCCGCCGCCATCCATGCCCCACTGCATCGCGCCCACGTTGATCGCGCTGAGCATGCGCGCGCGCTGGCCGGCCATGCTGGCGAAGCCGGTGGGAATGTCGCCCGACCACAGGCCGTAAGCGTAGCGTTGCGCGCCAAGCCAGAAGTTGCGGTTGACCGACCATACACGCTGGTTCGAGATGGCGCGCTGGCCGTCGTACAGCGCGCGTTGCATGTTGAGGAACTGGGTGTTGCTTGAGGTGTAATCGGCCTCGTCGTTCCACCAGCCGGCCATGCCGGTGGCGAACGAATGCTTGAGGGCATCGGTGAAAAACCAGGCGCGGGACGCCGGCTTGTCGAAGTCGATGTCCTTCACCGGCTTGTGCGAGAAGTAGTCCGGCGCGACCGCCTCGTCGGGGAGCCACAGGTCGTGAGCGGTAGCGTAGCGGCCTTCCACTGTGTCGACGTGAACGCGCGGTTTCATGATGCCGGTGAGGTGGATGCCGCGCCGGTCGAGTTCCGCTTTCAGCTTGCCGCTGGGCGCATCCGGAAACTTGGTGGCGTTCCAGCGGAACTCACCATAGTCGTCCTCGCCCCAGGCCTTCCAGTCGAAGTCGAGCGTGACGTTGTCGATCGGTATGTGTTTGGCGCGGTAGGTGTCGGCGATCTGCAGCAGCTCCTTCTGGTCGATGCCCCACTGGCTGTTGGTGAAGCCCATCGCCCACTTTGGAAATAGCGGCGTGCGACCGCTGAGCTGCGCCAGCGCGTTGAAGATCTGCGCGGGCGTGCCGATCAGGATGTAGTAGTCGAGATGCTTGCGCATCGTGCTGCTGGCGCCGATCGTTCCCGGCTCCAGGGTGAACGTGGCGCCGTCGCTGTCGAGCAGCACGCCGTAGCCGGCGGTGCTCCATACAAACGGCGCGCCGGCATGGCCTTGCTCGCCGGCGATAGCTGCCTGCTTGCCGGTGCGAAGCATGCCGGCGGAAGCATTCTCGGTCGCGTTGTAGCCGCCGATGCCGTACAGCGCGTCCTGCGGTTTATGTTGCAGGTTCAGCTCACCGCGTTGCAGCGAGGCAAGGTCGAGTTGCAGCAGGCGGTGCTGTTGCGTGTCATCGATTTGCAGCTCGCGATGCTGTTTGTCCCAGCGAACTGAGCCGTGAGTCGAGGTGATGTTCACGCCGCTCGCGGTGTCGTCAGTGTGGACTGGCGCGAATGCCGGGTGCGCGTTGTCGCGGTCGATCACCAGGGCCGGCGGGTCGGCCTCGCCCTCGTGCCTGATCTGCATATGCACGATGCCGGGCGCGATGAAGCTGACGCTTAGCTGATCCGTGCCGAGGTCGATCTGCATGTCGTGGTTGCGGATGTGAGCCATGGGCGTTGCCTGTGATGGCGATGACGTGGCGGCGATCGAGCCGGCCGGTGCCAGTGCAAGGCCAAGCCACAAGCTTGCCGTTGAAACACCGAGCCGGGTGAGATGCGTGGTTTTTTTCATTGCAGCAAACTCCAGCTTCATTGCAGGATCGCCGTGGCATAGGCCGGCATCTGCAGGCGGTCATGTTTCAAAATGATGCCGGGCTTGCTGTGCAGCACCACGGTATGGAAACGGTCACCGTCAAGCGGCACGTCCCGCGGCTGGCCTGACAGGTTGTGCAAGACCAACACATGGCTGTCGGTATCGTCGAGTTCCCAGGCGACGATGTGCGGGTTGTCCACGGAGTACTCGTGGATGGCGCCGTCGCGCAGCGCGCTGAGCTGGCTGCGCCAGTGAATCAGCATCGTGTAGTAATGCAGCAGCGAATCCGGATCGGCCTGTTCTGCCTCGACCGACACTGCCGGACCGTCATGCGAGGTCGAGGCCTCCCAGGTGGTCTCGCCCGGCGCATCGGTGGCGCGACTCCAGCGCATCGGTTCGCGCAGATCAGGATCGGGCTTCCGCCCGCGCATGCCGAGTTCCTCGCCGTAGTAGACGAATGGCCGGCCGGGCAGGGTGAGCAGCAGCGCGGCGGCCATGCGCATGTGCTGCGGGTTGCCGTCGAGCTGGCTCATCACGCGGTTCTGGTCGTGATTGGACAGGAATGGCGCATCCACACCCGATCGGCCGGCGACCTTGCGATAGGCGGCGTCGGTGCGGGCCAGCAGAGCGCCCAGATCGTCGGTGCGTTCGTTCTTCGCGCTGTCGATCAGTCGTGTCGCCAGCGGAAAGTCGAATACCGCGTCCAGCGGCTTGAAATACGGCGCCAGCTCATCCGCCGAGTCGCGGGTCACCTCGCCGACGATGTAGGCGGCGGGGTCGACCGCATTCATGCCGCGACGGAACTCGGACCACCAGGCGATGTTTTTCGCCAGCGTATGGGGGTTGTCGAGATCCGCCTTGAAGTCGAGATAGATGTGCTGCGCGGCGTCGAGGCGGAAACCGTCGACGCCTTTCCTCAGCCAGTACTGGCCGACCTTGATCATCTCCTGCCGCACGGCAGGGGTGTCGTAGTCGAGGTCGGGCATCGCGCCGGAAAAGTCGCCCAGATAATGTGCCGTGCCGATGGCATGCCACGCCTGCGGCCCGGCCGCGTCCTGCTCTTGCAGGTTGGTGTGGGGGCCGGCCCAGTTGTACCAGTCGTGATACGAACTGGCGGGATCGCGCGCGGCCTTGAACCAGGGATGCTGGTCGCTGGTGTGGTTGATCACCAGATCGATGATGACCTTGATATGGCGCTTGTGCGCTTCGTCCAGCAGGCGCTGGAAGTCGTTCATAGTGCCATATTGCGGGTTGATACCGTAGTAGTCGGTGATGTCGTAGCCGTGATAGCTCGGCGACGGATTGATCGGCATCAGCCAGATCCCGCTCACGCCGAGCGACTGCAGGTAATCGAGTTTCGCGGTGACGCCGTTGAGATCGCCGATGCCGTCGCCATTGCTGTCGATCCAGCTGCGCACGAAGATCTCGTACCAGACGCCGGAGCTCGTCGGAGCCGTCGCATGCGCCACTGCTGTGGGCAGCGTTGTGCAGAGGATGAACAGGACCAGCAGGCAACGACGGATCATCAATATTCCAGCGGCAAGGGAAGGACGGTCTGGCGGACTTGCATGCGGCTTTCGCACCGCTGTTCTTATTGACGTCGATCAGTCATCGGCCTTGAAGTGACGAGCGATGAAGTCGGCATGCCCGGGCATGGTCGCCACGGCGCGGCCGACCAGAGTGCGGATGTCGGCCAGGAAGCCGTCGAGCTGTGCCTTTGGCAGGCCATCGGCCAGCGGGTGATAGCGAACCGGATCGATGCCCTGGCCGATCAGCACCTGCAGCCAGCCCATTTCGGTGAAAAGTTCCTCGCCATTGCGGAAGATATGGCCGCTGTTGCGGAACAGTTCGATCCGGTGCGCCAGGCCTTCGGGCAGAGCCATCGTTGCGCACTGTCGCCAGAACTCGGTGTCGTCGCGTTCGGTGGCGTTGTAGTGCAGGGCGATGAAGTCACGCGTGCGCTCATATTCGAAACGGGTCTGGCGGTTGTATTCGGCGACCAGCGAAGGATCGAAATTCTTGTCCGGAAACATCGTCAGCAAGCGGCCGACTGCGGACTGCATCAGGTGGATGCTGGTCGATTCCAGCGGCTCGATGAAGCCGCTGGCCAGGCCCATCGCGATGCAGTTGCGGTTCCACACGCGCTTGCGCATGCCGGTGTGGAAACGCAACTGGCGCGGCTCATTCAACGTCCGGCCTTCCAGGTGCGAGAGCAGGGTAGCGGTCGCCTCGTCGTCACTTACATGGCGACTGCAGTAGACGTGGCCGTTGCTGTCCAGGTGTTGCAGCGGGATGCGCCACTGCCAGCCTGCTTTTTGCGCGCTGGCCTGGGTATACGGTCGGATCGTGTTGCCATGTTCGCTGGCCACCACCACCGCGCGGTCGCACGGCAGCCAGTGCTGCCAGCTGTCGTAGCCGGTCTTCAGCGCGCCCTCGATCAGCAGGCCGCGGAAGCCGGAGCAGTCGATGAACAGGTCGCCGGCGATGGTCTCGCCGCTATCCAGTTGCACCGATTCGATGAAACCGTCGATCTCGCGCAGCGCGACATCGACCACCTTGCCTTCGGTGCGCACTACGCCGCGTTGCTCGGCATGCCGGCGCAGCAGCTGGCCGAACCGCGCGGCGTCGAAATGGTACGCGTAGCGGATGCCGGTAAGCGGACTGTCGCCGACCTTGTCCATGCGCGCGAAACGGTTGAGCTTGGCCGCCTGCGCATTGATCGAGTACGCCCACAGGTCGGGCGCGTCGGGATTCTCGCGACGGCTGCGCAGCCAGTAGTGCTGGAAGCCGGCCAGGCCCAGCGGCAGGCCGACGTCGCTGAAGGCGTGCAGGTACGAATCGCCGATCCGGCGCCAGTCGTTGAACTGCACCGCGAGCTTGATGGTGCCGCGGCTGGCCTTGAGCAATTCGTCTTCGTCGATGCCAAGGAACTTGCTGACGTGGCGGATCTGCGGGATGGTCGCCTCGCCCACGCCGACGATGCCGATTTCGCTGGATTCGATCAACTGGATATCGAGCTGTGATCCCAGCGCCTGCGCGAGAAGCGCCGCCGTCATCCAGCCGGCGGTGCCGCCGCCCACGATCACCACGCGCCGAATGTGCGAGTCGCTCATCTCATCGTTCCTTCGGTCTCTGTCGTCATGCATGTTGCACAATCACGAGTACCGCATGATGCGAAAAAAAGCCCCGCTGGTTTTTACGCAACGGGGCATCGGGGGCATGCTGGATCGTGTCGCCGTGTTTATTGGAACTTGTACGAGACACCCAGCGAGTAAGTGCGGCCGTAGCGTTCCCAGGTCAGCACCTGGCGGGGGTCCTTGTTCTGGAACGTGGTGAAGATCTTGTTTGACAGGTTCGAGCCCTGCGCGATCAGGGTCAGGCCTTTGAAGCGGCCGCTCTCGAACGTGTAGCTCACCTGTGCGTCGTAGCTGCTGCCACCTTTTAGGGTCTGCTCGACGCGCGTGGCACTGATGCCCGACACCTCGCCCAGGAAGTTGGAGCGGTAGTTGTCGCTGATGCGGGCTTCGAAGCCGTCGTGCTGGTAGTACAGCGTGCCGTTGGCCACCCACTTCGACAGGCCCGGCACGGTGATCGGCGTGGAGTTGCCGCCGTACACCAGCGAGCTCTTGGTGCGGTTGGCAGTGAGGATCGTGCCGAAGCCGTCGAGTACCGGCGTCACCAGGTTGAACGGCAGGTTCAGGGTGCCCTGGATGCCCTTCACGAAGCCGTGGCCGTCATTGGTGGGACCGGAGACTATGCCCTTGGTGGTGCCCAGCTGGGCCAGCTGCGCTGGGGTCAGGGTGAATGGCAGGAAGGCGCTGAAGTCGTACAGGAAGGACGCGTTCGGGTTGATGTAGTCGTGCAGGTCGATGAAGTAGCCCGACACCGAGAAGTAGCCGCCGCCACCGCCGCTGCGGCACAGGTCCGAGTTCTTCTGGTCGGTGGAATCGCAATGGTAGCCGGTGCCGCCCGAGAAGTAGTGCTCGTAGCTGATGTTGTAGTTGTCAGCCATGGTGGGCGTGAGCTTCGGGTTGCCGCCCGAGGCGCTGAAGTAGGCCTGGTTCGGATCGGTGTTCGGCAGGTGGGTGACGTTGCCGCTCACCCCGACGCTGGCGCTCATCTGGTCCATGCGCGGGCGGGCCAGGGTACGCGCCGCACTGAAGCGCAGGTCGTCGTTGTCGGTGAAGCCGAAGATCAGGTTCGCGCTGGGCAGGTAGCGGGTGTAGCTGGTGCTGCCGGTCACCGGGATCAGCGTGATCCCGTTGCCCGTGATCGCACTGCCCGGCGCTACGCGCTCGCCGGTCGAACGCTGCGCGGTGTGCTGCGCCTGCATGCCGAAGTTGCCGCGCAGGCTGACGCTGCCAAGCTGAGTGTCGATGTTGAACTGAACGTACGGAGTGAAGACATTCTCGTGCACCTTCCAGTTCGGCGGCGTGCCGGTGTTGGAGCCGAAAGTGGGCACGTTGACCAGGGAGCCGTTGTCGATCAGGGCGAACGGGTTGTAGCAGACCTGCGGACCGATGCCCATCCACGACAGCGGATCGCAGCTGCTGCCACCCTGGATCGGCGCAGTCTTGACCGCGCTGCCACCGCTGATGGTGCCGCCGCCCAGAGTCAGGAAGGCCTGGTCGATGTTGTAGGACTTGTTGCGATTGCTGTTGCTCACGCCGAACTCCATGCTGGAGAACGGGCCGCTGGTGAAGCTGCGCTCAACGCTCAGGCGCAAGTTGGCGAGATAGTCGACGGTGCGCGGCGCATTGATGAAGCCGGCTTGCACCACGTCGTTGCCACCACCCCAGCCCTGCGGGTCGGTCAGCACCACGCCTTGGGTGTTGTCCAGCGACGGGTTGACGTAAAGCAGGCCGTTGCCGAGTTCGTTGAAGCCGATGGTGTCGGTAGGGCCACTCTTGTTGAACCCAAAGCCCGAGTAGCTTTCCAGGCTCACGTCATGGCGCGTAGCGCGCGAGTAGTTTGCGTCGGCGTCCACCGACCAGTTCTCGTTGATGGTGAACTTGTTGTCCCAGTTGAAGTTGTAGACCCGGGCGCTGGTGCTGTTGTAGTCGTTGCGGATCACGGGCGACACCCCGGTGTAGGTGCCGCTGGTGTCGAAACCGTTGGTTGCCGTGGCTGATGCGAGAGGAGCGCCGCCCCACCAAAGCGGCAGCTCCATGCCCTTGGCCAGCTGCTTTTCCTTGAAGTTGTCGTAGGTGAGGTCGATGGTGCCGGTGTAGTGCTCGTTCGGCTGCCACTGCACGGTGGCCAGCACGCCGTTGCGCTTCATGGTGTCGGAGATGCCGTAGTTCTTCGCGCCGCCCACCACGTAGTTGCCGTTGTTGTCGGTGGGGTAGCCCCACGGTCCCTGATGCTGGATCTGCGAGGGGTTGTCCTCCAGGTCCACGCCAAGGGTCACGCCGATGGTGTGGTCGGCGAACTGGTCCACCCACACGCCGTTGAGGTTGCGGCCGGTGTTGCTGACGCCGGGGCCGTTGGCCAGCTGGGACATGCTGTTCCAGACGTACTTTGCGTTCACCGCCGCCTCGGGGCCGTTCTTCTCCAGCGGGCGGATTGTGTGCATATCGACCGTGCCGGACAGGCCCTGGCCGATCAGGTTGGCCTCTGGGCTCAAGTGCACCACCACGTTGTCGAACCAGCTCGACGGGTACTGGTCGAACTGCACGTCGCGGTTGTTGGAGGTGGATACCTGCTGGCCGCCGTTGATCAGGGCGGTGGAGAAATCCGGACCGAGGCCGTGGATGGTCAGCACTTGCGGCCGTCCGTCCAGCGTCTGCACCGCAAGGCCGGGCAGGCGGCCCAGCGCGTCGGCGATGGAGACGCCCGGCAGCTTGCCGACCTGTTCGGCGGACACGGCCTCGACGATGGTGCTGGCGTTCTTCTTCAGCGCGGTGGCGTTCTCGATGCTGCTGGCGAAGCCGTTCACCTGGACTGCTTGCAGCTCCTTCGACTTCGCCTTGGCCACCTTGGTCTTGGCGTCTGCCTGTTTGCTGGCGCCCGGCGTGGCCGGCGCAGTTTGATCGGTGGTCTGCGGACTGGTCGTCTGGTCGGACTGCGGCGTAGCCGCGTATGCAGCGGAGGTCGCGCAGAAGCCGACCGATGCCAGCGCCAAGGCAAGCACATTGCGTTTGAATATCACCGTTATCCCCTCCCAGGGTTACGCGTCACAAATTATGGTTGCCGAGATCATGTGGCCCCAACGTGGCGATGGCGGCACGCTGCACGTGCTGAATATCCATCGTCGTGGGGGCATGGTAGGGCTGCCATTTGCCGCCGAGACATTCCATGCATACGTATTCATTGTGCTGCTGTGCACCGCAAACATAGGCTTTGGTGTGTTTGCGCATCGCGGCGCGCAAATACGCCTGCGGTTGCCTGATTCTGCGGTAACGCCTGTGTGCGCCGCCATTCATGACAGTTCCCATGAATTTCATATGGACGTCCAAATGATGTCGAACGGACGATGCTGCATTGCGATAGACGTCATCCATGAATACGTATGCAATGTCACGGCCTTGCTTGCATGCAACCATTAAGCTCCCAGGCAAGCTGCTAAAGCGCCGCCGCAAGGCATGTCGCTCTGAACTCGGACAGGAATCTACGGGACATACGAATGAGTGATGCACCCTGGTGGCGCGGAGCCGTCACCTACCAGATCTACCCGCGCAGCTTTCTGGACACCGACGGCAATGGCGTAGGCGATCTACAGGGGATTATCGAGCGGCTCGATTACGTGGCCAGCCTCGGCGTCGACGCGATCTGGATCGCGCCGTTCTTCAAGTCGCCGATGGCCGACTTCGGCTATGACATCGCCGACTACCGCGACGTCGATCCGTTGTTCGGTACGCTGGCGGATTTCGATCGCCTGCTGGCCAAGGCGCACGGTCTCGGCCTCAAGGTGATGATCGACCAGGTGCTCAGCCACACTTCGATCGAGCATGACTGGTTCAAGGAAAGCCGCGAGAGCCACGACAATCCGAAGGCCGATTGGTACGTGTGGGCGGATGCGAAGGACGACGGCAGCGCACCGAACAACTGGCTGTCGCTGTTCGGCGGTTCGGCCTGGCAGTGGGAGCCGCGTCGCGGTCAGTACTACCTGCACAACTTCCTGACCTCGCAGCCGGACCTGAATTTCCATCATCCCGAAGTGCGCGCGGCGATCCTCGACAGCGTGCGCTTCTGGCTGGACAAGGGCGTGGACGGTTTCCGCCTGGACGCGATCAACTTTTGCTTCCACGACCGCGAGCTGCGCGACAACCCGCCCAAGCCAAAGGAGAAGCGGGTCGGTCGCGGCTTCAGTCCGGACAACCCGTACGCGTTCCAGTACCACTACTACAACAACACGCGGCCGGAGAATCTGGCGTTCCTCGGCGAGCTGCGCACGTTGATGAACCGCTATCCGGACGTGGCTACGCTGGGCGAAATCTCCTCCGAGGATTCGCTGGCGACGATGGCCGAGTACACCCGCCACGGCCGCTTGCACATGGGCTACAGCTTCGAGTTGTTGACAGATGACTTCAGCGCTTCGCACATCCGCGGCACGGTGCAGGCGCTGGAAACGCAGATGACCGAAGGCTGGCCGTGCTGGGCGATTTCCAACCACGATGTCGAGCGCGTGCTGACACGCTGGGGCAGGGGGCAGCCCTCCCCGCAGCTGGCCAACCTGCTCACCGCGATGGTCTGTTCGCTGCGTGGTTCGGTATGCGTGTATCAGGGCGAGGAACTCGGCCTGACCGAGGCCGAGTTGCCGTACGAATCGCTGCAGGATCCCTACGGCATCGCGTTCTGGCCGCAATTCAAGGGTCGTGACGGTTGCCGCACGCCGATGCCGTGGAACGATGACGACGCACATGCCGGATTCAGCCGCGGCATGCCATGGCTGCCGGTGCCGCAGGAGCATCGCGCGCTGGCGGTGACCCGGCAGGAGGCCGACCCACATTCGGTATTGAACGGCTTCCGCACTTTCATGCACTGGCGCCAGTCGCAGCCGGCGCTGCGCTGGGGCGACATCCAGTTCGTCGACACCGTCGAGCCGGCGCTGGCGTTCACCCGTCGTCTGGACGGCCAAACCACACTGGTCGTGTTCAACCTGGCCGATGCCGCCGTCGACATCCGATTGCCCGCGACACTCGGCAAGCAGCTTCGAATCGATGGTCATGGCTTGTTGCACGGTCATCTCGATGGCAGCCGGCTGCAGTTACCCGGCTATGGCGTGTGGTTCGCCAGCGTGGAGTGATGAGACGGGTGCTTCGCGTGATCCATCGTCATCCCGCGGTATGGCTGCTGTTCGGCGTGTTGCTAGGCGGTGGCATTCGTCCGGCCGTGGCATCGAACGTGCCGCAAGCGCGGATCTCCGAAAGCGCCGTTGTACAACTGCAGCTCGACGCACCGGCGTTCGCGCCGGAAAAGATAAAGGTCGCGGTCTACCTGCCACCGGACTACGGTCGCACGAATCACAGCTATCCCGTGCTGTACGCAAACGACGGCCAGGACATGGCCGCGGTGGGTCTGCAAGCGACACTGGCGCGGCTCTATCGCGAGCATGCGATCGAACCGATCATCGTGGTGGCGATCGATATGCTGGCCGATCGTGCCAGCGGTTACGGACTGTCCGATCGAACCACCTCGCACAGTCTCGTCGGCGGCTCGCCGATCGGCCCGATCGGCATGCGCGCGCAGGATTACTCGGCCTGGGTAGCCACCGCCCTGGTGCCGTATGTCGACGCGCACTACCGCACGCGCAAGTCCGCGCGCGACCGCGCGATGCTGGGCTGGTCGCTCGGCGCGCTGAACGCGTTCAATCTCGGCTGGCAATATCCGGAGGTATTCGGCCGGGTCGGCGCATTCTCGCCCTCGTTCTGGCTGGCTGCCGATCGCACCAGCGCCACCACGGTCCAGCACACGCGGCTGGCACAGGCGATGGTCGATCGCGGCGGCAAGCGCGCCGGCCTGAAGATGTGGTTCGCGGTGGGCACCGCGGAGGAAACCAAGGATCGCGATGGCGACGGCATCAACGACACCGTCGACGATGCGCAGGATCTGCTCGAAGGCTATCGTGGCGCCGATGGCTTCCACGCGCGTGGCCTGCGGCAACTCGGTTATTCGATCGACATGGACTACGCGAAGCACCCGTCGCGTCGTGCGGATGCTTCGTTGTTCCTGCTGCAAGGCGGTGTGCACAACCAGGCGTCATGGAAGCGGATGCTGCCGCCATTCCTGTTGTGGGCCTACGGTCGATAGACTTCTTCTCCCCGGGCATTGCCGGGGAGAGAATTGAAGTGTGGGGCCTTACTTCCGCTCACCCGCCGTCTTGTCGCGAATGCCGCGGAATTCCGAATCCTCGCTCCAGTTCGGCCACGTATCGGAATTCGCCAGCTCGTTGCCGACGGTGTAGAGCAGTTGCAGGTCGCGCGCCATGCCGGTGAACGGCCAGCTGGCCTGCCATTCGTCGCCGGGCTGGTGATAGCGTTTGGCGGTGTAGTCGTCGTTCGCGGCCTTGCCGGCGGCGAGGCCGCCGTCGATCCAGTCATCGCCCGAGTCGAACGAGATCGCCGGCACGCCGCGCTTGGCGAACGAGAAATGATCGGAACGGAAGAACCCGCCGGCCTCCGGTTTCGGATCCGACGTATAGGCCATGCCGTAGGTCTTCGCGTCGGCGATCAGGTCATCCAGCAAACCGAGTTTGGCGCTGCCTGAGATGCTGAAGTTGCGCGCCGGGCCGTGCGGATCGAGCGCGTCCATGTTGATTACGCCGGCGGTTTTCGCCAGCGGATACAGCGGCTTCGACGCGTAGTACTCGGAGCCGAGCAGACCCTTCTCCTCCGCGGTGACGTTGAGGAATACCACCGAGCGTTCGGGCCGCGGCCCCTGCGCGAAGGCGCGGCCCATTTCGATCAGCGCCGCGGTGCCGGTGGCGTTGTCGACCGCGCCATTGTAGATGCGGTCGCCTTTCGCATCAGGCGCACCGACGCCCAGATGATCCCAGTGCGCGCTGTAGATCACCGTCTCGTCCGGGCGCTTGCTGCCTTCGATGCGGCCGACGATGTTATGCGAGGTGATCACGCTCGTATCGACCTTGAAGCTGGCCGAGAAGCTCTCGCCCTTCAACGTCACCGGCTTGAACGCGCGCGTCTGCGCCTGCTTCTTCAATGCGTCGAAATCCAGGCCGGCGTGCTTGAGCATCTGCACCGCCAGATCGCGCTGGATCCAGCCTTCCAGTTCCGGATGCACCGCCGAAGGCTTGTCGCGCACGATGTCGAACATGGTGTTGGTGTTGGAGTTCTTCATCGTGGCCCAGCCGTACGAGGCCGGCGCGGTTTCGTGCACCACCAGCATGCCCAGCGCGCCCCGTCGTGCGGCTTCCTCGTACTTGTAGGTCCAGCGACCGTAGTAGGTCATCGCCTTGCCGCCGAAGTCGCCCTTGCCGGTTTCGAAGTCGGGGTCGTTGACCAGCACCACCGCGATCTTGCCGTGCAGATCGATGCCCTTGAAGTCGTCCCACTGGCGCTCGGGCGCCTTCACGCCGTAGCCGACAAACACCAATGGCGCATGGGCGATCGTCACCGCGGTCGAGCCGTCCATCGGCGCGCGCACCGCGATCTGCTCGCCCTGGGTCAACGTCTCGCTGTTGTCGTCGAGACTGAGTGTCAGTACCGGCGTGCCGATGATCTGGCTGCGCCGCAGCGGCACCGCCTGGGTCCATGCGCGCTTGCCATCCTTCAGGTCGCCGCCGGGCTGCAACCCGGCGGCTTTCATCTGCGTCACCATGTAGTCGATGGTTTTCGTCTCGGCCGGCGTAGCCGGGCCACGGCCCTCGAACGCATCCGAGGACAGCGTCTTGACCTCGGTGGACAGGCGCGTGGCGCTGAAGGTGGGTGTGTTGCTGGCGGCCAGCGCGACCGGGCACGCGGCCACGATCAAGACAGAGATGAGCAATCGCTTCACGGGCAGTCACCGGTCGGGGAAAGATTCCCCCGATACTAGTGAGCATCCGTGCACCGGTCTATCGGCCCCAGCCCGCTGCGTACCCGCTGCATGACAAGAGAGCCGTGCGCTCAATCGTTGTCGGCACCTTCGATGGAGTTTTCCAGCAGCTTGCCGGTTTTGGCATCGACGCCTACTTCGTGGGTGACTTTGCCAGCGGCGATATCGAACGAATAGCGCAGGCCGCTGCCACCTTTTTCCTGTTCAAGTTCTTCCTTGACGATCTTGCCGGGATAGGCCTTGAGCGCGATTTCACGTGCCTGCGGCATCTGGATCTTGGCTTGCTTGCTGAGCTCGGCGGTGGAGGACTTCGCACTGGCGACAAAGGTGGTTGCGGCGAGGGCGGCGATGGCCAGAACAAGGATGAGCTTCTTCATGTGGACTCCTGCTGAGTGGTGAGGCGACGAGGCAATGCCGCCGAGCCTTTATGCGCCTTCAAGCTTAGGGGGAGCTTTTGCGCGATGGATCACGGCATCCACCCACATGACGAGTAGATGCGGCACGTCAACCGTTCACCGGCACTGGTGCCGGTTGCTCATCGAACCAATGGCCGGTGCGGTTGACGATGCGCACCACCGACAGCATGACCGGCACTTCGACCAGCACGCCGACCACCGTCGCCAGCGCCGCGCCCGAGCGCAGTCCGAAGATGCTGATGGCTGCCGCCACCGCGAGCTCGAAGAAGTTGCTGGCACCGATCAGCGCGGCCGGGCCGGCGATGCAATGCGGCACCTTCAGCCAGCGGCTCAGGCCATAGGCGATGCCGGCATTGAGATACACCTGGATGATGATCGGCACGGCCAGCAACGCAATGATCAGCGGCTGCGCCAGGATCGCCTCGCCCTGAAAACCGAACAGCAGGATCAGCGTGGCGAGCAGGGCGACGGTCGACCACGGGTCGAGGCGATGCAGCGTCGCCTCCAGTGCAGCCTGCCCACGGCGTCGCAGCAGCCATCCGCGCCACAGTTGCGCAGTGATCACCGGCACCACGATATACAACAGCACCGACAGCAGCAGCGTGCCCCACGGCACGCGGATCGACGCCACGCCTAGCAGCAAGGCCACGATCGGCGCGAACGCGACGACCATGATCGTGTCGTTGAGCGCCACCTGTGCCAGCGTGAAATTCGGCTCGCCGCCGCACAGCCGCGACCACACGAACACCATCGCCGTGCACGGTGCGGCAGCCAGCAGGATCAGCCCCGCGATATACGCATCGTGCTGCCCGGCCGGCAGCCACGCCGCAAATACATGACGGATGAACAGCCAGCCAAGCAGCGCCATCGAGAACGGCTTGACCGCCCAGTTCACCAGCAAGGTGATGCTGATGCCGCGTAGCTGATGGCGCACGCCCGCGAGTTGTGCGAAATCGACCTTGAGCAGCATCGGCACGATCATCAGCCATACCAGCGTGGCAATCGGCAGATTGATGTGTTGCACTTCGGCTGCCGCCAGCATCGCGAAGAGGCCGGGAAAGAGATGGCCCAAAGTAATGCCGGCGACGATGCACAGCGCGACCCACACGCTCAGATAGCGCGCGAAAAATCCGATCTGTGGCAGTGGTGCTGCGATGACTTTACTGTTCATCGTCGGCTACCGTCTGGCCGATTGCGCGCAAGTGCTGCTGTGTCGCCAGACGATCGAGTTTTTCCAGCGGCAGCGCCAGCAGCAGCTCGATGCGTCGACGCAGCATCAGCCACGCCGACCGGAACGCACGGCGGCGCTCTTCCTCGGTACCGCTGACCGATACCGGATCAGGCACGCCCCAGTGCGCTGTGACCGGCTGGCCGGGCCAGATCGGGCAAAGCTCGCCGGCGGCGTTGTTGCAGACCGTGATCACGATGTCGATCGCTGGCGAGTCAGCCTGCGCGAACTCGTCCCAGCTCTTGCTGCGCAGCGGCTCGATGTAGCCGAATGCGTGCGCCAGCTCGGCAGCGATCGGTTGCACCTTGCCGCTGGGGAAGCTGCCGGCGCTGTACGCGCGGAACCGCCCCTTGCCCAATACGTTGAGCAGCGCTTCGGCCATCACGCTGCGCGCGGAGTTGCCGGTGCACAGGAACAGCACGTTGTACGGTTGAGTGCGCATGGTCGTCTCAGCAGCAGTTCGCGTTCGGTCCGCACGAAACAGCGGGTTTGCTGTCGGTCGCCGGACCGCAGCACGACGCGCCGGTTTCGTTCGGTGCGTTCGTATACGAAGTCGCCTCGCCGTGCGTGTGGAAGCTTTCCCAGCGCAAACCTTGTGGATCCTCGGCCCAGAACTTGTCGGATTGGGCGTAGCAGCAGGTCGTGCCTTTTTCCGCCAGCGCGACGGCATCGGCGGCCTGCAGGCGCGCGCCGATGGCAGCGAGTTCGGAAGCGTCCTCGGCTTGCAGGCCGAGATGGTCCACGCCGACCTGGCGGCCGCGCTGCGAGATCGCGAAGTTGACCCGCGGATCGTCCAGCATCCACTTTGCGTAATCCGGTTTGATCACGCTGGGCGCGGCACCGAACAGCGTCGTGTAGAAGCGGATGCTGCTGTCGAGCTGCTCGACGTTCACATGCACATGGAAGCGTTTCATCGTTTTCTCCTTGCCGGCTGGCAGGTGGTGGTGGGTGCGCAGCTGGCACTGGCCGATCCCGCGCAGCAGTTATCGGTGAGGAAGCCGAGCAGATCATTCATCTGCCGGTAGTTCGCGCGGCACTGGATCACTCGCCCACGCCGTTCGTCGCTGACCATGCCGGCGCGGCGCAGGATGTGCAGATGGTTGGTCAGCGTCGCGCCGGCGAGTCCGGTCGCGGCTGCCAGTTCACCGACCGCCATGCCTTCCTCGCCGGCCTGCACCAGCAGCCGATACAGGTTCAGGCGATGCTCCTGTGCGAGCGCATTGAGGCAGACGAGTGCAGCTGTAGATTTCATATTTCCAGAATTATAGAAATAATTGAAAGAGTCAAGCCACGTTCTTCCGGTCAGGCTTCGAAGCGTGGATCAGATCGTCAAGCGGGCCTGTCTGGAGACGTGGGTGCGTGGGCACTCAATCCGACGTGGATACTTCCGCGGGTTTGCGTGTGCGCCGGGGTTTCGCTTGTGCCGCCACGATGAGCTGTTGCAAGTAGGTAATGCCTTCCTCCTCGGGGAAGAAGGCCACCACTTCCGCCACGGTCAGTTCGTGTCGCTTGCGCAGCACCTGGAACTCCTCGCGCGCCATCGCCAGGCGCTGGGCCGCCGCCGCTTTTTTGCCGAGCGGTTTGGACGGCTGCGGCTTTTCAGCCTTGGGTTCAATCATAGGTTCAACCTTGCGTTCGTCCTTGCGCTCAAGCTTGGCCAATTCTTCCTGGAACTGGCGGAAGTCATATTTCTGGGAGGTCATGGAGTACGCGGGTGTCAGTGAGTGGGTCGATTTTCGCACGTCGGCCTGGCGTTGCGGTGCCGGCAGTTGCGGCTTGCCCGCATGCGTGAAGCCATGACTTCCGGCAGGGGCTATCGCTGCCATTTGCTATGATATAGCGTTGCATTCGGATTGCATCATCTCTCGAAGACACGCTCGCATGAACAAGTCGTGGGCCGATGTGTTCGCCAAGACCGCAGGAACGAGAGAAGAGATGAACCGGAAGACCTCGTCCGTTCTCCCTGCGTCGTCACCGCGCATGGCGCCTTGCATCGCAGTGTTGGCCTGCTCGTTGATGGCCGGTTGCGCCGTGGGTCCCGACTTCAAGCGGCCGGCCGCGCCGGATGTCAGCGGCTACACCGACCATCCGCTCTCGGCCGCCACCGGCAGTGCCAACGTCGTCGGTGGAGATGCCCAGCATTTTGCCAAAGGCGGCGAGATTCCCGCGGACTGGTGGACGCTGTTTCATTCGCGGCCACTGAATGCGCTGATCGAACAGTCGCTCGCCAACAATCACGACCTCAAGGCCGCGCAGGCAGCTTTGTCGGTGGCCAGGGAAAATGTGCTGGCGGGGCGGGGCGCTATGTATCCCAGTGTCTCGGCAAGTTTTTCGGCCACTCGTCAGCAGGATCCACCCGGTGCACTCGCGCCGGTGCCCAGCAACAACGCCTTTCTGTACAACCTGTTCACTCCGCAGGTCAGCATTTCGTATGCGCCGGATCTTTTCGGCTTGAACCGGCGAACCAGGGAGTCGGTGAAGGCGCAGGAACAGGCCGTCCGTTTCCAGACGATCGCGACGCAGATTACGTTGAGTACCAACGTGGTGGCCGCTGCGGTGCAGGAGGCCTCGTTGCAGGCGCAGATCGATGCGACACATCAGCTGATCGACATCAGCACGCATATGTTGCAGATCCTGCGCTATCAACTGGCCAAGGGTTATGCCGGCCGGCTGGATGTTGCCGCGCAGGAGTCGCAGCTTGCGCAAGTCACCGCCACGCTGCCGGCATTGGTCAAACAGTTGGATCAGCAGCACAACCTGCTGGCCGTACTGGCCGGCCGCTTTCCGGGTCAGGCGCCGCCTGAAAAATTCGAGCTGGCGAGTTTGCAGTTGCCGCAGGAACTGCCGCTGAGCCTGCCGTCGCAACTGGTGGCGCAGCGACCGGACGTACTGCAGGCCGAGGCCAACATGCACGCTGCCAGCGCCCAGATCGGCGTCGCCATCGCCAACCGGCTGCCGAATATCGCGTTGACCGCGAATGCCGGCAGCACCGCGTTGGCGATCGGTCAGGTGTTCAAGCCGGGCACGGGTTTCTGGAATCTGGGTGCGGCCGTGACGGCGCCGATTTTTCAAGGCGGCACGCTGCTGCATCAGGAGCGCGCCGCGAAGGCGGCCTATGTGCAGGCGGCCGAGCAATATCGAAGCACCGTGCTGACCGCGTTCCAGAATGTCGCCGACACGCTCACCGCACTGGAGCAGGACGCCGAAGGCCTGAAGGCCGCTGCCACCGCGGCGGATGCCGCCAAGGTCACGCTGGATTTGTCACAGCGTCAATGGAAGGACGGCTACGCCAGCTACCTGACGTTGTTGAGCGCCGAGCAGGGTTATCAGCAGACCCGGATCGCGCTCGTGCAGGCGCAGGCCAATCGTTATGCCGACACTGCGGCGTTGTTCCAGGCGCTTGGCGGCGGCTGGTGGCACCGCGCGGAATTGATCCATGACGATTCGACCAAGGCCGATTCGAGTCGGGCCGATTCAAGTCGAACAGATCCAAACCAGGACAGCGATGAAAAGTGAATCCATACGCCAGGGCAGATTCCCGCGTGCACCTGCCGCTGCCGTCATGGCGCTGGCGATAATCGTGTCGTGCGCCGGCTGTTCATCCAAAACTGACGACAGCGCACAGGCGCCCGCCGCGGCGGCCAGCAACGTGAGTCTGACCGCAGACCAGCGGCAGCACATACAGCTTCATACCGTCGCATCGTCCGGTTACAGCAGGACGATCGAGACCACCGGCACGGTGGATTTCGACAACGATCAGGCCACCAGCGTGCTGGCGCCGTTCTCCGGTCCGGTGTCGCGGCTGCTGGTTTCTCCCGGCGACAAGGTGAAGAAGGGCGACCCGCTGGCGGTGGTGGACTCCTCCGATTTCGCGGCAGCCATCGGCGCCTACAGCAAGGCACTCGTCACCGCCCAAAACGCGCGCCGGCTGGCCGACACGGACAAGGATCTTGTGCAGCACGACGGCGTTGCGCAGCGCGAAGAGCGGCAGGCGCAAACCGACGCGAGCAACGCCGAGGCCGATCGCGATGCCGCGCTGCAGGCGCTGATCTCGCTGAATGTCGATCCACAGACCATCAAGGACATCCAGTCCGGCCGACCGGTGTCGCACAGCGGCGGCGTGATCCGTTCGCCGATCGCCGGCACCGTGGTGGAGAAACTGATCACGCCCGGGCAACTGCTGCAGGCCGGTACCACGCCGTGCTTTACCGTGGCCGATCTTTCGCGCGTATGGGTGATGGCACAGATTTCCGATTCCGAGCTGGCGTCGGTCAGCCTCGGCGCCCCGGCGGAAGTGGTGACCGGCATCGCCTCGAAAAACTTTGTCGGAACCGTCGCCAACATCTCGGCGCTGGTGAACCCCGACACCCGCACGGTGCTGGCACGCGTGGTCGTCGACAATCCGGGCGACTTCCTGAAGAAGCAGATGTACGTCAGCGTGCGGATTCATTCGCGCCAGCAAAGCACGGGCCTGCTGGTGCCGGTGTCGGCGATTCTGCGCGACGACGAGAACCTGCCGTTCGTCTATGTTGCGCAGCGCGACGGCAGCTTCGTGCGGCAGCATGTGACACTCGGTTATCGCAGCGGCGATCAATACGATATTCCCGACGGCCTCAAGGTCGGCGACCAGATCGTGGCCGACGGCGGCATCTTCGTGCAGTTCATGCAAAACCAATGAGCGACCAACTGCCTACAGCCGTCTCCCCGTCGCGGACGGCTTCGTTCATGAATCGGATCGTGTCCGGCTCGCTGGTGCAGCCTTTTCTCGTCATCCTGATGACGCTGATCCTCACCGGCGCGGGCGCTCGCTCGCTGCAGCGCCTGCCGGTGGATGCCTATCCCGATCTTTCGCCGCCCAGTGTCGAACTGGTCACCCAATGGCCCGGGCACGCCGCCGAGGAAGTGGAACGGCTGATCACGGTGCCGGTCGAGCTCGGCATGAACGGCATTCCGAAGACGAGCAGCACCCGCTCGATTTCGCTGTACGGGCTTTCCCATGTAGTCGTCACGTTCCAGAACGGTACCGACAACAACTTCGCCCGCCAGGAAGTTTTCAACCGGCTGGGTGGTCTCAGTCTGCCCAGCGGGGTGACGCCATCGGTGTCGCCGCTGGCCTCGCCTTCGGGCCTGATCTATCGGTACGTGCTGCAAAGCACCGACCGCTCGCCGATGGAGCTCAAGACACTCGAAGACTGGACCATCGAGCCGAAGTATCGGGCTGTTCCCGGTGTGGCGGACGACTCGGGATTCGGCGGCGGCACCATGCAATACCAGGTGCTGCTCGACCAGGCGAAGGTTGCTGCGGTCGGTCTGTCCGCGACGCAGGTGGAGGCTGCGCTGGCGGCCAACAACGGCAACGCCGGTGGCGGCTTCTACTCGCAAGGCGGCCAGTTCTATTACGTGCGCGGCATGGGGCGTCTGAACACGCTGGAGGACATCGGCAGCGTGGTGCTGGCGGTGCATAACGGCACCCCGGTCCTGCTGAAGGATGTCGGCCGCGTGGTCATCGGCATCGCTCCACGGCTGGGCGAGTTCGGCTACCAGAAGCAGGACGACGCGGTGGAGGGCGTGATCTTCCTGCGCACCGGCGAAAAAACCCAGGACGTGCTGAAGCGGGTCGAGGCAAAGACCAAAGAGCTCAACGATCACGTGCTGCCCAGGGACGTCAAGATCCATCCGTTCTACGACCGCACCGATCTGGTCGCCGTGACCACGCAGATCGTCGAGCAGAACCTGCTGCGCGGCATGCTGCTGGTCGTCGTGATCCTGATCTTCTTTCTCTACGATTTCCGCGCGGGCCTGATTGTCGCCACCACCATCCCGCTGGCGTTACTGTTCGCGTTCATCTGTCTCGACCTGCAGCACGCCTCGGCCAATCTGCTTTCCATTGGCGCGGTGGATTTCGGCATCCTGGTGGATGGCGCGGTGGTGATGGTGGAAAACATCTTCCGCCAGATCGCCGAGCGCAAGGGCACATCGCTCAACATCAGGGAAATCATCGTCGACGCGGCGGCGGAAGTGGATCGTCCGATTTTCTACGCGGTTGCCGTGATCGTGGTCAGCTTCCTGCCGATCTATGTCCTGTCCGGGCCTTCCGGAACATTGTTCAAACCGATGGCGGACACGATGGTGTTCGCGCTGGTCGGCTCGCTGATCGTCACGTTGACGCTGCTGCCGGTGCTGTGTGCGTGGCTCATGCGCAAGGGCGTGCGCGAGCGGCGCAACGGTATTTTTGAAGCGATCAAATCGGTCTACATCAAGGGCCTCGATTTCTGTCTCGCGCATGCGTGGGGCACGACGTTCGCCTCGGCGATTCTGCTGGCGGGTTCGCTGCTGCTGATCCCGCGCATCGGCGCCGAGTTCATGCCGCAACTGGACGAAGGTGCGCTGTGGGTGCGCGCCACGATGCCGTACACCATCTCGTTCGACGAGTCGGCGAAGATCGTGCCCAAGGTACGCGACATCCTGCACTCGTTCCCAGAAGTCACCACGGTCGCCTCCGAACACGGCCGGCCCGACGACGGCACGGACTCGACCGGCTTCTTCAACGCCGAGTTCTACGTGGGCCTCAAACCGTACTCGCAATGGACCGGCAGCTATCGCAGCAAGCCCGCGTTGATCGAGGCGATCAACAAGAAACTGCTGGCGTTTCCTGGTATCACCTTCAACTACACCCAGCCGGCCGAGGATGCGGTGGACGAAGCCGAGACAGGTTTGAAAAGCGCGCTGGCAGTCAAGGTTTTCGGCTCCGATCTGGACACGCTGCAGCAGAAGGGCAAGGCGGTCAAGCGGGTGCTGGAGAAAGTGCGTGGCATACGCGATGTCACCCTGGTGCAGGAACTCGGTCAGCCCAGCCTGAGCATCAACATCAACCGCGCCGCGATTGCCCGCTACGGTGTGAACGTTGCCGACATCAATAGCCTGATCACCACTGCCATCGGCGGCGACGTGGCCACGCAAGTGGTGCAGGGCGAAAAGCAGTTCGACCTCGTCGTACGCCTCGAAAAGCAGTATCGCGACACCCCCGAGGAGATCGGCAACATCCTAGTGGCCACGCCCGCCGGGCAGCAGATCCCACTCAAGGAACTGGCGGACATCCAGGTCACCAACGGCGCCTCGTTCATCTACCGAGAGGACAATTCGCGCTACATCGGCGTGCAGTTCTCGGTGGAAGGGCGCGATCTGGCTGGCGCGGTGGAAGACGCCATCGCGCAGGTCAACAAGAAGGTCGACATGCCGCAGGGCTATCGTCTGGATTGGGGCGGCGAATACTCGGAATACACCGCCTCGCGCGCGCAACTGAATGTGATCCTGCCGCTGACCTTGTCGCTGATTTTCCTGTTGCTGTTCACCCTTTACAGCAACTTCAAATTCCCGTTCATCACCGTGCTCGGCGTGCTGCTGTCGGCACCGGTGGGCGGCATCGTGGCGCTGTGGATCACCGGCACACCGTTCTCGGTTTCCTCCGGCATCGGCTTCCTTGCGCTGTTCGGCGTCTCGGTACAGACCGCCGTCGTCTACATCTCCTACGTCAACGAACTCCGTCGCGGCGGCATTACCCTCGATCAGGCTATCCGCGAAGGCGCGATCCTGCGCCTGCGCCCAATCATGATGACCGCCCTGGTCGCGGCGCTGGGTCTGCTGCCCGCGGCACTGGCCACCGGTGTCGGCACGGATACGCAGCGGCCGTTCGCCCTGGTCATCGTCAGCGGTTTGTTCACGCGACTGTTGATCAGCGTCTTCCTGATGCCGGCGCTGTATGCGCTGGTGGCGCGGGAGGATGATCGGTTGGAGGTGTGAGGTTCAAGCACGCGCCTGCGTGGACCAGTTCCGGACTTTCTGCCGCCTGTAAATCTGCGGGCTTTCTCAGCCAGGCTGCCGCGACGGCGCCTTCTTCCTTCGTGCTCCAACAGCTCCAGACGCTGCGGCCCGCAGCATGCGACGGAAGGTAGGGCATTCCATGTGGCTCGGTGCGGAACAGGCAGCGGCGTGCCGCAGGCCGTCGCGCATGGCGCTCAGTTTGCGGATCGTCCTGTCCAGCTCATCCGCCTTTGCCGCGAGCATCTGCCGGTCGATGCGCGGGCGCCGCTCCGGCGCGAACATGAGCGCAATCTCGTCGAGCGAGAAGCCGGCGGCACGGCCCAGCGCGATCAGCGCCAGTCGTTCCAGCACACCGGAATCGAACACGCGGCGCAGCCCGCGCCTGCCGATAGAGGCAATCAGCCCCTTTTCCTCGTAGAACCGCAGCGCCGATGCGGGAACGCCGGATTGCTGCGCCACCTCGGCTATGTCCAGGTTTCTCACCCTCTTGACCTCAAGTCGACTTGAAGTGGCACAGTTTAGCTTCCGCTCCCTGAGGGCAAGCAATGGAAAACGACCATGGATGTCATGCAGCACATCGATAACGGACAGACGGCACTTTGGAACGGCCATGCCGGACGTGCCTGGGTCGACGCACAGGAGGTGCTCGACCAGATGTTCAAGCCGTTCGAAGACCTGCTTGTCGAAGCGGTCCGCGCCGGATCCGGGTACCGGGTGCTCGACGTCGGCTGCGGTACGGGCAGCACGACGCTCGCCGTTGCGCGGCTGCTCGGTGCGAAGGGTCACTGCATCGGCGCCGACATTTCGGATCCGATGATCGCCACCGCCCGGACACGCGCCGAACGGGAAGGCACGCCTGCCAGCTTCATTTGCGCCGACGTGCAGAGTTACGCCTTCGAGCTCGCCAGCTTCGACACGATCATCTCGCGTTTCGGCGTCATGTTCTTCGACAACCCGGTCCTGGCCTTCGCGAACCTGCGGCGCGCCGCAAGCGACGACGCCGAACTCCGGTTCATCGCCTGGCGGAGTGCCGCGGAAAATCCGTTCATGACGACGGCCGAGCGCACCGCAGCGCCGCTGCTGCCGAGCCTTCCCGCCCGCCAGCCAGGCGCGCCGGGACAGTTTGCCTTCGCTGACCGGCATCGAGTCTCCTCCATCCTGGAACAGAGCGGCTGGGCCGGGATCGACATCCGACCGATCGATGTCGACTGCACCCTGCCCGAGAAGGAGCTGGTCGGCTATTTCACCCGGCTTGGTCCCGTTGGCCAGATTCTGCAACAGGCGGATGAGCGGACGCGCGCGCAAGTCATCGAAGCTGTACGCACCGCCTTCGACCCTTATGTGCACGGAACTGAAGTTCGCTATACCGCGGCCTGCTGGATGGTCAGTGCTCGAGCGCCGTCTGCGCCAATCGTTACCTGATGCGCGGGCTTCCGATCGCGATCGGCACTGTGATGCGTCGCTGAGCAGGCGTCACCAGGATTTGCTATAACGCATGTCACTGGGACGAGTTTTCGATGACGGAGAACGTTCCATCCACACAGCAATCCGCGTCACAGGGAAATCAAATGGACTTTGTACGCGTCGCAGCGCAAGCACTCTGCGTGGCGCTTGACTGTTTAAGCCGTCGGCGAAGGATGCAAACCCCACTTATTCGGCAGGTCTCTTCGGCGGCCACGCTCTTCCTATTCACTGTGACAATCTTGTCCCTGGCAAATTCCTACGACTCAGCGCACAACGTCCCTGGATACGAACCTGATACAACAAATATCGTCAGTGTGACCGCAGATGACCTGGGTCACCAGCCGCCTGCGCCAGCCGTAGCAGGGTGGTCAGTGTGTGATAGCCACGATGGACGTCCGTCAGCATGACGCATGCAATAGCGGGGCCGCTTGCATCCAAACAACTCGTCGCTTCAGGGATCGAATGAATACTATCTGCCGTTCGCGATATGGGCTTATCGCGTCACTACTGTTGGTCATGCTGTTAAATCTGTTTCCACGCGGTGCAAGCGCATCAGTGACGCAAGCTACTGCGTATAACTATTGCATGCAGACCTATGAATATACCCTAGCTGTGCAGAGCTTCGGATCAGCGACGTGTGCAGTTCGTTCGAACATCGGTCCGCCGGCTTATGCTTCTTACGAATATTGGGTGCTCCACCCTGGTGGGTATTATTACTGTGGTGCGGGCTGTTATTTTGATGAGATGCCGCACCCTACGGCTTCTCCAGGCAAAGCAAACGGCGCGCCCAAACAACCGTGTAATTGTGTTGCCGATCCAATTAACGCAGGCTCCGGCAATGTCTATCATAGGCAAGAGGATTTTGCGGCAGGCCGGTGGCTGAAATTTGAGCGCTACTACAACAGCGATGCGTCGGCTAGCATCGATACGTTGGGACGACATTGGCGTCACACATACTCAAGGCATATAGCGTATACACCACCCACTTCATCAACGATGGCAGCAGCTACTGTCACCCGTGAAGATGGCCAGGTAGACACTTATCAACTGCAGGCCGGCACTTGGGTTGGAGAGCAGGACGTCCACGATGCTCTTACGGAGCAGGCTGATAGCTCAGGCAATCCAACGGCATGGGCTCTCGTGCGGGCGGATACTCGGAGCACCGAGCAATTCAACGCTGCAGGGTCTCTCACCAGCATTAATGCGCAGGATGGTTCGACAGTTGCCCTGACCTATAGCGATGCGTCGACGCCGATATCCATCGCGCCCGGCACAGGTTATCTGTTGACCGTTACCGACTCTTCTCAACGGTCGATCCATTTCATCTACGACGCAAGCGGTCGCATTAGTCAGATCGCTGCTCCGGACGGCGGGACTTATAACTATGCGTATGATAGTGCGAGCAATCTCATTACGGTGCTCTACCCGGATGGCAAAACGTCAGGCTATCTATACGACGAAGCTGCAAGAAACGGCGGCTCAACGATCGTTGGGCTTCTGACGGGAATCCTCGATGAGGCTGGCAGTCGTTTCGTTAGCTATAGTTATAACGCGGCGGGCAAGGCCATCGAGAATGAGCAGGCCGGTGGCACATCTTCCTACGCCCTTACGTACAACTCCGACGGATCGGTGGATGTGGTCGATCCTTATGGCAAAGTAAGTCATCGCCCTTTCATGACGGTCGACGGTACTCCGTTGATCAGTGGCGTTGATGGGGCGTGCGCGTCGTGCTCGACCATCGCGAACTGGGCTTACGATTTCAATAATGAGCTTGTTCAGACAACCGACTTCAACGGCCATGTGGTTACCTATAAACATGACGGTGCAGGACTTGAAACGGTACGCGTCGAAGCTTCCGGCGATAGCGTTCAGCGGTCGATCCAAACCGACTGGAACGATGCCTTGCATGTACCGGTGGAGCGACGCTGGCTCGACTCCACCTCTGCCCTGATCAAGAAAACTGACTGGATCTACAACACGCGCGGCCAGCCCCTGGCGCAATGTGATATCGATCCAGCGCAAGCCGCGAGCTACACCTGCGCTGCCACAGGCGCTGCGCCAGCCGGTGTGCGCCGCTGGGCCTACACCTACTGCGACGCCGTCGGCAGCGGCTGCCCGCTGGTGGGCCTCATGCTTTCCGCCACCGGCCCGCGTACGGATCTTTCCCAGACCACGACCTACACCTACTACACCAGCAGCAGCGCCACGAACTGCGGCACGCCGGGCAGTGCCTGTTACCAGGCGGGCGACCTCGATCAGGTCACCGATGCACTAGGTCATGTCACGACCTATGCTTCCTACGATGCCAATGGCCGGGTGACGCGAGTCACCGACGCCAACGGCATCAACACCGACCTGACCTATACCCCACGCGGCTGGCTGGCCTCGCGCAGCATCGGTGGTGCCACCACGACGCTGAGCTACACCGCGTATGGCGCCGTCGCCTCCCTCACCGATCCCGACGGCATCACGACCCGTTACACCTACGATGCCGCGCATCGCCTGACCGACATCACCGATGCGCAGGGCAACGTCATCCACTACACGCTGGATAACGCCGGCAACAAGACCGGCGAGCAGATCCGTACGTCTTCCGGCACCGTCGTGCATAGTCTGTCGCGGACCTACAACACGCTGGGTCAGCTCACCGCGCTCGTCGATGGCCTCAGCCAGACTGTCTTCAACGCCGGCACCAGCGGCAGCTACGACGCCAACGGTAACCTCGTGCAGTCCGCGGACGCGCTGGGCATCCAGCGCAAGCAGGGCTTCGATGCGCTGAACCGGCTGGTCAGCACGATCGACAACTACAACGGCACCGACACGGCCACCAAGAACACCCAGAGCGTGTTCGCCTACGATGCCCGCGACCACGTGGAGGGCGTGGGCGATCCGGATGGCCTCAGCACCAGCTACGACTACGACGGCCTGGGCAACCGCACGGCGCTGCATAGTCCGGATGCGGGCACCAGCAGCGATACCTACGACGCCGCCGGCAACCGCCTGACGCACACCGACGCGAAGGGCATCGTCAGCACGTCGACCTATGACGCGCTCAACCGCCGCACCAACACCAGTTATGCCGATACCACCCTCAACGTCAGCTCCATCTACGACGAGGCCAATACGGTGACCGGCTGCAGTGCGTCCAGTCCGATCGGACGACTGACGCGCGTGGTGGAGGCCGGTGTCACGACCGTGTTCTGTTATGACGGCCACGGCAACATCAGCCAGAAGAAGCAGATCACGCCGGGGCAGGTCGACCTCACGCAGTACACGTATACCGCCGCCGATCGACTGAGCAGCCTGACGACGCCCGACCAGACCGCGATCAGCTATGCCCACGACAGCGACGGGCGCATCAGCGGCGTGCAGGTGACGCCCAGCGGCACGAGCGCTGCCCCACCCGCCGTGGTCAGCAGCATCAGCTACCTGCCGTTTGGACCGATCAGCAGCTACACGCTGGGCAACGGCCAGACCGTGACGCGCACGTACGACGCGAACTACCGGCTGACCGACCTGACCAGTCCGACGTTGGCGCTGCACTTCAACCGTGACGCGCTGGGCAACATCATCGCGCTGGGCAATGCCCCGGGCGCGAGCCCGGCCACGGAGACCTACAGCTACGATCCGCTGTATCGCCTCACCGGCATCACCGACAACGGCACCGCGCTGGAAAGCTACACCTACAGCCCGACCGGCGATCGACTGAGCAAGACCGCACCGGGTCTGGCCACGGGCGCGTACCTCTACACCAGCGGCACCCACCAGCTCGCCAGCATCGGCAGCACCTCACGGGCCAACGACGCCAACGGCAACACTACCGGCAGCGTGATCGGCGGCAACACTTACGGCTTCGCGTACAACGGGCGCAACCGGCTGGCGTTGGTGCAGCAGAATGGCCAGACCGTGGGCACCTACACGTACAACGCGATGGGCGAGCGCATCGGCAAGGTAGCCACGTCCCCGCAAGCCGTGACCGCGCGTTACGCCTACAACGAAGCGAGTCAGCTGATCGGCGAGTACGGCACCAGCAATCGTGACTACATCTGGCTGGGCGACATCCCGGTAGCGGTGATCGACAACACGATCAATGGCAGTGTCACCACCAGCACGGTCAACTACGTAACGGCCGATCAGCTGGGTACGCCACGGGCGGTGACCAACAGTGCGGGCACGGTGATCTGGACGTGGGCCTATGCAGGCAATCCGTTTGGGGAGCAGCAGCCGACGTCATCGGCGGGCTATGTGCTCAATCTGCGTTATCCGGGGCAGTACTACGACACAGAATCCGGGCTGGTGAGCAATGGCATGCGGCCATATGAGGCGGCGCTCGGCCGGTTCGATCAAAGCGATCCGAGCGGGCTTGCCGGTGGCATGTCAACGTATGCCGCTGATCTAAACAATCCGCTGAGCTACTTCGACCCTGACGGCAGGCATCCAACCTTGTTGAGCTACGAGATAGCTGCCAATAGTCATCCTTCTGCTTGGAACCGTCTTGTTGGCGCAGCAAATGCGTGGTGGAATCAAACCGTTCAAGACATAGCCACGGTAGGAGGGGTAAACCCCAATGCCAATATGGGCCAAGCTATACTGGCCCCCATTAGATTAGGTCTAACTTTCTCGCCAATGTGTCTTGAAGAAGGGGCTGCAAGTGCCGCTTCGGCTTGGCCCGAATCATCTTTGGGAGCCAATGCAGGTGCATTGAATGCGGCTGATTTTCAATTTAGTCAGACGGCATTGAACCACATCGCCGATCGACCCTATATGGACTCCACATTGCTCATGCAGCAGCTCATGGATGCGACTCCTCCGAGCGTTGATCCCGGAGGGATACCATTGGGTCTGCGTTGGGACTCTCCCGGCACAATGAATGGTAGCGTCGGCGCATACCAATTGGTTGTTGATCCCACGACAAATACCGTTTATCACTTTCAATTTAAAGGCGGTAAATGATGAAATTCGAGATAGTGTCAGGGGCTGCTTCTGAAGGTGATCTGGTCTATATAGCTTCAGAATATTCGCTTGATTTTGTAAAGTCCTCCAACTCCAAGTTGGATGGCCGCACTGGTAATTTAGGTGCTGGGTCAGTGTCGATAGGCACTCTTCAACTAGAAGTTTCGATTGATAGTGGAGAGATACTCTTCCCATGGGGGCTCTTTCCATCTGCAAGATGGAAAGAGCAGGTGCTTAGCAAGCCCGCGGCCTTACCTGGCAGGGTAATTCTGTTGGATGCGCCGACCCTTCTTAAGAGGGGTGTCTCCTTAAGTATTTCCACCGCTTTGGATTGGGAAACTAAAATTGACCGAAGCACAGGATGGATATATACAGGCCTTGATCAAAGCCATGGTGCCGCTATCGAGTTTGCGACTAATGCGATTTTGATACTTCAATTTGGGACTATTTCTGGTCTCTGGCTCAAGCCTACTTTCAAATGATCCGCCAGCGATAAGGGCGGAGGGAATTAGGCGCTGTCCTATTCATCGGGCTGTGGTGATCGATCCGCGCGGACGTTCGCTCAACTTCACCTACAACGCACAAGATAACGTGGCCACCGTGCACAGCCCGATGGCGTGGTACTCGGTTATGCCTGCGACACGAACGGCAATCTGGGCGATAAGGGGACGGAGGGAATTAGGCACTGTCCTATTCATCGGGCCGTGATGGCCGACCTCGTGGACGGTCTTCCTGCGCAGGGGGCAGACAAGGCGATTGTCAACAAGCTGATCAAGCCGGGCAGGCCGCCATGCGCACCTCGCGGCCGATCATCTGCGCGTGGCAGCGAACCGGATCGACGGCACGTTTCTGACACGCAAACAAAAGCCGCAACGGGTGCGGCTGTCGTAAGTCACTGAGATACATGGTGGCCGAGGACGGAATCGAACCGCCGACACGGGGATTTTCAATCCCCTGCTCTACCAACTGAGCTACTCGGCCGGAAACCTTGTTTCCACGGGACAATCGCGAGGGTTGCCGATGTTGCGTGGAGCCGCGCATTAGACCGAATACGCGGCGTTTCGTCAAGACTCGGCGTTGGGGGCGGTGAAGCCTGAGGCCTTGGCGAAGTCGCCGCCGAACAGGAATTTCTCCATCTCCTCGGCGAGGTATTTGCGTGCTTTCGGGTCGAGCGGATTGAGCCGGTACTCGTTGATCAGCGTGGTCTGGTGGGCCAGCCACTGCTGCCAGGCGGGCTTGGAGATTTCGGCGTAGATGCGCTGGCCGAGCGGGCCAGGCCAGGGGGCGAAGTCGAGGCCTTCGGCGTCGATGCCGAGCTTGGCGCAATGGATGGTGCGGCTCATGGTCTGGTTCCTTGTCGGCGGTGCCGGTCGGGCGTGGCCGGGGTGAAGTGTGGAGCTTGCGGCATGCGCTCAGCTGGCGTCGTTGACCTGCCGCAGCAACGTGCGCACGGGCGCGGGCAGGCCGAGTGCGCCGAGTTCGTCGGCGCTGCACCAGCGCAGCTGCGGATTATCGGCGATGCCGCGCTGCGCTGTCGCGCGGTCGAACAGCAGCGGCTCGATGTTCAGCCGATAGTGACTGAACACGTGGGTGAACGGGGTGAGGGTTTGCGCGTCGTCGATCTGCGCATGCTGCTGCGCGATGCGCCACGCGCCATCGGGGTCGGTGGCTTCGGGCAGGCTCCACAGACCTGACCACACACCTTGCGGGCCGCGTCGTTCCAGCAGCACACGGCCCTGGCGGTCGCGCAGGATCAGCATCACGGTGGCGCGGGTGGGGATGGTTTTGCCGGGTTTGCGGCTGGGCAATTGCGCGGTGAGGTCGTCGCGCTGGGCGACGCAGTCGCCGGCCAGCGGACAGTCTTCGCAGCGCGGACGCGAGCGCACGCAGAGCGTGGCGCCGAGATCCATGATCGCCTGGGTGTAGTCGGCGACGCGGGTGGCCGGCGTGTGGGCTTCGGCGTGCAGCCACAGCTGTTTTTCCACCGCGCTTTCGCCGGGATGGCCGTGGATGCCGTGGTAACGGGTGAGTACGCGCTTGACGTTGCCGTCGAGGATCGCGAAACGCAGTCCGTGCGCTTGCGCCAGGATCGCACCGGCGGTGGAGCGGCCGATGCCGGGCAGGGCGTGCAGCGCGTCGAAGTCGCGCGGCAGTTCGCCGTCATGCTGCTCGACGCAGATCTGCGCGGCGCGATGCAGGAAGCGCGCGCGACGGTAGTAGCCGAGCCCCGACCACAGCGCCAGCACGGTGTCCTCGTCGGCGGCGGCGAGGTCGCGCAACGTCGGCAGCGCGCGAACGAAGCGCTCGAAGTAGCCGACGACGGTAGCGACCTGGGTCTGCTGCAGCATCACCTCGGACAGCCATGCGCGATACGCATCGCGTGGATGCTGCCACGGCAGATCCTTGCGGCCGTGCTGGTCGAACCAGCGCAGCAGGCGGGTGGCCAGGGTTGCGCTCATGGTTTCCTGTTGACGGCCGGTTTCGCCGGTGCGGCGGCGGTGCCCGGGGCCGCAGGTACGGCGTCGCCGGTTTGCACGGTGAGCCCTTCGACACTGATGCTGCCGGCTTCGATCTTCGCGATTTCCGCCTGGCCGCTGACCGGCGGCACGTTCAGCTGTGGCGCCTGTTCGTTGCCGAGCTGGCTCCACCAATGCGCCAGCGCCAGCGGCGGCAGGCGCAGGTCGGCGTGGTTGGCGGGGCCGTCGAGCTTCAGGGCGAGCAGCAGCGGATTGTTTTGATCGGCCGGAGTCAGCGTCAGCGAGATGTCGTATTGCCCGGCACTGGCCTGGTCGAGTTTGCCGGCGAGGCTGGCGGCGGCATCGGCGGCGCCGTGCCAGTGCGCGTTGCCGGTGAGCGCAAGCGTCGTCGCGCTGCCTTGCGACAGGTGCAGGCTGATGTTGTCCAGTTGCAGCGTGTTGCTTTCGATACGCGGCGTGGCGGACAGCCGCAGCTGCAGCGGCATGTGCGCGGCGGTGGTGGCGGACATACTGAGCGGAAACGGCTGTCCCGAGATCAGGCTGCCGGCTTCGAGCGAGACGTTGTCGAGCAGCACTTCATTGCCGCGCACCACGCTGCCTTGGCTGATGCTGATGCCGGTGTCGATGCGCGGAATGTTCGGCGGCGTGCCTTCCGGCTGCGCGGGCAGGGCGGCCAGCCACGCCTGCAATGCGTCGAGGTCGACGCGCGGCGAGTCGATCTGCAGTTGCGAGATCACGGTCGGGCCGCCGAACAGGGTGCGCCACGGCAACGCCAGCCGGCCACGTGCGGCGAGCAGGATCGGTGCGTTGGCGCCTTGCGCATTGAGCGTGATGCCATCGAGATCCAGTGCCGGCCGCGGAAACAGCGTCGGGCTGGCCGGGCTGGCCAGGTTGAGTTCCAGCCCGGCCGCACGCGCCTGGGTCTGCAGCATCGCGGTGAAGCGATCGGGTTGCAGCACCAGGTACACGGCGATCACCGCAGCGAGCACCAGCGCCAGCACGAGGCCGCCAAGCACCAGCAGGATCAGCCGCAGTCGAGGCGACATCGCTCAGCTCCGCCGACGCGCTTCAGTCATGGCCATGCCCGTCGCCGCCGAGACTGGCGGGCAGCAGGCCGTCGACAAACGCCGCGGCCTCGAACACACGCAGGTCGGTGGCGGTTTCGCCGAGGCCGACGTAGCGGATCGGCAGACCGAACTCGCGCGCCAGCGCAAACACCACGCCGCCCTTGGCCGTGCCGTCGAGCTTGGTGACGACCAACCCGGTGACGCCAACGATCTGGCGGAACTGGCGCACCTGGTTGATGGCGTTCTGGCCGGTAGTGCCGTCGATCACCATCAGCACTTCGTGCGGCGCGGTGTCATCGATTTTCTTCAGCACGCGGGCGATCTTGCCCAGCTCGTCCATCAGGCCGCCTTGCGTGTGCAGGCGGCCGGCGGTGTCGGCGATCAATACGTCGATGCCACGCGAACGCGCCGCCTGCAGCGCGTCGAAGATCACGCTGGCGGCATCGGCGTCCTGGCCCTGCGAGATCACCGGCACCTGGTTGCGCTCGCCCCAGGTCTTCAGTTGCTCGACCGCGGCGGCACGGAAGGTGTCGCCGGCGGCCAGCATCACCGCGTGGTGTTCGTCGCGCCAGCGGCGCGCCAGTTTGCCGATGGTGGTGGTCTTGCCGGCACCGTTGATGCCGACAACCAGCACCACGAACGGCTGCCTGCCGCGCACGTCGAGCGGCTGCTCGACCGGCTTGAGCAGGGCAACCAGTGCCTGGCGCAACGCGGCCAGCAGGGCCGGCGCATCGGCGAATTCACGCTTGTGCATGCGCTTGCGCAGGTCTTCGACCAGCTCGGTGCTGGCTTCGATGCCGACGTCGGCGGTGATCAGGGTGGTTTCCAGTTCGTCGAGCAGGTCGTCGTCGAGCTTGGGATGGCGCACGAACAGTGAGCTGAGTCCGCGCGCGAAAGAGTTGCCGGACAGCCGTTCGCGCCAGCTGCGTTTGGCCGGTGCCTCGGCGGTGGCTGCGGGTTCGATGACAGGCGCCGCGAAGCGCTCGGCCTCGGGCTGCGTTTCGGCGGGCGCGGGGATTTCCGCCAGCGCCTCGTGCAGCAGCGGATCGTCGCTTTCCGGCGCGACAACCGCGGCGGTCGTCTTGGCGGCGGGTTGCTCCGAACCCGTTTCGACGGGCCCCGCTCCAATGGGCTTTTTCTTCCAGAACTTGAGCATTGCGGCCGTGATTCAAAGACAATGGGCGGCATGCTAACACTCCAACCTGTACGAACCGTTGAGAGTCCGGCCGTTGAAAGTCCGACCGTTGCGCGCCTTGCCGCCGAAGGCATGGCGCCTTGAACGGCGGCCGCAAGACCGGGCCGGGGCGGATCCGCATCATCGGCGGCAGCCTGCGCAATTCGCGGCTCGATGTGCCGGATCTGCCGGGCCTGCGGCCCACGCCTGAGCGGGTGCGCGAGACGCTGTTCAACTGGCTGGCACCGGTGATCGACGGCGCGCGCTGCCTGGACCTGTGCGCCGGCACCGGCGCGCTCGGCATCGAGGCGCTGTCGCGCGGCGCGGCCGGCGTGCAGTTCGTCGAGCGCGACATGCGTGCGGCGCAGGCGCTGCGCGACAACCTGGCGCGACTCAAGGCCACCACCGGGCAAGTGGCGGCGGCGGATGCGGGGCTGTTTCTGCAAGGTGCGCCGCAAGCGCAGGACCTGGTATTTCTCGACCCGCCGTTTGCGCTGGCGTTGTGGTCGGCACTGGCGCAGCGGCTGGAGCAGGGCGGCTGGCTGGCCGCGCAGGCATGGATTTATGTGGAATCGCCGCGCGCCGCGGCGCCGGCACTGCCGCCGAACTGGCGGCTGTATCGCGAAGGCCACGCCGGCGAGGTGCGTTTTGCGCTCTATCGGCGCGCGCTTCCGTTAAGCTTAGAGCCATCTTTGACTGCCACCTTGCAACCGTGAGCAAATCCCTGGGGAATCCGCGCCTGGCTGTGTATCCAGGTACGTTCGATCCGATCACCAACGGCCATGCCGATCTGGTGGCACGTGCCGCGCCGCTGTTCGACCGCGTCGTGGTGGCCGTGGCCGACAGCTCCAGCAAGGGGCCGGCCTTCAACATCAACGAGCGGATCACCCTGGCGCGACTGGCGCTGGCCGACCTGCCGAACGTGGAAGTGCGCGGCTTCGATTGCCTGCTGGCTACGTTTGTCGAGGAGGTCGGCGCCGGCGTGATCATCCGCGGCCTGCGCGCGGTGTCGGATTTCGAATACGAATTCCAGCTCGCCAGCATGAACCGGCATCTGATTCCGCAGGCGGAAACGCTGTTCCTGACGCCGGCGGAACAATACAGTTTCATCTCCTCGTCGCTGGTGCGCGAGATCGGCCGCCTCGGCGGAGACATCTCCGGTTTCGTGCATCCCGCAGTTCAACAGGCCATGCGTCAGCGTTGGCAGAAAAGCCGCACCGGCTTCAACAAGCAACCCGAAACAGAAGGTGATAACCATGCGTAAGTTCGCTCTTATTGTTGCCGTCGCGCTGACCGCCACCCTGGCCCTGAGTGCCTGCGGCAAGCACGAAGATGATCAGCAGGCATCCCAGCAGCAGGTGCAGCAGGCGCCCAAGCCGACCGATCCCAACGATTCCAAGGCATGGAACAGCTATCTCGGCCAGATCGTGCAGAAGAACATGCAGGGCATGAGCGCCAACCAGCCGTATGCGTACATGGTGTCGGCGGGTACCACCGATGAGACCAAGGCGCAGAACGACCGCCAGCTGCAGAGCGTGCAGGACACCGTGGCGCGAGGCGTGTTGCCGGGCAACCTGCTGGCCTTCGGCGGCCCGGTTTCCGCCACGACTGCAGACCTGATCGTGGCTGCCTTCAAGGATGCCAAGCCGGGTGCGTTCAAGGACGTGATCGTTCTGTTCATCGGCGACAAGGCCGACGAGCAGCGCGTCGACGATGTGCTCAAGCCCACCGGCGCCACGGTCCGTTTCGTCGCCATGTGAGCGTGATTGCCGCGCCGGCCACGCCGGCGCGGAGTTGCATCGTCGCCCTCCCTGCACGACGCGAGGGCGACGATGTGGGGCCGGTCGCTGTGAGGTCACCAGCGCGCCGGTACGCTCTCCCCAGGCGTCCCACCCCAGCATGTAGTATCGACTGCCATGTCCCTGAAAATTCTCGATACCTGCGTCAATTGCGACGTCTGTGAACCGGCTTGTCCGAACAAGGCGATCTCGCTGGGCGAGGAGTTTTACGTGATCGACCCGGCGCTGTGTACCGAGTGCGTCGGTCATCATGACGAACCGCAGTGTGTGGTGGTGTGTCCGGTCGAATGCATCATTGGCGATCCCGAACATGTCGAGTCACCCGCGCAGCTCGATCTCAAATACCGCCACCTGATGGCCAAGGAGTCCGCGGCATGAGCTTTCCCCTGAACTGGCGAGTGCTGTCGCTGAGCCTGCTGCTGGTTGGCGGCGCGGCATTCGCGGCCGACGGCACACCGAAGACGGCGCCGACGGTTCAAGCCGCCTCGACCCCATCGCGCCCCGGTCACGCGGCCATCGCCAGCGCGAATTTCCTCGCCACCAACGCCGGTCTCGAAGTGCTGGCCAAGGGCGGCAACGCGTTTGACGCGGCAGTTGCGGTGGCCTCCACGCTGTCGGTGGTGGAACCGGAGAGTTCCGGCATCGGCGGCGGCTTCATGGCCGTGATGCATCGCGCGAAGGACGGCCACGACATTTTCATCGACGCCCGCGAAGCCGCGCCGGCCGCCGTGAACAACAAGGATTACCTCAACCCCGACGGCAGCCCGAACCGCGACGCCGCGTTGAAGGGCCCGCTCTCGGCCGGCATTCCGGGCGAGCCGGCCGGTCTGGTGCTGATCGCCAAGCGCTACGGCAAGCTGTCGCTGCAGCAGTCACTGGCACCGGCGATCCGCATCGCCCGCGACGGCTTTCAGCCGGATGCACGCTTGCGTGGCTCGATCGCCGCGGAGCAGAAGGCAATGCAGCGCTGGCCGGCCTCGGTGGCGAAATACCTGCCGAACGGCAAGCCGCCGGCGGAAGGTGCGATCTGGCGCGATCCGGATCAGGCGCGCACGTGGGAACTGATCGCCGCGCATGGCGACGACGGTTTCTATCGCGGCGAGACGGCGCAGAAGCTGGTTGCCGCCGTGCGTGCGGCTGGCGGCAACTGGACGCTGGCTGACCTGGCCAGCTATCAGGCGAAGGAGCGCACGCCGATCGTGGTGAACTATCGCGGTTACCGCATCGTCACCGCGCCGCCACCGTCGTCCGGCGGCGTGGCGATCGCCGAGATCCTCAACATCCTGTCCGGCTTCGACCTGTCGAAGATGGATCAGATGCAGCGCACGCATTACATCGTCGAGGCGATGCGCCGCGCGTTCCGCGACCACAACGATTATCTGGGCGATCCGGACTTCGTGAAGATGCCGCTGGACATGCTGCTGTCGCCGTTCTACGCCGACGGCCTGCGCCAGGGCATCCTGCCGGACAAGGCGACGCCGTCGTCGATGCTGCCGCGTGCCGAGGCGCCCGAGCCGGGCATGCACACCACTCACTTCTCGATCATCGACGCCGACGGCAACATGGCGGCAGTGACCTCGACGGTGAACTACACGATGGGCTCCACCTTCGTGGCCGAGGGCACCGGCGTGCTGCTCAACGACGAGATGGACGATTTCGCGCTGGTGCCGAACAAGCCGAATGTCTACGGCCTGCTCGGCAGCGCGGCGAATGCGCCGCAGGGCGGCAAGCGCATGCTGTCGTCGATGTCGCCGAGCATCGTGATCGGCGCCGACCGCACCGCGGTGATCGGTTCGCCCGGCGGTTCGACCATCATCACCCAGGTGCTCGAAGGCATCCTGCATTTCATCGACGGCGAGAGCGCACAGCAGATCGCCGCGCACAAGCGCTTCCATCACCAATACATGCCAGACGAGGTGATGGTGGAGGACGGCACGTTCGACCCGGCCACCACCGACGCGCTGACCGGGATGGGCTACACGCTGAAGCAGCGCGAATCGTGGGGCTTCATGAACGTGGTGACCTGGGATCGCAAGACCAACAAGCTCGACGCGGCCAGCGACCCGCGCCGGCCATCGGGTTTGGGCAAGGTGCAGTAAGGTCAGACCATGGAACTCTTCTCGATCCCCGGCAACTCACAGCAACTCGACGGCGGTGCCATGTTCGGGAATGCTCCCAAGGCGCTGTGGTCGCGCTGGATTGCGCCGGACGAGCAGAGCCGCATTCCGCTGGCCTGCCGCTGCCTGCTGGTGAAGGATCTCGACGGTCGCAACGTGTTGTTCGAGACCGGCATCGGTGCGTTCTTCGAGCCCTCCTTGCGTGAACGATACGGAGTGATCGAAGCGAGGCATGTGCTGCTCGACTCGCTCGCCGAGGTGGGCCTTTCGCACGAGGACATCGATGTGGTGGTGCTGTCGCACCTGCATTTCGATCATGCCGGCGGTTTGCTGGCGGCGTGGGAGGAGGGCCAGCCGTTGCGGCTGCTGTTTCCGAAGGCGCGTTTCGTGGTGGGTGCCGAACACTGGCGTCGCGCGGTCACGCCGCATCCGCGTGACCGCGCCTCGTTCGTGCCTGAGCTGCAGCCGCTGCTGGAAGCCAGTGGTCGGCTGGAACTGGTCGAGGGCGAGTATTCGCAGACACTGGGCAAGTCGGTGCGCTTCAGTTTTTCGGACGGCCATACGCCCGGCCTGATGCTGGCCGAGGTCGCCGGTGTGGTGTTCTGCGCCGACCTGATTCCCGGACGCTTCTGGGTGCATCTGCCGATCACCATGGGCTACGACCGCTGGCCGGAGAAACTCATCGACGAGAAACGCGTGTTTCTGGAAGACAAGCTGGCACGCGGCGTGCGGCTGTTCTTCACGCACGATCACGATTGCGCGCTGGCACGCGTGACGCGCGACGAGCGCGGCCGTTTCGGTACCGCCGACGAGCAGCGCATGCTGCGTGGCGTGCCACCGCAACTGTCGACTGGAGTGGTGTGATGGATTTGCCCGGGGGAAATTCCATGCGCGGGTTGCTGCTGAATTTCGCCGGAGCCCTGCTGGTGCTGGCCGGCATCGGGCTGGTGGCGATGACGACGCGTGGCCTGCTCAATTATCGTGCGGCGGTCGATCGGCATGGTGGCGAGGTGATCGATCTCGGCGCGAATGCGCAGCTGCAGGCGGGCCAGCACGGTTACATGATGCGCATTGTCGGTACGCCGGACGTGGTGGAGGCGCCGCACGATCCGGATTTCAATCTGCAGGTGAAAACGCCGGTGTTGGTGCGCCACGTCGAGATGTTCCAGTGGCGCGAGGTGCGCATCGGCGACAGCGTGCATTACGAACTCGACTGGGTCGACCGGTTGCTCGACGCCAGTCATTTCCAGGATCCGGGCGGACACGCGAATCCCGCCAGTTTTCCGATCAGCGGCAAGCAGTTCGACGCCGGCCTGGTGCAGATCGACGGATTCAAGCTCGGGCCGGTGCTGCTGCATGCGCTGCCCGGCTCGCAGCAGGTCGTGCCTGATCTGAAGTCGCTGCCGGAAAATTTCGCGGCTAGCTTCAGTCGCTACCAGAACTATCTGGTGACCAGCGCGCGTCCGGGCGATCCGCGGCTGGGCGATGTGCGGGTGAGCTGGGATGAAGTGCCGCTACAGCAGCTGACCATCGTCGGGCGTCTCGACGGTGACCGGCTGGTGGCGGCCTCCGACGCTGCCGACGGCAAGGGATACATGGTGCTGGTCGGTGACGTGCCGCTGCTCGACATGTTTCCGGATCTGCCGGCTTCGGCGGAGTTCGCGCTGACCTGGCCGATCCTGTCCGTGCTGCTGGCCGCGCTGGGTGCTTTTCTGCTGTTGCTGGCGCAGCGCAATCAGCGTGACGTCTTGCTTGCGCTGGGTCTTGGTGCATTGGCTGTGGGTATCGTGGCCAGCGTGCTGTGGCTGGGCAGCGACGCGCGCGCGATGTGCGGATGGCTGGTGATCGCGCTGTTCGGCCTCGGCCTCGTGATCTGGCGTCTGCGCCGCCGACTGCCACAGGATCGGTACTGATCCGATCGACCGCGTTCAGACGTCTGAAGCTTCGCTCTGGTGCAGGTTGGTGTGTTCGATGAACCACAGCCCTGCGAACAGTTTCGGATCGATCGAATAGCCTTCGGCGGCGCGCGCGAACAGCCACGCGCCAGCCTCGCGGCGCGGCACCTCGTGTACCACGATGTTCTCGGTTTCGTCGCCGCCACCGGGACCGACCTTTTCCAGATCCCACGCGCGCGCAAACGTGATCATCTCGGTGCTCATGCCGGACGACGATGGGCCGCGGTGGACGAATTCCACCCGCTGGCAGCGATAACCGGTTTCCTCTTCCAGCTCGCGCTGCGCGGCGATCAGGGCGTTTTCGTCGGTCCGGTCGATCTCGTCACCAACCAGCCCAGCCGGCATCTCGATCGTGTTCTGCAGAATCGACACGCGGTACTGCTCGACGAACAGCACGTTGTCGTCCGGCGTCACCGCCAGGATGATCACCGCACCGCCGGGATTGTTGCGTTCGGCGTATTCCCAGCGGCCGCGCTTGCGCAGGCTCAGCCAGCGGCCTTCGTACAGAGTTTCCACCGGCGCGCTGGCGTCGGCGGGAATGCGGTTGGCGGCATCGTTCATCGGTGATCGCGTGCAAGGAAAACCAGCGAACATGTTGACCTGTCAGGTCGACGGCGACAACCGGGTGAACGAAACGGTTTGACGTCCGAGGTTCAGCGCAGCAAGGCGCGCAGGCGACTGCGGGTGAAGGCGCCGAAACGCAGCTGTTCGCACAGCCGGTCGAGCTGATCGGGCTGCTGGCGTCGGCGCAGCAACACCTCGACCGTGCTGGCGCCGGGAGCGTCCAGCGCGATGCGGGTGATCCGGCGGAACAGCCGTGCCTGCTCGGCGTGTTCGCGCAGTTTCGTGGCGCAGGTCGCGGCGCCGCGAATGCGCAGGAACGCCACTTCGTCAATGCGGTCTAGCAGAATGTCGAGACTGCCGAAATGCGTGAGCAGGGCCGCGGCGGTTTTCGCGCCGATGCCGGGCACGCCGGGAATGTTGTCCACCGCATCGCCACACAACGCCAGATAGTCGGCTACCTGGTGCGGATGCACGCCGAGCTTCTCGTGCACGCCGGCCGGCCCCCAGCGCTGACTGCGGGCATAGTCCCACTGCTCGTCATGCTCGCCAAGCAACTGGCCGAAGTCCTTGTCGGCGGAAACGATCACGCTGCGCCAGCCGTGTGCGCGCAGGTTCCACACGGTGCTGCCGATCAGGTCGTCGGCCTCGAAGCTGTGGTCGATCATCAGGTGGATGCCGAGCGCTTCAGTGACCGCTCGGCACTGTACGAATTGCCGCTCCAGGTCGGGCGGCGGCAACTCGCGGTTAGCCTTGTAGGGCGGGTAGATTGCGTTGCGGAACGAGCTGGTCAGCGAGGCATCGAACGCCACCGCAATGTGCTCGGGCTGAGCACGTTCCAGCAGTTCGCACAGGAAGCGCGTGTATCCATGCACCGCATTGACCGGATGGCCGTCCGCGTCGAAGAACTCGTCCGGCATCGAATGCCAGGCGCGGAAAACGTACAGGCTTCCGTCGACCAGATGGACGGCTGGACGTCCATTCGATGAAGCGCTCACGGCGTCCATGTGCTGAGCAGGTCGGTGAGTTCCGGGCGATCGCGATCGGGCACCTCCATCTGCGGCGTGCCCAGGTGCACGAACGCGACCACGTGTTCGTGTTCCGCCAATCCGAGGATCGCCGCCACTTCACGATCGTACGCAGCCCAGCCGGTCAGCCATTGCGCACCATGGCCCAGCGCATACGCGCCGAGCAGGATGTTGTAGGCGACGTTGCCGGCGCACAGCTTCTGCTCGATCTCGGGAATCTTGCTGTCGGCCTGCAAGCAGGCGACGACAACGATGACCAGCGGAGCAAAGGTATAGCGCAAGTGTTCCTTCTCGCGTTTGGCTTCGGACAACTCCGGATGGTTGCGGATTGCGATGGCGGCCAGTCGCTCGCCGAAACGCAGTTTCGCCTCACCCTGCAGGCGGATCAGCCGGAATGGCACCAGCTTGCCGTGATCGGGTACGCGGATCGCAGCCTCCAGTAGCGCATGCAGGCTTGCCTCATCCGGTGCAGGCTCGCCGAGCTGGCGCGAGGGCACGGAGTGGCGTTGCTGGAGCAGGGCGAGGGCGTCGGTCATCGGCGAATTCTGTGCAGTACAAAGGCCCATGCTAGCTTACGTGCGAACTCTCACACGTGCTGCGGCAACTTGAACGAACCTGGCAGCAGCGCGGCCACGCTGGTTTCCTGCGTGTCGCCGTGCAGGTTGGACAGCAGCACCGGCATCGCGTCGTCGCACAATTCGGACATCACCTGGCGACAGGCGCCGCAGGGGCTGACAGGATGGTCGGTATCGGCAATCACGGCCAACGCCACGAAATCGCCGGGCCGGCAACCGGCGGCGACCGCACTGAACAGTGCGGTGCGTTCGGCGCAGTTGCACAGACCGTAGGATGCGTTTTCCACATTGCAGCCGCCGAACCGGCGACCGTCGCGGGTCAGCAGCGCGGCGCCGACGAAAAAGTTTGAGTACGGCGCATAGGCCTGTTCGCGTGCGCTGCGCGCCAGGGCCAGCAGTTCGTCGAAAGCATCAGATGGTACGGGCATCGGGATCTCCGGCGATGACCCCGGATGGTGCAGACCGAGCGTGCCGGCGGGACAGCTTACTCTTCCGGGCCGGGTCGGATCAAAATCTTGCCCGCGAGTGCCGCTAAGATGTCCAGACCACTGTCGAGGGAACTGCGCCATGCCGATCACCGTAGCCGCTTTGCGTGAGACTGCTGCCGGAGAGCGGCGCGTGGCGATCACTCCCGAGATGGCGAAGAAGCTGCGCGGCAAGGGCCTGCGTGTCTTGCTGGAGCACGATGCGGGTCGCGCTGCGGGTTTTCCAGATAGTGCTTACGCTGACGCCGAGTTCGCCGATGGTGCCGGCGTGCTGGCGCAGGCCGATCTGCTGGCCTGCGTGCTGCCGCCTGACGATGCAGTGTTCGCTGGCTTGCGCGAGGGCAGCGTGGTGGTTGGCCAACTGCGCCCCTACGGTGCCGGTGCGCGTGTCGCGGCGTTGACCGCACGCAAGCTGACCGCGTTTTCGCTGGAGCTGCTGCCGCGGACCACGCGCGCGCAGGCGATGGATGTGCTGAGTTCGCAGGCGGCGGTGGCTGGTTATCGCGCCATGCTGATCGCGGCCGAGGCGTCGCCGAAATTCTTCCCGATGCTGACCACCGCCGCCGGCACGATCCGGCCGTCCAAGGTGCTGGTGATCGGCGCCGGCGTGGCCGGCCTGCAGGCGATCGCCACTGCGCGTCGGCTTGGCGCGCAGATCGAAGGCTACGACGTGCGTCCGGAAACGCGCGAACAAGTCGAGTCGCTGGGCGCGAAGTTTCTCGAACTCGGCGTCAGCGCGGCCGGCAGCGGCGGCTATGCACGCGAACTGTCGGCGGAGGAACGTGCCGCGCAGCAGCAGGCGCTGGCCGAGCATCTGAAATCGATCGACGTGATCGTGACCACCGCGGCGGTGCCGGGGCGACCGGCGCCCAAGATCCTCACGGCAGCGATGGTCGATGGCATGAAGCCGGGTGCGCTGATCGTGGACCTGGCCGCCGAAGGTGGTGGCAACTGCGAGCTGACCCGGCCCGGCGAGCGGGTCGAGCATGGCGGCGTGACGATCCTCGGTCCGCTGAACCTGTCGGCCGGGGCGCCGTTGCACGCGTCGGAGATGTACGCGCGCAATGTCTTCAACTTCGTCGAGCTGCTGGTTCGCGACGGCGCATTGCAGCCGGACTTCAACGACGAACTGGTGGCAAAGAGCTGCCTGAGCCATGCCGGCGAAACCCGCTTCACCGGCTGAGTTGCCGTTCGCGAAATTTCCTGCGAGGGGCGGTTCGGGCCGGCCGAAACGCTGTGCGGCTCACGAAATCGCCAGCGTGCACTTGGCGTTGGCGGCGCATGGCGGCACACTGCGCCCATGTTCGACGTCGCATGCCACGGGGGAAGCGTCGATCGGCCTGCCGGGGGCTTCCCATTTCGCTCGATCCTGTCTGGGGTCGCACTGGGCTGTGCGTTGCTGTGGGGGCCGACGGCCCGGGCTGGCTCGATGTACCAGTGCACAGGTTCCAGCGGCGAAACGGTGTTCAGCAGCAGCAAGGCCGGTTACCACGATTGCAAGCTGATCAGCAGCTATGTGACACCGGCGCCGCGTCGTCAAGTGGCACTACCGCTATTGCCACGGGTTGCGTTGACGGGGGTACGTGGCTCGGTGACAACCACGGCGCGCAGTCTTGTTGCGGATGGGGAAGAGCCGACTTCACTGATCAATGTGCAGGGCTCGGCTGCGACCAGTGCGCGCGGACTGGGCGAGGCGACGGTGCAGCGCGTGTCGCTGGCGGCTGTGCAAAGCTCGGCCGAAACCACTGCGAGACCTCCATTGGCGGTGGCGGGCATCGCGGGTACACCAGGCAAGTGGAATTATCACGAATCACGTGGCGCCGAAACTCCACTGGCAGCGGTCGCGGATGCCCCGGACACCCGCGTCCTGCGCGGCGCGGTGTATCGCATCGTGCGTGCTGACGGCAGCGTGGAGTACACCAACCTGCGTCCGGCCGGCCAGCAAGGCCATAGCGTCACCATGCTGTTCACCTACATCGCCAGTTGCGTCGCCTGCGACCTGCATTCGACGATCCGTTGGGGCAGCGTGTCGCTCAACCTCACCGCGTATTCCGACACGATCCGCGCCGCCAGCATCGAATACGGCGTCGACGAGGCGTTCCTGCGCGCGATCATCCATGCCGAGAGTGCGTTCAATCCGCGCGCGCTGTCGCTCAAGGGTGCGCAGGGACTGATGCAGTTGATGCCGGGCACGGCCAACGACATGGGCGTGCTGGATGCGTTCAACTCTGATCAGAACATCCGCGGCGGCGCGCGCTATCTGGGCCTGTTGCTGCGCAACTTCGACGGCAGCGAGCGGCTGGCCGCTGCCGCGTACAACGCCGGCCCCGGCGCGGTGCAGCGCTACAAGGGCGTGCCGCCCTACGCCGAAACCCAGGTGTACGTGGAGCGGGTGGACACCTTGCGCAAGCGCTACGGCGCGGCCATCCATCCGCCACTGGCTTCGCGCGGGTCCGGTTGAGTCAATCGTCCAGTGTGGCGGTGGCGCTCATCACGGGCCGTTGTGCCAGGGTGACTTCGGCGTGGAACGGACTGCCGTTGCGCAGGCCTGAGACCTGTACCTTGCTGCCGGGCTTGAGCGCGGCCTCGCGCCGGCGCAGGTCGGCCGGGTCGAGGATGTCGTCGGTGCCGATGCGCAGCAGGATGTCGTGCGGCTGGATGCCGGCCTGCGCGGCCGGGCCACCGGCATAGACCGTCATGACCTGCGCGCCGCGCGCCGCCGCCGGCAGGCCGCTGTTGGCAGCCACCGGCACGAATGCATAGTCGGCGCCGATCCAGCCACGTACCACATGGCCGGTGGTGATGATCTGATCCAGCACCTTCCTGGCGGTGGTGACCGGAATCGCAAAGCCGATGCCTTCGGCGCCGGCGGCCTTGCCGATCAGCAAGGTATTGATGCCGACCAGTTCGCCCTCGGTATTGACCAGCGCGCCGCCGGAATTGCCGAGATTGATGGCCGCGTCGGTCTGGATGAAATCTTCGGCGCTCGAGCTGTTCAACTGACGGCCGATCGCGCTGACGATGCCCATCGTCACGGTCTGGTTGAGGCCCAGTGGGTTGCCGATCGCCAGCACCACGTCGCCGGGACGCAGTTGCTGGACGGCCATCTGGATCACCGGCAGGTTGCCGGCGTCGATTTTCAGTACCGCCAGGTCGGATTCCTCGTCCGCGCCGACCAGGGTGGCCTTGGCGATGCGGCCGTCGTACAGCAGCACCTGGATGTCGGCGGCGTGGGCGATCACATGGTTGTTGGTCAGCACGTAGCCCTGGCCCTGCGCGTTGACGATGACACCGGAGCCGAGCGTCTGCTCGCGGTGCTGATAGGTGGTGGGCTGGCCGCCGAACAGTTGTTGCAGCACCGGGTTGTCGTACATGCGCACGGCCTGCTCGGTGACGATCTTGTTGGCGTAGATGTTGACCACCGAGGGCGCCGCGGCGGCTACTGCGTCCGCGTACGAAACCGGGCCGCTGCCGCCATGGTTGTGGCTGGTGTGCGCGGCCGTTGATGTGGTCAAGCCGAAGCGCTCGCGCAGGCGTTCGCCGCTGCCGGGCCAGAACAAACCGACCACGAAGGCAACTGCCAATCCGAGGACGGCGAAACGTGCGATGAAGAGGAGCGTGCCGGCGGCATGTTTCATGTCGAGAGGAATCTGTTCCGGCGAATCGTGATGAATGTTGCGGCGGATGGGCCTCGCCGATATGCGGTTTATTGTACGGGGCAGGGCCTGACGCTACACTAACGCGATTTTTGCGGGGTCCCAAACCCCACCATGAACACATGTCATTGCAAGTACCGGAGAGCCTGATGGCGAACGAAGTCGTCGATCACGGCCGCCGCCGTTTCCTTACAGCAACCACCGCGGTGGTTGGTGGCCTGGGAATCGTGTCGGCAGCTGTGCCCTTCATCAAGTCGTGGGAACCCAGCGCGCGCGCCAAGGCCGCTGGCGCGCCGGTTACCCAGTCGCTGACCAAGATCGAGACGGGCCAGATGCTGGCCGTGTCGTGGCGCAGCCTGCCGGTGTTCGTGGTCAACCGCACTGCGGCGCAGCTGGCCACGTTGCCGGCGGTGGATTCGCGCCTGGTGGATCCGAAGTCCGACGGTGCTTCCGCCGCCCAGCAGCCGAAGTACGCACAGAACGAAACCCGCTCGATCAAGCCGGAATGGCTGGTGGTCGTCGGCATCTGCACGCATCTGGGCTGCGTGCCCAATTTCGTGCCGGAGATCAAGCCCGAGCCGTTCGATCCGAACTGGAAGGGCGGTTTCTACTGCCCCTGCCACCATTCGCGCTATGACCTGGCCGGCCGCGTATTCAGCGGCGTGCCGGCACCGAAGAACCTGGAGGTGCCGCCGTATCATTTCATCGACGACAGCACCATCCAGATTGGCGTGGATCCGAAGGAGGCTGGCTGATGGCCAACGTATTCACGAACATCGGTGACTGGGTCACCGAGCGCGCGCCGAACATGATGCCGGCGTACCGCAAGCACATGACCGAGTACTACGCGCCGAAGAATTTCAATCTCTGGTACTACTTCGGTTCGCTGGCGATCCTGGTGCTGGTCAATCAGATCGTCACCGGCATCTTCCTCACCATGAACTACAACCCGAGCGCAGCGGGCGCGTTCGACTCGGTGCAGTACATCATGCGTGACGTGGAGTGGGGCTGGCTGATCCGCTACATGCACTCCACCGGCGCCTCGCTGTTTTTCGTGGTGGTGTTCCTGCACATGTTCCGCGGCATGATGTACGGCTCGTACAAGCGGCCGCGCGAACTGGTGTGGCTGCTCGGCATGCTGATCTTCCTGGCGCTGATGGCCGAGGCGTTCATGGGCTACGTGCTGCCGTGGGGCAACATGTCGTTCTGGGGTGCCAAGGTTATCGTCTCGCTGTTCGGCACGATTCCCGTCATCGGCGGCACGCTGGTGGAGTGGATCATGGGCGACTTCCTGCCCGCCGATGCCACGCTGAACCGCTTCTTCGCGCTGCACGTGATCGCGCTGCCGCTGGTCCTGCTGCTGCTGGTAGTGCTGCATATTGCCGCGCTGCATGAAGTGGGCTCGAACAACCCGGACGGCGTCGAGATCAAGAAGGGGCCGAAGGGCAACCGCTGGGACGCACTGAAGCCGGCCGATGGCATTCCGTTCCATCCGTACTATACGGTGAAGGATCTGGTTGGCGTGGGCTTCTTCCTGCTGATCGCCGCCTTCATCATCTTCTTCGCGCCGACCTTCGGTGGCTGGTTCCTCGAGCACGACAACTCGATCATGGCCAACAACCTGGTCACCCCGGCCGAGATCAAGCCGGTGTGGTACTTCACCCCGTTCTACGCGATCGTGCGAATGATCCCGTCGTTCGCGGGCACGGCCGTGTGGGGCGTGCTGGCGATGTTCGGCGCGATCGCCGTGCTGTTCCTGCTGCCGTGGTTCGACCGCGGCAAGGTCAAGTCGATCCGCTATCGCGGCACTGGTTACAAGGTGGCGTTGGGCTTGTTCGTGCTGTCGTTCTTCGGTCTCGGCGCAGTCGGTGCGGGCATCACCGCCGAAGTGATCCCGGAGTGGTTCGGCGACGTCGACCTCACGACTTATGAAAACGCGTTCGGTCGCGTGATGACACTGATCTACTTTGGCTTCTTTGCATTCCTTTGGGCCTATACACACTTCGGTTGGGAAAAGACCAAGCCGGTTCCGGAACAGGTGACGACGCATGACTAAGCGGCAGCTGCTAATGAAGCGATACATCTTCCCGGTGGCGTTGGCGTTCAGTCTGATCGTCGGCAGCGTGTCGGCACAGGCAGCGGAGGAAGGCGGCCTGCTGCACGCCGGCACCAACGTGCAGGATCAGGCTTCACTGCAACGCGGTGCCAAGCTGTTCTTCAACTACTGCGTCGGCTGTCACTCGCTGAAGTACATGCGCTATTCGCGCATTGCCGGTGATCTGGGTCTGTCCGAACAGGAGGTGATGCAGAACCTCAACTTCACCGGCGCGCGCTTCGAGGATACGGTGGTCTCGCACATGCCGGCCGACTCGGCAGGCAAGTGGTTCGGCAAGGCTCCGCCAGACCTGTCGTTGGAGGTCAGTGCGAAGACGGCGGACTGGGTCTACACCTACCTCAACACGTTCTACCTGGATCCGCACAGCCCGATCGGTTGGAACAACACCACGTTGCCGAATGCCGCGATGCCGTTTCCGTTGTGGGAGCTGCAAGGTCTGCAGATCGCGGAGATGAAGCCGGCCAAGGCCGGTGAGGATCCGGCCGTGGAGAAGCTGGTGCTGTCGCAGCCGGGCAAGCTGACCCCTGCGCAGTTCCAGCAGGCCACTCGAGACGTGACCAATTTCCTGGAATACGCGTCCGAGCCAGCCGCTCTGGAACGTCACCACTACGGCATCTGGGTGCTGCTGTTCCTGGCGTTCTTTACGTTGCTGGCCGCCATGCTCAAGAAGGAATACTGGAAAGACGTCCACTGAGCCGAGTGGCATCATCCGATTGCGGCGGCCACGAGCCGCCGCAATCGTCTCACCGATGAGGAATCGCGCATGGTCCAAAGTGCTCGCTCGCGTACCGTACTGACGCTCTACACCACCGTCGATGACATCCAGTGTCATCGCGCGCGGCTGGTGCTGGCCGCCAAAGGAGTCAGTTACGAACGGGTATTGGTGGATCCGGGCAAGCCGCCGGAGGATCTGATCGATCTCAACCCGTATGCCAGCACGCCGACTCTGATCGATCGTGACCTCACCCTGTTCGATACCTCGGTGGTTTGCGAATACCTCGACGAGCGTTATCCGCATCCGCCATTGATGCCGATCGATCCGCAGTCGCGCGCGCGCCTGCGAGTGGCCGCGGTGCGGATCGAGAAGGACTGGCTGCCCGAGGTGGACACGATCCGCGCCGGTGGCCGGCCGGCAGAGGCGGCGCGCAAGCGTCTGCGCGAACAGTTGCTGTCCACGCTGCCGCTGTTCAAGGCTTCCCGCTTCTTCCTCAACCCGGAGATGAGCCTGGCCGATTGTCTGGTGGCGCCGGTGATCTGGCGGCTGCCGTGGCTGGGCGTGGATCTGGGCCGCGAAGGCAAGCCGATCATCGATTACGGCGAACGTTTGTTTCACAGTCAGGGTTTTGCGCGCAGCATGACCGATCAGGAAAAGGCGATGCGACAAATCCATGAGCACGAATGAAACAGTGGCAATGAGCTCCAATCGTCCGTACCTGCTGCGGGCGATCTACGACTGGATCAGCGACAACAACCTGACGCCTTATGTGCTGGTCGACGCCAGTTTCGCAGGCGTGCGGGTGCCGCCGCAGGTGGTCAAGAACGGCCAGGTGGTACTCAACCTGGCGATGCGCGCGGTGGCGAACCTGGATCTGGGCAATGAGTGGATCAGTTTCCAGGCGCGTTTTTCCGGCGTCAGTCAGACCATCCAGATTCCGGTGCTGGCGGTGCTGGCGCTATACGCACAGGAAAACGGTCAGGGCATGATGTTCCCGGCGGACGAGGATGGTGGAGACATGCCGCCGCCGTCTGCCCCCGAGCCTGACGACACGGTCCCCACGTCCGGCGCCGATGAAAACGGCGACAAGCCGAAACGCGGCGCACCGCATCTGCGGGTGGTCAAGTAGCAGCGAGTTGCCGCGGCTTGCCGGGCCGGGCACGAGGCTCCGCGTTTAATGCAGCCGCTGGTCTGTGCGCGGGCGCAGCGGCACGATATTGCTGGCGGGAGCGGGCAAACCCGCTCCGGTCATCGTTGTTTCGTGCGGGAGCAGTTCGATCGTCGGCAGGCTGACGCTGGTGAGCATGCTGCCGATCATCCACAGCCGTCCCGGTTCGCGATCGTGGCCGTCGATGCTCACCTCGAAACCGTAGCAGCGTTCGATCATGCGCAGGCCGTTGACGCGACGCAGGCGCAGTCCGCGCAGTCCGACGGTTTCGTCCAGCAACTGCAGGCCGTGCTGCTGGCATTGCCGCCGCGCCTCCTGCATCGCGCGCTCGCGCGCCACGCTGAGCTTCAGCCAGAGCCCGACGATGGCGCCGAGTACCAGCAACAGCAGCAGGTTGGAAAGATCGCTCATCCCCCGCAGTGTGTGGGCACGATGCGCCGGGTGCAAGCGTGGGTCGGGCTCAGTCCAATTGCAGGCGCAGCGACAGATCGACCGCGCGCACGTGCTTGGTCAGCGCACCGACCGAGATGAAGTCGACGCCGGTGCGTGCAAATTCGCCGATCGTGTGCAGATCGACGTTGCCGGAGACTTCAAGCGGCACACGACCGGCGGTGTACTGCACCGCCGCGACCATCTGCGCCAGCTCGAAATTGTCCAGCATGATCCGGTCCACGCCAGCCGCCAGCGCCTGCGCCAGCTCGTCCAGATTCTCCACCTCGACTTCGAGCAGCAGTTGAGGGTGCAGCTGGCGCGCGGTCTGCACAGCGGCGGCGATGCTGCCAGCGGCGATGATGTGGTTTTCCTTGATCAGGATCGCGTCGTACAGGCCCATGCGCTGGTTGTGGCCGCCGCCGCAGCGCACGGCATACTTCTGTGCAACACGCAGGCCGGGGATGGTCTTGCGCGTGTCCAGCACGCGCACCGCGGTACCGGCGACGGCAGCCACATAGTCGGCGGTTATCGTGGCCGTGGCGGACAACAGTTGCAGGAAATTCAGCGCCGAGCGCTCCGCAGTCACAAGCGAACGGGCGTGGCCGGACAGGCGGCAGATCACCGCGCCGGCACTGACCCGTTCGCCGTCACGCGTCTGCCAGTCGATCCGCACGGCCGGATCGAAGCGGCGGAAGCAGGCGTCGAACCATGCCGCACCGGCGATCACCGCCGCGTCGCGGCAGGTCAGTTCGGCATGTGCATGCGCATCGACCGGCAGCAGTTCAGCCGTGGCGTCGCCCGAGCCCAGATCCTCGGCGAGGGCGCGTTCGATATCGGTGGCGATCTGTGCGGCATCCGGTAGCGCAAACGATGAAGCGTGACTCATTTGGTATCAGTGTCCCTGGACGGTGTTTCCGTGGCAGGTGTGGCGTCGGGCTGGCTCAGCTTGCCCACGATCGCAGTCATCGCGCGGTCGAACAGCGCATTGGCGGCGAGCACGCGGGCTTGACCGCCGGTGAGCATGACAGCCAGTTCCTGCGGTGCGTAGTCGCCCACTTTCAGGCCACGCCGGTTGACGAACAGGTAGCGGCCACTCATCGGGCTGATCCATGACAGCTTGGCGCGGGTCATTGCCTCGTCCGCGGCGAGGCAGAACTCCAGCCAGGTACCCGGCTGCAGGGCCTGCACCTGATGCCATTCGGCGCTGTCCAGCGGCACTTCGACGGCGTCCTCGTCGTCGGCGTGGCCGATCGGCTCGGCGTCGTGGTCGATGACTGGCTGGATGCTGTCGGGTATCGCCAGCATGGCCGCATCCTCATCGACCGTGACGACCTCGGTGGCATCCAGTGTTTCGCCGAGCTGCTGCCGGTAGTAGGTGTGCAACTGGCCGAGCAGGCGCTCGATGTCCTGTTCCTGGAACGCCACGTTGATCAGGCCCTGACGCAGCGCGCGTTCGACCCCGGGCAGCATCTGCCGCAGCATCTGCCGGCTTTCCGGGTTGGTAGTTGGCTGGGCGCTGGCGATGAAATCGTCGACGAAACGCAGCGCGCTCCTGAATTCGGGTGACGCCTCGCCTTGGCGCAGAAGGGTCAGCACCAGATGGTTGGCCCAAGCCCGCGCGAGTACGCCATGCACCAGTGGCGGCAGCTTCTGGTTGCCGATGCGGTCGAGGATCTCGCGCGCGGCACGGTGGCGCGCCTGTTCGAGTTTCTCGCGGCCGCGGGTGGATTCGGCGACGCGTTGTTCGGCAAGTTCGGAACGACGCTTGTTGACGTCCTGGAACTGCTGCAGATCGACCAGCAGACGCTCGAAGATGCCCATGTCATCGTCGAAATCGTGCAGCAACTGATCGACGATCGACTTCACCTTCTCGTGCAGGCGGCGGTCGCGATCGGACTCCTCCGACCAGCCCTTGGCCTGTTCGGCCAGGCAATCCAGCAGCCGGCGTGCCGGATGCTGGCGATGGGCGAACAGCTTGCGGTCGAGAATCGCCGCCTTGAGATACGGAATCTGCAGCCGCGCCAGCATGACCTGCATCGCGGTGGGCAGGTTGCGGTCTTCCAGAATGAATTCGAACAGCATGCCGACCAGGTCGATGGTGTCCTCATCGATGGTGGCGACATGGCTGGGTCGTTCGCCGCGCAAGGCGCCGATCTGGGTCAGCAGCTGACCTTTCAGTTGCAGCACTTCGCGGCTGAGTTCGGCGGCATCGTCGAGGCGTGCGTACGGCAATGGGCCGGCGCTGGCGATCTGGCTCTGCAGCACGCTGAGTGCACCGAGCAATTCATTCGCCGACGGTAGCGGGCCGCTCGGCATCGCGTGTGTGCCCGTGCCGCCCGTGACGACAGGACCGCGTCGCGCACTGAACAGCGCATGCAGAGTCTGCAGCAGATCGGCGGGAATCTCGCCGGGTTCGTCCACCGTCGCGGCCGTGGCGGCGATGCCTGCCTCGTTCGCCTTCGCGTTGCCGCGCGGCATTTCGTGGCGCAATTGTGGCAGCACGCCGGCGCGTACCAGCTCGGTATTGATTTCCTGGTAGAGCTCTTCCAGCGTCGACAGTACGTAGCGATCGAACAGCTTGTAGATGATCAGCTTGACGCGCATGTCCGCGCTGAGTTCGTGCAGCGCCTGGCGAAACGCCTGCGTCAGGATCGCCGGTGCCACCGGGTTGCTGGCGTCGTCGATCTTGTAGCCGCCGCAGATTACCGACAGCCGCTGGTTGACCGCGGACAGGTCGCGCGACAGCCGCGATTCGTTCTTGCTGATCATGCTGGTGATCGCCAGCGCTTCCTCAAGCTCGTTGTCGGCCACCAGCGACAGCTCAACCGTGCCCGGTGACATCGATGCGATGGTGGAGGCCTGGGACTGCTGCGACGGACGGGCCAGTTCGCCGAGGTTGCGGCTGATCGTACCCAGGAAACTGCGTTCCACCGCGGGACGGCGTTTGCGCACTTCGCGCATGCCATCGAAATAATGCATCTGGGTGGCGTTGTTTTCCGCTTTTTCGGCAATGTCGAACAGCGCATCGTCGACATGTTCGAAGGCGTTGCCGATCCCTTGCTGCAGATGCTTGCCGGCAATGCTGCGCACCGCGTTCAGCAATTCGCCGACGCGCTCGCTGGCAGGATCCAGACGCTGGCTCAAGTTGACGACTCTGGATGGATCACTGGCTTCGTTCATCGCCAAACCCCTGAAAACATTTGCGACGCGCAACTGAACCCGAACGGGTCGCGCAGATGTCGACGATAAGCCAAAGCGGGTGCCGTGTCATGCTGAACATGGCATGGCTGCCCGGGTGCCCAACCTGGTGCTAGGTCGCCGGGAAGTCCGCCAGCTGCAGCGTAGCGATGCCTTCCTCGGGCAGCATCACCGGGATGCCATCCTCGACCCGGTAGATCACCTTGCGATCGGTGGTGATCAGGGCTTCTGCGATCCGCTCGTGCACGCTCACTCCCGCGACCGAATCGACCTTGCCGGCAGCGATCGCGTCGTTCAGGGCATCGAGTTCGTGCTTGCTCAGCGGGCGCACCTGCGTTTTGCTGACCGGGCAACACAGGATGTCGAGTAGACGCTTGTCCATGATGGGTTTGCAGCTGTGCCGAGGCTGGGAAAGCCCGTACAATAGCCGTTTTTGGACTGCCCGGCCATGACAGGAACAAGCAAGCCGCCGCGCGTTGGCGTTGTGATGGGTTCGCGTTCGGACTGGGAAACCATGCAGCACGCGGCCAATGTATTGACCGAGCTGGGCGTGGCGCACGAAGTGCAGGTGGTTTCCGCGCATCGTACTCCGGATCTGCTGTTCAGCTATGCCGAACAGGCGCCGGCGCGGGGCATCCAGGTGATCATCGCCGGCGCCGGTGGCGCTGCCCATCTGCCCGGCATGCTGGCGGCCAAGACGCGCCTGCCGGTATTTGGCGTGCCGGTGCAGTCGAAGGCTCTGAACGGGATGGATTCGCTGCTGTCGATCGCACAGATGCCGGCCGGCATCCCGGTCGGCACCCTGGCGATCGGGCGCGCCGGTGCAGTAAACGCCGGCTTGCTGGCCGCGGCGGTGCTGGCGTTGCACGATCCGGCGCTGGCCAATGCACTGGACAACTGGCGGACGCGACAGACGCAGGCAGTGCTCGAGCAGCCGGATCCGCGTCAATGAGCGAACGGCGGCGGCAGCCCGTGCTGGGCATTCTCGGTGGCGGCCAGCTGGCGCGTATGTTGGCGCTGGCGGCGGCGCCGCTAGGTGTGAAGGCGCTGGTGGTGGACAGCGCCGCCGATGCCTGTGCTGGACAGGTTGCACCACTGGTGATGGCCGACTGGACCGACTACGCCGCGCTGGAAGCGTTTGCTGCACAGGTCGACGTGGTCACCTTCGATTTCGAGAACGTGCCGGCCGAGACGGCGCACTGGCTTGCCGAACGCGTGGCGGTTTTCCCTGCGCCGCAGGCGCTGGCGGTGGCGCAGGATCGACTGGCCGAGAAAACCCTGTTCCGCGAGTGCGGCCTGCCGACTCCGGCCTTCATGACGGTCGATACGCGCGAGCAGTTGGATCTGGCGCTGTCCGCGGTCGGTGCGCCGGCGATTCTGAAAACCCGCCGGCTTGGCTATGACGGCAAGGGTCAGTTCCGGCTCCGGCAATTGGCCGACGCGGATGCAGCGTGGGCTGCGCTCGGTGCACAGGCGTCGAAGCATGGGCTGATCCTGGAGGCGTTCGTGCCGTTCGAGCGCGAGCTTTCGGTGATCGCCGTGCGTGGTCGCGATGGCGATTTCCGCACCTGGCCACTGACCCGCAACTGGCATACCGACGGTGTGTTGGCGATGAGCCTGGCACCGGCGCCGGACATCGAGCAGTTGCAGCAGCGTGCCACCGAGCTTGCCCGCACGCTGGCCGAGCGGCTGGATTACGTGGGTGTATTCGCGCTGGAACTGTTCGTCAAGGACGGCGAGCTGCTTGGCAACGAGATGGCGCCACGGGTGCACAACTCCGGTCACTGGACCATCGAGGGCGCGCATACCAGTCAGTTCGAGAATCATGTGCGTGCCGTGCTCGGCCTGCCGCTGGGCGATACCAGTGCGCGCGGTCTCTCGGCGATGTTCAACTGGATCGGTGAGCTGCCCGATGCGGTTCCGGTGCTACACGCCGTCGATGCGCACTGGCACGACTACGGCAAGCAGGCGCGCCCGGGCCGCAAGGTGGGGCATGCCACGGTATGCGCGACGGATACCGGGCAACTGGCTGGCCGGTTGGCCGGGATTGCCGGGGTGCTGGGGCGCGAGGTGCAAGTCGCGCCGGTGTTGCAGGCGCTGGGTCACTCGTAGAGAGTGCAAACCCCGATTTTGCAGGGCGGGCAGTGGTCGCCTTGCGGAACTGTTACGCACAAAAAAACGGAGCCGGCAACGGCTCCGTTTTTTTATTGATGCCCGGGATCAGGCCAGATTGCTGGCCGCGAATTCCCAGTTCACCAGGTTCCAGAACGCTTCCACATATTTCGGGCGGGCGTTGCGGTAATCGATGTAATACGCGTGTTCCCACACGTCGGTGGTGAACAGCGGCTTGTCGCTGCCGGTGATCGGGGTAGCGGCGTTCGAGGTGTTGACGATGCCGAGCGAGCCATCCGGACGCTGCACCAGCCAGGTCCAGCCGGAGCCGAAGTTGCCGGCCGCAGACTTGCTGAATTCGTCCTTGAACTTGTCGAACGAACCGAACGCCTTGCTGATTGCGTCGGCCAGCTTGCCGCTGGGCTCGCCACCGCCCTTGGGGCTCATCGAGTTCCAGTAGAACGTGTGGTTCCAGATCTGCGCGGCGTTGTTGAACACGCCGCCGGATGACTTCCTGATGATGTCTTCCAGCGTGGCGCCTGCAAACTCGGTGCCTTCGATCAGCTTGTTGAGGTTGGTCACGTAGGTCTGGTGATGCTTGCCGTAGTGATACTCCAGCGTTTCAGCGGAAATGTGCGGCTCCAGTGCGTTCTTTTCGTACGGAAGCGGGGGAAGTTCGATCGCCATGATGAGGCTCCTAGCAGTGGCTGGGGAAGATGGGCCGGCGCAACGGACGGCAGCCGATGGGTGACTGATACAATATCGGTCTGCCTGCATTGTAAAGATGAAACATCAAGCTATGGACATCAACGAGCGAATCAGGGCGATCCTGGCCGAGCATCCCATCGTGCTTTTCATGAAGGGCACACCGGAATTTCCGATGTGCGGCTTTTCCAGCCGCGCCGCGCAGGCACTGACCGAAGCAGGCGCCGTGTTCCATGCGGTGAACGTGCTGGCCGATCCGCAGATACGCGCCGCGCTGCCGCATTTCGCGAACTGGCCGACCTTTCCCCAGCTGTTCATCCAGGGTGAGCTGATCGGCGGTTGCGACATCATCGAGGACCTGAAATCCGCCGGTGAGCTGTCGCGCATGGCCAGCGACGTCGCCGGAGCGGCAACTTGATGACGCTGCCGACTTCCCGCCTGCCTGCCGGCTGGTTGCCGGCGGCCGACACTCTGGCCGATCGCGTGGTACTGGTGACTGGCGCCTACGGCGGGCTGGGCGGCGCGGTGGCACGTGCGGCGTCGCGCGCCGGCGCCACCGTGGTGGTCACCGGTAAACGCAAGCGTCAACTGGAACAGCTGTACGACGCGATGCGCGCCGAAGGCCTGGCCGAGCCGGTGATCCATCCGCTGGACATGGAAGTGGCCACGCCGCGCGAGTACACCGCGCTGGCCGAAGGGCTGGAGCGCGATTTCGGGCGACTCGACGGCATCGTGCACGCCGCCGTCAGCTTCGGTGGGCTGACGCCGATCGCCATGCACAAGCCCGACGCCTGGCTGCGCGCGATGCACGTGAATGTGTCGGCCCCGTTCGCGCTGACCCAGGCTTGCCTGCCGCTGCTGACTCAGGCCAGCGACAGCGCAGTGGTGTTCGTGTTGGACGATCCTGCGTTGCTGCAGCGCGCGCACTGGGGCGGCTACGGCGCGTCGAAGGCGGCGCTGGAGCGGTTCGCGGCGATCCTGCATGAGGAAACCGACAGCAGTGCGCTGCGCGTTCATGCCATGCTGCCGGTGCCGATGCGCACCGCGCTGCGGCAGCTGGCGTACTTCGGCGAAGACATCATGCAGCGGCCGTCGCCGGATGCGGCGGCGGCCGCTGCGGTCTATCTGCTCAGCGCGCAGGGCGTGGCAGCGCGTGGTGCCGTGCTGGACCTGCGAGCCGACTGAGCAGCGGTGTTTCGATGCCGGTGCGGTGGTGATCGCCTCACGAGAATGGAGTTGAGATGGAAACGCAGATGACCACGTTGTCGGCGGGAATCATGTTGTTTCTGATCATGGACCCGCTGGGCAATATCCCGTTCTTCCTGAGCCTGTTGAAAGACGTGCCGCCGAAACGCCGGCGACGGGTGATGGTGCGCGAGCTGCTGATCGCGCTCGGCGTGTTGCTGGCGTTCCTGTTCGGCGGCCAGCACATCCTCAAGCTGCTGCAGCTGAAGCCGGATTCGATCAGCATCGCCGGCGGCATCGTGCTGTTCCTGATCGGCATCCGCATGGTGTTTCCGCCGGCCGACGGCGGCGGCATCTTCGGCAAGCCCGGGCAGGGCGAGCCGTTCATCGTGCCGATGGCGATCCCCGGCGTGGCAGGCCCGTCGGCGATGGCAGCGTTGCTGCTGCTGACCAACACTCAGCCCGGCCGCACCGCCGACTGGACGATCGCGCTGCTGCTGGCGTGGCTGGCCACCTCGCTGATCCTGCTCAGTGCCACCTATCTGTTCCGCTGGCTCGGCGAGAGCGTGCTGACCGCGCTGGAGCGCGTGATGGGCATGCTGCTGATTGCGATGGCGGTGCAGATGTTCATGGCAGGCGTGGCGTCGTTCCTGCACCTGAGTGTTTGAAACAACGGCATCAACGGATGTATTGCCGGCGAGGCTTGGGACGACTGCTCAGCTGTCATAATTGATCGTCAGGATGGGGAAAATCCGAGGACGCAGACATGCTGAGTATCGAACAGTCCCTTGTCGAACGCCTGCCATGGCTTGCGCAGTATCCGCGCATCCGTCGCCCGATGGCTGGCGTACTCGGACGGCTGGCCGACGAAGACGGTTTCAACCGCGTGTTGGAACGCGTCGGCGCCGCCGAAGGTTTTGACTTTGTCGAGCGCGTGCTGGACGTACTCGGCACTAGCTATCACGTCAATCCGAGCGAGCGCGAACATATTCCGGTCGATGGCCCGTTGCTGGTTGTGGCCAATCATCCGCTCGGCATGCAGGACGCGTTGGCGCTGCTGCAGCTGATCGGTACGGTGCGCCGCGACGTACGCTTTCTCGGCAACGACTGGCTGGCAGTGATTCCACAGCTGGGCAAGTTGATGATGCCGGTGGATGTGTTCGGCAAGGGCGCGGCGTCGCGCCTGCGCGGCATCTACCGCGCGCTGGACAACGGCGAGGCGCTGATCGTGTTTCCCGCCGGTGAAGTCTCACGCGTGCGTGCGGGTGGTGTGTGCGACGGGCAGTGGTCGGACGGCTTTGCACGGTTGTCGTTGCGCAGCAAGGCGCCGGTGCTGCCGATACATGTCGCCGCACGCAATTCGGCGATGTTCTATGGCCTGTCGATGCTGGCCAAGCCGCTGAGCACGGCGATGCTGCCGCGCGAGGCGGTGGCGCCAGGCAAGCGGCGGATCGGTTTCAGCATCGGTGCGCTGGTCGGCGCCGAGGAGCTCGAACGGCGCAGCGGGGGCTCACCGAAACAGGCCACCAAGCTGATGCGCCGGCATGTCTACCGGGTCGGCCGGCATCGTGGTCTGATCTTCGGCGGCCAGGCGCCGCTGGCGTTGCCGGAGCCGGCCGAGCAGGTGGCGGCGGAACTTGCCCGCGCCGAAAAACTGGCCGACCTCAGCGACGGCAAGCAGGCGTGGCTGTTCAAGGGCGCGTTCGACAGCGCGGTGATGCGCGAGATCGGCCGGCTGCGCGAACTGACTTTCCGCAAGGTAGGCGAAGGCACTGGTGCACGCCGGGACCTGGATGCCTACGATCCGCATTACGAACATCTGGTGCTGTGGGATCCGCAGGCGCTGCGTATTGTGGGCTCCTACCGTTTCGGTCACGGCGGTCGGCTGATCGCCGAGCGCGGATTGGCCGGCCTATATACCGCCAGTCTGTTCAACTATTCGCCGGCGCTGGAATCACGGCTGATGCAGGGGATGGAGCTGGGGCGCAGTTTCGTCGCGCCGGCCTATTGGCGCTCGCGCGCGCTCGATCAGTTGTGGCAGGGCATTGGCCTGTATCTGCAGCGCCATCCGGAGCTGCGTTACGTGTTCGGCCCGGTCAGCATGTCGGTGAACCTGCCGCGTGAGGCACGCGAATGGATCGCCGCGGCGCACCAGCATTATTTTGGTGCGCCGGGCCTGGCCGCGGCGCGACAGCCGTTCGTGGTCTCGCCTGGAGTCGTCGAGGTCGTACGCGAGGCACTGGAAGGCCTGGATGCATCGGCCGGACTGGGCAAGCTGAAGCATCATCTGGACGCACTCGGCGTCAGCCTGCCGGTGCTGTACCGCCAGTATGTCGATCTAGTCGAACCCGCCGGCGTGCAGTTTCTCGACTTTGGCGAGGACCCGGATTTCTCCGGTTGCGTGGATGGTCTGGTGATGCTGGATCTGGCGAACCTGAAGCCGGCAAAACGTGCGCGCTACCTCGGCAAGTCAGCCTGAAATAGTGTAGCGACAGGTCCGACGCGATCAGTCTGATGGCGGCCAATGTGTTATCGGGCGCGCATCCATGTGGCTGATTTCAAACAGTTCGATCGCTGTTTTCGAGGCGGAATCGATGTTTTCGAGTGACGTGTCAGTGTTACAAAAATGTCATACACTATCGTTAAAATCCGTTTAACAATCAGTTGGCAGGCGGGAAGGTCTCGTTAACTGAAGTGTTCCGGATCCGTCGTGCTGATGGGTTTGGGCATGTCAAAACTGGGGCATCAAACGTGGATCGAGTAGCGCCTGGCGTATGTCGGGCAGGGACGCGCGTGAACCCTGAAACGCAAGAATTTTCGTTATAAGCCTTGAGGGTTGATCAAGAATGAATAGCCGAATCCGCGCCAAACTCCTGCCGCTTGCCATTGCCTCGCTGCTGGCAGTTGCGTTGCCCGCCGTTGCGCAGGACACCTCCTCCTCGATCAGTGGCCGCGTGCTCGACGCCAGCGGTCAGCCGGTCGCCGGCGCCACCGTGCAGATCGTGCATGAACCGTCGGGTACCACCAAGATCACCACCACGGGTGCGGACGGTCGTTATTCGGCGCAGGGTCTGCGCGTCGGCGGTCCGTTCGACGTGACGGCGTCCAAGGCCGGCCTGAGCCAGGCCGAGCAGGACAAGGTCTACCTGCAGCTGGCGCAGGAGTCGGCGATCAATCTCACCATGGGCGGTGCGAACGAGCAGAGTGCGAAAAATCTGCAGGGTGTGACCGTTTCGGCCAACACGCTGGCGCAGACTTTCTCGCCTGACAACAAGGGCATCTCGACGAACATCTCCAACCGGGAGCTGGAAGCCACGCCGACGCCGGGCCGCTCCATCCAGAACATCGTGCGCCTCGACCCGCGCATCGTGGTGACAGATCGCGCCCGCGGCGAAATGTCTGCGGTCGGTCAGAACAGCCGCTACAACAACATCACCGTGGACTCGGTCAGCGCGAACGATCCGTTCGGCCTCAACGCGAACGGTCTGCCGACCCTGGGCACGCCGATCTCGCAGGACACGATCCAGGAATACAATATTTCGACGGCGAACTACGACGTGGCGACCCGCCGCGGTCTGGGTGCCACCGTCAATGCGGTGACCAAGAGCGGCACCAACGATTTTCATGGTTCTGTGTACTACGTGTTCCAGAACCAGAACATGATCGGCAAGAACGAGAACGATGCGAAATATCAGGGCTTCGATCGCCAGTGGACCGGCGGCGCCACCGTCGGCGGCCCGATCATCAAGGACAAGTTGTTCTTCTTCCTTTCGGCGGAGAAGAGCGTTCAAGTTGGTGCCGGCAGCCCGTTTGGTCCGGCAGATTCGGGTGCGGGTACGCCGATTGCCGGTTTGACTTCGGCCATGGTGCAGCAGGTGCGTGACGCGGCCAAGGCCGTGGGCATCACCCAGGATCTCGGCTCGGTTGGCGGCGGCAATTCCAACCTGCAGGACAAGCGTTACCTCGGCAAGATCGACTGGAACATTAACAACGATCATCGCGCCAGCTTTACCTACAGCCAGACCAAGGAAAACAAGCCGGTCATCACCGGCAGCACCACCAAACTGGTGCTGTCCAGCGGCTGGTACAACACCAACGTCGACAGCAAGAGCTACGCGCTGCATTTCTACGACGACTGGTCGCCCAGCTTCTCGACCGATACGACTGTGTCGTACGCCAGCTTCGATCAGTTGCGCGGCCCGTATAACGGCGTGGCGATGCCGGACATCACGGTGTATCCCGGCACCTTCAGCGGTCCGGCGGTGGAGTTCGGTACCGAGTATTCGAGCCAGGCGAACGTGCTGAAAACGTCCACCCTGAGCGCGGCGTGGGCCGGCACCTATTACGCGGGTGACCACACCATCAAGGGCGGCATCGACTTCGAGAAGGACAAGTTCTACAACCTGTTCCTGCAGAATGCCTTCGGCAGCTATACGTTCGAGGACTCCAAGGTCGGCAACGTGACGACGACCGGTCTGCAGAACTTCCTCAAGAAGTATTACTACCAGTACTTCTACAACCGCCCGGCGAATGGCCTGAGTCAGGCCCAGGTGGCGGCCAATTACGGCATCAAGCAATGGGGTGTGTTCCTGCAGGACACCTGGCAGGTCAACAACAACCTGTCGGTGCAGTACGGCGTGCGCATCGACATTCCGCTGATGGACGACCAGCCGCTGTACAACCCCACGTTTGCGCTGGCGCCCGGCGTCAACGCCCAGGGCAATGCGACCGGTGGTTACGGTCGCAGCAACCAGACCACGATCAATGGCAACCGCGTGGTGCAGCCGCGCATGTCGTTCAACTACAACTTCAACACCGAGCACATGACCCAGTTGCGCGGTGGCGCGGGCCTGTTCATCGCCAATCCGCCGAATGTCTGGATCGGCAATATCTTCTCGAACTCCGGCGTCACCCAGACCCAGTACAACTGCGGCCCGACACGTCCCGCTCCATGCAACGGCACCAACGTGCCGGCCTTCAGTCCGGACCCGTACCATCAGAACGATGGTGCACTGGGCGCGGGCAAGATGACGGTGAACACCGTGTCGCCGGGCTTCAGGCTGCCGAGTGCATGGAAGCTGAGCTTGGGCTTCGACAAGGAACTGCCGTGGTGGGGCTTGGTTGCCACGGTCGACTACGAGCACATCATTCAGCGTGACGCGATCCTGTATCAGAACCTGAACCTGGGTAACCCGCAAATAGTGGCCGGCACGGCCAACGGCATGTTGCCCGACGGTCGCGAGACGTTCTACAAGCTGGCGAACAAAGATCCGAAGGCCGCCGGCCAGGCGACCCGCACTGGCTCCAACGCGGCCTTCGCCGATGTGATCAACCTGGCCAACACCAGCCGCGGTACCGCGGACAGTCTGGCGCTTTCGTTGAAGAAGTCTTTCTCCAGCGACTGGTCCGGCATGGTCGGCTTCACCTGGAGCCGCGCCAGTGAGGTCAACCCGGGCACGTCCAGCGTGGCCACCTCGAACTACAAGTACAACTTCGTCACCAACCCGAACGAGAACGTGGCGAGCCCCTCGAACTACTCGATCCCGCGTCGCGTGATCGCCGGCCTCAACTGGCAGCATCATTTCTTCGGCGATTACGTCACCAGCGCCAGCGCGTTCTTCGACGGCCACAACGCCTCGCCGTACAGCTGGACGTTTGGCAACGATGCCAACGGCGACACCTACATCAACGATCTGGTCTTCATTCCGGGGCCGGGTCAGGTGGAGTTCCGCACCACCGGCAACGCCGCGCGTGATGCACAGCTGCAGCAGCAGTTCTACAACTACATCCAGCACAACGATTACCTGAAGGATCATCAGGGCCAGATTGCCCAGCGTAACGGCGACCGCGCCGGCTGGATCAATCAGCTCGATCTCAGTTTCAGCCAGGAAATCCCGGGCCTGTTCAAGGGCAACAAGGGCATCGTCAAGTTTGACGTCTACAACTTCACGAACATGTTGAACAAGAAGTGGGGCATCGAGAAGCGCGTGGGCTTCCCGGGCGGGCGTCCGCTGGCCGATTTCTACGGCGTGGATGCGACGACCGGCAAATACATCTACGACATCGCTTGCGGTGGTGCGGCGACCTGCACCAACTACATCGACAAGAATGGCAACTACAACCCGCTGGCGGTTCCGACCTACATCAACAACAACGACGATCTGGCGCAGCGCTGGTCCGTGCAGTTGACCGTGAAATACACCTTCTGATTCGTCGGCAGGTCAGCAGCGCAACCGACGCCCGACAGGGCGCCGGTTTTTTTGTGCGCGCAGCTTGACTTGACCATGCGCAACGGGCGCGGGAAGCTAAGCGGTCTGTCTCGCTCGACGCGGGCGCACGATCCGCGAGCCAGCGGCAAGGAGAACAATTCGAATGAATGACACACACACCGATGCAGTCAGCACCGATGGAGTCAGAAAGAGCGCCACCGTGAGTGCACGCATTTCGCCGGTCGGCGGGCTGGATATTCTTTCCCGCAACGAGGTGGCGCGGCTGCGCGGCGCCAGCGATTCGGGCCTGCATGCATTGCTGCGCCGCTGCGCGCTGGCGGTGCTGACCTCAGGCAGCAATGCCAGCGACGACCCGCGCGCGATCCTCGAGCAGTATCCGGATTTCGACATCCAGGTATTGCAGCAGGATCGCGGCATCAAGATCGAGCTCAGTCATGCGCCAGCGCAGGCGTTCGTGGACGGCCAGATCATCCGCGGCATCAACGAGCTGCTGGTGGCAGTGGTGCGCGACATCGTCTACGTGTCGACCCAGCTGGAACAGATCGGTGTCGATCTGGGTGGCTCGGCCGGGCTGACCCAGGGCGTGTTCGAGATCCTGCGCAATGCGCGCATCCTGAAGCCGCATATCGATCCCAACCTCGTAGTGTGCTGGGGCGGTCACTCGATCGTGCGCGATGAATACGAATACACCAAGTCGGTCGGTTACCAACTGGGCCTGCGTGGACTGGACATCTGCACCGGTTGCGGTCCCGGCGCGATGAAGGGGCCGATGAAGGGCGCGACCATCGCGCACGCCAAGCAGCGGCGTCGGCACAACCGCTACATCGGCATTACCGAGCCGGGCATCATCGCCGCCGAGTCGCCGAACCCGATCGTCAATCATCTGGTGATCATGCCGGATATCGAGAAGCGGCTCGAGGCGTTCGTGCGCATGGGTCACGGCATCATCGTGTTCCCCGGCGGCGTCGGTACGGCCGAGGAGATCCTCTATCTGCTCGGCATCCTGCTGCATCCTAACAACGCAGGCACGCCGTTCCCGCTGATCTTCACCGGGCCGCGCGAATCGGCCGCCTACTTCGAGCAGATCGACCGCTTCCTGCGCCTGAGTCTGGGTGACGAGGTGGCGCAGCACTACCAGATCATCGTGGATGATCCAGCGGCGGTGGCGCGGGCGATGATCAAGGGCATCGACAAGGTGCGCCGCAACCGGCTCGATACCAAGGACGCATTCTTCTTCAACTGGGCGCTGCAGATTCCGCTGGAGTTCCAGCTGCCGTTCCGTCCCACCCACGAGGCCATGCGCGCTTTGCAGATCCATCGCGACCGTCCGCGGCATGAGTTGGCGGCGGATCTGCGCCGTGCGTTCTCCGGCATTGTCGCCGGCAATGTGAAGGAAGAGGGCGTTCAGGCGATCGAGCAGCATGGCCCGTTCGACATCGACGGCGACGCGGACATCATGCGCGCGCTGGACAAGCTGCTGCAGGCGTTCGTCCAGCAACACCGGATGAAGCTGCCGGGTGGCGCAGCGTATGTACCGTGCTACCGAGTGCTGACCACGTGAAAAATGTGCGGAGATCTGTCTGCGATGGCTTGACAGCTCGCCGCACCCCCGACAAACTACGCAGCTCACGCCCGAATAGCTCAGCTGGTTAGAGCACTTGACTGTTAATCAGGGGGTCGTTGGTTCGAGTCCAACTTCGGGCGCCATATACTGCAAGGGCTGCGAGCAATCGCGGCCCTTTGCTTTTGCCTGATGCGATTTCGATCGCGATAGTGTCACGGCGAAAACTGGCTTGTTGACAATGACTCGCCGCCTGAAACGGTATGGCCAAGCCGCCGCGCCATGATGCCGGCGTAGATCATCCAGCCGGCACAGCGACCATCGTCTTGCAGCTAATGCTTCGCAAGCATTAGCCATCAGCCAGAGAGGCATGCGCGTACTTAGAAACCGTAGGTGCCGGTCAACAGGAAGGTGCGCCGGTTATGCAGCGGTACAAACGTCTCGTCAAAATTGTCGCTGAGTAAATTCCGGTTGAAGAGGTTCTTCACTCCCAGCGCCGCGCTCCAGTTCTTTGCGCGGTACGACACATTGGCATCTACGCTGGCCTGACCGGGAATATCGAAATAGGCGTTGTCGCTCGTGGTCTGTCCCAGGCTGCGGCTTCGGGCATGCATGCCACCAGCAACACCCCAGCCTTGCAGCGAGGTGCTCTGAAACCAGTAACTGGCCCACAGGTTGAAGTGCTGGCGGGGAGTGCCTGTCGGCAGTGTCCCATCGTGATTGCTGATGCGCGCGTTGGTGTAGCTGGTCGTGATATCCAGGCCGGGCGCGATACGGCCGGTGAACTCGACCTCCATCCCCTTGTTCGTTTGGCCCGGCCCCGGGATGAAGAAATAGGGGGGCTGCGCCGATGACAAATCGTAGCTGCGATCCACCGAGATGCGATACCACGAAACAGTCAGGCGCGCGTGGTCCTGAAACAGATCAAGCTTGATCCCGGCTTCGATCTGGCGCGACATGGCGGGTACGAGCGGGCGCCCATTTTTCCCCAGAAGGGTGTCCGGCTGGAAGCCCTTTGTCGTACTGCCATAGAACGCCATATCGGGTGTGATCTTGTAGACCAGGCCGATACTAGGTACCCACTGTGTCTTGTGCAGGTTCCACGGATTGCCGTTGACGTCGGAGGTCGAAAGTTCGTAAGCGGAGCGTCGCCACGCCAGCAGGACATCCCCGTATTCACCCACCGCGATCTGATCCTGCAGAAACAAACCGCTGTTGGCCGACCACGGGTTTCCAGGCACGTGATCGTCATTGGTCTGTTGAACCACCGACCTGGCGGGCGGAAGCGGAGCGCCGGTGAAGATGTTGTACGGCACGCCGCCGAAGTCATTGAAAACATCGTCGCTGTTGCCGATCAGCGAACGCGAATAGTCGAATCCGACCACGATCGTGTGCGTCAGCAGTCCGTGCCCAAACGTGGCGGTGATGTCGTTCTGCAAGGTGTAGTAAGCATCTGTATATCGATACACGTCCGCGGTGGCATTCACGTCCCCGGCTGGAGTGGGATTGCTCAGGATCCACTCTTGCTGGTTGGTTGACTGTCGCACGTATTGACCGTGGCTGCGGAACGTCCAGACATCACCGAGCTGGTGTTCGAGCATGTAGTAAAACCGGCTCGTCTGGTACGTTGAATGGTCACTCGGGTTGCCGGCCGGGATGCCGGGTGGCGAGGCTGAAGAAAGAGAGTCATTCAGCAGGATGAGGTGATCGGGAATGGGTAACCGGTTGAGGATACGCTCGACACCTACGATGAGTTTCGTCGTCGCGTTCTGCCAACCGATCGACGGCGCAAGATAGCTGCTGCGCTGACCGCGGTAGCCCTGGACAGTACGATCGGCATATTCGCCTGAGACCACCAGTCGGTAGGTCAGCTCCTTGCTGTTGCTCAGCGGGCCAGCCAGATCGATACCTGCCTGTGTATCGCCGTACTCACCAACGCTGTAGCTGAGCTCGTGCACAGGGTCGCTCTGCGGTTTTTTCATGACCACATTGATCAAGCCACCAAAATCGGCGTTACCTATGGAGTCGCCCAGGATGGCCTCTGGCCCCTTCAGCACTTCGACCCGCGCCACGCCGATCAGTGGCGGAAAATCACCCAGGGCCGCGATGCTGTTGGGCATGCCGTCGGTCATGCCGTTACCGGGGTTGAATCCGCGTATCTGGAAACTCGGTAAGCTATCGGCGCTGTCTATGTATTGCACACCTGCAACATTGCGAACCGCATCGGCCACTGTGCGGTTCTGTTGCGAATCCATCAGGTCGCGCGTGACGACACTGATCGATTGCGGTACGTCGATCAGATCGGAATCGGTGCGCGTGGCACTGCTGGTGATGTCGGTCAGATAGCCAGAATCTCGCTTGACCATGCCCTCGGCATGTACCGGTGCAAGCAGCTTGGCATTGGCGACGCTGGCCTTGTCGGGCATCCCTCCGGGAGGGGGCGAGCTGGTCGATTCAGGCTCGTGCGGCTTCACCACTACGGTACCCGCATCGATGAATGCATAGCTCAAGCCGGTGCCTTGCAGCAGCCTGACGAGTGCAGCATCCGGAGTGAAGGTGCCGCTCACGCCTCCAGATCGAAAGGTTGCGATCATGCCGCCAGCGGTCAGCACCTGTACGTTGGCCTGTTTGCCAAACGCGATCAGCGCGGTAGAAAGTGGTTGTAGCGGGATCGCGAAATCGATGCGTGGCGTTGCCAATACCGTGCGCGTCGATGTAGCCGCAGCAGCGAATGCGACAGACGGTACCGACAGACAGCCGCAGACGAACAGCAACGCAACCCGGCCCATGGCAGTCGCCTTCCTGCAGCGAAAGCGATGAGTTTGACATGCGCCCAGTGCAAATGGCGCATGGCGTAGCTGTCGCCTGCGTCAGCGTGCGGCGGCTTGTCCCGTGGCTGTCGCGAACCTTGCGGGGAGTTACTGGTTCACCGGCAATGATTGCCTCTACTTGCGTCTCGCGCCGGAGAGGGTCACCTGACTGGCATCCTCGCTGACGCGCAGGGGAAAGACCTGCGGCAAGGCACTCAGCCAGCTGTCGATGGCGCCTGTCTTGATGGTGCCGGTGTAGGTAAGCGTTTCGAGATCGGCATCGGCGATATGCACCGGGCGTGTGCTGTAGCGGTTGACGTTGGCGATCACTGCACCGAGAGGCTCGTTGATGAATTCCAGTCGATCACTACGCCAGGCGGTGGCCTGCTCGGGCGTGATGCTGCCGAGGCTCATGGCGGATGTGGCCGGGTCGTACGACACCAGCTGACCGGCGACGGCTTCGAGACTGCCCGCGCCAGTTGCGTTCGAACCCGGCGCACCACGATGGTCGGCGACCTGCACACGTCCCTGGGTTACTGCAATAGTCACGCGTTGCCCGGTGCGACGCACGTCGAAAGCCGTGCCGACATCACGGATGGATACCTTGCCCGCCGTGACGACGAAGGGGCGCTGCATGTTGTGCACGACCTGGAAAAACGCTTCGCCACCATCAAGCTCGACATGGCGTTCGCCATGGCTGAAGCGCGTGGTCAGAGTGGAGGCAGCACCCAGTACAACCGTGGAACCGTCCGGCAGCGTGATGTTCCGATTCTGGGCCACCGCGCTGACATAGACTTGCGGTGTCGTATTTGCCACAAATCCGCTCCATGCAAAATAGCCCCCGACTACGGTCAGCACAGCGGAAGCTGCTGCTGCAAGCGGAAACCAGCGCTGCGGCATGGCGGTCGGCACAGCAGCCGGTCGTGCAAACTCGCGCACAAGCAACTGTCGCGTGATGTCATCGAGCGTGCCGAGCCGATTGCCGAGCTCGGTCACCCGCTCGAAAGCCTCAAGGTGGCGTTCGTCGGCACCGGTCCATTCCAGCCATTGTTCCATCGTCGCACCTGCGCCGTCGGGGTCGCGTAGGCGCGTCCACCAATCGGCGGCTGCGTGCAAGATTTTCTCATCAATGCTCTTGTCCATCACAGCATCTCCGGTTCGTCGACCCGCATGCGGCAATGCGCCAGCGCGTTGGTGACGTGATAACGCACCATGCGCTCACTCAGTTTCATGGCTTGCGCGACGACGTTGAAGTCGCACCCTTCGATCACATGCATCACGAAGGCCTGACTTGTCTTCGCGGGCAACTCACGCAGCGCACGACGCAAGTCGCGCCACTGTTCGATTGTCGACACGTGCCGCTCGGGAACGGGGGCGAGATGCAGATCTTCAGTCGGTTGTTCGAGAAGCATATCGTTTCGCACCTTGTCATTTCGCACCTTGCGCATGCGCAGGCGGTCGATCGCCAGATTCGAGGCAGTCCGGAACAGGTAGGCGCGCAAGGAGTCCACCCGTTCGGGATGCTCCAGTGTGAGCATGCGCACGTAGGCTTCCTGTGCGAGTTCTTGTGCATCGGAGAGGGAGTTGAGCCGGCAGTTCAGGAAAGCGATCAATGCGCGATTGTGCTCGCGGAACAGCTCTGCGACCTGCGCGGCATGTACAGGTGACTTCGCGACATCGGTGCCGACATCGCTGGTCTTGCCTAACGTATCCACGATGCTCCCAGGCTGCCATGTTGGAAGGGCCTGACTGATTCTAGCGCTTCCCCCACGAAGGCCGAGCTTCGCCTCGGGGAGTAGGTTTCAAGTGCATCGACAAGCAACCGTTCGGCTTCGATACGCATGGCCTCGCGCCGCCGGAACGCAGAGCGATGGTGACTGGAAACCTCCGATTCGGATTTCCGGCTCAGTGTTTCGGGAAGCAGGAACCAGCCATCTCCCGTCTCGCGACCCTTCTGCTCCAACCAGAACGCGTCGTAGTCGGCCTGGAATTTGTCGCGAGTCCGACGCAAGGGATGCGTGGCATTGCTTACGGCCAAGATACGCTCGATGCCCAAGTGCCGGGCAAACGCATAGGCCAGGGAAAGCATCAGCTGCTTCGGTCGCATGCCATGCATGTTCCGCGTCAGATCGCGAACCAGATCCTTGCCGTTCTGGCCGTCAGGTCCCTGGATGCAGCCGATCGCGATCGTCGGCCGATCATCGATCACGCTCAGGATGAGGCGATAGACCGGATGATCATCGGCGTCACTGAGTTGTATGCACAACTCACCCTCGCACCCCATGAAGATTGGCGGTCGCAGGCAAAGCTTCAGCTGGGTGCCGTCCTTCAAGGTCAAATTGCCCAGCGCCGCGTTCCCGTGGATGTAGATCGCCTCGAACAACGTGCCGGGCAACCGGGCGAGTGCAAATCGGTAGTGCTGCCGAATGCTTTGCAGACGCAAGCGTCGATCCCATCGCAAATGGATATAGCGATGGAAATGACGCTCCAACACACGGGGATCGCGGTGCTGGTAAGCACACATGCGTGGGTTGCCGTACACCGATGCCAGATATTGGCCATGCTGCCGTGGCATGCAAAGCGCGCGAACGATGTATTTGGCGGCCATCTTGCGGCGCGTGGCTGGACTGCCGTGCCAATCCAGACGGCCATGCAACGAGCGCAGGAAGTTCGCAAGCTGTCTGGTGACCAAGGCACGGAGAGCGCCGACGACAGTCCCCATGCCGCAATCGAATGCGCGCGACACGGCAGTCATGTATCCGCTTGCCACAAAAGTGCCGCCGGCTTCGATGGCCTCGACCCCAGCTTGGTTGTTCAGTTCGTTCAAGGCGATCGATCCGCGTGGTTGCTGTGATCTCCCTAAGACGTTTGCGGATTCGAAAATTGAAATGGCCGATGAAACCTTGACATTCTTCCCATGAGCGGCTCATCGCCAGCGCTGCCCAAAACGGCTGGGAGATGGCCAGCTCCTGTGGGGCTCTGAATTGGACCGGCGCAAGTTCGCACGGTCGATCCGCCACGGCATATTGCAACGCGGCATGCATGGCTACAGGACGAGTGTTACCGTGCAAAATAGATCGATCTAAATTTTCGGACAACCATGCCATATCCGCAGGTACATCGATGGCTTCACGCTCGCTCAGTATTTGATTTGGCGTGGTCGCCGCACATGTCATCGCACATGCCGTGCACCGTCGGGTTGGTGGCTACGAATCCGGTGGTCGCGCCTTGATGGCGACCGACATGTCTCTGCTGGCAGTGGTCGTGAATTCAGTGGCGTTCGCGCTTGCCGGCATGGCGGTTCATAGCGCGGCACGGATGACTTAGCGGAAACGATCGTCTGCTGTGTCATCACACACGCCAAGGCCGCATACGGGGAGCTTCATGATCGCATCGACCCACCTGACGAGATCGCGCACGAAGCGATGCCTGCCTAGGCTGACGTGCGTGCTGCTCGCCATGCTGCTGCCGGCGCTGGGCGTGGCCATGCCGCTGACCATGCAAAGTCTGGATGGGGACCGCTGGCAGTTTCGCCTCGCTCCCGGCGATAGCCATGCCACGGCTCACCCGGAAGCCGCCCGCTGGCTGCCTGCCACGGTGCCCGGCACGGTGCAGACCGATCTGTTGGCGGCGAAGCTGGCAGTCGATCCGTTCCAGCGCGACAACGAGGCGGCGATTCAGTGGGTTGGTCTGTCGGATTGGCAATACCGCACGAACTTCGACGTGGATCGCGCCACGCTGGAACGCCGACATATCGAGCTGGTGCTGGATGGCGTGGACACCTTCGCCGACGTCTATCTCAACGGGCACCAGCTGATTGCCACCGACAACATGTTCCGACGCTGGCGGGTACCGGTAAAATCGCAGCTGCACGCCGGCAGCAATACGCTGGAAGTGCGGCTCCACTCGCCGATCAAGCAGCTGCAACCGTGGCTGCTCAAGCAGCCTTACGCGCTGCCGGGCGAGTTCGACTCGGCCTTCGGCGACGAGCCCAAGGGCAGACAGACGGCCAATTACATCCGCAAGGCTGCCTACCAGTACGGTTGGGACTGGGGTCCGCGCATCGTCACCGAGGGTATCTGGCAGAGCGTGCACCTGGACAGTTGGAATGCGTTGCGCGTCGCTGATTTCCATGTGGCGCAGACGCACATCGATAAGATGGCCGCGCAGGTTGACGTGCAGTTCGAGATCGAGGCCGATGCCGGCCAGCCACTACATGTCGTCGTCGATGTGAACGGACCGGACGGCCAGCCGGTTACCCATGTCGAACGCGACGTCATCGTCGATCCCGGCACCCACCAGGTCAGCGTGCCGCTGCGCATCGCCGATCCGAAGCTGTGGTACCCGGCCGGCTACGGCGCGCAGGACATGTATACGTTCAAGGCCGTTATCCGCGACGCCGGCGGCGAACAGTACGATGCCCGGCGTGCGACCGGCTTGCGCACCGTCGAGCTGCGCCGGCAGAAGGATCAGTGGGGCAGGAGTTTCGAGTTCGTCATCAATGGCCTTCCGGTGTTCGCCAAGGGTGCCAACCTGATTCCGTTCGACAGCTTCCCGCCGCGCGTCAGCGATGCACAAATGCTCCAGGTGCTCGAATCCGCGCGCGACGCGAACATGAACATGCTGCGTGTGTGGGGCGGCGGCTATTACCTGCCGAATCGCTTTTATGAAATGGCCGATCGCCTCGGGCTGATGATCTGGCAGGACTTCATGTTCGGCGGCGCGATTCCGCCGCACGATTCAGCCTTCGTCGAGAACACGCAGCAGGAGGCGATCGAGCAGGTCAAGCGCCTGCGCGACCATCCCGGCATCGTGTTGTGGTGTGGCAACAACGAGGTGCAAAGCAGCTGGGAATCCTGGGATGATCGTGCGGCGTTCAAGAAGACGATCTCGCCGGACGAACGCGAGCGCATCGTCACCGGCATGGCCGACCTGTTCGGCAACGTACTGCGCAACGTGGTCACCCGCTACGACAGCGACGTGCCGTACTGGGCGAGTACGCCAGGCACTGATGACGACGGCAAGACCAACGTGTTCGACGACGGCGACTACCACTACTGGGCGGTATGGTCGGGTGAAGCCAAGCCGATCACCGAATACCTCAACGTGACGCCGCGCTTCCAGTCCGAGTACGGCCTGCAGTCATTCCCGGCGATGCGCACGATCCGCGCGTTTGCCGACCCGGGCGACCTGCAACCGGAATCGCCGGTGATGCGCGCGCACCAGAAGTACGACGGCGGCAACGGCAATCAGCGCCTGCAGCTGTATGTCCGCCGCATGTTCGGCGAGCCGAAGGATTTCCCGTCGTTCGCCTATCTCAGCCAGGTGATGCAGGCTGAAGGCATCCAGTTGGCCGCCGAGCATCTGCGCGCGTCGCGGCCGCAGGCCATGGGTTCGCTGTACTGGCAGCTCAACGACGTGTGGCCTGGCGCGTCGTGGTCCAGCATCGACTACGACGGTCGCTGGAAGGCGCTGCAGTTCCATACGCGCCGCTTCTATGCGCCGCTGCTGATCGCCGCGCTGCGGCATGACGATGGCCGCACCCGCGTGTCATTGGTATCCGATCGAACCACGCCGCTGGCCGCCCACTGGCGCATGCGCGTGATGGATTTTGCCGGCAGGTTGCTGAGCGAGCATGAGGCTGACGTCACGCTGGCTCCATTGAGCAGCGCGCGGGTCGCCGACTATACCGACGCACAGTTGCTCAAGGGCGCCGATCCGCGCGCGACGTTCGTCGTGTTCGAGCTGTTCGATGGTAACGCGATGGTGTCGCGCAACCTGGTATTCTTCGACCAAGCGAAGAATCTGCGCCTGCCCGTGCCGCAGATCCACACGCGGTTTGAACCTGCAACCGGCGGCTATGCGTTGACCCTCAGCGCCGACAAGTTGGCACGCGACGTGTGGGCATCGTTTGGCGACTACGACGCCGAGCTGTCGGAAAACGCGTTCGATATCCTGCCCGGCCAGAGCGTCACCGTGACGGTGCGCAGCAAAGTCGCGCTCGCGACACTGCAGCAGGCGCTCACCGTGCAGGATCTGGCCGATGCGATGGCCGCTGCCATGCCGGGGTCGACACGATGAGGCCTGCGCGATGAGCACGGCACCGTTGAGGCGTTCCTCATGTACACGCTGAACATGTCGTGGCCGCGCCGGCTTGTTGGTGTGCTCGTATGCATCCTCGGTGTCTGGGCCACCAGCGACATGCATGCCGCCGCGGCACCGATGGATGACCACGCCCGCGCTGCGGCGCTGGTGGCGGCGATGACGTTGCCGGAAAAAGTCGCGCAGCTGCAAAGCAGTGCGCCGGCCATCCCGCGGCTCGGGGTACCTGCGTACGACTGGTGGAACGAAGGCCTGCACGGCGTCGCCCGCAATGGGTATGCCACGGTGTTCCCACAGGCGATCGGGCTGGCGGCGAGCTGGGATACGACGCTGCTGCGACAGGTTGGCAGCGTGGTGTCCACCGAGGCCCGCGCGAACTTCAATGCGATCGGTGCCGGCCACGACCATGCGCGTTACCAGGGCCTCACGATCTGGTCGCCGAACATCAACATCGCGCGCGATCCGCGCTGGGGCAGGGGACAGGAAACGTATGGCGAGGATCCATACCTGACCGGCCAGCTCGCCGTCGCGTTCATCCGCGGCATCCAGGGCGACGATCCGGCGCATCCGATCGCGATCGCCACGCCGAAGCACTTCGCCGTGCACAGCGGACCCGAGCCGGGACGCGACGGTTTCGACATCGACGTCTCGCCGCATGACCTGGAGGCCACCTATTTGCCGGCGTTCCGTGCCGCGATCACCGAAGGTCATGCTGGTTCGGTGATGTGCGCGTACAACGCGCTGCACGGCACGCCGGTGTGCGCAGACGGTGGGCTGCTGACCACGTTACTGCGCAAGGACTGGGGCTTTGACGGTTATGTCGTGTCCGACTGCGATGCCGTCGACGATATGACCGAGTTCCACCACTACCGGCCGGACAACGCGCAGTCGTCCGCGGCGGCGATCCAGGCCGGTACCGATCTCGATTGCGGTCAGGCGTATGCCGCGCTGACCCAGGCGGTGCACGCGGGTGACGTGTCGGCGTCAGTACTCGATAGCGCGCTCACGCGCCTGTTCACCGCGCGCTATCGCCTCGGCGAATTAGGTGCGCAGGCGGACGATCCGCGCGCGGCGATCGGTTCCGACCAGATCGACAGCGAGGCACATCGGTGGTTGGCGCGGCAGGCCGCACTGGAGTCGATCGTGCTGCTGAAGAACGCGCACGCCACGCTACCGTTACGCGTCGGATCACGACTGGCGGTGATCGGACCGAACGCCGATACGCTGGAGACGCTGGAGGCGAATTACCGCGGCACCGCGCGGGTACCGGTCACGCCGCTGCATGGGCTGCGCCAGCGTTTCGGCACGGATCACGTCAGCTATGCGCAGGGTGCGCCGATCGCCGCGGGCGTGCCGGTGACGATCCCCGAAACCGCGCTGCACAGCGGCGGCGCTGCTGGCTTGAGCGGCGCGTATTACGACACACTGGATTTCAGCGGTGCGTCGCGAGTCACACGTACGGACAGGGTCATCGATTTCAACTGGGACCACGTGGCGCCGGCCGCGGGCCTGCGCGCAGATCGCTATGCCGTGCGCTGGAGCGGCGAATTGGTACCACCCGCCGCCGGCGACTACACGCTGGTAGTGCATGTCGATCGCTGCTTCGATTGCAGCGGGCACGACCCGGTGCGATTGATCATTGATGGCAGGCCGGTGATCGACGACGACGGCGACGGCAAGCACATTGTGGCAACCCTGCATTTCGACGGCACCGGTCCGCACGCGCTACGCCTGGAACTGGTGCATGGCGGGCAGGATCAAGGCGTGCGTCTGCAATGGCTGGCACCGCCTGCCGCGCAGCTGGCCGAAACGGACGCGGTGATACGACACGCCGATGCGGTGATCGCGTTCGTCGGTCTGTCGCCGGATGTCGAGGGCGAGGCGTTGCAGATCGACGTGCCGGGGTTCGATGGAGGTGACCGCACCGACATCGCGCTACCAGCCGCGCAAAACGCATTACTCGATCGCGCCGCCGCGAGCGGCAAACCGCTGGTGGTGGTGCTGCTGTCAGGCAGCGCGGTGGCGATGAACTGGGCGCAGCAGCACGCCGACGCCATCCTTGCCGCGTGGTATCCGGGCGAGGAGGGTGGGCGCGCGATCGCCGAGACGCTGACCGGCGACGCGAACCCCGGCGGCCGCCTGCCGGTGACGTTCTACCGCACGACGCAGGACCTGCCGCCGTTTGTCAGCTATGCGATGCTGGGGCGCACCTACCGCTATTTTTCCGGTACGCCGCTGTACCCGTTCGGCTATGGTCTGAGCTACACGCGGTTCGCGTATGCCGATGCCGCGCTATCGACGACGAAGCTCGAGGCCGGCGCGCCGCTGACACTCAGCGCGGAGGTGCGCAATACCGGAGACCGCGCCGGCGACGAGGTGGTGCAGGTATACCTGGACTGTCCGGAAGCACCACTGGCACCGCAGCATGCGCTGGTGGGGTTCCGCCGCGTGCATCTCGCGCCCGGTGAACGTCGCCGTATCGATTTCGAGCTGTCGCCACGCCAGCTCGGCCTCGTCGACGTCGCCGGTCGGCGCGCGGTCGAGGCCGGACACTATCGCCTGTTCGTCGGCGGCGGCCAGCCCGGTGTTGCACCGGGCGTCACGGTCGCCTTTTCCATCGACGGCCACCATGCGCTGTCGCGCTGACCAAGGACCGAGCCACGCCATGCCCACCCGTCGCGACATCCTGAAATTGATCGGCAGCGCAGCCGCTGCCGGCGCCTTCGCAGGCGTTACGCCAGCCGTCGTCACGGCGCGCACATTGCCCACCTACGTCAGCAAACGTCCGCCGCCGAATCGGCGCAAGTTCACCAGCGTAGCGGTGGAGCGCCAGCTGGCGACGGTGAAGGCGGCGATCGGCGATCCGAAACTGGCGTGGATGTTCGAGAACTGCTACCCGAACACGCTCGACACCACGGTCGAGCTGGACATGCTCGACGGCAAGCCGGACACCTTCGTCATCACCGGCGACATCGATGCGATGTGGCTGCGCGATTCTTCGGCGCAGGTGCATCCCTACGTCGCGTTGGCCAAAAACGATCGCGCGCTACAGCGATTGTTCCGCGGCCTGATTCGCCGCCAGGCGCGCTGCATCCGCATCGATCCGTATGCCAATGCCTTCATGCCCGATCCGCATGCGCAGCCGCTGAGCTGGGCGCGGCACGACAGCACCGACATGAAACCCGGCGTGGGCGAACGCAAATGGGAAATCGATTCGCTGTGCTGGCCGATCCGTCTCGCGCATGCTTATTGGCAGGCCACCGGCGACACCGAGCCGTTCGACGACGACTGGCGCATGGCCATGCATCTGGTGCTGAAGACGTTCCGCGAACAGCAGCGCAAGCAAGGTCACGGGTCGTACCACTTCCAGCGTGCGTCGGAGAGCCCTACCGAGACTCAGTTCCTCGACGGCTACGGCAATCCGACGCGGCCGAACGGCATGATCCATTCGATGTTCCGCCCGTCCGACGACGCTTGCCTGTATCCGTTGTTCGTGCCGGCCAATCTGTTCGCGATGATGGTGCTGCGCCAGCTGGCGACGATGAGTCGTGCGATCCATCACGATCGCATCTTCGCCGCGGATTGCGAGACGCTGGCGAATGAAGTGGAGCAGGCGGTGCAGCGCGACGGCCGCATGCGCGACACCGATGGACGCGAATTCCTTGCCTACGAGGTCGACGGCTACGGCAACCAGCTGTTCATGGACGACGCCAATGCGCCGAGCCTGCTGAGTCTGGCGTACCTCGGCTGTTGCGAGCGTGGCGATGCACTCTATCGCCACACCCGCGAACTGGCGTGGAGCGAACGCAATCCGTATTTCTTCAAGGGCACGGCGGCCGCAGGCATCGGCGGTCCGCACGAAGGGCTGCGCATGATCTGGCCGATGGCCATCGTGATGTACGCATTGACCAGCGACGACCCGGCGACGATCCGCCAGTGCCTGCGCTCGCTGCGAGACACCGACGCGGGCAGCGGCTTCATGCACGAAGCCTTCGACCAGGACGATCCTGCGCACTACACGCGCGCTTGGTTCGCCTGGGCCAACACGCTGTTCGGCGAGCTGATCGTCGACCTCGCCACACGGCAACCAGCCGTACTCCGACACGCATGAATCCGCCAACCTCCAACCACCGCTTATCGCATCCGCAGGAGAATTCGACATGGTGACGCGCAGACGCTTTCTGCAGGGCATCGGCGCCCTGGCTGTACTGGGTAGCGGGGCCGGTACGTTGCCGGTTTTCGCTACGGGTCGTTCCGGCGGCAGTGGCATCGCCGCGAAGACGCTCGCCCATGGTGTCTCGCGCTACGTCGATGTGTTCATCGGCACCGGCGGCCATGGTCATACCTACCCAGGTGCTTCGCTGCCGTACGGCATGGTGCAGCTCAGCCCCGATACCAACGATGCAGGATGGGATGCCAGTTCGGGCTATCACCAGGGCGACGGCTCGATTATGGGCTTTTCGCACACGCATCTCAGCGGCACCGGCGCCAGCGACATGCTCGACGTGCTGGTGATGCCGGCGCAGGGACCGGTGCTGCTGCAACCGGGCGGTCGCGGTTTGCCGAATGAGAACTACCGCTCGCGCTTCGACGGCGCGGCAAGCGGCGCGCAGTTGTCGCCGGGCAGCGTGGCACAACCGGGCAAGGGCTACCGTTCACGCTACGACCGCGCATCGGAACAGGCGCGTCCCGGCTATTACCGCGTGCATCTCACCGATCACGACATCCTCGCCGAGCTCACTGCCACGCTGCGTGCCGGTCTGCATCGCTATACGTTCCATGGGACGGGCGACGGGCATCTGCTGGTCGATCTGGCACATGGTTTCCACGACGATGCCGCCGTACCCACGAAAGTCAGCGAGGCGCAGCTGCGCCTCCTCGGCAACAACACCCTGGTCGGCAGCCGGCGCGTGCATCAGTGGGCGGATGGTCGACACATCTATTTCGCGATGAAGCTGTCGCGTCCATTCGCGCGCGCCACGCTGTATTCGGAAGACATGCCGTTGCCGAGCGGCACGCATGAAGCGCACGGCACGCATCTCAAGGCGGCGCTGCATATCGACGATGCCGTGCATGCGCCGCTGCTGGTCAAGGTCGGCATCTCCGCGGTCGACATCGACGGCGCCCTGCGCAATCTCGACGAGGACTTGCCCGGCTGGGATTTCGAGAGGGTGCAGCAGAGTGCGGCGGAAACCTGGGAGCGCGAACTGTCGCGCATCCACATCGACACGCCGTCGGAACCGATCAAGCGCACGTTCTACAGCGCGCTCTACCACACCATGCTGGCGCCCACGCTGTTCAGCGACGCGGACGGTCGCTACCGCGGCATGGATTTGGCCGTGCATCAGCTGCCGCAAGGCCAGCACAACTACAGTACGTACTCGCTTTGGGACACGTATCGCGCGCTGCATCCGCTGCTGACGCTGGTCCAGCCCGAGCGCGTGCCGGATCTGGTCAACGGCCTGGTGCGGATGGCTGCCGAAAGCCCGGAGGGTCCGCCGGTGTGGCCGCTGCAAGGCGTGGAGACCGGCTGCATGATCGGCTACCACTCCGCAGTGGTGATCGCCGAGGCGCAGGCCAAAGGCTTCGCCGGCATCGATTACGCGAAGGCGTGGCCGCTGTATCGCAAGCGTGCGATGGACGACGATTACCGCGGCCTGCCGCTCTACCGCAAGCTCGGCTACATCCCCAGCGACAAGGAAGGCGAGGCGGTCAGCAAGACGCTGGAATATGCCTACGACGACTGGGCGCTGGCGCATCTGGCCGAGGGCGTAGGCGCGAAGGATGACGCAAAGCACCTGCGCGAACGTTCGCGCAACTACCAGCACGTGTTTGATCGCAAGCTGACCTTCATGCGTCCGCGCGGCAGCGATGGCCGCTGGCTGGAGCCGTTCAATCCGCGCGGCATGGGGCACTCGGACCAGTGGCGCGACTTCACCGAGTCGAACGCATGGGAGGCCACCTTTCTCAACCAGCACGATCTGTATGCCTACATGCAGTTGTTCGGAGGCGAGCAGGCGTTCGAGCACAAGCTGGACGAGTTGCTCACCACCAGTTCGACGCTGCCTGCCGACGCGCCACCGGACATCGCCGGCATGGTCGGCCAGTACGCACACGGCAACGAGCCGAGCCACCACGTGGCCTACCTCTACGCGTACACCGGCGCGCATCACAAGACTCAGGCATGCGTGCGCATGCTGCTGGAAACCATGTACCCGTCCGAGCCCGACGGCCTGGCCGGCAACGAGGACTGCGGCCAGATGAGTGCGTGGTACGTGATCAGCGCGCTGGGGCTGTATGCGGTTGATCCGGTGAGCGCGAACTATGTGTTCGGCAGCCCGCTGCTGGATCGCGCGGAAGTCATGCTGGGCGACGGGAAGAAGCTGGTGGTGCAGGCGCACGGTAACGGCCCAGGCAAGCCCTATATCCAGTCAGTCACGTGGAACGGCCGGCCGTGGACGAAGAGCTGGATCAGCCATGGCGAACTCGCCGCCGGCGGCACACTGGAGTTCGTCATGGGCGACACGCCGAACAAGCAGTTCGGTGCCGCGCCGGCGGATCGGCCGCCCGCGTTCGGCGAGCCGGCTACGAAGAAGGTGTCCATCGATGCGAGCTGATGGCATGAGGCGGGGCATGAGTAAGGTCGGTGTCCTGTCAGCATGCGCGTTCGCCAGGCTGGCGAACGCGCATGGCCCAGCCCATCCAGGGCAACCAGCACTCCGCGCCACTGGAGACTACCTGTGAAATTCATGCAATGCCTGCTGGCCCTCGCCCTGCTATCGCCGGCCCTGACCGTGCTGGCGGATGAGGGTCCTTACGTGCCCGAAACCGATCCGCTGGTGCTGAAGAAACTCGCTGCGTGGCAGGATTGGAAATTCGGTTTCATGATCCACTGGGGCCCGTACAGCCAGTGGGGTGTCGTCGAATCCTGGTCGATCTGCTCCGAGGATGTGCCGTGGTGCGCGCGGCCTGCAGGCATCAGCTACACCGACTACAAGAAGAAATACGAGCAGCTGCCGACTACATTCAATCCTATGAGATTCGATCCCGCGCAGTGGGCGCGGGCCGCGAAGGATGCCGGCATGCGCTACGTGGTGTTTACCACCAAGCATCACGATGGCTTCTCGATGTTCGATACGCAGCAGACCGACTACCGCATCACCGCGACCGACGTGCCATTCCACGCCGATCCGCGCGCGAATATCGCGAAGGAAGTCTTCGATGCCTTCCGCACGAAGGGCTTCGGCATCGGCGCGTACTTCTCCAAGGCCGACTGGCACAATTCCGACTACTGGGCGCCGGAGTGGGCCACGCCCACGCGCAACACGAACTACGACACGCGCAAGTATCCGCAGCGCTGGCAGCGCTTCGTCGATTTCACCCACAAGCAGATCGGCGAACTGACCTCGCAGTACGGACCGATCGACATTCTCTGGCTCGACGCGGGTTGGGTGAATCCGCACAGTCATCCGAATGCGCTGGTCGGCAGCGACGAAGTGCCGTGGCCGCAGGACATCGACATGCCGGGTCTGGCCACGCTCGCGCGCCGGAACCAGCCGGGCCTGCTCGTCGTCGACCGTGCGGTTGGCGGGAAATACGAGGACTATCGCACGCCCGAACAGCAGATTCCCGATCACGCGCTGCCGTACCCGTGGGAAACCTGCATGACCATGGGCGACTCATGGTCGTACAAGCCCAATGACACGTACAAATCCGCACGCGAGCTGGTGCATCTGCTGGTCGACATCGTCGCCAAGGGCGGCAATTTCCTGCTCAACGTCGGCCCCGACGGCACGGGCCAACTGCCTGCGACCGCCTTGCAGCGCATGCATGACATCGGCGCGTGGATGAAGGTGAATGCCGGCGCGATCTACGCCAGCCACGCGATTGCGCCGTACGTCGAAGGCAAGCTGCGCTTCACGCAGATGCAGGACGGCAGCGTCAACGCGATCTATCTGGCCGACGAAGACGAGACGTTGCCACCGGCGACTTTCACTCTCAAAAGCCTGCAGCCGGCGCCCGATGCACAGGTGCAATTGCTGGGCGCGAGCGCGCCGCTGACGTGGACGCGCGAAGGCGATATTTCCATCGTCACGATTCCGCAGGCCGCGCGGCAGCAGGTTGCCGGTGCCTACGCGTGGACGATCCATTTGTCGGCGATCCGGCGCTGACGGTTGCGTGCAGCCCTGTAATCAGTTCAACGCACGATGATCTCGTCCGCGAACACGTACGCCGGGCGACCCGCGCCGTCGTGGTCCGCAGGGAGCTCTCCGTACTGCTGCGCCACGACGCGGATGTAGCGCGCGGTGATAGGGTGGCCGGCGTCGAATCTGACGTCGTGGATGATCGCGCGCATGTCGTATGGGTCGACATCGATCGGTGTCGTCTGCAGCGGCTTCCACGTCTTGCCGTCATCCGACACCGCGAAGCTCACGCTGCGCGGTAGCAAGATCCAGGAGCCGCTCTGCTGCAGAAAATGCACGTCAATCGATTGCAGTGTGGTCGGCTGCTGCAGATCGATTGTCGCGGCCATGTCAGTGCCGCTCCAGCCGACCCATTGGCCGTCGTGGAAATTCGCGCCGCCGAGAATGCCATCGACCAGTTGCGTGGCGGCGCCTGCGTATTTCGGGGCGGGCGAATTCTGGTAGCTCACCGGCTTGCCCAGCGCCTTGTTGTCGGCAAGAGTGAAGGTCTCGCTGGATAGGTACTGAATGTTGCCGCGGAACGGCGCGACCTTGAGCGTCGCGGGCGCGTACAGATCCAGCACGTCGTCAAACACGGGTGATTGCGCGGTCGGCTCGCTGCTATCGATGGTGTAGTGCAATCGCAGGTCGGCGAAACCACGCGCGGCGCGCAGGCGCCAGCGTCGGTGATCTGCGTTGAAGCTCAGCCGGTAGTCGACGAGGTTCTTGTCTTCCGGGCCGTAGGCGACGTGCTTCGCATCCAGCCAGGAATACTGGGTGCGCAACCGCCGCTGGAAATCGGCGTATTCGTGCATCTCCGGATTCCACAAACGCTCCGCGAACGCCAGCGTGCGTGGATACAACATTGCCGCGGCATTGAGCGGAGTGACACGCTCGCTCCACAGCGGCGCTTCGGCGCCCAGGATCTGGTCGCGATGTGTTGCGTACATCGGATCGGCGAACGCGTCGGTGCGATAGACGTCCGCCACGGTGAGGCCGTCAATCGGTGAGTCGAGATAATACGGTCTGGCCACGATCAGCCGGTTGCCGTTCGCCAGGGCCTTGCGTGCTTCGTCGTCGCCGCGCCACATCTCGATGACCGCGCTCTTGTCGGCGCCGCCTTCGAGGATCTCGTCCCAGCCGGTCAGCGTCTTGCCTTTGTCCGCCAGGTAACGCTGGATGCGCTGGATGAAATAGCTCTGCAGCCCGTCGCCATCCTTCAGATGTTCGTCGCGCATGCGTTGCTGCGACGTGGCGCTTGCCAGCCACTGGGTCTTCGGTACTTCGTCGCCGCCGATGTGCATGTACGGCGCGGGAAACAGAGCGGTCACCTCGTCGAGCACGTCCTGCAGGAAGGTGAAGGTAGCCTCGTCGCCGGCGCAGTAGATATCGCTGAACACGCCCCAGCCCGCGGGCACCTCGATCGTTTTTTTCGGGCACGACAGCTGCGGATACGCGGCAATGGCCGCCGAGGAATGCCCCGGCATCTCGATCTCCGGAATCACCATGATGTTGCGCCGGCGCGCGTACTCCACGACGTCGCGGATCTGCTGTTGGGTGTAGAAGCCGCCGCTGCGGCGGCCATCGGCCTCGGTGCGCCAGGCGCCGACTTCGGTGAGCTTCGGATATTTCCTGATCTCGATGCGCCAGCCCTGGTCGTCGGTCAGGTGCCAGTGGAACGTGTTGATCTTGTAATGGGACAGCAGGTCGAGCTGCTTCTCGACGAGTGTCACCGGCATGAAGTGCCGCGCGACGTCGAGCATCACGCCGCGATAGGCGTAGCGCGGGGTGTCGTCGATGCGCACGGCGGGAATCTTCAGCGATGCGGCGCGTTGCTGTGGCAGCAACTGCCGCAGGGTCTGCGTACCCCAGAACAGGCCGCGATCACTGGATGCCGCGATCGTGACCAGAGCCGGCGTCACCGTCAGCTGATAGGCCTCATCGCCTTGGATGGCCGGATCGATGCGCAGTTCGATGTGGGCATGCTGTGTGACCGCGCGGCCTGCAGCGAGGGCGATGCCAGTCTGCTCGCGAATTGCGTCATGCAGGAAGTCGGCGATCTCCTGCGCCCGCTTGTCGGCGGGCGCGGCGATCGTGGCGTGCTTGTCGAGAACGAAGCTGCCGGTGCCCGCAGTGATCTGCTGCGGCTGCGGAATGATGGCGAATTGCGCGTGCGCGTCGAGCGCGAAGGCCGTCATCGCCAGGCCGAGCAGCAGGGTCACAAGTCTTGTTGGCATGATCCGTTCCTTCCGCTGGCGCACAGAATGAAAAAGCCCCGGCCGAAGCCGGGGCAACAAGGCTCGGCCTGAGAGGGATCAGTCGAGCTTGTAGTTGAGCGTCAAGAAGATCTCGCGCCCGTTGTAGGTAGCACCTTGCAGGGTCGGGATGAACTCGAACCCGCCCGAGTAATACGGAATGCTGCCGACCTTGTCGAAGATGTTGGACACGTTGAGGCCCAGCTTCACGCGATCGTTGAAGCGATAGCTGACCGCGGTGCTCCAGGTGATCCACGGCGCGATGTGTCCGTAGTACGGGATACACGCCGGGTCGCCCTGCGAGGGCGTGATGCCGTTGGCCAGCTTCTCGCAGCCACCGAAGTTGTTGGCGCGGATGCTGCCGGCGCGCTGGCCGTACAGCGTCACGTCCCACGGTCCCTTCGTCCATTTTGCCGTGCCGGTCACCTTGCTTGCCACATGCTGGTAGCGCGTGTTGAGCAGCGGATCGGAGGCCAGCGTGCGCTCCTTGTAGGACAGATTGTCGGTGTAGTTGATGTCGAACAGGAACCTGCCCCAGTCGCTCGTCTCGAAGTGGTACTTCAATTCCGCATCGATGCCGCTGACATACAGCGACGACTCGTTGATCGGGCCGACGTAGACGTCGGTGATGTTGCCGCTCCCATCGCGCGCCACATCCCTGATCGCCAGCTGGCAGTAGGGTGAACCTTGTACATGCGCGACATAGGGCGATCCATCGAACTGCTTGCCGGTCCGGCAGCCCGCCTCGTCGACCAGCAGGGTGTCCTGGCTGACGTAGCTGATCGCATTGTCGATGCCCATGTGCCAGTAGTCGGCGGACACTGACAGACCGTCGGCGCCGGGGATATCCCACACAAAGCCGTAGGTCCAGGAATGACCGGTCTCGGGCACGAGATTGCGGCTACCACCCGAGTGCTGGGTGAAGTAAGTGGTGTGCTGTACCGACTGGCAAGTCGTGTCGCCGGCCTGGATGCACTGGTAGGGATCACGGTAGATGCCGACCGGCATGGTTGAGTTGGTCTGGTAGATCGCCTGCATGTCCGGCGCGTGGAAGTTGGTGCCGTAGCTGCCGCGAAGCAGCAGACCGTCGTACGGCCGCCATTCGATACCGGTACCCCAGGTTTTCGCGGTATTCGCGATGCTGGCGTCGTTGTACTTGTCGACGCGGCCCGAGATGGTCCAGGTCAGCGTCGACAGCAGTGGTACGCGGAACTCCGTACCCAGCGAGAAGCGGGTACGCGTGCCGCCGCCGGTGTTGTTGTCCTGGAACGGGTCGCCGAAGCTCGTGGTATTGCCGCGCGCGTCCGGTGACAGCCGATAGCCTTCGTGATTGGCTTCCAGCACGGCGGCGAAACCGACTGGCTGGCCGACCCAGGTATTGAACAGGTCGCCGTTGACGTTCAACGAGGCCTGATCCATCCACGAGACGGCGCTGTTCCGGCCGCTCACGCCGAACGTTGCGTACTGTGCGGGTGTGATCGGATTCCAGTAGCGGCCCTGGTTGACGGCATAGACCGGATAATTGTTGCCGCCCACCGTGGTCGTGCCTTGTTGCGGTCCAAAGAAGAAATTGAACATGCCCTGTTCGTTGAGGCCGGTGTAATCCTCATGCACGATGTACTTGGAGGTGCCGAGATTCAGGTCCCAGTTGAAGCGGTTGTCCAGCACGGTACCGCGCAGGCCGGCGTGGATGTCCCAGTTCTGTTCGTGGTCGTGCGTGTTGCCATCGCTGCCGATTTCCGCGCGGGTCAGCTGGCGAAAATAATTGCTGATGACCTGGCCGCTGGTCTGGTCATAGAAGCTGCCTGGCAGCCCGCCCATCGGATAGAGGAACGGCAGTTGGGTGTTCGAGATGCCATTGGTATCCCACAAGCCGACCGAGCCGTAGGCCTGCAGGTTGTTGCCGAAGTCGTATTCGCCGGAGATGTAGCCGTCGTTGCTGATCAGGCCCGGTGTCAGCACCCAGTTGCGGAACAGGTTCGGTTGGGTGCAGTAGTAGCCGTAGTCGGTGACCGGCCCGGTCACCGTGTTGCCGCTGGTGCCCACGGTCTGCTGGTGGCGCAGCGCGAAATTGGGGAACTGGCCGCAGGCGCCTCCGGGTGGTGCGATGTAGTTGCCGTTGGCGTCGTACAGGGACAGCGCGTCGTAGGTCTTGTAACCGAACATGCGTGCGTTCTGGTCCCAGGTGCCGAAGCCGGCATCGGCCTCGGAATCGGTGTACGGACGATCACGTCCCCACAGCGCGGTCCGATTGGTGTGCTCCAGGTTGTAGACGATGTTCCAATGATCGCCCGCGCGGCCACCGGTCAGGCTGAAATCGGCGTACCTGCGCCCGCCTCGGGTCGCACCACCGCCGGTCACCTGCAGGTCGTCGCCCTGGTAGCTCTTCTTCAGGATCACGTTGACCACGCCCGCGATCGCGTCCGACCCGTAGATCGACGAGGCGCCGGAAGCAAGGATCTCGACGCGGTCGATCATGCCGGTCGGGATGTTGTTGTAGTTCTGGAAATTGCTCTGGCCGTTCGCCGGCTGCGGATAGTCGACGACGCGATGGCCATTCACCAGCAGCAGGCTGTGGCCCGAGCCAAGATTGCGCAGGTTGAGCTGTCGTGCATTCACCGAGGTAGAGCCCCAGCTCGGCGCGGTCTGCGACACGCCGCTCTGAGTCACCGAGTTCATGAACTCATACAGCGTCGTATAGCCCTGCGCCTTGATCTGTTCGCCGGTGACGGTAGTGACGGGTGCCGGCCCTTCGACCTCCGATCGCGCGATGAGTGAACCGGTGACGACGACCTTCTGCAGCGTGACGGACTTCGACGTCGTGTCCTGGGTCTGGTTCTGATCGACGGTGCTGGTCGTTTGTGCGAAGGCGCTGAGCGGCGACAGCAGCGCGATGGCAAGCGCGCCTGCGAGTGCGTTGCGGCGGATTGTGATGACGTGATGCATTGAGAGGACCCCTCCTTCAAACAACCGTGGCGACGATGTGTTGCTCAGCCATGCACCGGCGATGCGCGTCATCTGCCTTTCAAAGCAGCAGACCGGTGCATTCCCCCGGAGGTGCATATGTCTTGAGCAACGGCTGGTCTTGTGAATTTGAATCGATCTAATTAGATCGATTCATAAGATAGTGACAACCCACCGTGGGCGCATCTTGCAGAGCAACACGCAAGAAATTACGATTTTGTTTGGCCCGCTCGGTGCGATTACCGACGCAAGCGCGCCATCCAGGTATCGTGGCGCGCTACCGTGGCCGGGAACGTGAACTCAGGCGACCGGGCCGAACAGCTGCAGTAGCTCATGGCAGGCGCCCATGGTGTGATAGTCGGTCTTGCCGGCCGGGCTCTTTTCGTCGTCGACTTTGCGGTTGTCGCGAGTGAGGATGCGATACCACGCGCCGTAGCGGTGGTCGACGAAATGCCGCCAGGCATACGCCCACAGCTTGCCGTACCACGCGTCGTACTGGTCCAGCCCGGTGCGTGCATGCAGCAACGCCGCCGCGGTGAGCGACTCGGCCTGCACCCAGAAATACTTATCGTCGTCGCAGACGCTGCCATCGGGCGCGAAGCCGTAGCAGAGGCCGCCGTGCTCGTCGTCCCACGCGCGTGCGACTGCGGTATCGAACAGGTAGCGCGCGACGGGCAGCAGCCAGCGTTCCTCGCGGCCGCGTTCGAGCAGCAGCGGTTCGAGGATCAGCAGCAACTTGGCCCATTCGGTTTGATGGCCAGGCTGAAAACCCCATGGCCGGAACAGGTGCTTGGGATCGTCGCGGTGGTAGTTCCAGTCGATCTGCCAATGCACGTCGTAGTGTTCCCACACCAGTCCATCGGCGAGCGCCGCCTGGCGCCGCGTCATGTGGTCGGCCAGCAGCAGCGCGCGGTCGAGATAGCGCACCTCGTCGCTGGCCTGATACGCGGCCAGCATGGCCTCGCACATATGCATGTTTGCGTTCTGGCCGCGGTAGTCGCTGAAGTGCCACTGCGGATCGGCCTCGTCGCGGTACAGCCCGGCACCGGCATCCCAATAGCGCTGTTCGAGCAGGTTCCAGGTTTCGTCCATCCATGCGGCAGCTTCCGCGATGCCGGCCTTGCGCGCGGTGGCATACGCCAGCAGTACGAAGGCGACACCGTAGGCGTGGTTGGTGCGGTCCTCCGGCTGGCCGTCACGGATCGTCCATGCGTAACCGCCCGTGAGCGGATCGCGATGCACTTCGCGCAGATAGCGCAGGCCGTGGTGCACGGCGTCGAGATACTCGCCGGCCAGCGCAGTTTCGTTACCGAACTCGATCGAGGCCATCGCGTAGTCGAAGACGAAGCGCGTGCTGCTGACCAGATGACGATGGCTGCGGTCGTAGATCGTGCCGTCATCCTTGAAGTAGTGGAAGAAACCGCCGGCCGGGTCGATTGCATGCGGATGGTAGAACGCCATGGTGTCGGCGATGTGCCGGCGCAGAAACGCACCGGAGTGGAAATCCGGCAGCGGCGTGGCGGGCAGACGCGGTGATGACAAGAGCGAACTCATGCGTAGGTCTCCATGAAAGCCTCGACTTCGGCGCTGTCGGGCATCGCGGAGAACGAGCCCTGACGAGTTACGGTCAGCGCACCGGCTGCTGCGGCATAACGCAGCGTGGCGTGCCACTGCGGCAGCGTGGCGACCAGGGTATCGAGATCATCCGGGCCGATGGCCTGTTGCGCGAGCTGGCACAGCAGGCCGCCGACGAAGGCGTCGCCAGCGGCGGTGCTGTCCACCGCTGGCACACGCCAGGCGGGCAGTTCGCCGTCGGCGTCGGGATGAAACCAACGCAGTGGCGCGTCGCCGTCGGTGACCACCAGCAGACGCGCGCGACCGCGCCACAGGCGCTCCAGCGCGGCTGCCTCGCCATCGACGGCGAGCCACGCGAATTCCTCCGCGCTCAGCTTCACCAGGTCGGCCAGTTCCAGTGCGGGCCACAGCAATGGATTCGCATCGACGCCGTGCGGCCACAGCGCAGGGCGCAGGTTGAGATCGAAGCTCACCAGTGCGCCGGCCGCGTGCGCGCGGCGCATACCTTCGCGGGTGGTCTCGGCAAGCGCGGGATCGGTCATGCTGTTGGAGCAGACGTGGAACACCGCGGTGTCGGCGAAGGCGTCGGCGCGGAAATGCTGTGGGCGAAACAGCAGGTCGGCCGACGGCGGGCGGTAGAAGCTGAAGCTGCGCTCGCCGTGTGCATCCAGCGCGACGAAGGCCAGCGCAGTGTTCGCCTCGCCGGTGCGCACCACGTCGCGGGTGTCCACGCTGGCATGGCGCAGATTGTCCAGCAACAGGTCGCCAAACAGGTCGGTGCCGAGCATGCCGGCGAAGCGCGCGCGGCCACCCAGCCGCGCCACCGCTACCGCCACGTTGGCGGGTGCGCCGCCGGCGAATGGCACGAAGGCGCGGGGATAGCCGTGCGGGTCAGTGCCCTCGGCGTGAAAATCGATGAGCGCTTCGCCGAAGCAGAGAATGGAACGCATGGGGCGGAATTACCTCAGATGGAAGCGGCGGAACGGATCCGCGATCCGCGCAGGCCGTAGAAGATGATGTAGGCGTAGCACAGCAGCGGCAGCACGAACGCGTGCTGCAGACCGATATGGTCGGCGAACAACCCGAGTAAATACGGAATCACCGCGCCGCCTACGATCGCCATGATCAGTAGGCTTGACGCCTTGCTGGTCATCGGTCCCAGTCGCTCAATGCTCAGCGCAAAGATGGTCGGGAACATGATCGAATTGAACAAGCCGATCGCGATGATGCTGTACATCGCCACGTTGCCGCTGCTGAGCATGGTGGTGAGCACGAGCAGTGCGTTGATCGCCGCGAAGGAGGCCAGCAGTTTGCGTGGCGACAGGAATGCGGTCAGCCATGAGCCCAGGAAGCGTCCGACCATCGCACCGCCCCAGTAGAACGAAGTGTAGTAGGCGGCTTGTTGTTCGCTGATGTGGCCGATATTTGGCATCGATAAGTAATTGACCATCGCGCTGCCGATCGATACTTCGGCGCCCACATAGAAGAAGATGCCGATAACCCCGAACAGCACGTGCGGGTGACGCAACACATCGACGTAAGTGTGGTGGACCACGTCTGCCTTGTCGGTCGCTTCGCGCAGCGCGGGTAGGCGGAAGAGCCACACGAACACGGCCAGTAGGAACAGCACCACGGCCAGGCCGATGTAAGGGCCCTGCACTGCATGCGCCTGCTGCGTCTGATAAGCCAGTTGATCCGCGGACGTCAGTCCAGCGATGTCACCCGGGCTTTTCACCACGCTGGAAAGGATCAGCTTGCCACCGTACCAGAGCGCCAGCGCAGTACCCAGGGAATTGAGTGCCTGGGCGAGGGTAAGGCGGCTGGAGCTAGTCCGTTCGGGGCCGAGCAGAGACACATAGGGATTGGCGGCTACCTGCAACACTGTGATGCCGGTCGCCAGCACGAACAGTGCGGCGAGGAATGCGCTGTACAGGTGCAGCGCCGCCGCCGGCCAGAAACCGAGCGCGCCTACGCCAGCGACGGTGAGTCCAGCGACCACACCGTTCTTGTAGCCCAGTGCCGCGACCAGCTTGCCGGACGGCAGCGCCATCAGGAAGTACGCCCCGAAGAACGTCGACTGCACCAGCATCACCTGCGCGTAGTCGAGCTGGAACGTCGATTTCAGGTGCGGGATCAGGATGTCGTTCAGTGCGGTCAGCAGACCCCACATGAAAAACACCGTAGTGATGACGCCCAGCGCCATCGGGTAATCGGTGTAGCGCTCGCTGCCGCTCGTCGTCGTCGACGCGGCTGCAAGGGGCGGGGGAGCGGCGAAGGCCATGGCGGATTCCCGGTTAGTCAGGCGGTAGGTGGCGGACAGCTGCTGGCGCGTACCACCAACTGTACCGAGGCGATGGTGCGGCGAGGTGCTGATTGCGGCTCCTGCAGCCGTTGCAGAAGCAGTTCCGCCGCCTGCCGTCCGCGTGCTCGTGGCGTGGCGGTCAGCGTGGTCAGTGGCGGTGCGCTCAGCGCTGCCTCGGCAATGTCGTCGAAGCCGGTGAGGGCGAAGTCGCGGCCGGGCTGCACGCCGCGTTGATAGAGGCCAAGCATCAGGCCCAGCGCCACCGCATCGTTGTAGCAGACCGCCGCGGTCGGCGCGGGCGTGCCGAAGAACAGCGCGCCGCATTGCGCCACGGCGTCCAGCCGGTTCGGCGCGCATTCGACACGCCAGTGCGGCTCGATGGGCAGCTTCGCCGCCTGCATCGCCTCGGTGTAGCCGGCATGGCGCTCGCGGCAGGAACTTGAGTCGCGATGGCCGCCGAAGAACGCGATGTGCCGATGGCCCAGCGCGATCAGATGCTCGGTGGCGAGCCGGGCGCCGCGCTGATTGTCCAGCATGAGTCGGTCCCAGTGTGCGTTTTCTGGTGTCTCGCCGCCCAGTTCGCGGTTGAACAGCAGCAGTGGCGTCTGCGCGCCCACCGCCGCCAGCACGCGCGCGGCATCGCTGCCTTCGGCCGGCGACAGGATCAGGCCGGCCGGGCCATGTTCCATCAGTGATCCGAGTACCGCCTGTTCGCGCGCGATCGATTCGCCGGTGCTGCCGAGCAGGGTGACATAGCCGGCTTCGCCGAGCGCTTCGTCCACGCCCGAGGCGAATTCGGCGAAGAACGGATTGGCCAGATCGTTCAGCACCAGCGCGATGCTGGACGAGGTGCGCCGACGCAGGTTGGCCGCTGCACGGTTGTAGACGTAGCCTTGCTGACGCAGTTCTTCCTCAACCCGCGCGCGGGTGCGCTTGCCTACCAGCGGGCTGCCGCGCAGCACCAGCGATACCGTGGCGCGCGACACGTTGCAGCCCGCAGCGATGTCGCTGAGCGTGATCTTGCGATGCACGGGGGCGTTGCTTTCCATGGCCATGATCGACAATCCACTAGTTTGGAACGATCCAAATGTAACCGAAACCGACGATTTGCGATCCTGCGCTGCAGCATGTGCAGCCGTGGCGTCGAATGCTAGCGTAGCGCATTTGGAACGATCCAAATTCAGTCATCCCCACCGAGGCCTGCCGTGATGAAAGAAAAAAGCCTGAGCCAGTGCAGGATCCATGCATCGCTGCCCGCGCTGCTGGCGGTGGCGATCGGGCTGTGGCTGCCCGGCATGGCGGCGGCGCAAGGACAGAAGGCGGCGGGACATGCCATGGCGGTCGATCCGCGCATCGGCACCGGCGGCGATGGTCACACTTTTCCCGGTGCCACCGTGCCGTTCGGGATGATCCAGTTGTCGCCCGATACGGCGATGCCGGATTTCAAGCATGCCTACAAGTGGGCCGCCGGCTACCAGTACGGCGATCCCACCATCATGGGTTTTTCGCACACGCACTTTTCAGGCTCCGGACATTCGGATCTGGGAGACGTGCTGGTGATGCCGATCGCCGGTGACGTGCGGCTGGAGCCGGGCGATACGGCGAAACCGGGCAGCGGCTACCGCTCGCGTTTCAGCCATGCCAGCGAGGTGGAGCAGGCTGGCTACTACGCGGTCACACTGAGTGATTACAACGTGCGTGCCGAACTCACCGCGGGCCGGCGCGTGGGCTGGCATCGCTACACCTTTCCAGCGAACCAGCCGGCGCATCTGTTGCTGGATCTGCGTTCGAGTATCTACGACTACCCCGGCAAGGTGCTGTGGGCGAGCCTGCAGGTGCATACGGATGGCACCGTCACGGGTTGCCGCACCACGCGCGGCTGGGCGCCGGGACGCGAGCTGTGCTTCGCGATGCGTTTCTCGCAACCGATGACGACGCACGAGTTGACCGATCGCGAGGCGGATGTCGTCTACAAAGGCTTTGCCGGGCCAGGCAACCGGCCGGAAGATCATGACGCGCAGAACGGCCGCGCGCTGGTCGGCGTGTTCGACTTCGGCGAGCTGAAGCAGCCGTTGCTCGTGAAGGTAGCGATCTCGCCAGTGAGCGCGGCGAACGCGATCGCCAATCTCGATCAGGAGGGCAAGGGCTGGGATTTCGACGCCCGCCGCACCGAAGCCACCGCTGCATGGAACAAGGCGCTGTCGGTGATCGACGTGGATGGCACTCCGGCTCAGCGCACGCAGTTCTACACCGCGCTGTATCACGCGATGCTGTCGCCCACACTGAGCATGGACGTCAACGGCGACTACCGTGGACCGGATCATGCCGTGCATCATGCTGACGGTTTCGACTTCTACTCCAGCTGGTCACTGTGGGACGTGTACCGTGCGCAGCAGCCGCTGATGGTGCTGCTGCATCCGAAGCGCAGTACCGACTTCATCCGTTCGCTGATTGCTGCGCAGCAGGCCAGCCCATTTGGCATCCTGCCGGTGTGGGCGTACCAGGGACTGGAGACGTGGTGCATGATCGGCTACCACGCGGTGCCGGTGATTGCCGATGCATATATCAAGGGCGTGCGTGGTTTCGATGCGGATGCGGCGATCAAGGCGATGACGACCAGTGCCAGCTATGGGTCGTACGGTGATCTGGCCGACTACATGAAGCTCGGCTACGTGCCAATCGATAAGGAGCCGGAAGCGGCCTCGAAGACGCTGGAATACGCCTATGACGACTGGTCGCTGGCGCAGATGGCCAAGGCGATGGGCAAGACCGACCTCGCAGCCACGTTCGCCAAGCGTGCGGGTAACTGGCGCAACGCGTGGGATCCGGAAAGCGGCTTCATGCGGGCGCGGCTAGGCAATGGAAAATTCCGTACGCCGTTCGACCCCACCTACGCCGGCTACGGCAGCGACTATACCGAAGGCAACGCGTGGCAGTACTCGTGGTACGTGCCGCAGGACGTGGCTGGGCTGATCGCGGCGATGGGCGGCGATGCAAAGTTCGTGGCCAAGCTTGACGAGTTGTTCGATGCCAAGGTCGATTCCGGGCACTTCAAGAACGTCGAGGACATCACCGGTCTGATCGGCTGGTACGCGCACGGCAACGAACCCAGCCACCACATCGCCTACCTGTACGACTACGCAGGTGCGCCGTGGAAGACGCAGCAGCGGCTGCAGCAGATCATGGACAGCCAGTACGCGGCGCGGCCGGACGGGTTGAGCGGCAACGACGACCTGGGCCAGATGTCGGCCTGGTACATCTTCACCGCGCTGGGTTTCTACCCGGTCACGCCGGCCAGCGACGAGTACGCGATCGGCCGGCCGTTCATGCCGCGTGCGGCACTTCACCTGCAGAACGGTCACACTTTCACCGTGGTCGCCGAGCACCTGGATGACGCGCATCCGTATGTCGGCCAGGTCACGCTCAACGGCAGGCCGCTGGATCGCGTCTACCTACGCCACGCCGAGATCCTCGCCGGTGGTGAGCTGCGCTTCACCATGCAAGCGCAGCCGGACAGGGCGTGGGGCCAGACCGCGGCGCGATCGACATCGATGAGCCCGTCCCAACGCTGAGTTGCCGCGGCCAGTCCGGTCATCTCGGCCGGGCTGCCGCAGGATCGCAGTTGTTTCGACCGCGGGCACCGATCAACGTACCTGCGCACACTCTGCTGTCTGTTTTGCACTGGCGGGCGCACCGCGAACACGGCCGGCATTGGATACCACCACACTGAGCGCCGGGTCTGCGCTGCCCTGCAGGCAGAACAGCAGCGTGATGTTGCTGCCGCTGACGCTGCCGTCGGGGCGAAAGCGCACGTAGTGGCGCCCCGTGCTGCTGTAGATGATCAGCTTTCCGCCATAGCTGCGACCAGAATACAGCGGTGCGTGATCGGGTTGATGATCGCCATCGCTGTCATGCGCCAATAGCCAGCCGCTGTCCCAGCGACTGTCGTCACTGCAACTGCTGCCGTTGCGGCTTGGACAGAACAAGGTAAGTTTGCCGCTGGTCACGGCCGTTCCGCGGGCATGCTGCAGCGCCGATATGAAATCCATCTGGGCAACCTGCAGTTGGTTGCGACCGAGCAGGCGGCGCAAGGGTGGTATGGCCACGCTGGCGAGAACGGCGATGATCGCGAGTACCATGATCTGCTCGATCAAGGTCATGCCATATGCCGAGCGAGAAAATCTGGCGTTCCGTCGAGCTGTCACGGCGTCGCTTCCAGCGTTGTCCGGGATGTTCATGCTAGGGCGCCGAGGCCGTCCGGCCAGTAGCCCGACGACGGCACGGACGTCGGTCTCTACTGACGCATCCTGTCAGCAGGCTCGATTTAAAATGGCTCACCGCGCCCACATGTGTAGCCGATGACTGACCGCTTCCAACTTGTCGCTCCCTATCAACCCGCCGGCGACCAGCCACTGGCGATCCAGCGTCTGGCTGAAGGTTTCGAGGCTGGCCTTGCCTCACAAACCCTGCTTGGCGTGACCGGGTCGGGCAAGACCTATACCGTCGCCAATGTGATCGAACGCATCCAGCGGCCGACCATCGTGATGGCGCCGAACAAGACTCTGGCGGCGCAGCTGTACGGCGAGTTCAAGGAGTTTTTCCCGCACAACGCGGTGGAGTACTTCGTCAGCTACTACGACTACTACCAGCCGGAAGCTTACGTGGTGGCGTCGGACACCTTCATCGAGAAGGACGCCTCGATCAACGAGCACATCGAGCAGATGCGGCTGTCGGCGACGAAGGCGCTGCTGTCGCGGCGCGATTCGATCATCGTGGCGACGGTGTCGGCGATCTACGGCCTCGGCAATCCGGAGGACTACCTGTCGTTGCGGCTGATTCTTGCCAAGGGCGAGCGTATCGACCAGCGCAAGCTGATTCACCAGCTGACCGAATTGCAGTACGCCCGCAACGAAACGGAGCTGCGCCGCGGTACCTACCGCGTGCGCGGCGAGATCATCGACGTGTTTCCGGCCGAATCGGAAACCGAGGCGCTGCGCATCGAGCTGTTCGACGGCGAAGTGGAGAACTTGGCGCTGTTCGATCCGCTCACCGGCGAGACGGTCCGCAAGGTGCAGCGCTACACGGTCTACCCGCGCACGCACTACGCCAGCACCCGCGAGAGCGTGTTGAACGCGATCGAGACGATCAAGCTGGAACTGAAGGAGCGGCTGGAACTGCTGTATCGCGAGAACAAGCTGGTCGAGGCGCAGCGGTTGGATCAGCGCACCCGCTTCGATATCGAGATGATGACCGAGGTCGGCTATTGCCAGGGCATCGAGAACTACTCGCGACACTTGACCCGGCGCGCGCCCGGCGAGCCGCCGCCGACGCTATTCGACTATCTGCCGTCCGACGGGCTGCTGGTGGTCGACGAATCGCACGTCACCGTGCCGCAGCTCGGCGCGATGTACAAGGGCGACCGCTCGCGCAAGGAGACGCTGGTGGAGTTCGGTTTCCGGTTGCCGTCGGCGACGGACAACCGGCCGCTGAAATTCGAGGAGTGGGAACAGCGTGTGCCGCGCTCGATCTATATCTCGGCCACACCGCGCGCCTACGAGCTGGATAAGTCCGGCGAGGCGGTGGTCGAACTGCTGGTGCGTCCGACCGGGCTGGTCGACCCGGAAGTGGAAGTGCGGCCGGTGCGCACCCAGGTCGACGATCTGCTCAGCGAAGTGCACAAGCGCGTGGCGATCGGCGATCGCGTGCTGGTTACCACGCTGACCAAGCGGATGGCGGAGAACCTCACCGAATACCTGGCCGAGCACGACGTGAAAGTGCGCTATCTGCACTCGGACATCGAGACGGTCGAGCGCAGCGAGATCATCCGCGACCTGCGCCTGGGCGAGTTCGACGTGCTGGTCGGCATCAACCTGCTGCGCGAAGGACTGGACATGCCTGAGGTGTCACTGGTGGCGATCCTGGATGCCGACAAGGAAGGTTTCCTGCGTTCCACCGGTTCGCTGATCCAGACCATCGGCCGCGCCGCCCGCAACGTGCGCGGCAAGGCGATCTTGTACGGCGATCAGATCACCCGCTCGATGCAGGCGGCCATGGACGAGACGGCGCGTCGCCGCGAGAAGCAGTTGGCGTGGAACGAGCAGCAGGGAATCACCCCGACCACCATCGTGCGGCGCATCGCCGATATCATGGAGGGCGCGCGCAGCGAGGCCGGCAATCGGCGCGGCAGCAAATCCACCCGCAGCCGCACGGCGGTGGCCGAGCAGGCGGCCGATTATGCCGCGTTCAACCCGCAGCAGGCCGCCAGCATGCTGAAGAAACTCGAGGCGCAGATGTACAAGCACGCGCAAAATCTGGAGTTCGAGGACGCCGCCAAGCTGCGCGACCAGATCCATCAGCTGCGTGAACAGGCCCTGCGTTAAGTCCCCATCCGGTTGGGGATGTTGTCGAGCGTCCGTCACTCCCGTATAATTCGCCACTCGCTCGGCAAGCCGAGGCGAAATGGGCAGTTAGCTCAGCGGTAGAGCACTTCCTTGACATGGAAGGGGTCACAAGTTCGATCCTTGTACCGCCCACCAATTTGGATCCAGAAACGGCGCGACCTTCAGGGTTCGCGCCGTTTTTGCGTTTTGGGTAGACGGCTTCCCGGACTCTGCTCAGGTGTCTTCGTCTTCCGTCGAGGCCGGTGATTCGTAGTCCGGGTCTTCCGAATCGCGCGCGTGACGGATCGCATCGCGCAGGCGCAGATCCAGGCGGTCGAAGTTCAGCACGACCTTGTCGGAATGGACGGCCTTGACCGCCGAGAGCGGCACGACGAAATCGCCAGCGTTCTCGATATAGACGACCAGTTCGGGCAAGCCGTGCCTGATCTCTCGAACGGAGCCGATCCCTTCGTCGCCGTCGGAGACGAAAACCATGAATCCTTCACTGATTTGTTCGCGCATGATGCGACCCCTGCGGCAGGCTGACGGGACGAATCTCGCGCCGTGGCGGCAGGGGAAGCGGACGATGCTGTACCGGGCCGTCGCGACGCAAGCGGGCGACACATGATGGGCATACACGCCGTTTCGATGGGGTGAAAACGGGGTGCCCAGTCCGGTCGGATCAGCGGCCTGCCTGGTCCTTTCTCAGCGCGCGGAACGTCGAACCCAAGCCACGTAGCTGTCCATGAAACCCTGCAGGAATTTCTTGGTGTCTTCGTTGTGGATCGTGCCGTCATTGGCGATCAGCCCATCCTTGAACTGGACGAACACTTCCGGTTGCGCCAGCGTCGGTACGTCGAGATAGGCGAGTACGTTGCGCAGGTGCTGTTGCGCCAGCGCCGTGCCGGTCGAGCCGATCGATGTCCCGATCACGGCGCCCGGCTTGCCGGCGAAGGAGTTGGTGCCCCAAGGCCGTGACGCGATGTCGATCGCGTTCTTCAGTACGCCGGGAATCGAACGGTTGTACTCGGGCGTGACGAACAGCAGGGCATCGGCCGATTCGATGTCCTTTTTCAGCCGGGTGGCGACGGCGGGATAGGCGGCATCGAAATCCTGCGAGTACAGCGGCAGGTCGTCGATCTGGATATGTCTGAATGCGAATTCGGCAGGCGCGAGCTTCTCCACCGCGCGGGCGAGTCGGCGGTTGAATGAATCCTTGCGCAGACTTCCGACCAGCACGGCGATCTTCAACGGGCTCATTTCAGGCTCCTTGGCAAGGTGTGAAAGAATGGGCGGCGCGGGAAGTGATGCAATGGTTCGCGATACTCCCGACTGCATGCGTTTCCGATGATCCAGCGGCAGTGTCGCGCGGTTGCCGAAGGCCGTCCAATGTACTGCCGGATCGCGTTAAATGCGGATGAATGCATCGGCGGCAGTGGCAACATGTACTCTTGATAGCCAGCTCCGCGATAGCCCACTCTCTCCCGATTTCCACCAGTGAACGAGTCCCATGCAAGCCATTGAATCCCTGATCGACGCCGCCTTCGATCGCCGCAACGAGCTGACCCAAGCCGAGATCGAGACCCACCTGCGACCCGCCATCGGCCAGGTCATCGACCTGCTTGAATCGGGTGAACGCCGGGTCGTCGAGCCAGATGGACAAGGCGGCTGGACGGTGAACCAGTGGATCAAGAAGGCGGTGCTGCTGTACTTCCGCATCAACGACAACCACGTGGTCGACGGTGGCCCGGCACAGGCGTTCGACAAGGTGCCGCTGCGCTTTGCACACGGCAACGACGCCGAACTGCAGCAGCTCGGTGCGCGCGTGGTACCTGGCGCGCTGGTGCGTCGTGGGGCACACATCGCGAAGGACGCCGTGTTGATGCCGAGCTACGTCAATATCGGCGCCTACGTCGGTGCCGGCAGCATGATCGATACCTGGGCCACGGTCGGTTCCTGCGCGCAGATCGGCGCAGGCGTGCACCTGTCCGGCGGGGTCGGCATCGGCGGCGTGCTGGAACCGCTGCAGGCCAACCCCACCATCATCGAGGACAACTGCTTCATCGGCGCACGCTCGGAAGTGGTGGAAGGCGTGGTGGTGGAGCGCGGCAGCGTGATCGGCATGGGCGTGTTCCTCGGCCAGTCCACCCGAATCTACAACCGCGCCACCGGCGAAACCAGCTACGGCCGCGTGCCGGCCGGCAGCGTGGTGGTGGCAGGCAGCCTGCCGGCGAAGGATGGCAGCCACAGCCTGTACGCCGCGATCATCGTCAAGCAGGTGGATGCGAAGACGCGCAGCAAGACCAGCATCAACGAACTGCTGCGGAGCGGCGAATGAATCCCGTCCTGTATGGACTTCCAAATTGCGACACCTGCAAGAAGGCACGCAACTGGCTGGCCCGTTTCGACGTGACGCATGACTTCGTCGACTACCGCGCCAACCCGGTGCCGGCTGCGACGCTGAAGGACTGGGCGCAGCAGCTCGGCGGCTGGGAAAAACTGGTCAACAAGGCCGGCACGACCTGGCGCAACCTGCTGCCGCAGCGCAAGAACCCGGGCAGTGATCCGGAATGGACCTTGCTGCTGAAGGAATATCCCGCACTGATCCGTCGTCCGGTGGTGGTGCAGCCCGATGGCACGGTGAGCGTGGGCTTTACCGATAACGGCTTCAAGAAATTGTTCGGACGCTGAGATGGGCATGCATCGTGCGCGGCGGTTCCGCAACAACCTGCGCATCGAACGCGACAACGCGGCGCTGTATGCGCGGTTGGCCGAGCTGGCGACGGATCCACGGCTGAGTCAGGTCTATCGACGCATCGCCGCTGGCGAGCGGGGCAATGCGCAGTTCTGGGAGACGCACCTGCGCGAACTCGGCGTGGCCGTGCCGCCGATTCGGATTGGCCTGCGCGTGCGCGCGCTGAGCTGGTTCGCGCAGCGCTTCGGTACTGAGTTCGTGATGCCGACGGTGGTGCGGCTGGAACATGCCGACCACGACGCCACGCCGGTCGATCGCAGCGGCCATCGTGACCATTTCATCCCGCCGCACGAGTTAGGTGCGCACGGTCATAGGCATCGCACGCAGAGCGGCAATACGTTGCGCGCAGCGGTACTCGGCGCCAATGACGGGCTGGTCTCCAACGTCAGCCTGGTGATGGGCATGGCCGGCGCCGCGTCCGGCGATCGCGCGGTGTTGCTGGCGGGTCTGGCCGGGCTGGTTGCCGGTGCGTGCTCGATGGCGTTGGGCGAATGGCTGTCGGTGAACAGTTCGCGCGAGTTCTATCAGGCACAGATCACCGAACGCGCCGAGCGTCTCGCGGTGGCGCCGGAAGACGGCTTGCAGCACATCGCCGGCATCTATCGCGAGAAGGGACTGGAGCCTGCCGCCGCCGAGCACCTGGCCGAGCATATCGCCGAGACGCCGCGCGCAGCGCTGGACATGCTGGTGCGCGAGGATCTGGGCGTCGATCCGGGCGAACTGGGCGGCTCGGCGTATGGTGCGGCGGTCTCGTCGTTCTGCCTCTTCGCCTGCGGCGCGCTGTTCCCGGTGGCGCCGTATTTCTTCCTCGACGGACATGCCGCCCTGCTGGCCAGCGTGTGTGCCACCGCGGTCGGGCTGGCGTTGATAGGCATCGGCACCTCGCTGTTCACCGGGCGCAGCATGCTGTTCTCGATCGCGCGCCAGTTCGGCATCACCGCCGCCGCGGCGGCGATCACCTATGCCATGGGCCATCTTCTGGGCATGCTGCTGGCAGGTTGAAGGAACGAACGCGTGGTGCGCTTGGTATGCTGCGCCATCGCCCTGCCGCTGCACCCTGCGAATGCCCATGTCCGATGTCCTCGATCTCACCTGTGACCTGATCCGCCGCCGTTCGGTGACGCCAGAAGATGCCGGCTGCCTGCCGTTGATCGGGGCGCGCCTCGAGCATGCGGGCTTTCGCGTCGAGTACCTGCGCTACGGCGAGGTGGACAATCTATGGGCCACGCACGGCACAGCTGAACCGACGTTGGTATTTCTCGGCCACACCGACGTGGTGCCCAGCGGGCCGGAGGCTTCCTGGCAAAGCCCGCCGTTCGAGCCGACCATTCGCGATGGCCGTCTATACGGCCGTGGTGCTGCCGACATGAAAGGCTCGGTGGCGGCGATGGTGGTGGCGCTGGAGCAGTTCGTGGCGACGCATCCGCAGCATCGCGGCCGGGTCGGCTTGCTGCTGACCAGCGACGAGGAAGGGCCGACCAACCTCGATGGCGTGCGCAAGGTGGTGGAACAGTTCCGCGCCGTTGGCGAACGCATCGACTGGTGCGTGGTAGGCGAGCCGTCGGCGAAGGAGAAACTCGGCGACCTGATCCGCGTGGGCCGCCGCGGCTCGCTGTCGGGTACGCTCACGGTGCGTGGCGTGCAAGGGCATGTGGCCTATCCGGAAAAGGCGCTGAATCCGATCCATGCTTTCGCACCCGCACTGGCCGAGCTGGCGGCAGAGCGCTGGGACGAAGGCAATAGCGACTTTCCGCCCACGTCGTTCCAGGTCTCGAACCTCAACGCTGGCACCGGTGCCAACAATGTCATTCCCGGCGTGCTCACCGCGTTGATCAACTTCCGCTACTGCACGGCCAGCCGCGCGGAAGATCTGCGCGCGCGCGCCGAGGCCATCCTCGCGCGGCACGGCCTTGATTTCGTGCTGGACTGGAATCTCTCCGGCGAACCATTCCTGACGCCGCCGGGTGGCGTGCTGCGCGAGACGATGGTGGCCGTGTGCCGCGACCTTTGCGGCCTCGATCCCGAACAGAGCACTGGCGGCGGCACCTCCGACGGTCGCTTCATCGCACCGATGGGGGCCGAAGTGGTGGAGATCGGTCCGGTCAATGCCACGATCCACAAGGTGGACGAATGTGTTGCGCTGAACGAGCTGGAGCGATTGCCGGCGGTCTATCGCGCGGTATGCGAGCGGCTGCTGGCGCCGGCATCGTGAGCACCGCATTGCTATAAGTCGAAGTGGTGCTTCACGAAGTCTACGGTTGCAGCATCAGCGTGTGCTCGGTCTTCCCCGGCAACAACGGCGTCGGTCGGCCGCTGACCCAGTCCGCATGTCCGGCGCCGAAGTACGGCGACAGCGGGTTGTCGCTTTGGCCGCCGGGCATCTCAAGCACGCCGTCGGCTTCGTGGCCGGGCGATACGTCGAGGCGTTCGGAGGCGCCGGAGTCGGGCATGGCGACGCGCGGCATGTTGTTGTCGCCGGGCAGTGGCTGATCGGGCATGTCGATGAGACGGCCGAGCCAGTGCGGTAGTGCCGCGGACAGCGGGTGGTTGATCGCGCTGCGGTTGTACTCGCCCCAACTGCGTGCAGCGAGGCCGCCGGGTTGCCTGCCAAGCTCGGTCGCCACCTGGGTGGCAGCATCGGTGAGCAGCGCGTGCCAGTCGGGATATTTCGGATCGAGCAGCTGTGGTGGTTGATCGCGGATCAGCTCCCACACCGCGGCCTCGGCGCTGTTTTCGCCGGGCCAGCTGAAGTCCTGATGACGCTGTGTTACCTGTGCGGCGAACGGCGCCAGCACGAGTTCGCCGACCCGGTTGCGAAATTCACGCACCAGCCGGTAATCGACACTGTCGACGGCGGCGTGACCGCTCCACGTCTGGGTGAGCTGGCGCAACTGCTGCAGTGCCGGATTCTTGCTGTCGGCCAGGGTCTGCTGCAGCAGTTGCTGCCAGCGGGTCAGCAGCACGGCGCGGGTGTCCAGCTGGATGTCGAGCAGGTTGCCCGGCGTGAAGCTGGCGCGTGCGCGCAGGTCGTCGCGGATCTGCTGCGCGCGTGCACCGAGATCGTGTCCGCCGTTGCCGAGCAGGGCCAGCGCATCGCCGTCGACGGTACGGTTGTTGGCCGTCCACAAGCGGCCGTCGGTGGGGTTTTCGATGCGCGGATATTGCGCGGGAGTGGCCCAGCCTTGCCAGCCGCTGCCAGGCTTCGACCAGTCCGACGGCAGCAGCGGATCGATGCCAACGCGCAGCGGAATGCTGTTGCCGGCCAGCGTCCAGCCGATATGTCCGGCGCTGTCGGCGACCAGCAGATTCTGCGGCGGCATGCCGAGCTGTGGCGCGAGATTCAGCGCGCTGGTCACGTCCGGCATGCGTTCCAGCTGCATCAGTTCGAGGTTGTAGCCGCGCGGCTGGCCGGCGATCCACGCCAGCGCCAACGGCGTGCCGTCGACATCCTTGTCCATGATCGGGCCCCAGCAGGTGTCCTCGATCTTGAGGATGGTGTCGGGCTGGCCTTTGACCTGGATGTGTTCGGTGTGGCTCACGATCGTTGCCCAGCCGTCTGGCACTTTGTAACGCATGGAATCGGCCGGATCGCGCGGCACGCGCACCCAGTCCTGCCAGTCGCCGTAGCTGTTGGTGAAGCCCCAGGCGATCTGACCGTTGGAACCCACGATGACTGCCGGTGTGCCGGGAAGGCTGACGCCATTGACGTCGCGCTGGCCGTTCGGTGCGGTGGCATCGGGATAGCGCAGGCGCGTCCGGAACCAGATGTTCGGCACGCGCAGGCCGAGATGCATGTCGTTCGCGAGCATCGCCGCGCCGGTGCCGGTGAGCGAGCCGCCTACCGCGAAATTGTTGCTGCCGGGACGCGGCGCATCGAGTGCCGGCGCCAGTGCGGCAGCCATGTCGGCGGATGATTTGGCCGAGACAGCATGGCGTAGGTCGAACACGTCAGCCGCGGGGATCACCGGCGAACGCGACAGTTCGCCGCTCAGCGGTGCTTCCCAGTCAGGGTCGGGCGACAACAGAAAATCCACCAGCGGCCCGGGCAGCACCGAGCGCATCTGCGCCATGCGCAGTTCGCGCTCGTTGCGACCGTCGCGATTCAAGTCGAGGTACATCGCGGCGATCATCAGCGCGCTGTCTTCCGATCGCCACGGCTGCGGTCTGGTGTTCAGCAGCAGGTATTCCCACGGCCGCACACGCAGGTCGGCGAGGCCGGCATTGACGCCGTCGCGGTAGCGGTCGAGCTCGTGCTTCTGCGTCGACGGCAACCGCACATAGGCCGCCTCGACCACTGCGCGCAGGCGGTGCCGGCGATGGTTGAGATCGACCTTCAGCGCGGCCGGGCCGACCAGCGCGGACAGTTCGCCGGCCGGCATGCGGCGCATTAGATCCATCTCGAAGAAACGTTCCTGCGCGTGCACATAGCCGAGCGCGTAGCTGATGTCGGAGCGGTTTTTTCCCTCGATGGTGACCGTGCCCAGCGCGTCGCGGCTGATGCTGACGGGCGCGGTGAGGCCCGTTATCCGGCGTGTGCCATCGAGCCGGGCGCGGCTGCCGGCGAGCAGGTACCAGCCTGCGATGAACGCGATCAGCAGCAGTGCCAGCAGCGCGAACAGCAGGGCGCGCAGGACGCGAACGCGCCTTGCTGCCCTGGGCCGCGCCATCATGGTTTGGCGAACACGGCGAAGATGCCGGCGTAAGGCTTGACCATGAAGGTTGGCGCACCGGCATAGCCTTCGCCGTCGACGTACAGCTGCGAGATGCTGCCGTCCAGGTACAGTGCATCGCGGCAGCCGAGCTTGTCGCGAAATAGCCGTCCAAACGTATGGAAGTTCACCGGTGCCTCGCTCACCGCAAAGACCGCTTCGTGGGGAGTTTTCACGCATACGCCGCTGCGCCACTTCAGGCTGGACGAGTCATCGACGAACTGCTCGTTGAGCTTGCCGTCGATCAGCAACATCGGGCCGGATTGGGTGGCCCACTGTGCCGGTTTGCCTTCAGCCTTGAACGCAGCGCTGGTGCGCACCGCGGCATGGCCGTCCGGATAGATCGCGAACACGCCGTTCGGCAGCAGCGAAAAATTGCCGGACGCCGGATTGCCGTGCGCCAGATTCAGCGGCACCACGGTCTTGCCGTTTTCCACGTACAGGCCAAGCGGCGCGAATCGGTGGTCGTAGATGCCGGCATTGGCGGCAAACAGCAGCCGCTGGCCGCGCGCTTCGCCCCACTGGCGCAGCGTCTCGATGCTGCCGAATGGCTGGTCATTCTGCGGGTCGCGCCAGTGCAGGCCGAGGCGCTCGCGCTTGAGATCCAGATGGACGACGCGGTAGTTCTGGCCTTCGAACGCCAGCTCGCTGCTGTCCAGCGCACGCGCTGGCGGGGCGCAGCCGGGCAGGCCGACGAGCAGGGTCAGCGGCAGCAGCACATGCAGCAACCGGTGGCTCGAAAGAGTGCGGAGCAAAAGTGAAGCGGAAGGGCGCATCTGCCGATGGTCGCTGCCCTGTCGTGTGTGTGCAAGTCCGGGCACGCCGGACGTTCAGCCCGCACACCTGCGTGGAAGGGCTGCTGCCGTTAAACTTGGGTCTTTTACGGTGCTCTCGCCATGCCCTATACCCCGATCGTGGCAACGCTCGGCTATGTGCTGTCGCCCGACCGCAGTGAAGTGTTGATGATCCATCGCAACGCGCGCCCGGACGATCAGCACCTGGGCAAGTACAACGGCCTCGGCGGCAAGATGGAGCCGGGCGAGGATATCGCCACCTGCATGCAGCGCGAGATTCTCGAGGAAGCCGGGATCAGCTGCGAATCGATGCAATTGCGCGGCACGCTGAACTGGCCGGGTTTCGGCAAGCACGGCGAGGATTGGCTCGGCTTCATCTTCGTGATCGACCGCTACGCCGGAACGCCGTTTACTGCCAATGCCGAGGGCACGCTGGAATGGGTGGCGCTGGAGCGCCTGCTGACGCTGCCGATGTGGGAAGGCGACCGCCACTTCCTGCCGCTGGTGTTCGACGCCGACCCACGCCCGTTCCACGGTGTGATGCCGTACAAGGACGGCCGTTTGCAGTCGTGGTCGTATAGTCGGTAATAAGCGCGCGAGGCGAGTGTCGCGCTGTGCCCCTCTCTCCCCCGACTTTGCCAGGGGTCGGGGGTGAAGCTCACGCTACGTCGGCCAGCCACGCCGCGCTGGAGAATTTGCCCAGTGCCAGTTCTTCGGCACGCGCCTGTTCGTCGTGCCGCACGACATCGTCACGGAGTCCGTGCAGGCGACGGAAGGTGGCGACCATGCGCTCGATCACCGCCTCGCGTGGCAGGCCGGTCTGGCTGCGTAACGGGTCGACCCGCTTGGCCGCGCTGACGGTGCCCTTGTCGGATAGTTTCTCGCGGCCGATACGCAGCACGTCCAGCATTTTCCCAGCGTCGATGTCGTAGGCCATCGTCACGTGATGCAGCACCGCACCACCGCGGTGCACCTGTGCCGCGCCAGCGATCTTGCCACTTTCGGAGGCGATGTCGTTGAGCGGCTGGTACCACGCCTTGATGCCCAGTTCGTCCAGCGCCTGCAACACCCATGTGTCGAGAAACGCATACGCTTCCTGGAACGACAGACCCTTGATCAGCGACAGCGGTGCGTAGATCGAATAGGTGATCGTATTGCCCGGCTCGATGAACATCGCGCCGCCACCACTGACCCGGCGCACCACCTCGATGCGATGGCGCTGCGCGGCCGACATATCGACCTCGTTGCGCAGCGACTGGAAGCGGCCGATCACCACCGCGGGTGAAGCCCATTCCCAGATGCGCAGGGTCGGGGCGCGGCGACCGGCACCGACCTCGTGGGTCAGCACATCATCCAGCGCCATGTGCAGTGACGGCGATTGTGGCAGCGTGTGCAGCAGCTGCCAGTCGTGGTCGCGCCAATCGGTACGCATCATGCTTAGGCTTCCCAGTGCAAGGCGCGGCGCACGGCGACCGCGATGGCTTCCGGGGAAAGACCATACATCACCACGTCGGGCGTGAGCGCGTCGCGCACGGCGCGGCTGAGTTCCGCCTCGTCGGCCTGTGCTGGCTGGCCTTCCAGTGCAGTGTTGATCGCGTGCAGCGCGTTGTCCGGTTCGAGGAAGAAATCACCGCTCAGCTGCACGTCGGCGAGGCGACCGTCGCGCACGTCGAGATCGATCACCACCAGCTTGCCGCCGGGCATCTTGTATTCGCCGTGCATGGGCGGTTTCCCCCGATTGCGTTGCGCCGTCGATCAGTGGCCGCGGCCGTGGAAGTTGCCGCTGCCGCCACCGACCGAGATGCTGACACCCCCGGTGGGGTGGTCGCAATCGCCGAATCTCTTGCTGAGGTTGACCGTGCCGGCGTTCCAGGTGCCGGTGCCCATGTGGCTGCCGCTGACGACGCCGGCGCTGACGCTGCCATGCACCTGCGCCTGGTTGAAGGTGGAGTCGTCGCAGCCGCTGGTGGTGGTTACGTCGGCGCTGGTGTTGCCCATGCGACCGCTGGTGTCGCCGTAGTACGCGCCGGGCGCGCTGCTGGTCGGTTTGGCCGCCGTCGTGCTGGGCGCAGGGATGTCGCTGGGCGGCAGCTTGAGATTCAGCGGCTTGCTGGTCGTCTGTGCCGATGCCGTGGCGACCAGCAAGGTGGTCGCGAGAGCGGTGAGGTGCCGTTTGATGTTCATGAGTACTCCGGGGTATGACGTGCTCAACGCGCGTGAGCGCGTTGACGTGCACCTCCACCTTCGAAGCGCGCAACGGCAGGAAGTTCCTGCCGCAACCCGTCAGCCGGTGGTTTCGATCCGCTCCACCCGACGCAGGCCGCGCGGCAGCAGGCCGCCGCGGGTGGCACGGTTGCCGCCGTATTCGACCAGATCCGACCACTTCAGGGTGAGCTTGCGCTGGCCGGCATACATCGTCACCTCGCCCTTGCCCTCGCTGACCACTGCCACACCGGCCACGCGCTCGTCGCCGCTGGTGAGTTTCGCCTTCGGTACCTCGATCAGCTTGTTGCCCTTGCCCTTGTCCAGCTCGGGCAGTTCGGCCACCGAGAACATCAGCAGATGGCCTTCGGTGGTGACCACCACGATGCGGTCGCGCGCCGGATCGGCGCTGATCTGCGGCGCCAGTACATGTGCGCCATCGCTGAGGCTGATGATCTGCTTGCCGGCCTTGTTGCGACCGGTGAGCGATTCGAAGCGGGTGACGAAACCGTAGCCGAAGTCGGTGGCGAGGATCAGCCGGGTGTCGTTGTCGCCGGCGATCACTGCGTCGAAACTGGCGCCGGCGACCGGACTGAAGCGCCCGGTCAGCGGTTCGCCGTTGCCGCGCGCCGAAGGCAGCGTGTGCGCGGGCGTGGAATAACTGCGGCCGGTGGAGTCGATGAACGCCACCTGCTGGGTGGTGCGCGCCTTCACCGCGGCAAGCAGGCCGTCGCCCTCGCGATAGTTCAGACCCTCGGCATCGATGTCGTGGCCCTTCGCCGCACGCGCCCAGCCTTTCTGACTCAGCACCACGGTGACTGGCTCGCTGGCGACCAGCGCGCTTTCGTCCAGCGCCTGCGCCGCTTCGCGCTGTACCAGCGGCGAGCGGCGGTCGTCGCCGAACTTGGCGGCGTCGGCACGCAGTTCTTCCTTGATCAGACCCTTCAGCTTGGCCGGCGATTTCAGCAGCACGCTGATACGCGCGCGCTCCTCTTCAAGCTGGTCGCGCTCGGCGGTGATCTTCATCTCCTCCAGCCGTGCCAGTTGGCGCAGGCGGGTTTCGAGGATGTAGTCGGCCTGTTCCTCGCTGAGCTTGAAGCGCGCCATCAGGACGGGCTTGGGCTCGTCCTCGCTGCGCACGATGCGGATCACCTCGTCCAGATTGAGGTAGGCGATGCGCAGCGCTTCCAGCAGGTGCAGGCGGCGTTCGACTTTCGCCAGGCGGTGTTCGAGGCGCTTGGTCACCGTGCTGGTGCGGAACGTCAGCCATTCAGTGAGGATGCGCTTGAGATTCTTCACCTGCGGCCGGCCATCCAGGCCGATCATGTTGAGATTGACGCGGAAGCTCTTCTCCAGATCGGTGGTGGCGAACAGATGCGGCATCAGCTCGTCCGCATCGACGCGGCTGGAACGCGGTACCAGCACCAGCCGGATCGGATTCTCGTGATCGGATTCGTCGCGCAGGTCCTCGATCATCGGCAGCTTCTTCGCGCGCATCTGCGCGGCGATCTGTTCGAGGATCTTCGATGGGCTGACCTGATGCGGCAGCGCGGTGATCACAATGTTGCCTTCCTCGCGCTGGTACACCGCGCGGGCGCGCACCGAACCCATGCCGCTCTCGTACATAGCCAGCAGATCGGCGCGCGGAGTGATGATCTCCGCCTCGGTCGGGTAATCCGGGCCGCGCACATGCTCGAACAGGTCTGCGACGGTGGCGTCCGGGTCGTCGAGCAGACGGATGCAGGCGCTGATCAGCTCACGCAGGTTGTGCGGCGGGATGTCGGTGGCCATGCCTACCGCGATGCCCATCGAGCCGTTCAGCAGTACGTGTGGCACGCGTGCCGGCAGCCAGCTTGGTTCGTCCATGGTGCCGTCGAAGTTCGGTACCCAATCGACCGTGCCCTGGCCCAGCTCGCCCAGCAGCGCCTCGGCGATCGGGCTGAGCTTGCTCTCGGTGTAGCGCATCGCGGCGAAGCTCTTCGGATCGTCCGGCGAACCGAAGTTGCCCTGGCCGTCGACCAGTGGATAGCGGTACGAGAACGGCTGCGCCATCAGCACCATCGCTTCGTAGCAGGAGCTGTCGCCATGCGGATGGAACTTGCCGATCACGTCGCCGATGGTACGCGCCGACTTTTTGGGCTTCGCCGTGGCGGCCAGCCCCAGCTCGCTCATCGCGTAGATGATGCGGCGCTGTACCGGCTTCAGACCGTCGCCGACGAACGGCAGCGCCCGATCCAGCACCACGTACATCGAGTAGTCGAGATAGGCCCGCTCGGCGTATTCCTTGAGCGGGATCTGTTCGTAATTGGCTTGCAGGTTCATGCGGTGAGGTCTGATGAGTAACGCGCGGCGCGCGGATAGCCGGACGATGGTGCCAGAAAGCGCCCGGTTCTTGTAGGGAACGTGCCGATCCGCGCGGGTGTGGCTTCAGTCGCGATGCTGTTCGATACGCTGGCCGGAGGCATCATGGCTGCAGCCGCTTCCACAGGGTATTCGGCTATTGGCGCACCGTCTCGATGCCAAGCTTCGCCAACTGCGCCTGCACGCTGTCCGGCCCGGCCAGGTGTGCGGCGCCGACGGCGATGAAGACGGTGCCAGGCTGCTGCAGCATGGCGGCGATCTTTTTTGCCCATACTCCGTTGCGCTGCACGAGCAGACGCTGGTACAGCTTCGGCTCGGTCTGGCGCATGTCTTCGTCTTCGAGGCGGGCGATGGTGGCGGTGTCGCCGTTCTTCCACGCGTCGATCAGCTCGGTGAGTTCGATCGGGCCCTTGTCGACATCGCGGATGCTCGAGCGCAGGAAGGCCAGTTCGACCGCCTGTGGCATGTCGGCGAGAAAGCGGATCTGCTGCTCGGCGGTTTCCAGCCCCAGCACCGGCTTGCCGGCGCCGGCCATCTGCGCCTTCAGCTGCTTGTCCACGCCGTGCTCGGGATCGAGCCCCGCCTTCAGCAGCGGCGCTGTCGCCAGCGTCAACGCAGCCAGCCATGGGCGCATCATGTTCAGCGTCTGCACGCCACCGGGCACGCCGGCCTTGTTCGCCGCGATGTTCAACCGCAACTGTTCGGCATGGTTGAGCAGGGTCGGCAGCGGGCGCGACGTGTCCATCCCATAGCGCAACACCAGCGCCATCATGTTCGCCTGATCGTCGTCGGTCAGTTCGATGTAGAGCGTCTGGCTGTCCGTCATCGCCTGATCCAGCGCCGGGTAGTGCCACGCCGTGTCATTCGGCAGCAAGTGCACGGTGCCAAACAGGTAGATCGTGGTGTTGGCGCCTTTCACGACCCACAGCGCGGGACGAGCGATGGCTGCTGCGGGTAGCAGCAGTAGGGCGAGAGCTATGAGGAGGCGCGCGAGGAAGGTGGAGTTCATGCCGGCAGTGTTGCGGGAAGCGTTGGACAGTTCAATCCAGCGACCACCAGCTGATGTTATTCACGAAAGTCTCCGACACGTCACCCGAATTCCCGTACGACGACAAACTGCGCTATGCGTCGCGACGGTGTTGGCGGCAACTCCCCTACGAACAAGCGACCTCAGCGCGGCACGCGATAACCGCCGGCGACGCCGTGCGGGCTCAGCGTGATCTGCCACAGCTGGTCGCGGCGGCTGCGAAAGACTGCCGCGGAAATAGCCAGGTAATAGCGCCACATGCGGCGGAAGCGTTCGTCGTAGCTGGCCGGCAGGGTAGGCCATGCCGCTTCGATGTTGGCCCGCCACGCCATCAGCGTGCGGTCGTAGTCGGCGCCGAAGTTGTGCCAGTCCTCGACCACGAACAGGTCTTCCAGCGCGGCGGCTACCTGGCTGGCGGCGGGGATGATCGAGTTCGGGAAGATGTATTTCTCGATCCACGGGTCGCTCTGTCCCGGTGCGCTGTTGCTGCCGATGCAATGCAGCAGCGACAGGCCGTCGTCCTTCAGGCAGCGGCGCACGCATTCGAAATACGCGCGATAGTTCTTGCCGCCGACATGCTCGAACATGCCCAGCGAATACACCGCGTCGAAGCGCTCGTCGATGTCGTGGTAATCCTGCAGGCGGATCTCGATCGGCAGCCCGGCGCACAGCTCGCGCGCGTAGTCGGCCTGCTCCTGCGAGACGGTGATGCCGACGCCCGCGATGCCATAGCGTTCGGCCGCGTACTTCAGTGCCTCGCCCCAGCCGCAGCCGATGTCGAGTACGCGCTGGCCGGTCTGCAACTGGAGCTTGCGGCAGACCAGGTCGAGCTTGGCTGCCTGCGCGGCGTCGAGGTTGTCGGCCTTGGCCCAGTAGCCGCAGGAATACACCATGCGCTCGCCCAGCATGGCGTGGAACAGATCGTTGCCGAGGTCGTAGTGCGCCTTGCCGACCTCGAATGCGCGCTCGCCGCGCTGCAGGTTGATGAAGCGCGCCTTCAGATGGGCGAGCAGGGTATCGATCGTCTTCAGTTCCTGGTCCAGCCCGGCGGTGAGAAGGCTGGTGCACAGGCCGGGCAGGTCGTCGGCATCCCACCAGCCGTCCATGTACGCCTCACCCAGACCGAGCGTGCCATGCGCGAACACGCGCGCATACAAACGCCTGTCATGCACGCGCAGATCGATCGGGGCATCGCCGTTGATGTGGATGCCGGCCTGTGCCAGCAATTCGCTGGCGCGGTTTTTCAGATCGTCCTGGCTCATGCGTTGCCTCGCAGTAGCGTGGTTCGTGCGGATCTAGGGCTTGCTGATTACCGCGAAGCTTGCCGGTGAATATGCATACGTCGCGTCGACGCCGGCAGCGCGCACCAGTTGCAGCAGCAGTTCGGCCTGATCTTTGTGCAGCAGGAATTCGATCTTGATCGGCAGATCGTCGGCGAGCTCGAAGAACTGTTCTTCGTGCAGCACGCCATGCCGGCCGAAGCCCGCGATCGCGCGAAACACCGAGCCGCCCCCGAGGCCATGCCGCTTGGCTTGCTCCAGCAACCACTCGGACAGCAGCATACCGTCGTGCTTTGCGCGCAGATGGCAGTAGAAGTACAGATGCACACCCTGCTGCACGGTTTCCTGATTCATGGAAATTCCCGGGTCAATGACGCAGCAGGCTGCGGGTGAGGAAGATGCCGAGCAGGGTCATCGCCAGCGAGCCGACCACATGCGCGGCCACATGACCGCTGAACCACAGGTATTGCTGGCGCAACAGCAGCGTGGCGGATTCGGCGGAGAAGGTGGAGAAGGTGGTCAGCCCGCCGAGAAAGCCGGTGAACACGAACAGCCGCAGTTCCGGCGACAGCGCCTGGAAGTGGCCGAACAGACCCATCATGCAACCCATCAGCAACCCGCCGACAAGGTTGGCCGTCAGCGTGCCCAGCGGCAGGGTGGGGAACAGGTGGTTGAACAGCGTGCCGAGCAGCCAGCGCAGCCAGCAGCCCAGGGCGCCGCCGATACCAATCGCAACAAATCCGGTAAAGCCCACGAGCGCGTCTCCTGACAGTGAAAGTGTCCGGTTGCCGCGGGCAGGCACGCCTGCGCCGCCGGAAGCCGGTGGTGCAGGCATCATCAACCTCAACGAAGGCGAGAGGTGGTTTGTTCCGGGAATGCCACAGGCTTCCGCGAAACGGGAGGCATGCCATCTCCCGAGCGGTCATCCTAGTCGATCTGGCCATCTCGTCGTCAAGTGCGGGTCTATACTGCCCGGCCCCATCGACGCCGCTGCTGCCAATGAACCCAACCCATCGCACTGTGCGGCGCAGCCTGCCATGGTTGTTGGCGGCGCTCTCGATGATCGGGCCGTTCTCGATCGACGCGGTGTTTCCGGCATTCCCGTTGATCGGCGCGCGTTTTGCGGTGGACGACACCGCGTTGCAGCAGCTGCTCAGCGTATATCTGATCACCTATGCGGCAATGAGCCTGTTTCACGGTGCGATCTCCGACGCGATCGGGCGCAAGCCGGTGATGGTTACCGGCATGCTGGTGTATGCGCTGGCCTCGGTGGGTGCGGCGCTGTCCACTTCGTTCGGGATGCTGCTGGCCTGCCGCGCGCTGCAGGGCATGTGCGCCGGCGCCGGCCTGGTGGTGGGGCGCGCGGTAATCCGCGACAGTCTCGAGGGCGCCGCCGCGCAGCGGCTGATGTCGCGGGTGATGATGATTTTCGGGGTGGCGCCGGTGATCGCGCCGATGGTCGGCGCGCTGCTGCTGCCGCTGGGCGGCTGGCACGGCATCTTCTGGGTGCTGGCCGGATTCACCACGTTGCTGGCGCTGGCACTCGCGTGGCAGCTGGAGGAAAGCCATCCGATCGAACGGCGCACATCGTTTGCACCGCGGCCGCTATTGGCCAGCTACCTGTCTTTCAGTCGCGATCTGCCGTTCTGGCCGCTGCTGATTTCCAGTTCGGTCAACTTCGCCGGATTGTTCCTGTACATCGCCTCGGCGCCGCGCATCGTGCGCGAGCTACTGCATCTGTCGGCGACGGGGTTTCCGTGGCTGTTCCTGCCGGTGGTGACCGGTCTGGTCGGCGGCGCGTGGCTGTCCGGCCGAATGGCCGAGCGGCGCAGCGTGGGCTTCACGGTGAACCTGGGTTACGCGGTGATGCTGCTGGCGTGTGCGCTGCATCTGCTGCTGGCGCTGGTGTTCCCCGCGCCGCGGCTGCCGTGGTCGATGCTACCGCTGATCCTGCACGGCGTTGGCGTGCAGCTGGCGTTTCCCAGCTTGACGCTGTTGCTGCTGGATCGTTTTCCGCGGCAGCGCGGAGGCATTTCCTCGGTGCAGGCGTTCGCCAGCCTGCTGCTGTGCAGCTTCGTCGCCGGGATGCTGTCGCCGCTGCTGTCGATCAGCATGTTGCATCTCGCACTGGGTGCGTCGGTGCTTACCGTGATCGGCGCACTGGCGTGGTGGCGGTATCACGCGATCACGCATCGATTGCTGAACCAGCCCGTGTCTGGCGCCGATCCGGCCACGGTATTGCAGGCGGAGATTGCCGAGCCGCGATGAGTGCGCAGCGTGCTGGCGGATGCGCGCAACTACGCTGGCTGATCGGGGTTCGCAGGCGTGCTCTGCACCACGGCATCCCCCGACATCAGGACGCTCGCGCGTGCCAGTGCCTGCACCAGTGACGGCGAACGGTAGCTCGCATCGGCGAGCCAGCGCTGCCACACCGAATTGTCCACCTTCTCGTTGACGCCGATGCCCAGCGTGCGGTCGAACGGCGGCTTGAATTCCTTGTAGATGCCATACATGAACTCCGCATACGAATTGCGCGGCATGCCCATGTCGGCATCGGCAACCGGAATGAGCAACCCGCTGCAGGCCAGGCCGGTGTCGATCGCCTTGCGCTGCAGCCACGCCAGCGGCAGATCAGGCAGCGGATCAGGCTTGCGCCCGGCACCGTCGCGATCGTTGCCGCCGCCGACGTCGGAGTGCGAGCCGATGAACCAGCGCTGCTCGATCTCGATCTGTTCGAGCTTCTTCGAGGTCGGCGTCTCGCCGGGTTTCAGCGTATACGGATTGCGCGTCCATACCGTGGGCGCGAAGTCGGCGCGATGCTCGTCCAGCGCCAGCGCCTGATATGCATATTTGACGATCTTGCTGAGTTCGGTGTCGTGGAACTGATAGCGCGAGCGAGCGTACGGAAACCACGAGGCGGTATCCGGAATGCCGAGCGAGCCGACCGTATCCCACACGCCGATGAAGTGGATGTCGACCTCGGTCGAGTGGCTGGCGCGGAACGTCACCGCGGCAGGATCGTCGGGCCGGGTGGTGATGTCGCGATAGAAGTCGTATGCGGCGGAGATGTCGGCCTTCGCCACACCGCCGTCGGCAGCGCGCTTGAGCAAGCCGCATTTGCGGATCAGTCCGCCGAGACTGCGTGCGGTATAGGCGCCGCGACTGAAACCGAACAGATAGATATCGTCGCCGGGCTGCCACACCGCACACAGCCACCGATAGCCCTCGATCACGTTGTCCGACAGGCCGTAGCCGAACGCGCCACCGAGCAGGTGGGTCAGGCCCGGCGACACACCGACGCCGGGAAGGTAGTTGATCAGTTGCTCGATGCCGGCCGGGTCGCGCAGCGCAATCAGTTGGCGCAGGCGCTCCACATTGGTGTTCGACTCGGGCTTGTTCCAGGTGCCGTCGAATAGCAGCACCAACCTGCGTGTGGTCATGACGCCTCCAGCGCTCTCATAGTTGTTCCGGGCCGACTCTAGGCCGCGATGCGTGGTGAGGCCAGTGCTCGGTGTGATCGCACTGTTTAGCAGGGTTGGCGGAAGAATGGTGTACAGAAATTTCTGCAAAGACGACACGATATTGACGGCCACTTGACTGCGCATGGGCGATGAATGGCGTTACCCAGGCCAGTGGAGTCCTGCCATGCCGTACAAAGCCATCAGTGACCTGCCCGATTCGGTACGTGACCATGTGCCGACACACGCACAGGAGATCTACAAGGAAGCGTTCAACCACGCATGGATCGAATACGCCGACAAGGACGAGCGGCGCGGCGATGAATCGCGCGAGGAAGCTGCCCACAAGGTCGCCTGGGCGGCGGTGAAGAAGCAATACAGCAAGGGCAGTGACGGCAACTGGCACGCGCACTAGGCTGCTCAGATCAGCCCACGCTCTTCTAGAAACTTCAGCGCTTCGCCTGCATCCTGTTCGAACCACGCCCGTGTCGAACCGAGCCGGAACGAGTAGCCCCAGGCATCCATATCGGCCATCAGGCGCTCGCGTCCCACGCCGGGCAATTGATCGGCCAGTACGATCTGCAGATAGCAGGTGGCGTCCTCTTCCGCGATCGAATCGGTGGCGTCGGTATGGACGTCCAGACGTCTGTCGGGCGGCAGCACGATCAAATGACCGGCTTCGTGCAGTAGCGAATGCACCGGCGTGTCGTCGCGCGCATACACGGTGCTGCCGATGATGCCAGCCTCCTCGTCGCCCCAGAAGCTGCCGGGGATCGGCATGCCCGGCAGCACGCGTTGCAGTTGCAGGGTGAAGCGAGCGAGCAGGGCGGCGGCGGCGTCGAAGCCGATCTGTTCCATGCGCATGACGGCGCTGGCCGGATCATTGGATTCAGAATGGAGGCTGGTTTCAGGATGCATGCGCGTGCGCGGACAGCGCAGATCGATGGAGCGGATAGGGTGATGCCGGGCGACATCTAGTCACCCGGCAGACGGTGCGCCGGAAATTTATGCGGTCTTGGCGGCAGCCTTGCCGTCCGGCAGCGTTACCGAGAGTTCGAGGATTTCATGACCACTGTCGCGCTCGAAATTGATGTTGATCGCATCGAGATCGACGTGAATGTATTTCTTGATTACTTCGAGCAGCTCATTACGCATCATCGGCAGGTAGTCCGGTGCGCCGCGGGTGGAGCGTTCCTGCGCGACGATGATGCGCAGGCGTTCGCGAGCGACGGTGGCGGTGGCCTCCGGCTTGCGCTTCAGGAAATCAAGAATACCCATCGTGATCAACCTCCGAACACGCGCTGGAGAAAGCCCTTCTTGGGCACGTCGATGAAGCGCAGCGGGCGCTCTTCACCGAGGATGCGGGCCACGGTATCGCTGTAAGCCTGACCGGCATGCGAATTGACATCGACGATCACCGGGATGCCGTTGTTGGAGGCGGTCAGCACGTTTTCCGATTCGGGGATCACGCCGACCACTTCGATGCCGAGGATCTCCTCGACGTCCTTCACGCTGAGCATTTCGCCGATGGCGACGCGGGCCGGGTTGTAGCGGGTCAGCAGCAGGTGCTGGGTGACCGGGCCTTCGCCGCGCTCGGCGCGCCGGGTCTTGCTGGCGAGCAGGCCGAGGATGCGGTCGGAATCGCGTACCGAGGACACTTCCGGATTGACCACCACGACGGCGTGATCGGCGAAGTACATCGCCAGATGCGCACCTTTCTCGATGCCGGCTGGTGAATCGCACACGACGTAGTCGAAGCCGTCTTCGGACAGGCCGTCGAGCACTTTTTCCACGCCTTCCTGGGTCAGCGCGTCCTTGTCGCGGGTCTGGCTGGCAGCCAGCACGTACAGGTTATCGTGGCGCTTGTCCTTGATCAGCGACTGTTTCAGCGTGGCTTCGCCGTGCACGACGTTGACGAAGTCGTACACCACGCGCCGCTCGCAGCCCATGATCAGGTCGAGGTTGCGCAGGCCGACGTCGAAATCGATCACGGCGACTTTCTTGCCGGCCATGGCCAGGCCGGTGGCGAGCGAGGCGCTGGTGGTCGTTTTGCCGACGCCGCCTTTGCCGGAGGTGACAACGATAATCTCAGCAGTCAAGGGCCCATCTCCGCATGATTGTTTTTGTTGTAGATGATCACAGCTTGGCAATCATCAGCTTTTCACCATCGAGCCAGCATTGCACGGACTGGCCTTCGAGGTCGTCAGGAATCTTTTCGAACACGCGATATTGCCCGGCAATCGCCACCAGTTCGGCGCGGAAGTCGGAAACGAAGATGCGCGCCTTCGCGTCGCCTTGCGCACCGGCCATGGCGCGACCGCGCAGGCTGCCGTAGATGTGGATGTTGCCGTCGGCGATCACCTCGGCACCATTGGCGATGGCGACGGTGACGATGAGGTCGCGATCGCGCGCGTAGATTTGCTGGCCCGAGCGCACCGAGCTGGTGTGGTGCTGCGCCCCCTGCATGCTGCCGGGCGCCGGTGCGGACAGGATCGGTTCGCGCTGGATCGGTGTAGCCGGTTCGGCCCGCGGCGATGCTTCGGCAGCGGCGGGGCTGCCGTTGACCGGCTCATAGGCGGCGCGGAACTTCGCGATCAGCGGCAGGCCCATGCGTTTGGCCAGCGCCTCGGTCTCGCTGGTGCCGTAGGCCAGGCCCACCGGCAGCATGCCGGCGCTGCGCACGGCTTCAAGCAACGCATCGACGGCGCCGTCGTCGGGCAGGTCGAGCAGGTGGCTCAGGTCCAGCACCACCGCGGCGCGGGCAAACATCTGCGGCGCGGCGCGTACGCGCCGTTCCAGTTCGTCGCACAGCGCGGCGGCGTCGACCCGGCGCACGCGCACGCAGGCAATACCAACCTGGCCGAAGCGCAGGTCACAAGCGTCGGTTGTCTCGATTTTTGCATTCATGGGCGCCGCTCTCCGGCGAGGCGGCGCGTAGTGGAATTACGTACGGAAGAAGAGCGTTCGCGCTCGGCCAGCCACGACACGTCGGGCAGGCCGCCGTGATCGAGCCAGGTGTCGCGCACGTAGGCGTAGCTGGGCAGATCGCGAGCCAGCAGGCTGACCTGCGGGCCAGCCTCGCCCATACGTTGCTGGCCGACTTCCTGGAAGCCGTAGGTGCCGTGGAACAGCACCACCACGTCGTCGCGCGGCTCCAGGAATACTTCGCAGGTGAGCAGCGGCACGCGGACTTCGGCGTAGCTGTGCACGTCGCAATAGAAGATGCGGCCGAGACCGTGACGGTGATAGGCGTTCGCGATCACGATGCGGTCGATGTAGACGAACTGCGGGTAGTGCTCGGCGAACCAGCGATAGTTGGGGCTGGCGTAATTGCCGCCCTCACGCAACGCGATCAGGAAGCCGGCCAGGTGGCCGTCGATTTCGGCCACGCGGAAATACTCGGCGTGCTCGTAGAAATAGCGCAACTGGGTGGCGTCGAGGGCGAGGATGGAGCGACCGGCAGCGTTGTTGAGCGCCAGTACGGCATCCAGGTCGTGCTCGCGCACGTCGCGGATGGCAAGGGCCATTCGTTGCTCCGCAATGGTGGATTCGGGGACAAGGTCGACCAGCGGCCTCGCGCAATGGTTCATTATGACATGCGGCTGCGACCCTTACATCTCGCGATGGCACATGTAAAAGCTTCGTAAAGAGGCCGCCGACAATCCCGGGCAGGCATGACTTCTCGCGCATTGCACCACGCGGGGTGGCGTCTATGATGCAGGTATGTCATGGCCCTATTTCAATCACATCCGACTGCTGCGTCTTACCGGTCTGTTCACGTATCTGTGCGTCGGCGTGCCGTTACTGCAGGAAGGGTGGGGACTTGCCCACGTTTCAAGTTCATGGGCAGGTAGCCCGACCTTGCTCGGGTGGGGAGTCAGCTATGTCGCTTTCGGCATCACCTATCTGCTGTTGACAAACAATATCGGCATTTCTCGCCATCCGGCCAAAATTCTTGGGCTGCTGGTAATGACGATATCGGCGATTGCTGTGGGTTGGTACAGCAAGACGGGACTCTCGGCCCTGTTGCTGGCGGTGATTGCGGTAGTGCTGCCGTGGCTACTGTCCTTGCCGACGGCGTTGCTATGGATGCTTGCCCAGAACTTGCTGCTGGTTCCGGTGTTTTCGCTCTATCCCGGCTGGAGCCTGGCTGCGGCGCTGCTGCAAGTGTGTACCTATCTCGGTATCTCGGCGCTGACGTTCTTCACTTCCGCTATTGCCAGTCAGCAAACGGAGGAACGAAACACGCAGCGCCGGCTCAATTCCGAACTGCGCGCCACGCGTGCCTTGCTGGCCGAGTCCAGCCGCATCGCCGAGCGCATGCGCATCGCACGCGACCTGCACGATCTGATCGGTCATCACCTGACCGCGCTGAGCCTGAATTTGGAAGTGGCCAGCCACCTCACCAACGAAGCCGCCGGTGCGCACGTGCGCAAGGCGCAAAGTACGGCCAAGCTGTTGCTGGCCGACGTGCGCGAAGTGGTCAGCGAGTTGCGCCAGGACGATGCGATCGACCTGACCCAGGCGCTGCGCAGCCTGACCGAGGGCGTGCCTGGCTTGAACGTGCATGTAGTGATGCCACCGCGTTTCAGTGTGGAGGATCCGCGGCGGGCACAAGTGCTGCTGCGCTGCGCGCAGGAGATCATCACCAATACCGCCAAGCATGCCGGCGCGCGCAACCTGTGGCTCAATTTTGCCTATGCCGGCGAAAGCCTGCTGGGTCTGCATGCACGCGACGATGGCCGTGGCGCCGAGCAGGTCGAGCCGGGCAATGGCCTGTCCGGCATGCGCGAACGGCTGGCCGAGTTCGGCGGCAGCGTAACGCTGGATACTGGCATGATCCAGGGTTTTGCGCTGACTGTGCGGTTGCCGCTGGGCGAGCACGCGGCGCTGGCCCACGCGCCGTCACGGTTTGAACCGCCGGCGCTGAATGTGTCGTAATCTTGGTGGTTCGCGCCGGCGTGCAAGAATGCGCCATTGTCGGGAGCGGCTTGCGTTTGCCGGTTCCAGTGCCACTGTCTGAGTCACGTTTGTCCGAGGATTCGCGATGATTTCCGTTTGTCTCGTCGACGACCAGAATCTGGTGCGCCAGGGGGTTCGTTCGCTGCTCGATCTGTCCGAGGATATTCGCGTGGTGGCCGAATGCGCCGACGGCGCACAGGCCGTGCAGGACATTCCGCGGATCAAGCCCGACGTGGTGCTGCTGGATCTGCGCATGCCGAACATGAGCGGACTGGAAGTGTTGCAGGCGCTGGCCGCGCGCAACGAATTGCCGCCGACGATCATCCTCACCACCTTCGACGACGATCAGCTGGTGCTGCAGGGGCTCAAGGCCGGTGCACGGGGCTATCTGCTGAAGGATGTTTCGCTGGAACAATTGGTGGAAGCCGTGCGCACGGTCGCTGGTGGCGGCTCGCTGGTGGCGCCGATGGTCACCCAGCGCCTGATGGCCGGCGTGGCACGGATGCAGAACCATTTCACCAGCCTGGAGCAGCCCGATCCGCTGACCGAACGCGAAACCGAGATTCTGCGGCTGCTGTCCGGCGGCTACAGCAACAAGGAAATCGCCAATTCGCTGAAAGTCGCCGAGGGCACGGTGAAGAATCATGTTTCCAACATCCTGTCCAAGCTCGGCGTGCGTGATCGCACCCGTGCCGTGCTGAAGGCGCTGGAAATGGGCATCGTCTGAGCCTTCGTGGCCGCAAGCCAGCGTGCCGTCTTGGTCGCTGGACGCGTGTTGTCGCTCGCTATTTTGGCCTTCCGGACGCACCGATGCCGGCGGATAGCGTTCCAGCCCGCGAGCAAGTAACATCCGTAGCTTCGGTATTTGCCGACCCCCTGCCATGGCCCTTGGACGAACCCTCGGGCAGTCCCGTGCGGCGGCCGGGGCGACATCTTTTAGGTATGGCGTAAAGACGCTTCGGAGAACTCTGGAATGATGCGTGTCTTTGAATTTCTTGTTGCCCTGGTCATCGTTGTGGCGATCGGTGTCCTGGCGGCTGTGGTCATGCCCGGCAGCGGTCATGTGGAGCGCCAGCTGGTCATCGGCAAGGACATGCGCCAGGTCTACGACATGGTCGACAACTTCCATCGGCTGCCTGATTACGCGGTGCTGCGTTCGCTCGACAAGGGCGTGCAGTTCACCTTTTCCGGCAAGGCCTACGGCCCGGGTGCCGAGGTCAACTGGACCAGCACCGATGCCAAGCTGGGCAACGGAGGTATGACGATCGCCAGCGCTACGCCGGAATTCGACAAGATCGACAGCAACGTCAAGAAGGCCAGCGTTGTCTGGAACCTGGACAACAACTGGCGCGGTCTGGACAAGCATTTCACGCTTGATCTGGAGCGTCAGGGCAGCCGCGGGCAGCTGACCCAGGTGACCTGGTCGTATGACGTGGCTTATGGCTGGAACCTGATCAACCGGTTCGCCAACCTGTACATCCATGGCGATCCCGATTCGTTCATTCAGTTCAGCCTGAACAACCTGCAGAACGTGCTGGCCGGTGTACCGAACATCGACTACAGCCAGCTGATCCCGTCCATCGAACAGACTCAGCCGACCCCGGTGCTGCTGGTGTCCACCTCGATCGCGCGCAAGGATGGTCTGGACGGCCTGAACGACGCCGTCGCCAAGGCGCTCACCGAGATCCAGGCCGCGGCCAAAAAGCTTGGTGTGAATGTAACCGGCCCGCGGATCCTGATCACCACCAACTACGGCGACCAGACCTATACCTTCGATGTGGCGCTGCCGATCGATTCCAGTACGCTGACCGTCAATGGCCAGAGCGTGCAGTTGACCGCACCGACGCCGCCGTCGCTGGATGCTGCGGCGCCTGCCGAGGCCAGCACTGCCGCCGCTGCGGACAATGTTGCCGTGGGCAGCCGCGATCGCTTCGGCCGTGTCGCCGTGGACGGCAACGTGCGCGCTACGCTGGCGTTTGGTGGTGCCGCGCTCAAGGGTGTGTGGAATGGCACCTTCGCTGGTGTGCCGCAGACCCGCGACATGCTCAAGGCCTATGCCCAGACCCACGGTTACACCTTCGATGACGTGGTCAATCGCCCTTACGACATCCTTGCGACACCGGAAGTGAAGGATGCCGGCGGCAACATCACCACCTACGCCAAGTACAACGTCTTCCTGCCGATCACCAACGCGCCGGAAAAGACGCCCGAACAGGAAGCTGGCATCCAGCCGCCGTCGCTCGACGCCGCTGCACCGGCTGGTTCGGCCCCGGCGCCGGCCAGCAGCGCTGCACCGGCCAAGGCGGCCAGCGCCGGCAAATAAGCCGGTTGCAGGTGCTGCAGAGCAAGGCCCTTCCGTGACGGAAGGGCCTTTTCTTTTTCGGCAACCGGATCGCGATCGGGCCGGTTCGCCGGCGGCACCGAACTTTGCCGGTGTCTTGCGGTACATTGCAGAACCATCCGCGGCGCCGGTATCCGACCCGTCCAGCGGTTGACGCTACGCCCGCCACAGCCCACCGCCGGACATGATCGAAACCGACCAGCTCACTCGATGCTATGGCAACCTGACCGCGGTGGATGCACTGAGCATTCGCGTCGAACCCGGCCAGGTGCTCGGCTTGCTCGGCCCCAACGGCGCCGGCAAATCCACCGCGATGCGCATGATCGCCGGGTTTCTGGTGCCCACCTCGGGCACCGCGCGGGTCTGTGGCCATGACGTCAGCCGCGAACCGATGAAGGCGAAACGCGCCCTCGGCTACCTGCCCGAAGGTGCGCCGAGCTACGGCGAGATGACGGTGCGCGAGTTTTTGCAGTTCATCATCCGTATGCGCGGGTTCAAGTCGGACGCCGGCTATCGGCGTTTCGACGCGATAGTGCAGCAACTGCAGCTGGAGGAAGTGCTGGGGCTGTGCATCGATACCTTGTCGAAAGGCCTGCGCCGGCGTGTGGGGTTGGCCCAGGCGATCCTGCATGATCCGCCGGTGCTGATGCTGGACGAACCCACCGATGGCCTCGACCCGAACCAGAAGCACGCGGTGCGCCAGCTGATCGACGTGATGGCGCGCGAGCGCACGATTCTTATTTCGACACACCTGCTGGAAGAGGTGCACGCGCTGTGCAACCGGGTGGTGATCATCGCCCGCGGCAAGCTCCTGGCCGATGCCACTCCGGCCGAGCTGGAGGCGCGTTCGCGCTACCACGGCGCGGTGTCGTTCAGCGCGCCGGGCAGCGGCATGTCGCAGGAGATGCTGGGCCGGTTGCCGCAGGTGGCGGCGATCGAGGTCGATCCGCTGGACGGCCGCATTACGGTGTTTCCGAAACCGGGCGAGCGCATCCTGGAGCCGGTCGAGACGCTATTGCGCAAGCAGGGGCTGGAGGTGTCGGAGATCCAGCTCGAGCGTGGCCGACTGGACGAGGTGTTCCGCCAGATCACCACCGCTGACGTCAGCGTCGGAGGTCAGGCATGAGTCCGGTCAATGCGGTGGTACGGCGCGAATTGCGCAGCTACTTCGTGACGCCGGTGGCCTATGTGTTCCTGGTGATCTTCCTGGTGCTGGCCGGCATCCTCACGTTCTACGTCGGCGATTTCTACGAGCGGGGGCAGGCCGACCTGCAGCCGTTCTTCGTGATGCATCCGTGGCTGTACCTGATCCTGGTGCCGGCGATCACCATGCGCATGTGGGCGGAGGAGACCAAGGGCGGCACGCTGGAGCTGTTGCTGACGCTGCCGCTGACGCTGTGGCAGGCGATGCTCGGCAAGTTCTTCGCGGCCTGGCTGTTCATCGGGCTGGCGCTGGTGCTGACCTTCCCGATCTGGATCACGGTCAACTATCTGGGCTCGCCGGACAACGGCGTGATCCTGGCCAGTTATCTCGGCAGCTGGCTGATGGCCGGCAGCTTCATCGCGATCGGCGCCTGCCTATCGGCGCTGACCCGCAGCCAGGTAGTTGCGTTCATCCTCACCGCGCTAGTGTGCGTGCTGCTGATCCTGGTCGGGCAGCCGCAGGTATTGGATTTCTTCTCGGGCACATTGCCGCGCAGGCTGATCAACGCGGTGGCGCATCTGTCCATGCTGCGGCATTTCGAGGCGATCGCGCGCGGCGTGCTGGACATCCGCGACCTGTTGTACTTTTTGCTCAGCATGATCGGCTGGCTGATCGCCGGCGTGTTGCTGCTCGACATGAAACGGACGCGCTGAGCCATGCCCCGCCTGCGCCTGCACCCGCTGTTTACCACACCACTGCATCTCTCCCGGCGCGCCATGCTGTACGGCGCGCTGGTGCTGCTGGTGCTGGTGTTCGTGCCGCTGATCGTGGCCAGCAGTCGCTGGCTGCATGCATCGCGGATCGACCTCACCACCGATCAGTTGTATACGTTGACGCCGGGCACGCTGCACATCGTCGACGCGCTGCAGCGGCCATTGCGACTGACTCTGTATTTCTCCGATCACGCTACCCGTGACCTGCCGCAGTTGCGCAGCTATGAGCAGCGCGTGCGCGAGATGCTGCAGGAGATGGTCTCGCGCTCGCACGGCCGGGTGCGCCTGCAGATCATCGATCCGGTGCCGTACTCCGACGACGAAGCCAGCGCCGAAGGCAGCGGTCTGACCGCCGCCAACGGCGGCAGCAACGGCGAGCGGGTGTTTTTCGGACTCGCCGGCAGCGCGCTGTCGGGCATGGTCGACAGCGACAGCACGGACGATCGCGTGCCGGAGAAAACCCTGGCGATTCCGTTCTTCGATCCGGCGCGCGAGGCGTTTCTCGAATACGACATCGCCAAGCTGCTGTACGAATTGAACCAGGGCAGCAAGCCACCGATCGGCGTGATCAGTTCGCTGCAGGTCAATGGCAATCCGGCGCTCGGCGAGCAACCGTGGAAGGTGATGCAGCAGCTTGGCCAGCTGTTCGACGTGAAGCCGCTGGATCCGGCGAAGCTGCAGCACATCGACGACAACATGAAGGTACTGCTGCTGATCCAGCCCAAACAGCTGCCGCCTGATGCGCTGTACGCGCTCGACCAGTACGTGCTGCGCGGCGGCCACCTGGCGGTATTCGTCGATCCCGATGCGGAACTCGACAACGCGCCGTATACGCCTGACAGCACCACGTTTCCTGATCACGGGTCGGACCTGCCGCGATTGTTCGCGGCGTGGGGGGTGCGCTTCGACCCGCACAAGGTTGTGCTGGATCGCGGTCGCGCGCTGCAGATCGAGCTGGCCGGCAGCAGCCTCAACCATCCGGCGATGCTTGACCTCGGGCCACAGGAACTCAACCGCGACGATGTCGTCACTGCCAGCCTGCAACGGATCAATGTCTCCACCGTCGGCTACTTCGATCTGGCGGCGGATGCGCAGACGCGGCTGATCCCTCTGCTGCAGAGCAGTGCCGAAGCTGAAGTGGTATCGACCCAACGGGTACTCGATGCGAGCAACGATCCGACCACACTGCTGCAGGATTACAAACCGGACAACGCACAGTACGTGCTGGCGGCGCGCCTGCGCGGCACGTTCGACAGCGCGTTTCCCGACCGTGCCGGCGAGCGCGGCCATCTGGCGCATTCCGCGCCGAATGCTGAGGTGATCCTGGTAGCGGATACCGATCTGCTCAGCGACCGGCTGTGGGTGGAACCGCAGACACCCCTGGGCGAGACGATGATGCGGATCTTCGCCAACAACGGCGATTTCGTCACCAATCTGGTGGATAACCTCAGCGGCTCCTCGGCCTTGCTGTCGATCCATGGACGATCGACTTCGCAGCGGCCGTTCACGCGGGTGCAGGCGTTGCGCAACGTGGCCGATCAGAAATTCCTGCAGAAGGAGCAGGAACTGGAGCAGGAACTGGCCGATACACGTCGCCGACTGGACGAGCTGCAGCCGGCCAAGGGCAGTCACGACAGCACCGTCACGGCCGAGCAGCGTCACGAGATCGAGCAATTCCGCCAGCGTCAGTTGGCGATCAACAAGGAACTGCGCGACGTGCAGCACCAGCTCAACGCCGAGATCGACGCGCTTGGCTTGCGTGTGAAGTTCATCAATATCGTGCTGGTGCCGGCGCTGGTGGTGCTGATCGGTCTGCTGTACGGCTGGCGGCGCAACCGATACAGCCGCCAGCGGCGGTGAAAGCGGCGATCTGTCGCAACCTCGCAGTGCTGCCGCGGCAGATTCCGCGGGCGTGCGGCATTATGCTGGGCGGTCGCCGGCGCCTGCCGGTGCGGATGCAAGCGCTGGTGCAATGACCGTGATCGCAACGTTGCTGAAATGGATTGTGCCGTGGGAGTTTTCGTGGATATTCCTCGCGGGCTTCCTGCTGACCTGCGTACTGTATCTGCGCGGCAGCCGCCGGCTGTCGGTGAGCTTCAGCCGCAAGCTGGCGTTCTGGGCCGGCATGGCGATCATTTACCTGTCGCTGCACACCTATCTGGACTACTACGCCGAGCATGAGTTCTTCATGCACCGGATCCAGCAACTGCTGCTGCATCATCTGGCGCCGTTGCTGATCGTCACCGCGTTTCCGGGCACGGTACTGCGTGCTGGCATGCCGTTGGCGTGGCGCGTACACGTGTTGCTACCGCTGCGTCGCTCATGGCCGTGGCGCATCGTCAGCGGCGTGCTGCTGAATCCGATGGTGGCGACGCTGCTGTTCATCGCCTTCATCGTGATCTGGTTGATTCCTGATTTGCAGACGCTGGCGATGCTGGACTGGCGCGTCTACCGTTTCATGAACTGGAGCATGTTGATCAGTGGCTTCGCCTACTGGTCGCTGGTGCTCGATCACCGGCCGCACCCGCCGGGGCGGATGACGGCCGGGCTGCGCGTGTTGTCGCCCGCGGTCACCATGACGCCGCAGATCCTCGCCGGCGCCATCGTCACGTTTTCCAAGGCCGACCTTTATCCGATCTTCGAGATCTGCGGTCGCGCGTTCACCTTCAACGTGCTGACTGGTCAGCTGATCGGTGGCGTGATCATCTGGGTGCCATCGGCATTGCTGGAATCGATCGGCGGTCTGATGGCGTTGCGTCAGTGGCTGCGGTTGTCGCGCAACGGTCGGTTACCGCGCAGGCCGCTACGAAAATCCACGGCGCGCGCCTCCACCGCAGTCGTGCCGGACTGAGCTTCGCTGCGAATTAGCCACCGCTGGCGTGAGGCATTGCGCCATGATCCATTGACGGCATGGCATGGCCCTCACCGGCGTCCATGGCATTCGCCGGACGCGCTACGAAATCGGTGGCCAGCGTGCTGCCATCGGTGAATTTGAGCGTCAGCTTCACCACGTCGCCGGGCTTCACCGGTGTGTGTGCCTGCATCAGCATCAAATGAAAGCCGGCCGGTGCCAGCACCGCCTTGCCATGCGCCGGCACGGTCAGCGCATCGACCATGCTCATGCGGCTCATGCCGCCCGCGGTCGAACTCTGGTGCAGCATTACGTCGGCGTATACCGTGCTGCTGGCACCGCTCAGCGCGACCGGCTGGTCGCCATCGTTCTGCAGCGTGACGTAGGCGCCGGCCGGAAGGTTGCCGGGCAGCACACGGATCCATGCGTGGCTGGCGTGCACGTGTCCGGCAGCGCTGGCGTGCGCGCCGCCGGCCAGCAAGAGGCCGGCGAGCAGGAGCGGCAAGGTGGATGACTTCATGGGGTGGCTCCGGTGTCGAGCAGCAGATGCAGGTCGTGCACGAGATCGTCCTGCGTGGCGGATGGTGTGGCCAGTACGCGTGCCTTGCCGTCGCGGTCGAACACGTACATCGCCGAGCTATGGCTGACTTCGTAGCTACCGTCGGCCGAGCCGGGTTCGCGGGTGAACGCCGAGCGATAACGCTTGCTCAGCGCCTCGGTGGCGCTGGCGCTGCCGGTGAGGCCGACCGCGCGCGGGTCGAACGCGTTGACGTAGGCATGCATCACCGTTGGCGTGTCGCGCGCCGGATCGACACTGACGAATAGGATTCGTGCGCCATCGGCCAGCGGTCCGAGCCGCTGCATCACTACGTGCAGCTGGGCCAGGGTCAGCGGGCACACATCGGGGCAGTGGGTGTAACCGAAATACAGGATGAGCACCTTGCCGCGGTAGTCGGCGCCGGTCACCGCCTTGTCGTGGTCGTCGGTGAGCTTGAAATCGAGATCGGGCATGTGGCCGCTGATGTTGGTCAGCCGGAACGGCAGCGGCGCATCGCGGTGGCAACCGCCCAGCAGCAAGCCGGCGACCAGCAACAGGGCAGGGACAAAGGCGCGGCAGAGCTTCATGCGAGAATCCGTATCGTCATCCGCTCAAGCATACGACAGTGGTCGGGATGCACGGTCCAGCAAACAGGAAATTCCGTGATGATGCGACAACCTGTCAATGCACGAGCAGGCCTGTTGGTCGGCCTGGCCGGCGCCAGCGCGGTGCTGCTGGGCGCGTTTGGTGCACACGCCCTGCAAGGCGTGTTCGACGCGCAAAGCCGTGAGTTGTGGCACACCGCGGTGAACTATCACGTCTGGCATGCACTGGCGCTGGCTCTGGCGGTGGGACTCGGGCAGGGCCGCAGCAGGCGTCTCGCGCTCACGGGCTTTGCCCTCGGCATCGTGCTGTTCAGCGGCAGCCTGTATGCGTTGGCACTTGGCGCGCCGCGCTGGATCGGCATCATCACGCCATTCGGCGGGTTGGCCTTCATCGCGGGCTGGATCGCGCTGGGTTTGTCGCTGCGCCGCGGAAGCGATTAGTTCTTGCGCGCGTCACGGCGCTGTCATCCAGCGATGGGACGCTGTCGGCATGACCATGCAGACAGCTCTTCGTCGCAGCCCTCATTTGCCTGCACACACGCAGCGGTTCGGGCAGCTGGCAACGTGGCTGGCATTCGCTGTGCTCGCCGCGTGCACGCTGCACCTGTGCTGGCCGTCGGCAGCTGCCGGTGATGACACGGGCGAGGCGGCGACGGTATCCGCATCGTCCCTGGTGCACTGGAAAGACGCAAAACATGACTGGCTGCTGGTTGTAGACGACCAGGCCAATCAGCTGGTTGTCTACGACGCCGTCGATGGACGGCCGGTGCAACGGCTCAATGCCAAAGTGGTGGGTAATGTCGCAACGCTGGCGCAACGCGATGGACGCCTGTTTGTGATCGATGTTGACGGCACAAGAAAAGAACTGCAGCTGCCGCAGCTGCAGAGGGTTGCCGCCAACGTTCGTTGAGACATCACGTCACTGCTGGCTGCTCGATAACCCATGTGCTGATATCACGCAGCACCTTGGCATCCACATGGCCTGGTTTGTCGTAGTCGGCGGGTCCCGGCGGCGTGCCGGCAGGCATGAATAGATGAAATAGCCCGGGGTAGTCGTGCATCTGTACGCGTGGATTGTGGGCAAATGCGGCCTTCCAGTGCGCGTAATCGTCGTTCGGGGTGACCTGATAGTCGCTGTCGCCCTGCAGGATCAGCATGGGCGTATGCAGCATCTTCGCAACGGCTACCGGATCGTATGTGCGCAGACTCAACCAGTATTTCATGGGCGCACCTAGCAGGCTTCCGGCTGGGGGATGTGCAGGGTCGGCATGAGCGATTGTGTCGCGGGCAGTAACGATTGACGCCAGCTGCGTGTCCAGTTCCTGGGCTGAGATCCCCTTCAACCGACCGATGTAACGGCTCTGGCGCAGGATGGTATCTCTGCCGAAGTTCACGGGAGCTGCGAGCAGGATGACGCCGGCAAGCCGTGCCTGGCGTTGCGCAATACGTGGTGCCATCAGCCCACCGAGGCTGTGGCCGAGCACAAACAGCCTATGTTGATCGATCTGCGACTGTTGCCCAAGCAACTGAAGCGCCGTCACCGCATCGTCGGTGACTTCGTCATCGACCGTGATGGCCTTGCCCGCGATCTGCGCGCCATAGGTATGCGTGCGCTTGTCGTAGCGCAGCGAGGCGATGCCTGCGGCGGCCAGCGCTTGGGCGAGATCGCGAAAGGGTTTGTTGGGGCCGATCGTCTCATCGCGATCATTCGGACCTGATCCCGCCACCAGCAACACGGCGGGGAAGGGCGCCCTGCCTGAAGGAAGAGTCAACGTGCCTGGCAACGGGCCCAGCGGCGAAGCTATCTCCATCGAGTGCTCGTTAGCTGAAGTGGTATCCATTGCCGCCTGTGTAGCGCTGTCAGATGGCGCTTGTCCCGGTGCGAAGAACAACCCACTGACCTTGCCAGTGGCATCGCAGCTCACTCGCATCGACAGCCAGCCATTTGCGAAATGTAGCGGCGTTTCGGCCACGGTGGCTGTTCCGTTGGACTGCATCCGAGTTTCCGTAGCGTGATCGTAGGCGCCGAATTTTTGCGGCAGCATTTGCTCCCACGTCTGGCGCAGCTTGTCTGTATCCAAAACAGTCTGCATTCGCGCATCGAGGTGTGCGGTAATGGAGGCATAGTCGTGCTTCTGCAGCGCCTGAAGAATGTCATCCGAGTGCGTGCGGCAGATCTGTTGCTGCGCGGTATCGGCTTGGGCGACGGTAGCGCCCAGTGCGATGGCTACGCTGAAGAGAGTGCGGCTGAGCATATCGATCCTCACTTTTGCATGGTCATTCGGGTTCGTCATCGACGACAGCGGTGGACTTGCCTGGCTTCAGCCGACCCGCCTTGCGCAGCGCTTCACGCAGCACGTATTCGATCTGTGCATTGACGCTGCGCAACTCATCGTCCGACCAGCGCTGCATCGCGTCCAGCACGGCAGCGCTGATGCGCAGCGGATAGGCTTTTTTCTCGGCGGCCATGCGACTTCAGTGTTGCCGGCGGCGGCCGGCGCTGGCTACGGCAACGAGGGCGATGATGATGAGTACGGCAGTCATGGTGTTCTCCTCAGCCGCTGTACAAGGTGCCGGTATTCACCACCGGCTGGGTGCCGCGCTCGCCGCACAGCACCACCAGCAGATTGCTGACCATCGCGGCCTTGCGCTCTTCATCGAGCTGTACCACGCCACGCTTGCTGAGTTGGTCGAGCGCCATCTCGACCATGCTCACCGCGCCTTCGACGATCTTCGTGCGTGCGGCGATGATCGCGCCGGCCTGCTGCCGCTGTAGCATCGCCTGGGCGATTTCCTGGGCGTAGGCGAGATGGCTGATGCGCGCCTCGACCACTTGCACGCCGGCCTTGCCGAGGCGCGTCTGAATCTCGTCGCGCAGATGCGTGTTGATCACGTCGCCGTGGCTGCGCAGCGACGGTATGCCGTCGTCGTGCGAGTCGTACGGATAGCTCTGCGCCATCTGCCGCAGTGCCGACTCGCTCTGGATGTGCACGTAGTTCTCGTAGTCGTCCACGCAGAACACCGCCTCGGCGGTATCCACCACTTGCCACACCACCACCGCGGCGATCTCGATCGGATTGCCGTCGCTGTCGTTGACCTTCAGCTTGCTGCTCTCGAAGTTGCGCACGCGCAGCGACAGGCGCTGCCTGCTGTAGAACGGGTTGGTCCAGCGCAGGCCAGCATCACGCACGGTACCGGCGTACTTGCCGAACAGCTGCAGCACCTGGCCTTCATTCGGTGCGACCTGAAAGAAACCCTTCAGCAGGAGCGCTTCGAGCACCACCAGGGCGACACCGGCAAACAGATGCAGTGCCGGTTGTGCCGGATCGCCGGAAAGAAGTAGTGCTGCACCGAAGCCAGCCAGCACGATGCAGAATCCGATGAAAGGGATGCCTGCGACGGAAAAGCCATTGCGTTCGTTCATGGTGTTGTCTCCTTGAGATACGCAAAGTAGATATCAAAAAGATATCAAATGCAAGTGCCGACCAAAACTGCCCCTGCGTGGCGAGGCTGTTGTGGCCTGATCGGCACCCGCGCCGCATACAATGCCGCTTTGCCTGCCCCGGAGAACCTGATGAAGCCATTCGGCACCCCCCATTCCGATCATGCGTTGCGCGTCCTGTTGCTCGGCGCCGGCGAGCTGGGCAAGGAGGTGGCGATCGAGCTGCAGCGCTATGCGGTGGAGGTGATTGCAGCGGATCGCTATGCCAACGCGCCGGCGATGCAGATTGCCCATCGCAGCCATGTGATCGACATGCTCGATGGCAAGGCACTGCGAGCAGTGATCGAACTGGAGAAACCCGATCTGGTGGTGCCGGAGATCGAGGCGATCCACACGCCAACGTTGATCGAGCTGGAAAAGGAAGGGCAGCGGGTGATCCCGACCGCCCGTGCGGTGTGGCTGACGATGGATCGCGAAGGCATCCGCAAGCTGGCCGCGGAAGAACTGAAACTGCCGACCTCGCCGTACCGTTTCTGCGATAGCGAAACACAGTACCGCGAAGCGGCGGCTGCGATCGGCTACCCATTCGTCATCAAGCCGGTGATGAGTTCGTCGGGCAAGGGCCAGAGCGTGGTGCGCAATGCTGACGGATTGCAGCACGCATGGGACTACGCGCAGTCTGGCGGGCGCGCGGGGAAGGGGCGGGTGATCGTCGAGGGCTTCGTCGATTTCGATTACGAGATCACCATGCTGACCGTGCGGCACACCGATGGCGTGAGCTTCTGCGCACCGATCGGCCACCGTCAGGAAGATGGCGACTACCGCGAATCGTGGCAGCCGCAGCCGATGAGCGATGCCGCGCTGGCCGAAGCGCAGCGCCAGGCCGCAGCGGTCACCGGCGCGCTAGGTGGCTGGGGCGTGTTCGGCGTGGAATTTTTTGTCAAGGGCGACGCGGTGATCTTTTCCGAGGTCAGCCCGCGTCCGCACGACACCGGGCTGGTCACGCTGATCTCGCAGGAACTCTCCGAATTCGCGCTGCACGCGCGGGCGATCCTGGGCCTGCCGATTCCGGTGATCCATCAGTACGGGCCGTCCGCTTCGTGTGCGGTGCTGGTCGAGGGTGATGGCGCCGGGCCGCGTTACCACGGCGTGGCTATGGCGCTGGCCGAATCGGATACGCAGCTGCGCATCTTCGGCAAGCCCGAAGTGAAGGGGCGTCGGCGCATGGCGGTGACGCTGGCGCGCGCCGATACGCTGGAGGCGGCGGTAGGCAAGGCGGTGCGGGCGGCAGGGCATCTGCGCATCGAATTGTGAGTGTGGGCGATGCGCTAGGCTTGATGGACACGACAGCTGATTGAGAGGAAGGCAGGCATGGAAACAACCGGATTTGCGCACTGGCTGGTAGTCGTGGTGGAACTCTGCACGGCGTTCGCCCTGTTGTTGCTGGCATTGGCGGTGGTGGTGCTGATGGTGACCTGGGTGGTTGACCGCAACCAGACCGGCAACGCGGTGCTGCGCAACTTTCCGGTGATCGGTCATTTCCGCTACTGGTTCCTGCACCTGGGCGAGTTCTTTCGCCAATACCTCTATTCCAGTGATCGCGAGGAGATGCCGTTCAATCGCGCGCAGCGCACCTGGGTGTATCGCGCCGCGAAGGATGTCGACAACACCAACGCGTTCGGTTCCAGCCGTGACCTTCGCGCCGAAGGTGTGCCGTTCTTCGTCAATGCGCCGTTTCCAGATCTCGGTGTGGATCACGTCAAGCCGGTACCGGTGACGATCGGCCCGTACGCGCGCGAGCCGTACAGTCACGCCGCGTTCTTCAACATCTCGGCGATGAGTTTCGGCGCACTCTCGGCGCCGGCGGTGCGTGCGTTGTCGCGCGGCGCGGCCAAGGCCGGCATCTGGATGGACACCGGTGAAGGCGGTTTGGCGCCGTATCACCTCGAAGGTGGCTGCGACATCATCTTCGAGATCGGCACCGCCAAGTACGGCGTACGCACGCCCGACGGCAAGCTCGACGACAACAAGCTGCTGGCGATCTGCGCGCACCCGCAGGTGAAGATGGTCAGCATCAAGCTGGGGCAGGGCGCCAAACCGGGCATGGGTGGCCTGTTGCCGGGCGCCAAGGTGACCGCCGAGATCGCTGCGATCCGTGGCATCCCGGTTGGTGAGGATTCGCAAAGCCCGAACCGTCACCTCGACATCGGCAACGTCTCGCAGCTGATGGACAGCATCAGCCACATCCGCGAGCTCACCGGCAAGCCGGTCGGCTTCAAAGCGGTACTCGGCGGGGTGGAATGGATCGGCGAGCTGTGCGATGAAGTGCACAAGCGCGGCATCCAGAGCGCACCGGATTTCATCATCGTCGACGGCTCCGAAGGCGGCACCGGCGCAGCACCGCAGACACTGATGGAAGGCGTCGGCCTGCCGCTGCACGAGGCATTGCCGGCACTGCTCGACATGCTGATCGTCAAGGGCCTGCGCGAACGCATCAAGGTGGTCTGCTCGGGCAAGTGCATCACCGCCTACGACGTGGCGTGGGCGTTGTCGATCGGCGCGGACTTCGTCAACTCCGCGCGCGGCTTCATGCTGGCGCTGGGTTGTATCCAGTCACTGCAGTGCAACCGCAACACCTGCCCCACCGGTATCACGACGCAGAACCCGAAACTGCAGCGCGGCCTGGTGGTGATGGACAAGAGCGAGCGCGTATTCCACTACGCAAAGAACGTGATGAAGGAAGTCGGCATCATCGCGCACAGCTGTGGCGTCAGCGAACCGCGCGAGCTCAATCGCGGGCATTGCCGCGTGGTGGGCGATGACGGCTTGTCGATACCGCTGGAGAAGTTGTTTCCGTACCCGCAGGAGCAGCAGTCGACCGGAGCTCGATGACAGCCGCCGGCTGTCATGCCTTCGGCATGTATTGCCAGCCCTCGGCCGTACGTATCTGCAGCGGCCTGAAGCGCCGCTTGTAATCCATCTTCGGATGGCCATCGATCCAGAAGCCCAAGTACAGCCACGGCATGCCGCGGTGGCGGGCCAGCGCCACCTGCTGCAGGATCGCGTAGGTGCCGAGGCCGCGCGCGGTTTCGTCGGGGTCGAAAAACGTATAGACGGCTGAAATACCGTTGAGGCAGACGTCGGTGACTGCGACGGCGAGCAGGCGTTCGCCCAGACGCAGTTCCATGAACAGGGTGGGGCTCCACGGCGCGGTGAGGAAACGGCGGAAGTCGCTGGCCTCCGCATCGTCCATACCGCCGCCGGCATGGCGGCTTTGCAGGTAGCGTTCGTACAGCGCGTGGCGTTCGCGGTTGTAGCCGGGGATCGATTCGCTGACGACGAGGTCGGTGTTGCGTTTCAGGCAGCGTCGCTGGGCACGATCCGGTTCGAAGTTCGCCACGTCGATGCGGCACGGCGTGCAGGCGCGGCATTGCGGACAATGCGGGAAATACAGGTGGCCACCGGCACGGCGAAAGCCGCGCTCCAGCGCCGGGCCGTACAGCTGGTCAAGTTGCGGCGCGGCCGGATCCAGCACCAGATTCTGCGCGATGCGCTCGGCGTAGTAGCCGCACGCATGGGGCAGGGTCTGGAACAGGCGGACGGGGTCGGTGCGGCGCATGGCCCGATTCTATGCCTGCATCAAGGCATCGCACCATCGGGAAGAGTCAGAGCACGTGCAGGTAGCGCAGCACCACCATCGCAAACGCGGCCAGCACGAGCAGCAGCACGATGCGCCGCGCGCGGGCCACTGTGTGCTCGCGCTGCGCGGTCGGCGAGGGATTGCGTGCGGCGGCCAGCTCGTCGCCGTGGCGGATCACCGGCTCGATCCCGATTTCGCGCAACAGGGCGCGGGCCTTGGTGTAGTCGTCGGCGCGGGTGATCCATACCTGCGCCCAGCTGTCGCGATTGTCGTTCCGCTGCGAGTAGCTGAAGCGCTGCCAGGTCGGGCGGTTGTAGTTGGACCGATTGACGATGGTGGCCTCGATGCCGTGCTCGGCCATCAGGGCGACCACAGCATCGATGTTTTCCTGGCGGGGTGAGGTATAGATCTGGCGCATGTGCGCAGTTTACGCGACTGGCTCAATCGCCGCGCACGCGAATCAGGCCTTCCTGCGCGGTGGAGGCGACTAGCCGGCCGTCGCGGCTGAAGATCTGTCCGCGTGCCAGGCCGCGGCCACCTTGCGCAGTGGGACTGTCGAACGAATACAGCAGCCATTCGTCGACGCGGAACGGGCGATGGAACCACAGCGCGTGATCGAGGCTGGCCATCTGCACGTTATGGGTGAGATAGGAGATGCCGTGCGGCAGGGTGGCGGTGCCGATCAGGTGGAAGTCCGAGGCATATGCCAGCAGCGCACGGTGCAGGATCGCCGAGTCGCTGATCGGCGAGGTCAGCTTGAACCAGATGTGCTGGATCGGCGGCCGCTTGGCCGGGTGGCGTTCATCGCGTGGCCACACCTGGCGAAACTCGAATGGGCCGTCGATGCCGAGCCAGCGCTGCAGTTTCACCGGCAGCCGTGACAGCTCATCTGGCGGCAGTGGGTGCAAGGGTTCCACATCCTCCGGTGCGGGCACTTCGGGCATCGAGGTCTGATGTTCGACGCCGGGCTCGGGCACCTGGAACGAGATCGATCCGTTCAGGATCGGCTGGCCGTGCTGGATCGCCACCACGCGCCGCGACGAGAATGTGCCGCCGTCGCGCGTGCGCTCCACGCTATACACGATCGGCGCCTCGATGTCGCCGGCGCGCAGGAAGTAGGCATGCAGCGAATGTGCCTCACGCAGCGGGTCCACCGTTTCCTGCGCCGCCGCCAGCGCCTGTCCCAGCACCTGGCCGCCGAACACGAAGCGGGTGCCGATGTCGCGGCTCTGGCCGCGGAACAGGTTGTCCTCCAGCCGTTCGAGCTGCAGTAGCTCGACCAGTTCGGTGACGTGGTTGGGGGACATGGAGGCAACTCGTGGTGGCGGCGAAGGCGCGATTATAGAGGCTGCCGGCCCGGATCCAGGCCGCGTGGCTAGGGTGTGCCGATCCGTGTCAGGTCGCTGCCTTCCAGCACCACGGCCCACGGAAACAGCGGGCCGGGATCGAGCTTGCGGTGGATTTCCTTGGCAGGATCGTCGCTGGCCGGCATGAGTGCGGTATCCAGATCCTCGTGGCCGGCAATCTGCCGCAGGTTCGGAAAATCATGGCGTAGCTGGGCCAGCAGGGCGCGCAGCGCACCGATCTGTGCAGCGGTGTACGGCTCGGTCATCAGCTGGTGATGCGAATCCCACCAGTGCGGGTAGCGGCCGAGATTCACCAGCTCGATGCCGATCGAATTCGGGTTGTGGCCACGCACGTGGTTTGCCACGCGGGTGCCGGGCACGTAGCGATAAATCGCGCCATCGCGGTCGATGTAATAGTGGCCGCTGTTGCCGGTACCGCTGGCGTGCAGCACTTTCTCGCCGTATTCGCGGGCGGTGGCCAGGTCCGGCAGCTCGGTGCAGTGGATCACTACCAGCTCGACAGCGCTGGCTGGGCGCTCGGGCAGGTGGGTAACGTAAGGCAGCGGCTGGTCATGGATGGTCAGTGGCATCGGCCAAGTCTCGCACGCGGCAAGGCCGGGCGGAAACGCCGCCTGTTACCATGCACGCCTTGCTTTTCGAAGTTTTCATGGAGACCGCCATGCGCGGCCAGATCATTCTTTCGCACGGTTCGGACTCCAGTCCCGACGCCACCAAGGTCAGCGCGCTGGCCGCCTTGGCCGAATCGCTGGGCTGGCGTACGCAGCGGCCGGACTACAGCACCGACGATGCACGCGGCCACGCCGAGTCGGTGGCGCCGCGGATCGCCCGCCTGCGCGCCACTATCGAGGCGCTGGATACGCCGCCGCTGCTGGTGGGTTCCAGCATGGGCGCGTTCGTGTCCGGGCTGGTCTCGCTGGATGTGCCGGTAGCTGGGCTGTTGCTGCTGGCCACGCCGAGCAGGATTCCTGGCTACGCGCGCACATTCGACCTGCGCCGTGATGTGCCGACGCTGCTGATCCACGGCTGGCGCGACGAAGTGTGCCCGCTGGCCGGCGTGCACGCATTCGCCGCCCAGCGCTGCCTGCCGTTGCTGGTGCTGGATGACGATCATAGGCTGGGTGCCAGCATGGACGTGATCGCCGCACAGTTCCGACAGATGCTCGATCAACCGGCGGCCAGCGCATGAGCCACTACTTCGCCACCTGCCCGAAGGGGCTGGAATACCTGCTGCGTGACGAGTTGATTGCGATCGGCGCCAGCGATGTGCGCGAGGCGCTGGCCGGCGCGCATTTTTCCGGCACGCTGGAGACCGCGTATCGCGCCTGTCTGTGGTCGCGCTTGGCCAGCCGCATCCTGCTGCCCCTGGCCGAGTTCGACGCGGCTGACGATGATGCGCTGTATCGCGGCGTGCAAGAGATCGACTGGAGCGAACATCTGGCCGCCCACGCCACCTTCGCGGTGGATGCCGGCACCGCAATGAGCAAGCTCACCCACAGTCAGTTCATCGGCCTGCGCACCAAGGACGCGGTGGTCGACCAGTTCCGCCAGCGCGACGGTTCGCGGCCCGGCATCGACACCGATGAACCGGACATCCGCATCAACCTGCGTCTGCGCCGCGACCGTGCCACGCTGTCGCTGGATCTGGCCGGTTCGCCACTGCATCGGCGCGGTTGGCGCGAAGTGCAGGGCGAGGCTCCGCTGAAGGAGAACCTCGCCGCCGCGATGTTGCTGCGCGCGCGCTGGCCGGAGGTATATGCCGCCGGTGGCGCGCTGCTCGATCCGATGTGTGGCTCGGGCACGCTGCTGATCGAAGGCGCGTTGATGGCTGCCGATGTGGCACCCGGTCTGCGCCGCGAGTATTTTGGTTTCCTCGGCTGGCAGCAACACGACATCGCGCTGTGGCGCGGCCTGCTGGACGAAGCTAAGCAGCGCGCCGAAACCGGCCTGCGCAGCTTGCGCAGCGTGTTCTTCGGCAGCGACGCCGATCCGCGCATGGTGCAGACGGCCAAACGCAATGCGCAGGAAGCCGGTGTGGCCGGCTTCTTCACGCTGGACAAGCAGGACGTGACGCATGCCGCGCCGCCGCCCGGTATCGACTACGGCCTGGTCATCACCAATCCGCCGTACGGCGAGCGCCTGGGCGAACGCGCCGAGATGCCGAAGCTGTATCGCACGCTGGGCGACGCACTGCGTGCGCGCTTCACCGGCTGGCGCGCCGCCGTGCTGGCTGGCGACGTGGAGCTGGGTCGGGCGATGCAACTGCATGCGGACAAGCGTTACGCGCTGTACAACGGTGCGCTGGAAACCGTGCTGCTGACGTTCGATCTGAGCAAGCGCGACGAAGCGCCGCGCGAACCGAAGCCGCTGTCGGCCGGCGCGCAGATGCTGAAGAACAGACTGGAGAAAAACCTCAAGCACTTGCGCAAGCGGCTGACCCGCGAAGGCATCCATTGCTGGCGTGCCTACGATCAGGATCTCCCCGAGTATGCCGCTGCAATCGACGTTTACGGCGACACCGGCGGCGACGATCACCTGCACATCCAGGAATACCGCGCACCGGCCGATGTGCCTGCCGACGTTGCCCGCCTGCGCCTGCGCGAGATCGCCCGCGTCGCCGGTGAAGTGCTGGGCGTGCCGCGCGAACGCATCGCGATCAAGACGCGCGAACGCGGCAAGGGTGGCTCCAAGTATGGCCAGCTCGATCAGCGCAATGAATTCATCGAAGTGGACGAGGGCGGCCTGAAATTTCTGGTCAACCTCACCGACTATCTCGATACCGGCCTGTTCCTCGACCATCGCCTGGTGCGCGCGAAAGTGCGCGAGCTGGCGGACGGAAAGTGCTTCCTCAATCTGTTCGCCTACACCGCTACCGCAAGCGTGCACGCGGCGGCCGGTGGCGCGCTGGAAACCACCAGCGTGGATCTCTCGGCCACCTATCTGGAATGGGCGTCGCGCAATCTCGCGTTGAACGGCTTCAGCGGTTCAAGCCATCGGCTGATGCAGTTCGATGCACTGGAATTCCTGCAGCGCGACCGTGGGCATTACGGGCTGATCTTTGTCGATCCGCCGACGTTCTCCAACTCCAAGCGCGCCGACGATTTCGACGTGCAGCGCGACCACGTGAAACTGCTCGATGCCTGCAACGAACGGCTGACCCGTGACGGCGTGATCGTATTTTCCAACAACTTCCGCCGCTTCAAGCTGGACCGCGCCGAGCTGGAGCAGCGTTTCGAGATCGAGGACTGGACGGTGCCCAGCATCCCGTTCGACTTCGCCCGCCGTGCCGATATCCATGGTTGCTGGCTGCTGCGGCGGCGCAAAGCTGAAGCGGAAATCAATCCCTGGGATACCGCGCGCATCAAGAGGTGAACTCTTCAGACAGCATTAAGCGGATCGGGCCGAGCATAGGTTCCGCATCAACGGAGAAGGTGTCATGACCAAACGTTTCAGTAGTGCAGGCAAGCTGGCAGCCATCAGTCTGGCCGTCGCAGCGGCGGTAGCGATGCCGTTGAGCGCGTCCGCGCACGGCTGGGGCCATGGCGGTGGTGGGCATGGCTGGGATCGCGGTGGTGGCTGGGATCGTGGCGGTTACTACCGACATGGTGGTGGCTACTGGAGCGGTGGCCGCTGGATTGCTGGTGCGATCGTCACGGGTGCAGTGGCTGGCCTCGTCAGCGATGCGCTGCGGCCGGCGCCGGTCTACTACGAGCAGCCGCAGGTGATCTATCGCGAGCCGAGGGTTGTCTACGAAGATGAACCGATAATCACGCATCGCGTGGTCACCCGCACGGTGGTGTACGACAACGGCTATCCCACGCGCTACGTGCGTGATGACGGCGACGACTGATAGAACATAGCCGCAGCAGCGCAGGTATCACTTCAAGACAAAGAGCCCGGCTATGCCGGGCTCTTTGCTGTTGCAGGGTGTCCTGTTCAGTGGGCCGGCATGCGCGTCGGCTGTTCTGCACCACTGCCGTGGCGCTTGGCGTGGGCACTCAAGTCATCGAAGCGCGCCTTGTCGATCTTGCTGATCGACTCGATCGCGCAGGGCGGCTGATTGCGTGAACGCACGGTCTCGCCCACCTCGCCGCAGATGCGGCCTTGGTTGACGACGGCGTTGGATCGGTTGGGCCGGAACATCAGGCCGGGAGGCGACATGCCAAGTCGCGGGCACTCATTCTGCAATTTCACCAGATAACGCTTCGGGCCCGTACGTACGATGGCGGTGCGCGCATCGACGATATGCCACTCGTTGATCTGGGTCGTGTCGATGCAGTCGGAAGTATGCAGTGGCGTACGTGCCGACGGCGTCTCGGCGGCTTGCACGGCACCGGCACCGACGGTGAGAGCAAGCAGCAGGGTGGGGATGAGCGTTTTCATGGGCGTTACCTCGTCTGTTCGGGTAATACGCGTGCCGTGATCCAGTCACGGGGACTGCATGCCAACCAGTATTTGCATCGGCATGGGGGGAGGTGTCGCTGCAAAGTATCTGCCATCTACATATCACAAGAAGTGAACGGTTGGCACGGCATGCTGGCGGCCATGATTTTGACAAATCCACGCCGCAAGACGCTCTGCACGACGGCCACCTTGCTGGTCCTGCCAGGGAGTAGGCGATGACGACGTGGCAATCGTCTGCGCCGGCACATATCGGTGCACGGTTCCGACAGGTGCGGCAGCGGACGCTGGAGTTATGCGCCGGCCTGAGCGCCGAGGATATGCAGCTGCAGTCGATGCCTGACGCCAGCCCCGGCAAATGGCATCTGGCGCATACCAGCTGGTTCTTCGAACAGTTCGTGCTGGGCCGCGACCCGGCGTACCGGCCGCGCGATCCGGCGTGGCATTACCTGTTCAATTCCTACTACCAGTCGGTCGGGTCGATGCATGCGCGGCCACAGCGCGGCCTGCTGTCACGGCCGTCGTTGGACGAAGTGCGTGGCTATCGGCGTTACATCGACGACGCGGTGAACGAACTGCTCAACCGCGATGACGATGCAGAGCTGGCCGCGCTGATTGAGCTGGGTCTGCAGCATGAGCAGCAACATCAGGAACTGCTGCTGACCGACATCAAGCATGCGTTCTGGTGCAATCCACTGCAGCCGGCGTACCGCACACCGGTCGCTGTTTCGTCTGTGGCGAAAACGGTGCCGCTGCGCTTTGTCGATGGCCGCGAAGGCATCGTCGAGATCGGTCATCGCGGCGAAGGGTTTGCGTTCGACAACGAAACCCCGCGCCATCGCAGCCTGCTGCAACCGCATGCGCTGGCCAATCGACTGGTGACCAATGCCGAGTATCTGGCATTCGTGCGCGAGGGCGGCTATCGCGAACCCGGTTTGTGGCTTTCCGACGGCTGGGCGACGCTGCAGCGCGAAGGCTGGCAGCATCCGCTGTACTGGCAGGCGGATCTGGCCAGCGAGTTCACTCTCGCCGGCGTGCGTGCGCTCGATCCGCACGAGCCCGTATGTCATCTAAGCTATTACGAGGCCGAGGCGTTCGCGCGCTGGGCCGGTGCGCGGTTGCCGACCGAGGCCGAATGGGAATCGGCGGCGCAAAGCGTCGGTATCGGCGGCAATCTGCAGGACACGCAGCGCTTCCAGCCACGCGCGGCAACCGCTGCCGGTGGCCTGTTGCAACTATATGGCGATGTGTGGGAATGGACGGCCTCGCCCTACATCAATTATCCGGGCTTTCGCCCGCTGCCCGGTTCGCTGGGCGAATACAACGGCAAATTCATGTGCGGCCAGTGGGTGTTGCGCGGTGGTTCCTGCGTTACTCCGCGCGATCACATTCGTGCCAGCTACCGCAATTTCTTTCCACCCCATGCCCGCTGGCAGTTTGCCGGGCTACGACTGGGACAGGACCGATGAGCAGTGTGCAACCCTGTGGCGTCAGCGACGACGATCGTCGCCCGCCGGCAAACGATCTGCTGGAAATCGCCCAGCGTGGGCTCGCGCTCAAGCCCAAGCGGCTGCCATCGTGGCTGTTCTACGACGAGCGCGGCTCGGCTCTATTCGAGCAGATCTGCGAACAGCCAGAGTATTACCTCACCCGCTGCGAAATCGAGCTGATGACCGAACACGCCGGCAGCATCGCCGATGCTTTGGGCGGCGACGTGCGGCTGGTCGAATACGGCAGCGGCAACGCGCAGAAGACCGGCATGCTGTTGCAGCATCTGCATGCGCCAGTGAGTTATGTGCCGGTCGAGATTTCGCCTGAGCCGCTACGACAGAGTGTCCAGCGGCTGGCCATGGAATTTCCGCAACTGCCGCTGCAGCCGTTATGCGGCGACTTCAGCAAGCCGTTGCGGTTGCCGATACCGCCACGTGCACCGCGACGCACGGTGGTGTATTTCCCCGGTTCCACCATCGGCAATTTCGAGAATCGCGAAGCGGCCATGCTGCTGCGCAAGATGCGCAACGAGATGGGTGATGCCGGCGGCATCCTGATCGGGGTGGATCTGAAGAAAGATCCCGCACTGATCGAGGCGGCCTACAACGATCGCGCCGGTGTCACCGTGGCATTCACGCTCAACATGCTGACTCGACTGAACCGCGAGATCGGCAGCAACTTCGAGCTGTCGGCGTTCGCGCATCGGGCGCACTACAACCCGATGGCCGGACGCATCGAGACACATATCGTCAGTCGTCGCGAGCAGCAGGTGAAGGTCGGGCGCGTGAACGTGACGTTCCGCGAAGACGAGGCCATGCATGTCGAATACAGCTGCAAGTATTCGCTGGCTGACTTTGCCGGCCTGGCTGCACGGGCCGGGCTGGCCGTGCAGCAGGTATGGACCGATCCGGAACAGATGTTCAGTCTGCAATATCTGGTACGTGCCAGCACGCTGGCGCGCTGAAACCCTGAGTGCTGACGGCAGATCGAGGCGTGTAACGCACACCCCGATCTGCGCGATTCTTCAGAACGTCTTACTTCACGCCGTACAGCGCGTGCACGTCGCGGGTCAGCGCCGCCTGACTGTCGGCGCGCGAATAGAACATGTGGCCGCCAGGATATTCCTTCACCTGCACGCGGGTCGGGTCACCCATCGCCGGGATCTGGTCGACGATCAGCACCGAGGCCATGAACGGGCAGGACAGGTCGTCCCAGCCGTGCGCGATCAGCACGCGCAAGCCTGGATCATTCGCGACCGCTTCGCGCAGTTGCGACACCGAGCCCTTGTTCGCGTCGTCGTCTTCATGCCACAGCTTGTTCACCTCGTAGCTGAGCGCGTTGTAGCGGCCGTCGACTTTCCAGCCGACCGTCTGCGTGACGAAATTGACCATCGCGCTGGTAGTCGGTGCGATGATGCCGTTGAGGATCGGATCGCCGGTACGCTGGTGCGGCGCGTACGGGAACGGATCCCATGCGGTGACGTTGGAGTCGTAGCGGCTACCCAGCTTGCCTTCGGCGCGATACACCTCGCGTAGGTAGGCCTGGGTTTCCAGCCGGCCACCGGAGCGCTTTACGAACAGCGGATCGAGCCCGGTCAGCGCGGCCACCTTGTTCACGACGCGATCGGTCGCCTGCGGATCGGAGCGGCCCTTCATCAGGTCGCTGGCGTATTCGTTGCGGGTGTAGTCGATGATCGGCGCCATCGTCTCGCTAGTGAGTTTGTGTTCGCGCTCCAGATGCGCGGCAGCGATCGAGGGCAGTGTGAGCATCCACGGCAGCGGCGACACGTCTTCATCATCCGACGCGGCCGGGTCGAGGTACGGCGACAGCAGCACTACGCCATTCATGGCCACGCCGAGCTGGGTCTGCAGGTAGTCGGTGATGCGCGGACCACGGAAGCCGCCGTAGCTCTCGCCGACCAGATACTTGCGCGAGGTCATGCGGCCGTTCTTGACCAGCCAGTCGTAGACGATGCGCGACAGATATTTGATGTCGGTATCGGTGCTATAGAACTGCTTAGTCGCTTCCTTGTCGTCCACCAGCGCACGGCTGTAGCCGGTGCCGACCGGATCGATGAACACAAGGTCGGTGAAGCCCAGCCAGGTGCCGGGGTTGTCGTGCAGCGTTGCCGGTGCCGATGGCGTGTCGCCCTCGACGCCGAAATTCACCTTCTTCGGTCCGATCGCGCCGAGGTTCAGATACACCGACGAAGCACCGGGGCCGCCGTTGAGCGCGAACGTTACCGGTCGATCTTTGCCGGGCATCGTGTAGGCGGTGAACACCACTTCACCGGTGATCTCGCCCTTCTCGTCGCGTACCGGCAGTGAGCCGACGGTGACGGTGTACTTGAGCGCCTTACCATCCACCGTGGTGGATTGTGATACCCGCGCATCGGCCGGGAACGGCGGCAGATGAAAACCGTTGCTGTCGGCCGCATCCGGCGTCGCCGCCGGCTTGTGGGTGTCGGCCGCGAAGGTCGAAGTGGTGTTGAACCCGGCCAGCAGGAGGGCCGCCAGCAGGACAGGTTGCAGGGACTTGCGCACGGATCACTTCCTCGCGGGCGAAAACGCCAAGCCTAACCGGCTGCGTGGCGGCGGGAGTGTGCATAAAGGCATGGGTGGCACTGGCTATACCAGCCGAGTCGGTTCAGGCCCGCGCCAGCGCGCCCTCGACGAACTGCTGCAGCTGCGCTGCGTTCAATGCACCGGATTGCCGTGCGATCTCGCGGCCCTGTTTGAACATGATCAGCGTGGGAATGCTGCGGATATGGAAACGCTGGGCCAGTTGCGGCTGCGCTTCGGTGTCCAGCTTGGCCAGCCGCAGGCGCGGCTCGAACTTGCCGGCGGCCTGCACGAACACTGGCGCAAAGCCGACGCACGGTCCGCACCATGGTGCCCAGAAATCCACCAGCACCGGCAGGTCGCCGCGACCGGCAATCGCGTCGAAGTTCGCGGCGGTCAGTTCCACCGGATGGCCGTCGAACAGTGCCTGCTTGCAGCGGCCACAGTTCGGCTGTTCGCCGACACGTTCGGCCGGCACGCGGTTGAGCGCGCCACAGTGCGGACAGGGGATGGCCAATGGTGTACTCATGGCAGACTCCGACCAATGGGTGGGCGCACGGCGCCATGGCGGCCAAGATGGCGACGGCCACCCGTAAACCCAAGTCGACTGCAGGTAACCGCACCCGTGAGCAAACCGCATCGTCCCACCGGGTCTCGCCCGCACAGGCTGTGGCGCGGGGCGCTCGTGCTCGGCATGTTGTGGACATCGCCGAACAGCTTGCTCGGTTTGCTGCTGGGCGTGATCGGCCTCGCGTTCGGCGCACGCATGCGCTGGCAGCCGCGCGAGCTGGCGCTGGTGGTGCGCTGCTGGCCGTGGGGTCGAGGCGGCGCGCTTACCCTGGGCAACGTGATCGTGCACACCGGCGAGCGGCTGGACACGCCGTGTCTCACCTACGCGCATCGCGCCGGCCGTGGCGTCGAGCCGCTGCTGTCGCTGGCCGATCACGAACGCGCGCACGTCTATCAGTACCTGCTGCTTGGCCCGCTGTTCCTGCCGCTGTATCTGTTGTGCGGCGGAATCAGCGCACGCAATCCGTTCGAGCGTGCGGCCGATCGCTATGCCCAAACCGGACGAGGTTGGTGGCCATGGACCAGACACCGCTGATCGGGCGTGTCGGGACTTGACCCTGCTACGACGGGATCTGTAACAGTGAAGCGCCGCGGTTTGTCCGTGGCGCTTCACTACGGCAACCTCGTGGGAATCTGTCAGTTGCCGCTGTTGCTCTTGTCGGCTGGTGCTGGCCGGGTTTGCGGCTTGGGCTTGGGGCGTTGACCTTGATCAGGGCGATTACCCTGGCCCGGCGGCGGCCGACTCCCCTGGCTCGGTGCAGGACGATTGCCCTGATTCGGCGGTGGCCGATTGCCTTGGCCTGGTGAAGGGCGATTACCTTGCCCCGGTGATGGTCGATGGCCATTGCCGGGATTGCCGATACCAGGGCGCGGCGGTGGTGGTCTGTTTCCGTTACCTGGTTGCGGTCGTGGCCGCGGACGATGGATGGGGCGCGGCGGTGGGCGGCTGATGATCGGCCGGTGATACCAGTAATTGCGCTGGCGATAGAACGGGCGGTTGCTGTAGTAATTGCCCCAGTAGGCGCCGATCACGAAGCTGACGATCGGGATGCCGATGTTCGCACCGTACTCCTGCACCACCACAGGTTGGTTTTGATACTGGTACTGGATGAAGGTACCGGCGACCCATCCGCGCGTCCCCATGGTGATCACATCGCACCATTCCCAGCCGGTGGTGCAGCCCTGGATGTTGACCGGAGTGCCGACAGGAACCGTGAGGATGAGTGGATATTCCGAGTCGGGTCCGGCGCGCAGATTGACGTTGCCGGTGACGAAGCCGTCGGCAGCCTGAGCCAGGGCGGGTACAGCCAGTGCAAGTGAAGAAAGAACCAACCACGCAAGACATTTCATCGATGGCATCTCCTGAGTTGCTGTCCGCTAAAGATCTTCCTCAAGTACGCAGTGTTGCGATGTCTGCCTGACGACTCTGGGCTTGTTGAGTGGCCGTGCAAGCGGGTCGGCATCATGCCAAACCGTAGGCGATGCCACGCTGCGCGTCCTGACAGTGTGCCGGTCAGTTGCGATGTCGGAGTATTGATCGTCGCGTGCGCTACGGGAAGGGCGTCACAGGTAGGCCCCTGTCCCAACCGGGAGTGACTCCGCTATCACCGAGCTGTATTTGAGGGTCTGGCCGTGCCCGTGCCAATGGCCGACGTTCGCGTCGTCGTGATCCTGTGCGCTGGACGCATCGTGGATACCCACTTGATGAACTGCAGCAGAGGCGGCGCATCGGAAGATCCTGGCTCATATGAATCGCCAGCCTCAAGACAGCTGGGCGAGAATGATTTTCCATCAGACCGCCCCGCTGTTGTCGCGCGATCAGCGATCAATGACCGCTATTGTCGCCGTTGTCGCTGTGATCGTCCTTCTTGTGCTGGGCAGGTTTGCCCTCTTGGCCACCGTGCGCCTGCGCCTGACCACGTGCCGGGGCAGCTTGCTGCTGCGGCTGCGGGCGGGCGCCAGGGTTCGGGCCACGCTGCTGTGGTGGTACGCCGGCCTGTTGCATTCGCTGGTATTGCGGGGCGGGACGATTCTCGTTGGAGCCGTGTGCTTGCTGGGGATTTTGACCGCGCTGCGCGGGCTCACCGGCTTGCTCAGGCCGCTGGTATTGCGGTGCGGGGCGGGACCCGTTGGCGCCGCGCCATTGTCCGGAATTCTGGTCATGTTGCGCTGATTGCTGGTCACGCTGGTATTGCGGGGCAGGGTGATTTCCGCCGCCAGCGGGCATCATCGGTCGCCCCGAATACGGGCGGTTCATCGGCTGCGGTGGCGGGCGGTGACTGATGGGGCGGCCATACCAACGATCACGTTCGCGGTAGAACGGCCGGCTGCGATAGTAGTGGTCCCAATAGTTGCCGATCACGAAGGTGACGATCGGGATGCCGATCTGCGCGCCGTACTCGGGCAGCAGTACTGGCTGGTCCTGGTACTCGTATTCGATGTAGTTGCCGGCGATCCATCCGCGATCGCCGTAGACGATCACGTCGCACCACTCCCAGCCGTCGGTGCAGCCCTGCACGCTGACCTCGGTACCGGCCGGAATCTGGTCGATCAGCGGGTAGTCCGGGTCGGGCCCGGCGAGCAGATTGACGTTGCCGGTGACGTAGCCATCCGCCTGCGCCTGCGCCAGCACAGGGAAGGCCAGCGACGCCACGGACAAGGATGCAAGCGCGAATCGGGTCAGGCGTTTCATGAGGCGATCTCCCACGGCCATCGACGATGGCAGTCACCAGCGTTATGCGCGCGAGCGTGTGAGGGTGCCGTGGTTGAAACGTTGTGCGGCCAGCATGGCTTCAGCTTGTCGTTCGCGCCACGAAACGAAGTGCCACCGAGTTCATGCAGTAGCGCAGGCCGGTCGGTCGCGGACCGTCATCGAAGACGTGGCCGAGGTGACTGTCGCAGCCTGTGCAGCTGATCGCGGTGCGTTCCATGCCGAACATGGTGTCCCGATGTTCAGTCACGTTGCGCCTGGCAATCGGCTGCCAGAAGCTGGGCCAGCCAGTGCCGGAATCGAATTCGGTGGCGGCGTCGTACAGCGCGGTAGCGCAGGCGGCGCAGCGGAACAGGCCCTTGGCGGCAGGCCTTTCGTGCTCGCCGCTGAAGGCCGGTTCGGTACCGTCGCGGCGCATGATCTCGTACGACGCCGGCGACAGCCGCTGACGCCATTGCGCATCGGTCAGCACCAGCTTCGGCACTTCGTGTGGCCCGAGGTCGCGACCGTCGTCGTCGAAGATTTCCAGCAGTACCTTGCCGGGCTTGCCGACCGGCGTGTTGGTGGCGGCGAACAAGCGCGGGACGACGAATCCGCCGCCGACCAAAAGCAGTGCGCCGCCGGTGAGCGTCGCACGCAGGAAGCGGCGGCGATCCATCGCGAGGGTTTCTTCGATGCGTGACATGGCAACCTCCGTGGAGATACCGATGGGTGGAAAGGATCAGCCGAACGTGAATGCGTACGCCTGCACGCCAGGATCGAGGAAGGTGATCTGGAACAGCCGCTCGCCGCTGCCGTTGGCCTGACGCACCAGCTGGTACAGACGCTGGCCGGTGATGGTGCCATTGCCGTCGGTGTCGGTATCCATGCCATGGTCGGCACCGGGCGCCTTACCGTCGATGGTGACGCGGATGCGGATCGGTTTGCCGTCGCTGGCAGGGCCGAGCACCAGGTGCAGGTCACGGCCGCGGAAGCGGTAGACAATGCTGCCGCCGGCCTGCTCCAGCTGCGCGTTTTCGTCGCGCACGATCCAGCGGCCGTCGAACGACCACTGGCCGGCAGCGAGCGTGCCGGGGGCGTGGTAAGCCTGTGCCTCGTCATGCGCCACGCGTCCACCGACGAAGTTCTGCGCACGGGCATAACCGACGTACGTTTCCGGCGAACGGGTGGGATCGTTCGACGCGGCGGCTTCGACGCCACGGTGGTCGTCGCTGACGTAGCCGCCAGGCAGATTCTTCTGGCCGGCTGCGGTCAGCAGTTGGCGGATCACGTCCTCGCTTTCCTGGTAGCCACCTTCGCCGAAATGGTGATGGCGGACCTGTCCCTGCGTGTCGATGAAGTAATGCGCCGGCCAGTACTCGTTGTTGAAGCCTTTCCAGATCGCGTAGTCGTTATCCAATGCGACCGGATAATCGACGCCCAGATCCTTGACCGCCTTGGCCACGTTGGCCGGATCCTTCTCGAACGCGAATTCCGGCGCATGCACACCGATCACTACCAGGCCGTGATCCTTGTACTTGTCCGCCCAGCCGCGCACGTACGGCAGCGAGCGGATGCAGTTGATGCAGGAGTACGTCCAGAAATCGACCAGCACCACCTTGCCGCGCAACGATTCGGTCGTCAGTGGCGTGCTGTTGAGCCATTGCGTGGCGCCGGCCAGTGACGGCATCTCGCCTTCCACCGGCAACGGCTCACCGGCTTTCAGCGCCGGCTGCGGTGCGGGTGCCGGGCGTACCGCATTGATCAGCTTCTGTTCGATACCGCCGGTGCTGGCCAGTGAGACACGGGTGAGCAGGCCGGTATCCAGACCCAGCGCGATCGCGGCGACGCCACACAGCACCAGTACGCCGAGTGCGCGACGCACCCATTCGCCTGCGCCGAGCGAGCGCTTCATCAAACCGAATACCTTACCGCCGATCAGCAGCGCCAGCCCCAGCGAAGTTGCCGCGCCAGCGGCATAGGTAAGCAACAGCAAGGTAGTCTGCACGCTGGCGCCATTCAGCGCCGCGCCAGTCAGCAACAAGCCGAGGATCGGTCCCGCGCAAGGCGCCCACAGCAGGCCGGTGGCAACGCCGAGGCCGGCCGCACCCCAGATCGACTCGCCATCGCCGGCCGAGTGTTGCGACAGCCGATTGCCCAGCGCCACGAACGGACGACTGATCCATTCGGCCAGATGCGTGGACAGCAGGGTCAGGCCGAGGAAGGCCAGCACCACCATCGCCACGTAGCGGCCGTACTGGTTCGCGTGAACGGCCCAGCCACCGCCGAGCGCGGCCAGCGTAGCCACCGCGGAAAACGTGATCGCCATGCCCAGCAGCATCGGCAGGCCGTTGCGCATGAACGGGCGGTCCGAGCGGGCGAACACGAACGGCAGCACCGGCAGGATGCACGGGCTGAGGATGGTCAGTACGCCGCCGAGGTAGGCGAGGATCAACACGAGCATGGGAGCGTCATCCGTGGGAGGTTGTCTGGTTATTCGTCGTCCGGTTGGCGGCGGTTACATGCATCTGCGAAGTAACGTCAGTGATGGATGCAGCGAAGACATGACAGGGCCCCGTCGTGGAGCAACTGTGTCGCAAACCTTGACCGCCACCGGCTTCATGGGTCTAGATAGTGGACTTTCCTGTGGGATGAGTCTCGTCCGGACCGTGCCAGTCGAATCCACTGCCGCCAGCAGCAGCGAAACGCCCGACCAGCGTCGGGCGGCGTGGATGGCTGCCGCGCAGGCCGGCGACCGGCGTGCTTACGAGAAGCTGCTGGCCGACTCGGTGGCGTTGATCCGCGCGGCGGCACGGCGTCAGGGTGTGGCATACGATCATCTGGACGACGTGGTACAGGAAACGCTGATTACCGTGCATCGCGTGCGCCATACCTACGACCCGACGCGTTCGTACGATGCGTGGCTCACCGCGATCGCCAATCGTCGGGCGATCGACGCGCTGCGTAGCCGAGGTCGTCGCGACAGTCGCGAGTTGCACGACGAATTCGCGCTGGACAGCCACCCCGATACCGACGATGCCAGCGCCGCCACCGAAAGCGAGCAACGCGCACGACGTTTGCGCGAGGCAATCGCCGAATTGCCGCCGGGTCAGCGCGAAGCGGTGGAGCAGTTGGGCCTGCGCGAGCGTTCGCTGAGCGAGGCAGCCGACCTGACCGGTCGCAACGCCGGCGCACTGAAAGTGAACTTGCATCGCGCGCTGAAGGCGCTGCGCGAACGTTTCCATGGAGAATCCTGAGAACCATGTCCGACCCGCGACCCTATGAGGCACTGATCGACCGTCTCGGCACCGAGCTGGTGCCGGTACGGCGTCTGCTGCCGCCATGGCTGCGTACCGCCGGTTGGCTGCTGGCGGTGGCGGCCATCGCGGCCGTGCTGCTGATGCATTACGGCGCGGATCCGATGTTGCGGCGCTGGGCCGGCACGCCGGATCTCGGCTGGGCCGGCATGGGTGCGGTGATTACCGCGATCACCGCGGCGTGGGCTGCGTTTGCGCTGGGTGTGCCGGGTCGTCGCGCGGCGTGGGCTTGGCTGCCGCTGCCAGGTGCCTTGCTGTGGATCGGCGCCAGCGGTCTTGGCTGCCTGCGCACGTGGATCGCACCAGGCACCCAGGTCGCCAGCATGCATCAATCCGCCGATTGCCTGGTCTTCATCATCAGCTTCTCGATCCCGCTGTCCGCGCTGTTGATCGTGCTGCTGCGTCGCGCCTGCCCGTTGCGGCCGGTGCTCACCGCGGTGCTGATCGGCCTGGCCAGCGCGGCAGCGTCGGCCAGCCTGCTGGAAATCTGTCACTCGTTCGACGCCGCCGCAACTGACCTGCTGACACATGCGCTGGCGGTGGCCTTGGTGGTGGCAATCAACGCCGCGATGGGTGGCAGGCTGATTTCGAAAGCCTGATCCGGCTCAGTCGCGGAAATTATCGAACTGCAGCGGTAGCTCGACATCCGCCTTGCGCAGCACCGCCATCGCGTCCTGCAGGTCGTCGCGCTTCTTGCCGGTGACGCGCAGTTTGTCGCCGTTGATCTGCGCCTCGACCTTGAGCTTGGCAGCCTTCAGCGAAGCCACCAGCTTCTTCGCGACCGGCTGTTCGATGCCCTGCTTGACGGTGATCTTCTGCCGCGAGCCACCCAGGTTGGTTTCCGGATCGCCGACGTCCAGCGCGCGGGTGTCGATCTTCCGTGCGATCAGCCGGGCGCGCAGGATGTCCAGCATCTGCTGCAGCTGGAATTCGCTGGGTGCGCTCTGGGTGATGACGAACTCGTCCAGCGCGTACGACGCGTCCTGACCCTTGAAGTCGAAGCGGGTGGACAGCTCGCGGTTGGCCTGATCGACGGCATTGGTCAGCTCGTGCTTGTCGACTTCGGAGATCACGTCAAAGGAAGGCATGGCGGCGGCTCATGGAGAACGGTGAGCCAGTGTAAGCGATGCGGCGAGGGACGCCCTGATCTATTCAACGCAGGCGTCACCGGCTCTGTCTGCCCGCAGATCAAGGTGCGCCGACGAAGGCAGGCTGGCCACCTGTCGAGGAGGTGCGCCGCGGAGATGTGGGCAGACAGAACCGGCCCCAACTGATTGAAAATAAATGACGGGGTGATGTCCAGAAGGCCCGCAGGCGGCAGCGCGCGGCTTGCCAAGGCGGCCAGCCTTGGCGGCGCCACGCACCACCACCTGCGAACCTTCTGGACATCATGCTGCCTGTGTTGAATAGACCAGGGCGTCCCTAGGCGATAATGCGCGACTTGTGCGGCGTGGGGATGCAAATTCGTGAAAACGGATGTACTGATCATCGGCGCCGGCGCCGCCGGGCTGATGTGCGCGATTGCCGCCGGCCAGCGCGGCCGCCGTGTGCTGGTGGTCGATCACGCCAACAAGGTCGGCAAGAAGATACTGATGTCTGGTGGTGGGCGCTGCAATTTCACTAATACCGGCGCGACCCCGGCGAACTATCTGTCGGCGAATCCGCATTTCGCCAAGTCCGCGCTGGCACGCTACACGCCGTGGGATTTCATCGCGCTGGTCGAGAAGCACCGCATCGCGTATCACGAGAAGGAGCTCGGTCAGCTGTTCTGCGACGACTCATCCAAGCAGATCGTGCGCATGCTGCTGGATGAATGTGCTGCGGCCGGCGTCATGGTGGAGGCAAACTGCGGCGTGCAGCGCGCGCGCAAGACGTCGGAAGGTTTCAGCGTGCTCACTGCGCGCGGTGAAGTGCATGCGGAGTCGCTGGTGGTGGCCAGCGGTGGCCTGTCGATTCCCAGCATGGGTGCCAGCGGCTTCGGTTACGAGCTGGCCCGCCAGTTCGGTCACGCCGTGTTGCCCACGCGTGCGGGACTGGTGCCGCTGACCTTGAGCGGCAAGCATCAGGAGCATTACCTGGATCTGGCCGGCGTAGCCTTGCCTGCAGTGGAGACGCGCGTGGGGAAACAGGGTTTTCGCGCCGGCCTGCTGTTCACTCATCGAGGCATCAGCGGGCCGGCCATCCTGCAGATTTCCTCATACTGGCAGCCTGGTGACGATTTGCGTATCGATCTGCTGCCGGATCAGGATGTCGGCGCATGGTTGATCGAACAGCGCGCGGCGCGACCGTTGGCGGAATTGAAAACCGTGCTCGGCGATGTGCTGCCGAAGCGGCTGGCGCAGCGACTGTGCGAACAATGGTTTGAGAGCCGGCCGATGCGCCAGTACCGCGAAGCCGAGCTGACTCATATCGGCACACAATTCAATGCCTGGTCGATCACCGCCAGCGGCACCGAAGGCTACCGCACCGCCGAGGTCACCCTGGGCGGCGTCGATACCGACGGCCTGTCCTCCAGCACGATGCAATCGAAGCTGGTGCCCGGTCTGTATTTCATCGGCGAAGTGGTCGATGTCACCGGCTGGCTCGGCGGCTACAACTTCCAGTGGGCGTGGGCGTCGGGGCAGGCGGCCGGCGAGGTGGCTTGAACGCGTGGCGCTCTTCGACTTTGCCTGCGTTCAACGCTCGCGCGGATTCCAGTCCAGCGTACCGTCGATCACAGTATGGCTGCGTCCGCCGACCCAGATCGCGGTGTCGTCGATATGTGCGATCAGCCGCGCGTCATGGCCGATCTCGCGGCCCTGGCTGACCTGATAGCCGCGGGCCAGTTCGCCGTGCGGTTCGGCGTGGACGATGTACGCGGCGATCAGGCCGTTGGCAGCGCCGGAGGCGGGATCCTCGACGATGCCGACGCCGGCTGGGAAGGCACGTACCACGAGTTGATAGTCGGGGTTGTCGCTGCCCACAAGGGATTCCCTTTGGGCGCGCGCGAATGCGCACAGCCCCATGCTGTCGCTGGCCTGCGCCAGCGCGCCGATCGCTGCGTGATCGGGTTGCCACACGCGCAGGCTTGCTTCATCTGCGACTTCGGCCAGCCACCAGCGGCGGCCACCATCGACCAGCGCCGGCGGCAGTGTGCCGAGCTCGATGCCAGCCAGCGCTGGCGGCAGCAACGGGTGCGCATCGCGGCCGATATCCAGCACGCGTTCGCCGGGCGACTGCAGCAACAGTTCGCGGCTGGCGCCGCTGCCCTCGACGCGGATCGGCAGCACGCCGGCGCCGCACTCCTGCCACAGCAGGCCATCGCGTGGCTCGGTCAAACCGCATTCCAGCGCGGCATGCGCGCTGCCGATGCTGGGGTGACCGGCGAACGGAATTTCCTTGTGCGGGGTGAAGATGCGTACGCGATAGCTGGCCTTCGGCTTGGTCGGCGGCAGCAGGAAGGTGGTCTCGACCAGCGCTGTCCAGCGTGCGAAACGCTGCATCGCCGCGGTGCTCCAGTCATCCGCGCCGATCACTACGCCGAGATGATTGCCGCCGCCGGGAGTGGCAGCAAAGACGTCCAGATGCAGGTAGCGGAGCGAGGCCATGTTGTCCGTCAGGCGGCGTGTAGCCGCGCAAAGCGCCGAATGATAGCGGTGCGGCTGTGTTCTGGGCAGTGATCTTTGGATATATCGACGCGGAGGCAGGGCATAAACGTTAGCCGAGCGGGTGGCAGCGCCGGGGGAAAGTCGACAAGTGCCTGCCGGAACGCCAAGATGCCGAGTCTTGCACACTTGCCGCGGAACCGTTCATGCCGATCACCCTCGTCATCATTGCCATCACTTGCGTCGTCTCGTTCATGGCATTCAAGAACAGCCGGTTGATGAACGATCTGATCCTGTGGCCGCCGGCGATCGCCCGCCAGCGCGAATACCACCGGCTGGTGACCTACGGCGTAGTGCATGCGGATTTCAGCCATTTGCTGTTCAACATGTTCACGCTGTATTTCTTTGGACGGGCGATGGAGCCGTTCTTTACCAACTCGCTGGGCACGTTCGGGTTTGCCTTGTTCTATATCGGCGGTCTGGTGATCTCGATCCTGCCGACGTATCTGAAGAATCGCGCCAACCCGAATTACCGCAGCCTCGGCGCCTCGGGCGCGGTGTCGGCGGTGCTGTTCGCGTTCATCCTGCTGGCGCCCTGGCAACAGATTATCGTGCTGGTGATACCGATGCCGGCAATCGTCTATGCGTTGCTGTACACCGGCTACTCGATCTACATGGACCGGCGCGGACAGGGCAATGTCAATCACAGTGCACACCTGTGGGGCGCCGCGTACGGCGTGCTCTTCACTATGCTGATGGATCATCGGGTGCTGCCGCATTTTCTCGATGCGCTGATGCACCCCAGCTTCCGGTAAACGGCGTGTCGGTTGCCGGTGCGGACGTTTCGACGCGCGGATGATGAACGGTTGCTGCGGCGCCCAATGCCCGTTGCGGCGCAGGCGTGCATACTGGCCTTGTCCCATCGATCACCGCAGGAGAACGAACGCATGGCTATGACCCGAAAGTCGGCTGCGAAGAAGTCCGCGGCAAAGAAAGCACCAGCCAAGAAAGCTTCGGCGAAGAAGGCCTCGCCGCGCAGCATGAGCAAGGCAGCACCGCGCAAGCCGGCAACGAAGAAAGGCGTCGCAAAAAAATCGACGACGAAGAAACTGGTTGCACGGAAGCCTGCATTGAAAAAGCCTGCGGTGAAAAAGGCCGCAGCAAAGAAGGTGGCCACGAAAAAAGCCGCGACCAAAAAGCCAGCTGCGAAGAAGGCTGTTGCCAGGAAGGTCGTCGCGAAGAAGGTGGCCACCAAAAAAATGGTTGCGAAGAAAACCGCTGTCCGCAAGCCTGTCGTCAGCAAGGCGGCCGCGATGCCGGTATCGAAAAAACCGTTGGCAACCGCCGTGGCGAAGCGCAAGCCGGTCGCTACGCCTGTTCCCATGGCGAAGCCGACCATCCGCCGGCCTGTGACGGTGGAAGCGCCGATCCATCACATCAGCCAGGAAGATGCGGTGGCGAAGATCCAGGCGCTGCTTGAAGCCAAGCAGGAGCGAGTACGGCAAGGGCCGAGCTGGCCTGATGCCAACCCGGTGCATCCCGCATCGAATGGCGCGGAACTGCATCCGCTGGTATCGGCTGATGCCGGTGGCGAGGGCAGCGATGGACGTGTGCTGGCGCCCCAGCGCGGCGAGCAGAGCAAGCGCAAGGACTGATCGACGGCTCCGCTCGTCGGAGCCCTGCTGCGGCACATGGCTGGCAGGTAAATGCCGACCGGACATGCATCGAAAACTCAGTACGCGTTCAACCACGGCGCCCCAGCATGGAGTCGTCAATCGCTGTGGAGATGGATCATGAAACGCCTGCTGGCCAGTCTTGCCCTGATCACTGCTGCCGCGGCATTGTCGGGCTGCTATTACGATCCGGGCTACAGCTATGTGCGCGGTTCCGCTTACAGCGGCGATGCCTACTATGGTCAAGGCGGTAACGCTTACTACGTGGCGCCGAACTACTACGACGGCTATTACGGCTACTACGGTTGCTGCTATGCACCGGGCGCGAGCATCGGCTATTACGGCTATTACGGTGATTCGCGTTATCGCTACTACCGGGGCGGCGGCTATCGCGGAAATGGTGGTGGTCACGATGGTGACCATCGTGGCCGTGACGGTGGCAACAGGCAGGGGCATCAGTCGTCCGGTGGCGGTGGTCGTCGCGGCAATGACCGTCGCCATGATGCTCACTGAGCATCGCTGACGCTTCAGGCACAATTGCGGGATGTTCCGTTCCCGTTTCGTGCCCTCACGCATTCGCTTTTCAAGGCTCATTGTCGTCGTGGCGGTGGGCCTTGTGCTGTGTGCGTGCAGCGGCCTGCGCTACTACGCGCAGGCCGCGCACGGGCAGGGCGAGCTGATCGTCCATCGACGTACGCTGAGCAAGGTATTGGGCGATCCAGACACCGATCCGAAGCTCGCCGCGCGCCTGCGGTTGGCGCAGCAGGCGCGCCGGTTCGCCTCGCGGCGATTGGGTTTGCCGGACAATCGCAGCTACACCGGCTACGTCGAGCTGCATCGACCGTACGTGGTGTGGAACGTGTTTGCCACGCCGCGATTCTCGGTAGAGGCGGTGCCGCAGTGCTTTCCGGTCACCGGCTGCGTCGCCTACCGCGGCTGGTTCAAGGAGACCGATGCGAAAGTCGATGCGGCACGACTGCAGGCGCGTGGCGACGATGTCTGGGTCGGTGGCGTGCCGGCGTATTCCACGCTTGGCTGGTTCGCCGACCCGATCCTGTCCAGCATGCTGCGCTGGGATGACGACGAACTGGATGGCACGATCTTCCACGAACTGGCGCATCAGCTGATCTACGTGAAAGACGACACCGCGTTCAACGAATCCTTCGCCAGCTTCGTGCAGAACCAGGGCCTGAGCGAATGGCGCCAGTCGCGCGGCTTGCCGCCGCAGGACGATCACGCGCAGGCGATGGATGCCGGTTTCACCCGGCTGGTGCTGGATCTGCGCGCACGCCTGAAAACCGTGTACGCCAGCGGCGCGGATGAGTCGGCGATGACAGCCGGCAAGCAGCGCGAGATCGCCGCATTCCGCACGCGCTATGCGCAATGGCGCGTGCGTGACTGGCCGGATGAGCATCGCTACGATGCCTGGGTCGCGCAGCCGATCAACAACGCGCGATTGCTGCCATTCGGCCTGTACGACCAGTGGACACCGGCATTCGCCGTGCTGTTTCGGCGCGCCGGGCGCAACTGGCCGGCGTTCTATGCCAGCGTGCGTGAATTGGCGCGGGAGTCGAAGACGAACCGCGAAAAATCATTGCAGATGCTGCTTGACTCGTGAGATGACCCCGATGACCGATATCGAAAAACGGATGCTGATCGAGCAGTACATCGATGCGTACAACCGCTTCGATGTGGACGGCATGCTGGCCCTGTTGACGCCGGACGTGCTGTTCGAGAATGTTGCCGATGGACAGGTCACGACCGCAACCAGCGGCATCGCCGAGCTTCGCGCACTGGCGGAACAGACGAAGGCGCTGTTTTCGGAGCGACAGCAGACGGTCGCCGCTCTGCGGTTTCGTCCGGCGTCGGTGCTGGCGAGCATCGCCTGGCGCGGTGTATTCGCCAGCGACGTGCCGAACGGCCCAGCTGCCGGTTCCGTCATCGAACTGGTGGGCGAGTCGGAGTTCGAATTTGCCGACGGGCGGATCAGCCGCATCGTCGATCGCAGCTGAGCCGGCGTCCGTTCAAGCGGGCATGCTCAAGGCCCGGTCTTGCGCCCCGCCATATGCCGCAGATAAGCCAGCACGGCACCAAGATCCGCGTCGGACAGCGCCCGCGTGTCGAAGCCCGGCATCTTCGTCAGCGGCCAGCGGCGCAGTGATTGCGGGTTGCGGATGAAGGCATGCAGCAGGTCGGCGCGCAGGTATTCGGTGGGGTTGTGCGGCAGATTGAGGTCCGGCCCGAGTTTCGCGTCGCCTTCGCCGTTGAGCGTGTGGCAGGCGAAGCAGGTGCGCTGGAATACCACGAAGCCGCGTTGCACATCGCTGTTCGCGGGCAGTGACGGATCGGGAAGGATTGCAGGGAAGCGCTCGGCCACACTACTCAACTTGTGAATTGTCGCGAGTTGATACGGCCATTGTTCCGGGTTCACTCTGGCCGACTGCGGTTGCGTCCACACGATGTAGAACGGCCCTGCGCCGCCGTGATTCTCGTTCAACGCGGGCCACGGTTGCGCGGGATCCTCAATCGCAAGCCACGCTTCGCTGCCGTGTCTGTCGAGGATGAGCGCGGCGGGAATTTCGGCGGCAAAGCCATCGCCGGCAACGAACTGCAGGTGATCGCCGGTGTCGATGCCATCGAGCAGCGCGACCAGCGGCACCGCGCGGTAGTGCATCGTGCGATGGAACGCGACGTCATCGGCGACGCTGATCGTGCGCACATCGCGGCGTTTCAGCAATGCTTCGGTGCGGTAAGTGGTGACACCGTGGCCGAGATCGACCTTCAGCTCGGCGGCGTGCGCAGGCAGAATCAGGCATACCGCGAGCAGACACAGGACGAGCGATTTCATGGCGGATTCCGGGAAGGTGACGTAAAGAAATTGTAAGGTCAGGAATGATGATGCGCTTGCGGAGCGCAGTAGCGCGGTGATCGTGTCGCGAGCCTGTCGGTAAGCTGAATGCGTATCGACATGCACATTGAACTCACGCCGCGCTGGCCACACTAAGCTTGGATATCGCCGTGATGGCGACAGGAAGTGGCACAACGCATCGTGTTACTGAGGGGCCGGTCTTTCCTCCCCTGGAGGCCGCCTGACAAACCCCATCTGTCCTCCCCTGGCTGATGGGGTTTTTTTTGCGCGAAACAATCACACGCGGTACGTATGGATGTGCCACGACATGGATAATGGTTCACGTGCACTCCTCTCGCACCTGGGCCACTGATGATCATCGATTCGCTGCTCGATACCGACTTGTATAAATTCTCGATGATGCAGGTGGTGCTGCATCAGTATCCGGCCGCGCAGGTCGAGTATCGCTTCAAGTGTCGCAATCCGGGCATCGACCTGGTGCCGTACATCGATGAAATCCGCGCCGAGCTGGCTGCGCTGTGTCGGCTGCGCTTCACGATGGATGAGCTCGATTACCTGCGTAGCTGGCGCTTCATCAAGAGCGACTTCGTCGATTTTCTGGGCCTGTTCCAGCTCAACGAGAAATATGTGGAGATCGCCCCTGCTGCGGCAGGCAACGGCGAGATCGAGATCCGTATTCGCGGGCCGTGGCTGCATACGATCCTGTTCGAAGTGCCGTTGCTGGCGATCGTCAACGAGGTGTACTTCCGCCATACCAGTGCTGGTCTCGATCTGACCGAGGGCAGACAGCGGTTGCAGACAAAGATTGCGCTGCTGCGCGACGCTCCGGATTACGCCGGTTGCAAGATCGCCGACTACGGCACGCGTCGGCGTTATTCGCGAGCATGGCAGGAGGAAGTGGTGACTGCGCTGCGCGACGGACTTGGCGCGCAGCTGGCGGGCACAAGCAACGTGTGGCTGGCGCGAAAACTCAACCTGACTCCGCTAGGTACGCTGGCGCACGAATACCTGCAGGCGCATCAGGCATTGGGTCCGCGCCTGCGCGATTCGCAGGTGGCGGCGCTGGAAGCATGGGCGAAGGAATATCGAGGCGACCTCGGCATCGCGTTGTCGGATGTCTACGGACTCGACGCGTTCCTGCGCGATTTCGACATGTACTTCTGCAAGCTGTTCGACGGTAGCCGGCACGATTCAGGCGATCCGTTCGCATGGGGCGACAAGGTGCTGGCGCATTACCAGGCGAACCGGGTCGATCCGCGCAGCAAGGTACTGGTATTCAGCGACGGCCTCGACATTCCGAAGGTGATGCGGCTGTATGCGCACTTCCGCGGCCGCTGCCTGCTCGCGTTCGGTGTCGGCACCAACCTCACCAACGACGTGGGCCCGGTGCCGCTGCAGATCGTGATCAAGATGATCCGCTGCAACGGCCAGCCGGTAGCCAAGCTGAGCGACTCGCCGGGTAAGAACATGTGCGAAGACCCGGCGTACGTGGCCTATCTGCGCCAGGTATTCGAGATACCCGCGACGCAAGGGCTTTAATCATCTCTCTGCTTGCAGGGGGCGCAGCTCTTCAAAACGCCGGCAACACGGCGCCGTGGTACTTCTGCTCGATGAAAGCCTTGATCTCCGGGCCGTTGAGTACCTTGGCCAGTTTCTGCACGCGCGGATCGTTTTGGTTGTCGAGGCGGCCGACCAGGTAGTTCACGTAGGGTGAGTTCCTGTCTTCGATCAGCAGTGCGTCTTTCGTCGGGTTCAGGCCAGCTGCCAGCGCGTAGTTGGTGTTGATCAGTGCCAGATCCACCTCGTCCAGCGTGCGCGGCAGCATCGCCGCTTCCAGCTCGCGGAACTGCAGGTGCTTCGGATTCGCAGTGATGTCTTTCAGCGTGGACAGCTCGTTGTTCGGGTCTTTCAGCGTGATCAGGCCGTGTTTCGCCAATAGCAGCAGCGCGCGGCTGTTGTTGCTGGGGTCGTTCGGGAGAGTAACGCTGGCACCGTCGGGCAGCTGATCGATGCTCTTGATCTTGTGCGAATACGCGCCGAATGGCTCGATGTGCACGCCGGTAATGGTGACGAGATGGGTGCCGCGCTCGCGGTTGAACGCGTCCAGATAGGGCTTGGTCTGGAAGTAGTTCAGGTCGATGTTCTTCTCGGCGAGCTGGGCGTTCGGCTGCACATAGTCGGCGAACACCTTGATCTGCAGATCCACGCCTTCCTTCGCTAGCAGCGGCTTCGCCTGTTTGAGGATTTCCGCGTGCGGGATCGCGGTGGCACCCACGCGGAGCGTCTGACCGTCCTCCTTCGGCGCGGAACAGCCTGTCAGCAAAAACAGGATCAGGGTGGCAGCTAGGGTGGCAAGCAGCAGTCTCATGGCAAATATCCGTTTGTGCGTCGCACAATAATAAGCCGTCTATACTGCCAAACACAAATCAATTGGATCAGCCTTGCTTGTGACGCGTCACGCCTTTGGCGCGGCGCGGCCGGCCAGCAGGAGCAGGGCCAGGATGGCGGCGATGGCGGTGAGCAGCAATCTCATGGCGGCGATTCTCATGGACGGCCAGCGAAAATAGGCCGTCCATACCGCCAAACGCAAATAACCAAATCAGTGTTGCTTATAACGAGTCACGATGCGATCGCCAATCATCTGCAGCAGCTGCACCAGCACGATCAGCAGCGCCACGGTGACCAGCATGTAGTCGGACTTGTAGCTGAGGTAGCCGTAGCGATAGGCCAGGTCGCCGAGGCCGCCGGAACCGATCGCGCCGCCCATCGCGGTGTAGCCGACCAGTGCGATCGCGGTGACGGTGATGCCGGCGAAGATGCCGCCGCGCGCCTCGGGCAGCAGCACGTGGCGCACAATTTGCCACAGGCTGGCGCCCATCGCCTGGCTGGCTTCGATTACGCCCTGCTGTACTTCGCGCAGCGCGGTTTCCACCAGTCGCGCGAAGAACGGTGCGGCGCCGATCACCAGCGGCGGAATCGCGCCGCGGATGCCAAGCTTGGTGCCGACCAGGAAATACGTCACCGGCATCAGCACGATCATCAGGATGATGAACGGTACCGAGCGCAGAATGTTCACCAGCAGCGAGGTGATCGCATAAAGCTTGGGCATCGGACGCAGATGACCCTTGCCGGTGAGGTAAAGCAGTACGCCCAGCGGCAGACCGATAAGAATGGTGAGCAGCAGCGAACCGCCGAGCATCAGCAGGGTATCGATGCAGGCGCGGCCGATCTCGCCCCAGTCGTCGATGTTGGGAAACAACTTCTGCAGCATGTTCATCGGCTCAGCTCCTCGATCTCGATGCCGGCCTCGCGCAGCGCAACCAGTGCGGCGTCCACGCCTGTGCCCTGCATCGCCAGAGTGAGCTGACCGTAGGGCAGATCCTTGATGCGGTCGATACGGCCGGCGAGGATATTGAAGTCGATGCCGGTCTCGCGTGTGACGCGGCCCAGTGCTGGAGTCAGCGTGGTGTCGCCGCGGAAGCTCAGCCGCAGGATGCGTCCGGGCACCTGTGCGAACGGCGCCAGTTCACTCGCCGCTTCCTCCGGCAACGCCTCGTTGACGAAGCGCCTGGTGGTGGCGTGCTGCGGGTGCAGGAACACGTCAGCGACTGCACCGCGCTCCACGATCACGCCGGCGTCGAGTACCGCCACCCGATCGCAGATGCGGCGCACCACGTCCATCTCGTGGGTGATCAACACGATGGTGAGCTTCAGCTCGCGGTTGATCTCCGCCAGCAGCTCCAGTACGGAAGCGGTGGTCTGCGGGTCGAGCGCGCTGGTCGCCTCGTCGCACAACAGGATCGAAGGCCGGTTGGCCAGCGCGCGTGCGATGCCGACGCGCTGCTTCTGGCCGCCGGAAAGCTGCGACGGATGCTTGTCGGCGTGCGCGGTGAGCCCGACCCTTGCCAGCAGTTCGTCGACGCGGACGCGCAGGACAGCAGCGTTGCGTTCGCCTGCCAGCCGCATCGGGAACGCGACATTATCCGCCACCGTCTGTGAGGCGAGCAGGTTGAAGTGCTGGAAGATCATGCCGATGCGCCGGCGTGGTGCGCGCAGCGCGGGCTCGGCCAACGCGGTCATCTCGGTGTCGCCGACGAAGATCGTGCCGCCGCTGGGCCGCTCGAGCAGGTTGATCAGCCGTATAAGCGTCGATTTGCCGGCGCCGGACAGGCCGATGATGCCGAACACTTCGCCATCGGCAATGTCGAGGCTGAAGGGTTGCAGCGCGGGAATGTCCCTGCCGTCGACGCGGTAGGACTTGTGGACATCGACGAAGCGGATCACGGCGGACCTTGGCCTGCGGGCGAAAGCACCATTCTATGCCACGGACCTCACACACAATGGCGTAGACTGCCAGATTGATCCAATCAGTGGGAGTCCGGTCATGTCCAGCGTCTACGATTTCACGGTCCGCGATCTTGATGGCAACCAGCGCTCGCTTGCCGAATGGCGTGGCAAGACCCTGCTGATCGTCAATGTCGCGTCCAAGTGTGGCTTCACCCCGCAATACAAGGGGCTGGAAACGCTGTGGCAAGATCAGCGCGATCGCGGCATGGTGGTGCTGGGCTTTCCGTGCGACCAGTTCGGCCATCAGGAGCCGGGCGACGAGGACGAGATAAGGACCTTCTGCAGCACGCAGTACGACGTGACCTTCCCGATGTTCGCCAAGATCGAGGTGAACGGCGAGCACGCCGATCCGCTCTACAAGTGGCTGAAGAGCGAGGGCAAAGGCATCCTCGGCAGCGAGTCGATCAAGTGGAACTTCACCAAGTTCCTGGTCGACGCGGATGGCCAGGTGGTGAAGCGCTACGCGTCCACCGATACACCGGAGAAGATTGGCAAGGACACGCTGGCCCGGCTGAGTGGTTGAAGCGGGGCGACTCGCTCAATCGCGGCCGCGATAATCCGCCAGCAGCACCGCGACCGCATCCACGTCGCTGCCGGTGCTGGGCGCGTCGTCCGGGCGGTCGTAGTTGTTGAGCATGATCGCGAACGCCAGCCGCTCGCCGGCCGCGCTGGTGACATAGCCGGCCAGACAATGCACGTAGTCCATGCTGCCGGTCTTCGCATGCACGTTGTTCTCGGCCGCGGTGCCTTGCATATGGCCGAGCAGGGTGCCGTCGACACCGGCGATCGGCAGTGCCTCGCGCACCATCGCCGCATACGGCTGCGCCGCCAGATAACCGAGCAGACGCACCAGCGCGTTCGGTGTGACCAGATCGCGACGTGACAGCCCGCTGCCTTCGCCGATGAGGCTGGCCGATGGCGGAATGCCGATCTGCAGCAGCAGCTGCTGCAGTGCCGTGATGCCGCGGCTTTCGGTGTTGCTGAAACCCGTCGTGGCGACGGTTTGTTCGCGCGCACCGACGCTCAATAGCAGATTCTGCAGGTACAGGTTCTGCGAACGCTTCAGGCCGCGCTGCAGGATGTCGCGCACTGGCGGCGACAGCACTTCGCCAAGTGTGCCGGCCTCGGCGAGGAGCATCGCGTCGTCCTGCGGCCAATGCAGAACCCGCAGCTTGCCGGTGAGATGGATGCCGCGGTGTTTGAGCGCCTGCCGCAGCTGGATACCGGCCTGCAGTGCCGGATCGACCATCGCCAGTTTGAAGTGCTGCGCTGCCGAATCGGCGGCGATGTTGCCGAACACATGCAGCGTGTCTTCGCCCGGTGCGCGGTACAGGTTGATGTCGCTGGGCGTGCGCGCAGCGCTGGTGAGCAGCTGGCCGATCAGGTTGGGCTGGGCGTCGGCCGGAGCGAACTCCAGTCGCGCCGCTTGCCCGGGCGCCGCACCCGGGCTTACCGTGACGTCGACGATGTTTTCCTGCACGCTCAAGGCGGAGGATGGCACCGCAAACCAGCTCTGCAGATCCCCGGCTTCCCAGCCGGAGCCGTAGGCCGGGCCGGCGAAGTAACTGTCGTCGGCGATCAGGTCGCCATGCACGAAACGCACGCCGCGTGCCGCCACCTGGCTGGCCAGCTGATCGGCCCAGTCGGCGCTGGTGGCCGTGCCAAGGGTCGGGTCGCCCATGCCGTACAGGATCAATGAGCCGTTTAGACGGCCACTCGTGATGCGGCCACTGGTCAGTAGCCGGGTCGGCATCCGGTAGTCCGGGCCCAGCGCGGACAGGCCCAGCGCGGCGGTGAACAATTTCGCGGTGGAGGCCGGTTGCAGCAGCTGGTCGGCGCGATGCGCGTACAGCGTGCGGCCGCTGTCGAGCGAAACCACGGCAACGCCCCAGCTGGCCGCGGCAAAACGCGGCTGAGCGAGCAGTGCATCGATCTGTGCGGTGAGTCCGGCGCGGGTGATGGCGCCAGGCATGTCGGCTGCGGCAGCCGTCATCGTCGCGACCAGCAGGCCGGCGGCTGTCAACAGGCAGACAAAGGAACGACGTAGGCAACGGCGTGGCAACGGGATCATGGCCACAGTATCGCCAATCCCGCCGCGTCCTGCAGGGCATCTCCGGTGTTCTGGTAATCTTGTACGTTCGTGTCGGCACCTGGCCGGCGGACTTGAACCTATTCGCGAGATCCTCATGCAGATTGCCCCGAACTCCGTTGCTGCCTTCCACTACACGCTGACCGACGACCAGGGTCAGGTCATCGACAGCTCCGCAGACCGCGAGCCGCTGACCTATCTGCACGGCAGTGGCCAGATCGTTCCTGGTCTGGAGAAGCAGATGGAAGGCCGCGCGGTTGGCGACAAATTCAACGCCGACGTGACCCCCGAAGAGGGTTACGGTGTGCACCACGCTGAACTGATGCAGGAGGTGCCGCGCGGGGCCTTCCAGGGCGTCGAGGACATCCAGCCCGGCATGCAGTTCCAGGGCCGCGGCCCGCAGGGCGAGATCAACGTCACCGTGACCAAGGTCGAGAACGGCACCGTGTTCATCGACGGCAACCATCCGCTGGCCGGCAAGACCCTGCATTTCGCCATTGAAGTGACCGACGTGCGCGCCGCCAGTGAAGAAGAACTTGCGCATGGCCACGTGCACGGCGCCGGTGGTCATCACCACTGAGTTGTCGCTGCGGGTAACTACGTTCGACAAAAGCGAAGGCCCGACGATGCAGAATCGCAGGGCCTTCGCTTTTGCGACTACCTCAATACCAGTCGAGCAGCGAGATGCCGAGGCCTGCGTAAGTGGCGTTATGGTTGTAGTCGATCAGGCTTTCGCCGTAACCCTTGAACACTTCGGCATAGCCGCGCAGGTTGCCGGCGAGCGGGAAGCTCCAGCTGAATTTGGCGGCGCCGTGCTGACGGCTCCCGCCGCGGAACGAATCGCGCATCATCAGGCCGAACTCCTGCCCATGCCATTCGTGGATGACCTGCACTTCGCCACGGCCGATGTAATCGCTGATGTCCGGGTTGTCGTTGGTCTTTCGCGCCTCGGGAATGCGCCACCACGGCCGGATCATCACGGTCCAGCCGTTGCGCTCGAAGCCGATGTTCGCGATCACCCGGTTCCAGCTGCGCGACAGCGGATTGTCGCGTCCGTTGGACTGGTGGTTGACGGTGATGCCCAGCAGCCGGCCATCCCAGCCGAGCAGGTGATAGTTGGTGTTGAACACCAGCATCGCTTCGGGCTCGTAGTCGGTTTCGCGGAATGGCCGCGACTGCTGCGCGTTGTAGATCTGCCAGCGCGAAGATTGGGTGTAGCCGACCCACAAGTCGCCGGCGTTGCCGAATACGCCCTGCCACACCTTGGTTTTCAAACTGAGCTGGAACTTCGATTCGAGATTGTCCAGCTGCTCGCTGTGCGCCACCGTGTTGTCGGGGTTCGGACTGGTCGGCTGCTTGTTCTGGTTGCTGGTGGCGAATACCGGCAGTACATACACCGGCTTGTAGCCACGGATGTTGAAGGTGCCGAGCTTGCTCTCCGGTGCCAGCTCCCAGCGACTGTCGAGTAGCGACAGTGGCGGGGCAACCTCGTTGTTGGTTTCCACTGAGGCGGTGGTGTCCTTGTGGTCACGGCGGAAGATGTTCGGTGTGGCGGTTGCCGTGTCGACTCGCTTCTGCGCGATCGGCAGATTCACCCGGCCCGTGGCGTGGTCGTAGCAGGCCAGCCGCTGGGCATCGCTTTCGATCGCAGTGCAGGCGCGGATATCTGTCGGATCCGGATTCTGTGCATGACTGGAGGGGGCGAGCAGGCTGGCGACCAGTGACAGCGGCAAGGCTATGGAATGTGGCTTCATCAAGAGCGGGTTTCCCGGCAGACGAGTCGAGGCGGGAGACTAGGCCACACGCCCCGGTTGAGTTGAGAAGACACGGCCGAACCAGGCAAACAGGAGCCGACCATGATGGGGATCATGGCCGGCTCGTGATCGAACCGAATGTCAGAGCTGTTTTAACCAGTTGGCGTATTCGGTCTTGCTGATGCTGCCGTTGCGGTTGGTGTCGGCGTTGATGAAGTCGTTGGCCAGCGGCGGGTACGCGCTGGCTTGTTCAGGCGAAATCGACTTGCCACCGCCGGACAGCTGTTCGAACGTGGGTGCCGGACCAATCGTCGGAGCCGGTGCGGGAGCGGTTTGCACGACAACCGCACCCTGCGGTGAGGGGTACGCCGCCGCCTGGCCGCCCGGTGGTGTAGGGGGCGTCGGCGCGCTGGCAGGCATCGTTACGGCAGCCGGCGTTGATGGCGCAGGCGGCATCGGCGTGTTGCCTGGCACCGTGGACATCGGCGGCACTTGGCGCATGTGCGTCGGCGCCGAGGGCATCGGCGCGGTTGCCGGAGCGGCGGGAACATCCGACATGGTCGATTGCGGCGGCGGCGATGCGTCCTGTGCGATCAGCGTGCCGGCGAACAGGAAGGCGCCGGCAGCAAGAGTGAACAACAGTGGCTTGCGAGATTTCATGGTCGATACTCCATGCCAGAATACTTGAGTGAGATTGTGCGGATATCCGCAATCCATCGGGCGGGATTTCCGTTGCCGCTTGCCCAACTCGGGGTCACGCTAGCAGGGGCTTTGTATATGCCGGCTCAATATATTGGTCATGATGCCGTGAAGCTGCCGTGTCGTTGGGCGCAGCTTCAGGTGATTAGCACGTGCTGAGCCTGGTACAGGCGCGTCTGCTGCAGTTGGCCGCGCAAGGCCTGCTGCAGCCCTTGCGGCGACGAGCGCGGCGCAGCGACGTGGTGGCGGTGATCGAACGCATGCGCCTGCTGCAGATCGACACCATCCACGTGGTGGCGCGCAGCCCGTATCTGGTACTGCACGCGCGGCTCGGCGACTACCCGATGGCCTGGCTCGATGAGGCGCTCGCGCAGGGCCAGTTGGCCGAGTGCTGGGCGCACGAGGCGTGCTTCGTCAGCGCCGCCGACATGCCATGGCACCGCGGCGGACACGATCAGCGCATGCATCACTGGGCGCATCAGCGTGCGGCGCGAATGCACAGCGAACAACGTGCCGACATGGACGCATTGCTGGCCGGTATCCGTGCATCGGGCCCGGTGCGCGCAGCCGACTTTGCGCGCAAGGACGGTGTTGCCAAGCCGGGTTGGTGGGAGTGGAAGCCGGAGAAGCACTGGCTGGAAGCCTGGTTCGCGCTGGGCGAGCTGATGGTGGCGCGACGCGAGAATTTTCAGCGCGTATACGATCTGGCCGAAAACGTGCTGGCACGGCTCGATCCGCCGTTCGATCCTGTCGCCGAAGCATCCTCGGCGGATGATCTGCGGCGACGCTTCATCGTCGACAGCGTGCGCGCGCTGGGCGTGACGCCGGCCGGCTGGATCGCCGACTACTTTCGCCTGCGGCCGAAGGTTACCGATCGCGAGCTGGCACCGCTGCTGGCCGGTGGCGAACTGCTGGCCGTACCGGTCCAAGGCTGGACCACCCCGGGCTACGTGCACCGCGACCATGCCGATGCACTGGACAAGGCGCTGGCCGGCCGCTTGCGTGCCACCCATACCGCGCTGCTGTCACCGTTCGATCCGCTGGTGTGGGATCGTGCGCGGACGCTGGCGATGTTCGATTTCGAGTACACCATCGAGTGCTACACGCCGGCGGCGAAGCGTCGCTACGGTTACTTCGTGCTGCCGATCCTGCATCGCGGCCGATTGGTCGGCCGGCTCGATGCGAAGGCCCATCGCGGCGATGGCGTGTTCGAGATCAAGTCCCTGTTTCTGGAGCCCGGCGTGGCGCCCACGCCCGTGCTGGTGCAAGCCATCGCCCGGGCGATGACCGACACTGCCCGCTGGCACGGCACACCGGACATCCGGTTGGGCCGCACCCAGCCGGCGGTGGTGGCGAAGGCGCTGCGCGCGGCCCTGAGCGCTGTCCGATGAGCTATTCCCGATAAACCCTCAGGGCGTACTGCTGGCCGCCGCCGGGGTCGCCTCGCAGGACTTGCCATGCAGGGCCTGACGCAACTGCGAAGCCAGCGAATTGCAGCGTGCCGCCAGTTGCGGGCGGATATCCGGATTTTCCGAATCGGTCAGCAGACCGGTACGCATGGCCTCGTAACGTGCCGGCAATTGGCCGGGCGTGAAGATGCCCGCCGCACGATGGCAGGCCATGTAACTGGACAGGTAATCGTCGCAAGCCGGAATGCCGGTACGGTCGGGCAGGGCGACATCATGGGCGGTGACGTGGCCCTTGGCTGCCGCGGTTCGGCGCTGCTGTTGGATCTGGCTGCTGCCGGATGCGGCTGTGGTCGAGGTTGTGGTTGCAGAAGACGACGTGGTTGCCGTTGTTGTTCGGGTGGCCGTTTTGTCGGCGCATCCGGTCAGCAGCAGGCCGGCGATCATGGTGGCCAGGGTAAGACGGGACAGGGCAGGCATTATCAGCTCTCCTCAACAGGGTGACCGTACCGGCGGGCCGAAGTGGCCTTGTCGGGAGTGGGTCAGCAGATTTATCCACACTACACAGGGTTGGAGGTCAAGAAAATCTGAATTTGTCACCGAATCGACAAAAACAGGTGAATCTGTCCCATTCCGTTTGGCTCTGCTCTGCCGTTATGATCGACCCACTGTGTTTGCCAGGGCCAGCGGAATTTGTGGCCTGATGCAGCTGATCCGCGATCTGCCTCATCATTCACCCCGGGGTTGTTTCCTTGCACACCAGTAAGTCGGCCGACTGCATCGTGGCGGTCGAGTCTATAAACCCGTGGAGTGATTAACATGTCTGATCGTCAGATCGGTACCGTCAAATGGTTCAACGACGCCAAGGGCTTCGGTTTCATTGCCCGTGACAATGGCCCGGACGTTTTCGTGCATTTCCGCGCCATTACCGGCGGCGGCTTCAAAAGCCTGCAGGAAGGCCAGCAGGTCTCCTTCAAGGTAGTGCAGGGCCAGAAAGGCTTGCAGGCCGATGAAGTGACCCCGGCCTGAGTGCCATGTTTTGTAAGGGAAACCGGGCAGAAATGTCCGGTTTTTTCTTGCCCGGATAATGGCCACGACAACTGCTTGACAAATCACTCGCGTGCATGAAATCCGTTATGCTTGGGGCACTGTGTCTGCTTGGCCACGTGCGTGCCCGGTAGGGATTTACTGATTCCGTCCGTTGCACCCGACCCTGCATGCTCAGTAAACCGTCGGCCCGTTGGGGCCGGTTTGTCTCAGCGTCTGGATTGGATCGGAGTGAGTCATGTCGGATCGTGAAGTAGGTACAGTCAAGTGGTTCAACGACGCCAAGGGCTTCGGCTTCATCAGCCGTGATAATGGCCCTGACGTGTTTGTGCATTTCCGCGCCATCACCGGTTCGGGTTTCAAAAGCCTGCAGGAAGGGCAGAAGGTGAGCTTCAAGGTCGTTGACGGCCAGAAGGGCTTGCAGGCCGAAGACGTCACCCCCGTTTGATCGCGGTGACGAAATCCGTTTGAAGAGGCCGGCGCTTGCCGGCCTCTTTTTTTGTAGTGGCCGCGCCAATTCGTTAGCCTGTCGGAATGTCCGAGCATTCTGCTGAAAATGTCATTGCCGCAGCGATCGAACCGATGGTGATCCCGGTTTCGACTGCCGACGGCTCCCGTTTCGAATTGCTGTGTGTGCATCCCGCCAGCGCCTGGTATCGACTGCTGTATTGGGTGCCGGCCATGGGCGTGCCAGCGAAGCACTACCTGCCCTTGGCCGAAGCGCTGGCTGCGCGTGGGGTGGCAGTGGCGGTGCATGAGTGGCGCGGCATCGGTTCCAGCAATCGGCGCGCCGGCCACGATTGCGACTGGGGTTATCGCGAGCTGCTGCAAGAGGATATTCCCGCGGGCATGGCCGCGTTGCGCGAGCGCTGGCCACAGGCGACCTGCTGGCTGGGCGGGCACAGCCTGGGCGGTCAGCTGAGTTTGCTGTATGCGAGCCTGCATCCGACCGAGTTCGCCGGTCTGCTGCTGGTGGCCAGTGGGTCGCCGTACTGGCGCCGCTTCCGACATGGCTGGCTGATCGGTGCGGCGTATGCGCTGGCTCCGCTGCTGGCAGGGTTGCTGGGTTATCTGCCCGGGCGGCGGATCGGCTTTGGCGGCAACGAGGCGCGCGGGGTGATCGCCGACTGGGCGCGCACCGGCCGCACTGGCTGTTATGCGGCGGCCGGCATGACGCAGGATTTCGAACAGCAACTGGCATCCTTGCGGTTGCCGTCGCTGGCACTGCGCCTGCGCGACGACTGGCTCGGGCCAACGGCATCGCTGGAGTGGCTGGTGGGCAAGCTGGGGTCGGCCGAGCGCAGCGTGGACGTCATCACGCCGTCGGATCTGGGTGGTCATCCAGCCGATCATTTTGGCTGGATGAAAACGCCGGCACCGCTCGCCGCCCGCATCGCCCGCTGGCTCGCCACGCAGGACCGCGCGCTCGGCGCGCACGCCGGGACGGTCGCTTGATCCATGAAAACCTGCCTGCATATCGATGGGCCATCTTCGCTGGAATCTTCGATGAATCTGTTCGAGCCGTTGACCCAACGCAGCCTCACTCTGCGCAACCGTCTGGTGGTGTCGCCGATGTGCCAGTACTCGGCCATCGATGGCATGCCGAGTGACTGGCACATGGTGCACCTGGGCAGCCGCGCGGTGGGCGGCGCGGCGGTGGTGATCGCCGAGGCCACCGCGGTATCGGCGCAGGGGCGCATCTCGCCGCAGGACACCGGCCTGTGGAATCAGGCCCAGCTGGAAGCGTGGCAACCGATCGCGCACTTCATCAAGGCACAAGGTGCGATTGCCGGCGTGCAGCTGGCGCATGCCGGGCGCAAGGCCAGCACGTTGCGTCCGTGGGACGGGCATGGCCCGGTGCCGGTCGGGCAAGGTAACTGGTTGACTGTGGCGCCGTCGGCGCTGCCGTTCGACAGCGGCTGGAACATGCCGCAGGCATTGGACGATAACGGCATCCTGACGGTGATCGCGGACTTCCGCGCGGCCGCGCAACGAGCGCTGGTGGCCGGTTTCGAGTTGATCGAGCTGCACGCGGCGCACGGCTACCTGCTGCACCAGTTCCTCTCACCGCTGAGCAACCGGCGCAGTGACAACTACGGCGGCAGCTTCGACAACCGCAGTCGCATCGTGCGCGAGGTGATCGCCGCGGTGCGCGAGGTGTGGCCGGCGGAGTTGCCATTGTGGCTGCGCCTTTCGGCTACCGACTGGGCAGACGGCGGTTGGGATATCGAGCAAAGCGTGCAACTGGCGCGACAGCTGGAGTCACTCGGCGTGGATCTGATCGATGTCTCCAGCGGCGGCCTGCTGCCGCACGTCACGATTCCGCTGGGTCCCGGTTACCAGGTACCGTTTGCCGCGCGCATCCGGCGCGAGGCCTGCATCGCCACCGGTGCGGTGGGCCTGATCACCGAAGTCGAGCAGGCGGCGCAGATCGTCGCCAGCGGTGAAGCCGACGTGGTATTGATGGCACGCGAAAGCCTGCGCGATCCGTATTTTCCGCGGCGCGCGGCACAACAGCTCGATGCGTCGATCGAAGCGCCGATCCAGTATCGGCGAGCCTGGTAAGCAAGCGACGGAGAACATGATGGAAGCGAATCCGACCCTGATCGAAGGCCGCCTGCATGATCTCGGCGATGGCTTCACCGTGCGGCGCCTGCTGCCGGTGTTGCAGGCGCGCCATGTCGGTCCGCTGGTGTTCTTCGATCACATGGGCCCGGCCGCGTTCGCCGCCGGCAGCGGCATGGACGTGCGGCCGCATCCGCATATCGGGCTGGCCACGGTGACCTGGTTGTTTGATGGCGCGATCCGTCATCGCGACAGCATTGGCAATGTGGCCGACATCCGTTCCGGCGAAGTGAACTGGATGACCGCCGGCCGCGGCATCGTGCATTCGGAGCGTACGCCGCCGGACGAGCGTCGCGACGGGCAGGTACTGCATGGCGTGCAGATCTGGGTGGCACTGCCGCAGGCCGACGCCGAGATCGCGCCGGAATTCCATCATCATGATCGCGATGCGTTACCCAAGATGCGCCAGCCAGGCATGGAGGCGGTACTGATTGCCGGCAGCGCGTATGGGCAGCAATCGCCGGTCAAGGTATTCGCTCCGATGTTCCTGCTTGAAGTGCAGCTGGCCGCCGGTGCCGAGCTGGCGTTGCCGCCGGAGCATGTCGAGCGCGGTGTCTTTGTCGTCGATGGTGCGGTTCGCTGGGGCGAACTGGATGTCGTTGCCACACAGATGGCTGTGCAGACCGGGCCTTCGACACCGTCGCTGCGCGCACATGCTGCCAGTCGGCTGTTGTTGTTCGGCGGTGCACCGCTGGATGGCGAGCGGCACCTGTGGTGGAACTTCGTCGCCAGCACGCACGAGCGCATCGAGCAGGCCAAGGTCGACTGGCAGGCGCAGAGTTTCGGCAAGGTGGCGGGCGACGAGGACGAGTTCATTCCGCTGCCGGAATAACCATCAACCGTGGAGTCACCGATGGCCAGCTTCAGCAGCTTCACCGAGTTCTACCCGTTCTACCTGAGCGAGCACAGCAACCGCATCTGTCGCCGCCTGCACTTCATTGGCAGCAACTTGGTGATCGCGGTGGTCGTGCTGGCTGTGCTGAGTGGTCAGCCGCGCTGGCTGTGGCTGGCGCCCGTGGCCGGCTATGGCTGCGCCTGGATCGGCCACTACGGTTTCGAGAAGAACCGCCCGGCCACGTTCAAGCACCCGCTGTACAGCCTGCTTGGCGACTGGGTGATGTACGGGCAGATGCTGCGCGGCAAGATCCGCTTCTGAGCGTGTTCAGCGATATTGCTGATGGCAGCTCTTGCAGGTGCCGCCGATCGGCTTGATCGCCGCAGCCAGCGCCGCACAATCGGTAGGCGCGGCCTGCACAGCCTGCTGCAGGTGGGTCTGCAACTCGCTGGCCTTGTCGCTGAAGCTCTTCTCGTCGATGCCGAACACCGGCACGATGTCGGTGGCGGTGGACTGCAGGCGCTCCAGGTGATGCTGGATCTTGGCCGCGTCGCACTGCTTCGCCTTCAGCGCATGGCTCAGTTCGCCCATGTGATACCCCATGGTTTCCATCACCGCTTTCGGCATCGGATTGCGTGCGCTGAGCGTATTCATAACTTGAACCGTGCCGAGCACGCCAATCACCAGTCCCAGCAAGATCATGAGAGCAACGCGCATCGGTACGATTCCATGGCTGACGAAGGTGGCCGCAAGGATAACCCGCGTCGATGCCGTGCGCGATAAAATGGCGGTCACACCGCAGCAAGGCAGGCCAGTGATACCCGCAGACACGATCACCTACGCAACCGGCAGCATGCCGGCATGAGCGAGATGCAATTTCCGGCCGAGCGCTTTGCCGGCGTCGAACGTCTCTACGGTACCGGCAGCGTGGCCACGCTGGCTCGTGCGCACGTCTGCGTGATCGGCGTCGGTGGGGTGGGCTCGTGGGCGGCCGAGGCGCTGGCGCGCAGCGGCGTTGGCCGGCTCACCCTGATCGACGCGGATGAGGTCTGCGTGTCCAACACCAACCGTCAGTTACATGCGCTGGACGGCGAGTACGGAAAGCCCAAGGTCGGCGTGATCGCCACGCGCGCGCATGCGATCAACCCGACGATCCGGCTGGAGGCGATCGAGCGATTTCTCACGCCATCCACGCTGGACGAGTTGCTCGATCGCGGCTACGACGTGGTGCTCGATGCGTGCGACGCGTTCCGGGTAAAGCTGGAGACGATCGCGTGGTGTCGTCGGCGCAAGCTGCCGATCGTCAGCGTCGGTTCGGCTGGCGGACGTACCGATTCGACCCAGATCCGCGTACGCGACCTGTCGCGCACCGAGCACGACGCGATGTTCAGCCTGATCCGCAAGAAGCTCCGCACCGATTTCAACTTTCCGCGCAATCCCGATCGCTACTTCGGCGTTTCAGCCGTCTATTCGCTGCAGAACGTGCAGTATCCGCAGCCCGACGGCACGGTGTGCGGCAATCGTCCGCCTGGTGGCGATGCGTTGAATCTTGCCTGTGGTGGCGGGCTTGGCGCAGCCACCCATGTCACCGGTGCGTTCGCGTTCGCGGCTGTTGGCAAGGTGCTGGAGAAGTTGCTGGGGAGCTAGAGACTCCCTCTCCCTCAACGGTGTTGCCGTTGGGGGAGAGGGCTGAAAGTGTCACCAACCCATGTAATGCCCGCCGTTGATCGCCAGGTTCGCGCCGGTGATCCAGCTCGCCTGCTCGCCGACGAAGAACGCCACCGCGTGGGCGATTTCATCGGGCCGGCCGAGACGGCCGACCGGGATCTGCGCCACGATCTTCTCGCGCACTTCCTCGGGTACAGCCATCACCATGTCGGTGCCGACATAGCCGGGCGAGACGGTATTCACGGTGATGCCGAACTTCGCGTTCTCCTGCGCCAGCGAAATGCTGAAGCCGTGCATGCCGGCCTTGGCCGCGGCGTAGTTGGCCTGGCCGTACTGGCCCTTCTGGCCGTTGATCGAGCTGATCTGCACGATACGGCCCCACTTGCGTGCGCGCATGCTTTCGATCACCGGGCGGGTGACGTTGAAGCAGGCGTTCAAGTTGGTGTTCACCACGTCCATCCACTGCTGGTAGGTCATCTTGTGGAAGGTGGTGTCGCGGGTGATGCCGGCGTTGTTGATCAGGATATCCACCGGCCCGCATTTTTCCTCGATCGCGCGGATCATCGCTTCGCAGGCCACCGGATCGGAGACATCGCCCTGCACCATGCACACGTCGATGCCGTCCTTCGCCATAGTCCGATGCCATTCATCGGCCTTGGCCTGATCACGGTAGTTGGTGACTACCCGATGTCCTTGACCGGCCAGATAGCGAATGATCGCGCTGCCGATGCCGCCGGTGCCGCCTGTGACCAATGCCGTACGCTGCGTCATGTCCTTGAATCTCCTGTGAAGGTGAGGCGGAGGCTGTGGCGCCGGAGCATGGCAAGTCAATGTTGCAACCGTTGCCGTGCATGCCGGCGCGTATGCGCATTTATAGCGTTTCAGGCCGCAGAGTAACCGCTGCAGTGCGGCAAAACGGCGGGGTCGAAATCCGCCAGGGCCTGCGTCAGCAGATCGTCTGCATTCGACACCACGGCCGGCACCGGCAGCTGCAGGAAAGCCAGCACCCGGCGCAACGCCGGCAGCGGGTTGGCAGGATCGACCGGGAAAGCCTGCTCGGATTTGGACAGCTTGCGGCCGTCGGCGTCCAGCGCCAGCGGCAGATGGCGATAAGCCGATGTCGGCAGGCCCAGACAGCGCTGCAGCCAGATCTGCCGCGCCGTGGAATCGAGCAGGTCGTGCCCACGTACCACCTCGGTGATGCCCTGATAGGCATCGTCGACCACGCAGGCGAGCTGGTACGCGTAGAAACCCTCGACTCGGCGTATCACGAAATCGCCGTCCTGTTCGCGCAGGTGCTGCCGTTGCGGGCCCTGCAGCGCATCGTCGAATGCGATCTCGATGTCGGGCACGCGCAGTCGCCATGCCGGCGGAAGGGCGGGGTCAGGCGCGGCGATGCAACGGCCATCGCGGTGGATTCCATTTGTGCCGGCCAGCTCGCTGCGGCTGCACCAGCACGGGAATACCAGGCCTGCCGCGCGCAACTGCTCGAAGGCCGCGTCGTAAGCACCAATGCGTTGCGACTGGAACAGCGGCGCCGCGTCGGCCACCAGACCGAACGCCGGCAGCGCAGCCAGAATGCTGGTCGCCGAGCCGGGCACCTCGCGCGGCGGGTCGATGTCTTCGACGCGCAGCAGCCACTGGCCTCCGGCATGCCGCGCGCACAGCCAACTACCCACTGCGGCGACCAGCGAGCCGAAATGCAGATGTCCGGTGGGTGAGGGGGCGAAGCGGCCGCGATAGGTCATGCGGTCATTATTAGGGCACACATCGCTGCCGTTATGCGTCGTGGACCCTTGAAACAGTGCATCTGCGCCCCGAATTTTCACCCACGCGCCAAGCGTACCCCCTTCATGACTGCCACAGAGAGACAGCCATGCGTCGCATCGCATTGTTCATCGCCACCAACCTCGCCGTCCTGCTGCTGCTGAGCATCGTCTGCCATCTGTTCGGCATCGACCAGATGGCGGCTGCCCGCGGTTACGGCGGCATGGGCGGGTTGCTGGCCTACGCCGCCGTGTTCGGTATGGGCGGTGCCTTCATCTCGCTGGCAATGTCCAAGATGATCGCCAAGTGGACTACCGGCGCGCGGGTGATCACTCAGCCGCAGAACGACATCGAGCGCTGGCTGGTCGATACCGTGCGCCGTCACGCGCAGAACGCCGGCATCGGCATGCCCGAGGTGGCGATCTACGACGCGCCGGAGATGAATGCGTTCGCCACCGGCATGACCAGGAACCACGCGCTGGTCGCGGTCAGCTCCGGCCTGCTGCAGCAGATGGATCGCGAGCAGGTCACCGCAGTGCTAGGCCACGAGATCGGCCATGTGGCGAACGGCGACATGGTCACGCTGACCCTGATCCAGGGCGTGCTGAACACGCTGGTGATCCTGGCCGCGCGCATCGTCGGCCGGCTGGTCGACAGCTGGATGTCCGGCGGCCGCGACGACAGCCGTGGCGGCGGTGGCATCGGCTACTTTGTGGTGGTGATGGTGCTGCAGGTGGTGTTTGGCCTGTTCGCCTCGATGGTCGTGGCCGCGTTCTCGCGCTGGCGCGAGTTCCGCGCCGATGCAGCGGGTGCCAAATTCGCCGGTCACGGTGCGATGATCTCCGCGCTGCAGCGCCTGCAGGCCAACCATGGCGAAAGCACGTTGCCCAATACGATTGCCGCGTTCGGTATCTCCGGCCCGCTGGCCGACGGCTTCAAGAAGCTGTTCATGAGCCATCCTCCGCTGGAAGAGCGCATCGCCGCGCTGCAGAACGTCAGCTAGGCATGCTAAGCCGTAAACTTTCAGACCCGTCATTCCGGCGTAGGCCGGAATGACGATCAAAAGCATTCAACATCCACGCATCAACGGAACATCCACGCATGAACGCACCCGCCGAAACCCGCAAATTCGAAGCCGAAGTCGCCCAGGTGCTGCATCTGGTCACGCATTCGCTGTACTCGCACAAGGAGATCTTCCTGCGCGAGCTGATCTCCAACGCGTCCGACGCCTGCGACAAGCTGCGCTTCGAGTCGATCGCAAAGCCTGAGCTGATGGCTGGCGACAGCGAGCTGCATATCGACGTGAGCTGGGATCCGGACGCGCGCACCATCACCATCCGTGACAACGGCGTCGGCATGAGCCGCGACGAGGTGGTGGCGAACATCGGCACCATCGCCAGCTCCGGCACCAAGCGCTTTCTCGAAGCGATGTCGGGCGAGCAGAAGGCCGATGCGCGATTGATCGGCCAGTTCGGCGTAGGCTTCTATTCCGCGTTCGTGGTCGCCGACAAGGTCACCGTGATCACCCGTCGCGCCGATGCGCCGGCGAGCGAAGGCGTGAAGTGGGAGAGCGACGGCAAGGGCGAGTATTCGCTGGAGCAGGTTGAACAGGCCGAGCGCGGCACCTCCGTCATCCTGCACCTGAAGGCCGACGAGGACGAGTTCCTCAAGCGCTGGCAGTTGCGTTCGCTGATCACCAAGTACTCCGACCACGTCGCCTTCCCAATCCGCATGCCGGTCGAGAAGGACGGCAAGCCCACCGACGAATTTGAAACCATCAACGCCGCTTCGGCGCTGTGGACCAAGCCGAAGTCGGAGATCAGCGACGCGGACTACCAGAGCTTCTACAAGGCGCTCGGCCACGATTTCAACGACGCGCTGGCGTGGACGCACAACCGCGTCGAGGGCAGCCAGAGCTTCACCACCTTGCTGTACATCCCGTCACAGCCGCCGTTCGACCTGATGATGGGCGGCCGCGACGAGCGCAAGGGGCTCAAGCTGTACATCAAGCGCGTCTTCATCATGGACGCGGCCGAAGAGCTGCTGCCGAACTACCTGCGCTTCGTTCGCGGCGTGGTCGACGCGGACGACCTGCCGCTCAACGTGAGCCGCGAAATCCTGCAGCAGAACCGCCAGCTCGACCGCATCAAGTCCGCCTGCGTGAAGCGCGTGCTCGACCTGATCGAGAAGCTGGCCAAGGACGAGCCGGAGAAATTCGCCACGTTCTACAAGGCGTTCGGCAACACGCTCAAGGAAGGCATCAGCGAAGACGCCAACAACCGCGAGCGCATCGCCAAGCTGCTGCGCTTCGCCTCCACGAAAGGCGAGGGCAGCGCGCAGACTGTCTCGTTCGATGACTACATCGGCCGCATGCCGGTGGGCCAGGACACCATCTGGTTCATCACCGCCGACAGCTACGCCGCCGCCATCGGCAGCCCGCAGCTCGAAGCGTTCAAGGCCAAGGGCACCGAAGTGTTGCTGATGTCCGATCGCATCGACGAATGGATGCTCGGCAGCCTGAGCGAATACAGCGGCAAGAAACTGCAGAACGTCGCCAAGGGCGAATTGCCGTTGGACGAGGCCGACAAGGCAAAGCAGGAAGAAGCCACCAAGGAAGCCGAGCCGCTGCTGAAGAAGCTCAAGGACCTGCTCGGCGATCGCGTCGGCGACGTGCGCGTCTCCGCCCGCCTCACCGATTCACCGTCCTGCCTCGCACTTGCCGACTACGAGATGGCACCACACTTGGCCCGCCTGCTGCGCGAAGCCGGCCACGACATGCCCGACAACAAACCGACGCTGGAGATCAACCCGCAGCATGCGTTGCTGAAGCGTGTCGAGGCGGAGGGTGACGAGGCGAAGGCGAAGGATCTGGCCACGTTGCTGCTGGAACAGGCGGAGATTGCGGCCGGTGCACAGCTGCCGGACCCGTCGGCGTTCGTGCAGCGGATGAATCGGGTGTTGCTGGGGTGAGGCGCGGCGCGTCTCGCTGATATGAGAAAGCCCGCCATCCGGCGGGTTTTTTCTTTTCCCTCTCTCCAGGTGGCGACCGAAGAGAGTCCCCTTGCGGGAGGCTGTGTGGCGGGTTCTCGCGAGAATCCCACCCATCTGTCACCTCAGACGTAGCAAAAGCGTGCCTGTTGTGGGGATGAAACTTCAAGCAGAATGTACGATCCGCATCGGCGACTCATCGGAGCTCGACATGTCAGCGAACGCAGCAATTTTCCGTCAGTTGCATGGTGGCCTGAAGCCGCTGCGGCTGCCCAATGCCTGGGACGCCGGCAGTGCCAGGTTGTTCGAAAGCCTGGGCGCCGCGGCCATCGCCACCACCAGCGCGGGTTTGGCCTGGGCGCTCGGCTATGCGGATGGGGGAAAGCTGCCCGCGGACGCCGCGATCCATGCCGCGGCCGGCATCGCGCGTGTCCTTAAAGTGCCGTTGTCGGTCGACATGGAAAACGGCTACGCCGATGATGCCGCGACGGTAGGTGAGACGATCCGGCGACTGCTCGATGTCGGCGTCGCCGGCATCAATATCGAAGACGGCTCCAACGCGCCGGCCGCGCTCGCCGCGAAAATCGAAGCGATCAAGAACACCGCCGCAAAAGCGGGTTCGGACATCTTCGTGAATGCACGCACCGACGTATACCTGGCCAACCTGGTCGATGTTTCGCGGCGGGTCGATGAAACACTGTCACGCGGCGCGATCTATCGCGCGGCCGGTGCCGACGGCTTGTTCGTTCCCGGCCTGCACGAACCGGCGGAGATCCAGGCCATCGTGGCGGGGGTAGGGCTGCCGCTCAACGTGATGGCGTGGCCGGGCCTGATGCCGGTCCATGAGCTGGGTCTGCTCGGCGTGCGGCGCTTCAGCGCAGGCTCCGGCATTTCGCAGATGCTGTGGGGCCACGCGGAAACATTGGCGCGGGATTTTCTCGATAGCGGGCGCTCAGAGTCGTTGGTCGAGGGCGCTATGTCGTACGGCCGGATTCAGGCTTTGTTCGCCGGAATGTAAGCGACAAAGCGTTCGCGGGAATCCTACCTATCCGTCACCCCAGCGTAGGCTGGGGTCCAGCGCCTTCAGCTCCATACTCACTGTTACATCGGCACTCACAGGCAAGAGCTTTCGAACGCCTTCGGCGCCCGAGTCACTTTTCTCTTGCGTGGCCAAGAGAAAAGTAACCAAAAGAGAAGGCCACCCCGCTTGGCGCTTGCCGGGCATCCATGCCCGGCAAGTCCGTGAGCTGGCGCCGGGCTTTTCGACAGCACATCCCTGTGCTGGCGAAAAGGAATCGGCCTCCTGCCGATTCCCGCTACGCGGCCTGCCGACCCCAGCTCACCGCCGCACAGGGGCCCCGGGTAGAGCGGCGGGCCATCCTGGCCCGCACTCGGTATCGAGCCACTCTCACGGTACTCGCAACACCCGCCATCCATTCGCTTGAAGGCGAACAAGTTCACTCTCGGATGCACGTTTGGCGTTCATCGCCAAGCAAAGTAACTGCGTGGGACGTGACATGCCAACATAAAGGTACCGATACTGGTTCATGATGGTGTCGCGTGTTTTAGCATCGATAGTTTGGGCTCCGCTCAGAAGCGCCTGAGCTCCGGCGATGTCAAATTGCTTCGACATGCCGAAGGACTCGAGAACTAACGTCGACAAATGAGTCTCGCCTTTGGTCATGCCTATCGTGTTGACCTCAATACGCAGCTGACGATCGTTACGTACAACAATGCATTCGTGGACATTCAGCGCCCGCGCTTCGTCCTTCATGTCCGGGATGGCGAATACGTCCAGAGATGCAAAACCTTCGAGACCCATTTCAGCCGACAAAAGCGGTTGAAGTGCGGTGAATAGCGTTTGCGGCACGATTCGCCAACGCTGTGCGCTACTCGTGAGGTTTTTTGCGAGTGCCAATTGTCTATAGGTCTTGGCCAATGTGGTCATGTCCATCTCGGTCTCCCGAATTGCACGACCTAGGCGCGAAGGGTCCCTGATGCCTTTGGCGATCGGCGCCTGCGCTTGCCGAAGTGCCAGAAGCACTACGCGCTTGATCTTGTCAGCCCGCTCTCGGACCAAAATAGGTTTCACACCTGTATTTGGGTCATCCCGAAGTAGCATCCATGCACTTTCTTCGCGCGCTACTTTTGGCCCAACCCCCTCTTTGAAGGTGGGCCAGTAGTCCGCAATGTGCCTTCCCGCGTCTTGGTTTGCGTTGCCGTCACGCCGCGCACAAACCGCGAGAATACGCTTGCCGTTGAGTACATCGTCACTGAATGAGTCAAGGACCAAGTTGCCGAATGCCTCGATGACTTTGGCGACCGAGTCGGTCTCATACAAAAATAGCGTAGGTGGGTGCGGGCTATTCGGACCGTCGCCGATGACAGGGTCACCCGAGACCTGGACAGTCATCACCGCCCTGGCGATGCGTTCTCCGAAGCGCCTGCTAGCCCGCATGGGAAGAATCGGGTGTCGGGGAAAGGTCAGCGCTGCTGTCCCCTCTTTGTCACTGAAGATTCGCTGGTTGATATCACCAAAGCGCTGTTGCACGACTTGATCGTTAAATAGGGTCCCTAGTAGTCGCTCTTGCTCAATCGAGGTGTCCTGCATCTCGTCAATCATGAGGAGTGGGAACCGGTGGGAAAGTCGGTCTCGAACGCAGGGCGAACTCTTTAGGAGATTCTCTGCGAAGGCAAACATGTCCTCGAACCGGAAACATCCGTCGCTGGCGAGATAATCCTTGATTGACGCGAGTGCTTTGAAGGTGTCTGTGTGCGGCCCTGGCAATTTGCCTCCTCCGGAAGAAAGGACAAGATCTGGGCCAGAATAGTGAAGCTCTCCTACAAGCTTGTCGGCATTGTGCTGGTTCTTAAGCCAACCAGCAGCTTTGCTTCGTCGCGCACGCACATTGGCACGAAGCTCGAAGACATCGTTGTCGATAATATCTACAACGATTCCTAAACTGTTCAAGTTTGGAAGTGCCAAGAACCGGTTGATGAACGAGTGTATGGTTCCAATGAAATGAGGGTAGCTCAGTAGTCTGGAACCTTCACCGGTGGCCGCCAGTCGCCGACATATCTCTTCCCGAGCCACATTGGTGTGGCTGATGACACAAATGCCACGATGCGTATGCGTCCATTTGCGGCTCAGCAGATAGAGCTTAGCGGCGAGAATACTTGTCTTCCCGCTTCCGGGAGCGGCGTGTACATCCACTGTGCTGTTCGCGAGCAGCACCATTCGGCGTTCTTCATCGTCGAACCGCAGGTCGACAAATGCTTCCGCTAGATGGTCGAGATCTTCGTCTTCGAGTTTTGGCAGGTTCACGAGGGCCATCTACGCAACTGCAGCTGCGGCAGGATCAACGGAGGCTGGGCTTGTCAGATGCGTCAACGCTTCCTGCAGATACTCTGGCAACATTGCAAACAGCACGTCCCCATTTCCGAAACTTCCCGTTTCAAGTAGACGGGCCGCGTATTGCGCGGTAACGGCCTTTGAGGCGTCCTTCTCGTACAGAGGCTCATAGATATTCACTGCCAACATCAGTGGGCTCGCCGCCGCTGCCGCGAAAGCGGGCCATCCTGTCTTGAGGTCAGCAAGCGCAGCTTCATAATCATTGTCGGATAGCGCTCCAGCACTGGCTTTATCCTGGATCGCGAGCTGGATGGCGATGTACATCAACTCAGCACATCCAGCCAAGGCCATGTCAAATTCTAGAGTCCAGCGGTCAGACACAAATACCTTAGTGCTTCCACCGGCGGCTCGCGCTCGCTTCCTCTCGATGAGGGCTTCGAGCTCTTTGGGATCGTAGTCGTTATCAAAGCGTTTGCCCTTCTTGGGCTTGGTGACGTAGTTCGCCTCATTTGGCACGACATCCCGATCCGTAATGCAGGCCACGGGTACATCGATGGTCACTTTCTCGTCGGAGCGTTGCAGGATGCGGGCGTAGTGATAGAGCCCGACGTCCCCGACATTAACTACGGAGATGCCATACCGAGAAAAGCTTCTACCGCAATGTTTAGCTAGCGCGGGTAGCAACAGGGTCTCGCCCGGACCCTCTACGATGGCCACCCCGCGAGCAAAGAACAGGTTTGCCCTCGTTGCTTCGAGAAAACGGCGGAGATAGGCATAGTCGGAAAGCTCCAGCCGGGTATGACCTTTGGCGAGCCGATAGGTGTTTCCTCGAACAACGAGCGTCATGGATTCAAGATCAGCACCAGCCACCAACGAAGGGCTGTGCGTCGTTAGAACCACTTGCACAGGGTTGTCTTTGTCAGCCGCCCCGGCATTGGCGGTCAACAAGTCCATTACTCGGTCCTGCAGCTGTGGATGTAAGTGGGCCTCAGGCTCCTCAATTAAAAGCAACCCGAGATCCTCTCCCTCTCGCAGCAAGACCAACTCTGTAGCCATGAATAGGACGTTGTTATAACCAAGGCCGCGATTGCAGCGCGCGTCTGAGTGGGTAGAGGCAGGAGGAACGAGGGTCAGCTCGAATTTCTCGAGAATGGGTGTAAGGGCCAACTCGGTCGCCAGTCGTATCCGGGACGAAAGCGTATCCCCAGTAAAGGCGAGCTTTTCGAGGTAGTTGTTATTGATCCCGTTCTGGACTGCCTGGATGACCTCATGCTGTCCCATATGATGTTGAGCGAGTGCCATTAATCCAACGAGGTTCTTCGGAATTTGAGTGGGATTGGTCACGTCAAAATCGTTGATTTCTTGCCCGGAAATTGCCTGATGGGCACCAAGAATCTGGGATAGGCGAGATGCACGGCCGGGTTTCAGTTCTGCTTCGGCGTCCCGCAACGGACGGAGATATGTGCTGCGCACCATCTCGCGAACCGTCGAGCCAATCTCGGGACCAATTCCGCCGGTACCTGACCGTATCTGCCACTCAACACGTCCGCGCCGTTTGCCGTGTGGTGCAATCCAACGTGCTTGTAGGTGGAGCGTAAGACTGCGCGAGCCGTTTGCTTCGTAAGTAAGCCACTCAAGCGCCGCTGCTTCCTGATCTTCGCTCAAGCCGCGCAGCGTGGCTTCAATGACCATCGACTGAGAACGATCCACTTTGGTAAGGTGAAAGTCTTGCTCGCTAAGCCGAACGATCTCGAAGCTTGTTGTCCAGAGCACTTGGCGAATGGCGTCGATAATGGCGCTTTTGCCTGCGTCGTTTTCGCCAACAAGAATGTTGAGACTAGGCGCGAGTTCCCAGTCGAGGACTGGAGCGCTTTTTCCGTCACCAAAGATACGGAAATTTTCTGCTTTGATCCGATGGAGATGCATTGTTTTTCCTTGAAACCTTGGCATGTGCAATATCAAGTGACTAGAGCAGTAGAGACGTTTCTGACACTGCAATTTCAAAAGACGTCAGCGCAGCGGCATCTCTTTCGTCGTCTTCTCCATAATTTTCATTGACTCAGCGTTCTTCTTTTTCCACTCGCGCAGCTCCGCATCGTTCTGCGATTCGCTTGGATAGATCACTGGCTGGGCACGTGGCGTTGGTGCCACGGAGTGATGTGGGATTGACGGCGATTCCGGTCCGGTTGCGGTCTGGACGACGATAGGCGCCGCAACGACAGGGTGTGGTGCGGTCGCGGCGGAAGACCAGAGCCCCGCGATCACAAGCAGACTTGCGACCATACTTCCGCCGAGCACCAGCGGCGTATCCATCGAGCTTGTGGCACGTGCCTTGGCAGTTTGCAGCGAACGCACCGTGGCGATCAGTTCGCCGCCGTGGATCAGTTCGATGGGTTTGCCTTGGGCGAAGCGGCGGGCGTCGCTGGTGTAGTCGCCGAGCGCCACGATCTTCACAGCGGCGGCTTGGTGGTGCACCAGCAGACCGTACATTTCGCGCACGACTTTGACGCCAACCTGCCAGTTCTGCCATTGCTTGCACTGCACCAGCGTGGTCTGGCCGTTCTTGCGCAGGATCAGGTCGATGCCGCCGTCCGCACCACCAAGGCCGGTTTCTTCGACGGCGTAGCCCTGACGACGAAAGGCTTCGCCGGCCAGCAGCTCGAACTGGCGCCAGTTCATTTGGCGCAGGCTGTCGATGCCCGTCTGTTTGTCCAATAGCTGTCGACGGCTTCGACGGCCGATGAAAGAGGCGAGCGCGGCAATCCAGAAGCCGGCCAGCAGCATCCATCCGAGAGGTGCATAGATGCCGGTGGCAGCGAGCTTGCCCAGTCCGGACGTGTACGGGTTGTTGACCGAGCCGAAATACCATCCGATGCCGTGGCGTATCGCGATATAGGTGACCAGACCGAGCACGATGCCTACCGGCCACGGCATGGACGCCACGACCTCAAATCCGCTTTGCTTGCGCTTGGCCATGAGCTCCCCCTGAGCATTCCTTGGCCTCCCCACGATAATCCGATGGCTAATGGAAGAACATATGCCTGATCAGGCATCCTGTGTCTGACAAGATCATAAGGGAGTTGGAAAGTGCAATCAGCCAAGGAAAAGCCGTCGTCGTTTCCGTATGTCGTGACGCTCGCCGTGATGGTGGTGAGTCTGGCGCTCGCTACCTTCGTCGTTTATCGCTGGCAACATATGTCGACGGGCATGGACGATGAGAGGCGGTTGGGAGTTCTTTATGTGATGCTGGGCAGCGACCTGGTCGGCCTGGTGATATCGGCGGCGTTCGCGCTGGGCTATACGCAGTGGATGCTCGAGCGGCGACGCGTTGCCGGTTTGCCTGACTATGCTGCCGCGGGTATCGGTGTGCTCAAGGGATTGCTCGGCTTTGCACTGATGTTCGCGTGGCAGATGGCGGCGCGGGCATTGCTCACGGCGTACGACCACTACGCGGGGATGCAGCTGGTTGCGATCCTGAGCCTGATCCTGGGTCATCTGATTACGGTGGCCGCGGTGATGGTTTCGATATGGCTGGCTTTTTCCGTTCTGCGCGGGCAGGCGATACCGGCATCGCCTCGGCCGGTCGAGTTGCGCGGGCGTGCCTTGCTGATGTTCACGCTGTTCGCGTGGTCCTGGCTGCTGGTTGTTGCGCAGTTGGTGGTGCCGATGACGATGGAGCTCTATCGCGCGGAATTTGAAGCGCTGCCCCTGATTCCCTACGCGGGCTCCATCGGCCTGGTATTGCCTGTGTTCCTTGGGGGGCTGCTTGGACTGCCGCGAACCATGCCACTGACCCGGCCGTTTCGCCTGTGGCTGGCAGGCACGCTGGCGGTGCTGGTGTGTGCCCTGGCCATGGTTGTCGTGATCATTGCGATGGTTGGCATCGGCAGATTCCTCGGCCAAGACTTTGCGCAGATCACCGCTTTCAGCGCCTTGGTGGCCGTGGTCTGGTTCGTCGTGTCGACGCTGCTGTGCTGGCTGCTGGTGAAGGTGCTGTTCCGTACGCAGGCACCGCTGTTGCGCCACGAAATGGTCAATGCTGATCGTTGACACTGACGGTGAACTGCCTCTGCGCTGGCGATCCTGCTGCAGACCAGTGTGCATCACGCTTATGGCGCTTACGTCTAAAGTACGAGCTGTGCCTTGCCACCACCGCTGATCTTCACTAGCTTGCGCCGACTGGCAAATTTAAGGGGTCATCTTCATCTTTCCTGCGGGCCGCTTCGTCCATCCCTGCGCCGCCAGCCAATCATTGAACTCATCGATCCAGTGATCGCTGCTGGTGCCCTGCTTGCGCATGCTGAAGCCGTGGCCGCCGGCGCTGTAGATATGGGCTTCGGGTTTCTGGCCTGCCGCCATCAACGCGTCGTAGAACTTGAGCATGGGCTCGCGGGCCACATCGTCGTCCTGCGCCCAGGCCATGAAGATGGGTGGAAGCTTTGCCGGGATGGCTGGCATCGTGCCGAACGGGGCGCCGTAGATCAGCGCGGCGAAGTTCGGACGCGCAGCTGCGTCCGGCTGAAGCAGGGCGCCGCTGGCGACCATGCCACCTGCTGAAAAGCCCAGGATGCCGACCCTGCCGGGAGAGATGCCCCATTGCACTGCGTGCTGCCGAACCAGCTTGACGGCCTGGATCGCATCGGCGATCCCGTATTTGCAGGCTGCGTCCATGTCCAGATTTTTCGGGATGCCTTCCTCTTTCTTTTCCTGGAGGCGGTACTTGAGCACGAAGGCGGCAATGCCTCTTTGCTGCAGCCAGCGCGCCACATCGTTGCCTTCCGCGTCGATGGCCAGCGCCACGCAATAGCCGCCCGGCGCGATGATCACGCCGGTCCCGCTGGCCTTGGTCCGTTCCGGAAGGTAGGTCGTCAACGTCGGTGTGGCTACGTTGAGGACGACGGTGCCGACGGGAGTGCCATGCACCACCTGTTCTTGCTGAGTCTTATGCTCCGAGCCGGGTGCTGCGCCCGACCAGATTTTCAGGGTTGTCTGGGCGTGGGCGCAGCAAGCAATGAGCAAGCTGATGGCGAATACGCCCATCGCACATACCGTCGTCTGTCGCATATGCCCTCCCGATTCTGGATGCGCCTATATGTCATCCAGTGGATTTGAAGCATAACCACGAATGCACACTCGGTAACAAATGTGTGCAGTCGGTGCGGTGGTCAAAGCAATATCGCAACTGCTCGATGTGAGTGTCGGAGCGCGTTGCAACGACGGATTACCCGACGTGTCGACAACGATGCCGATGCTTTTGGCCCATGAGGTTTCTTGCGGATGCAGAAATAAAAAGCCCGTCGAAATCGACGGGCTTTTCTCCACTCCTGGCAACTTGCTCTCAGGCGGCGTGCTTTATCCCTTGCGGGCTAATCATCGGCCATGACCGGTGGGACTCGCGGGCGCGGTGCTGCGTGCGGCGCCCTGAATCGTCGGGGTCGGCGTGCTCGGAGAGTTAGGCATCTCCCTCATCGGATATCCGCGCTGGGTGTCGAAATGGAAGCGTGGCTGGCGGTAGATGCCGCTCCTGTTCGCCAGTGCCAGGCGATGGCCGTCGATGTGCACCCAATACCATGACCCGGAGGGCACCGGTGAACTCGACACGTAGGCAAACTGGGCGAGGTAATCGCCCTCCTTGCGTGGCGTAATCTGCAAGGCAAGGTTGATGATCACCTGGCTGCTGACAGGCCGCCCGTGCTCGGTGGCGGGCTTGCTGATCAGCTCGTCCAGATTCTGCCGCAGCAGCCGGTTCATCCGCGGCGCGAGCTCCATGGAGGGCGATACATCGGTGACCTTGCCCTTGGCATCCACGTGCACCAGCACTGGCATGACGCCGGGCCTGAATTCGTTGAGTGAGCCAGAGGAGGCCATGGCGGCATTGCCGCCGACAGTCAGCACTCCTGCGAGCGCCATCAGATGAAATCGTTTCATGAAAACCTCCGTGAATCACGGATCAGTGCTACTGAAAAACTGCTTGCCCGCAGGCATGCGCCTGCATGCCCACTGTTCTCCCAAACGCGCGGCCAGTCAATCGGGATGACGTGACGATTGGCAACAAAGCGCCCGTTCAGCACGACGCCAGGCGCTAGTTCGTTGGCAACGCCGCCAGCCACTGCAGCACCGCATGCGATAGCTCGATGCGCTGGTCGGAATAGACGTGGTCGGTGGGCAGATGCAACGTGGTCACGCCGGTGTTTCCGGCTTTGCGCAGGTAGGCGGCGAGCGACGTGTTCGCCTCCGCAAAGCCGTCATCCGAAGTGACGATCAGTGCCGTGCGGTTTTTCAATGCGTCGACCTTCGAACTGAACGCCCACGTCGCGCCGTTATCGGCAAGTTCGCGTGCCAGCCCGTCCGGCGTGCAACCGGCCAATGGCGCCATGCCTCCACTGGCCAGAGCCGCGCTCATCTTTCGCAGCGCATCCGGTTTCTGATCCGCTGTCATCATCTGCTGCATCGCGCCGCCCAGGTCGACAGCCGAGATGATGGCGAAAGCCTTGATGGCGGGATCGGCTGCGGCGCCTTGAACGGTCATGAAGCCGCCCATGCTGTGCCCGATCAGCACGATGCGGGTTGGATCCAGACGCAGCTTTTTGGCGACCTCCGGCTTGCGCAGGTACGCCAGCGCGGCGGCGGTGTCTTCAATGCCGTGGGAGAACGAAAAATCCCCCGGTGTTCCCCACGATCCGCGGTAATTGAAGTAGAGAACATCCCAACCCGCACGGCGCATGTCCTGCGCCAGATCCAGGTTGCGTTCGTAGCCGGGAAAGCCATGCAGCAGGATCACGGCCGGATGCGGCCCCGCTCCCGTCGCGACGTAGACCAGTGCATTCATCAGCGCGCCGTGGCTGGGAATCTGCAATACCTCCATCGAAGCACGATGGCTGTCCTCGGGCGCGGACGGCTGTCCCGTCGTGGCGGCGTGACTCCGGGCTGTCGGCAGTTCGTCTGCGTAGCATGGGATGGATGCCAGACAGGCAGAGAAGCAGGCCGTCAGGAACAAGGGTTTCAGGTGGTTTTTCACGTTTTCCCCAGCTTCAGCGTGAAATCGCAGATGGCGAGTACGGATGCCGGATGGATGCCGGCTCCCTGATCATTAATCCAGGTCAGCGTAACCGACCGACGCCGGTTTCGAAGCTGGCATCGCCAAGCTCCCCGCCTTCAACACTGCACCCGACCACCGGCAAGTTGCTGGCACGGATGGAACACGGGCTCTTTCGTCGACGGGGGCGGGCGGTGCTGGTCATGATCGTGATCGTGATGGCCATTCCAGTACGGCGGCACTGCGCCCCAGTAGGCAGGCGGATTGTTGTAGACCGGCTGGGCCAGTTGGTCACGGTACTCGTCGTTTTGCTGGCGCAGTGCATCGTTCTCGGCGCGCAGCCGGTCGCGCTTGGCGGCATCGTCGGCCAGCGCCTGTTGCTGCGCTGCCTCGTCGCGTTGCTGCGCGGCGACCGACTCGTCGGCCTGACGCTGGGCTTTTTCTTCCATCTGCTGCTGGTGGGCCGCGAAGCGCTGCTGGTAGAGCGCTTCGAGATGGCGTGCGTCCGCGTAGCTTTTCGCCTTCGCGTCCTGCCCCAGGCGCAGATACTGATCGATGACTTCGCTGTCGTCGGCCTGATGGATCAATTCGCCGTTGCCGCCGGGGCAGGGACGATCGGTGTATTCGAGCTGCCCGGCCCGCGTGCATTTGTAGATGCTCTGCGCACTGGCAGCCTGCGCCACGGCCAGCAGGATGGCGATGCATAAAAGACGCTTGCTTGCGACTGGTGTTTTCATCTTGACGACCATTTTGCACCGACGGCAGCCATGCTGCGTAATGAAAATGTCGAGACCGGGGTGATGGGGCATTTACCCGGGTTGACTCAAGGGGTCTCGAAGCCGGCATGGACATGCCGGCCAGCCTGCTGCCAGTTGCGCAACCCGATCATGGCCAACACGATGAACCCTGCATACAGCACCGACGTGATCATCAGGTGCTTGTAGACATATTCGCCCACGTAAATCACGTCGACGACGATCCACAGCCACCACGCGGCGATGTGCCGGCGCGCCTGCCACCACTGCGCAACCAGGCTGAAAGCGGTCAGCGCGGCGTCCAGCCACGGCAAAGCGGCATCGGTCCAGCGGTGCATCGCGGCGCCGAGTGCGAGTGCGCCGAGTGTGCCGAGCACGATATGCAGCATGGCTTGCTGGCGTCGCAAGGGCGCCACTTCCACGCGGCCGTCTGCGCCAAGGTTCTGCAGCCAACGCACCCAGCCGTAGACGATCAATGCGGCGAAGGCGAGTTGCAGCAACGCATCGGAATACAACCTAGCGTCGACGAACACCCACGTGTAGACCAGTACCGAGACCAGTCCCACCGGCCAGCACCACGGCCGGCGTTTGGCGGTGAGCCAGACGCCCCAGGCGCTGAGCAGCGCGGCGATGAGTTCTATCGAGCTCATGTCAGAACGCGTAGGTCGCGGACAGGCGTGCGAGCCGCGGTGCGCCGGGGAACAGGTAGCTGTCACCGCCGGAGTTGCCGGTGTCGCGCCAGTAGAAGTGGTTGAACAGGTTGTCGACGTTCAGGCGTACGATCAGCGCGTGGCCGTTCCACTGGGTGACGTAGCGCAGGCCGGCGTCGAACACGTTATAGGCCGGCACGCGAGTGAGGCCGTTCGGCGCGGCGACGTTGCTGCTGGCGTAGCGCCAGCCGCCAAGCAGGCTGAGGTTGCTCGCGAATGGCAGGCGGTAGTCCATGAACACCGACGTGCGCAGGTGCGGCACGTTGATGATCTGGTGGCCTTCGTAGCTGGGTGTGCCAGTGTTCTCAGCGCGGGCCTGGATCATGTTGGCGCTGGCGGTGAGGCGCAGGTTGTCGCTCAGCTGGCCGGCGGCATTGAGTTCCAGTCCGGTGTGCACCTCGTTGCCCTGCTGGACGAAGGTGAAACCTGCGGCGGTGTTGTCCGGCTGGGTGAACTGATACGGCTGGTGGATGCGGTACAGCGCGGCCTGCAGGCTTAGCGCATCGCTCCATTCATACTTCACGCCGGTTTCGATCTGGCGCGCCAGTAGCGGGGCCAGCACGGCGTTGCCGTTGGACGCCCAATACGGTGCCTGGCCGCCTAGCGACAGGCTTTTGCTGTAGCTGACGTACGCCGTCAGCGCGGCGGTCGGCTGCCACAGCACGGCGGCCTGCGGCAGCAGCTTGTTCTCGCGGGTATTGCGCTGGAGTACGCCGCTGTTGTCGAAGGCGCTCTCATCCAGACGCACGAAGCGGGCGCCGGCGAGTACCTGCCACTGCGAGCCGAGATGTACGCGATCGAGCGCGAACAGCGAGCGCTGCCAGCTGTCCAGCCGGCGTGCCGATGGGCCAGCCTGGTTTGGTGACGGCGCGAAGTACGGCGGATCGACCTCGTTGATATTGGCGGTGCCGACGTAGTCGTAGACGTACGGGCGTTGGTTGAGCGTGCGCTGGAACGTGCTGGCGCCTGCGCTGAGCTCATGGGTGAATGCGCCGGTGTCGAACGTGCCCTTGAGCACCGCGCGCAGCTCGTCGTTCTCGCGGTTGTCGTCGGGGCTGCGGTAGTCGTAGACGTCGTAGTCGCCGTTCGGCGCGAAGAAGTAGCCCGGCGTGGCGCCGCTGGCACAGGCCGGCGAATAGAAGCAGCCGTAGGCGAAGGCAACGTTGTCGTCGATCACCACGTGACTATGGCCGGCCGATACCTGCGCCTGCCAGTGGTCATTGAACTCATAGTTGAAGCGCAGTGTGCTGTTGCTGGCGTTGATGCCGACCGGCTGCTGCCACGGCTCGAATCCCAGCATGCGGGTGCGGCTGGGGTTGGGCGGAATCACGGTGCCGCCGAGCAACTGGTAGCCGGAGACCGAGCGTTGCCCGCTGGTCTGATAATCGGTGTCCAGCTGCAGGGTGGCGTTTGAACTGATCTTCCAGTCGGCGGCCAGCGAGACAAAATTGCGCCGACCATCGGCATGCTGCACGTAGGAGTTCATGTCTTCGTGCGCCACGTTCACGCGCACGCCGACATCTGGTGTCAGCCAGCCACCGACATCGAGAGCCACATAACCCGAACCCTTCGAATCGGTGCCGACGGTGGCGGTATGCACATCGGCCGGGCGCTTGCTGACGTAGTTCACCAGACCGCCGGGCTCGACCACGCCCGCTTCCAGCCCGGCGAGTCCCTTGAGGATTTCCACCTGCTGCTTGTCTTCCAGCGTCACGTACTGCTCGCCGGCCATGCTGAGGTCGTTGAAGCGGAAGCCACTGGCCAGATCCAGCGCAAAGCCGCGGATCGCGATGTCCTGGTAGTAGCCGACCGGCGCGTAGTTGTCGCCGAGGGCAGCGTCGGCATGCGCCAGTTCGCTCAGCGTGCGTGGCTGGCGGTCGTCGAGCTGATCGCGGGTGATCACCGTGATCGCGGCTGGCGTGTCGTGCAGCGGCGCGTTGCCGAGGCCGCCCAGGTTCGTGCTGCTGGCACGATAGCCCTGCGTGCTGCTGGCTTGCACGTGGACGGGCGCCAGCGGCGTGGCCTGCGCCTGGGTGGTGTTCGGGGTGGCGGCATTATCCTGCGCATGGGCGATCGCCATGAGTGACAGGCAGGCAAGAAACAGGGGAGTGCGCGGTAGGGCCATCGTCATCGTCTTCTGTGGTGCGGACGAAGCGACGGCGATCCGGACGTCCCAACGGGCGTGCCGGATCTGCAAGCTCCCTACGCCGGTGCAAACCGGATCAGGTTCCAAGGGACTCTCTCAGCCCGGCAAACGCCGGGCACCCCCGCTTCAAGAACGTGTATTAGACCACGGACGTCAGGCGCAGTCGTGAATGGACTGCAGCAGGCGCTGTCCCGGCGGCGTGCCGAACCATGCGGCATGGCCGCGCAGGAAGGTGTCGTAGGCGACGTCGGCGTTGGCGCGCGAGCCGATGATGGCGTGGTAGTACTCCACCTCGGACAGCGCGAAATCGACATGCACCAGCGGCAAGAGGTCTGCCAGCAGGTGAATGCCTGCGGCATCCAGCGGGCGTTGCCGGCGATAGCCTTCGATCAGTGCGCGGGCGATGTCGAGGTGTACGGCAGCGTCGCCGGTTCCCAGCGCGAGCCACGCAATCGCGTTGCGTTCGATCGCGGTGGCGAGATCGAACAGTGCGAAGTTGGCGGCGGCGAGGCCGAAGTCGAGCACGGCGGTGATCCGCGCATCGGCCATGCCGTCGCTCCAGCACAGGTTGGAGACGTGCCAATCGCCATGCGTCCATAGCCGCGGTTGCTGCGCCAGTCGCGGTTGTGTGGCGGCATGCCATGGCGCGAGCAGCGCGGTGAGTTCGTTCGGCCAGTCGCGGTCGCGCAGATAGTCGGCGAGCCCCGGTCGTGCGGGTAGTTGCGCCAGCAAGGCGGCGACCGGATCGGACGAGCAGATCAATTCGCTGCGCGCGACCAGGATGTGGGTGTCGCGTTGAGCGACGCCGTAACCTTCAGCCGCATCATGCAGTGCGGCCAGCATGCGGCCGGCGTGGTGCGCGTGCTCGCGGTCAGGCAGCGGCGACCACGAGACCGCCTCGCGGTACAGATCGATACCGGCGGCATGCTCGTGCACCTCGTATACCCAGTCGCCGATCGCCACTGCGGTTTGTTCCTGCGCATCGCGCAACACGGCCGGTATCGGCATGCCGTTGCTGCGCAGGTGCGCAATGAAGCGATGCTCCTCGCCGAGCGTGGCGACTGAACGCACGTTGCAGTGATGGCGCTTGATGAAGATGGCTTCGTGAGCCGTTTCGACCAGACAGGCGGCAGAAAGCGGACGCGGGCTGTGCCAGTCGATGCGCGTCGGTGAGCCGAGTTGCGGATAGCCGCGCAGCAGCGTGTCGATCTCGGCGGCGGTCAGCGTGGGCCAGTCCGGCGCGGTAGTGTCGCCGGCCAGTCCGTGCGCGAGGTGGGTGGGGTCGTTCATGGCAGGCGGCGTGCCTAGGCGGATGGCAAGCGTTGGATTATCCCTGAAGGTGTCGCGGATGCTTCGAATTGCTGCGAATTTCCGTTGTGACCATAAATCGGGGGCATCAGCGCGAACATGGCGCCGCTGCTTCCGGACAGTCCCCACATCGCGTTTAATGGCGGTCATCCCCATGCGGCGTCATGCGATCCGATGAGTGCGATGTTGCTGCTGTTTGTCTGTCTGATCCTCGGTGCCGGGGTGGCGCGGTTCGCGAAACCGCCGACGGGCATCGTGCAGGGCATCAACTGGTGGGTGCTCAATGTCGCGCTGTCGGCGCTGGTGCTGGAACTGATCCCGAAGGTGAAGTTCGATCCGCAGCTGTGGTTTCCGGTGGCGGCGATGTGGCTCACTTTCGGCGGTGCGTGGCTGCTGTTCGGCCTGCTCGGGCCGCGGCTGGGCTGGTCGCGGCAACGCACGGGCGCGTTGATCCTGGTCTGCGGGCTGGGCAATACCTCGTTCATGGGCTATCCGCTGATACAGGCGTTGCACGGCCAGCCGGGGCTGGCACTGGCGGTGGTAGCCGACCAGTTGGGGTGTTTTCCGATGCTGGCCTCGGCCGGCATCGTGGTGGCTTCGCTCTATTCGGGACGCACGCCACAGCCGTGGCTGATTGCCCGGCGCATCGTCACGTTCCCGCCCTTCATCGCGTTGGTGGTGGGCATCATCGTGGGTCTGCTGGGTGGCTGGCCGGCCATGCTCGATGACGTCTTCGCGCCGATCGGCGCCACGCTGACGCCGCTGGCGCTGTTCTCGGTCGGCCTGCAGTTCAAGTTTCATCCGGGTCAGCGGCAACTGGGCGCGGCCAGCTGTGGCCTGGGCTGGAAACTGCTGCTGGCGCCGCTGCTGTGCTGGCTGCTGGGGACGGCGGCTGGCGTGGGCGGGCTGGTACTCACCGTCGGCGTGTTGCAGGCGGCGATGGCGCCGATGGTGTCGGCGGCGATCCTGGCGGACGAGTACGAGCTGGAGCCGATCCTGGCCAATACCGTGCTGGGCGCCGGCATCGTACTGTCGCTGATCACCATACCCTTGGGCAATCTGCTACTGGGTGGGTGAGACACGCAGCTTGCGTCAGGCATCGGCTGCGCCGAGACTACTGACGAATTCTCATGGGCAGGGGGCTCGTGTCATGGCAGGTTTCGAACGGATCAGGCGGTTCTTCGGGAGCGAGCCTGGCGAACGGCGTGCCGTACCTCGCACCGACACGGCCAAAGGCGCGTGGGTGCTGGTGGTGGACGACTCGGCCACCATTCGCGCCGTGCTCGGCAAGATGCTGGGCCAGGACGGCCATGTGGTGCTCAAGGCGCCGGATGGCGAAACCGCCATCGAGATGGCGTGCAAGGAACAACCCGACCTGATCTTTCTCGACATCGTGATGCCCGGCATGAACGGCTTCGCGGTGCTGCGCGCCTTGCGCCGCGATCCGCAGACTCACAATATTCCGATCGTGATGATCAGCGGCAACCTGCAGGCGACCGAGCAGTTCTACGTGCAGCGTTTTGGCGCCGATGACTTCATGAAGAAGCCGTTCGGTCGCGGCGAGGTGTTCGCGCGCATCCAGCATCTGACGCAAAGCGGGCGGCTGGTGATCCGCGAGCGCGCGCCGGAGGACGAAGTATCGGCGACGCCGGAACACACCGAGGCCGAGCATGCGGCGATTCCGGACATCGCCATGCCCGATCCGCATGACCTGATAACACCGTCGCCTTTTGTGGAGCCCTGAGCTGCCGATTCTTGCCGGTGACTCAGCCTGATAACACCGTCGCCTTTTGTGGAGCCCTGAGCTGCCGATTCTTGCCGGTGACTCAGATCGACTTGTGGGTGAAGTTGATGCGCGCGCGCATCGCATCGACAGCCTGCTTGGCTTCCTTCAGCCCGCTGCCATCGCGTTGACGATAAAGCTTGATCGCCTCGATATACCTGCCTGCACGGATTTCTGCCTCGATATTGGCATCGCTGATATTGGGATTCGGTGTCCATCTCTTGCGCGACTCGCGAGCTGCACGGACATGGCCGAGCTGATAGCCTGCTATGAAGAGAAAAATTCCGAAAACAACGCTAGCTGCATCCCAGTGCATCGCTCTCTTCCCATCCAATGGCGAAGACAAGATAGTGCCAGTAATGAACGATATTCGCGATAATCCATCAAGCGAAATGCGCGCTGACGTGTGGCTGTGGGCCGCGCGGTTCTACAAGACGCGCAGCCTGGCCAAGCAGGCGATCGAAGGTGGCAAGATCGACGTCAACGATGCCGGCTGCAAGCCGGCGAAGGCGCTGCATGTCGGCGACATGCTGAAGATCGCGCGGGGCGAGCAGAGGCTGGAGGTCGAGGTGCTGGCGTTGTCCGACAAACGCGGCCCGGCCAGCGTTGCGCAGGTGCTTTACCGCGAGACCGAGGCCAGCCGCGTGGCACGGGAGGCCGCGCAGGAGCAGCGCCAGCTGGTTGGCGCGAATGGCCCGCAGAAGCGCCCGGACAAGCATGCGCGCCGCGATTTGCGGCGATTGAAGGACGCACGCTGAGCAGTGCATCGCAGATTGGCAGCCCGATCTGCGGGAACATCCATGCCAAACCAAGGGGATTGCGCCTATGCATCCCCACGACCCGGGGGATTGGCATGGACGGATTCGCGCGAATGGCCGGCATCGGTTTCATCAAGCGTCTGCTGCGCAACGCGGATGGCGAAGAGGCTGCGTTGCCGCCGCATGTTCAAGCCACCCTGGGTGCGCGCATGCTGGTGGTCGACGATTCGCCCACCATCTGCGCCGTGCTCGGCAAGATGCTGGGGCAAGAAGGCTACGCCGTATCCAAGGCGACCGACGGCGAAAGTGCCATCGAGCTGGCGCGCAGCGAACAGCCCGCGCTGATCTTTCTCGACATCGTGCTGCCCGGCATGAACGGTTTCGCCGTGCTGCGTGCACTGCGCCACGATCCGCTGACCAAGAACATTCCGATCGTGATGATCAGCGGCAACCAGCAGGCCACCGAGCAGTTCTACGTACAGCGCTTTGGCGCCGACGACTTCATGAAGAAGCCCTTCGGTCACGCCGAGGTGTGCAAGCGCATCGGGCAGCTGGTGCAGTCGGGACGGTTGGCCGTACGCGCACCGTCCGAGCCAGTGAGCGTGCCGCTGCACGGGTTGTCCGAGGAAGCCCTGGCCGCGATACCGGATATTGCGATGCCGTATGCAGATGAGGCGCAAGCGATCGCGCCGTCACCACGGCCGCGGCCCGGCTTGCAGATGGCGCACGGCATGTCCTGAGTTGTGACTTGCGCGAACCACGCGGAAGCATCCTCCGCGTGGTTCGCGCTGTGGGGCTCAGCCCCGGATACCCAGCGCCTTGGCTACGCCCGCCGCGTACGCCGGATCGGCCTTACCGAAGTGGGTCAGCTGGCGCCGCACGATCTCTTCCGGCACGCCCTGCATCGCGGCGGCGATGTTGTCGAACAGCTGCTGTTGCTGACCCGCGTTCATCAGCCGGAACAGATCGCCCGGCTGGCTGTAATCGTTGTTGCCGACGCGATGGTCGTAGCGGTCGGCGTCGCCGGAAATTTTCAGCGGCGGCTCCTTCACGGAGTGATCCTCGACCGGCCCGCCGAACGAGTTCGGCTCGTAATTCACGCTGCCGCCGCCGTTGTCGCCGAAGCGCATCGCACCATCGCGCGCATAGTTATGCACCGGGCAGCGCGGCCGGTTCACCGGCAACTGGTCGTGGTTGGCGCCGAGCCGGTAACGTGCCGCGTCGGCGTAGGAGAACAGGCGGAACTGCAGCACCTTGTCCGGCGAGAAGCCGATGCCCGGCACCACGTTCGCCGGCGAGAAGCTGGACTGCTCCACCTCGGCGAAGTAGTTGTCCGGGTTGCGGTTCAGCTCCATCACGCCGACCTCAATCAGCGGGTAGTCCTTGTGCGGCCACACCTTGGTGAGGTCGAACGGGTTGTACGAGGTCTTCTCCGCGTCGGCCTCGGGCATCAGCTGCACGTACATTGTCCACTTCGGGAAATCCCTGCGCTCGATCGCCTCGTACAGGTCGCGCTGGTGCGACTCGCGGTCGTTGCCAATCAGCTTGGCCGACTCGGCATTGGTGATGTTCTTGATGCCTTGCTGGGTCTTGAAGTGGAACTTCACCCAATAGCGCTCGCCCTGGTCGTTCCAGAAACTGAAGGTGTGGCTGCCGAAACCGTGCATGTGGCGCAGTGTGGCCGGAATGCCGCGGTCGCTCATCAGTGTGGTGACCTGGTGCAGCGATTCGGGTGACAGCGACCAGTAATCCCACATCGCGGTGGCGCTGCGCATGTTCGTGCGCGGATCGCGCTTCTGTGTGTGGATGAAATCGGGAAACTTGTACGGGTCGCGGATGAAGAACACGGGCGTGTTGTTGCCGACCAGATCCCAGTTGCCTTCGTCGGTGTAGAACTTCAGCGCGAAGCCGCGTACGTCGCGTTCGGCATCGGCCGCACCACGCTCGCCGGCCACGGTGGAGAAGCGCGCCAGCATCGGCGTCTGCGTGCCGGGCTTGAACAGCTTGGCGCGGGTGTAGCGGGTGATGTCGTGGGTGATGGTGAGCGTGCCGAACGCGGCCGAGGCTTTGGCATGCACGACGCGCTCGGGAATCCGCTCGCGGTTGAAATGCGCGTGCTTCTCGAACAGCTGATGGTCTTGCACCAGCAGCGGGCCGCGCGGGCCGGCGGTGAGGCTGTTCTGGTTGTCGGCCAGCGGCGCGCCGGCGTCGGTGGTCAGGGTCTTGCGATCGTGGCTCATGGCGGGCTCCGGGTGGTGGTGACTGTTCCGGCAGGCTACGCCCAGTCGATCATTGATGGAATTTGATTGTCTGTATGTCTTCCATAGCCAAGAGCTATCGTTGGTTCATCGCGCTTCAACCGTGACTGAACAGATGGCCGGGCCGTGGCGAGGACGGTCAACGCTATTCGCCGGCTTGCCGTTCCCTGCACTGTGCCAGCCAGACGATGACGGTCTGGATCAACGCGGGGGATGGGGTTCTTTCGGTTCGACTGCGGATGATTCAGCGTGCGGGTGCCGGTCATGGTGCACGGATGCCGTGGTTCCACGGAGGCGCCGATGCAGTTTCCGCGAGACATGTTCAATCCTGCCAATCACACGAATGAGGATGCTACCCATGAATGCAAAGACGACTTTCCGCTTCAGCTTGATCGGCTTACTGGTGTCCGCCGCGTTCGCTTCCGGCGCCGTGATGGCGCAGCCGGTGCCGCAGACCGATGTTCCGGGACATCCGCGTGTCAATGAAGTGAACAACCGTCTGGAAAACCAGCAGGACCGGATCCAGGCGGGCGTGAAGGATGGCCAGCTCAATGCCAAGCAGGTCGCCCGCGACGAAACCCGCGACAACAATATCGCGGCGCGCGAGAGTGCTGATGAGGCCAAGCACAATGGTCATCTGACCAAGCGCGAGCAACGCAACCTCAACAAGTCGCTGAACAAGGACAGCCGTCAGATCCGTCACCAGCGCACGCATTGATCGAATCCGCAGGCGGACGCGTTTTCCGTCTGTTCGATCAGGTCATTGAAACCTCCCCGCGCTTGCGGGGAGGTTTTTTTGTATGTGAACAGGCCATCGGTCACGGCTGGTGACGACGCGCACTGCGGCGACCGCTCAGCCGATCAGTTCGAGTGCCGTGGCGCGCGCAGCCTCGCGGATCTCGCGACGAAAGTCGGCGTCCTCGAAGGTGCGCGCCAGCACCATGCCGCCGATACACAGCGCGGCGAGCGCGAGCCCGCGCTGACCCGCATCGCGGCGGCGCGTCTTCGGCAGGCCGTTGGCGAGCGTACGAGCCATGCCTTCCAGCAATTCGCGATAGGCCTGTTTCACGCGCGGGCTGGCGCGGGCCACGTCGGACGGCAGCGCGATCATCGGACAGTGCCCGTCGACATCGTCCAGGTGCGTCTGCGAGAGATAGGCATGGATCATCTGCCGGGCGAATCGGTTGTTGCCGCAGGACGGGTCGAAGTCCACCTCGGGCCAGCGCGTGGCCGGATTGAAGTTGCGATATGCCGAGACCGCTTCGACGAACAGGTCTTCCTTGGTCTTGAAGTGGTTGTAGAAGCCACCGCGGGTAAGGCCGGCACGCGCCATGATCTCGTCGATCGAGACCTCGGCAAAACCCCTGCGGTTGAACAGTTCGCGCGCGCACTCGACGATGCGTGTGCGGGTCTGCTGTTTATGTTCGGCGGTGTAAGGCATGGCACGGATCACGTGGTGATGGCGGGGAAGGCCAGCCTAATCCTTCGGTAAAAAATGTTCTTGAACATAGATAGATCCTTGCCAGACTGCCTCGCATACGGGCCGATCGACGGCGCCACGCATCCCCATCACACAAGGAGGCAGGATCATGAAGCTGTACTACGCAGAGACGTTCAACCCGCGCAAACCCTGCGCGGTAGCGAAATACCTCGGTTCGCCGGTGGAGTACGTACGCGTCGACCTGGCGCACGGCGAACAGATGAAGCCGGCGTATCTCGCGCTCAATCCGAACGGCAAGGTGCCGCTGCTGATCGATGGCGACACGCAGTTGTGGGAGAGCGGCGCGATCATGGCGCACCTGGCGGTCAAGGCCGGTTCGGAGTTGTGGCCGTCCGACCGCGCGGCGCAGGTCGAGGTGCTGCGCTGGTTGTCGTGGGACGCGGCGCACTTCTCGCGGCACGGCGGCACCTTGTATTTCGAGTACGTGATCAAGCCGTATCTCGGCATGGGCGAGCCGAACACCGCCGCAGTGGACGAGGCGAGCGGCTTCTTCAAGCGTTTCGCGGCGATCCTGGACGCGCATCTGGCCACGCACGACTGGTTGGTCGGCGACCGCCTCAGCATTGCCGACTTCGCCGTCTCCACGCCACTGGGTTGGGCGACGGAGGCGCGATTGCCGCTGGACGGCTTCGATCACATCGGGCGCTGGCACGAACGCTTGATGGCGCTGCCGGCATGGCGTGAGCCGTTTCCGATCCCGCAGATGCACACCGCCGCGGCGTAAGTGCGAGGCACGGCGCTACGCGTCAAACCCGCGCACATTCAAGACGTAGGCAGGTGGCGACGCGACTCACCCCAAGCGAAAGGAGCATTTGCAATGAATGAGCTATTGCTGTTTGCAGCTAGCGTTGCGTTGAGTCTTCTCACATGGAGCGTGGTGTGTTTCCGCCATGTATGGCCATCGATGAAAAGCGCGACGCTCTCCGACGCTGCGAGACCCATCCTGTTGCTGCATTGTTTTCGCTTTATCGGCCTCGTATTCGTCGTGCCTGGCGTCGTTTCCCCGACCCTGCAAGCGGGTTTCGCGATTCCGGCAGCGTACGGCGATCTCTTAGCGGTGCTTCTGGCATGGGCTGCGCTGCTTGCGCTTCGTGGGCCGTTCGAACGCCTTGCGCTATGGGCATTTAGTCTCTGGGGCACGGCAGATATTTTCTTTGCCTTCTATCAGGGCGTGATCGGTGTGCACATTGCGCCGTCTGCTCTTGGCGCCGCATTCTTCCTTCCAACGATCTGTGTTCCACTGCTGCTCGTTACCCACGCCATGTTGTTCGCCCTCTTGCTGTCCAAGGCGCCCAAGCTCGTCATCGCGTCAGCCTGATGATCCCTCCTTCAGACGGACAGGCAAAAGCAAACTTCGTGCTGTCCGTTCATGTCGAGCGACATCGGCGCACTATGGTCGCGGGGTCATGATGGCGGTATCGACATCGGCCCCGCGGTTTTCACCCCAGCGACTTGAGCCGGTATAGCGCTTCCAGCGCCTCGCGCGGGGTCAACGCATCCGGATCGATGCGGTCCAGCGCGCGATCCACGGCGGAGGGTTGCGCTGGTGCGAACAGGCCCAGTTGCGGCGATGATTCGGTGGTGGCTGGCGCGGGTGCGCCCGCATGGGCATGCATGCCGCGCTCGAGTTCCGCCAGCGTGCGCTTCGCATCGGCGATCACCGACTTCGGCAGGCCGGCCAGCGCGGCTACCTGCAGGCCGAAGCTGCGGTTTGCCGGGCCGTCCTTCACCGCGTGCATGAACACCAGTTGCTCGCCGTATTCGACCGCGTCCAGATGCACGTTCGCGATGGTGGGATATTCGCCGGCCAGCTCGGTCAGCTCGAAATAGTGCGTGGCGAACAACGTGTAGGCGCGGCTGTGGCGTGCCAGATGCACGGCGGCGGCGCGTGCCAGTGACAGGCCGTCGTAGGTGCTGGTGCCGCGGCCGACCTCGTCCATCAGCACCAGGCTGTGCTCGGTCGCGTTGTGCAGGATGTTCGCCGTCTCACTCATCTCCACCATGAAGGTGGACTGGCCGCGCGACAGATCATCGCCGGCGCCGATGCGGGTGAAGATGCGGTCGATCGGGCCGATCTCCGCGCGGCTCGCCGGCACGTAGCTGCCGATATGCGCGAGCAGCACGATCAGCGCGTTCTGCCGCATATAAGTGGATTTGCCGCCCATGTTCGGGCCGGTGATCACCAGCATGCGGCGGCCGTCGTCGAGGATCAGGTCGTTCGGCTCGAACGGCTCGTCGCGCACTTTCTCGACCACCGGATGACGGCCGCGCTCGATCGCGATGCCGGGCGCGTCGGTGAGCTCCGGTGCGCTCCAGTCCAGCGCCTCGGCGCGTTCGGCCAGGGTGGCGAGCACGTCGAGTTCGGCCATCGCGGCGGCGGCGGCTTTCAGCGGTTCGAGTTTTTCGGTGAGCGTATCGAGCAGCGCCTCGTACAGCGCGCGCTCGCGCATCAGCGAGCGCTCCTTCGCCGACAGCACCTTGTCCTCGAAGTTTTTCAGCTCTTCGGTGATGTAGCGCTCGGCGTTCTTGGTGGTTTGCCGGCGCGTGTAGTGGGTGGGCGCCTTGTCCGACTGGCCCTTGCTGATCTCGATGTAGTAGCCGTGCACGCGGTTGTAGCCGACCTTGAGCGAGTTGATGCCGCTGGCGGCTTTCTCGCGTTCCTCCAGCTCGACCAGATACTGGTCGGCGTGGGTGGACAAACGGCGCAGTTCGTCGAGTTCCGCGTCGTAGCCGTCGGCGATGACGCCGCCGTCGCGTTGCAGCACCGGTGGTTGCGCCACGATCGCGCGGGCAAGCAGGGCGGCGCTGTCGGCGTGGTCGCCGATGCGTTCGACCAGTGCGTGCAGCAGAGGACTGTCGAGTGATGCGATCTGCCCGCGCAACATCGGCGCGGCAGCGAGACCGTCGCGCAGGGTGGACAGGTCGCGCGGGCGCGCCGAGCGCAGTGCCACGCGGGCCAGGATACGCTCCAGGTCGCCAATGCCGCGCAGCTGTTCGCGCAGGTTTTCATGTGCGCGCCGGTCGATTAGCGTGCCGATCGCCTGATGCCGCCGGCGCAGCACGTCGCGCGAACGCAGTGGCCGGTTCAACCAGCGGCGCAGCAGGCGCGCGCCCATCGGCGTCACGCTTTCGTCGAGCACGCCGAGCAGGGTGTGTTCGGTGCGGCCGCTTGGATGGGTATCGATTTCCAGGTTGCGCCGGGTGGCGGCGTCCAGCGCGATGGTTTCGCTGGCGCTTTCCACCGCCATACCGGTCAGATGCGGCAATGCACTCTTCTGGGTTTCTTCGACGTAGCCGAGCAGGCAGCCGGCCGCGGCCACCGCAAGCGGCATGCCATCCACGCCGAAACCGCCGAGATCGCGGGTGCCGAAGAAACGATTGAGCTCGCGTTTCGCCGCGTCGCCGTCGTAGTGCCATGGTGGACGCTTGCGCAGGCCGGGCAGAACGCTGACCAGTTTCGGCCAGGCGACGCTTTCGTCGATCAGCGTCTCGGCCGGCTGCAGCCGAGCCAGTTCGGCGGCCAGCGCTTCGGCGTTCGACACTTCGCTGAGCAGGAAGCGGCCACTGGACAGGTCGACCCAGGCCAGCCCATACGCACCGTGCGTGCCCGCGGCAATCGCCAGCAGCAGGTTGTCGCGACGCTCTTCCAGCAATGCCGCATCAGTGACCGTGCCGGGGGTGACGATGCGTACCACCTTGCGCTCGACGATGCCCTTGGCCAGCGCCGGGTCGCCAATCTGCTCGCAGATCGCCACCGACTCGCCGAGGCGCACCAGCCGCGCCAGATAATTTTCTGCCGCGTGATACGGCACCCCCGCCATCGGAATCGGTGCGCCGCCCGATTGCCCGCGCTGGGTCAGCGTGATGTCGAGCAGCCGCGCCGCTTTGCGTGCGTCGTCGTAGAACAGCTCGTAGAAATCGCCCATGCGGAAGAACAGCAGCACCTCCGGATGCTCGGCCTTGGCCGACAGATACTGGCGCATGAACGGGGTGTGTTTGGTGAGATCGTCTTGGGTCATGCAATGCAAGTCTTGGCGTGGTCGCGCGGAACAGGTAGAACAGTGCCTCTGCGCGTGGCGCAAAGTTCATTCAAGTCCGGGAGTCTCGCATGGAGTTGTCGTCTGTTCCTACCGACGCCGAGTTGCTGGCGTTGGCCGGCGAGGTCGCTGTCGAGGTACAGCAGCGCCGGCTGATGCTGGTCACGGCCGAATCCTGCAGCGGTGGCTGGATCGCCAAGACGCTGACGGACCTGCCGGGCAGCTCGGCCTGGTTCGATGCTGGCGTGGTGACCTACAGCTACGAAGCGAAGGAAGCGCTGCTCGGGGTCAATCCGCGCACGCTGGAGCATGCCGGCGCGGTCAGCGAGGAAACCGTGCTGGAAATGGTGTCCGGTGCGCTGGCGCGCTTCGGTGCGGGCGTGGCGGTGGCCGTGACCGGGATTGCCGGGCCATCGGGCGGCACGCCGGGCAAGCCGGTTGGCACGGTCTGGATAGGCTGGAAGCGGCGTGGCGGCTACGGCCACGCACAGTTGTTCCATTTTTCGGGTGATCGCGAGGCGGTGCGCCGACAGACCGTGGCGGCAGCGCTCATTGGCTTGCGCAGAACCCTGACGGAATGACACGCCAGCTGCCGCCAGATCGGCTTGACCGGTGTGGGATACTGGCCGCGCCAGTGCCGACCGATCCCCGATCGCGCCACCTTGATCGCAGCCGGTGAGATTCGATCCGGGCATCATGCACTTCATTCACAGACCAACCGGAATACAGACGATGGATGACAACAAGCGCAAGGCGCTCACCTCCGCTCTCGGCCAGATCGAAAAGCAGTTCGGCAAGGGCGCGATCATGCGCATGGGCGATCGCGTCAACGAGGCCATCGAAACGGTTTCCACCGGTTCGCTGGGACTGGACATCGCACTCGGCGTCGGTGGCCTGCCGCGCGGCCGCGTGGTCGAGATCTACGGGCCGGAGTCGTCCGGCAAGACCACCATGACGCTGCAGGCGATCGCCAGCTGCCAGCGCGCCGGTGGCACCGCTGCGTTCATCGACGCCGAGCATGCGCTCGACCCGACCTATGCCGAAAAGCTGGGCGTCAAGGTCGATGACCTGCTGGTGTCGCAGCCGGATACCGGCGAGCAGGCGCTGGAAATCGCCGACATGCTGGTGCGTTCGGGCGCGGTCGATATGGTGGTGGTCGATTCCGTTGCCGCGCTGACCCCGAAGGCGGAAATCGAGGGCGAGATGGGCGACTCTCACGTCGGCCTGCACGCCCGTCTGATGAGCCAGGCGTTGCGCAAGCTCACTGCCAACATCAAGAAGTCCGGCACGCTGGTGATCTTCATCAACCAGATCCGCATGAAGATCGGCGTGATGTTCGGCAGCCCCGAGACCACCACCGGCGGCAACGCGCTGAAGTTCTACGCCTCGGTGCGACTGGACATCCGCCGCATCGGCGCAGTGAAGAAGGGCGACGAGATCATCGGCTCGGAAACCCGTGTCAAGGTGGTCAAGAACAAGGTGGCGCCGCCGTTCCGCCAGTGCGAATTCGAGATCCTGTACGGCGAAGGCACCTCGCGTGAGGGTGAGATCATCGAGCTGGGCGTGGCGCAGAACCTGATCGACAAGTCCGGCGCCTGGTACAGCTACAACGGCGACCGTATCGGCCAGGGCAAGGAGAACGTGCGCCAGTTCCTGCGCGACAACCCGGCGATCGCCAACGAAATCGACAAGCTGCTGCGCGAACGCCTGCTGGTGCCGGTCGGCAAACCTGCCGCCGCCGCGCCGGAAGAGGCGCTCGAGGAAGCGTGAGCCGTGACGGCTAGCTGTCCCCTGAGCAAAGCATGGCCCGGCTTGTCCGGGCCATGTCCGTTTGCATGTTCATGAAACGTCTGCCCGGCAAGGACGACGCGGCCAAGCCGAAGCGCAGCGCCTACGACAAGGCGCTGGGTCTGCTGGCGCGGCGTGAACACTCGCGCAAGGAACTGAAAACCAAGCTGCGCCAGGGCGGCTACGAAGGCGAGGAAACCAGCGCCGCGATCGACCGTCTCGGCGAGCAGCAGTATCAGGATGACGGCCGCTTTGCCGAAGTGCTGCTGCGTGGCCGGATCGCGCAAGGTTACGGCCCGATGCGTCTGCGCGTGGAGCTGAAAAGCCACGGCGTGAGCGATGCGCGGATTCGCGAGCTGCTGGATGCGGCCGAGGTCGACTGGGACGCTTCGGCTGCCGCCCAACTGCGCCGCCGTTATGCCAAAGCCGGCACGGCTGACCCCGCCGAACGCACCCGCAGGGCGCAATTCCTCTTGCGCCGCGGCTTTGCCGCCGCCACAGTACGGAATGTTACCCACGCCGATGTGGACGAAGCTGCCGACGAGGAATCCTGAAATCCATTATCCAGGGATGATGGATTGACCGGTCGGGTGGCTTGGTCGCGGTGTGGCCTTTTACTGCCTGCCATCACGATCCGCATGAAAACCTCCGAAATCCGCGCGACCTTCCTCGATTATTTCCGCTCCAAGGGCCACACCATCGTGCCGTCCAGCTCGCTGGTACCGGCCAGTGACCCGACCCTGCTGTTCACCAACTCGGGCATGGTGCAGTTCAAGAACGTGTTTCTCGGCAGCGAAAAACCGGGCTACGTGCGCGCGGCAGACGTGCAGCGTTGCCTGCGCGCCGGCGGCAAGCACAACGATCTGGATGCGGTGGGCTACACCGCACGCCATCACACATTCTTCGAGATGCTGGGCAACTGGTCGTTCGGCGACTACTTCAAGCGCGATGCGATCGTCTATGCGTGGGAGCTGTTGACCGGCGTGTTCAAGCTGTCGGCGGACAAGCTGTGGGTCACCGTCTATCACACCGATGACGAAGCGTTCGACATCTGGCACAAGGAAGTCGGCGTGCCGGCCGAGCGCATCGTGCGCATCGGCGACAACAAGGGCGCGGCGTATGCCTCGGACAATTTCTGGCAGATGGCCGACACTGGCCCGTGCGGTCCGTGCACCGAGATCTTTTTCGACCACGGCGCCGAGATCGCCGGTGGCCCGCCCGGTTCGCCGGATGAGGACGGCGATCGCTACATCGAAATCTGGAATCTGGTGTTCATGCAGTTCGATCGCGCGCCGGATGGCACGCTGAGCCCGCTGCCGGCACCCTGCGTGGACACCGGCATGGGCCTGGAACGCCTCGCCGCCGTGTTGCAGCACGTGCATTCCAACTACGAAATCGACCTGTTCGCGCACCTGATCCGCGTGGCTGGCGAGCTCACCGCTACGAAGGATCTGGCGAACAAGTCGCTGCGCGTGATCGCCGACCACATCCGCGCCTGCTCGTTCCTGATCGTCGACGGCGTGCTGCCGTCGAACGAAGGTCGTGGCTACGTGCTGCGCCGGATCATTCGCCGCGCGCTGCGGCATGGCTGGATGCTCGGTGTGCGCGGCGATTTCTTCTGGAAGATGGTGCAGCCGTTGGTCGAGGAGATGGGCGAGGCATATCCGGAGCTGGCAGCGAAGCAGGCCTTCGTCGAGGAGGCGCTGCGCGTCGAGGAGCAGCGCTTCGGTGAGACGCTGGAGCACGGCATGCGGCTGTTCGACGAGGTCGCGGGAAAATCCGGCAAGATCATTCCCGGCGAAGATGCGTTCCGCCTGTACGACACCTACGGCTTTCCGGTCGACCTCACTGCCGACATCGCACGCGAGCGCGGACTGGAAGTCGACATGGACGGTTTCGACCGGTCGATGAACGAGCAGCGTGAGCGCGCCCGCGCTGCTGGTCGCTTCGAGGCCAAGGGCCAGATGCCGGCCGAACTGGCGAGCCAGCTCAAGCCCACGGTGTTCCTCGGTTATGAGGCACTGCAGAGCCAGGACAGCAAGGTTATCGGTATTGTCCGCGCCGGCAAGCAGATCGATCAGCTCGGCGAGGGCGAGGAGGGCCTGGTCATTCTCGATCGCACGCCGTTTTATGCCGAATCCGGCGGCCAGGTGGGTGACACCGGCGAGCTGCGCAGTGCTGCGGGTCGCTTCGAGGTCGATGACACCTTGAAGATGGGCGGCGTCTTCTTCGGCCATGCCGGTCGTTGGCAGGGCGCTCAGCCGCTGCGCACAGGTGATGTCGTCGAGGCCAGCGTGGATACCTCGCGTCGCCAGGCTATCGTGCTCAATCATTCGGCAACTCATCTGCTGCACGCGGCCTTGCGCAAGGTGCTGGGCGATCATGTGGCGCAGAAGGGTTCGCTGGTGGCGTCAGAGCGTCTGCGTTTCGACTTTTCGCATTTCAAGCCGATGAGTAACGATGAGCTGACGCAGGTCGAGGCGATGGTGAATGCCGAAGTGCGCCGCAACGCGGCCGCCGAAGTGCACAGCATGGGTTACGACCAGGCGATCGAGTTCGGTGCGATGGCACTGTTCGGCGAGAAGTACGGCGACGAAGTGCGCGTGCTGAAGATGGGTGACTTCTCTACCGAACTGTGCGGTGGCACCCACGTGGGCCGCACCGGTGACATAGGCCTGTTCAAGATTGTCAGCGAGGCCGGTGTGGCGTCCGGCGTGCGTCGTATCGAGGCGGTAACCGGTACGGGCGCGCTGGCGCATGTGGCCGATGAGGAGCGTCGCCTGAGCGAGCTGTCGCAACTGCTTTCCAGCAGTGGTGACGACGCGGTGGAAAAATTGCGCCAGCTGTTCGACAAGCAGAAAAAGCTCGAGCGGGAACTGGACTCGCTGCGCAGCAAGGCAGCCGGCTCCGCTACCGCCGATCTGGCCGGTTCCGCGAAGGACGTCGATGGCATCAAGGTGGTGGCCGCACGGCTGGAAGGTCTCGATGCGAAATCGCTGCGCGACAGTGTGGATCAGCTCAAGCAACAGCTTGGTGATTGCGTGGTTCTGCTGGCCGGAGCGGCCGATGGCCACGTCTCGCTGATCGCCGGCGTGCACGGCAAGGCGCTCGGTCGGATCAAGGCGGGTAGCGTAGTGGCGCATGTCGCCGCGCAGATCGACGGCAAAGGTGGCGGTCGTCCGGATATGGCTCAGGGCGGTGGATCGGATACCTCGAATCTGCCTGCCGTTCTGGCCGCGTTGGCGGATTGGGTTTCAGCCCAGCAAGTCGGTGCAGATGCAACATGAATGTGCCGATTGTCACGATCAGGACGCATTGCACAGGGGAATCAGGCTCAGTTACTATCGGACAAGTGTCGGCGCGATCGGTAACGGTGGTGTCGCCAGTCAGGACGCTCAGGAGTGTGTTGGCTGTGAGCCGGGAAGGCGGTAGGGCCTTCGATGGATCAATCGTCGAACTGCGGATTGGCGGACGCTCAGGGGTGAGGCACCGTCGATCCGCTGGCCTGTGACCAACAGCATTTATGGAGAGTAACAATCATGTTGATTCTGACCCGCAGGGTCGGTGAAACCCTGATGATCGGCGACGAGGTGACCGTTACCGTTCTTGGCGTGAAAGGCAATCAGGTGCGTATCGGCATCAATGCCCCGAAGACTGTTGCCGTCCACCGTGAAGAAATTTATCAGCGGATCAAGGGCGAACACGAAACCGGCAGCACACCCGACGAGTCCACCGAACACTGATCACGAATTAAGCCTTTACCTCGACCTCGCCGGTCAGTATCCTTGCCGGCTCCGCAGTGATGCGGGAAAAACCCGGAGAGATGCCCGAGTGGCCGAAGGGGCTCCCCTGCTAAGGGAGTATAGGGTCAAAAGCCTTATCGAGGGTTCGAATCCCTCTCTCTCCGCCAGATACGCAAAACGCCCCGAAAGGGGCGTTTTGCGTATCTGGCGGAGAGACGGTAGTGGACGACCCTCCCGGGTTCGACAAATTCGTCTGGAACGAATTTGGACAGCCGAACGGCTGGCCCCGGAGCGCGCAGCGCGGAGGGGTGAGGCCCAAGGATGGGCCGAACAATCCCCCCTAGAATTCCATGGTTCCGCGCAGCTTATCGAAGGGGCGTTTTGCGTATCTGGCGGAGAGACGGTGGTGGACGGCCCTCCCGGGTTCGACAAATTCGTCTGGAACGAATTTGGACAGCCGAACGGCTGGCCCCGGAGCGCGCAGCGCGGAGGGGTGAGGCCCAAGGATGGGCCGAACAATCCCCCTAGAATTCCATGGCTCCGCGCAGCTTATCGAAGGGGCGTTTTGCGTATCTGGCGGAGAGACGGTGGTGGACGACCCTCCCGGGTTCGACAAATTCGTCTGGAACGAATTTGGACAGCCGAACGGCTGGCCCCGGAGCGCGCAGCGCGGAGGGGTGAGGCCCAAGGATGGGCCGAACAATCCCTGCCTGATTGCACACTGCGCCTGCCTCTACCGAATCGCCAACCCACGCAGTTCGACGCCATCGCTGTCCACCCGCAACACCGAACCGTGCTCATACCAGTCGCCCAGCACGATCCTCTCGGCTGCCTTTCCATCCAACGCGAACGCATGTACCGCCGGGCGATGCGTATGTCCATGGATCAGTCGGGTCACGCCCGCTTTGCGCATGGCTTCGGCCACGGCACCAGCGTTGACGTCCATGATGCTTTCCATGGTGCTTCCGGTATACGCCTTGCTGTCTTCCCGCGCCTTGTCGGCGAACGCGCGACGCGCCTCCAGCGGCATCGACAGGATCTGTGCCTGCCACTGCGGCGTGCGCACCTGCTGGCGCACGGCCTGGTAGGCGAGGTCGTCGGTGCACAGCACGTCGCCGTGCATCAGCAGGGTCGGGCGACCATGGATGTCGTGCACGGTGCCGTCGTCGAGCAGGGTCAGGCCGGCACGCTGGGCGAATGCCTCGCCGAGCAGGAAGTCGCGGTTGCCGACCATGAAGTACACCGGTACGCAGGCATCGCACACGGCACGGGTGGCAGCGGCGATGCGTTGCGGCAGCTCGGCGTCGTCATCGTCGCCGATCCATGCCTCGACCAGATCGCCGAGGATGTACAGCGCGTCGGCATGACGGACTTCGTCGCTGGCCAGATAGTTTTCGAACAGCTCGGTGATCTGCGGTCGGCTCGGATCCAGGTGCAGGTCGGAGATGAACAGCGTGGTCATCAGAGCGATCAACCCTGGCCGGCTGGTTTGGTTGCTTTCTTGACCTTTTTTGCCGTCGGCATGGTGGGCGTCGATGCGGCCTTGGCGGGCGTCGCCGCGCTGGCTGGTGTTGGGGCTTCCTCACCGACTACGTGGGCGCTTTCAATCAGCACCAGCGGATTGGGCACGTCACCGGCAAACGGGCCGAGCGCATGGCTGGGCAGCGCAGCGATCTTGTCAACCACGTCCATGCCTTTGACTACCTTGCCGAACACGGTGTAGCCCCAGGTCAGGCCGCTCTGGTTGCCGACGAAATCGAGCCGGCGGTTGTCGACCAGGTTGAAGAAGAATTGCGCGGTGCCGGAATTCGGGTCGGCGCCGCGGGCGACCGCCACGGTGCCGCGCAGGTTGGACAGGCCGTTGTCGGCTTCGCTGGATACCGCCGGCCGCGTGCGCCTCGGCTGCAGATCGCGTGTATACAAGCCGCCCTGCACCAGATAGCCGGGAATGGCCCGATGCAGCAAGGTGCCGTCGTAAAAGCCGTCGCGCACGTACTGCAGGAAATTGGCCACGCTCTTTGGCGCCTTGTCCGGATAAAGCTCCAGCGTGATGTCGCCCTGCGAAGTGCGCAGCAGCACCTGCGGTGGCGGTGCGGCGACAGCGGCTGTCGGTGCCGGCTTGGCGGTCTGTGCCGTCAGTGTCAGCGGCAGGATCAGGAGCAGCGTGGCGAGCAGGGATTTCAACATGGGCGTCAGACAGTTTGGGCGTCCGCGCATGATACGCGGCTGCGGCGAGGCCGGGTTTGCCAGGTTGGCACGATCAGCTGCTGATGATGTCCAGCTTCAGGCCCAATTCGGCCATCGGCGACTGCTCCTGCTGCAGATCGGCCTCGGTGAGCGGATGTTGTTCGAACCAGGCCAGCGGCAGGCTCAGGCGCAGCGACTTGCTGCTGGCGGCGAGCCGCATCTGCGGCAGCGATTCGGCCCGGCGGGCACGCCGGAACAGTACGGCCAGACGCAGCAGCGCGGTGGTGTAGCGGGCCAGCTGGCGATAGCGCTGGGGCAGTGTGGCCACCATCGCCTTGTCCGGCTTGCGTCGATGCATTTCGATCACCGCCGCCAGCAGCTGCTGCTCCTGCCGCGAGAAACCGGCCAGATCGGCATGGCGCAGGATGTAGGCGCCGTGATGGTGATGCTGGCTGTGCGCAATGGCCAGACCGATCTCGTGCACGCGAGCGGCCCATGACAACCACTCGCGCGCGTCGGCGTCCAGCTTCCATGCGCGCGTGACCTGGTCGAACAGCATCAGCGCGGTCGACTCCACCCGGCGCGCCTGGGCGCGATCCACGCCGTAGCGGGTGGCCAGCGCGTCGATGCTGGCGGTACGCGGGTCGCTGCCGCCGGCGCGGCCGAGCAGGTCCCACAGCAGGCCTTCGCGCATCGAGCTTTCACACACGCGCAGTCGCTCGATGCCGAGCGCGGCGAACGCGGCCTCGAAGATCACCACACCACCAGCGATCACCGGCGCGCGATCCTCGATCAGGCCGGGGAGCTTGAGCGTGCCGATCTGGCCCTGCTCGATCAGCGCGTCGCGCAGCGCGGCGAGCGACGCCGGGGTGATGCCGTCATCGGAGAAATTCATCGCCTGCACGACCGAACCTATCGACTTGGCGGTGCCGGAGGAGCCGTACGCATCCTGCCAGCCGGATTCGCGGTAGTCCTCGGCAAACTGCTGCAGCAACACACCGATTTCGCTGCGCGCGTGCTGCCAGCGCTTGCGGGTGAGCTTGCCGCCAGGGAAGAAACGCAAAGTCGAGGCGATGCAGCCGGCCTGCACGCTTTCGGTGTGCAGCGGCGCCAGGCCACGGCCGATGATGAATTCGGTGCTGCCGCCGCCGACATCGATCACCAGGCGTGGCTCGCGCGAGGCAGGCAGGTCGTGGGCGGCGCCGAGAAAGATCAGGCGGCCTTCCTCGCGGCCGGACACCACTTCGATCGGATGCCCGAGCGCAGCCTCGGCGGCGGTCAAAAATGCTTGCGGCGAGGCCAGCCGGCGCACGGTGTTGGTGGCTACTGCGCGCACCCGGATCGAGGGCAGGCCGGCGATGCGCTGGCCGAAACGAGCCAGGCAAGCCATCGCGCGTGCCCGCCGTTCGGCGTCCAGCGTGCCATCGGCGCGCAGACCGGCAGCCAGGCGCACGGTGTCGCGCAGGCGGTCGATCACCCGTGGCTCGCCATGCTCCATGCGCGCCACCACCATGTGGAAGCTGTTCGAGCCCATGTCCACGGCGGCGATCAGTTCGCCATCGCGGATCGGTGTCTGTTCGGCTGGACTCAAGTCCACGCTCCCGCAACGACGAAGTGCGGATTCTCGCATGTGCGCGTGAGGCTGAGGCGAAGCCGGTTCATTGGCAGAACCTGTCGAGCAGACCTTGCTGTGCGTTGTACAGCGGGTTCTCGCCCGGCTCGGCGTGCACATAGCGGCCGTCGCTGCCGAGCAGCCACGCCTGGGTGTTGTCGGCCAGCCCGTTGGCCAGGGTTTCCTCGAATACCCGCGCGGCCAGCTCGGGATCGAGGATCGGGAAGGCCACTTCGATCCGCCGCATCAGGTTGCGCTCCATCCAGTCGGCGCTGGCGCAATACAGCTCGGCATTGCCGTCGTTGGCGAACCAGTACACCCGGCTGTGCTCGAGAAAGCGCCCCACGATCGAGCGCACGCGAATGCGTTCGGAGATGCCGCGCAGGCCGGGGCGCAACGTACATGCGCCGCGCACGATCAGGTCGATCTCCACGCCCGCCTGCGAAGCGCGGTACAGCGCCTCGATCACGTGGGCTTCATTCAATGCGTTGAGCTTGGCTACGATGCGTGCCGGCCGGCCAGCCTGGGCATGCATGGTCTCGCGCTCGATCTTGGCGAGCACGCTCGGGTATAGCGTGAACGGCGAATGCAGCAGCCGCTTCAGCTCAATCATCGGCCCCAGCCCGGACAGTTGCTGGAATACCTTGTGCAAGTCCTCGCCGATCTCGGGATTCGCCGTCATCAGGCCGATGTCGGTATACATGCGACTGTTGGCCTGATGGTAGTTGCCGGTGGACAGATGCACGTAGCGGCGCAGTGTCTCGCCTTCACGCCGCACGATCAGCATCATCTTGGCGTGAGTCTTGTAGCCGACCACGCCATAAACCACCTGTACGCCGGCCTCCTGCAGCCGGGTGGCGAGGCGGATATTGGCCTCCTCGTCGAAACGCGCACGCAGCTCGATCACCACGGTGACGTCTTTGCCGTTGCGGGCTGCCTCCACCAGCAGGCCGACCAGCGGGGTGTCCTCGCCGGCGCGATACAGCGTCTGCTTGATCGCCAGCACCTGCGGATCGGCGGTAGCCTGCCGCAACAAGTCGATCACCGCAGCGAAGCTCTGGTACGGATGGTGCAGTAGCACGTCGCGCTGGCCGATCAAGTCGAACTTGTTGCGGGCGCTTTCCAGCGCCGGAGGCAACTGCGAATTGAAGCGCGAGAACTTCAGCTCCGGCCGATCCAGCCAGTCGTAGATCAGCCCGGCGCGGATGATGTTGACCGGACCGTCGCAGCGATACACATCGGTTTCTTCCAGCTGGAAGTTCTCGATCAACATCGCGGTGATCGCCTTCGGGCAATCGTTGGCGATCTCCAGCCGCACCGGCCGCGCGTAGCCGCGGCCGATCAGTTCCTCGCTGAGCGCGAGCGCAAGGTTTTCCACCTCGGCTTCCTCGACGATCAGCTCGCTGTTGCGGGTGACCCGGAACTGATACGAACCGACTACCTTGAGACCGGGGAACATCAGGTCGACGAACGCCTGCAGCAGCTCGGCGAGGAACACGAAATGCTCGCCCGGGCCGCTGACTTCGGCTGGCACGCGGATGATCCGCGGCAACGAACGCGGCGCGCGCACCAGCGCCATGTGGCCTTCGTGGCCGAACGCGTCGCGGCCTTTCAGCACTACCGCGATGTTCAGCGTCTTGTTGAGGATGCGCGGAAAAGGATGCGCCGGATCCAGCCCCAGCGGCGACAGCACCGGCAGTACCTCATGCTCGAAGTAACCCTGCAGCCAACGCCGCTGGCGCGGAGTCCAGCGCTTGCGGGTAAGGATGTGGATCTGCTCGGCATCCAGCTGCGGGCTGATCTGTTCCTGCCAGGCGGTGTATTGCTCGGCGACCAGATCCAGCACGCGACTGCGGATCTGCGCCAGCAACTCGCCCGAAGGTATGCCGTCCGGCCCTGGGGCGGCCGAGCCGTAGGCATGATGATGCTTTAGCATCGCCACCCGCACCTCGAAGAATTCATCGAGGTTGTTGGCGACGATGCTGAGGTAGCGCAACCGTTCCAGTAGCGGCACGGCGGTGTCGCGCGCCATCGCCAGCACGCGGAAGTTGAATTCCAGCGCGGCCAGCTCGCGGCTGAGGTACAGGCCGTGAGCGGTCAGGTCGGGTTCGTTGGATAAGCCGGGGGAAGGATGATGCATGCCTCATTCTGGCCCAAGCCGAAGGCCAAGGAAACGCCGACGCTGGCTCAGCTTTCGTCGCTGCCGCCGGGAGCCAGCAGCCGCGCGCGGCCGAAGTGGCAGGCGAAGGTGGAACCGACGCCGGGTGCGCTCTCGATCTGCAATTGCGCCTGATGCAGGTTCAAGACGTGTTTGACGATCGACAGGCCGAGCCCGGTGCCGCCGCTGTCGCGCGAACGGCTGGAGGAGATCCGGTAGAAGCGTTCGGTGAGCCGGGCCAGATGCGAGGCCGGAATGCCGAAGCCGGTGTCGCTGACCGAGTACACCGCGCCGTCGGGTACGCGCTGCCAGCGGATCGTGATGCTGCCGCCGGCCGGTGTGTAGCGCACCGCGTTGCTGACTAGGTTCGACAGCGCGCTGTGCAGGTCTTTCGGCGAGCCGAGCAGGTCGGCTTCGGCGCTGGATTCGAGTTGGATCCGATGACGCCCCTGGCTGAGCGCTTCGGCTTCCTTGCGTACGGTCGCCAGCAGCGACGACATCGGCACGCGTTCGTCGGCGACCTGATGCTGGGTTTCCAGCCGCGACAGGGTCAGCAGGTCCTCGACGATCTGCCCCATCCGTTTCGACTGCACGCGCATCTCGCCGAGCACGGAGGCCAGTTCGGGTACGTCCTCCGGATCAAGCAGTTCGAGATAGCCGTGGATCACCGTCAGCGGTGTGCGCAACTCGTGCGAGACATTGGCCACGAAGTCGCGGCGGATCTGTTCGAGCCGGTTCAGATGACTGATGTCGCGTGCCAGCAGCAATTGCTCGTGATCGCCGAACGGCAGCATGCTGACGTTGAGCTGGCTGTCCGCCTGACCGGGCGCGGCGGCATCGTTGAGCGGCTCGTGCGCACCGCGGCGCAGCCAGTCAGAGAGTTCCGAACCGGCCAGCCGCTGCTGCAGCAGCATGCCGCGATCCTGCGGTCGACGAAGCCCCAGCAGGTTCTCTGCGGCGTGGTTGAACCAACGTATCTGCTGCTGCCGGTCGAGCAGCACCACCGCATCCGGCAACTGGCTGGCGGCGTTGCGCAGGTCGCGCAGATTCGAGGCAATGCGACGGGAACGTGTCATGAAGCGGTCATGCTGAAGAGGGCTGACGGTAGCCGGTAACGTCATCATGAGTCGCGTTTGATGACCGATTCGAGTCAGCAGCAAGACGACTTCGGCCAGCGCGACCAGCGCGACTCCGATGGCAACATGGCCACCGGCAAATTCGCCCAGCAGCGCGCCGACGAGCAGGGCGGCCGCGAGTGCGGCAGCCAATTTCCAGGGCGGAGTGGCAGGCTGGGTCATGCAGAGGCGATGCGAAAAAGCTTGGAGCGGGAGCCCAGCATCGGCAAAAGCCGGAGCCGCCGCAAGCCCGCAAGCTGCTCAGACGCTGATCGAGAAGCGGTAGCCGGTGCCGCGGACGGTCTGCACCAGGTTGTCGAGCTTCCACGGTTCCAGTGTCTTGCGCAGGCGACGGATGTGCACGTCGACGGTACGCTCCTCCACGTACACGCTGCCGCCCCACACATGGTCGAGCAGTTGCGTGCGTGAGTAGACGCGCTCGGGATGAGTCATGAAGAAATACAGCAGGCGATATTCGGTCGGTCCGATCGGCACCGGCTCGTCGCCGGCAAATACCCGATGCGCCGGGCCGTCGATGCGCAGGCCGCCCAGCTCCACCATGCCGGAGCCGTCGTCGCCCTGGCTGCGCCGCAGTACCGCCTTGATTCGCGCAATCAGCTCGCGGGTGGAAAACGGCTTGACCACGTAATCGTCGACGCCGGCCTCAAGGCCGTTGACGCGATCCATTTCCTCGCCGCGCGCGGTGAGCATGATGATCGGGATCTCGCGGCTCAGCTCCTCTTTGCGCAGGCGCCGAGCCAGCTCCAGTCCGCTGGTGCCCGGCAGCATCCAGTCGAGCAGGATCAGGTCGGGCACCTGCTCGGCGATCGCCAGCTGGGCGGCGCGGGCGTCGGCCGCCTGCATCGCGTCCATGCCGGCCTTGCGCAGGGCAAAAGCGATCATTTCGCGAATCGATGTCTCGTCTTCAACGATCAGGATGCGTTTGTGCACGCCGTGGTCTGCCAGTGGCTTATGACGGGGATATTGCAACGCATGAATGTTACGCGTCGATGACATGGGGCATGTGTGACGTGTTCGATTGTCACCAACCTCGATGGTCATCAATGCGGGTGAGCGGCCTCGAAGGGTGTCGCGTCAAAAGTCGGTTCCGGCTGGCCCGGCACTGACGCCGAAGCATAGCCGACCGCTGCAACGGTCGGTAGGCCGCAATGGCTGCTGCCGCCCGTCCGGGTTGTCGTCGGTCTGGATCTTGCGCTTGTGCAGCTCCAGCACCAGCGGGGTCAGTTCCGCGATCCGCGCCTGGATGCGCACCCGCGCGTAGTAGTCCAGGTCGTCGCGCTTGAGCAGCCGCTTGAGCTGCTCCATCGCGTCGAACGGCCGGCCGGCGTAGTAGCTGGCGTCGGCAAAGGCTTCGCCGGCGCGCACGCTGTCGCCGGCCTTGTCGCTGGCACGGGCGTAGGTGCTGTAGATTTCCGGCTCGCTGGCCTTGTCCAGCAGCGGACGCAACAGGTCGGCAGCGAGGCGCGCCTGCTCCTTGTCGCCCTCGAGAGTGAGCGCCTTGGCATAGGCCAGCGCCACCGCACGGTTGCGTGGCGACTGCGTGTTGAGTGCGTTGTAGATCGTCAGCGCAGCGGCCCGTTGTCCGGCCTGCTGGCGTGCATCGGCCAGCGCCAGCTTCAGGATCAGGTTGTCCGGCGCGGACTGCAGCAGCGACTGCAGTTGTTCGATCGCCTGTGCGCCACGGCCGCTACGGGTGAGCGCCAGCGCATAACCATAGCGGTTCGCCGGCGTGTCGAAGCCATGCTGGTTTTTCAGGCTGGAGCTGTAGTAGGCGGCTTGCTTGGGGGCGTCGCCGGACAGCACGCGCACACGTTCGCGCATCAACGCATAGGTGTTCAGACTGCCGCTCTTGGGCGCTTGCATCAGCGTGGTGGGATCTTTGACGAACGCGATCGGCGCAGTGTTCTTTTCCCACTGCAGCTTGTCCATGATGGCGCCGGACGGGCGTTGTTTCTGCGCGGCGATCAAGGTGTCGGCGCGCGCCTTGGCATCGCTGATCCGCATCGTCGTCACCGGATGGGTCTGCAGCAGTGCCGGTACGTCTTCGCCGCCGGCACCGGCGCTCATGGCGTCTTCCATGCGCTGGAAAAAATCGGCCATCGCGTTCGGGTCGAAGTTGGCGTTGGCCAGTGTCTGGATGCCGACGCGGTCGGCCTCGATCTCGTCCTTGCGGGTGAAGTTGATCGACTTCTGCGCCAGCAGGCCCTGGCCGCCGGCCAGCACGGCCATCGGCGCGTCGCCGCCGTGGCCGCCAGCGCCGGCGGCAATGGCGCCGAGCAGCACCAGCGCCATCAACGGGGCATCTTTCTTGGAATCCTCGAACGCACGCTGCAAGTGGTTTTGCGTGATGTGGCCGATCTCGTGCGCGATCACGCCAGCCAGCTCGCTCTCGTTGCGGGTGATCGTCAGCAATCCGGAATTCACCGCGATGTAGCCGCCGGGTGCGGCGAATGCATTGATCTCCGGATCCTTCACGACGAAGAACGCGAAATGCTCCTTCGGCTTGTCGCAGTTGGCGACCAGTCGGTAGCCGAGATCGTTGATGTAGTCGTCCAGCAGCGGGTCGTCCACCACCATGTCCAGCGCACGCATCTGGCGCAGCATCGAGGCGCCATAATCTTGCGCCTCCTGCGGCGAAATCAGCGCGTTCGCCGAGCTGCCCAGATCCGGCAGGCGGATGTCCTGCTGCGCGCCGGCGGCACAGGCCAGCGTGGCGGTGATCAGGGCCGTCAGCAGACGCGAGATGGGGTGTCGTGGTGTCATGGTCATCGGTGGGTGACAATAGCACTGTGACCGTGCCTCGCTGCTTCGGTTCACTGCCGACCGGCGCTTGCGCTGGCGCGGATGCGGCCCCATCTGATGGCGGTCTTTCCCCATGTTGCGGAGTGTTGTGATGTCCAAGATCGAGGTCTATTCCACGGCAGTGTGCCCCTACTGCGTGGCGGCCAAAAACCTGCTCAAGGCCAGAGGACTGGAGTGGAGCGAGGTGCGTGTCGATACCGATCCGGCCCAGCGCGACGCCATGCTGGCGCGCAGCGGTGGACATCGCACGGTGCCGCAGATCTTCATCAACGATCAGTTCATAGGCGGCTATGACGACCTCGTGGCGGCCGACCGCAGCGGCAAGCTGGCGCAACTGCTGGAGCAGGTTGCATGAGCGACAAGCTCGCCGAATTCAGCGCGTTCCGCCAGCGCATGAACGAGCGCATCCTGGCCGAAGACAACCAGGTCGTGCGCCGCTTCTTCGCGCTGGACACGCAGACCTACAAGGCCGGCGCACTGGATGTGAAGACCAAGGAGATGCTTGGCCTGGTCGCCTCGCTGGTACTGCGCTGCGACGACTGCATCAGCTATCACGTGGCGCAGTGCAAGGAAGCTGGCGTCGAGCGCGATGCGTTCTTCGAGGTGTTCAGCGTCGGTCTGGTGGTGGGCGGATCGATCGTGATTCCACACCTGCGCCGTGCGGTGGATCTGCTCGACCAACTCGAATCGGGCAGCAGCAACGATACGGCCACCTGCGCCGATCACGCCTGATTCGACGCTTCGCCTGATACGGCACGGTTGCGTCGTAGCGCGATCGTCTGCAGCTTTTTGCAATGCTGCGTGCGAGTATTTTCAACGCCTTGCGGGACTTTCGGCCTGTTCGCGCGGAGTCGTATCGGGGATAATTGCGGTTTCAGTACGTGCCGGTTCCCCTTCGCACGTACTGCTCGCAAGTTTCCGTTTCAAGGAGTTCCCCATGAGCAAGACGATTGCCGTGATCCCGGGCGATGGCATCGGCCCGGAGATCATGAGTGCCACGCTGCGCGTGCTCGACGCGCTGGATTGCGGTCTGAATTACGAGTTTGTCGACGCCGGCATGGTCGCGCTAGAGAAGCACGGCGAACTGCTTCCGCAGTCCACGCTGGACAAGATCGCCGAGCACAAGGTGGCGCTGAAAGGTCCGCTGACCACGCCGATCGGTGACGGCTTCACCTCGATCAACGTGACCCTGCGCCGGCACTTCGATCTGTACGCGAATGTACGTCCGGCGATCAGCTTTCCGGGCACCAAGTCGCGTTACGAGAACATCGACATCATCACCGTGCGCGAGAACACCGAGGGCGCGTATCGCTCCGAGGGACAGACGCTGTCCGCCGACGGCGAGATCGCCGAGTCGGTTGCACGCAACACGCGCACGGGCAGTACCCGCATCGTGCGCTACGCGTTCGAATTGGCGGTGAAGAAGGACCGCAAAAAGGTCACTGCGGTACACAAGGCGAACATCCTGAAGACCAGCTCCGGGCTGTTCCTCAACGTGGCGCGCGAGATCGCCCGCGAATACCCGCAGATCGAGTTCAACGAGATGATCGTGGACAACACCTGCATGCAGCTGGTGATGAATCCGCATCAGTTCGACGTGATCGTCACCACCAACCTGTTCGGCGACATTCTGTCAGACCTGTGTGCCGGTCTAGTCGGTGGCCTGGGTCTGGCACCGGGCGACAACATCGGCACCACCGCAGCCATCTTCGAGGCAGTGCACGGCTCGGCGCCGGACATCGCCGGCAAGGGCATTGCGAACCCCTGCGCGCTGCTGCTGGCCGCCGCTGACATGCTCGATCACCTGGATATGGTGGCCAAGGGCACCCAGCTGCGCCAGGCGATTCGCGCCACGGTGGAACTGGATCACGCGCAGGTCACGCCCGACCTGGGCGGCCAGGGCAGCACGAGCAGCTTTGCCGACGCGATCGTCAAGCGCATCAAGGGCTGAGCCCCATCCTTCCGGAACATGCAAAAGGCCGCGGCGATGTCCGCGGCCTTTTGCTTTCTGGATTGGCGCAGGCCGGCTCGCTAGGATGACCGGTCCTGGCCGCTGTCGGCATTTCCTCATGGCTTGCTCATCCGCATGACGTTCTGGGTCTTCCTCTACATCGCCGCTGCCGTGCAGGCGGCCTTGCTGGCGCTGGCCCTGTGGCGGCGGTCGGCCAATCGGGAAGCCAACCGCATCCTAGCAGTATGGGTGGCGCTGTCGGGCATCGATCTGGCGGTGAAGGCGGTGTATTGGCAGCTGCTCTCGCCGGAGTGGTTCCGCGCCTACCGTTTCGTGGCGCTGTTTCCGTTTCTCTACGGCAGCCTGTTCTATCTCTATGTACGGGCGCTCACCAAGGGATGTGGTTTCCGTGGGCGCGACGTGGTGCACCTACTCGGCTTCGGCGTGATGCTGCTGCTCAACGGCTACGTGCTCGTGATGGGGCACGCGCAGTTGCAGGCATTGTCGGCGCGCTGGATCGCGGGCGAGCGGTCGGTGGGGTTCTGGTTCGACGGGCCGCTGTTCGCCTACAGCCTGTCCTATGTAGTGGCCGCGCTGGTGCGGGTGCATCGCCACCGGCGCCGCCTGCGCGAGCGCCGCTCCGACGCCGATCGCCTGTCGCTGCGCTGGATCGACGCGATGGCGCTGTGCCAGATCGCCATCTGGAGCATTGCGATCGTGCAGGCGCTGGTGGATCTGCCGGTGATCAACTACATGTTGCTGTTCGGCGCCGTAGCGGGTTGGGTGTGCATGGTGGGCTGGTTCAGTCTCGGCCAGCCGCCGGTGGTGACCGAGCCTGACGCCGAACCGTCGTCGGATGAAGTGGCGGCCGTTGCGGTGGCCGGACAGGATGATGCCCGTTACAACGCGGTCGAGGCGCGCCTCGCGCAGCTGATGGGCGGCGCCACATCGCTGTACCTGGAGCCGGCGCTGACCATCGGCCAGGTGGCCAGGCGTAGCGGCTATCCCGAATACCTGGTGTCGGTGGTGATCAACCGGCGCCTCGGCAGCAGCTTCTGGGACTACGTCAACCGCTTGCGCGTGGAAGCGGCCCGCGCCTGCCTGAGCGATGCCGGCGACACGCGCACGGTGCTCGATATCGCCTACGCCTGTGGCTTCACCTCGAAGTCCACCTTCAATGCCGCCTTCAAGCGACAGGTGGGCGAGACACCCAGCAGCTACCGCAAGATGGCAACGCAACCGGAACATGCAGCGGTTACACCGGCATCTGCTGCCGATGATGCAGGGCAGTGATGATCGCGGCGACCATGTCGCCGATGCCCGTGCCGTAATGGATCGATATACCCATGCGTACCACCACCAGATGCTCCGACGGCACGATCACTACGTACTGCCCCAGCGCGCCGCGCGCGTAGTACATGTCCTTCGGCAGCTGCGGTATGCCCCAGGGCGCGTCCCACACCGGCACGCTGCCTTCGTTGACCAGGTTGGTCCAGAAGCCCGCGCCGTAACCGGTCTCGAGCGTCTGCGAATGGCTGTAGGCGACCCATCCTTCAGGCAGGATGCGCTGTCCATCGGCCACGCCGTCATCCAGGTAGAGCTGGCCGAAGCGGGCGAAGTCGCGTGCCGAGGCGTAGACGTTGCTCGATCCGACCGGCGTGCCGGTGGCGTCGGTCTCGATCACCGCATCGCGCATGCCCAGCGGTGCGAACAGCTCGCGTCGCGCGAAGCGTCCGGCATCGACGGCATTGCCACCGACCGCATCGCGGATCACCCGCGACAACAGCAGATAGCTCAGGTTGCTGTAGCCCCATGCGGCGCCAGGCGTGTGCACGAGCGGCATCTGCGTCGCGTAGCCGGCCATATCGCGCTCAAGGAACAGCATGCGCGTCATCGGGCTGAGCGCGCCGTCGGTCTCGTCGAACGGCAGGCCGCTGTCCATGCGCAGCAACTGATCGACGGTGATGGCGTGGTGCGAGTCCGCCGGCGAGCGCCACGCGGCGACCGGCGCGGGCTGCTCCAGTCGCAGCTTGCCTTGGCGCACTAGGATGCCGATCAGCGCATTGATCACCGACTTCGTCAGCGAGTGGGCGTAGATCGGCGTGTCTGGCCCGTAGCCCGGGGCATAACGTTCCGCGATCAGCTGGCCGTCGTGCAGCACCACGACCGCCTTGGTCAGCCGCGGATGCACCGGGTCAGGCTCGGCGAAGGCGAGGTCGAGCGCATGGCGGATCGCCGGGTCGGCCGATTCGACCACTTCGTGCGGGTACGGACTGGCGATCGGCGAGGGCTTGAAGCCGGCGGTCTCGGGTACCGGGCTGCCGTCGTGCACGAGCAGGCAGCCCAGCCCGTCGCGGTACACGGCACGTGCCGCGAAGCCTCCCAGCAAAGAGGCGTGCACTTCGCGCCTGGCGCGATCCACGTCGTAGCGGATCGCCCAGCCGATGCTGCGCATCAGGGGCAGTTGTTCCTCGGCGAACATCCGCCCCGGGTCGAGCTGTGACAGGAACACCGTCGCGCACAGCGAGCGGCTGACCGAACCGGTGGCAGTGTGGAAGAGATCCTTGCCGGCGACGGCAATCCAGGCGCCCGCGGCGAGCACGAGGACGAGCAGGGTGCCGAGGATGATTTTCAGAAAGCGCAAAGCCATGGTGATCCGCCTGGTCGGGATTGGTCAGGGCGGCCAGCGTGAGCGATGGGGGATCGGTTATCGTCCGATCCGGCGGAATCGTACGGCGACTGAGCGCCGGACGGGTGCGATCCGCCCGGTTCGTACGTCAGGAATGTCGGTTGCACCAGCCGAGCCGATGCCGAAGAGGTATACGTTGCGCAAGGCTCAGCGGAAGATCGGCCACGGCGCCAGCAAGATCAGCCAGATCAGCAGCAGGATGCCGACGTACTTGCACGCCTTGTACAGTCTTTTGTGCCGGCTCTTGAACGCCACCTTGAAGCGATGGGCGGCACCCTTGCGGCGCTGGCTGAGCGCAAACAGCCGATTCACGAAGCCGGTTTTCTCCGTTTCACCCTCGGTGTTCGGCGAAGCAGTGATCTTGCCCATGAACGCGCCGACTCGATGATTGATCGCGTTCATCGAGCGCGTGCGCAACGGTCGCTCGACATCGGCAAACAGGATCACCCGGGTCTGTTCGCTGGTGTTCTCGGCCCAGTGCACGTAGGTCTCGTCGAACACGACGTCCTTGCCATCCCCCCAGGCGTGCTCCTCGCCGTCGACGAAGATGCGGCAGTTGCGCGAGTTCGGCGTGATCAGGCCGAGGTGATAGCGCAGCGAGCCGGCGAACGGATCGCGGTGCGGATTGAGTTTGCTTCCCGGCGGCAGCAGGGCAAACATCGCCGCCTTCACGCTGGGGATCGATTTCAGCAGGGTCACGGTCTGCGGGCACAGTGCCTCGGCCGAAACCAGCGGTTCGCCGTACCACTTCAGATAGAAACGCTTCCAGCCCTGCTTGAAAAAACTGTTGAAGCTGGCGTCGTTGTTCTTCGCCGCGGCACGGATGTAGCCCTCGTCGAACAGGTGCGTCGCCTCATCGCGAATCACCTTCCAGTTCGCCTGCAGCAGGTCCAGTTGCGCGAAACCGCGGCGATCCAGGATCGGTCGCGCCGGCACCGCCGAAAACGCGTACATCAGCAAGTTGTACGGCGCGAAGATCGCCGAGTGATCGACCAGCTGGCGATCGAAGCGCAGCCGTACGCGACCGCGCAGATGCACCAGCAGCACGCACAGCACGAAAAAGACAAGCAGGGCCAGCAGGACGAGGCGGGCAGTGAGGATCATGTCAATGGGTACGGCCATGGCAGAGCGATCAGGGCGTCATTCTACTCGTTTGCCGTGAACGGCTTCGACGCGGTCGTATTACCTCAGTGCCGCAACACATGCGCGGAGCCGGCACCCGGTCGATAGCTGTGCAGCAGCGCGCGGTGTACATAGGCGACCGCGCGGCGCACAGCCGTGCGCGGTGAGCGACCTTGCGCCAATTCAGCGGTAATTGCGGCGGCCAGTGTGCAGCCGGTGCCGTGGCCTTCCCGCGGCAACCGGGGGTGACGCAACTCCATCACGCCGCGCGCGTCGTAGTAACGATCGACCACTTCGCGGCCGTCGGCATGGCCGCCCTTAAGCAGTACGGCGCCAGCGCCCAGTGTCCGCAGTGCCGCACCGGCAGCATCGCATTGCGCGTCGGTGCGGATCGGATGGCCGAGCAGCGCTTCGGCTTCGGGCAGGTTGGGCGTGAGGATGTCGGCCAGCGGGATCAGTTTGCCGATCAGCGCCTTGACGGCATCTTCGTCCAGCAGGCGCGTGCCGCTGGTGGCAATCATCACCGGATCGACCACCAGCCAGGCCGGCTGACGTGCGGCCATCTCGCGCGCCACCAGCCGGGCGGCGGCGGCGCTGCCGAGCATGCCGATCTTCACCGCGCCGATCGGGAAATCGTCGAACACCGCAGCGAGCTGGCTGCGGAGGTGTTTCAACGGCACCGCATGCACGGCGCTGACGCCGCGGGTGTTCTGCGATGTGATCGCGGTGATCGCGGAAAGCCCGTGCACGCCACGCGCGTGGAAGGTTTTCAGATCGGCCTGGATTCCCGCGCCGCCGCCGGAATCGGAGCCGGCGATGGTGAGGGCGGTGGGCGGCGATGATGTTGTCGGCATGCGTGGGTCGATGTGGGAGGGGCTTCAGCCACGATAAGTCATCGCGGCTGAAGCCTTTCACGCAGTCTAGCTAATTCGCCAGACGTTCCCTTACAGCGTCTCCGCCGCGAAATCCGCCAGTCGCGAGCGCTCGCCGCGACGCAGGGTGATGTGCGCCGAATGCTCCCAGCTCTTGAAGCGGTCGACCGCGTAGGTGAGGCCGGAAGTGGTTTCGGTGAGGTAGGGCGTGTCGATCTGTTCGACGTTACCGAGACAGACGATCTTGGTGCCGGGGCCGGCACGGGTGATCAGGGTCTTCATCTGCTTCGGCGTGAGGTTCTGCGCCTCGTCGATGATCAGGTAGCGCGACAGGAAGGTGCGTCCGCGCATGAAGTTGAGCGAGCGGATCTTGATGCGCGAGGCGAGCAGGTCGTTGGTGGCCTGGCGTCCCCAGCTGCCGCCGTCCTCGGGGTTGGCGAGTACTTCGAGGTTGTCGGTCAGCGCGCCCATCCACGGCGTCATCTTCTCTTCCTCGGTGCCGGGCAGGAAACCGATGTCCTCGCCCACCGAGACGGTGGCGCGGGTCATGATGATCTCGCGGTAACGCTGCTGATCCATCACTTGCGCGAGCCCGGCAGCCAGTGCCAGCAGGGTCTTGCCGGTGCCGGCGTTGCCGAGCAGGGTGACGAAATCGACGTCCGGGTCCATCAGCACATTGAGCGCGAAGTTCTGCTCGCGGTTGCGTGCGCCGATACCCCATACATGATGGTTGCTGTGCGAGTGGTCATCCAGCAGCACCAGCGTGGCGCTGGCGTCATCGATGTGCAGCACGCGCAGCTCGACTGCGTTTTCGCCGGGCAGGAACAGGCACTCGTTCGGATACCAGGCATCCTCCTCACGCCGGTTCACCTTGTAGAACGTGCGCCCGCGCTCGGTCCACGACTGCACTTCCGGATGCTGGTCCCAGAAGTTTTCCGGCAGCTCGGCAGAGCCGGTGTAGAGCAGGGAGAAGTCATCCAGTGCGCGATCGTTCTCGTAATCCTCGGCGACGATGCCGTTGATGCTCGCCTTGATGCGCAGGTTGATGTCCTTGGTGACAAGGATTACCGCGCGATCGGGATTCTGGTCGCGCAGTTCGATCACCGCCGCCAGGATCTGGTTGTCCGCCTTGGTGTGGCCATTGCTGCTGGTACGGTGCTGGAAATACAGCCGGCCGACCGAGGCGCCGCGCTTGAGCTTGATGCCTTGCGGATTGCTCAGTTCCAGCCCTTCGCCCAGATCATGCTGCTTGCCTAGTTCGACCAGTTCGTTGAGGAAGCGGCTGACCTGGCGGCCGTTGCGCGAGACTTCCGAGGAGCCCTTCTTTTTTTCGTCCAGTTCCTCCAGCACAGTCATGGGAATGAAGACGTCGTGTTCCTCGAAGCGGAACAGCGAGGTCGGGTCATGCAGCAGGACGTTGGTGTCGAGAGCGTAGATGCGCTTGCTTCCGGTCATGCGGAAGTGTCCTCGCTGGTGAGTGGATGAGAGAATGGCGACGTACGGCTGACCGTGGGTTTGCGACCACGGTACTCGTTGTCGTCTGACGGTGGGCGCAGCGTGCGGGTGAAGCGCGTGGATGGCGACATGGTCACTCGGCGGGGATGGCGTCGAGCACGGCCTGGGCGTGGCCCGGCACTTTCACGCCGCGCCATTCGATGGCCAGTTTTCCCGTCGGGTCGATCAGGAAGGTGCTGCGCACGATGCCCAGGTGACGTTTTCCGTACAACACTTTTTCGTGGATCACGTCGAATGCCTGGCACCAGGTTTCGTCGGGATCGGAAACCAGCGGGAACGGCAGTTCCTGCTTGGCGGCGAAGTTGGCGTGCGACTTCGGCGAATCGCGCGACACGCCGATGATCTGCGCATTGCGCTGGCGGAATGCCGGGTACAGCTCGCGGAAATCCGTGGCCTCATTGGTGCAGCCGGGCGTGCTGTCCTTGGGGTAGAAATACACCACTATCCATTGCCCCTTCAGGCTGGCGAGCTTCAAGGCGCTGCCATCGCCGGTGACACCGTTGAGCGAAGGGACTTTCTTGCCAACCTCGGGCATGGCTACTCCTGCACAGCGGACGGCCGCTGCGCGCACTTGTGTAGTGGGGGATGCGGGAACCGGCTGACGGCAAACACTGCGGGCGGTGCGCAGAAAACGATCGGATTGGATCGACACACTGACGGCAATGCAGCGTTCCTCGGTAGTTCCGGAACCAAGACTAGCGCGTGCGTGGCTGCCGATGACAGCCCTTGTCAGACGCACCAGATCGCGCGATCCTCAGAACTTCACCGGATCCATGATCGCATCCAGATTCAGCCCGTCGCACAGTTCGAGAAAATCATCGCGCAGCGCGGCGATGTGGATCTCCGCCGGGACGCCGATGGTGAATTGGGCCTGGAACATCTCTGCGCCGGTCTGCATCGCCTGGTAACGGGTGGAGTTCAGTTGTTCCACGCTGATCTCGTGCTGGCTGAAGAACTCCACGATGCGCGCCACGATGCCGGGCCGATCGGCCGCCACCACCTCTACCAGATACGGCAGCAGGTGCGAGCTGTTCTCGCGCGGGCCGGTGCGGTAATGCACCAGCCGCAGGCTCTCGTCGCGGGCCAGCTTGGTCAGCGCGGTTTCCAGCTTGGCCAGTGCATCCCACGCGCCGCTGGCCAGCAGCATCAGCGAGATTTCCGTGCCGATCGTGGAGACACGCGATTCGGAGAGATTGCAGCCGGCATCGGCGATGCGCTTGGCCAGCGCCAGCAGCGGCGACTTCACTGATGGCGTGAGCGCCTGGATCAGCAGCTGGTTGTCGTTGCCTGCGCGCGCAGCCGCGGGAGAGGAGGCGGAAGTAGGTTTCAAAGGTCTACCTGTGGCGGCATGCCGCGTGATGCGGAAACGACGAGATTACTCCGATCGAGCTTACTTGCCCGTATCTCAAGGCGGCAAGTAACATGCAGGGCTTGATCTGGAGCGGAATCGAGTCTTGAACATTCGCGGAAGCATTTGTGCGCTGGTCACCCCGTTTGCGGCTGACGGCGCGCTCGACCTGCCGGCATTCGGCCGTCTGCTCGACTACCAGTTGGCCGGCGGCACGCAGGCGCTGGTGGTGGCCGGTTCCACCGGCGAAGCACACATGCTGGAACACGACGAGTTCGATCGACTGCTGGCGTTTGCGCTTGAGCGCGTGGCTGGGCGGGTGCCGGTGATCGCCGGTACCGGCGAGGCGGGCACCGCCAAGACCGTCGCCATGACCCGCCGTGCGCAGGCGCTGGGCGCCGATGCGGCGCTGGTGGTGGTGCCGTATTACGTGCGTCCGACCCAGGAAGGCCTGCGCCGGCATTACCTCGAAGTGGCCGAACACGGCGGCCTGCCGGTGCTGCTCTACAACGTGCCGACCCGTACCGGTTGCGACCTGCTGCCGGAGACCGTCGCCGGCTTGCGCGAGCATCCGGCGATCATCGGCATCAAGGAGGCGCGCAGCGATCGCGAGCGGATTGCGGCGCTGGCGGAACTTGTGCGCACGGATTTCGTCTATCTGTCCGGTGACGACGGCAGCGCCGGTGAAGCCATGCTGGCGGGTGCCGCCGGTACCATCTCGGTGGTGGCTAATCTGGCGCCGCAGGCGTTTCGCGCATTGTGCGATGCAGCCAGCGGTGGGGATCAGGCGTCTACGCAGCGGTGGCATGCGGCTCTCGACCCGCTGGTGCAGGCGTTGAATTGCGCGCCGAATCCGATCGCGGTCAAGGCGGGTTTGCCGGTGCTGGGGCTGGGACTGGCGCTGCCGAGGTTGCCGCTGGTGGAACTGAACGACGGTCCGGATCGCGCCCGATTGCACCAAGCGCTGTCCAGTCTGGCATCCTTGGCGACTGCGGCCGGTTGACGGTTGCCTGACTTACTCACGGAATCTGACTACATGAAGAAAACCTCGCTCCTCGTGGCCCTGCCGGCTGTGGCCCTCAGTGGCCTGCTGCTTTCCGGTTGCGGCATGTTCCGTTCGCACAAGGCGTGGGACACCGCCCAGCAGCAATCGCCGCTGGAGATTCCGCCGAGCCTGAATCGCCCCTCGACCAGCGATGCGCTGGTGATTCCGCCGCCGGGCGCCAACCAGCCGACTGCCAATGGTGCGACGGCCAGTGTCGGCACCGCCGCTGCGGGCCAGATTGCCGACGGCTTCGTGCTGGCCGACAGCGTGGACAAAGCGTACCACCGGGTGGGCCAAGTGCTGGAAAGCGGGAGTCTGGGACAGTTGGTCGGCCATGACGATGCCGCGCACAGCTACACGCTGAGTGTTTCCGATGCCGTTGCGCAGCAGAAGAAGAAAGGCTTCTTCGGCCGCATGTTCGGGCATGACAAGGGCGATTCCGCCGCCGCGCCGGGCGCCGGTTCGCATCAGGTGCAGATCAATATCGGCAGCAGCGGCACGAATGCCAGCGAAGTGCGCGCCGAAGGCAACGCCGCGGCGGTGGCCAAGGTGATCGACACGTTGAAATCGCGTCTGGGCGGCTGATCCTTTAACCGGCTGGCCGCAAAAAAGAACGCCGCCCTCAGGGCGGCGTTCTTTTTTGCGTAGGGGTAAAACTCAGCGCTGCAACAGTTGCAGCTTGTCCGGCTTGCCTTCCCAGTCTTTGGCGTCGGTCGGGCTGTCCTTGCGCTCGGTGATCACCGGCCAGCCCTTGGCCAGCTCGGCATTGAGCGCCACGAAGGCTTCCTGACCGGCCGGCACGTCGTCTTCCGGATAGATCGCGTTGATCGGGCATTCCGGTTCGCACAGAGTGCAGTCGATGCACTCGTCCGGATCGATCACCAGAAAATTGGGGCCTTCATGGAAGGCATCGACTGGGCAGACCTCAACGCAATCGGTGTATTTGCACTTGATGCAGTTGTCGATGACGACAAAGGTCATGAGGTAGCCATTAAATGGTGCTCCCTACGAGGTTCGAACTCGTGTTCCCGCCTTGAGAGGGCAGTGTCCTGGGCCACTAGACGAAGGGAGCGTTATCTTGCGAGGCGCGCTAGTATAACGGAATTGTTTCGCGCGGCAATGCTCGGCATGCACCGTTCGAAGCATCTCCCGCCGATGCTGCATCATCGGCCGCGCGGGACGATCCGTGGCGCTGCCAGCCGCGACTTATGCCAACCAGGGGCGGCTTCGCCCGCAAGGATTCCGACCGCTTGAATCTCGAATCAAGGACCGTCATCACGCCAACGCTGCGGATCATTCCGCGCGACCAGCACATCATTTCCCGCAAGAACATCAGCAACGCGGCGCTGCGGGTGTTGTATCGCCTGAACGAGGCCGGTTACACGGCCTATCTGGTCGGCGGGGCGGTTCGCGATCTGTTGCTTGGGCTGCAGCCGAAGGATTTCGACGTCGCCACCAGTGCGACGCCGGATGAGGTGAAGAAGCTGTTCCGCAACTGCCGCCTGATCGGGCGCCGTTTTCGCCTCGCGCACGTGGTGTTCGGGCCGGAGATCATTGAGGTAGCGACGTTCCGCGGCACCGGCGAAGAGGGCGGCGAGGGCGATCGGCATATCGTCGACGGCCGCATCGTGCGCGACAACATCTGGGGCACGATTGAAGAGGATGCGATCCGCCGCGACTTCCGCGTCAACGCGATGTACTACGACATCAGTGATTTCTCGGTGCGCGACTACGTCGGCGGCATGCAGGATCTGGAAGATCGCGCGTTGCGGCTGATCGGTGACCCGGACACTCGTTATCGCGAGGATCCGGTGCGCATGCTGCGCGCGGCGCGGCTGGCGGCGAAGCTCGGCATGCACATCGACGCGGCTGCGATGGCGCCGTTCGAGGCGCTCGGGCCGTTGCTGGCCGACGCGGCGCCGGCGCGGCTGTTCGACGAATCGCTGAAGATGTTCCTCAGCGGCAACGGCTTGAAGAGTTTCCGCATGCTGGAGCAGTGCGGCTTGCTGAAATTCCTGTTTCCGGCGACCGCACGGGCGCTCAAGCGCGGTGACGAAGCACTGCGTTCGCTAGTAGAACACGGGCTGGCGAATACCGATGCACGCATTGCCGAAGGCAAATCGGTCACCCCGGCGTTCCTGTTCGCAGTGCTGTTGTGGGGCGAAGTGCGCGACGTGGCGCATCACTGGATCGCTCGTGGTCAGGAGAGCACCGAGGCGTGGGCACGTGCCGCGGCGCAGGTAGTCGGCGAGCAATGCCAGCGGGTGGCGATCCCGCGCCGGTTCACCTTCACCATGGAAGAGATCTGGTCGCTGCAGCCGCGCTTCGAGCAGATCCAGCGCAAACGGGTGTTCCGCCTGATGACGCATCCGCGTTTTCGTGCCGCGTTCGACTTTCTGCTGCTGCGTGCGGACGAATCGCCGGCGATGCGCGAACTGGGCCTGTGGTGGGCGCATGCGCAGCAGTTGCCGCAGGACGTGCTGGCGGCGGCGCTGCCAGCCGGTGGCGGCAGCAGTGCCAGTGATCACATCGTGGCGCCGGCGGCAGTCGGCAAGCCGCCGCGTCCAAGACGGCGACGACGCAAGCCCGGCGGCAAATCGAGTTCCGTGTGACGCTGGCTTACGTTGCGCTGGGCAGCAACCTCGGCCATCCGCAGCAACAGTTGCTTGACGCGATGGATGCACTCGCGAATCTGCCCGGCACGCGCCTGCTGCAGCGTTCGCATCTGTATCGCACGCCGCCGTGGGGTGTGCTGGAGCAACCGGCGTTCATCAATGCCGCGGTGCAGCTGGAGACCAGCTTGTCGCCGCACGCCTTGCTGGATGCGTTGCTGGCTATCGAACAACAGGCTGGTCGTGTGCGCGCCGAGCGCAACGGTCCGCGCATACTGGATCTGGATCTACTGCACATGGACGGCGTGCAGCTCGACGACCCGCGACTGACCCTGCCGCATCCGCGCATGGCCGAGCGAGCGTTCGTGCTGCTACCCCTGCATGACGTCGCGCCGGCATTGCCATTGCCCGGATACGGCACGTTGGCGGAGCGGCTGGCGCAACTCGATCTTGCCGGTTGCGAACGGCTGCTTGAGCCATAATCGGCGCCCGCCATCCCATCAGGAATTGCCGTGTACGTGCAAAACGCGAATGTCCCCGAACGCAAGCCGGTTACCGTACCGGGCCTGCTTGCGATGAAGGCGCAGGGGCAGCGCATCGTCATGCTCACCGCCTATGACGCCAGCTTTGCGTGGCAGCTGGAGACCGCCGGAATCGACATCGCGCTGGTCGGCGACTCGCTCGGCATGGTGGTGCAGGGGCATCGCAGCACGCTGCCGGTGACGCTCGATCACATGGTCTATCACACCGCGGCTGTGGCGCGCGGACTGTCGGCGACGTTGCTGGTCGCGGACATACCGTTCATGGCCGATCGTGATGTCGCGCACGTGCTGGAGGCCGGTGCACGACTGGTCGGCGAGGCCGGCGCGGCGATGGTGAAAATCGAAGGTGCCGCACCGCATATTCTCGAGGCGATTGCCGCGCTGACTGCGCGTGCGATTCCGGTTTGCGCACATCTGGGGCTGACCCCGCAGTCAGTGCACAAGTTCGGTGGTTTCCGTATCCAGGGGCGCGAACAGGCCGCCGCCGATCGCATGCTCGCCGAAGCGCTGGCAGTGCAGGCGGCCGGTGCGGATCTGCTGGTGCTGGAGGGCGTGCCAGTCGAACTGGGCCGGCGGGTGACCGCGGCGATGGCGATACCGGTGATCGGCATCGGCGCGGGTCCGCATTGCGACGGGCAGGTGCTGGTGATCCATGACATGCTCGGCATCACGCCGGGCAAGCGACCGAAGTTCAGCAAGGATTTCCTAGTCGGGAACGACTCTGTCGGTGCAGCCATCGCGGCGTATGCCGCGGATGTGCGCAGCGGCGCGTTCCCGGCACCCGAGCATTGTTTCAACTGAGCAGCGAGTTACCGCACCATGCAGACCGTACAAGACGCCCCCGCCTTGCGCGCCGCAATCCGCGGTTGGCGCGCCAAGGGCCAGACGGTGGGTTTCGTGCCGACCATGGGTAACCTGCATGCGGGCCATCAGTCGCTGATCAAGTTGGCGCGGGCGCGCACCGACCGGGTGGTCGCCAGCGTGTTTGTCAATCCCACCCAGTTCGGACCGAACGAGGATTTCGAACGTTATCCGCGCACCTTGCTGCAGGATCAGACGGCACTGACCGAGCAGGATTGTGACCTGCTGTTTGCGCCGGACGTGGCGACGATCTATCCGTTCGGCGCCGAGCACAGCGTCAGCCTGCGCGTGCCGCAGATTACGGACACGCTGGAAGGCGCGCATCGGCCCGGACATTTCGATGGCGTGGCAACGGTGGTGTGCAAGCTGTTCAATCTGGTCGAGCCTGACCTGGCGGTGTTCGGCCAGAAGGATTTCCAGCAGCTGAAGGTGATCGAGCGGATGGTGCGCGACCTGTCGCTGCCGGTGAAGGTGATGGCTGCGCCCACTCTGCGTGCCGACGATGGCCTGGCGCTGAGTTCACGCAATCAGTACCTGTCCGCCACGGAGCGCGCACGGGCGCCGCTGATCCACGACACCTTGCTGAAGATGCAGGAGATGCTCGGCAAGGGCCATGCCTGGCGCGCACTCGAACAGGTCGCCGCCGCGCGTCTGCTGCGTGCCGGGTTCGTGCCCGATTACGCGGTGATCCGCCGAGCCGAGGATCTGGCCGAACCGGCCGAAGGCCAGCGCGACGGCCTGATCGCGCTGATCGCCGCGCGCCTCGGCAACACCCGTCTGATCGACAACTTGCTGTTCGACTGAGGCGCCCGCATATAGCGGTCGATGCCACTGATGTTGCGATGCAGCGTCATCGGTTCGATAATGCTCGACTTTGCGGAATCCTGCGGGAAAGAACGTCATGCACCTGAACATGCTCAAGGCCAAGATCCACCGCGCCACAGTGACCCATGCCGAGCTGCATTACGAAGGCTCGATCGCGATCGACGGGTTGTTGCTGGATGCTTCGGGCATCCGCGAGTACGAGCAGATCCACGCCTGGAACGTCAACAGCGGCCAGCGTTTCGTCACGTACGCGCTGCGTGCTGAGGAAGGCTCCGGCATCATCTCGGTCAACGGTAGTGCCGCGCGCAGTGCGCAGGCTGGCGACATCATCATCATCGCCGCGTTCGTGCAGTTGAATGAAGCCGAGCTGGAGCAGTACCAGCCGACCTTGGTTTATGCCGATGCGAAAAATGGCATTTCGCATACCAATCGCTCGATTCCCAAGCAGATGGCTGCAGCCTGAGCTGCACTTTCCTGCGTTCAGCGCTGCTGTTTCGCCAGCGCCCACGCCACATGCTCGCGCACGATCGCCGAAGGGTGATCGGCGCGGGCATCGAGCGCATCGCGTACGTTCGCTGACGGCGGCGCATTGCCCAGCGCCACCGCGATATTTCGCAGCCAGCCTTCGTAGCCAGTGCGGCGGATCGCCATGCCCTCGGTACGCTTGAGGAATTCCTGTTCGCTCCAGGCAAACAGCTCGACCAGCTTGGCGCCGTCGAGGCTATGCCGTGGCGCGAAATCCGGTTCGGCGGTTTCCTGCGCGAATTTGTTCCACGGGCATACCAGCTGGCAATCGTCGCAGCCGAAGATGCGGTTGCCGATCGGTGTGCGCAGCTCTTCCGGGATGCTGCCCCCGAGCTCGATCGTGAGGTAGGAGATGCAGCGTTTCGCATCCAGCCGATATGGGCCGAGGATCGCCTGGGTCGGACAGATCTCGATGCAGCGACTGCAGCTGCCGCAGTGCGCACTGGCCGGTGCATCGACCGGCAGCGGCAGGTCGGTGTACAGCTCGCCGAGAAAGAAATACGAGCCGGCGCGGCGGTTGATCAACACCGTGTGCTTGCCAATCCAGCCCAGTCCGGCGTTGCGCGCGAGTGCCTTCTCCAGCACTGGCGCGGAATCCACATAGGCGCGATACCCGAAGTCACCGACCACCGAGTGGATGCGCTCGGCCAGTTTCTGCAGACGGTTGCGCATCAGCTTGTGATAGTCGCGCCCCAATGCGTAGCGCGACACGTAACCGGCCTCGGCATCCGCCAGCACACCCCAGGCATTGGCGGTGCCGGGCGGGATGTAATCCATGCGCACCGAAATGACCCGCTGCGTGCCCGGCTCCAGCTCGGCCGGCCGCGCGCGCCGTGCGCCATGCCGGGCCATGTATTCCATTTCGCCGTGATGGCCGTCCGCGAGCCAGCGTTCGAGATGCTGCTCGTCCTCGCCCAGATCGGTGCCGCTGATGCCGGCCTCGGCGAAGCCGAGCTCGACCGCCCAGCGCTTGATGTCGCGGGCGAGAACGGCGTAATCGGGTGTGGTACGAATGTCAGTGCTGGACATCCGCCTATTGTAGAGGCGGCCCATGCCTATAATTCACGCATGCCTGCCCACCCGTACAGCCGCGATCTCCATACCGTCGAACAGCTGCGCGCGATGGAGACTGCGGCACTCGCGGTCTTGGGAATTTCCGGCTATGAGCTGATGCGTCGGGCGGCCAATGCCGCGCTGAACAGCGCGCGTCGGCGTTGGCCGCAGCTGCGGCAGATATGCATTCACTGCGGCCCCGGCAACAATGGTGGTGATGGTTTTCTGCTCGGTGTGCTGGCGCGTGAAGCCGGGCTGCAAGTCGAATTGGTCACGTTGAGTGCGATGGCGCACGGCGACGCGGCACTGGCGCGGGCGGCATGGGAATCGGGTGGTGGCAAGGTGCAGCTGTGGGATGCCGATGGTGTGCTGCCCACCGCCGAACTGCATGTGGACGCGCTGTACGGCATCGGCCTCAATCGCGCACCCGAGTCTGCGGCCGCGCGTCTGATCGAACAGATCAATCGCAGTGGTCGACCGGTGCTGGCGCTGGATCTGCCCAGTGGCTTGAATGCCGACAGTGGTGATTGTCCCGGTGTGGCGATCCGCGCCGATGTCACGGTGACCTTCATCGCCGGCAAGCGCGGGCTGCATACCGGTCGCGCTGCCGATCAGGTCGGCATGCTCGAACTGGCTACTCTGGGCGTGCCCGACAATGTGTATGCGGATACGTCGCCCGATGCACGGCTGCTGGTCGCCGAGGCTTTGCCGCCGCGCGCTCGTTACGCCAACAAGGGCGACAACGGCCATGTGCTGGTGATTGGTGGCGAGCACGGCATGGCCGGTGCGGCGCGGCTGGCGGGCGAGTCGGCATTGCGCGCCGGCGCCGGCCTGGTCAGCGTGGCGACACGTGCTGAACATATATTCGCGCTGAATGCGGCGCGACCGGAGCTGATGGTGCATGGTGTCGATGGTCCGCAGACGCTGGCGCCGCTGCTGGAACGCGCCAGCGTGCTCGCCTTGGGTCCGGGCCTGGGGCAGGCCGCCTGGGGTCATGCGCTGTGGTTGACCGCGCTGGATGCGAACAAGCCGCTGGTGCTCGATGCCGACGGCCTGAACCTGCTGGCGCGCGAGCCGCGCCAGTTCCGCGCGCCGACGGTGTTGACGCCGCATCCGGGCGAAGCGGCACGACTGCTGGGCGTATCCACTGCCGAGATCGAGCGGGATCGTTTTGCGGCCGTGCGCGAGCTGGCCAGGCGCTATGCCGCGGTCGTCGTGCTGAAAGGTGCCGGCAGTCTTATCGCTGATCCGGATGGACGTCTGGACGTCTGTCCGTGGGGCAATCCCGGCATGGCTTCGGGCGGCATGGGCGACCTGCTTACCGGTATTGTCGCGGCCCTGCTGGCGCAGGGGTGCAGCGCATGGTCGGCCGCCTGTCTTGGTGTAGGCCTGCATGCGCGTGCCGGTGACCGTGCCGCGCAACAGGGCGAGCGCGGGTTGCTGGCCAGCGATCTGCTGGCGCCACTGCGTGCACTGGGCAATGGTTTGTCGGGTTGCGAGCATGACTGAGCAGATCGCACACGGCCACATCGAGCTCGGACGGGAATGTGTGCTGCCCGACGAAGCGGCCACCAGTGCGTTGGCCACGCGGTTGGCCAGTGCGCTGGACGACGGCCTGGTGCTCTACCTGCATGGCCCGCTCGGTGCCGGCAAGACCAGTTTCGCGCGCGCCCTGCTGACCGCGCTGGGCGTGGGCGAACGGGTCAAGAGTCCGACCTACAGTCTGATCGAAGGTTATACGGCGCGGGAGCGACCGGCCTGGCATCTGGATCTGTATCGGATCGCCGACCCCGGCGAACTGGAGTGGCTGGGGCTGGATGCCTTGGCCGACCCGACTGCACTGGTGCTGGTGGAATGGCCCGAGCATGGCGCTGGCGCACTGCCTGCGGTGGACCTCGAATTGCGCCTGGACTATGCCGGCCATGGCCGGCAGGCGCTGCTGCGAGCCTTCAGCGCCCGCGGCGAACGGCTGCTCGAACGGCTGCCCTGAGCGCTGCTAAGTACTGATTTCCCTTGAAAATTGCGGCGCGATCATTCCGACAGTGATCTGTTCGTAATGCGCGACTTGCGGTCGATAACTGGATATAGCCTGATGAATGATCTGCAGGTTATGGATATTCAAGGGAAAATCTCCTTGCATTCGACAGGCGGCTGCGCTTCAATGCGGCACATGAGGGGTTACCTGAACAATCTGGGTGGATTTTTCGTCGTCGCGATCCTCGCGGCTGCGCCGCTGTGCGCCGCTCGGGCGGTCGATCTGAAGGATGCGCGGGTCTGGGCCGGCCCCGATTACACCCGTGTGGTTCTGGATGTTTCCGGGCCGCCGCATTACACGGTCAGCCAGAAGAATGGCCAGGTCGTGATTGACCTGCCCGACAGCGAGGTAGCCCACGATTTTTCCGATCCGGACGCACAAGGCCTGTATCGGGGCATGAGTCATGCCCGTATCGATGACCATCTGCAGTTGACCGCCAAGGTCGATCCGGACAGTCGCCTGAAAAGTTTCGTGCTGAAGCCGGCCAGCGGCACGGATTATCGGCTGGTGCTGGATCTTTACCCGGGCAACGGCAGCAAGAGCGACAGCGTTGCCGAAACCGCCCCCGCCGCACCTGCACCTACCGCTCCTATCGCGCCCGCGCCGGTGGTGATCCCGCAGTACAGCAATCCCACCCACAGCAGCAGGGTGGCCACGGAACAGGCGGCGGCCATGCTCAACGGCCAGCGTGCCGTCGTGGTAGCGATCGATGCCGGTCATGGCGGCAAGGATCCTGGTTCGCATGGCCCTGACGGTACGCTGGAGAAGAACGTCACATTGGCCGTGGCGCGCAATCTGGCGGCGGAAATCAATCGTCAACCGGGCATGAAGGCCGTGCTGACGCGCGACAGCGATTACTTCATCCCGCTCACGCAGCGCTATCGCATCGCTCGCGAGAACAATGCCGATCTGTTCGTGTCGATCCACGCCGACGCCTTCACCAGCGATGACGCCAAGGGCTCGTCGGTGTGGGTGCTGTCGCCACGCGGCAAGACCAGCACGGCTGCGCGCTGGCTTGCCGATAGCGAGAACCGCTCCGACCTGATCGGCGGCATCACGCTGGACGACAAGGACGACGGCCTGGCCAAGGTGCTGTTGGATCTGCAGCAGGGCTGGGCGATGCAGGCCAGCGACATGGTCGCTGGCAACGTGCTCAAGGCGCTGGGCTTGCTCGGGCCGACTCATCGCGGCTATGTGGAACGGGCGAACTTCGTGGTGCTGCGTTCGCCGGACGTGCCGTCGATCCTGGTCGAGACCGCCTTCATCAGCAATCCGGCCGAGGAGCGCAAACTGCGCGATCCGTCGCATCAGAAACAGCTCGCCGAAGCGGTGATGGGTGGCGTGAAGAACTATTTCGAATCGACGCCACCACCCGGCACGTGGTTCGCGGCGCAGGCTGCGCGCCGCAACGGTGTCGAGCTGGCATCGAGCAAGGTTCCAAGTAAGGTTCCAGGCGACGCTCCGGGCAAGGCGCCGGATGTCGACAGGAATCCTTCGCCGAAGTCGATCGGCGGCAGCCACGCCATCGCGGCCAGCAATCCGCCACCTCCGGCGGATGCCGGCGTACGTGATCTGCACCGGGTCGGCCGTGGTGAAAGTCTGCGCAGTATTGCGCGTCAGTACGGCATCAGTGTCGGTGCGCTGAAAAATGCCAACCAGATAAGTACCGATACGGTGCATGCCGGCACCATGCTGGCCATTCCCACCGGCTGACTTCCCACCTCGACCCTGAGCGCCGTTGTCGATCGCTGTTAAAGTTCGCGGATGACCGCGATCCGCCTGCTTCCCCCCGAACTCATCAACCAGATCGCCGCCGGCGAGGTCATCGAGCGTCCGTCCTCGGTGGTCAAAGAGCTGGTCGAAAACAGCCTCGACGCCGGTGCCAGCCGCATCGAGGTGGATATCGAGGCGGGCGGTGCACGCCTGATCCGCGTGCGCGACGATGGCGGCGGCATCCATGTCGACGAGCTGCCGCTGGCGGTGGCGTCGCACGCGACCAGCAAGATCGGCAGCTTCGACGATCTGGAACACGTTGCCAGCATGGGTTTTCGTGGCGAGGCACTGGCCTCGGTGTCGTCGGTGTCGCGCTTCGCGCTGACCTCGCGGGCACGCGATCAGGATGCCGCCTTCCGCATCGAAGTCGACGGCGGCAAGCTGCAGGCGGCACGCCCGGCGCAGCATCCGCAAGGCACCAGCGTCGAGGTGCGGGATCTGTTCTACAACGTGCCGGCGCGACGGAAATTCATGCGCGCCGAGCGCACCGAATTCGCGCACATCGACGACCTACTGAAGTCGCTGGCACTGGCGCGCGGCTCGGTGGAGTTCCGGCTCAGCCACAACGGCAAGCCGGTGCGCATCTGGAAGGCCGCCCGCGACGAGCAGGCGGCGTTGCAGCGTGTGGCCGAGGTGCTTGGCGAGGAATTTCCGGCGCAGAGCTTGCGTATCGATCACGCCATGGCTGGCCTGCATCTGTCCGGTTGGGTCGGTCTGCCGACCGCTTCGCGCGCGCAGGCCGACTCGCAATATTTCTACGTCAATGGCCGGCTGGTGCGTGACCGCATCGTCGCCCATGCGGTGCGCCAGGCCTATGCCGACGTACTGTTCCACGGTCGCCACGCGGCGTTTGTGCTGTATCTGGAACTCGACCCGGCGGGTGTCGATGTGAACGTGCATCCGGCCAAGCAGGAAGTACGTTTCCGCGAGCAGCGACTGGTGCACGATTTCCTGTTCCGCACCCTGCACGAAGCGCTGGCGCAGACGCGTGCCGGAATGAATACGCTGCCGGCGTCGGAGCCGATGCCGGTGGTGGCAGGATCGTATGCCGCACCCATGGCGTCCAACGCAGCGGCGTGGTCCGGTCAGTTCAGTCAGAACCGCTTGAATCTGGGCGTGCGTGACGCCCCACTTGCCGGTTATGCCGCCTTGCTCGGCGAATCAGCTTCCTTGTCGGGAGCGTCCTCCGCACCGATGCCGGCGACGGAAGAGGGCGAGGCACCGCCGCTCGGCTTCGCGATCGCCCAGCTGAAAAACATCTTCGTGCTGGCCGAGAATGCGCACGGACTGGTGCTGGTCGACATGCACGCGGCACACGAGCGGATCACCTACGAGAAACTGAAATCCGGCCGTGTCACCAGCAACCTGCGTTCGCAGATGCTGCTGGTGCCGCTGGGCATCGCGGTCAGCGCGAAGGAAGCGGCCGCCGCCGAGGAACATGCCGAGGCGTTGGCCGAGTGGGGTCTGGAGCTGTCGCGCAGCGGTCCGGCGACGATCGTGGTGCGACGCATTCCGGCGTTGCTGGAAGGTGCAGATGTCGGCCAACTCAGCCGCGACGTGTTGTCCGAACTGGCTCAGCACGGCAGCTCGCGCCGGCTGCAGGAACTGGAAAACGAGCTGCTCTCCACCATGGCCTGCCATGGTTCGGTGCGTGCAGGACGACGGTTGACCCTTCCAGAAATGAATGCGCTGCTGCGTGAGATGGAAGCAACCGAACGCTCCGGACAATGCAATCATGGTCGCCCGACCTGGATCCAGCTTAGTCTGGCTGAGCTCGACAAGTTGTTCATGCGCGGTCGTTGACGCGCCATTCGTAGTCGTTTTGCTGGAGATACCGATGATCCGTACCAGCTTGTTTGTTGCCGCCGCCATTCTGGGAGTTGCTACCGTGCACGCCACCGACACCGATAGTTACAAGCAAAGCATCGAGCAGTGGCACGCCGGCCGGGTCGAGCGGCTGACCGCGCCGAGCGGTTGGCTGAGCCTGATCGGTCTGGAGTGGCTTAAGGACGGCGCCAACCGCATCGGCAGCGCCGCCGACAATGACATCGTGCTGAAGGCCGGTCCCGCACATCTCGGCGTGGCGAGCCTGGCCAAGAACGGTGAGGTACATCTCGTCCTGGCCAGCGACAGCGGCGCGCTGATCGACGGCAAGCCGGCGCACGAGGCCACCCTGATCGACGACGTCAAAGCCGGCGACGCCACGCCGACTACGGTGAGCTTTGGCACCGCGAGCTTCTTCGTGATCGATCGCGATGGCCGCAAGGGGTTGCGGGTCAAGGACAGCGATGCGCCCAGCCGCAAACATTTCCTGGGCATCGACTCATTCCCGATCGATCCGTCGTGGCGGATCGAGGCGACCTGGGTGCCGGCCACGCCGGGCGAGACGCTGGAAATGGGTTCGGTGATCGGCACCATCGACAAGTATCCAGTACCGGGCAAACTGGAGTTCACCCGCGACGGCAAGCATTTCGAGCTCCTGCCGGTGATCGAGGAGCCGGGCGACAAGCAGTACTTCATCGTGTTCGCTGATCGCACCAGCGGCAAGGAAACCTACGGAGCCGCGCGCTTCCTGTATATCGACCCGCCGAAAGACGGCAAGGTCGTGCTGGATTTCAACAAGGCGTACAACCCGCCGTGTGCGTTCACCGCGTTCGCCACCTGTCCGTTGGCACCGCCGGAAAACCGGTTGGACATGCGCGTGACTGCCGGCGAGAAGAAGTACCGCGGCGAGCATTGATTGCCTGATCGCGGCGTCTCGCCGCGATCAAATCAAACACACCACACCTGCTTGTCTTGCATCGTTCGACTCAGTTTCCCTTGAATGTTGCCTTGCGCTTCTCCAGAAACGCGGTTGTGCCTTCGCGCATGTCCTCGGTGGAGAACGCCAGCGCGAAACCCTGCGTCTCGAACTCCAGGCCCTGATCGATGCCGGTCTCGCCACCTTGCAGCACGGCGTCGAGGATGCCGGCGGCGGCCAGTGGCGCGGCAGCGGCGAGCTGGTCGGCCAGCGCGTTCACCGCGTCGTCCAGCGCCTCCGGCGCGACCACGCGGTTGACGATGCCCAGCTCATACGCGCGCTGTGCATTGATTACGGCGCCGGTCAGGCACAGCTCCAGCGCCGCGCCGCGTCCGGCCAGACGCAGCAGGCGCTGGGTGCCGCCGAAACCGGGGATCAGGCCGAGGTTGATTTCCGGCTGGCCGAACTTCGCCTTCTCGCTGGCCACGCGCAGATGGCAAGCCATCGCCAGTTCCATGCCGCCGCCGAGCGCGAAGCCCTGGATGCGCGCGACCACCGGCTTGCCCAATCGCTCGATCGACGTCATCAGGCGCTGGCCGGTGCGCGAAAAGCTCTGCGCCTGCACCGGCGTGTAGCCGTTCATCTCGGCGATGTCGGCGCCGGCGACGAACGCCTTCTCGCCCGCGCCAGTCAGCACCACCGCGCGCACGGCGTCATCCTGTGCGGCCTGCGCAAACGCGATGGTCAACTCGTTGAGCGTGTCGCGGTTCAGCGCGTTGAGCTTGTCCGGGCGATTGACGATGATCGTGCGCACCGCGCCGCGGTTGCTGATTTCCAGGTTGCGATAGGCCATGAACGGCTCCCGATGGATGCAAAGCCGCGATGGTAGCAGCGGGAACCTTTGTCGCAGCGGGGTTTCTCAAGCCACGAGCGCCATCGCTGCACGAATCCGGCGAACCGCTTAGGATGGCCCGTCAGGATTGATCGTCGCGTTAGGGAAAGGCCCGGTGGAGAAAGGCATGACACATCTGCGTTGCGGACTGCTCGGCATGCTGCTGCTGTGTGGTGTGGCGCATGCGCAGAGTCGCGCGCCGGCGGCGGTCACGCCAGCGAAGCCCGACAAGGCCAAGCTGTCGTACGCGATCGGCTACCAGATCGGCAGCCAGTTTGCGGACGGCAAGCCGGACGTGGACATTCCGGTGCTGCTGCGGGCGATCCAGGACGCCTCCGCCAAGCGTCGCCCGAGCGTGTCGATGCAGGACATGCACGAACAGCTGCAGCGTCTCGATCAGCAGATGCACGACGATGCACTGGCTGAGCTCAAGCGCATCGCCGCCGCGAATGCACGCAAGAGCGCGGACTTCATGACGCATAACCGGCAGCGGCCCGGCGTGGTGCAGCTGCCGTCGGGCATCCAGTACGCGGTGCTAAGCAAGGGCAGTGGGGATAGTCCCACGGTGACGAGCGTGGTGACCGTGAATTACCGCGGAATGCTGATAGACGGCACCGAATTCGACAGCACCTGGGCGCACGGCGCGCCGGTGAGTTTTCCGGTGAACGGGGTCATCCGCGGCTGGCAGGACGTGATCCCGCGCATGCACGTGGGCGATCGCTGGAAGGTGGTGATTCCGCCGCAGCTGGCCTACGGCGCGACCGGCGCATTGCCGCGGATCGGCCCGAACGAGGCCTTGGTGTTCGAGATCGAACTGCTCGACATCAAGCCCGCTGACGCCAAGCCCTGATTCGCGCCGGTGCTAACATGACGGGGCATGTCGAACGCCCCGAGCCCCGCTGAAACCCTGCCATTGACCCCTTGTATCGGCATCTGCCGGCTGGACGGGCGCGGCTATTGCGTCGGCTGTCAGCGCACCGGTGAAGAGATCGGCCGCTGGCGCGCGATGAGCGATGCCGAGCGGCTGTATGTGATGCAGGTGATCCTGCCGGAGCGCAAGCTGTCGTGATGGATGCGCTGATCAAGGCGCTGCTGCCGCTGTCGGCGCCGCCGACGGCGCCGGGCTGGAATCACGCGGACATGACTGAGTTGCTGGGCGACGGCAAACGCGAACCGGCCGCCGTGCTGGTCGGTTTCCGCGAGGGCGTGCAGCCACGGCTCGTGCTCACCGTGCGCACCGATCATCTGCAGGCGCACGCCGGACAGGTGGCGTTTCCCGGCGGTCGCACCGATCCGGCCGATGGCAATGCGTTGACCACGGCTTTGCGCGAAAGCGAGGAGGAGATCGGTCTCGACCGCGCGCTGGTGACCCCGCTGGGTTATCTGGATTGCTTCGAGACGATCAGCGGTTTCTGCATCACGCCGGTGGTGGCGAAAATCGCCGCCGAAGCGCAGCTGTATCCGGCGCCGGACGAGGTGGCTGAAGTGTTCGAGGTACCGCTGACCTTCTTCCTGGAGCCGACGAACCTGCGTCGATATACGATGGAATTTCGCGGTCGTCAGCGGCCGATGGTGGAGTTCGTCCACGGCGGCCATCGCATCTGGGGCGCCACCGCCGCGATGCTGTTCAACCTGCTGCAGAGGATGGGACGGACATGACACTGAAAACTACCTTGATCGACGCGACCGAACTTGCCGCCTTGCCGCTGCAGGAAATACTTATCGTCGATTGCCGTTTCGATCTGGCCGATCCGGACAAGGGAAGTCGCGACTATCTGGATGGCCACATTCCCGGCGCTGTATTCGCCAGCCTTGATCACGACTTGTCGGACCTGTCGCGCCAGTCGGAAGGTCTGGGACGGCACCCGCTGCCGCTGGAGTCGGCGTTCAACGCGTTGCTGTCGCGCTGGGGCTGGCAGGCGGGGATGCAAGTGGTGAGCTATGACGCGGGTAGTGGCGCGCTGGCCGCGGCGCGGCTGTGGTGGCTGTTGCGGCTGGTTGGCGTACAGCAGGCGGCAGTCCTGGATGGTGGTTATGCGGCATGGCTGGCTGCAGGCCTGCCGGTCGAATCCGGCGCGGCTGCCACGCGAACACCCAGCCGAGTCTCGCTGCGCTACGACGCGAACCAGCTACTGCTCGATCACGCGGCGCTGCTGGACAGTGCCACCGGTCAGTTGTTGGATGCCCGTGCGGCACCGCGTTATCGCGGTGATGTCGAGCCGCTGGATCGGGTCGGCGGGCATGTTCCCGGCGCATTGAACCGTCCGTTCGCGGACAACCTCGGCAGCGACGGCCGTTTCAAACCAGCCGCGCAATTGCATGACGAATTCACCGCGGTACTGGGTTCGACCGCACCGTCGCAGGTGGTGCACATGTGCGGTTCCGGTGTCACTGCCTGCCACAACCTGTTGGCGATGGAGCATGCCGGGCTGCATGGCTCACGACTGTACGCACCATCGTGGAGCGGCTGGGTCAGTGACCCGACGCGGCCGGTGGCCAAGGGCTGATCTGGTTCCTGCGCGTTGTGAGTCAACCCTTGTTCTTGAGTCGCGCCACCAGCTGCTGCAGCACCGCCTGTGTCTGCGGATGGAAGAATGCGTCGACGAAATCGTCCAGCGGCAGCGCATCCAGATCGGCGTAGGCAGCAGCGAGATCGGCACGGGCCAGTGTGCGAGTGGCAAGCATCGCATGTGCCGGCAGCGCCAGCAGTTCGCCCAACCAGTGCAGCGCGCGCGTGGTGACCTGATCGACGCCGGTGAGCTCATCGACAAAACCGCAAGCCAGTGCATCGGCCGCCTCGATCATGGCACCGGAGACCAGCAGCCGTTCGGCGCGGTAGGTGCCGACCACGCGGCGTAGCGCAAGCTGGATCGCCTCGGGCACGATCAGCCCCACCTGCACTTCGTTCAAGCCGATCCGATACGGGCCTTCGGCCATCACACGGTAGTCGCAGAACAACGCCAGCACCGCGCCGCCTGCCGGGCTGTGGCCGGTGATCGCTGCGACCAGTGGAATCGGTGCGCGGGCCAGAGTGCCGCACAGCGAGAAAAATTCGCGCCAGTACTCAAGTACACCAGCGCGATCGCGCGTCAGCAGCGCCGGCACGTCGACGCCGGCGGAGAACAACCCCTGTGCGCCGGACAGCACGATGCCGCGGACACCTTCGCGCACGCTGTCATCGATGGCTGCATGCAGTGCGCGCAGCAGCTCCAGGTTCAGCGCGTTGACCGGCGGGCGGGCCAGCTGGATCTCGCGGATGCCGTTGTCGTGGTTGGTGATGTTGAGCATGGGGAACTCCGGCTCGATGATTTACGGTTGAGGATTGTCGGCGGCGGTCCAGCTGTAGCGCACGGCATAGTCCAGCGTGGCCTTGCCGTTGGCTGGCACCTCGACGCGGAACTCCAGCGTGTCCGGCGTCTGCTGGCTGGGCTTGCTGCTGGATGAAGCCAATGTCCACTGCCTCCAGCGCGAGGGATGCTCGCGCACGGTCACCGTGCGGGCGCTGTTGCCGGCGTTGCTGAGGCTGATGCGGAACGCTTCGTTCATGGTGCGGCCGGCCTGGTCCGCATTGAAACTGGTGCGTGTGCGTTCAGCGCGCAGGTCGAACGCGGTGCCTAGCGTGATCGTTGCGTCGCTGCCTTTCGGGGTGTCGTTGATGCGACCTTCGCCGACGAACTGCGGCGTGCCGTGGCTATCGGCGGTGAGCACGCGCAGATAGCCGGCCGGCAGGCTTTCGAACGCCTGCAACTTCAGCGTGCTGACGATGGCGTTGCCGCCGCCCTGGTTGTAGTCACGGCTCAACATCGGCTGCTGCGGCTGGTAGCTGTTGCCGTTCTCGTATAGTGCAGTGCGCTCGCAATCCAGCGCGCGGCTCGCATACAGCAGCACCTGGCTGACGCTGCCGTCGGGCAGGTCGACCGCTGTCGGCAGGGTATAGCTGCGATAGTCGCCGATGCTGTCCTGCTGCGGCATGGCAGGCGTCGCTTGGGCGCTGTAGCTGCGCGCCGTCGCCATCATCGGGCGTGGCGCCGAGGCCTTGGCCATATTCGGTTCGCCCGCGATCAGGGTCAGTTGCGCATCGCGCCAGTCGCGGCCGCTGCGGTTGGCGATGCTGGCGCGCGATTCGAACTGCATGCGGCAGGCCGCCCCCGGTTGCAGCGTCGCCACATAAGCGGCACGCCAACCAAGGCCGGAGGTGGGATAGCTGAGTACGGCGTTGGTCGAGCCGGCGCGCGTGGCATCTACCCGCAGGTTCAGGCTGGAGCCGATCGGAAAATCAGCGCCGGTGGTGCGCACGGCGGCATAGTTGCTGACCAGGGTGGTATTGCCGTTGTTGTCGCGCACCAGCAGACCATCGCCCGCGCGCACCAGCGTACCGCTGGCCAGTGGCAGGCCTCCTGCCCCGAGGACGTCCACCGAGTGGCCGGTCAATCCGGTCAGCGCCGCGCCCGCGCCCTGCGCCAGCAGCAGCCGTTGCGAGAGCACCTTGGCGTTGCCGTCGGGAAAGGCGAGCGCGAGCGCTTCGGGATCGAGGAAGCCGGGCAGGTCGCCGATCACCACGTCGTGCGTGCCCGCGGTCAACGTCAGCGCACGCTGTTCGCGCACCACCGCATAGCCGTCATCGATATTGCCGCCGCCGTTGCTGGCGTACAGCGCGGCGCTGTCGCTGCGATACAGGGTGAGCTCGGTGGTGTCGGTGGCATGTGCCGCAGGCGAGCCAATCAGGGCGGCCATGCAGGCGGCAGCGAGCGTGAGGGCGGTGCGATGTGCTGTCGTCATCGGGCGCATTCCATCGTGAGAGCCGGAACCGCCATCATAGCCACGCCACGTGAATAGCGTGCGTCGAATGCATCACCGCGTACGGATGAGTTGTCGCCCCGTGAGCGACCTCAGTCGCTTGCTTGTGCCGCCGCCGCGCGGATCGTCGCGGGTAGCGGCACCGGTTTGCCGGTGGCGGGGTTCATCCACACCATCACCACGTGGCCGTCGCAGTACAGGCTGCTCGGGTCGGCGGCATCGACGATGCGATGGGCAATCGTCATCGAGCTGGTGCCCAGCCGGGCGCAGTGTAATTCGATGTGCAGCGAGGCGGGCCATTCGATCGGGCGCCGATACTGCAGTTCGCTGGCGGCCAGTACCGGCATCGAGTCCTCGCTGAACCAGTCGCGCACGTCCTGCAGCCATTGCAACCGCGCCTCTTCCAGATAGGTGAGGAAGTTGGAGTTGTTGACGTGATTGAACGCGTCCAGATCTCGCCAGCGCACACCGAGCGAGGCGACGAACAGTGGCGCGCCGATTTCAGTCGGGGTGGCCGTGCCGGCATCGTGCGATACCGGATCGTTGGCAGTCTTGTTTTGTGGAGTGGACTTGCGCGGACTCATGAACGTTTCTTCCGTGGCACCGGCTTGTACTTGTCGGCGAAGGCGATGTGCTTGGCCGCGGCCTTGACGCGTTTTGCGGCGCCCGCCTTTTTCGGCTTGGCCGGTTTCAGGTGCGACGCGAGGAAATGCCCGGTGTGCGATTCGGCGCTGGCCGCCACGATTTCCGGCGTGCCGGCGACGAGGATGCGACCACCACCGCCGCCGCCTTCGGGGCCGAGGTCGACGACCCAGTCGGCGGTCTTGATCACGTCGAGATTGTGTTCGATCACCACCACCGTATTGCCCTGGTCGACCAGCTGGTGGAGCACGTCGAGCAACTGCTCGATGTCGTGAAAATGCAGGCCGGTGGTCGGCTCGTCGAGGATGTACAGCGTGCGACCGGTGTCACGCTTGGACAGTTCCTTCGACAGCTTCACGCGCTGCGCCTCGCCACCGGACAGTGTGGTCGCGCTCTGGCCGAGCTTGATGTAGTCGAGGCCGACGGCGCGCAGAGTGTCGAGTTTGCGTGCGATGGTCGGCACGTTCTCGAACAGCTTCAGCGCATCTTCCACCGTCATGCCGAGCACGTCGGCAATGGTATGGCCCTTGTACAGAATCTCCAGCGTCTCGCGGTTGTAGCGCTTACCATGGCAGACGTCGCATGGCACGTAGACGTCCGGCAGGAAATGCATCTCCACCTTGATCATGCCGTCGCCTTCGCAGGCTTCGCAGCGGCCGCCGCGCACGTTGAAGCTGAAACGGCCCGGCGTATAGCCGCGCGCACGCGCTTCGGGTACCTGTGCATACATCTCGCGCAACGGGGTGAATAGGCCAGTGTAGGTGGCCGGGTTGGAACGTGGCGTGCGGCCGATCGGCGACTGGTCGATGTCGACGACCTTGTCGAACAGCTCCATGCCATCGATGGATTTATACGGTGCCGGCTGGGTGCTGGCGCCGCTCAATTCGGCGGCGGCGATGCGGAACAGCGTGTCGTTGATCAGCGTGGACTTGCCCGAGCCGGAAACGCCGGTGATGCAGGTGAACAGGCCGGCCGGAATCGCCAGGTCGACATGCTTCAGGTTGTTGCCGCTGGCACCTTTCAGGTGCAGCCATGAATCATCGTCGATCGGCTCACGGCGCTCCTTCGGCACTTCGATCGCACGTGCGCCGGACAGGAACTGGCCGGTGACCGAGCGCGGCGAATCGAGCATGTCCTGCACCGTGCCCTGCGCCACGATTTCGCCGCCATGCACGCCGGCGCCGGGGCCGATGTCGAGCACGTGGTCGGCCATGCGGATCGCGTCCTCGTCGTGCTCGACCACGATCACCGTGTTGCCGAGATCACGCAGGCGCGTGAGCGTGCCGAGCAGGCGCTCGTTGTCGCGTTGATGCAGGCCGATCGAGGGTTCGTCCAGCACGTACATCACGCCGACCAGACCGGCGCCGATCTGCGAAGCAAGCCGGATGCGCTGTGCTTCGCCGCCGGAGAGCGAGTCCGCCTGCCGATCCAGAGTGAGGTAGTTCAGGCCGACGTCATTGAGGAAAGTCAGCCGCTCGCGGATCTCCTTGACGATCTTCACCGCGATCTCGCCACGCCAGCCGGCCAGCTTGAGATCGGCGAAGAACGCCAGCGCATCGTCGATCGAGCGGTGGGTCAGCGATGGCAATGCGTGATCGGCGACGAACACGTTGCGTGCCGAGCGATTCAACCGCTGGCCTTCGCAGGTGGGGCAGGGCTGGTCGCTGATGTATTTCGCCAACTCCTCGCGCACAGCGGAGGATTCGGTTTCCTTGTAGCGCCGTTCCAGGTTCGGCAGGATGCCCTCGAACGGATGCTCGCGGGTGACCTTGCCGCCGCGCTCGGTGATGTAGCGGAACGCGATCTTGTCCTTGCCGCTGCCGAACAGGATGGCCTTCTGGACGTCCGCGGGAAGCTTGTGCCACGGCGCGTCCACGTCGAAACCGTAGTGTGCTGCCAGTGACAGGATCAGCTGGAAGTAATGCGCGTTGCGGCGATCCCAGCCACGCACGGCGCCACCGGACAACGGCAGTTCGGGATGGCCGACCACGCGCGCCGCATCGAACACCTGGGTCACGCCAAGGCCGTCGCACGACGGACAGGCACCGACCGGCGAGTTGAACGAAAACAACCGCGGTTCCAGCTCCGGTAGCGAGTAGTCGCACACCGGGCAGGAATAGCGCGAGGACAGCAGCTGTTCGGGTCCGCCATCCATGCTCGCCAGGATCACCAACCCGTCGCCCAGTCGCAGCGCAGTCTCGAACGATTCGGCCAGGCGCTGCTTGATGTCGTCGCGCGGGCGAAAGCGGTCGATCACCACTTCGATGGTGTGCTTCTGGCGCAGTGTCAGGGGCGGCACGGCATCCAGGTCGAATACGTTACCGTCGACGCGGGCACGCACGAAGCCTTGCGCACGCAACTGGTCGAATACCTGTACGTGTTCGCCCTTGCGCTCGCGGATCACCGGCGCCAGCAGCATGAAGCGTTTCTCAGGATCCAGCGCCATGGTCGCGTCGACCATCTGGCTGACCGTCTGCGCCTCCAGCGGGATGCCGTGGTCGGGACAACGCGGTGTGCCGACGCGTGCGTACAGCAGGCGCAGGTAGTCGTACACCTCGGTGATTGTGCCGACGGTGGAGCGCGGGTTGTGCGAGGTGGATTTCTGCTCGATCGAGATCGCCGGCGACAGACCTTCGATGTGGTCGACGTCGGGTTTTTCCATGATCGACAGAAACTGCCGCGCATACGCCGACAGCGACTCGACATAGCGGCGCTGGCCTTCGGCGTAGATCGTGTCGAACGCCAGCGAGGACTTGCCGGAGCCGGACAGGCCGGTAATCACGATCAGTTTGTCGCGTGGCAGGTCGAGGTCGATGTTCTTGAGATTGTGCGTGCGTGCGCCGCGGATGCGTATGGTGTCCATAGCGCCGAGATATGGGGGGGAACCTTTACTATACCAAGGAGTTTCGATAGTTCATTGAAACAAACCGGCTAGATCCGCAACGCAGCGGTTTCCCTTGTCGCGACGGCTATGGCTAAATGGGAGTTTGCCGGCCTTCACGGCGGTCACCAGATAGGTTTGATGGGAGATCGCTATGCGTAAATGGATCGGGATCGCGGCAAGTGTCGCGCTGGCCTTGGGTGCGACTGGTCAGGCTGCGGCGGCACAGCCGAGCGAGCAGCAGGTGCGTCAGCTGTTCGAGGTGATGCACATGAGCCAGATGTTTGGCCGTATGAATTCGCAGATGGCGGATGTGATGGGGCAGGCGGTGCCGTGTGTACCGGCTTCCTACTGGCAGGGTTTCATCGACGCCAACGGCAGCCAGGAGCTGCTGAGCCGCATGGTGCCGGCCTACCAGAGCCATTTCACCGCCGACGATGTGGCCGGTCTGCTGAAGTTCTATCAGTCGCCGCTGGGCCAGAAGGCACTCACTCAGATGCCGCTGACCATGGCCGAAGCCATGAAGGCAGGCCAGCAGTGGGGTGGCGAGCGTGGCCAGGTGATGATCAAGCAGCTGCAGCAGAAGGGCACGCTGGACACCCAGGGACGTTGCCCGGCCAGCCCGACAGTTACCGCGCCACAGCCTGCGTCGAAGTCCGGCCACTGAAGTCGTCGACCCTTGCCGACGGCTGTTTGGGCAGGGCCGCAGATTCGGCGTGGTCAGTATTTGACCAGCGCGCAGGCACGTCGTTATAATCCGCGGTTCGCCAGACCTGAATTGGTCATGGCGATACCCAAGAGAATAACGACAGAAGGGCATTCCCATGAGTTACGCAGTCATCAAGACCGGTGGCAAGCAGTACCGTGTGCAGCAGGGCGACGTGCTGCGCGTGGAACTGTTGACCGCCGAAGAAGGCGCCACCGTGAGCTTCGACCAGGTATTGCTGGTCGGTTCCGGCGAATCGATCACCGTCGGTGCGCCGACCGTGGACGGCGCCACCGTCAGCGCCACCGTCCGCAAGCACGGCCGTGCCGACAAGATCCGCATCATCAAATTCCGCCGCCGCAAGCACTACAAGCGTCAGCAGGGTCATCGTCAGCATTTCACCGAAATCGAGATCACGGGCATCAACGCCTGAGCAACTGGAGCATTGAGTCATGGCACATAAAAAAGGCGTAGGTTCCAGCCGCAACGGTCGCGATTCGAACCCGAAATACCTGGGCGTGAAGATCTACGGCGGCCAGGCCATCGAAGCCGGCAACATCATCGTGCGTCAGCGCGGCACCCAGTTCCATCCGGGTGTCGGCGTCGGTCTGGGTCGCGACCACACGCTGTTCGCGCTGATCGACGGCAAGGTCGAGTTCAAGATCCGCGGCGACAAGAACCGCCGTTTCGTCGACGTCGTGCAGGCGTAAGCCTTTCGCGATGCGATAGCGAAGGCCCCGCTTCGGCGGGGCTTTTCGTTTCGGCACATCCCTGTGCCGAAACCCTCCGGGCGGCTGCGCCACGCAAATCGGCAGTCCTGCCGGTTTGTTGTTCCTGGCAGGGAATCGGGAATGGTGAAGCCGGGGCTGCCCAAGTCCCGTACCATGACTCGATTACCCGCTCTTCCGATTTCCACTCCCATTCCCGGTCCTCCAATGAAATTCGTCGACGAAGCCAATATCAAAGTGCAGGCCGGTGATGGCGGCAATGGCTGCATCAGCTTTCGCCGCGAGAAGTTCATTCCGTTCGGTGGCCCCGACGGCGGTGATGGCGGCTATGGCGGCTCGGTCTGGCTGGTCGCCGACGAAGGTCTGAACACGCTGGTCGATTTCCGTCACCAGCGCAGCTTCAAGGCGCAGCGTGGACAGAACGGCATGGGCAGTCAGATGTATGGCAAGGGCGGTGAGGACACCACGATCCGTGTGCCGGTCGGCACCATGATCACCAATGTCGATACCGACGAGGTGATCGGCGACCTCACCGGTCATGGTCAGCGCATGCTGGTGGCTCAGGGCGGCAAGGGTGGTCTGGGCAATATCCATTTCAAGACGTCGGTGAACCGCGCACCGCGCAAGGCCACACCGGGTACGCCAGGTGACGCACGCGAGCTGAAGCTTGAACTGCGCCTGTTGGCCGACGTTGGTCTGCTCGGCTTTCCGAATGCCGGCAAGTCCACTTTCATTCGCGCAGTTTCCGCGGCCACCCCGCGGGTGGCGGATTACCCGTTCACCACGCTGGTTCCGAATCTGGGCGTGGTCAGCCTGGGCACCGACCAGAGTTTCGTAATCGCCGACATTCCCGGTCTGATCGAAGGTGCCTCCGAAGGCGCCGGACTGGGTATCCAGTTCCTGCGTCACGTGGCGCGTACCAGCCTGCTGCTGCACCTGGTTGATATCGCGCCGATCGACGGCTCCGATGTGGCCGCGCAGGTGCGCGCGATCGAGCTGGAACTGGAGAAGTTCAACCCGGAGCTGCTGGAGCGCCCGCGCTGGCTGGTGCTGAACAAGTCCGACATGCTGGCGGAGGACGAGCGTACGGCAGTCGCGGAAAAGATCATTGCCGAACTCGGCTGGACCCAGCCATGGTTCCTGGTCTCGGCGATCGCACGCGAAAACACCATGCCCGTATGCCAGCAGGTGCAACGCTTCTTCGAGTCGCAGCGCGAGGTCAGCGTGGAGCGCGTCGACATGCTGCCGAACGACGTACGGCTGCGCGGTGAAACGCCGCAAGGCTGAAGCGCAAGTGTCGGCAAACTTGGTCGACACTTGCCATCGGGTTACATGCGGAACACGCCGTAGCGCTGCGGCTCGATCGGCGCGTTGAGCGAAGCGGAGATCGCCAGGCCGAGCACGCGGCGGGTGTCGACCGGGTCGATGATGCCGTCGTCCCACAGCCGCGCGCTGGCGTAGTAGGGGTGGCCTTGACGTTCGTACTGGTCGCGGATCGGTGCCTTGAACGCCTCTTCCTCTTCGGCACTCCAGCTCTTGCCTGCGGCTTCGATGCCATCGCGCTTGACCGTGGCGAGCACAGACGCGGCCTGCTCGCCGCCCATCACCGAGATGCGTGCGTTCGGCCACATCCACAGAAAACGTGCGCCGTAGGCACGGCCGCACATCGCGTAGTTGCCGGCGCCGAAGCTGCCGCCGATCACCACGGTGAACTTCGGCACGTGCGAGCAGGCCACCGCGGTGACCATCTTCGCGCCGTCTTTCGCGATGCCGGCCTGTTCGTATTTCTTGCCGACCATGAAGCCAGTGATGTTCTGCAGGAACACCAGCGGCACATTGCGCTGGTTGCACAGCTCGATGAAGTGCGCGCCCTTGAGCGCGCTCTCGGCGAACAGGATGCCGTTGTTCGCAATGATGCCGACCGGGTAGCCGTGGATATGCGCGAAGCCAGTGACCAGGGTCTTGCCGTAGCGCGCCTTGAACTCGTGGAACTCGGAGCCGTCGACGATGCGCGCGATCACTTCGCGGATGTCGAACGGGCGACGAGTGTCCTGCGGGATCACGCCGTACAGCTCCTCGGCCGCGTACTTCGGTTCGATTGGCGCGCGTAGCGCCAGCGGCACGTCCTTCCTGCGATTGAGGCTCGCGACGATGTCGCGCGCGATCGCCAGCGCGTGCGCATCGTTTTCGGCGTAATGGTCGGCCACGCCGGAAATCGACGTATGGACATCCGCGCCACCGAGCGTCTCCGCATCCACCACCTCGCCGGTGGCGGCCTTCACCAGCGGCGGGCCGCCGAGGAAGATGGTGCCCTGCTCGCGCACGATGATGGTCTCGTCGCTCATTGCCGGCACATAGGCGCCGCCGGCGGTGCACGAGCCCATCACCACCGCGATCTGCGGAATGTTGAGTGACGACATGCGCGCCTGGTTGTAGAAGATCCGACCGAAGTGCTCCTTGTCCGGAAACACCTCGTCCTGCAGTGGCAGGAAGGCGCCACCGGAGTCGACCAGGTAGACGCAGGGCAGTCGGTTTTCCAGCGCGACTTCCTGCGCGCGCAGATGCTTCTTCACCGTGATCGGAAAATAAGTGCCGCCCTTGACCGTCGCATCGTTGGCGACCACCACGACCTCAATGCCGTTGACGCGGCCGATGCCGGTAATCAGGCCGGCGGCCGGCGCCGCATCGTCGTACATGCCGTGCGCGGCCAGTGGCGACAGTTCGAGGAACGGCGAGCCGGGATCGAGCAGGGCGCGGATGCGTTCGCGCGGCAGCAGCTTGCCGCGGGCGGTGTGCTTGTCGCGCGCCTTGGCGCCGCCGCCTTCGGCGCTGCGGATCAGTTCGCGCTGCAGGTCGTCGACCACGGCACGCAACTGCGCACTGCTGGCCAGGAAGTCCGGTGAACGGGGATCGATCTGCGATGCAATGACGCTCATGGATTCGGGCTCACGGGTATGGGGCTGCCGTCACGGCGAAACCCGAGATGATAGCCGGCGTCGGCCAGCGGCCCAAATCGCCGGGCCGGATTGGTGAATGGCAGGCGAAAAAAAACGGCCGCATAAGGCGGCCGTTTTTCAGGAAACCAAAAGGATCAATGACCCTTCATGGCGTCCTTGGCCTTGGCCGCAGCATCCTTGGCGGCGCTGGCAGCGTCCTTGGCGGCGTCAGCAGACTTGCTGGCAGCGTCGGCAGCGTTGTTGGCGGCGCTCTTCATCGAGTCCATGGCGTTGGCCGGAGCCGCGGCGGTGGAAGCCGGAGCAGCAGCGGTGGAAGCGGGAGCAGCGGCGGTGGATGCCGGAGCAGCAGCCGGAGCAGCCGCCGGAGCAGCAGCGGTCGCAGATGCAGCAGCCTGCTGCGCCGTATCAGCAGCCTGCTGAGCGGTGTCAGCCGACTTCTGGGCGTCCTGCGCGGAATCCTGCGCGCCGTTGCTGCAAGCCGCCAGCAACGCGACGAGCGCGGAGGCGAGAAGGGTACGCGTAAACTTCATGGTGGATCTCCTATGCCGTGGAATGCCATTTGGCCGTGTATTAATAACGCTTTCGTGGAAATTGCGCCACATTTTTATATCGGTGCTTCAGGGCGCATTAAACGCTGATTTAACCGGCCGTCATATGCAGGGTGACGAAATGGGTGCAGCGACCTGATTTCAGTCGATGCATTCCACTGCAATTGCGGTGGCTTCGCCGCCACCGATGCACAGGCTGGCAACGCCACGCTTGAGGCCGCGCGTTTTCAGGGCGTTGAGCAAGGTCACCACCAAGCGGGCGCCGCTGGCACCGATCGGATGGCCCAGCGCGCAGGCGCCGCCGTTGACGTTGAGCTTGTCGTGCGCGATGCCGAGCTCCTTCATCGGCGTCATGGCGACCACCGCAAACGCCTCGTTGATCTCGAACAGGTCGACGTCAGCCACCTTCCAGCCGGCCTTGTCCAGTACCTTCTGGATCGCGCCGACCGGCGCGGTGGTGAACCATTCCGGTTCCTGCGAGTGGGTGGCGTGCGCCACGATGCGCGCCAGCGGCTTCAGTCCGCGTTTGTTTGCATCGTCGGCCGACAGCAGTACCAGCGCGGCGGCGCCATCGGAGATGCTGGACGAGCTGGCAGCAGTGATGGTGCCGTTCTCCTTGCGGAAGGCGGCCTTCAGGGTCGGGATCTTGGCGATGTCGGAACGGCCCGGCTGCTCGTCCGTATCTACCTGCACGTCGCCCTTGCGACCGCTCACGGTCACCGGAACGATCTCCCCGGTAAACGCGCCGTTCTGCTGCGCTGCCTGTGCGCGCTTGACCGACTCGATCGCGAACGCGTCCTGATCCTCGCGGGTGAAGTGGTACTTGTCGGCGCACAGCTCGCCGAACACACCCATCGCCTTGCCGTCGTATGGATTGGTCAGGCCGTCCCACGCCATGTGATCGACCAGCTGACCGTCACCGTAGCGGATGCCGGTGCGTGCGTTGACCATGTGAGGCGCGTTGGTCATCGACTCCATGCCGCCGGCGACGACGACGGTCGCCGAGCCGGCCTTGATCAGGTCGTGGCCCAACATGATGGCTTTCATGCCCGAGCCACACACCTTGTTGATCGTGGTGCAGCCGGTGCTGGCCGGCAGGTCGGCGGCCAGCGAAGCCTGGCGCGCCGGTGCCTGGCCAAGGTTGGCCGGCAGTACGCAGCCCATGATTACCTCGCTGACATCGGCCGGGGCGACGCCGGATTGTTCCAGCGCGGCGCGGATGGCGGTGGCGCCGAGTTTCGGGGTGGGAACGCCGGTGAACTGGCCGAGGAAGGAGCCGATGGCCGTGCGCTTGGCGCCGACAATGACTACGTTGACATCCGACATGGGTAACTCCGCTGGAAGACTCGATGGGCGCGAACGCCTGACAGATAACCCCCGGATTATCGCAGCCTGCCGTGAGCATCGGCAAACGCCGGGCTTCCGCGCCGCGCTGCGGCTTGCGCCCTGTTCCATGGAATTTCTGTTGTGCCAAGATGCATGACAGGGACGTGCCAGGTACGCATGCGGTGCGGAAATGGGTTTGTTGACGGGGTGAATTATGAAAACTCTCGACTCGGGTTTGCGACGCCGTGAAATGGCGTGGCTGGTGGCCATGGCGCTTGGTCTGAGCGCTTGCGGCGGTGGTGGTGGCAGCAATGTCAGGCCGACGGTTCCCGCGGCACCCGCCGCGCCGCCGCCCACGTCGGGCACTCAGCCGCCACTGAACGCACAGCTCGCGATCACCCATGCCGACGCGGCGCACAGTCAGGGCTATACCGGCGCCGGGGTGACCATCGGCGTGGTCGACAGCGGCGTCATGCGCAATCACCCGACCCTGGCCGGACGCGTCACGCAGGAATTGATCTACGTCGACCCTGCCACCAACAACACCGCTATCGACGACGTCGTAGGCCACGGTACCTGGGTATCGGAGATTGCGGCAGGCACGCCGTCAGGCCAATTCCCCGGCGGCCTCGCGCCCGGCGCCAGTCTGGTGTCGGCGCGCATCATCACCGATGTCGAACCGAAAGACGATGGCTCGGGCCAAGGCAATCCGGTGACCGCCGCCGATGCCAACTTCTTCGCGCAGACCCTCAATCCGGCGCTGATCAATGCCGGCGTACAGGTGATGAACAATTCCTGGGGCGGCATTTACTGGGACACCACCAACGCTTCGATCAATCAGGCCTTCGCCCAGGCTTATCAGCCGTTCGTGGTGCAGCATGGCGGCCTGGTGGTGTTCGCCGCCGGCAACGATTCCAAGAGTGATCCCAGCGACATCGCCGCGTTGCCCAGCGTGGCACCGCAACTGGGGGTTGGCTGGCTGGTTGCGGTAGCTGTCGACAGCAATCATCCCAGCCAACTGGCGAGCTACTCGAATGCCTGCGGCAAGGCGATGAATTATTGCCTCGCCGCGCCGGGCGACGTGGTCGTCCTCGACAAGAACGCTACCGCCAGTGGCACCCAGACTTATTGGGCGGTCAGCGGCACCTCGTTCGCAGCACCGGAGGTTTCGGGCGCGGCGGCCCTGGTGTGGCAGGCCTATCCGTATTTCAACAACGATCTGGTGCGTCAGACCCTGCTTGGCACCGCGGATGATCTTGGTGCTCCCGGCCCGGACAAGGTATTCGGTTACGGCGAACTGGACGTCGGCAGGGCGGTGAACGGGCCAGCGAAGTTCGACTGGGGCGATGTCACCGTCAATTTCACGGGTACGTCCAATTGGAATAACCCGATCTCCGGTGCCGGCGGTCTGATCAAGCAAGGCAGCGGCCTGCTTACGTTGAACGCGGACGCCAGCTACACCGGCCTCACCCAGGTGCAGGCCGGCACGCTCATAGCCAAGTCGTTGGCATCCGGCGTCAGCATTGCCGCACAGGGCACGTTGAGCGGCACGCAGAAGATTGGCGGCAGCGTCACCAACCTCGGCGTGCTCGGTGTCAGCGGCAGCGACGTGACCGTGGCCGGCAATTATGTTCAGCAGGGTAGTGGCCGGCTGGCGGTGTCGCTGGGCTCGGCGTTGCGGATTGCCGGCACGGCCAACCTCGGCGGTGGCGACCTCTACGTGACCGGCACCAATCAGGGTTACGTCGTCAATTCGCATACCGATGTGCTCAGTGCCACCGGCGGATTGAGCGGCACGTTTAGCGCACTGAACAAGGCGAGTAACGTCACCCTGCTAAGCGCAACGCTCAACTACGACGCCAGCAGCGCCTGGCTCAACGTGGCCCAAGTACAGGCCACGGCGGTGCAGGGCATGGCGTACACCGCGGCTTCGTATGGCGCCGCTCAGCGGGTGGATGGTGCGTTCGGACAGATCAATGCCCAGCTCGGCTCTGGTACCTCTGCCAGTGGCGCTACGCCGATCGCGACGGCGTTCGTCGTTGGTGCGGCCAACCTGCAGCAATCAGGCTCGCTGGCCACGACGCAGCGTTCGCTGGAGAGTCTCTCCGGCCAGCTGCATGCGGCCAGTGCGGCGATGACGTTCGAGGCGATCGATGCGGGCACGCGTGCCTTGTCCGACCGTTTCGACAGCTTGCTCGATGTGCCGAAGGCCGGCGGCTGGATGCAGAACCTCGGCTATCACGGCGGCATGTCGCGCAGCGGTTACAGCAATGTCGGCTACGACCTCAGCGGCGCACTGGTTGGGCAGGACTATCGCATTGGCAGCAACGGTATCGCCGGCTATGCGCTGAGCCAGAGCCAGGGCCTTGGCCGGTTGGCCGAAAGCGCGGATCAGGGTCACAGCCGTGCGCTGGAAGGCATGCTGTACGGCGGGGTGATCCGGGGCGCGTGGTACACGATGGGCCGCTTCGGCATCGGCAGCTATCGCGAAACCATGCGTCGCCAGCTTGAGCTCGGCGATCAGTTCGCTGGTGTGGCCAGCGACGTCAACGGCCGCTATGGCGTGGCCTATGGCGAGAGCGGTTATCGCCTGGCGCTGGGCCGCACGCAACTCACCCCGTACATGAATCTGCAATACGAACAGCTCCAGCGCAGCGGCTTCAACGAGCTGGGCGCGTATGGCTTCGGCCTGAAGTCAGGTGCGCAGAACGCCGCGCGCTGGCAGGCCGGGCTGGGCGTGCGCGCCACACATGACTGGACGCTGGCCGGCGGCGGCAGCCTCAGCCTGCAGGGGCGCATGTTGTGGCAACAATCGTTCGGCCTGCGCGGCGAGGTATTCGATGCCAGTTTCAGCGGGATCAACCAGTTCGCACCGGTCGGCGGCATCGGTCTGTCGCGTTATGGTGGCGTGTTCGGCACCACGCTGGACTGGCGCATGACGCCGCGCACCAGCCTGCAGCTTGGTTACGACCAGTATCTGGGTCAGCGCCAGCAGGCGAAGATGGCGACGGCGAGTTTCCGTATGGACTTCTGAATGCCGTTGATCCGCGGCGTGCTGCAAGCGGTCATCATCCGTTTCTTGATATGACATGCGCAGCCGGCCCCGGTCGGGCCGGCTGCGATGTCGCGAGCACGTATCAAGGCAGGTTGTCGAGATTCACATCCGGCTGGTTGCCGGTCGCCGTGCGCGTAAACGTCTGGCCGGAGAATACCGATGGGGTGAAGAACCCATCGTTGCGCAGGTAGAACTGGTTGCCGATCACGCCGCCGGCGAAATCCAGGCGCTGCTTGTTGAGGCCGGTGGGGTCGGCATCGTAATAGGCGGAGGTGATCTCCACCCAGTCGCCGCCCGCGGGCTTGGCCCACTGGTTGCCATAAGCCGCGCGGCGGCCGATGTAGCCAAGATCCGGGTCGAAGGATTCGAGGAAGGAATACAAACCGCGCAGGTAATGGGTGTCACCCACGTACTTCCAGGTGGCGATCAGATGCCAGTCGCAGTTGCCCTGGCTGTTCTGCGCATTGCAGTTACCCTGCGCGCCGGCGCTGCCGAACCACGCGGTGAACAAGGTATTGCCGTTGCCGTCGGGCTGGGCGCGGGTGAGGAAGCGATAGGTCTGGCCGGCGACCCACGCGTAGCGCAGATGGCTTTGGCCGCCGGTGCCTTCGCCGCCGAAACCGTTGGTGATCACGCCGGGCCCTTTGTTCACCAGTGTGGTGCTGCCGGTGGGCGAGTCCCACACGGAGAACAAGATATGGCGTTCGGTCGGCGAGTTCACCTGCATGCCGAAGTAGCCAACGTTGAAACCGTCGGCCATGTAATAGGAGCCGACCGGATCCTGTCCTTCCGGCACGGTCACTTCGCTATAGAAGTACTCGGTGTTCGTCGGCACTCTGTAACCGAGATGCACCGAAGGGCCGCGCCGCGACCAATAGAAATTGGCCGGATCGTTTGCGTAGACCGCGCCGATGGCGGCACTGCCGTCGATCTGCAGGTCGCTGATATCGCCGTAGTAGCCGCCGTCGGTGCTGATGCCCTGCAGATCCACCCGCACGTAGCCGGGCTTGTCGATGGTGAAACTGCCGGCCGGGAAGGGCCCAGGTATCGTGCTGGAAAGATTGACCAGCTGTGATTGCCCGCCGAGCGTGACTTTCACCGTGCTGTGGCCGGCGCCGTTCAAGCTGCCGACCAGCGAGAGTTGCAGCTCGCCCGCCTGCTGTACGTCAAAGTAAACGCTGACGACGGCCTTGTCGGAATTCCAGCTGTGCAAGCCAGTGTCGGTGATAGCTTCGTTCTTGGTGGGCGATGCCTGGGTGATAAAGGCGTTGCCGCCCAGTGGTACGGTATTCGATGCGGCCTGTGCCGCCGACGCAGCGCAGGACATGATGACGAGCAGGAACCCGAACAATCGGCATGTTAGATGTCGCATAACTCCTCCCAAAGTGGACGACCGTGTTGCAGCAAAGGGACGCCCGGCGCCGCGGATGGATGGCTCGGGCGGCCCGGAAAACGTGGCGGGCACGCAGATGCGTGGCAGGTCTCTTGTGGCAGAGCTTTCGTTTATTTATGAAATGAAAGTTATTGACGGAAAACGGAAATAATTAGATGGTAAACGGAGAATAACGAAGGTTGTGTGGAATGCAAGTGCTTAGATGCTTCGGTGCTTCCGGAGTGGCCGGCTCGCTGTAAAAGCGGCCGAAACGAAGCCATCTGTGGCGGGTCGAGGCATCGGTGGGGGAGATCAGGCATGCAACAAGTAATGCGTGGCGCCATCGGCGGCGTCATGGCGTTAGCCGTATGGATGCTCGTTCTCACGTGGCCATGCCGATGTCGGTCGCCAACACGGCCGATGGGTTGGAACAGCAGGAATCACTTCGCGGAGAAGGTGACCGGCAAAGACACATGAAGGCACTCGCCGATCACGTGCATGCGAAGGGACTTAAGCCCGGCATCTACAGCTCGCCCAGCGCCAAGACCTATAGGCTTGAGGGGCCGCTCGGTCAGGAGCAACAATGAGGCTCGCACTTCAGCCTGTGGGCGATGACGGCGGTGCTGCTGATCGCGGGCGACGACATCGCTGCGACGAGCGACGACGTGGGCAGCGTGCTCACTAACAAAAGACGCGATGGCGATCACCCGGGGCACGCTCGGCAAGCAAGGTGCAGGCGCGGCTGTCCACGCAGCGCTCCGGTCGTTCAGACCAATGTGACTTCCACGCCGGCGTCGCGCAGCGACTCGACGGCCTTCGCTTCGGCGCTGGTGTCGGTGATGACGCGATGTAGGTGCTGCACCGGGGTGATGACGGACAGGCTGCGCTGGCCAAGTTTGCTGGCATCGAACACGGCAATGGTCTCGCGCGAGACGCGGATCATCAGTGCGTTGAGCGTGGCTTCGAGCGGATCGGGCGTGGTGACGCCGACCACCGGGTCGAGGCCGTCCACGCCGAGAAAGAGTTTGTCGGCGGAAAGCTTGGACAGCGCCTGTTCCGCGTCGGGACCGACCAGCGAGTAGGAGGTATCGCGCAACAAGCCGCCAAGCATCATCACGCGGATATGCGGCAGGCCGGATAATTCCAGCGCGATGTTGAGCGCGTTGGTGATCACCGTCAGCGATTCGAATTTCATCTGGCGGATCTGTCGGGCGATCTCCACCGTGGTCGAGCCGGAATCGAGGATGATCGTCTCGCCGTCCCGGATCATCTTCGCCGCGGCGAGGCCGATGCGCAGCTTCTGCGCGTGCCAGCGGGTTTCCTTGATGTTGAGCGGCGTGTCGTTGGTCGCCGGCGCCATCGGCAACGCGCCGCCGTGCGAGCGGGCGATCGCTGCATTGCGCACCAGCGCATCGAGGTCGGCACGGATCGTGACGGTGGATGTGCCGAACCGGGTCGCCAGTTCCTCCACAGTGGCGCGCCCCTGCTGTTCGACCAGTTCGACGATCAGACGGCGGCGTTCTTCGACCAGCAGGCGGCGGGAGGCGATCGGAGTTTCACTCATGGGTCGATATTCAGAAGTCGGGCGGCGTTGTCATGGTAAACCTTGCGCAGCACTTCGTCCGACAAACCGAGCCCGTAGATCGACCAGCGCCCCTGCGGTGGCGTGGGCGCCGGCGCGTAGTCGAAGTATTCATCCTCGGTCTCGAGGAAGCGATAGTAGATCTCATAGAGCTCGTCGCCGAACAGTTGCTGCGGCACGTCGTCGCCGTACGGTGACGGTACCGCGTCGGTGCCGAACAGGATACGGTCCTGGTACCGGTCAAAGAAGCGCTGCGCGATGCGCGGCTGGCGGCCGAGTTCGCCGATGCGCGCGCTGATATCGATCACGGTGTTCGGGTAGCGATCCAGGCAGGCGGCGACGGCGGCGAGGTTCTCCGCGTTGTTGCCTACATGCAGCAGCGCGAAGGTGGTCTTCGGATGCCGCGCGATCAGGCGGTCGCGCGCCGCGAGCAGTTCGGCGTTGCTGGGGAACTCCGGGCCGTAGAACGACCAGTCCGGATGGTTGGCCAGTTCCTCATAGCGCTCGTTGGTCTCATCGGTGGGCAGGAAGAACGCTTCCGGATCGGAGACGTGCAGGAATACCGGCATATCGTAAGCGGCGCAGGCTTCCCACATCGGGTCGAAGCGGCGGTCGTCCACCGCCACCAGCGGGCCTTCGTCGATGCGTTCGCGCAGGTACAGGCCCAGCGTCTTCAGCAACTTCAGGCCGCGTGCGCCGACACGCTTGGCGTGCGCGATCGCATCACCCTGCAACTGCGCGTAGTTCGACTCGGCGAAGTATTCGTATGACGGTTCGGTGAGGGTAAGGAAGCGCCCCGGCGCGGCCTGATCGAAGCTGCGAATGCTCTTTTCCAGGCCGGCGCCGACGCCGCCGGTGAGGTTCACCAGAGTGCGGATGCCCTTGCGATCCATCACCGGCAGAAGATCCACGGGTTGCGCGAACAAGGTGACTTCCTCGCCTACCGAAATGCCGTTACGCACGTTGCTGGACCAGCTCAGGTGCGCGTGCACGTCGATCACCGGAAAGCGTGGACGCTCGATGTGCGTCTTCGGCACGTGCAGCATGCTGTGCGGCCGGAAGTCCTTCAGCCGCAGCTCGCTCTTGCCGGCATCCGGCTGGGTCTGCAACGGATTCTTGCTGCTCTCGATGCGCACCGTGCCGGCGCCGCTGGGCGGCGCGCAGCAGAGGCAGGATTGGCGATGGTTCATCGGCAGTTGCCAGTTCAAGGATTTTTGCGTTGGCCTCATCTCCCCGGAGGGAAGATGAGGAAAGTGTCGCTCAGCGCGGATATTTCGCCATGATCCCGTGCACGGACCGAACCAGCGCCAGCGCCTGATCGAACGGGCGCAGCCACATGTTGCGGCCGAACATCACGCCGTTGGCGCCGGACTGCATGTAGAACTCGACCTGGCGCAGCACCGCGGCGTCATCGTCGTCCTTCACGCCGCCGGAGAACAGCACCATCGTACGACCGGCCGAACGCACCACGCGTGCGCAACGGGCGCCGGCGTCTTCCTGCAGCTGGTTGTAGGGCGCCGGCACATTGGCCACGCTGTCGTTCGGCTCGTGCAGCTTGACGATGTCGGCGCCCAGCTCCAGCGCGACGCGGGCGGCATAATCCTGCGCGTACAAGGTATTGGTGCCGCCCTTGGCGTTGACGGCGCTGCCACGCGGGTACGACCACAGTACCAGCGGCATGCCATAGCGCTCACAGTCCTGGCGCACCTTCTCGAACTGGCGGAACTCGTCGTGCTGGCGCGGTGAACCCACGTACATGGTGTAGCCGACTGCATCGGCACCGAGGCGCACCGCGTCCTCGACCGAGGCGAACAGCGGCGAGGTGGCGTCGGCATCGCTGGGAATGTTGGTCTTGCCGTTGAGCTTGAGGATCAGCGGGATCTGGCCGCAGAACTCGCCCATGTACTTCTCGGCCAGGCCGATGCCCAGCGCGATGGCGGAAAAGTTGCCTTCGACGGCAAGCCGGAACTGGTATTCCGGATCGACCGCCGGCGGGTTCGGAAAGAAGTCCGTCGGCCCATGCTCCAGACCTTGATCGAGCGGTAGCACCAGCAAGCTGCCGTTGCGCGGGCCCGAACCGTACAGCAACCGCCACAGACGGGTGCGCTTGCCATGGGAAAGGGACAGCAGTGAAAGCTTGCCGTCAGTTTTCGAAACCCCTTGCAAGTTCTGTTTCATTTCAAATACTCTCGATTCGGTGGTTACAGACTTTCACATTCGATTGTATCTGGCAAAATGTCAACAATAAACAAGAAAATGAAAGATTCAATTCGACTGGAGGCGCTCCAGGCACTGCCGTTGGCGGAACAGCAGGTGCGCGGTTACGCCGATACCTTGCGCGAGATTCTGCAGCAACCGGCGAGCTGGCTCGATACGGCCGAGCTGCTGCGCCACCCACAGGGGCTGGAACCGTTGCTGGCCGCGTTGCACCTGCACCCGCAGCATATCGTGCTGACCGGCTCGGGCAGCTCCATGTATATCGGCGAATGCCTGGCGCCGAGCCTGCAGCTTGGCCTGGGCATTCCGGTGCAGGCCATTGCCGCCGGCACCTTGCTCACCCACTGGCGCAGCGTATTGCCACCGGGCAAGGGTCTGCTGATTTCGCTGGCGCGTTCGGGCGACAGCCCGGAAAGCTGCGGCGTGGTGAGCAGGCTGCTGTCCGAGGCGCCGGACTATCGGCATCTGGTGATCACCTGCAACGCCAGCGGCAAACTCGCCACCAGCTATCGCGACGACCCACGGGTCAGCGTGCTGGTGCTCGACGAGCGCACCAACGACCGCAGCCTGGTGATGACCAGCAGCTTCACCAACCTGCTGCTGGCCGGCACCGGCCTAGTTCAGCGTCAAGATGAGGAAGCCGCAGTGGCGCTGAACCGGCTCGCCGGCGGCGTGCAGCGCATCTTCGACGAACAGGCCGACGCGATTGCGGCGATCGCCGGCAGCGAGTTCAGCAACATCGTCTATCTCGGCAGCGGCGGCGCGCTCGGCGCGGCGCACGAGTCCGCACTGAAGATGCTGGAAATGACCGACGGCCGTGTGGTCACCATGGCAGAAAGCTATCTCGGCCTGCGTCATGGGCCGATGTCCAGCCTCGATGACAAGACCCTCGTGGTCGGCTTCCTGTCGCCGGATCCGGCGGTGCGTGCGTACGAACTCGACCTGCTGCGCGAACTGTCGCGCAAGCAGCTCGGCATGACCCGGGTATTGGTGGGCGAGGGCATCCCGAGCGAACTACTGGGCGTGCACGGTCTCGCGGTGGAACTGCCGGCTCTGGGCGCGACCGATGATGCGCTGTCATTGCTGGCGGACGTGGCGGTGGGTCAGCTGCTCGCGTTCTTCCGCTGCCTGACGCTGGGCGGCAAGCCGGACACGCCGTCGCAAGGCGTACTCACCCGCGTGGTCGAACACTTCCCGATGCATCAGGGGGAAGCGTGAAACGCATTCTGGTGGTTGGCGAAATCAACGTCGATCTGGTCTTCAAGCATTGCCATGCGCTGCCGGCGCCGGGTCGCGAGGTGCTGGCCGACGACTTCTGCATGACGCCGGGCAGCTCCTCGATGATCTGCGCGATGGGGCTGGCCCGGCTGGGCAATCCCGTCGCATTCCGCGGCAAACTCGGTGCCGACAGCTGGGGCGCCTATTGTCTCGATGCGCTGCGTGGCGCCGGCATCGACATCGCCGCAGTGCAGCCGGATGCGACATTGCGCACCGGCGTCACCGTGTCGTTGTCGACACCGCAGGATCGCGCGCTCGTGACGTTCCCCGGTGCGATCGCCACGCTGCGTGCGGACGAAGTGGACGACGCGCTGCTGGCCGGTGCCGATCACCTGCACGTTTCCTCGTACTACCTGCAGCGCGCACTGCGACCCGATTGTCGCAAGCTGTTCGCGCGCGCGCATGCCGCGGGTTTGAGCACCTCGCTCGATCCGGGCTTCGATCCACAGCAGACATGGGCGTCCGACCTGCTCGGTACGCTGGAGGAAGTCGACCTGTTCCTGCCCAACGAGATGGAGCTGGCGGCCATTACCGGCCGTGAGCGGGTACTCGATGGCCTGCGTGCGCTGCACAACGGCCGCACCCAGACCGTGGTGAAGCGTGGGCAACTCGGCTGCGCCAGCCTGGGTCAGGGACAGCTGCTCGAAGTGCCGGCGTTTGCCGTCGACCCGGTCGACAGTACCGGCGCCGGCGATTCGTTTGATGCCGGCTTCCTGCATGCATGGCTGCGCGGCCAGACGTTGCATGACTGCATGCGCTGGGGCAGCGCCTGCGGCAGTCTCTCCACGCGGCGCACCGGCGGTACGGCCGGCCAGGCCAGCGTGTCGGAAGTGAACACCCTGCTGGCGAACGTGTCGTGATCACGGTCATCGGCTTCAACACGGCGATCGACCGTTTCATCCGGTTGGATTCGTTGCGTCCGGGCGAAGTCAGCCGAGCGCTCGACGAACAGGTATGCCCCGGCGGCAAGGGGCTGCACGTGGCGCAGACCATCGCCGCGCTGGGCGAGCGCGTGCAACTGGTCGGCCTGGTCGACCCGGCCCATCGCAATCTGATCGGTCGGCAAATGTGCGAGCGCGGCGTGCTGTTTCACGGCATCGAGGTCGCCGACAACCTGCGCACCTGCATCGCGCTGCAGGACGCGAGCGGGCAGATCACCGAAATTCTCGGACAGGGGCCACTGCTGGACAGCGCGCAGCAGGACGCCCTGCTGCGGGCGTTTCGCCGCAGCGTCGATGACAGCGACCTGGTCGTGCTGTCAGGCAGCCTGCCGCGCGGTTTTGCACCGACCACCTATGCCGAACTGGCCGCGCATGTACGCGACGCCGGCAAGCGTTGTCTGGTCGATGCCGGCGGCGAACTGCTGCGGCATGCGCTGCCGGTTCAACCTTTTCTGGTCAAGCCCAATCGCGACGAGATCAGCGAGCTGCTCGGGCGCCCGATTGGCGATCTCGATGCGGCGGTGACGGCGACCCGCGAGCTGCATGCGCGCGGCGTCGCGATGCCGGTGGTGACGATGGGTGCGCTGGGCGCGGTGGCTGCCGATGCGAGTGGCGTCTGGCACGCCGCGATCGAGCTGTCGCAAGTGCGCAATACGGTGGGTTCGGGCGACTGCCTGCTGGCCGGCATGACGGTGGGCATGACGCGAAACATGAATTTGGAAGAAACCTTGCGCTTGGGTGTGGCTTGCGGGGCAGCCAATGCGCAAGGTCAGGAAACCGGTTTCGTCGAACGGCGAGCGGTGGAGGCGTTGCTCTCTCAGGTTCGAGTGCACCGTCTGGCTTGACTGAAAAGCGGGGAGTCAAACCGGACCACCAACCGGTCCGGCGGAGACGCTTGCGCTCGAAATTTGAAGAAGAGGCAAACAAGTCCGTGGGCAGGAGGCGTTTCCACGAGCAACCAAAACCGCCTGTAGCAGAGGGGAGAGGTCATTTCTGCGCAGGGCAATAACGAACCATGGGAGAAGCATTTCAATGCGTATTGAAAAGAAAGGTGGTTTTACCGTCGAAGGCAAGGCTCACGGTTTCAGGCGAACCATGCTCGCCATGGGATTGCTGGTTGCGCTTGGCGCGAACACTGCACACGCGCAGTCGACTACCAGCACCATTTTTGGCCGCGCTCCGGTACAGGCGGGTGAAACCGTCGCTATTCGCAACAGCTCCGGCCTTGCACGTACCATCAATGTCGATAGTCAGGGGCGATACAGTGCGCCCCAGCTTCCGATCGGCACGTATTCGGTCACCCTGATGCAGGACGGGAAGGTCGTGCAGACGCGTGACAACGTGGTGCTGCAGGTGGGCATAGGCGCGGAGATTTCGTTTGGTGACGGCGGCACTGCAACGGGCGCGGCGAATGCGAAGCAATTAGCGGGCGTGAACGTTTCGGCCAACGCTTTGCCGCCGATCGACGTCAGCTCGGTGGACTCGCGCACGGTCCTCACTGCCGAGCAGCTGGCCAAGCTGCCGCTGGCGCATTCCGCGGAAGCGGCTGCGTTGCTGGCGCCGGCGACCAATTTCGGCGCGGGCGGCGCGACAAGCACGACGGGCCAGCCGCTGATCAGCTTCGGCGGTTCGTCGTCCACGGAGAACGCGTACTACCTCAACGGATTCAACACGACCGATCCGAACCTCTCCCAAGGCGGCATCACCTTGCCGTATGGCTCCATCGAGCAAGAGGAGGTCTACACCGGTGGCTACAGCGCGCAGTACGGGCGCAGCGATGGCGGCGTGCTCAACATGATCGGCAAGAGCGGCACCAACGAGTGGCATTTCGGCGGGCAGTATCTCTACGAGCCGTCGTCGATGGTCGCGAACCAGAACAGCACCTACTACGCAAATGGCCTGCCGCCGTCGCCTGTTGCCGGCAACCTGTACGACCCGAGGAACCAGAACAGCAACTGGACGTCTGTTTATGACCTCTACGTGGGCGGCCCGCTGATCAAGGATCGCCTGTTCCTGTTCGCCTCGGCGGAAATGACCCACACGGAAGGAAACTCGGTCAACAGCGTTTCTTCCGGCACCGACTCGCACTACAAGAGCACGCTGCCCAAGTGGTATGCCAAGGTCAACTGGAACATCAACGACAGCAACCTGCTCGAGCTGACTGGCGCGTCCGAGAAGAGCGAAGGGAGCGGCTCCGTCTACAAGTACGACTACAACAAGCTGAGCGATTCAGGCTTCAAGTCCTACGCCAACAACACCAAGCATGGCGGCGACATGTGGTCGGCGAAGTTCACCAGCTACATCACGGACAAGCTGACCCTGACCGCCTTGTACGGCAGCATGAAGACGCGCAGCTACAGCGAGTCCCCCGCCTACGATCCGAGCCTGACGTACATCGGTAACTATACGAGCCAGAATCCGGCATTGAACGGCGGAACGCCGATCACCAACAATCAGAACGTCAACCAGATCACCAACCCGGGCATGAATTTCGTGTCCACCAACCTGCGTGTCGCACTGACGTATTCCCTGGGCGACCACACGATCACCGCAGGCATCGACAATCTGCGCACGGCGGCCAGGGACCAGGAAGAGCTGACCTCCGGGCCGGGCTACCAATGGATTTATGGTTATGTGACGCCCGCGAATCAGCCGCTGTTTCCCAGCCTCGGTGTGGGAGCTCCGGCCAGTTACCCGAACGGTTCGAGTGGTTACTACGCCTACAAGTACATCTTCAACCAGGGCGGCAACCTGTTCTCCAGCCAGCGTGCCGAGTACATCGAGGACCAGTGGCAGTTCAACGACCGCCTGCTGTTTTCCATCGGCCTGCGCGACGACGGCTTCACCAACACCAACGCCAGCGCCAGCGCCTATATGCGCCAGACCAAGCCGCAGTGGGCGCCACGCCTGGGCTTCAGTTGGGACGTGTTCGGCGACAGCTCGTTCAAGGTGTTCGGCAATGCAGGGCGTTACTACCTCGGCTCGCCGATCGCCCCGGGTGATCCCGCCAACGGCTACGTGGCCACCTCGCAGTTCTACACGTACAGCGGTATCGCGGCGGACGGCACGCCAACCGGACTGACACAGATGTCGCAGCCGGTGTCGCCGAACGGTGCCTACGGCCAGACGCCCGATCCGCGCACCATGACAGCGACCAGCCTCAAGGCCATGGACCAGGATGAGTTCATGCTCGGCTTCAGCAAGACCGCCGGCCCGAACTGGGTCTATGGCGCCAAGCTCACCCGGCGCATGCTGCGGCACGTGATCGACGACTGGTGCGACGTCCAGGCGGTGGTGGACAAGGCGGCTTCGGAAGGCATCACCGACACCAACACCGCCACCTGTTACTACATCAACCCGGGCCAGGCCAACACCTTCGCAGTGCAGGATCCGAGCGGCACCTTCCACAGCGTGACGCTGTCCAACGCCGACATGCAGTTCCCGCGTGCGGTGCGCCGCTATTACGCGCTGGAGACCTTCCTCGAGCATCCGTTCGACGGCAAGTGGTACGGCAAAGTCAGCTATGCCTTCTCGCGCAGCTACGGCAACAGCGAAGGCCAGGGCCAGTCCGACATCAGGGCTATCGGCGGCACGCAGAACGAGGACTGGGATTTCCCGGAACTGATGGCTTACGCCAATGGCCCGCAAGGCAACGATCACACGAATGTGATCAAGGCCTACGGCTACTACGCGGTAACGCCCGAGTGGCTGGTTTCGGCCAACCTCAACCTGACGTCAGGTGGACCGAAGTACTGTCTGGGCTACTACGGGCCAGGCCAGACCGATCCGGACGGTTACGGCTCCAACTACCACTGGTGCAACGGCCAGCCGTCGCCGCCGGGGGCAACCGGACGCCTGCCATGGATGAAGCAGCTTGACCTGGGCATCCACTACCGCCCGGCGTTTGCCGACCACAAGCTCGGTCTCAGCCTGGACGTGTTCAACGTGTTCAACGGCCAGGCACCGCTCAACCTGTCGCCCGATTACAACGGGAACAGCGCGGGCACGCCGAATCCGCTCTACGGCACGCCGTTGGTGCTGCAGCCACCACGCTACGTGCGGATCGGCGTCACCTACGACTACTGACAAGGATGGCGGCGATTCATGCCGCCTTGCGGCAACCCCGCGCCGCCCGGCCATGCCGGGCGGCGCCTTCGAGTCACGCCGACGGGGCGTCCGCGCGGTGCTTCCGTCGATCCAGTCAAATCATCACAAGAGGTCGTCATGCCAGCATCGCATCTCTATTCCCTTCGTTCGTCGCGCGTGAACCTGCTGGTTTCCTGCCTGCTGGTCGTGCTGGCGGCCCTTGGCACGGCGCATGCCGAGGACAGCGTCGCCACCGGCAAGCTGGTGCTAGATCCCGGCACGGCGGTGTTCGTCGACAAGCAGGGTGCAGACAGCTTCGGCAACGCCGCGATCGAGGCGCGCTGGAAGCTTGATGGGCAGCATCTCGTCGACATGACGGTGACCGACCGAGTGCACGGCCGTACGCTTGCCGTGCCTGCGCCGTTCGTGCTGGTGCTGGCTGATGGCAGCACGATCAATGCTGGTGACATGCACTTGCTCTCGCTGCCGCGCGAGCAGGCGTTGCCGGTGGATGCGAAGGCCTCGCGCCTCGCCGAACGCCTTCCCGGCAAATCGGTACAGGCCAGCTTCGGCGATGCCGATGGCCGCTTCCGGGTGGACTGGCAGTTGCTGCAGCGCGACGGCTCGCCCTATCTGCGTGAGGAGGTAAGCGTCACCGCGCTGAAGCAGGACGAGAAGATCGCCAAGGTATCGCTGCTGGAAACGCAGGCTGTCGGCGCGGAAGTCAGCGGCGAGGTCAAGGGTTCGCCGGTGGTCGCCGGCGACGTCTATCTAGGCTTCGAGCATCCGCTGTCCGAAAGCGCGGTGCGCGGCAGCGACGTCAAGTTGACGCTGGATCGGCAACTGCCGCTGGAGCAGGGCAAGACGATCACCTATTCGGCGGTGGTCGGTATCGTGCGCGATGGCCAGCTGCGGCGTGACTTCGCCAGCTACGTCGAGCGTGAGCGGGCGCATCCGTATCGCCCGTTCCTGCACTACAACTCGTGGTACGACATCGGCTACTTCACGCCGTACACCGAGACGCAGGCGCTGGATCGGATCAACACGTTTGGCGAGGAGCTGCACGTGAAGCGCGGCGTGAAACTGGATTCGTTCCTGTTCGACGACGGCTGGGACGATCGCAGCGGCAGCTGGAATTTCAGCAAGGATTTCCCGCACGGTTTCGCGCCGTTGCGCGACGCGGCTGCCAAGTACGGCGCCGCGCCGGGCGTGTGGCTGTCGCCATGGGGCGGCTACAGCAAGCCGCAGCAGGAGCGCATCAAAAATGGCAAGGCGGCAGGCTACGAGATCAACGAGGGTGGCTTCGAGCTGTCCGGTCCGAAGTACTACCAGCGCTTCCACGATGTGGTGCTGGAGCTGGTCAACAAGAATGGCGTCAACCAGTTCAAGTTCGATGGCACCGGCAACGTCAGCAGCGTGTTTCCCGGCAGCCGTTTCGACAGCGACTTCGCGGCGGCGATCCAGCTGATCGACGACATCCGCACGGCCAAGCCGGACACCTTCATCAACCTCACCACCGGCACCTGGGCGTCACCGTTCTGGCTGCATTACGCCGACACTATCTGGCGCGACGGTGAGGACGACAGTGAAACCGGCGTGGGCAGCACGCGCGAGCAGTGGATCACCTACCGCGACGCGCAGACCTACCGCAACGTCGTGCTCAAGGGGCCGCTGTTCCCGATCAATTCGCTGATGCTCCACGGCATCATTTACGCGAAGGAAAACCGCAAGCTCAACACCGATCCGGGTCACGACTTCGCCAACGAAGTGCACTCGTACTTCGCCACCGGCACCGAGCTGCAGGAGTTGTACATCACGCCGTCGCTGCTGAGCACGCAGGACTGGGACACGCTGGCCGCGGCGGCGAAGTGGTCGCGCGCCAACGCCGATGTGCTGCGTGACACGCATTGGATCGGTGGCGATCCGGATCGGCTGAATGTCTACGGCTGGGCCGCGTGGTCATCGACGAAGGCGATCGTCACGCTGCGCAATCCGGATGCAAAGCCGCAGATAGCGGTGATCGATCTGCAGCGCCAGCTGGAACTTACGAAAGAAACTGCGCACCGTTTCAGCGTACGTGATGTGTGGAAAACCGGTGGTAGCCGGCTGCCGCAACAGCTGGATGCCGATCACCCCGATACGGTGCAGCTGGCGCCGTTCGAGGTGCTGACGCTGGAGCTGACACCGGTGACGAAGCACTGAGTCCTGTCTGCCGGCCGCTGCGTGCGGCCGGCAGCGGAACCTCGCGCGAATGAGGCGAGGTCGATTCGATCCGACCCGACGAGCTGCTGAAGGCTGCTGCTAGCCGATTCGGCATTGCCATCGCTGGAGAACCGACACGGTATCCTCCTCGAGGGCATCGGCGACACTGCCGCCGGCCGTTTTGTCGCGGTCGACGCGCAAGGCAGCTGCCTCATCACGTTGCCGCGCCGCAGTGTCGCATGAGTTCGACTGAATCGTTCCGCCTGAAGGGATCGCCGGATGAAGCACCTGAAAACACTGTGCGTCCTGCTGCTGGTAAGCGCGGCTATGCTCGCAACAGCCACGACTTGCGCGCAGGCCAATCCGTCGCGGACGACACCGGGCTCCTCGCAGCGCAAGCCCACGGCGGTCGCGGACGACGATCCCAATGTGCCTTACAAGACCTTCGATGCCACGCCCGCCATCACGATGGGGCCGCTGCTGCTCGATATGTCGAACACTTCGGTGCTGGTCGAGTGGATGACCGATAGCGTCAGCGACGGCAAGCTGAGTTACGGCGAAGGCAAGCTTGAACACGAGGTCATCCCGCAGGTGGATGGGCTGATACCGGTCGGCACTATGCATCGCGTTGTCATCGACGGCTTGCAGCCGGGGCATACCTACCAGTACCGGGTTGCGTCGCGGAGGGTGGTGGCGTTGAAGCCGTACTGGCCCGACATGGGGCGCCCAGTCGCTAGCCCGATCGCCAGCTTTACCACCTTCGACACGACGAAGAAGGCCACCCGCTTCGCTGTCATCACGGATACGCACGAGGACGTGGGACGCATCCATGCACTGATGGGCATGATCGGTCAGGCACCGGTCGATTTTGTAGTGCATACCGGCGACAGTCTCAATTACGTCGTTAGCGAGAACCAGATGAAGGACAAGTTTCTCGACCCGATGGCAGCGGGCCTGCAAGGGCGCACGCCGCTGCTCTACGTGCGCGGCAACCATGACTACCGCGGCGAGCAGGCCCGCTCGTTCGGGGAGTATCTGCATTCGCAGAGCGGCAAGTTCTTCTACACACGCGATGACGGCCCGCTGCATCTGGTGATGGTCGATACCGGCGAGGACAAGCCCGATGCCACCAACGTTTACGCGGGACTGAACAATCTGCGCGACTACCGGCAACAGGAGTTCGCCTGGTTCAGGCAGGTGCTTGCCGATGAGCCACGGACGACAACGGCGCCGTTCACCGTGGTGCTGGGACACGACCCGGAATGGGGCTGGCTCGACGGGCACAACGACCAGTGGATGCAGGCGGCCAACCAGGCACACGTGGATCTGTTCATCGCCGGTCACGAGCATCGCTTCATGCACATCAAGCCGGGCGAGCGCGGCAACGACTTTCCGATCCTCGTGGTAGGCCAGGACCAGGTGGCGCGGGTGGAAGCCAGCGAGCAGGAGCTGAAGGTCAGACTGACCGATCGCGCAGGCAAGGTGATCGACGCCTTCACGATCATGCGGAAAACCAAATGATGCCTTCGCAGTCCGGCATGGCCACGCATGCAGCTACTTTACCGGCTGCGGCTTTCGATCTAGCGGAGAAACCATGATGCAACGACGTGACTTCCTACGCCTGACCACCTTGATGCCGCTGGCCGCCATCAGTCTTCGCATCAAAGCCGAAACTGCGCCGTCCGGCACGCCGGTCGAGCGTGTGCCGAATGGCCATCCGAAGCGCTTCGAACTCTCGACGCAGCAGTTCCTGCTGGATGGCCATCCATTCCAGATCCGCAGCGGCGAGATGCATCCGATCCGGATACCGGCCGAGTACTGGCAGCATCGCATCCGGATGGCGAAGGCGATGGGACTCAATACCATCGCGGTCTATGTGATGTGGAATGCGCTTGAGTCCGAGCCCGCCGTGTTCGATCTGAAAACCGGCAACCGCGATTTCGTCCGTTTCATCCAGCTGTGCCAGCAGGAGGGCATGTGGGTTTATCTGCGCCCCGGTCCTTACGTTTGCGGCGAATGGGATTTCGGTGGGCTGCCGCCATACCTGTTGCGCAACCCCGACATTCAGGTGCGCAGCAAGGACGACCCGCATTACATGCAAGCCGTAAGGCGCTATATGGACGCGGTGGCGCCGCACTTCGCGCCGCTCATGGCGAATCGCGGCGGACCGATTCTGATGATGCAGATCGAGAACGAATACGCATCGTTCGGTCACGATCTGGACTATCTCAAGTTGCTGCGGTCGATGTGGCAGGAGCGCGGTATCGAAGGGCCATTCTCGATTTCCGATGGACTGGGGCAGGTCCAGAAACAGCAGACGTATTTGCCCGGTGCAGTGTTGGGACTGGACGGCGACACCGATTTCGACGCTGCGCAAAAGATCGCCGGCGAAGCGCCGGTGTGGATCGGCGAAGGTTATCCCGGCTGGTTGACGCATTGGGGCGACAAGGATTTCGCTCGCGGCGACTACGTCGACACCCTGCGCAAGCTGCTTGAGCAGAGGCGCTCGTTCAACCTTTACGTCGTCCATGGCGGCACCAACTTCGGATTCAACGCCGGCGCCAACGCCAATAACGACTACTCGAATTTCGAGCCGGTAATCACCAGTTACGACTATGGTGCGCCGATCAGTGAGCGCGGCGAGGCGACCGCGGACTTTCATCGCTTCCGTGCATTGATCGCTGCACACGTGCCGCATCGCTTGCCGGATCTGCCTGTGCCGCCGCCGGTGATCCACTTTCCCGCGGTCACTGCGCAACCTTATGCCTCGCTCTGGGACAACCTGCCGCCGGCAAAACAGGTGGTGAAGCCGCAGCCCAACGAACTGCTGTTCGCGCAGGATCACGGCATGGTGCTGTACCGCAAAACATTGCGCGGCGAGGGCGCACTGACGATCGACGGTGTGCGCGATTACGCCACGGTATTCCACGATGGCCGTTATCTCGATTATCTCTCGCGTGTGCAGAAACCAGGCCTGCAGCCACAGCATCCGATCGCACTGCATGTTGGCAATCGCGCGGCGTCGCTCGACATTCTGGTCGACAGCTTCGGCCATGTCGGCTATGGCCAGGCGATGAGTGACCGCAAGGGCATTCTCGGCAGCATCCGGCTCGACCAGCACGAGTTGCAGGACTGGGACGTGCACAGCCTGCCGCTGGATGAGGCTTACCTCACCGGGCTGAAGCCATTGCATGGCGCTCCCACGCGGCCGGGGTTGTTCTTCAAGGCTACGCTGAAGCTGGACAAGCTCGGCGACAGCTATATCGACATGAGTGCGTGGGACAAGGGCTATCTGTGGATCAACGGCCAGTTGCTCGGCCGTTATTGGAGGATCGGCCCGCAGCAGCGCTTGTACTGTCCCGCGTCATGGTTCAGGCACGGCGATAACGAACTGCTGGTGTTCGACATGCACCGGACCGTCGCCGCGTCGGTTTCCGGCGCGACGACGCTGCATGCCTAGGGATGTTCTAACCCATTCTACGTAGGCGGCATGATGTCCAGAAGGCGCGCAGGGTGTGTTGCGCGGCGCCGGGAAGACTGGCCGTCTTGCCAAGCTGCGCGGCGCAGCCTGCGCGCCTTCTGGACATCACCCCATCACTTTGAAGTCAATGCGTGGGGGCCGCGACTGTCTGTCCGCATGCCTTCGGTCCGCCGTCTCGACAGACGGCCAGTCTGCCTTCGCCGAGGGCCTTGCGGCCTGCGAACAGACAGTCACGGTGACGCCTGCGTAGAATGGGTCAGAGCATCCCTAGCGGCGATCGATCACGCCTTGCCGTGGAACAGCTCACGTCCGATCAGCATGCGGCGGATCTCGTTGGTGCCGGCGCCGATCTCGTACAGCTTGGCGTCGCGCAGCAGGCGGCCGGCGGGGAACTCGTTGATGTAGCCGTTGCCGCCGAGCGACTGGATCGCCTCAAGCGCTACCTTCACCGCGTTGACCGACGCGTTGAGCAGGCAGGCGGCCGGATCGATGCGCGACTTCACGCCGGCGTCGAACTGCTGCGCCACCATGTACGCGAAGCCGCGTGAACTCTGCAGCGCGGTGTACATGTCGGCGACCTTCGCCTGCATGATCTCGAACGTGCCGATCGGCGCGTTGAACTGCTTGCGCTCGCGCACGTACGGCATGGTGATATCCATCGCTGCCTGCATCAGGCCGATCGGGCCGCCGGACAGCACCAGCCGTTCGGTGTCCAGCCCGTTCATCAGCACGCGCACGCCTTCGTTGACCTCACCGATGATGTTCGCGGCGGGAATTTCGCAGTTGTCGAACACCAGCTCGCAGGTATTGGAACCGCGCATGCCGAGCTTGTCCAGTTTCTGCGCGGTGCTGAAACCTTTCATGCCCTTCTCGACGATGAAGGCGGTCATGCAGCGGCTGCCGGCGGTACGCGGCGCCGTGCGCATGTAGACCAGCAGCACGTCGGCGTCCGGACCGTTGGTGATCCACATCTTGGTGCCGTTGGCGACCCACACGTCGCCGCGCAGTTCGGCCTTGCAGCTCATCGAGCCGACCACGTCGGAGCCGGCGCCCGGTTCGCTCATTGCCAGCGCGCCCACGTGTTCGCCGCTGCACAGTTTGGGCAGGTACTTCTGCCGCTGCGCCTCGTTGCCGTTGTGATAGATGTTGTTCAGGCACAGGTTGGAGTGTGCGCCGTAGGACAGGCCGACCGAACCGGAGGCGCGCGAGATCTCTTCCATTGCCACCATATGCGCTAGGAAACCCAGGCCACTGCCGCCGTATTCTTCGGGAATAGTCACGCCGAGCAGGCCCATCTCACCGAACTTGCGCCACAGATCGGCCGGGAACAGGTTGTCGTGATCGATCTTGTTGGCGCGCGGGGCGATCTCCTTCTCCGCAAACGCATGCACGGATTCGCGCAGCAGGTCGATGTCTTCTCCGAGCGGAAACGGACGCATGAGAAATTCCTGAATTGGAGTAAGCCTGAATTAAAAAGCTTGAATTGGACTGGATCATCATAACGCACGCCCCGCACCCTGTCGGATGCGGAGCGTAGGGATGGCATGAGTGGAGCGGCTGCGAATCGAGTTATGAATGAGTCTTGACGAACTTGCCCTTGAGCGCGACACCCGACATCAGGAAGCCCTTGTGGCATTCGTAGTTCTGGTGTCGCGGAATTCTACGTTGTTGTAGTTGCTGACGATGTCGGTCACCGCGTCGGCCCCGGCACGTTTCGCATCGTCCTGCAGTGAAATCAGGTCGCTCTCTTTGTGGTTGGGCGGAAACGGATGGTGCGTGGATGTCAGCACAGGCCGCCGTTGACCGCCAGCACCTGGCGGGTGATGTAGCCGGCGTCGGGACTGAGCAGGAACTGCACGGCAGCGGCCACTTCCTCGGGCGTGCCGGTGCGCTGGGCGGGAATCATCTTGAGGATTTCGTCGGCCGGCACTTCGGGATCCAGCATGTCGGTATCGATCAGGCCGGGCGCCACGCAGTTGACGGTGATCTGCCGCTTGGCCAGTTCCACAGCCAGTGCTTTGGCGGCCCCGATGACGCCAGCCTTGGATGCGCTGTAATTCACCTGACCGCGATTGCCGATGATGCCCGACACCGAGGTGATGCAGACGATGCGGCCGGGCGCGCGGCGACGGATCATCGGCATGATCAGCGGATGCAGCACGTTGTAGAAGCCGTCCAGGTTGGTGCGCAGCACGCTGTCCCAGTCGTCGCCGGTGAGTGCGGGAAAGGCGCCGTCGCGGGTGAGTCCGGCATTGCAGACCACGCCGTAGTACGCCGAATGGGCAGCGACATCCGCTTCCAGTGCGGCGGCGCAGGCGGCGCGATCGGCGACGTCGAACTGCAGGATGCGTGCATCCCGACCCAGCGCCTGCACTGCCTCGCGTACCGCATCGGCCTCGTCGCGCCGGGCGCGGCAATGCAGCACCAGATCGTATCCGGCGCGCGCCAGGCGCAAGGCGATGGCGCGGCCGATGCCGCGGCTGGATCCGGTGACAAGAATGGTTTCAGACATGGGTTTGGCTCTGTGCAGGGGCAGCGAGAAACGCATCGACATCGCAGCGATAATGACGGGTGCCAAGCAGAAAACCCAGCCAGACTGGACGCTGTTCGCGCTGTGCCAGTCGCCAGGAAGCGCCGCCAGCCAACGGCGGACATGAAAACGCCGCCGATGTGCCGGCGGCGTTTTCATGTCAATGGACGGTTTACTGACCGCGCATGCGGCCCTGGAAACGCGTGCCGTTGTTGCCCATGTGCGGCAGCTTGATTTTGCCGATCGCGTTGATGCGCTCTTCGGCCAGACGGTCGGCGGCCTTGTAGGTCGGGATGCCCTCGTTCTTGGAGATCTCGAAGATGCGCCCGAGGTTGTAGTAGATCGTGCGCATCATGCGCATCGCTCGCTCACGGTTGTAGCCGTCGATTTCCAGCGACACGTTCATCACGCCACCGGCGTTCACCGCGTAATCGGGCGCGTACAACACGCCGCGGCGCTGCAGCTCGTCGCCAATCTCGTCGGTGGCCAGCTGATTGTTGGCCGCGCCGCAGATGATCTTGGCCTTGATGCGGTCGATGGTCTGCTCGTTGAGCGTGCCGCCCAGCGCGCACGGCGAGTACACGTCGGCGTCGACGTCGTAGATCTCGTCTAGGCCCACCGCCTCGCAACCCAGCTCGTCCACGCAACGCTGCACCGCGTCCTTGTTGATGTCGGTGACGAAAACCTTGGCGCCCTGTTCGCGCAGCAACTTGATGAACTCGCTGCCGACGTGACCGCAACCCTGTACGGCGTAGCTGTACTTGCCGACGTCTTCATTGCCATGCCTGAACTGCAGCGCGGCCATCAGGCCCTGCAGCGAACCGAACGCGGTGAACGGCGACGGGTCGCCCGAGCCGCCATGCACCTGGTGCACGCCGGTCACGTATTCGGTTTCACGGAACACGTATTCCATGTCGTTGACGTCGATGCCGACGTCCTCGGCCGTGATGTAACGGCCGTTCAACGAGTTGACGAAGCGGCCGAACGCACGGAACAGCGCTTCGGACTTGTCCTTGCTCGGATCGCCGATGATCACCGCCTTGCCGCCGCCCAGGTTCAGGCCGGCCACGGCGTTCTTGAAGGTCATGCCGCGCGACAGGCGGAGCACGTCGTTCACGGCTTCCTGCTCGGTCTTGTACGGCCACATGCGCAGACCGCCGAGCGCAGGGCCCAGCACCGTGTTGTGAATCGCGATGATGGCCTTCAGGCCGGCGTCCTTGTTGTGGCAGAAGACGACTTCTTCGTGACCGGTGTTGGCGATGGTTTCAAAGATCATTGGAACGGTGACTCCATGATTTATGGTGCCGGAGGGCATCTGCAGATGAGCGGCGGAGAGAGGTGTCGGGACCCCGCCAGGAGGCTGTGAAAACGCCGGAAACTCATCGCCCCGACCGGGGCCGGGGCGAGAATCAAAGCGCGAAGTTTAATACTTCGCCCGGACAGTTGGTGATGCAGCGCAACAAGTCACTGGCGTATGGAGCACCTCTCCATGAAAAAACACCCCGCATGCGGGGTGTCTTCGGATCGGGTCGGGATCAGCCGTTGACCCACACGCCCACCCGTAAATGCCAGCCATCGTTGGCGCGCTCGTAGTGCGGATGCACATAGTGATAGTTCGGGCGCACCTGCTCCCAGTGGCCGGGCACGGCTACATAGGCCTGGCCGTTCCAGCGCCAGTAACCGCGCGCCCAGATGTAACCGGGGTGCGGCAACGGCTCTACTTCCACCACACGCGGTGGCGGCGGCTGCGGCGCGACCACTTCCACGTACTCGCGCTGCACCACAGGGCGTTCGACAATGACCGTACGTTGCACCGGCCGATCATGCACGACACGCTCCTGCACACAGCCGCTGGCCATGGCGGCAACGGTGACAAGGGAAGCAACGGCTACAAGACGAATGGACATGGTCGATGGGTTCCGAATCAAGTTGGCGGGAAGTTGCGGTACTAGTGTGGCTGGGGCTGAAGCCGTCGCGACAGCCGTAGATTATTCGCAGGTTGTTGCGCGTTCAGTGACGCCAGTAGCCGTCATGGAAACGCCAGCCGTGCCGTCCATGCACCCAGTAGGCCGGCGCATAGCGATAGCCGGGGCGAGCCGGTACCCATCGGCCACTGGCCCAGATGTGGCGATACCCGTCCCAGCGCCAGTAACCCGGCGCCCAGACATAACCGCGACGCGGCGGCGGTACGCGTTCGAAACGCGGTGCCGGCGGTCCGACCCGTACACCGATACCCACCGAAACCTGGGCCGTGGCTGGCGGCGCGTAGGTCAGGCCAGCGCAGGTCAGGCCCAATCCGACGAACAGGGCCAGCTTGAGGGGCAATCGGTTCATGACGTTCTCCAAATATGTGCCGCGATGGGCGGCATGAAGGGAAACGGCGTCGGCTCGCTGTTGTTGACGCGGCTCGCGCACTGCGTTCAGGTGCGAGCCGACAAACGACCCGATAGAACAAGCAACAGGATCAGCCCATCACATGCGGCAGTTCGGCGCATGTCCGCTGGCACGTGCCTGCTCGTATACCGGTATCAATGACTGCGCCTGCTGATCCAGCGATTGTGCGCGGTGGCCGGATGACGGATGCGTGGACAGGAACGCCGGCGGCTTGCCGCCGCCTTGCTGCTCCATCTTCTGCCACAGCGTCACGGCCGCTCGCGGGTCGAATCCGGCCTGTGCCATGTAGCGCTGGCCCAGCGTGTCGGCCTCGCTTTCCTGGGTGCGAGAGAACGGCAGCAGAATGCCCACCTCGGCTCCCAGGCCGAGCGCGGCGGCGGCATAGCCGGCGTTGGTGCCGCGGGTGCCGGCATAGATGGTGCCGGCCACCACCGCCGCCTGGGTGGCCATGTTGTCGGATACGCGCTCCGCACCGTGGCGCGACACCACGTGCGACAACTCATGGCCCAGCACCGTCGCTAGCTGGTCCTGATCGGTGGCGACCTTGAACATGCCCTTGTTCACGCCGATGCGGCCGCCGGGCAGCGCGAACGCGTTGGCGGTGTCGTCGCCGATGATCTGCACTTCCCATGGCTGGGTGCTCCACGGCGGCGGAAGCACCGCGATCAGCGCGCTGGAAACACAGGTGGCGTAGGCACGTTCGCGCGGTGCATCCACGAATTTGCCCTGCTTGCGCATGTCGTTGAACGCGGTCAGTCCCATCTCGCTCATCTGTCCGTCGGACACCATCATCAGCTGCGCGCGCCCGGTGGGCGAGGTGACGCAGGCGCTCAGCAAGGCGGCGGTGAGCGACACGGTCAAGTAGCGATATTTCATGCGTGATCCTCCATGGATGGCCGTGAGCGGGAGCATACCCGCAGGGAATTTCTGCCGGCAGCGGATTATTTGATGAAATGAACGAACGATCGTGCTATTTTCTCGTCCATGACGACCGCTACTGCTCCCGGCAAACGCGCCAACACCCGCGAAACCATCCTCGACCACGCCTACGCACTGGCTCGTCGCGATGGGCTGGAAGGGCTGTCGATCGGCACCTTGGCGACGGATGTCGGCATGTCCAAGAGTGGCGTGTTCGCCCACTTCGGTTCTCGCGAAGAGCTGCAGATGGCCGTGCTCGACGCCGTCAGCCGGCGCCTCATCGCCAGCGTGCTGTTGCCGGCGTTGAAGCAGCCGCGCGGCCTGCCGCGCCTGCGCGCGATCGTGGCGAATTGGTTCGAATGGGCGCGCGAGCATCAGAGCGGCTGCGTGCTGTTGTCCGCCGCCAGCGAATACGATGGACGAAATGGTGCACTGCACGATAAAGTGGTTCTGCAGCAGGCTGGCTGGCGCGGCGAGTTGCAGCAATCGATCGCACAAGCCATGGCAGAAGGGCATTTGCGCCCCGATGCCGACACCGCACAGCTCGCGTTCGAGATCTATGCCCTGATGCTCGGCCTGCACCACGATGCCGGGCTGTTCGGGTTCGACGAGGCCGGCCTCCGCGCCACGCAGGCCTTCGAGCGTCTCTGGCGCAGCTGGCAAACCTGAGGAAGGCCCGCATGTCCTCCAAGACCCATGCCGTGATAACCCGTCCCGGACTCGCCGCCCGCTTCAAGCTCGGCAGCGTACGTGCCAGTTTCGCGTTGGGCAGCCGGCTGGCGCCCAAGCGCACGGTGGACCGCGCCGCGCGCCTGTTCGCCACCCCGTTCGCCAGCAGCCGCACGCGTGCGCAGGCAGTGCAGGGCGATGCCGAGATGCAGCGCGGCGAACTGCAGATAAACGGCGAGACCATCGCCACCTACGTGTGGGGCGATCCATCGACGCAGCCGTACGCCCTGCTGGCACACGGCTGGTCAAGCTTCGGCCTGCGGTTCATGCCGTGGGTGGCCAAGCTGCGCGCGCTGGGTTTCGCCGTGGTCACGTTCGACCAGCCCGGTCACGGCCACAGCAGCGGCAAGCTGTGCACGTTGCCGGAGTTCACCGCCACGATCCGCGCGATCGGCCAGCATTACGGTGACGCCGCGCTGGCGATCGGCCACTCGCTCGGCGGCGCTGCGGTGACACTGGCGCAGGACGAAGACTGGCGCGCGCGCAAGCTGATCCTGGTGGCGCCGGCTGCCGACATGGCTGCGGCGGCCGGCCGCTTCTTCCGTTTCGTGCGGCTGGGCGAATACCTGCGCCAGCCGTTCTACGCGTGGCTGCTGCGCCGCACCGGCGTCAGCATCGACCAATTGCAGGTGCATCGTCATCTGCCTGCACTCGGCCAGCCCGCGTTGATCGTGCACGACCTCGACGACAAGGATGTGCCGTGGGGCGAGGGCGAGCGTTACGCCCAGTACTGGCCCGGCGCGCGGCTGTTCACCACGCAGGGGCTCGGCCATCGGCGCGTGCTCGATGCACCCGAGGTGATCGAGGCGGCGCTGGCGTTCGTTCGTGGCGAAGAAGTGGGCACACGGGTGGTCGGCAGCGCGAATCTGTCGCTCTGCATGTGATCTCCCTTCTCCCCCTGGGAGAAGGTGCCCGACCTTGTTCACCACCGAAGGACTGGGCCGCCGTCGCGTGCTGGATGCGCCCGAGGTGATCGACGCCGCGCTCGCCTTTGTGCGCGGCGGATCGGTGGGCCAGCCGTTTGGTGGGTTCGCTCAACCTGCCATACGGCGCGGTTTAGAGCCTCGGTTGGCGCACGGCAACCCGCGCGATGGCGGGGCGACAGCGCCCGCCCCATCGTAACGGACGGGCGCTGCAGCGTGTCAGCTGTGGTTGAGCGGAGAGAGCAGGGTCGGGCCTGCGCCGTCGGTCTGCACGGTATCGTCGGCGAGGGCGTCGGCTGCGTTCATGTCGGACTTGTCGACCCAGGGCGCCGGTGTGAACGGCCCAGGGATATAACTCACCCAGGTGCGATCGGGTTTGGGCGCATTGAGTTCATTCAATGCGTAGTTGACAGGAACATGCGCGGTCCAGCTGTCCTGCTTTGCCAGCGGTCCTGTCGCGGGAATCGCGTAGCTCCACTGGCGCGCCGCCTTGAGGGCTGACTCGGCCAGGATCGTGCGGTATTGCTTGAGTATGCGGTCTGAGCCGGTGTTGCCGAGGTTGACCTGCTCGGCGGTGGCTTCGACCACGTGACCGCTGCGATCCACGCGCAACGCCAGGTACACCGTTCCCTGCACGCGGCCGCGTACCGCTGCCTCGGGATATCGCGGCTGGATTCTCTTGTTGCCCTCGGCATTGTGCAGCGTATCGGTGGAGTCCGTGTTGCTGTCGCCGAACGTGGCGCCCTTGATGCGTGCACTGAAGTTGCCGTCGGACATTTGCTTGAGCACGACTCTGACATGCATGCTGCTCTTGGCGACCACGGGTTCGTCATGGCTCAGCACAGGTTGGAATCGCCACTGCAATGCAGCCTTGCGCACCAGGTCCGCGATGGGCTGCCCGTACTTGGCCGCGTCGTCGATGACCGCAGTCTGCACGGTGCCGTCCTTTGCGAGCACGATGGTTCCACTGACGACGGCAGAGGACTCGATATCCTCGATGGAGCCGGCTTGGGCGACCATCGTCGCCATGACGAGAAGTGCACCGAGCATTGCTTTCTTCATGCGTGCTTTCCTTGTGAGGTTGCGTGAACTCGATCAGTCCTGCGCGGCAGGCGGGCCAGTGGGACCTGATGGTTCCGGTGCCCGAGCCGCTTTCGGCAGCCATGCTTCCGTTTGCGCCGCGCTCGACAACGCCATACCGGTCTCCCCTTGGCTGGCATCTGAGGGACGCCGCGCCGCTGACGTCGAGTATGCAAGCAAACAGTGGCTTGCGAAAGCCGGTCCGGGCGCGTCCGGATTCCTCGAGATCATCGCGTCCATACGCTCCGGTACGCGCGCTGCAGCAAACCCTTGGCGCCGATCCCCATTAGAATCCACCAGTTGACCGCACACGATGTCGGAGTTGCCATGAGTTCCCCCGCCAAGCACGTCCCCGCCGGCGCCACGCAGGCTGAAGCCACGCCGCTGCGCTTCGTTACCGCCGCCAGCCTGTTCGATGGCCACGATGCGGCGATCAACATCATGCGCCGCATCATCCAGTCGCAGGGCGCGGAAGTGATCCACCTCGGCCACAACCGCTCAGTGGAAGACGTGGTGCGTGCCGCGCTGCAGGAAGACGCCGATGCGATCGCGCTGTCGTCCTACCAGGGCGGCCACGTCGAGTACTTCAAGTACATGGTCGACATGCTGCGCGAACGTGGCGCCGGCCACATCCGCGTGTTCGGCGGCGGCGGCGGCACCATCACGCCGGAAGAGATCAAGGAACTGCAGGCCTACGGCGTCGAGCGCATCTATCACCCGAACGACGGCATGAAGCTCGGCCTCACCGAGATGATCGAGGACGTGATGCATCGCGCCGGTTCGGCTGCGACGAAGCGCGCCGAGTCCGAAGCCAGCACAGTGCCGAAGATCGACATCGACGACGAGAACTCGATCGGCCATATGCTCTCGGCGATCGAAGAAGGCAAGCTCACCGACGCCGAACTCGAACACCAGCGCAAGCAGTGGAAACTCGCCGGCAAGCACACGCCCGTGCTCGGCCTCACCGGCACCGGCGGCGCCGGCAAGTCGTCGGTGGTGGACGAATTGCTGCTGCGCTTCCTGCACGCGTTCCCCGACATGCGCATCGCCGTGCTCGCGGTCGATCCCACCCGCCGTCGCTCCGGCGGTGCATTGCTGGGCGACCGCATCCGCATGAATTCGCTGCGCAGCCATCGCGTCTACATGCGCTCGATGGCCACGCGTCGCCAGCACGCCGCCACCAGCATCGTGCTGCACGACTGCATCGATTTTCTCAAGAGCCAGCCGTACGACCTCGTCATCGTCGAAACCGCCGGCATCGGCCAGAGCGATTCGGAAATCGTCGACCTGGTCGACTTCCCGGTCTACGTGATGACCAGCGAATACGGCGCCGCCAGCCAGCTCGAGAAGATCGACATGATCGACTACGCCGAGCTGATCGTGCTCAACAAGTTCGACAAGCGCGGCGCCGAAGACGCGCTGCGCGACATCCGCAAGCAGTGGAAGCGCAACCGCACCGCGTTCGCCCTCAAGGACGAAGACGTACCGGTCTATCCCACCATCGCCAGCCAGTTCAACGATCCGGGCGTCACCTGGATGTTCTCGAACCTGTGCCGTCTGATGCGCAACAAGCTGCATCTGCCCACCGAGAAGTGGTCGCCCCAGCTTGACACCACGCTGAAGTCGCCGCGCGCCACCGTGCTGATTCCTGGCGCCCGCGTGCGCTACCTCGCCGAGATCGCCGAGCAGGGCCGCAGCATCAACAGCGGTATCGAGCACCAGGCCGAATACGCCAGCAAGGCACAGCACTACTACGAGGCGCTGAAGGAGCTGGGCGACGAAAAGCTGCCGCGTGCGCTCGACCTGTACCACAGCGCCGATCTGCACGCCGAAGGCGACCGCTCGCTGATCACCTTGCGCCAACGCTACAACGCCGCCCTGAAAGAACTCAGCCACGAAGCGATCCACCAGCTGCGCGAGTGGCCGGCGCTGTACAAGTCGGTCACCGCCGACGTCAACGAATACAAGGTGCGCGACAAGGTCATCCGCGTCGAGAATTACCGCGACTCGCTCAGCCACCAGAAGATCCCGAAGGTGGCGCCGCCGAAGTCGAAGGACTGGGGTGAGCTGGTCAGCTTCCTCGGCCGTGAAAATCTGCCGGGCCACTACCCGTACACCGGTGGCGTGTACCCGTACCGCCGCAGTGGCGAGGATCCCACCCGCATGTTCGCGGGCGAGGGCACGCCCGAGCGCACCAACCGCCGCTTCCATTACCTCAGCCAGGGTGGTGCCGCCACGCGCCTGTCCACTGCGTTCGACTCGGTCACGCTGTACGGCGAAGACCCCGCGCCGCGCCCGGACATCTTCGGCAAGATCGGCAACTCCGGCGTCAACATCGCCACGCTCGACGACATGAAGAAGCTGTACTCCGGCTTCGACCTCAGCGCGCCCAGCACCTCCGTCTCCATGACCATCAACGGCCCGGCGCCGATGATCCTGGCGATGTTCATGAACACGGCGATCGACCAGAACGTCGAGAAGTACCTGCGCGAAGACGACGCCCGCTGGGCCGCCGCCGAAAAGAAGATCGCTGCGATCTACAAAAACGTGCAGCGTCCGCAGTACCACGGCGAGCTGCCCAAGGGTAACGAAGGTCTTGGCCTCGGCCTGCTCGGCGTCTCCGGCGACGAACTGGTCGATGCGGAAACCTACGCACGCATCAAGACGGAAACCTTGCAGGCGGTGCGCGGCACCGTGCAGGCCGACATCTTCAAGGAAGACCAGGCGCAGAACACCTGCATCTTCAGCACCGAATTCGCGCTGCGCATGATGGGCGACATCCAGCAGTACTTCGTCGACAACAAAGTGCGCAACTTCTACTCGGTGTCGATCTCCGGTTATCACATCGCCGAAGCGGGCGCCAACCCGATCAGCCAGCTTGCCTTCACCCTGAGTAACGGCTTCACCATCGTCGAGTATTACCTAGCGCGCGGCATGAGCGTGGACGACTTCGCGCCAAACTTGAGCTTCTTCTTCTCCAACGGTATGGACCCGGAATACACCGTCATCGGCCGAGTCGCCCGCCGCATCTGGGCCCGCGCCATGCGCGAGCGCTACGGCGCAAGCAGCAGAAGCCAGATGATGAAGTACCACATCCAGACCAGCGGCCGTTCACTGCACGCGCAGGAGATTCAGTTCAACGACATCCGCACCACCTTGCAGGCGATGTACGCGCTGTTCGACAACTGCAACAGCCTGCACACCAACGCCTACGACGAAGCGATCACCACGCCCACCGAAGAAAGCGTGCGCCGCGCCGTGGCGATCCAGATGATCATCAACAAGGAACTCGGCCTCAACTTCAACGAGAACCCGTGGCAGGGCAGCTACGTCGTCGACGTGCTCACCGACCTGGTAGAAGAGGCCGTGTACAAGGAATTCGAGGCGATCAGCGAGCGCGGCGGCGTGCTCGGCGCGATGGACACCATGTACCAGCGCGGCAAGATCCAGGAAGAGTCGATGTACTACGAGCACAAGAAACACGACGGCTCGCTGCCGTTGATCGGCGTCAACACCTTCCTGCCCAAGGACCACGGCGGCGAGATCGCCACCGAGATCGAACTGATCCGCTCCACCGAAGAAGAGAAAGGTCAGCAGATCGCCAACGTGAAGCGTTACGGCGAGGCGCGCAATGCACTGGCCTCAGACAGCCTCAAGGTGTTGCAGGTGACGGCACGCGATCGGCGTAACGTGTTCGAGCAGCTGATCGAGGCGGTGAAGTACAACTCGCTGGGGCAGATCAGTCACGCACTGTATGACGTGGGTGGCGAATACCGTCGCAATATGTAACCGCACTCTGAAACCCTCTCCCCTGCGGCGACCGAAAGGAGTCCCCCTGTGGGCGGAGGAGGGTAGGGTGAGGGGCGGGTGCTCGCGGGACCCTGGAATGAAGCTATTTGGGTTGTTCCGCCTTTGGCCGTACTATCGACGCAAAGCTGAGGTAACCCCATGAGCGAAATCGTATTCCTTGTTGAAGATGCCGCCGAAGGTGGTCTGGTGGCGCGTGCCCTCGGGCATTCCATCTATACCGATGCCGACAGCTACGATGAGTTGCGTAAACAGGTGCGCGATGCGGTGCAATGCCATTTCGACGCCAGCGAACGCCCGACTATGATCCGGTTGCACTACGTCAAGGATGAAGTCCTCGCCGCATGAAACTTCCCCGCGACATGGATGCTGCGGAACTGATCAAGGCTTTGGCGCGTATCGGCTACAAGCCAGTGCGGCAGACCGGTAGTCATATACGTCTTCAGTGCAACGATCCGGTGCATGCCATCACCATTCCCAATCATCGCCCGCTGCGCGTTGGCACGCTGGCCGCCATCATCACGGACGTGGCCGCACAGCAAAAGATGGATCGGGATGTGCTGATCAGGCTGGTATTGGCATGAAAACCCCGCATGAGTGACTTGCCGAAGCCGTCGTCGACCGAAGAGAAAGTCGTCTGCCAGCCGCTCGTCGATAGCGATGTGCTGAATGTCTTGCCAGCGAGCAGGGGCGATCTGTCGGATTGGGTGGAGTTGATGGAGGCCGTCGAGGCGTTGTGTCCGGTGTGGCCGGTGAGGGAGCGGCCGCTGGTGCGAGAATACAAGTTCAAGCTTTGAAGGACGCCGGAACAGGATTTAATTTCCTCCGTCCTGGTTTCCCTCCACGAAACGCCTGGTGAGTACCTCCGTAACATATGACGTTGCGCAACTCCCTCTCCCCCAGCAATGCTGAGGGAGAGGGTTGGGGTGAAGGGCGCTCTTCGCATCGCGTAGCAACAAGAAGATTCTGTTCCGCTCCGGCAACCGAGAGACCTCTACGGTGTGCGCTGCACCACCGGCTGATCCGGCTGCGGATTTTGCGTCTGTTGCATAGGCGGCGTGGTCTGGGTCGGGGTAGGCCGTTGAATATCGTGAGGCCACTGGACGCTGCTTTGCGCGATAGGCGTAGCGATCGCCTGGGCCACGTTGACGTCGGTGTAGCGCTTGAACAGGGAGTTCGTGTCGCCCTGTACGGCGAATGCCCGGCTGGCGTCATCGCTCAGCACCACATGATCGACCCGGCTCATGCCGTTGCCCTGGGCGGCAACGGCCAGCGCCGCCGCGAGGTTGCCACTGTGCTGGTCCGGTACACGTCCCTGTTGTGCATCCAGGCGATGCACGGCGCCCAAGGCTTGCTGATACATCCCGTTGCCGGGATGCGTGGCGTCGGCGAGAGTTGGCTGGGGCGGGTGCGCGGCCTTCTGCAAGGCATCCAGCGTTTTCGGGCCGGCGACACCATCGGGTGTCAACTGATGCGCGCGCTGGAACTTTTCGACCGCTGCTTTCGTGCCTGGACCGAAGTCGCCGTCGGGATGCAATGCGCGGCCGTGCGAGTCGGTGAAACCCAGCGTGGCAAGATCGGTCTGCAGCGCGGTGATTTTTTCGCCGTGCGAGCCCTGATGCAGCGAGCCGTGGTTAGGCTGCGTTTGGACACGCCCTCCCTGGCCAATAGCTTTCAAGGCTTCCTTGATGTCCGAATCGTTTGCCGATGTCGAAGGATCGAAATTGGCATCGCCTACCTTGGCATGTGCGCGGTCGAGAGCGACCGCTTTTTCCGGGTCCTTGTATGCGTCCTTGTATCGTTCTGCTAGCGCGGCAGCTTTCGGGCCGTCGTAGTAGTCATATGCGCTTCTGATTTCGTTGGCCTTCGCAAGCACGTCGTCGTAGTTGCCGCCGTTCTTCAAGACTGTGTTGAACTCAGTCATCTGGGATGGCATCTGATTTGCGGTTTTTGCCAGGATGGCGACCGTTTCCAGACGATGATCTTCCGGAATGCTCTTCCCGTATTTATCCAGCATGGACATGGCAGTTTGGGTCGCATTCCGGATCTGTGGATAGTCAACATTCTTATGTATCCACATCTGCCCGTCTTTCGAGGACGCCCATGCATTGATGCTGTCTCGGGTGTCCTTATCGATGAAGACGAGGGTGCTTCGCCCCTGTTTGCCGTTGCCGTGGGTCAGCAGACTCGCGCGAAGCTGTGAGTGGTCTTGTGTGAATTCGAGGTTCTGATCCTTTGCATACTTGGACGCCTGCTCGATGATTCCGTCCACATAGGTAGTCTCGCCTTGCTTCAGCGGTGCACTATCAGTTGCTCCGAGAGCCCATGTTCCGCGCTGGCCGAGATCGACCTGGATCGTACCCAGCGAGTAGCCGCTATTTGCCTTTATCTTGTCTGCGTTACCCCAGTTCGGATCGGATGTACCCGAAGTCACTCCAGCAATGCTCAGATGATAGGAAGACTGTCCGCCCTCCGTTCCGCGGCCCACCACGAAATAAGTGGCGCCAGTCAGTGAATCGAGGTCGTGCGTATTGAGATCGGGCATGGTCATCGTCCCTGTGGTTACTGAATGTTCGCAACGATCAGATAAGTGCCCATTGCGTTGGCACGTTCGCAGATGCGGAACATTTCGTTCTGCGTCAACTGGAGATTGGCGATGCTTTCATCGCCGTAGATGGAATCTTCGAACTTACCGTTCGCCTCCTGAAATTTCAGCCACTCGCGCTCGGCGCGGATGAGCGCATCCTTCGCCTTGGGAGTCAGCTTGCCGAGCAGGGCCTTGTAGGCGGCATTCAGTCGATTGTCCTGTCTGGTTTGCTCAGCGGAAAGGCAGGCGGCAATAGCGATAGTGTCGGAGTCCGCTTTGTCGACGCACGTATAGAACGCAGTCGTTATGCCTTTCGGCGCATGGGTCTTGATGGCTTGACTCCTGCTGTCGGCCGCGACAGCGGCGGCGCCGTAAGCGAGCAAGGCGAGAGTAATGGCGAGCGTCCTGATCGTTTTCATGAAGTAGCTCCTGATCGTGCGTTTCTTGTATTTGCTGAGAGGGTCAGACTGACGCTCACAACGAGTTGAATATAATCGCGGCGTGCAATGTGTGCAGTGAGAAAGGGAGCATCCGCCCAAGCTGGCGGTCTCGCTCAGTTGTCGTCACTCGGGCAGTCGTTGTCCAGCGATTCGCGCTTACCTTTGACGGAGGGATGAAGCGCGACGTACTTCTCGAAGGTTCTCGCTGACCCTTGGCCGCTCCCCCGGTACCAGACAAGATCGCTTCCCTGGCGGACCAGATAGTCGCTTTCTTCGGCTTCGTACTTGGGGCACACCGCGTACCCGGCATGTTCGTCGCCGCCGCAGTAGCGCACAAACAACTTGTCGCCGCGGATATGGCCCTTGAGCGATCCGTCCGATCCGCTCAGCCGTGTGCCGTCGCTCCAGTCGCCGGTGACGTCGGCACCTTTCTGCGTCAGCCTGATTTCGGCGTAATGGCCGTAATGACAATCGTTGTTGTAGGTCCAGTAGCCATCGAAGGCGTTCGATGCGGTGTCCTTCGCGTGCGCCGTGCAAAGGAGCTGGCCGACGACCAGTGCGCCGAGAAGGAGCGCGCCGCAGGACTGACGCAACCGGATACGGGCGGGAATGGGGGGCATGCGAACTCCTTGAAAATTGATCCCTGAAATCCTTTGCCAGTAAGCCTATCACCGGGCTTTGCGGCGGAATGTGCGCATGCTCGGGAAATGTTGTGGGGGAATGGCGCGATGGCGATCGAGGTGATCAACGGCGTTGAATCAGCTCATTTGTCGCAGTGCACCTCGCCCCCCGACGATTCTTGCGGCAAGATGGCCTGACTTCTGGGGAAAGTACATGGACGAATGGCAAGAGGAAGTGCCGGATCGGAAGATCGCCGGCTTCTGGCGCCGCCTAGGCGCCTTCGTGGTCGACGTGATTCTGCTCGGCATCGCCGGCATGATCCTGGGGGCACTGTTTTTCGAACCATTCGCGCGCATGGGTGCCTATGCGAATCTGATCGGGTTTGCGATCGCACTGGCTTATTTCGGCATCTGCAACAGCCGCATCGGAGGCGGGCAGACGTTGGGCAAGCGCTGGGTCGGTGTGCGTGTCGTCGATGCCCACGACCAGTGGCTGTCGTTGCCGCGCTCGCTGCTGCGCTACACGGTGCTGGGCCTCCCATTCTTCGCCAACGGCTTGCCGATCGGCTCGCAGTGGGTGTTGTCGACACCGTTGGACTACCTGCTGGCCCTCGTCATATCCGGCAGCATGCTCGCCACCACTTACCTCTACCTATTCAATCGCCGCACGCGGCAGTTGCTGCATGATCTGGTGGTGGGCTCCTACGTGGAGCGCTTCGATGGCGCGACGCAGCCCGCGCCGTTTCCGATCATGTGGCGTGGACATCTTGTCGCGCTGGCCGTGGTGGCGGTTATCGCCTTGAGCGGTCCTTGGCTGTCAAGCCGGTGGGAACAGAGCAAGACTTTCGCGGGCATCCTGCCGCTGTACCAGACATTGTCGAGCCAGCCCCACGTCATGACGGTGCAAGTCATACGCGGATGGTCGTCCTTCAATGACGACGCCACCACGCACTCCCTGCAGTCGTCGCTGCGGCTGAATGCCCCCATGATCGAAGACGGCGGCATGGCCAAACGCATCGCGCAGCTGATGGCGAAAGCCGACCCGAATATCGCCAACGAGGACTCCGTCGTAGTGACTCTCGTCTACGGCTACGACATGGGCATCGCTTCGGGGTGGAAGAAGCATGGGTATTCGTTTAGGCCGGGGGAGTTGCGATAAGCTGGCGGTCTCTCGGTGAGATGGAGCCCGGCTATGGCGTTGCGCGGCAAGATCCAGGAAGGGTCGATGTACTACGGGCACAAGAAACACGACGGCTCGCTGCCACTGATCGGCGTCAACACCTTCCTGCCGAAAGATCACGGCGGCGAGATCGCCACCGAGATCGAACTGATCCGTTCCACCGAAGAAGAGAAGGGCCAGCAGATCGCCAATGTGAAGCGCTACGGCGAGGCGCGCAATGCGCTGATGTCAGACAGCCTCAAAATGCTGCAGCAGACGGCGCGCGACCGGCGCAACGTGTTCGAGCAGTTGATCGAGGCGGTGAAGTACAACTCGCTGGGGCAGATCTCGCACACGCTGTATGAGGTGGGTGGGGAGTATCGGCGGAATATGTGAGTCTCTACGACGTCGACACTTTGTCAGCGAAATAGGCACTTCGTGAGTTTGCGAATAGATGGGGAGATCATGGATGTATCGACAGGCTAATCGTGCGTCTTTTCTCGGCAAGCAGGGGTGTAGCTGCCTCGCCAGATGCTATGGAAAACTCGTTGCAATTGAGATCGTGCTGAAGGATCACCTAGGGCCAAATGGCGGCAATGTGAGTCATGACGTTCCTGCGCTCTTGGGAAGAGTGGCGACCGACGGCGCACGCCAGAATCCACCGATTTTGGCTGCGGCTCTAAACAGTAAGGCCCAGCAGTTAAGCCAAATGCTTCGTCTTCTCAGCTGCTCGAGTAAAGCTGGACAGCGTATGTTGGTACCTCCGAGTAGTTATCCGTTCATGAGATACATATTTCATGAGTCAGATGGTACGCATGTAAGTGACGTAAAAGAGCAGGATTTAATAAAAATTGGGACCATTGCAGACGAAATAATTAGCCTGCTGTCAAATACATACCGGGTGACTGCATGATCACGACGCAAACTATGATTAAAAGTGCGAAGGACGTCGGTTTGCTGCACTCAATGGCCTATTCCTACCCATTATTAATAGTTAACCTCGTTTCACATGCTTTCGAAGAAGATGATTACGAACAAAATGTCGAGATAATTTCTCAGAAAATCGGCGTGTCACTTGATGACGTTCTTGATGCGACGTCTCGATCAATTATTTCGGTTCGTTGCTTCAAAAGCGCTTCGGACGTCCCGCCAACCGAGAGTTCGGCAGACCACTGGATGGCGTTATTTTTGGGGACTCCCTTGGCTAATCAATCATTGGCCGACTCCCCAAATGCAATTCGGTCGATTCATTTTTATGGCTATAAGGGCGGCCAAGCACGCTCCACAACGCTGGCAATGACGGCAAAGCGGCTCGCTGACCAGGGGAGGTCTATTTTGGTCATCGACGCTGACATTGAAGCCCCGTCGCTGCATATTCTTTTTGATACGGCAATTCCGCGATTGTCAGGCTCATTGATGGGGGCCTGCGATCTACAGACTGAGTTGAATCCAATAAATGCTTACTCAGCTGTAAATGACGGACGAATTGACATGTTTGGCTGCCACCCATCCGGCGAAGACTACGATTTAGATTTTCAGGCATTTGCACTTAGTGCCACCCTGGATCCATCGTTGTTGAAGAGGGGGTTTAAGCGGATTCGTGAGCTGGCAGAGTCTAGTGGTCGCTGGGATTTTGTTTTTATTGATCACAGGACAGGCATTGCACCTTCAGTAGTTCCTATTCTTAGCGCCTACCCAGGGTCGGCAGTTATCAATCTTAGGCCAGATCTGTTGTCTACGCCTGCCGCCAAGGTTGCGAAGGTGATGCTCGAGGCATACCCAGCATATCCTGGCGCATTTGTCAGCTTCTCACTGGATCCAGAGGACCGTCGAGAACCATCTACTCGCGAATTACAATTGAAGGAGATATTTCTCGGCGTTCTCGCTCGAGCAGTAGAGCTGTCAACGAATGCGGAAGAAGCAATCGATCCTCTTTCCTTGGAACATAATTATATCAATTGGTATTTTGATCGCGCATTTATCGATCAACAAACACCAGACTACGACAGGCTTTCGAAGGACAATCAAAATTCCATATCGGATCTGATCCAGATCTTGGGGCTTGATCAGCGCGACGAAGTACAGGTTACTTCGGCTCACTCTAGCAGTGATGCCGCGCCCCGAGTGCCAAGCGGCGCTAGCGATACGGGCTGGTTTATCGAAACACGTGAGATCGCGAAGCTCATGCAGGCATCATCTGCTTTCTCATACATCTTAGGGCGCAAAGGAACAGGTAAAACGCGCATCTACCGGGAAATGCACCTGCGTAATAATGGGGTGCCATTGCTATCTGCAGCGGACTATCTTCTAGGTGGTCTGAGGGCTCAGTCCATTGCTGCGCAGTCGATGCTTGGTCAAGCGCAGAACTTTGAACAATTTTGGTGGAGGCTCGTCGAACTTGCTCTTGAGTCGACGGTGTTGGCGCCAGGTGAGGATTTGTCTGAAATTGTCCTCAATAATAAGCTGTTTACTCCACAGTTTGAGCCGGGAAGAATTTATTCAATCGCTAAATCGTTGAATAAGCCAGTAACATTATTGATAGATGGTGTCGAAACTGCCGTCGGTTCCCGAGACACGCGATCGTTCGTTGAGGCGCTTTTTCGGGTTCTTAGCACCATACAAAATGATGCTAGCATCAATGAAAAAATTCAATTTAAGCTCTTTATTCGCCCCGATCTGAGTGTAGGTATTCAAAATGTCGAGCAACAAATTGCAGGGCGAAAGCTTGAGCTTAGGTGGGATGAAGCATCGATCTTTAACTACATGCTCGCGGAAATAGGAAGAAAGCAATGGTTCAATGAGCAATTTCCCGCGCCATGTGGAGAGATTGCAAGCAACCAGACAAAAATTCAAGAGGGCCAATTGGAACGTGGTCTGTATGAGCAGATACTACTTGGGATTTTTCCGATAAAGATTCGTCGCAATAACCTTCTGACAATGACGTTCTTTAGAACTTATTTTTCGGATGCTGTTAGTGACACATCAGATAAAAGGTCGTCATTCTATCCAAGAGTTGTTGGTTCTTTTCTGGATCATGTTGAGCGTATCTGTCGCTCGGAACCCGATAAAGCCCTCGATTCGGGAGGGCGCGTGTCACACTCGATATTGGTGGATGCTTTTGCGTTGGCAACAGATGAGTTTGTAAGTGAGATTAAGCAGGAACTTTATTTCGCTCTTGAGTTGAGCTCAGATGGCACTTCAAATCAACGGCTAGTAGATGAATTGATCGCTTCGTTGAGCGGATTACAGACTCCGTTCTTTGTTGATACCTGTATTGAGAAGCTACAAACCAAGCTTGGTGAGTCACAGGTGAGCGATCGAGTGCTACGAGACGCTCTCCGGCAAATGAAGGAGATGGGGATTTTTGAAACACACCCGGTAGACTCAAACAAGTGGCGTGCTGGGAGACTCTTCAAGGAAGCGCTTCGAATGAAATATGTAAGATAATCGTAACCGGGTCGGAGCCCCTTGCACAGGAAGCAGCTCCGACTCGCTTTAATGGATTTGATTCGGGCGGGTAACCGACGATACACGAGCGGAGCGGGGTCAACCGGGCTATCGAACTAACCGGGTCAGAACTAACCGGGTCAGAGCCACTTACAAGCATGGTTCGTGGCGGCTGACGTGGTGAGGGGCGAGGACTGATGAGCAGGTCCGGATCGGCTTCGCAGGCTGGAGCGGTGCCGAGGGAGACCCCGGATGCAGCGCCAACCCAGACCTGATCTTTCCGATGTTCCGCAGCATGTGGTTTAGTCGGAGCGTAAGCGGGTCAGAGCCCCTTACTCGGAGACATTTTCAAAGCTATTTGTCCCTGGCTCTCCGATTTGTAGGGATTCCTGTCTACGCGAGCGCCTTACTGAGCAACGTTTCATAAAGTTGAAGTCGCAGTCTGACGCTGATCTGCATCACGCTCAGCCAGTAGCCCAAAGCCAATACGAAGATCAGAAAGATCTCCACCCAGCTGGGATGAGGCGGCCAGTGCATGTCCTTGAACTGCAAGTAGAGCGCAATGACGAGGGGTAGGGCGCCGAGCTTTTCGATGCTGCCTGTGAGCATGGGAAGTCTCTCCTTCATCCGCTCGTGGCGATAGCTGACGAATTCGCTCAGCCTTTTACGTTGATCGAGCGGGAAGGTTTGTAGCCAGTCCACGAGCGCCAGATGATGAGGCAAGTCGAAATCCAGCTGCTCGGCAAAATCACGACGCTCGTTGGCAAATGTCGGCCAATTCTTCGGTATCTGAGACATGGCCATGATGACGGCGCCAGCGATTTCTACAGCCAAGCCGGTATAGGCGAGCACGAGCGTGTACATCGCGTTGCTCGGAAGAAGCTTGACGCACAGCAAGCCAAACAGAGCGCCGGCAGCTGCGGCAGATAATCCCCATCTGGCTTTCTTAGGAAAGGCTGCCGGATTCGACGGAGATTCTGGCAGCGCCTCGATCTTTGCATCCAGCGCCGCGAACGTGAGCTTCGGTGATTCCATGCTTTGACGTTCCCTGTGGGTTCGCTTCGTCTTCCGGTTGTCCGAAGTGGTGACGATGTCATAGCAGCAGACCAGGAAGGGGCTCTGACGCGCTTTGGAAGATGGTTTCAGCCTTTGCCTATTACTTTGAACATGCCGGGATCGACCAGGTCTCGCAGAGGAACGCCGAGCGTCTCTGCGAGCAGACCCATGTTGTCGATGGCGATGTTGCGGGTGCCCCTCTCGACTTCAGAGAGGTAGGTACGGCTAAGACCGGCCTGAAGAGCTAGCGCTTCCTGTGAAAGGTCTTTGAGGCGTCTGCTTTGGCGCAAATTCCTTGCAAAGACTTCGCGTGCGCTCATTGGTTTGGATGCCTTGCCCATGGGACAGAGCATCCATGCCAGTCGCGTTGCGGACTACACGTTATAAGCGTATAAAAGAAAACTATCAGTGACATATAGCGCAAAAAAGAAGACGATCAGTCGTCTATGCAGGTCAACGATGATCTGCATACCGGGTGGCTGCAGCATTCATCCGTACCCACAGGTGGTTGCCATCTGGGTAGGAGTTGGATGTCGAGGCAAACAATGGAATGGAGGTTCTATGTGCGAAGCAGAAGCGTCATCGAGCGAGGCTACGGGACCGGGCCTGACCGACGAAATCTTCGGTGGTGACCAGGTCGCCACTACCGGCCTCAATGAACTGCTTGACCACCTGCTGGGCGGCGGCACACGCATCCTGGCCGATGCCGGCTTGTCCCGTTTCTGCCCACGACGTCTGTCGGCGATCCAGAGCGGCGCCGAGACGCAGGCGGTGGAGTGTCTGCATGGCTTGCAGGGCATCGCTCACGTGCTGGGCGTGGCGCTGGCGCATCCGCAGGCGGAGCTGCCCGCGACCGTGCTGACGGACGTCGTCTGGCATTTCCATGGGCAACTGCACGCCATCGAGCGCTGGCGCGAACTGGCGACGAATGCCGCCGGCTTGCTCAACAACCGGCGCGTGGCCGGCGACATGGCCAGCCGCTACGCGACCTGGGCGCAATCCATCGGCGAATGGCCCGATGTCGGAAAGGGCTCTGACCCGCATTGATTGCAAGTTGGTTGATCAGCCGGCATCGGCTCCACTTGCCGGGATCGGGCAGCCTAGGGACGGCCGCTGTCGCCGCCATGATTCAATCCGCTGCCCAGCATTTTCTCCCAAATGGATTGATATGCTGGGTTGGAGATACCTTGTCCATGATAAGGATTCTTCGAGGCTCCCGTGCCTCGGCCGCGACCTTGCGGCAACGGCGCATTCAATGCGAAAACGTGATCCGGAGGGATGCCCAACGCTTGATAGCTTTCGGCAAGCGGGCCAGCAAAGTTTTCCTCTACATGATAGGTGGCGAACCAACGATCAGCTGGGGTATGGGTCTTGCCAAAATACCAAGCGGCGATATGCCCTTGAGAAGAAAAATCCCACCCACCTGAGAAAGCCAGAATGCGATCTGCCATTTCCCGCATTCCGATGAACTCCGCCATGCCGCCTCCCTGCGACTGGCCCGCGATGGCAACTTTGTTCCACTGGATGTGCCCGTCCGCCAGATATTGCGCCCAATGCCCTGACGGATCGGCGACGCTAAGATAAGAAAGCAATTTTTCGAATCGGTTGACGATCGCATCTTGCGGCTGGTCGGGAATTCGGGAAAAGGCACCATCGCCGTAAATTCGCTTTTCTCTGAACTGCTCTGCACACTTCGGGGCATTCTGCAAAAAGCGAGCGGCGCATATACCGGATACCGCCTGATCTGTGATGTACGAAAGCACGACAACGCGGTAGCCATGCTCTAGCGCGGTGTGCAAAAGATCGGCCGGAAGGTGCTCGGAGTTGCCGTTAGTACCCGCCAGCCATAGCAAGATCTTGTTGTCCGGCACGGCGCGATTGTAAAAAATCCGGCTGGGCAAGTCCTCAGCATGAATGCTGGGATCGGTTGTGCTTGGCTTGACATCCAACTCGGAATAATTTCCAGACCCAAGGGATGCGGCCGCATCGGTACGAGACGCCGCACAGCATGCAGCTAACATGACCATTGCCGATACTATTATTCGGCGTCCAATGCAGAGCATATCGATTTCCACTAAAAAAATTAAAATTCGAGTTCCCGCTCAGAGCGCGGCGAGGCCCGATTTTCAATAACGCATGGCTTGAGAGCTCGTTGACCTTCGCAGCTCACTCAGCAAAGCCTACTTGTATTGGCGAACTAGCGAACTAAAAAAGTAAGTGGATCAGAACCACTTCAAGGAGCATCGGAACGGATTCTGATCTGCTTTCATGCATCCTCGCCGGTGTTCCGCAGCACGTGGTGCAGCGGAGCAACAATCGACTGCCGTGTTTTCTGGACGACGAGGATCGCCAGCGTTACCTGCAGTGCCTGCGACAAGCATTGCTGCGGTTCGGCTGCATGCTGCATGCCTATGTGTTGATGAGTAACCACGTGCACTTGCTGCTGACGCCTGACGGGGCGGGAGGGGTGTCGCAGCTGATGCAGACTTTTGCGCGCAACTACGTTGGCTCGTTCAATGGTCGGCACGGGCGCCCGGATCCCCTGCTCACTCCGCATCCCGAGTACCTTCGGCTTGGCGCCGACCCGGTAAGTCGCGCCTCGGCGTATCGGGCGTTGTTCGCCGAGGTGTTGCCCGGCGAACTTGTCGAAGAGATCCGTATCCACTTGCGGCAACAGAAGGTGCTTGGGACGGATCGATTTCGGTCGTGGGTTGAAGCGAGGACAGGCCGATTCGCTTTGGTGCGTCCGGTCGGCCGTCCGCCGGGACGTTCAAATTGTCCCTGACACCTTTTCCTTTTATCGCGCTACCAGCCGCGGCCTGAAGCGGCTGGCATGCGCAGCCTCGACCCCTGTGAACGCGTCATCGGGTGCGGGTTCTGTCACCACGTGACCGGGGCGCGGCCGCCGGTGCACCTCGGCGATGAAGCGATAACCGAGGGTATGCACGGTGGCGATGTAACGCGGATGGAGTGCCGAGTCGCCCAGGGCATGACGCAGCTGCGAAATGGCGTGGCTCAGTACGCCTGGGGTGACGTTGCGGTGGCCCCACGCGGCATCGAGCAACGTGTCCTTGTCGACCACATTGCCGGCGTGCTCCAGCAGCGTCACGAGCACGGTATAGGTCTTGGGCTCCACTTGCCGGGCTTGACCGTCACGCTCCAGTCGGTGCGCGGATGGATCGACGACGAGGCCGTCGCATTGATAGAGCCAGTGGGTATCGAGTTCAGTGTGACGCATGATCGTGCCTGTCGATGACTCACCCTGCAGGCGAAGTGTATGCCTGTCGTTGACCGGCTCCATCTGCCAGACGTAACGCCTGCGGCGTGGTCTGCACCTGATCGGTTGGGCACGATTTTTTCCCGGTGTTGCCGACAGGTCTCGAGCGGTGCCGGCGACGACCGGCCTGGGTGTCGTGACACCTTTCCGGCGCGACGCGCAGCGTCTTGGGATGCGGTACCCGCCATGGCGCCGGGACCGTACCCGACGGTTTTCCGGCAAGGCTGGCCGCGCCTACGGGTGCGGGCAGGGAAGGCGGGGGCGGCGGTGCATGCCCGGCCCCATCGCGGGAGCCGACGGGTGGCTGCCCATGGGGTGACGCTTCCGGTTTTTCCGGCCTTCGCATCCAGCCGGTGGAGCTGCCGGAAATCCTCAAGGAATCCACGCATATTCCACCGGAATCCCTCAAGCAAGCGCCGGGACCCCGGCGCACGATCGTCCAACGGACATTGGCGTCCGTCTGGAGGCTCCCATGAGACATCTGATCAGTGCCACCACCCTTGCGCTCGGTCTTGCCTGCGTCGGCGGCGTCAGTGCGGCCCAGGACGAGACTCAGGCCACCAACATGCGCAATGTCACCGTCAACGCATTGCCCCAATACGAAACCTACGTGGCCAACTTGGATGCTGGCTTCACGTTGCACGCCCTGGTCGGCAACACACACCGGCAGTTCGTACAGGCCCAGCGGACGGCCGACAGCTCGGAATCCCTGCGGAAGCGGGGCATGGCCACGCAGCCGCTTGTCGCCGTGGCTGTCGACGACTCCTCGAGCCCAGGCGTGGCGAGACAGCTCCAACTGCTCGACGCCGATAACGTGACGGTGGCTATCGTCAACGTGTATTGCAAGCGGGCCGTGCCGTCGGGAGACCCGCATTGCAGGTTGGCTCCTCAGCCCATCGGGACCGGCAGGGGCAGCCAGAACCTGGCGGCAACGCAGGCGAAGTATCTGCAGGTCGCAGAGGTGGATCTTCGTGACTAGACAGACGAGAAGGAGACGAGAAGGACGAGAAGGGGACGGAGGAAATTAAGTTGAATTAATTGCCTCCGTCCCCTTTTGCCGTCCCTTTTGCCGCGTCCCCTTTTTGCCGCAGTTTTGAGGCGGAGCAAGGGCGCTGGCGGAACCGGCTCTGACCCGCTTTGATTAATCGGGTCACGACGATACACGAGCGTAGCGGGGTCAACCGGGCTATCGTGCCGTCCTGATCACGAAGAATGACCATGACGAAAAGCTACGACCCGCCCCTGACCACGAACCCGCACGCTCCCCTCTACCGTGTCGATAAAGCGATCAAGGCAGCCCAGCAACGGCTGGATGCCGCCATCGACGCGAAGCGGCATCACACCAGCCAGAATCTGGCCCACGAAGTGATCAAAGAAGCTCGCGAAGGACTCAAAAAGTCCGAACAGCTGCGTGTTCTCAAGATCAAGGAACTCGCGCAGAAGGCGGCGGAGACTGACGGAATGGGCTCTGATCCGCTTTGATTGCCAGATACCTGCCCACTCAAACTTTGTTGTAGGCTGCTGGAACGACACAGGAGCATGCCAAGGGGAAAGGAGATGGTCAGTCGCTTGGGAAAAGGGTTTACGAGCAAGTGGGCCGTTTGCTTGCTCTTGCTACTGTCTTACAGCGCGCTGCACGCGCAGGTGACCTACGTGTACACCGATCCGCAGGGCACGCCGCTGGCGGAGGCCGATGCACATGGCAACATCACGGCGACCTACGACTACGCGCCGCACGGCAGCCAGGCGCTGGGCACACCGCCAAACGGGCCGGGATATACGGGGCATGTGAACGACCCGGATACCGGGTTGGTGTATATGCAGGCGCGCTATTACGATCCCAGTACTGGGAGGTTCCTTAGTGTAGATCCGGTCCGGCCTTCGGTTGGAAATTCGTTTAACTTCAATCGGTATGCGTATGCGAACAACAACCCGATTGTCAATATTGATCCGAATGGCAAAAGCGTAACGTGTGATTCAAATTCCTGCACGATTGTTGCGCATAATCTTTTGGAGGAGGCGGTTGGATACGGCTATGTCGGTGGCGTGATACTTCAAAGAGCCATCCAAAATGCCATAAATCCAAGTCCCGCTGCTCCTACAGCACACAACCAATCACAAGGGGATGCACCAGCACTTCCCGGCGGCCTGGTTGGAACAAATGATGGCAAGGGAGGTCAGCAAGGTGGTCGAATTAACAGTGGCCCACTTGACCCTGCACATGGTGGAACCGGCGATGCGGAGAAAGACTTTGGAAAATTGACGGGTGGCGAGGCTCAGCCCGCGCCTTCGGATTCAAAATTTCCGGCAGGAACAATTCTTGGCGATAACGGGGTTATTTTTCGCCCATCCACTACAAAAGATGGTCCTCGTATAGATATTCCGGCGAACGGCGATAAGCCACACGAGACACTTCACTATCCTACGCCGCCACCTCCGCCTCCGCCCCCGCCGAATACATCGGGCGGAGCGAATTAGCCTTACAGAATGCAGTTAACCTCACGCGGAGTTTTTAACGTGTCTACGATCGCGCCACTTGAGAAGCTCGAAACAGCATTTTCTGATACAAGCGGGGTTTACGTTAATCACGGTGTTGATGAAAAGACTTACTTTGCCGATTTGGTAAACGACATTAGAAGTCATATCAACGAGCCATTCGAGATCAGCGCTAAAGTCACTCAGCCAGGGTTTCCCGACAGCGAGATTGGGAGCACGGTTTCAGGGATATGTGTCGCTCACAACGCTGGATATTGGCTTGTCTATCAACCGGAGCAAGATACTTTTTACTGCTTCTGGGGTACTAACACGACCCAGCTTCAAGCGCCTGGTATTTTTGGCAGTCCGCTCTACTGTTGGTCTGCATGACCGAGTACATCGAAGGCTTCTACAACCCGACACGCCGCCATAGCTATCTCGGTGGCGTTAGTTCGATTGAGTTCGAAGCGGCACACCGAAGTCGCCGATAGGCGTCCACTAAATCCTGGTAACTCCACTCTGACCCGCTTCGATCGTGAAGACTTAGGATCGACCCGACCATTCGGCTCTAAGGGCTATGCACTACCTCTCGCCTCCGCGCCCCACCCAGTCGCCACTTCAAATTGACCCCCAACGTGCCGAGCACGATCAGCACCAGCCCCGCCAGCTGCACTGGCGCCAGACGGTGTCCGTAGATCAGGTAATCCAATAGCAGTGTCACCAGCGGATAGACGAACGCCACGACCGCAATCGTCACCACGGGCAAACGCGGATACGCCGAATAGAACAGCACGTACACGATGCCGCTGTGGATCACACCCAATCCCAGCAGCCACGCCCAATGCGGGCCCACATGAAACACACCTGCGCTGCTGAAGCCCCCCAGCATCGCCACGCCGACCCAGCACTGGATCATCACCAGCGCGAACGGACGCTGCTTGCCGATCTTGCGCGACATCAACAGCGACGCGCCACACAGCACGGCAGCCAGCAACGTCAGGCCGATGCCGATCAGGTAGGACGCATCGGCATCGCGCCACAGGCGTGCAGGGTCGGCCGAGCACGCTACGCCAACGAAGCCGAGCAGCGTCCACGCAAGGTCAGCCGGGCGGGTGCGCTCACCTTGCAGCAGCGCCGCCAGAATCAGCATCACGAACGGAAAGAAGTGATAGACCAGCGTCGCTACGCCGATGGACGAGCGTGCCATGCCGGCGAACAACGCTACCCAGTTGAGCACCAGCAGCACACCACTTAGCACCGCACCGCGCAGCAATACGCGCTCTTGCAGCAAGCCGCGCAGATGCCCGCGGGCCAGCCCCCACGCGAGCAAGAACAAGCCGCCGAACAGGCAGCGATAGAACACGGCGGTCACCGCGTCCTGGCCGCTTTCGTGGACAAAGACGCCGACCGAGCCGATCAACAGTTCGCCAAGTAGCAGCTGACCTAACGCAGCGCGCGCGCCGTCTTGGCCGATGGTTGATGTCATGGGGCCTTCCTCGCGGGTGGGATGGCCAGCGTAAGCCGGTTGCCGCTATCGATACAGATTCAGATAGGATGAAAATAGACCAATACAGATGGATGGGCTGCATGCTTCTCTACGAGCGCATTGCCGGGGAGTTGCGTACACAGATCGCGCAGGGCGCGCTGCGCGCCGGCGAGCGGCTGCCGTCGATCCGGCAACTGGCGAACGGCCATGGCGTGAGCGCCGCCACGGCGGTGCAGGCCTGCTTGCAACTGGAGCGCGAAGGGCTGGCCGTGGCGCGGCCGCGCTCCGGCTACTTCGTGCGGGCCACCGCGCCGCAACCGCCGGCAACACGGCCGGCCCGGCGTAGCGTGCCCGGTACCGTCAGCAACCCCGCGTTGCAGGACGTGTTGGACATGCTGGCCCGCAGTGATCTGCTTCCGCTGCATAGCGCCACGCCGGCGCCTGCACTGCTGCCGCAATCCGCGCTGACCGCATCGCTGGCACGTTGTCTGCGGCATGACGCGTCGGCGGCGCTCGACTATGCGCCACCGCAAGGTCATCTGGCGCTGCGGCGACAGATCGCGCAGCGCTATGCGCAGATCGGTGCGGCAGTGGCACTGGACGAGATCGTGATCACCGCTGGCGCGATGGAGGCGATCAATCTGGCCCTGCGCACCGTTACCGCACCGGGCGATGTCGTGCTGGTGGAAACACCGACTTACCACGGCATCCTGCAGACCGTCGCCGCGTTGCAGTTGAAGGTATTGGAAGTGCCGAACCTTTCCGGGCAGGGCATCGATGTCGTGCGCCTGGAGCAGTTGTTGCAGCGGAACGCCGTGCGCGCGGCCGTCGTGATACCCAACTTCAACAATCCGTTGGGTAGCCTGACCAGCGATGTCGCCAAGCAGGCGTTGCTGGAAAGTTGTGCGCGGCACGGTACCGTGGTGATCGAAGACGACATCTACGGCGACTTGGCCTGGTCGGGTCAGCGGCCGTCGCCGCTGCGTCGGTGGGACCGGCACGGCAATGTGATCAGTTGCGGCTCGTTCTCCAAGACCCTTGCGCCGGGCTTGCGTGTCGGCTGGCTGGCCGGCAATCAGTGGACAGATGCGCTGGTACGCGCCAAATATTTCTCCACCGTCGGCAGCGCGAGCCTGCCTCAGTTGGCGTTAGCCGACTATCTGCAACGCCACGATCAGGAGCGGCATCTTCGCCGTTTGCGCCGCATGCTTGCAGACAATGGGCAGCGCCTGCATGAGGCCATCGCCCGGCATTGGCCCGCCGGCACCCGTGCCAGCGAGCCGCAAGGCGGGCTGTCGTTGTGGCTGCAGCTGCCGCCGGGCGGCGATGGTCGCGCGTTGTTTGAAGCGGCGCTCGCGAAAGGCATCGGTACCTCGCCGGGCGTGCTGTTCTCAAGTCGCGGCGATTACGTGGACTGCTTGCGACTGAGCTGCGGATTGCCGTGGGACGAAAGGCTCGATCGCGCGCTGAAGCAACTCGGTCGGCTGGCTGCTGCCGCGATAAGGTGACGGCGGGAATTACATCGAATGAATTTGCCACCAGCCCCTTTTTGGGACGGCAGCGTCATGCTACCTGTCACCCATGCTGGGGTTGATGCTTGAACACGACCGCTCAGAACGGATGCTGCCGGTAGAACAGCTCGAGCTGCTGATAGACCTCCGGCAAATGCTGGCGCAAGGTTGCCGGAGCCTCGAAGAATTGCTCACTGGCCACCGCAAAGAACTCGGCCGGGCTTTCAAGAGCATACGGGTCCATCGGCAATTCGGCACCGTTGCGTTGCTCCTCCTGCAGGCGATCCCATGCGCTCGTGAACACCCGCGACCACTCGCGGCGATCCATGCGCCGGTGCAATGGCGGAAAGCCGTTGGGATCCCCGTTGAGCATGTCGAGCTTGTGTGCCATTTCGTGGATGGCCACGTTGTGTCCCGGTTTCTTCCCGGTATTCAGCACATCCGCCCACGACAGGATCACCGGCCCACGCCTCCATGCCTCACCGGCCAACACGTTGTCAGTCTGGTGCACCACCCCCGCGGCATCGATGTGTGGGCGATGTGGAATGAACGCGTCCGGGTACACGATGACGCTGTACCAACCGTCGTACCAATCAAGGCCCAGTTTCAGGATGGGTACGCAGGCATGGGTCGCGAGCAAAACACGGTCGGCGGCGTCAAGATGGAACCCCTCGACCGGCTCCAGCGACTTGCTCTGCAGAAACAGCGTTGCCAGCACGCGTAGCGCGGCCTGGTCGGAAGCGCCCAGTCGACGCGCCGGCGCACAGCGCCGGAGTGCATCTTGCCAGAGCGATTCGGCGATCGGATGCCGAGCGACGATGCGCCGTACGCGCCAGTTTCTGATTTTCTCGAACATCGCCACGAGGTGGAGGGCGTCGTGGCGAAAGCAAGGGTCAGGGTGGATTTTCTCCAAGCGCAGCGGCCTTGCGCGGACGGCCGCAATTAAGAGGGCGGAGGCAATTAAATCGGGATAATTACCTCCGTCCCCTATTGCGTCCCTATTGCGTCCCCTATTGCGAGGCCTGGTCCGGCGGCTGAACCTGTCCCCCGTTTGCTCAACGGACTTGAGCACTCTGGTACCACGTGGGACGATCACGCCAATGAACAGCCAGCCCGCCGCAGTACAGCACCTGCGCGACCTTGCACGGCTACGCCGTGTTTGCAACCAGATCAATCAGGAATACGCGCAACCGCTGGATGTCGAGGTGCTCGCCTGCGGTGTGCACATGTCGGCCGGGCACCTCAGCCGCCAGTTCATGCTCGCCTTCGGCGAGTCGTTCTACCGCTATCTGAAGACCCGACGCATCGAGCGCGCGATGGCGCATGCTGCGTCGTGGCGACCTCAGCGTCTTATGAGCGTGACTAACAGGCTATGCGCATCCTTCTGATCGAAGACGACGAAATGATAGGCGTCGATTTGTCCAAAGTCCTCGCTGATGAAGGATATTCCGTGGACTGGATGCAAGACGGAATTGCTGGTCAGAGCGCCCTCGCCGACGGCAACTATGTGGCGGTGTTGCTGGATCTCGGATTACCTCGGCGCTCTGGCTTGGAGGTTCTGCGAACAGTACGTATGCGTGGCGACCGTACACCCATCCTGATATTGACCGCTCGAGATAGCCTGGACGATCGGATCTCCGGGCTCGATGTGGGCGCCGACGATTACATCGTCAAGCCATTCCAAACCCGGGAGCTACTGGCCCGCCTGCGCGCAGCCGTCAGACGTCGCGATGGCCACGCGCAGTCTGTGGTCGGCACCGAGGCACTGCAAATCGACCTGACCACCCGCGAGGCTATATGTCGCGACGTCCGTCAATCGCTTTCCGCCCGCGAGTTCGCCTTGCTGCATGCTTTGCTGGACCAACCTGGCGCCATCCTGTCGCGAGAACAACTGGAACAACGCATCTATGGGTGGAACGAGGTAGTCAGCAGCAATACCGTAGAGGTGATCATTCACGGACTGAGGAAGCGCTTTGGTGTCGATATCATTCGCAACGTGCGTGGGCTGGGATGGAGAGTGCCGAAGGGGGCCGAGTGACTTCGCTTCGACGGCAACTTCTGACATGGCTGATCCCACCGTATCTTCTGGTAGCGGCGGTGTGGATGGGAGTCAGTTATCGCCAATACGAAACCAATATCAGCGCGTTCATGGATGGCCAGATGCATGCGCTGGCGAGCACCTATGTCCATCCATTGGCCTCGGATGCCAAGCAGTCCGTGGTGCGGCCGCTCGATGAACAACACGTCCAGCACGACGGCACCCCGATCGTGCAGTTCTGGGGAGGTGACGGTCGACTCCTGGTTAGCGCCTGGGCGATCCCTTCATTGAGACTGCAGCCCAGCGAAGGCTTTCACACCGTCAATGCGGATGCTCGCAACTGGCGCGTCTATACGGTGCTGTCGGACCCGATCCGAGTACAGATCGTGCAGAGCAACGACTTTCGCCAGCGAGTCATATTCGATTCGGCCCGAAAATCGGTAGAGCCGATGGTGCTGCTTATCCCACTTTCCATTCTGCTGGTATGGATCGCAACACTTATTGCGCTACGGCCGGTCGACCGATTGGTGCATGCGATCGCGCAGCAGGATGAGCGCAGTCTTGTGGAATTGCCGCTCACCAAGGTGCCGCGAGAACTGCTGCCGCTGGTCGTTTCCGTCAACGGTTTGCTGAAACGGCTGCGGGATGCGTTCACTGCCAGGCAACGTTTTGTGCAAGATGCGGCGCACGAACTGCGTACCCCGCTGACCGCGATCACACTGCAAACGGAAAGCTTGCGCCGTAGGTTGGGTAGTTCGGCGGGCGGTACGGAACTCGTGCGGCTTGAGGCTGGCATTGAGCGTATGCAGAGACTGGTGGAACAACTACTAAAGCTTGCGCGGCAAGAAGCCGCGCTACCGGTCGACGAAAGCACGGCGGTCGATCTTCAGGAACTGGTCAAAGCGTCCATCGGCAATTTGATTCCGCTGGCGGAGGAGCGCGATATCGATCTTGGCCTCAACGCCACAGAGAAGGTAGTGGTCAGGGGCAATGCAAACGACTTGCGCAGCGTATTCGACAATCTGCTGGACAACGCGTTGCGTTACACCCCGGCAGGCGGGAGCGTTGATGTCTCGCTGCATCACGATGCTGGTGATGCGGTCATCGAGTTCGCCGATAGCGGGCCTGGTATTCCACCCGACTCGCTCAAACAGGTGTTCGAGCGCTTTTACCGAGTACTTGGCACTGGCGCTCAGGGCAGCGGCCTCGGCCTCGCCATCGCACAGTCCGCTGCAGAGCGTGGTGGTTTCCGCATCGAACTTCAGAATCGCGATGATCGGAGTGGCCTGATTGCTCGCGTACGCTTTCCGCAGACCCGCTTAAGTCCCGTCTAAGTATCGTTGGTTAGCGTCTCTCCGGTGAATTCAGGAAAGACGAGGCTACGCAGATGAAGGCTTCATGGCTTGTAATAGTTCTATCGCTAAGCGCCGTCTTGGCGCTGCCGGTCGGAGCGGAAACAGAGCAGGGGTTCGTCGCTGGCGCCGACAACGTGCGTATCCACTATCTGCAGTCGGGTCCGGTAGATGCACGGCATACGCTGCTGCTCATCCCCGGCTGGCGAATCAGTGCTTCGATCTGGTCAAAACAGCTTAGCTACTTTTCCGGGCAACGATACCGTGTCATCGCGATTGATTCGCGCTCTCAGGGCTCCTCGGACGTGGCGCAAACAGGTAATGCGCCGGAAAACCGCGCCGGGGATATCCAGCAGGTCATTTCCGGATTGCATCTGACGCACGTGATACTGATCGGCTGGTCACAGGGTGCGCAGGATGTGGCCGCCTACGTGAATCGATTCGGTACGGGCACCGTGGATGGTTTGGCGTTGATCGACAGCCCGGTCAGCGCTGGCGCGGATGATGTCACCGAGAATCCGGGATTCGTCAAAGTCATCTTGCGGGGCATTGCGTCATACACCAAAGATCCCCGTGGTTATTCCGACGGGATGATGCACGCAATCATCAGCACATCCACCGCTCCAGAAACTTATGCACGTCTGGATGATGCCTCTTTAAAGACACCGGTCGATATCGGTATCTCGATGCTTACCCAGGACTTGTTCACCACCGATCGTCGACTGGCTCTGAAGAAATTCGACAAGCCAACGCTGGTGGTTGCATCCAGCAAGAGCCCGTTGCTAGATGCGCAACGTCGCATGGCTTCCGCGCTGACTGAAGGGCAATTCATCGCCATTGATCACGCTGCCCATGCGGTGTTTTTCGATCAACCTGACAAGTTCAATCATCGGCTTGCGACTTTCGTTACGTCTATCGCCGGCGACGATGCGCTCATACCCTAGGAACATGCATGATCCGCGTCACTCCATCAAAATATGACCCCGTAACGCTGTGGTTACATGGTGCTCTCGCCATCGGCATCGTTACTCAATTGTTGCTGAGCTCAGTGATGCATGTACCGGCGGGCCCGGGGTTGGGCATACGCGATTGGCATCGCGAAGCTTTCGAGATTCACGCTCATGTGGGACTCGCCGTCGCAGTCGTCTGCGTCCTGCACTGGTTGTGGATTTGCTCTCCCTTTTCGCGCCCTGGGGTGGGCTGCCTATTCCCCTGGACTCAACGCGACAAGCGGACGCTGTTGTGTCAGGAGTTCAATCATCTTCTGCGCTTGAAATCTCCTTCGACTCATCGACTTAGCCCATTGGCGGGTGCGGTGCATGGGCTTGGCCTTCTTGCCGTGAGTGGCAGCGTAGCGGGTGGCATCATCAATTATTGCGGTTACTTCGTGGGAGCACCCATTCCGCGCTTAGTGCTTCATTGGGTGGCTCTCAGCCATATCGTCTTCGGTTATACGCTGTGGGCCTTCGTGATCGGTCACGTGCTCATGGCTTTGCAGCACTGGATTGCGAATCACTTCCACGGCATGCAGCCCATGCAATGATCCTGCGTCGAGACGATATGGATACACTGTCGGCTAGATTTTCGCGCGAGCAGCACGAAGCAAACGGGGCGGGCCGCAATAAGGCGGCAGAGGCAATTAAATCGGGATAATTACCTCCGTCCCCTATGGCGGCCAAGGGGTTGAAGTTCTCGCAGGGCACCATCGTCGACGCGACGATCCTGGTGCGCCGTCCTCGACGAAGCATCGCGACAAGACGCGTGACCCCGAAATGCACCAGACGAAGCTCGCCGTGAGCCACATCATTTTCAGTCGCCCATGAAATGGGCCGGCAAAGTACACGACCGGCTTTCACCGACACTGGCAGTAAGTCGCTGCCGCAGCATAAGATTCTTGAACCTACCCCTCTCGTAACGTGGAGCCTCCGATGAATCCAACTATACGCGTTGCCACTCTGATCATTCCCGACGGCCATATCGACGAGGCAATCGAGGCAATGCGAAAAGCAGAGCAGGAGCTCAAGGGAATCCTGGCGTTCAAAGGGCTGCGTGCCTATTTCGCCGGCGTCGATCGCGCCCGATCGCTGCTGACGAACGTCAGTGTGTGGGATTCAGCAGAAGACGCAGAGCAAGTCACCAACTTCCAACCCATGATCGATCTGGCCAAGCAATTCACCGCTAAGGGAGCCACTCCCGTGCGGCCTGTCCCGAACTTCGATTACTTGTGGCAGTGGGGTGACATCGGCGGGAAAGAAGCCCCAAAACCCTGATCAGGGGGCGCTAAGGATGCTCTGATCAATCTCTGTCTTCGCCATTCCGCAAAGACGGGGCTCTTAACAGCTGAAGGTCTGGTCATCCCGTGTCTTTCGCGTAACATGCTGATGCACAAAGGCACTGGGTCCCGGATATCGCTTCGCGATTCCGGGATGACGAACAAAATCAGAGCATCCCTAAGCGTGAGCTACCTGGTTCCGGCTCTGGTCGCGCAAACGAACGCACTTTGCCGACTGCAGCCCGTGCCGGCTCGGTGCCTGATCGACATCGGCAGAGTGGTCGGCATCAGCGTGCTGGGTAACGGTTACCAGCATCCCGGTCGATGATTGCCGGGATGCTTCCTCCATTCCTCGATCGGAGGCGAATCGACGATCAACCGACGCGCTGAACCCTCGATGCAGGCTTTCTTGTTTTGATTACCAGCGAGGCAGCGCGTAATGGGTGTCCAGCCGATTCGTCTTCGACGGCCTCGATGAGAACGTGGCCGGCTTCATCCGTCGATTGAACGATGACCTGGGCCAATCCGTTGAATAGCGATCGCCTGGGCTCCTTGTCGCTCTCCAGACAGTTGGGATTGCCGTTGCCGACGCCGATCAGCTGGCCGGCCCCCGAGATGCGGAACGCAATCTTGTTATCCGCCGTGGGTACCGGCCGGTCGCGTTCGTCGAGCGCCTCGACCGTGACGATGACCACGTCCTGTCCGTCGGCGGCGATCTCCGGGCGATCGGCGGTCAGGCGGATTTTTCGCGCCGGGCCGGTGGTTTCGCGCCGCTCGACCAGCACGGTTTGGCCGTTGCGGCGACCGCGCGCCTCGATGACCCCGGGCGCGTAAGCGACCTTCCACTGCACATGCCCCAGATGCGGCACGGGCTTGATGCCGAGACTCGTGCCGTTGAGCAGCAGTTCGACCTCATCGAGGTTGCTGTATGCCCAGACGGCAATTTCCTGGCCTTCCTTGCCTTGCCAATTCCAATGCGGAAACACATGGAGGCTGGGCGTCTTTCCCCACCAGGCTTTGTAGTAGTAGTAATAATCCTTGGGAAAGCCGCACATATCGGTAATGCCGAATTGTGAGCTGATCGAGGGCCAGCCATAAGGTGTCGGCTCGCCGCGATAGTCGAAGCCGGTCCAGGCGAACCCGCCTGCCAGCCAGTCGCGGGTACCGTAGAAAGTCCACCATTGCTCCGGCGTCTCTCCCCAGGACACGACGCCGTCATAGCTGTTGATGGTGTTCTTTGCCGGGTCGGAGCTGTATTCGCCGCGAGTAGCGATGGCGCTGGACGTTTCCGATCCGAACACGGCACGGGTCGGATGCTTCTTGTGGAAGGCGTCGGGAAAATCCGTGTGGTAGTTGAAGCCGATGATATCGAGCGCTTCCGATACGCCTTGCTCGTTGTCACCGTTGACCGCCGCGGAAACGACGCGGGTGGGGTCGAGTTCGTGACAGCGCTCGACCATGCTCGCTGCGATGTGGGCACCTTGCTTCGCCATATCGCCTTTTTGCAGCACCCACTCCTCGTTGCCGATCGACCAGAGGATGATCGAGGGTGAATTGCGATACCGCTTCACCATCGTTTCGAGCTGCTGCAGGCCGCTGGGGTTGGAGCTCATCTGGCGCGTTTCGCACATCATCATCAAGCCCATGCGGTCGCATGCCGCTACCCATTCGGGTGTCGGCATGTTGTGCGAGGTGCGTACCGCGTTGCAGCCCATGCCTTGCAGCACCGACACCCGGTACGCCTGCAGCCGGTCGGGCAGGGCGGCGCCCACCCCGGCATGGTCCTGGTGGTTGCACGTGCCTTGGATCTTGAGCGGCTGGCCATTGAGAAAGAAGCCGCGATCGGGATCGAACATCGCCGTACGGATGCCGAAGGGAATCCGCTCGGCGTCGCGCGCGCTGCCGTCGACGATGACTTTGACGGTGGCCGTGTAGAGATGCGGCTGGTCGGGCGACCAGAGTGCAGGATGGCCAACGGTCGCCGTGGCCCGGTAGTCCGCTGACGCATTCGGTGCAATCGCCTGTGCCGGCGATGTGGTGTGAGCCACCACGTGGCCGTCGGCATCGACGACCGTCCATTCGAGCGAGGCATTCACCGGGTGCTCGTTCTCGTTCTCGACGATCGTGGCAAGGTCGAGCGTGGCCGCATCGCCTTTGACGGTAGTGCGCACCACGGTTTCCCACTGGCCCAGGTGGACCGGATCCATCTTGGTCAACCAGACGTGGCGATAGATGCCGGCGCCTTCGTAAAACCAGCCATCGCCGAAACTGGCGTCGACGCGCAGAGCGATGTGATTCTTGCCGCCGACATGGAGGAAATCGGTGAGGTCGAAGCGGAACGGGGTGTAGCCGTCGTCGTGACGGCCGATGAAACTGCCATTGACGAACAGCACGACGTCGCGCATCGCGCCGTCGAACTCGATCCAGATGCGGCGTCCGCGATCGTTCTCGGGAATCTCGAACGTGCGCCGGTACCAGCCGATGCTGGTTGCCGGATAGCGTCGCCCGAGCGGTTTATAGCCATGCGAGAGCATGCGGCTATCTTCGTCCCCCTTGTCGTCGTGAACGAACGGGAGCTCGACAGCCCAGTCATGCGGCAGATTCAGCGGACGCCAGCCGGCATCGTTGAAGTCGGCTGTGGCGATCTTGAACGTGCCCGTCTTCGCAAAATCGCTCTGGCCGAAACCGTAGCCGAAATCCGCGGTGGGATCGTTGCCGTTGCCAAGCGAGAACCGCCAGCCGAAATCGAACAACCATTGCTCGCGCGGCGCCATGGCCGTCCCGCTGTGCGCCAGCGGCCAGGTTGATTTTTCGGCCATCCCCTCGGCCGTACCGCCCCACACGGCACGCGGCAGAAGGCAGGAGCCAAACAATCCCATACTCGAGATGACGAAGGTGCGGCGTGTGATATCAATCATGAGAATCACAATCTCCAAGCGGATTCGCCGACGTCATGGCGATCCACACATTTTAGGGAACTGCCTTGCTCGGGTGGGCATGGGCGTGAATCGACACGGCGATGGCTTTTAGTGCGCTCTCGGTACCCTCGCACGCGTCGTTCGCGAGCAGGGCGAAACCCTCCTGCTGTTCTGGATAGAGCTGCACCTCACCGGACATGCCGAAGCTGCCGCCTCCATGGGATAGCGTGGGTTGATGACCTTCGATAGCGAGGTTCCAGGCCATCGCTACACCTTCTTGCGCGGTGCCTACGAGTGGTTGGTGCAGGACGCGGATGACCGGATCTCTTGGGTCGAGCTGCCAGCGAAGATATTTGGCCATGTCCTCGGTGGTGGAGTAGAGGCCCCAGGCGACTCCGGCATTGCGTGGGTGATAAGGCACCAGGCGACCTTTGCGGTCATAAGGATGCACGAGTCGCGGTAGGTTGGTTGAGTCGACGACAAAGTCAGTCGAGGTCATGCCCAGCGGCTGCAGTATCTTCTGGTGCGTCAGGGCTTCGACAGGCTGGCCATACATCTTCTCCAGTCCAAGGCCCAGAACGAAGAAGCCGGCGTTGGAGTAGGCCTCCTTGTCACCGGGCTCGCTGCGTAGGTTCACGGTATGGAGTGCAGACAGCAGTTTGTTTTGATCGAAGCCCTTTTGCAGCGCGAGCAATTCGCGGGGCAGGGTATCGAAATCCTTCTTCGCATAAATGGCATCTGTGTCAGGGATGTCGCGCGGCATCCCCGAACGATGAGTCACCAAGGTGCGCAAGGTGATGGGTTTGCCGCCCCAGGTCAGGTTGGTATACGGCTCCGGAAGATAAGTACGGAAGTCCCTATCCAGGGCCATGCGGTGATCCACGATCGCGTCCGCCGCGAGTGCGCCAGTAAAGGTCTTGGTGACCGAGGCGATCTCGTAGATGCTTCGTTTATCTGGCAGCCGCGCGGCGCCTCGCACAGTCGAACCGTAGTCGTAGTAGAAATTGCCGTCCCCGTTCACGACGGCAAGAGACAGGCCGACGTGACAGGTGTTGCGAAAGAAGTCGGCGGCAGCGGCATCCACAGCTAGGTCCAGGGCGGACCGGTGCGCATTGTCACTGGCGACGCTTGGCGTGATTGCGGCAGTTGATCCTTGTGCCACCGTACATAGCAGGGCAAAACCGCATAGCCCCCAAACGTTTCTTTTCATCGACGCCATGCTCCGACTTCGCGATAGTCATGCCAGAGGGAGCATGCCGTAAAACACGGCCTGTTCCCTTACCCGAGAGGATTGTTTCCGGTGCTCGCGCGGGTCTCTGACGCGCAAGATCAGAGTCTATGGTCGTATCGGAACGCTTGGCCGACATAGTGTCTATGGTCATGGCGATGTGTATGGCGGCATGGCCGGACCCGCAGCAAAAAAAGTGTCACCATTTCGCCGCCTAGGTGGTGGTTGCCAAGGCTGGTGGCCGGTGCGGCCGGTGAGGGGCAGCAACCGGTGCGAGAGCACGAGCTCAAGTTTTGACCTGATTAGTGTCGAATCTCAGCCGCGGATCCACCATTCGCCCCCGGATCGAGTCCGGGGCAGGCTCTGAGCGTAGGCGCGTGGAGCCGAAGTCGAAGGGTATCGCTATCAAGGCGCTTCGACTTCGCTTGCTGACGCAAGCTACGCTCAGCTTGAACGGGTTCTATGAGCTGAGATTCGGCACCAATCAGGAGTTTTGAAGAACACCAGAACGGAATTCAATTTCCTCCGTTATGGTTTCCCTCCACGAACCGTTCGGTGAGTACGTCTGCAAACCAGGACGTTGCGCAGCTTCCTCTCTTGGCATCGCCAGGGAGATGGCTGGGATGAGGTGGCAAGGCCCTCTTTTTTGTAACCGGCGGGGTGAATAAGGACACTTGCAAGGCTGACAAATATGCTTAGCTTCATCTGTGGCATCGATGACATCACCCGCGGCGGACTGGACAATTGATGAAAACGCTGATGTTGGCATTCGCGTTAACCCTGAGCATGGGGGTTGCAAGGGCAGGGGATTCTTCCGCGGTGAAGATCGACGCTGTGTTTGCACGCATCGGTTCGGCCGATGTGACCGGCTGTGCGGTTGGCGTGCAGGCCGATGACAGTGCTCCAGTGCGGCGCGCCTTCGGCATGGCGGACTTGGAGCATGCGGTCCCGATCGGCATCGACACGGTGTTCGAGGCGGGATCAGTAAGCAAACAGTTCACGGCTGCCGCGACGCTGATCCTCGTTAGCGAAGGCCGGCTGTCACTCGATGACGATGTCCGCAAATACCTTCCTGAGCTACCCGATTACGGGCATCGAATCACCATCGCCGAGCTGCTAGGACATACCAGCGGGCTTCGCGACTGGGGCGATATCGAAGCAATCGCCGGTTGGCCGAGAACCGAACGCGTTTACGACATGGCTGATGTGCTACATGTCGCAACGCGTCAGCGCGCACTGAATTTCGATCCAGGCACCGCGTGGTCGTACACCAACACGGGCTATAACTTGCTCGCGCTCATTGTTCATCGGGTGAGCGGGTCGACGTTCGTCGATTTCACACGGAAGCATTTGTTTGTTCCGCTCGGCATGACGAATACGCAATGGCGCGATGATTTCCGTCGCGTCGTGCGGGATCGTGCGATTGCGTATCACCGCGTGTCCGATGAGGTTTACGAGCAGATGATGCCGCTTGAAAACACCTACGGGCATGGCGGGCTACTGACCACCGTCGGCGACCTGTTGATCTGGAACAAGGCGTTGGACGACGGGCGCCTCGGCACTTTTGTGACGACCGCATTGCAGACACGCACACTGTTGTCTGACGGACGGCCCACGGTTTACGCGCGAGGTCTGTTTATGCGCAGCGATCACGGTATGCGCGAAATCTTCCATGACGGAGCCACAGCCGGCTATCGAGCTTGGCTTGGCCGTTATCCTGATCAGCATTTATCCATCGCTATCTTGTGCAATGCGGACGACGCGCCCACTTCCAACTATGCGCAAGCGTTGGTCGATCGTTTTCTACCCAAAGCGAAACCCGAGCAGACGTCGTTCACTTCGACGCCGCCCGTGAGTCTTGCCGGACTGTATGCGAGCGAGCGCGATGGAGCGCCACTTCGCCTGACGTTCCACGATAACCGTGTGCAGACGGACACGGGTCTTACCGTGTTGGCGGGGCCGGGTGGAATATTTGCGTTCGAGCGTGCCGATGGCGCGATCGTCACAACCGGCGCGGTGCTCCCAGGCGGTCGCCTTCGCCTAGACTCCGCAGGAGACGCTACCGTCTATGTTCGAACAGGAGCGTATGCGCCGACGCCGGCCGATCTAGCGCGCATCGCGGGCCATTTTCATAACGATGAAGTTCCCGTGACGTATCAGATAAGCGCTGTGGCTGGCGGCCTCAGCGTGATCGCTGAAGGTCGTCCAGGTAAGAGTCGCTTGTTCGTTCCTGCTTATTCAGACGCTTTTATTTCAGACGCCATGTTACTGCGCCTGGTGCGTAGTTCCGACGGAAGCGTGACGGGTATTCGCATCTCGGATGACCGGGTCTGGAATCTGCCATTCGATCGACTACCTAAGTAGCGCCAAACCTCGACGCGTGGAAAGAACAAGGGTCACCTACGATTGTTGAATCGCCCCGGGTTCCATCGCTAACCGGGTCAGAGCCCTTTGCAGGAATGGTTTCAGGAAGGGGCTCTGATCCGCTTTGTTCAAACTGGAATGCGGCTCGCATGCGAGCCGCATTCCGCTGTGCCGATACGTTGCCAACCTCAGAAAAGCATCGGCATAGCCCATGTATATCTTCAACTACATGGCATGCTTGGCATCAGAGTGCGCTTCCGCTGGCAAGGTTTTTAGCGGGGTATCGTTCATCAGAGCGCAGGTGAGATTGGCATTCGCAATAAAGCTGATGACACTCTTGTACGGCGGTGCCGGCCTTGACGAACCCTTGTCCATGTTGGCGGTGAACGTAACTCCGTACACTTCCTTTCCGTTGAAAGTCTTGCGGTACCAATTGCCATAAGCATAGACACCGGCCATACCTAGCGGATGAAGATCAAAAACGACGTCCGGGTTCCCTTTCACTGACCACGTCGATTTGGCCCACGATGTGCTCGGGTTTGTATCAAACAACGTCGACATCGAAGAATTCAGGAAATCCGCATAGAGCTGCGCGCATTCCTTGTCCTTGGATGGCAGCCGGGATCCATTCGGCGCATACGCATAAAAGCTACTCAGTTTAAGCGTGACCGGGCCACTCGCCTGGCCGTTTGCTGCGCCCGTCTGCGCCGCTTGAGCGGAAACGGCAATGCCCCCTACAACACAGGCAACAAGCAGTAATGAAGTACGTTTCATAACCAACCCCCTGTTAGTTTTGGTGAAAATCGATCCTGACGTGCGTAGACCCTCAGCACAAACTTGAATCACCTTCCAAATGCCGAAGCGGCGACTCATCACCTCACGCTCGGCATTCCCTTCATGCTCCATGTTCATTTGTGATTTTTACGTGTACGGCGGCCTGGGGTGGCTGGCCGGGTCAGAGCCCCTTGCAGGAATGGTTTGGGATGCCTGACACGGATAGGGGCGCGGCTCGGGATGAGGCTCTGACTCGCCTTAATGAGTCTCGCGGTCCTGATCGTATGTCGATTGCCCTCTATCTCGTTCGTCGTGGAAGAGGTTCGCTCACTGGCGCCTTTGGCTTGGGCGCCATCAGAGTTCGATCCGGAAAGAGTCAGATCTTCATTACACCTACGCGATCAGATTGGGAGAAATGAGATGAAGCAAGATGCCGGACGCTTAAAGATTTGCGTGACGCTAAGCATGCTTTTAGCCATAGCCGTTACCGAAAGTTCGGCAGCTCAAGATCTGAAGCATGTCTATCCGAGCATGGCGCCCCTATCCCAATACCTGATGGAGGACCGTGATGCGGAAATCGCACTGGCGCGAAGCGCGGCGCCCAAAGCCATTTCCGGGGAAGCCACGATTCTGGTTCTCGGGCCCCATGGCTACGTCACTGCGGTCGAAGGCAAGAACGGCTTTGCATGCATAGTCGACCGATCCTGGATGGCGCAGTTCGATTTCCCGGAATTTTGGAATCCCAAATTGCGTGGACCCATGTGCCTCAATCCACAAGCGGCACGATCGATCTTGCCCATAACCTTCAAAAGGACCGAGCTGGCTCTCGCCGGACAATCCAAAAATCAGATCATGGAAGGCATCAAGACCGCACTCGCCAGGAAGCAGTTGCCGCCTTTGGAACCTGGCGCGATGTGCTACATGATGTCGAAACAAGGCTACTTGGTGGATTCCGCGGGGCACTGGATGCCACACCTGATGTTCTATACCTCACTCAACGCGGATTGGGGTGCCGACTTGCCAGGCTCGCCGATCATGCTGAATCCCCAGTTTCTGGAAGGCCCTGAGGCGATGAAAGTGTTCATGATTACGGCCGGCAAGTGGTCTGACGGAACACCTGCACCGGTGATGTAGGGGAGGGGCTCTGACCTGCTTTAACAGCTTAAGAGCGAAACACGGCATCAATGCCGTGTGCGCTTGCCGACCGCGACGGCGGGATTCATCTCGACACTCAGGGTGAAGGTGCGTTGTTCGTTCGGCTGCATGGCCGCGTCGCCTGGCTACCAGGTTAGCGACGTGGACACGCGGTAGCGGCGGTAGTAATCGTTGGGGATGGCACCCTGGCGTATCTCCAAGGTATACCCGCATCCGGACGGCATGGCGCCCGTGTAACGGAAGGCCTCGTGCTCATAGGAATTGCCCGGCGAGCCGAGTTGTTCCCATTTCCCGCTGTCCTTGAGCTGCTTGGCGTAGCTGCGCTTGAGCGCCATCACCTGGTCTAAGTCCATCAGGCCGAACCAAAGCGTGCAGTACCGGTTCGAGCATTGGTAACCATCGATCTGCGCACCCTCAGGCAGCAGTACTTCCTCGGGCCAGCCGTCCGGGTGCCCAGCGACTGCGCCGCTGACACTGCGCAGATGCTGTTCGCCAGGAGTGCGGGTGTCGGTATCCCGTCCCGCCGACGCGCACCCTGCCAGTGCGTACACCATTATCGCAACCATCAAGGCCAATCGGCCCTTTCCCTGGTATCGGCTCATCCGTTCCCCCTTCGTTTGAAGTCTTCCGATGCAGGCGCAAGCCACACGGTGTCTGCGCTCCCTTTGCGCGCGCTCACTCGCGCCCATCGAGCTTAAGGGAGAAACCACGAAAAGGGGGCGTGCAAGAACTAAGGGGGCAGAGTGAGCTGGTCCGGGTTTGACTGAACACTATTTTCGGAAAGGGCTGACCAAGTTGCCGGTGTTGACCAACCTTCCCGAGAAGGTCTGGGTTGCTGTCGGATGGGTGTTGCCGGCATGCTGGAAATGTCTGCTTCCGACCCAGAGCAGACACTCCAACTCTGACGTAGAACCGAGTCACTCAAACGAAGGGGAAATTCGTGAACAATCGCATCAAGGCCGCTTTCTCCGGCCTCGGCTTGACCGTATACATCTTCCTGATAGCGCCTTTGGCAGCAGCCCAGAATCTCAATGTGCAAAATCTAACGGTAACTGGATCCGCAAATCTGGCGCTGCCTCCAGTTGTCGCTGGCGACTGCTTGAACATTCTCTCGTATGGTGGAGCGGGTAATAACAGCACTGATAATACGACAGCATTAAATAATTTGTTGGCCGCTGCGCCCAGCGGGACCGCCTGCGCATACTTTCCGCCCGGCAAATACAAGTTCTCAGCGAACGTGGCTTACAGCTTTAGCAGCGCTAACGCGTCTATAACGATCAAGGGATCAGGGTCTGATCTTACTGAGCTGACCTGGAACGGAACAGATGGCATCACCATCAATTACGCAGGTCCATTCAATTCTGTGCATGTCCGGGATATGACATTCACGACATCGGGTGTCAATGCGGGCACGGGATTAAAGCTCAATCAGACCGTTGCCTCGTATGGGAATCCTGCGAACAGCGCAGTTTCTGATATCTCCGGAGTCACCTTTCGAGGTGCTGATGGCTATGCAGCCAGCCAGTATTGGGCCTATGGGGTGGATGTATATAACGTTTCTAACATCAATTTCATCAACGATGCCTTCGCAGGAGAGGCGGGTAGCTATGGCACGGCTGGTGTCGGGGTGAACTTGCACGGAACATCTGCGGTAGGCCCAATTGTGTCCAATTTCACCGACACCCTCTTTCAGTGGCTATATGCGGGAATTATTTACGGAGCCAATACTCAAGGTGTCTCTGTGGCGCAGTCGAACTTTACGGGTGATGCTTACGGCATTTACGCCCCGGCAAATGGGCAGGTTGTTGATCAGCTTACGGTTACCTCAAGCGAGTTCAATTGTTCACTGGAAGGTATATATACGCTGACGGCCATATCCAATACTATCATTGAGAATAGCTACTTCATTGTTCCCAAAAATGCCGTCGGAATTGACCTGTCTTCAGCCTACTCGTACTCCATTGTGGGTAATACGTTCGAGATAAATAGTGGTGCAACGAATACAGTTGGCCTTGCCATTAACACCACAAACGGGCCTGGCGGCGTTATTAGTGGAAATGTTTTCTCAGGCCTGACAACTGGTGTCTATCTGCAAAGTGCTTCCACGAATGCCAACCTTCAAGGAAACCAGTACGCGAGTAATACGAACAACTTTGTGAATAGCGGTAGCAACAACAAGATCGGGGTTGCGACGCCGTAACAGGTCTGCTCTGACCCATAGGGCAGGCCGGTGGTGCCCGAGAAGACTCGCTATCGCGATCTCGCCTGTTTCGATGGTGGCGGGTGCCGGTGATGATGCTATCGAGTGCCCTTGAAGCAAGGACCTTGTGGCTGCGGCCTGCTCAGCGATCTGCTGTTCTGACAGAGCCCGGTATGACTGGAACTGTCCAGCGAAACGTCCGCTTTCGACCCGAAGCGGACCTTACCGATGTTCGCAGGTGGGCAACACCAGCACCGAGTTCAGACGCCGCCGGAACAGTGGTCAGCCATCACCGAAATCCGCAATCAATGGCGTGTGCGCTTGCCGCCGGCGCTGGCGGGGTTCATCTCGACACTCAAGGTGAAGGTGCGTTGCTCGTCCGGCTGCATGGCGCCGACGCCAACCAGCTTGCGCGCGATCTCCTCGCCGCGTTCGTCGCGGATGGTCAGCACCATCGAGTATTCCCACGCACCGCTGTCGACGGGGTTGCGAAAGCTGCCTTCCACACGTAGCGGTGTGGATGTTGGCGTCGCGATCGCGCTGGTTGGCTCGCTGAAGCGCAGCTTGTGGCGGCAGGCGGGACACACTTCCGCACTTTCCAGGATGGTCTCCCGGCAGTGCGGACAGATGCGCGTCGCCCCCGCCGCGCCCGGCTGTGCGAGGGTCACGAAGCTGTGCCGTTGTGCCCAGGGGTCTTGTGCGCGTTGTTGCCGTCTTTGGCATCGTCCCAGCCGAACTCGGCCTGGCCACGCATGCGGGAACCTGCCGCCACACTGAGCGATCCTGCCTTCAGGTCGCCGGTCAGCGCGCCGCTTTGCTGCAATTCCACGTGCGCCGCGGATTCGATGTTGCCGATCAGTTCTCCCGCGATGGTGACCTTATCGGCGCGCACGCTGCCGGTCACCTTGGCGCCGGGTTCGATGGTGAGGTCGCCGAGCACGTTGACGTCGCCCTTGAAGCTGCCGGCGATGCGTACATGGCCAGAGCCTTCGATCTTGCCCTCGATGGTGATATCGGGCGCGATCAGCGATTCGGTCTTGGGTTTGTTCGGCATGGGCGCGGGTGTGGGACGAGGTGCCGGCCGCACCGACGTTTCCACTTCGGGCTTGGTCTCCGGAATGCTGAGGCGGGCCAGGTCCGTGGCGTCGGGCGTTTCGGTGGCGGAGGTCTTGACGGATTCTTTCCACAGGGCCATGGCGTGTCTCCAGTTCGGTCAGACAGCCGAGCCTACCCCTCAAGGGGTGCGCAAAACGGGGACAGGTTCACTTTATCTGGGCAAAAACAGGGTCCGGTTCAGTTCCAGCTAGTCATTTGCAAAACGTGAACCCACGCTTCCGTGACGACGACGGGCCGCCGGACAGCCCGCCGGCTCATCGTCGATCAGCTATCGTAAGCGTGTGCTACCGGAGACGATGGGGGCAGCGGACATGACATCGACAGCTGAAGCCAGTTGGCCTGCGCTGCCTTACAGCGCATGGAAGGACACCTACGCGACACTGCATATGTGGCTGCAGGTGATCGGCAAGATTGCGCTGGTGCAGGCGCCGCCACTCAATCATTGCTGGTCGGTGGCATTGCGAGTAACGCCGAGAGGACTGGCGACGCGCTCGCTGCCGCACGGCACTCGTTCCTTCACCATCGAGCTCGACTTCATCGAGCACCAGCTGGCCGTCCGCGCCTCGGACGGAGAGATTCGAACGCTGGCGCTGGCGCCGCGCAGCGTCGCCGATTTCTACCGTGAGTTGATGGCGACGCTGGACGCGATGCGCTTGTCGGTGAAGATATGGCCCAGGGCCGTCGAGGTTGCCGAGCCGATCCGGCTCGACCGGGACACGCAGCATCACACTTACGACCCCGTGTACGCCAACCGCCTGTGGCGCATCCTCGTGCAGGTCGATCGTGTGTTCACCGCCTCGCAATGCGCGTTCGTCGGCAAGAGCAGTCCCGTCAACTTCTTCTGGGGAAGTTTCGACCTGGCAGTTACGCGCTTCTCTGGTCGTCGCGCACCGCCGCGCGAGGGGCCGGAGTTCGAGCGCGACGCGTACTCGCACGAAGTCATCAGCCACGGCTTCTGGCCCGGCAGCGGAGTGCTGCTGGAGCCCGCGTTCTACGCATATGCCGCGCCGGATCCGCCAGGACTGAAGGACGCGCGGGTGCAACCTCATGCCGCCTACTACCATCGACAGCTCAACGAGTTCATCCTGCCCTACGATGCGGTCCGGCAAGCCGACGCACCGGATGAAATGATCCACGCCTTCATCGACAGCACCTACGAGCGCGCCGCCGACCTGGCCAGGTGGGATCGCGGCGCGCTCGATCGTCGGAGCATGGTGTAGAACGCACGGGCTGTATTGAAAACGCGGGAAGTGGCTCTGATCCGCTTTTAATGGGCTATCTCGCGCGACTGCGCCGTATTCGCGACCGGATCGATAGGGAATACACAGCAACCGCTGGACGTCGGGGCGTTCGCCCACGATGCGCACATGTCGGCCGGGCACCTCAGCCGCCAGTTCAAGCTCGCTTTCGGCGAGTCGCCTTATTCCTATCTGATGACCAGACGCATTGAGCGCGCGATGGCGGGCTCTCGCGTTGATCGGAGCGGCGAGCGCCAAGGTTCTGTCACACAAGTCGGCGTCGCTTCAGTTCGATCGGAGGCGTTCTATCCGGACTGTTTCCGCGACTTCGGAGGCTCGCCGGCGAACGCTTTGCGCAGTTTCGGCGCTCGCTCCTGCAAGTAGTCCCATAGACGGTTCGCGACTGGACCGTGGGGGCGGTCGCGCCGGCGTGCGACGACAATTTCTTCGCGCTTGCCCGGGAGATGACGGCCGGCGATCGACTGCAGCCGGCCGCTGCGCAGTTCACGCTCGATCAAATGGTACGGCAGATGGCCCCATCCCATGCCCTGCAGAATCATTTCCTTCTTCATCGACTGATCGGTGACGGTGCATTGTGGGGCGCCTTCGACGATGAAGTAGTTCAATGCGGCCGAATGGCGTGCGGTGTCGCGAATCACGCATTGGGTGAAGTCGCGCAGTTGCTCGGGTCGGATGGCGCGCGACGCCGCAAACGGCAGGAAACCCGGTGCGGCTACCGGCACGATCGCCAGCCGGCACAGATCGAACCATTCCACGCGCGGATCGTTCTTGTCGACATGATGCAGGATCAGATCTGCATCACCGTCGAGCAGACGTTCGCGCGGACCGGACAAAGCCTCGAAATAGAGATGCAGGCGTGTGGTGGGGCAGGTTGCGAAAAAGCGGCTCAGCAGGCCCAGCGTCTGCTTCAGCGGGCATAGACCGCCGATCACGACACGCAGCTCGCTCTCTTCGCCCATCGCCAGTTGGGCCGCATGGGTACGCAGGCTTTCCATCTCGCGCAGCAGGGTCTGCGCGCGACGATGGAACGACTTGCCGGCCAAGGTCGGCGCCACCCGATAGCCGCTGCGGTCGAGCAAAGGCAAGTTCAGCTGCTTTTCCAATTTCGCCACGGCGGCGAACACCGAGGGGTGCGAGCGGTGCAGCAGCGCCGCCGCGGCCTGGAAGCCACCGCCCCGGACTACCGCGTCGAAGCACTGAAGGTCGTGGAGGGTGAATGTGTTCATGTCGCATTTCTCTACAATGATTGATAAATCTTTGTAATATTTATTCGGATCGACCGCAACTAGGATTTGTTTCGCGGGATACGCCGCAACAAGAGCGAACCCTTAATGAACGATCCATCCTTTTTCACGACCGGTGACGGCCACCACATCGCCTGGTGCCTCGACGGTGCGGAAGGAAAGCCGGTTCTGATGCTGTCCAATTCCATCGGCACCTCATTGCACATGTGGGACGGAGAGGTCGAAGAGCTGTCGAAGCACTTCCGCGTGCTGCGCTACGACTTGCGCGGCCACGGCGCATCGAGCGTCATGCCCGGCGCGTATTCTCTCGATCGTCTCGGTCGCGACGTGCTCGAACTGCTCGATGGGCTCGGTATCGAGCGCGTCCATTTTCTCGGTTTGTCGCTGGGCGGTTTCGTCGGCCAGTGGCTCGGCGTCTACGCTCCCGAGCGAATCGACCGATTGATCCTCGCCAACACCTCGTCTCACCTCGGTCCCGCCGACCAGTTCGATGAGCAAATCGCAGCGGTTCTGCGGGCCAGAGACATGACTGAGACGGCCGAAATGTTCCTCAGAAACTGGTTTCCAGCGAAGATGCTCGAAGCGAACGCACCCGTCATCAGTCGGTTTCGTTCGATGCTGCTAGCGACCGATCGACAGGGTTTGGCCGGGTTATATGCAGCGGTTCGCGATACGGACTTGCGACGCACCATCGTGTTGATCCCACGCCCGACTCTCGTCATCGCCGGCCGTTACGACACGGTCACGCTCGCCAGCCATGGCGAGGCGATCGCGGCCACGATCCCGGGGGCGAAGCTGCTGATTCTGCCCGCCGTGCATCTGTCAAATATCGAATATCCGGCCGAGTTCACGGGCGCCGTATCGGAATTTCTGCTCGGTGCTTGAAGCATCGTCGACGCACTGGTAACAAAAAGGCCGCTCGCGCGGCTTTTTTGTCGATCGGTAAAACGAGATTTACTTCAGCCTCGCATACGAGAAACAAGGGGCAGAGACATTTTCTTGGCTGATTGAATGTCTCTGGTCTCTTTTGCTGCCGGTCAATCATCGCTCCCTCCATCCGGCTGAAACGCTCATCGCGTGAACTCCAGAGGGCGCCGATGCTCCGCTCATCCACCGTGCGCTCATCAGACACGCCTGCGCGTGAGCGATGTCGTGCTTCACCCGATCAGTCGTCGTGTTTTCCCGAAAAGTGGCTTCTCCGGCTTCCGATACTTTGTCCCATTCCGGGTCGATCGCAGCGCCGGGGGCGTAAAGCTCGTGCCAGTTCCACCACTTGTACGGACGGGTCTGCGGATAGCCCTCCGGCGAGTCTTCCCACAACTCCTGGCGTCCGAGCGCCGTCATGTCGAGGTAGTTCCAGACGGTGCCCATCGCCTCGTCGCCACGGCCGTTGATGAAGTAGGTGCGGAACACGCGGTCGCCGTCGCGGATGAACGCGTTGTGGCCATGCCATTCGTCCACGCCGAAGTCGGCGTCGAAGCTGTCGGTGATCGTGTACCAGGGAATTTTTTCCCAACCCATTCGCGCCTTCAGGCGCGCGATGTCGGCCTGTGGAGCACGCGAGGCATATGCGAGCGTCGTGTCGCGTGCGTTCAAGTGGGCGAGGTGCGAAACCTGGTCCGCTCCCAAAGAACAGCCGATGCAGGCATGCTCCGGCCAGCCATGCACGCCCGGCTCGAAGAAGGCGCGGTAGACGATCAGCTGACGGCGCCCCGCAAACAGGTCGAGTAGACTTGCCTTGCCTCCGGGGCCGTCGAACACGTATGACTTTTCCACCGCAACCCACGGCATCCGCCGTCGCTCGGCGGCCAGCGCGTCACGGGCGCGGGTCATGGCTTTCTCCTTGACGAGAAGCTGCTCGCGCGCTGCCTCCCATTCTTGCGGCGGCACAACCAGCGGCCTGCTCATGGCGCGCTGTCCTTCTTTCCTGGCGTTTTGGGGTGATTTGTTCTTGGTCATCGCAGCCTCCGGATGAGAGCGATCTCTCGTGGGTTCGGGCTGGAACGCGATACCGTTCACTGCCGATCGCTTGCTGTGGGTGATGGGCCAGTTTTACCGCCAGATCTCGAACGGCGGGAGTGACAAGTGTGGCGGGATTCATGCTGAGGCCGGTGAAAGCTCCGAGGCGATTGCATCGAGCCGGGCTTGGCGGGAAAAGCGAACGTGGTGTCTTTACTTCAACGGGCTTGAGCACTCCGGTGCCACGTGGGACGATCGTGCCAATGAACAGCCGATCCGCCGAAGCACAGTACCTGCGCGACCTCGCACGACTGCGCCGTGTTCGCGACCGGATCGACCGGGAGTACGCGCAGCCGCTGAACGTCGAGGCGCTCGCCTGCGGCGTGCACATGTCGGCCGGGCACCTCAGCCGCCAGTTCAAGCTCGCCTTCGGCGAGTCGCCATACAGTTACCTGATGACCCGACGCATCGAGCGCGCGATGGCGATGCTGCGTCGTGGCGACCTCAGCGTCACCGAAGTCTGCTTCGCGGTCGGCTGCGCATCGCTGGGCACCTTCAGCACGCGTTTCACCGAGCTGGCCGGGGTGCCGCCCAGTGTTTATCGGCGTGACGCGGCGAGCGCGACGGCGGGCATGCCGTCGTGCGTGGCGAGGCAGGTGACGCGACCGGTCAGGAATCGAGAAGCGCCGGCTTCCGAGCCTGACTTAGCATGACGGCTCCTTCCACACCGAGTACGACTGCCATGGATATCAACATTCACGCGAGCTTCCTCCCGCAAACCGACCCGGACGCCTCGCTGGCGTTCTATCGCGACACCCTCGGCTTCGAGGTTCGCAACGACGTCGGCTACAACGGGATGCGCTGGATCACGGTCGGCCCACCCGACCAGCCCGGTACGTCCATCGTCCTGTATCCGCCGGCTGCCAGTCCTGGCGTTACTGACGACGAGCGCAGCACCATCGCCGAGATGATGGCCAAGGGCACCTACGCCATCATGCTTCTGGCCACCAAGGATCTCGACGCTGCCTTTGAGCGGATACAAGCCAGTGGTGCCGAGATCGTCGAGGAGCCGACCCAGCAGCCGTACGGGGTTCGCGACTGCGCCGTCCGTGATCCCGCGGGGAACCTGCTCCGCGTCCAGGAGCGGGGCTGAGTCGTTTGGCGATTGCGGTGCGCGGCAATCTTCCCGAATCGTCATCCCGGCGCAAGCCGGGATCCAGTGGCGATCGCGCTTGCTCAGGTCGACTGGATGATCGGCCGCGCTGCCGTAAAGCGATTCCTGCCTTCGCAGGAATGACGAACAAAAAAAGCGGCCATTGAGACGGGCGACTAGGGTGCTCAAATAACGGGCGAGCGACTTCAACCATGAAAAAAGAGACGGCCATCATGAGGAACGAGAAGAGCAGCTCGAAAGAGGGCGGCGGAAGTGACACTCCATCCCGGCTGATCGATACGAGGATCAAGGAACTGGGCGATTGGCGGGGAGAGAGGCTCGCCAGGGTCCGGGTGCTCATCAAGCAGGCCGTCCCCGACGTGGTCGAGGAGTGGAAGTGGCGAGGGGTTCCGGTGTGGTATCACGCCGGGATGATCTGCACCGGCGAGACGTACAAGAATTACGTGAAGATGACCTTCGCCAAGGGCGCCTCGTTGGATGACCCTTCGGGCCTTTTCAACTCCGGCCTCGACGGCAATACCCGGCGTGCCATCGATTTCCATGAGACCGACTCGATCGATGAGAAGGCGTTGAAGGCGCTCATTCGCGCCGCCGCGGCACTGAACACGTCCAAGGCAAATAAATAGACTCATGGGGCCGGCGACAACTCCTCGCGAGTTAAATGTCGCCGACCCCTTTTGCTGCCCGCTCGCGGGCATGGGCTCTGACCAGGCACGGATGCGTCTCCGGCATGGTCAGAAAGAAGGGCATGACGGCCAGAGCTACGGCGGCGATCATGGCGCCGGGCAGGGCGGTCCATCCGGTCAGCCTGACGAAAAGCTCGGCGAGGAAAGGCGTCAGGCCGCCGAAGATGGCTGTTGCGACGGTCACGCCCAGTGCCAGGCCGCTGAGTCGGCCTTCGCCGGGAAACTGCTCGGCGGTCGCCGGTGCGCCTACCGCACTCACGCCACCGGCGAGGCAGGCCAGCACGATCGCGCCGATTCCGATGTGCAGCTCGCCGCCGCCTGCCATCAGGCCGAACATCGACAACGGCAACAGCATGCCCGCGATGCCCAGCCAGATCAGCACCGGCTTGCGTCCGACCCGGTCGGAGAGCGCACCCGCCAGAGGCGTGACCAGGATGACCGCCACCGCGGCAAGGGTCGACAGCCAGAGCGAACGGCCGGTGGCAAGGATGCCCGACGAGCTCAGGAAAGCCGGCACATACGTGATGCCGACGTAATAGGTGATGGAGCCAAGCGCCGAGATGGCGAAGGTACGCAGCAGTGCGGGCCGGTGATGTGCCAGCGTGTGGCGGAGCGGGGACTCTGGCACGGTGTGCTGCGTCACCTGCCGCAGGAAATCCGGCGATTCTTCCATGGTGGAGCGGGCGATCCAGACACAGCCGGCCAGCGCCGCGCCCACAAAGAACGGAATGCGCCAGCCCCAGGCGTCGAGGTGGACGGTGCTCATCGCGCCAACCGTCAGTGCCGAGATCGCCACGGCGAAGAGCGCGCCGACCTCGCTGGCGGCGGCTGCCAACGAGGTGATCAATCCGCGCCGGTCCTCGCGCGCGCCTTCCAGCAGGTAGGCGACCACGCCCGTATATTCGCCGCCGACCGAGAACGCCATGAAGCAGCGCAACAGCAGCAGGAGCCCGCCTGCCGCAGGTCCGATCGCGGCGTAGTCGGGCAACAACGCCGTAGCGAGCATCGCCAGCGTCATCAGCATCATCGACATAACCAGTGTGCGCTGCCGCCCGATGCGGTCACCGATATGGCCGAACACCATCGCGCCCAGCGGCCGCATGCCATAGGAAATGGCGAACCCGGCGAGCGTGGCCAGCAGCGAGTTGTCGCCGCCACCGAAGAACACCCGCGACAGCACCGTGGCGAAATACAGGTAGAGCGTGAAGTCGTACCACTCCACCACCGTCGACAGCGCCGCGACCACCATGGAGCCACGCGAAACTTCAGGGGCGCTGTGCTTTTCGGTCGAGGTCATGCAGGCGGGGTGCCGGAAGCGAAGAGGTATCAGGGACAATACCTGACGCAGACACGGTGATGGCGATGCGGGATCAGCGCAGCGGTTCTGCCGCCGTGTCACCTTTGCATGGGATCGGCTTGCCGTCCTTACCGGCAACCTGCGTAAAGCTCGAACCGCTGCGGTTGATGACGATGCCGCCGACGCACTGCTGGTTTCGGTCCAGCCGGTAACTTGCCTGTACGCGAAGCTCTTCCTGTCGCTGCCTGTCCATGCGTACGGCCTGCTCCGCCTGATACTGCCGAGCCTGCTCGTTCACCTGCTGGTACGTGTCGGACAAGTCCTCACGCTGCTGCTTCAGATTGGCCGCGAGTTGTGCCTGGTATTGCTGGGCATGCGCTTTGGCCTGTTGTGCATCCATCTCGGCGGCGCGAGCGGAATCGCGCGTGATCTCATCGGCGTGGCGCGCTGCGAGGTACTGGGAAAGTCCATTCCAGGCAAGCACGGCGACGATCAAACTCGCCACACCGGCCCCGATTTTCCACGACAACGGCATGGCCATGACACCCAACCCCCAGCAAGATTGCAGAAAATCCCGCACCATCCGTACCCCGACGCAACCTTGTCGGGAGTCCGTTGACGGAGTCTAGCAGGGCGTAGAAAAGCACTCTGCCAAGGTGGGCCGCGGGTAGCTCATTGCGATAACGTCGAAACGGGTCGGGCCTGGCCACGCTTCGACGGCCGGAAACTCTCGTACAAGGCGTCGACGAGCTCGGGTGTTTCTATCCGCGCGTGAATTTGTGCCGAAATTCGCATCCAAATCGCCTTAATTCCTCAAGACGACGCGATCCGTACGGCACAAGCTGGTACCGCTGACGCCGTTTTTGACCCTTCATCCGGGACATTCGAGTGACTGACGCAGGCCTGGGAGTGCTGTTGGCCGCGTCCGTAACTTGTTGGGGTGTCGAAAGCGACAGATGGGGATGGATATAGCAAGGTGATCGCAAGCCACGCAGGTCGAGAACCGGCGCGCGGTCTTGCACCTCGTGCCGAAACAATCAGAGGGAAGAAACCTGGTCTACGAGCTGTGGAGTGGAGTCGCATGCGACTTTTTTGATGAGCTCGGGGTCTGCTAAAAACGCGGATTGTTTTTATCACCGTATCTTCCACATCCGGCCATGTTGAGAAACGCGTTTCGAGACAAGAAAACCTATGGCGTGGATAGTCGCTTAAGTATTCGTGAAACGGTGTTCAGCTCAGTTAAATAAACGTCAGACATAGGGTGAATGCCGAAAAAGTGATAAATCGCACAGAAAGGTCCGAGATATCAGCTTTGAATCACATCAAGCGATATCGCCTAGGTATTTATCGGTCTGTGAGGTAGCTCATTTTTCTGATGCAGCATCAACCTTCCGCTGAGAGGGAATGGCCGATAGTCAGGGGATGGCGCCAAGCCGCGACTCCAGTCGAGTCTTTAGTGAGGGAACATCATGACCAAGCTGGACCAAATCCACTGGCGCGACGCATTCCTGTCGATAATCGCCCCGAACGAAGTTCTTCAGGCAATGTTCGATCCTCTGAGGGAGGTAGTGTTCAGCATTAAAGATCGTCAGGGGCGCTACGTGCTGATCAGCGAGGCTTGCGTGAAGCGGTGCGGTTTGAATCGCAAAGAGGAGGGGATCGGCAAGACCGCGTTTGCATTGTTTCCCGAACCCATGGCTGAGCGCTACTGCCATCAAGACGAGCGCCTGTTCCAGACAGGCAAGCCGCTGATCGACAGTCTGGATCTGACCATCTACAACGACGGCAGCACGGGTTGGTGTCTGTCGACCAAGCAACCGCTGCGCGACCGCGCTGGGACAATCGTTGGCTTGACTTGCGTTTCGCGTGATCTCATCGAACCAAGTCGCACACGCATGATTGACAACTGCTTCGCAGATGCGATCGACCATATGCGCGAGCACTACGCAGAAAAGCTGCGTGTGTCAGATCTCGCAAGGCGGGCGAGTATCTCTGAGGCGCAGTTCGAGCGGCGTATGAAACGCATCTTTCAGCTCTCTGCGGGACAGTATCTTATAAAGTTGCGTATTAGTGCCGCCGTGCGCCTGCTGCAACGCAGTGAAGAGTCGATCTCCGAGATCGCTCAGCAGGTGGGGTTTTTCGATCAAAGCCTTTTGACGCGTGCGTTCCGACGCGTCACTGGCATGACCCCCGGACAGTATCGACGGGTCGTTCTGGATTGGCGCTAAATCAAAAGTGTCGGCGTCGCCCCTAATCATAGCGCCAAAGCAAAGTCATTAGAAAATTGACTAAAAATTGGCAAATCCGTCGAATTGCACGAATATTTTTTCCTATATCTCCATCTCTTGCAGAGGCAATGTTACATCCTCGTTTCATATGAAACGGGCTGCCTTTCAAGAGGGAAAGATAATGAAAATGTCGAGACTTGCATTCTGGTTGGCACCGCTAGCGCTTTGGGCAAATGTGGCCATCGGTCAAACCTGGACGCCGCTAAGAAACGCCCCGCCTAACACTATCGGCTATATGGCGTTGATGACAGACGGCACCGTTCTAGCACACGTTGAAACATCTACTGCCGCCGATTCACAGTGGTACAGGCTTACTCCCGACAACACGGGGAGCTACGTCAACGGTACGTGGAGCTCAATCGCCTCGATGCCCTCGGGATACGCGCCCTTTGACTTCGCCGGCGGCGTGCTGGCCGATGGCAAGCTGCTCGTCGAGGGCGGCGAGTACAACTTCGGCAACGATGTGGAAACCAACCTCGGCGCGATTTACGATCCGGTGGCCAATACGTGGACGTCGGTGAATCCCCCCTCGGGCTGGACCCAGATCGGCGATGCGTCTGGCGTGATTCTCCCGAATGGCACGTTCATGATGGGGCAGCAAGGGCTGTACAACGGCGCGCTGTTCGACGAAGCCCATCTCAGTTGGACCATCACCGGCACCAACAAGCCCGATTACAACGTAGAGGAAAACTGGGGGCTGCTGCCCAGCGGCAAGGCATTGACGGTTCGTACCTATGCCTTCGATCAATACAATGCTACCGGCACAGAATCCGAACTCTTTGATCCAGCCACGGGACTATGGAGCGACGCCGGAAGCACCGTCGTGCAACTGTGGGATTCGGCCGCGAGCTGCGGCGGCGAGAGTAACGCCTCGTACGAGGTCGGCCCCATGGCGCTGCGGCCCGACGGCACGGTGTTCGCAACCGGATCGAACAAATGCGCGGCCGGTCATACGGCGATTTACCACACGGCGTCCGGAACCTGGACGGCGGGCCCGGATTTTCCAAACGGCTTGGACATCGCCGATGGACCTGCGGCAGTGGAAATCAACGGCAACGTGTTGATGATGGCCAGCCCTGGCGTCTTCAACACGCCTTCGACATTTCTCGAATGGAATGGCAGCGCCTTGACGACCGTTGCAGCACCCGCCAACGCATCCAACGTTTCTTCCTGGTACGGGGCCTTGCTGGTGTTGCCGAATGGTCAGATTTTGTACTCGGATCTAAGCCAGGGCATTCAGGTCTGGACTCCAGCGGGAACTTACCAAACGGCTTGGCAGCCTACTGTCAGCTCCGTGTCCACCACGCTGGCGCCTGGAAGCACGTACCCCGTCTCCGGAACGCAGTTCAACGGATTGACTCAGGGCGCCTACTACGGTGATGACCAGCAGATGGCGACCAACTTTCCGTTGGTTCGCATCGTCAATTCGGCAACCGGTCACGTGTTTTACTGCCGCACCCACGGGCACAGCACCATGGGCGTGGCGACGGGGAGTACGCCTGTAAGCACGAATTTCGACGTGCCATCCAACATAGAAACAGGCGCCAGCAAGCTGTATGTCGTCGCCAACGGTATTCCATCGGCGCCGGTGGCGGTCACCGTGGGCACCAGCTCCGGAACCACGGCAACGTTGAGTCCGACCAGTCTTGCGTTCGGTAGCACAACCGTCGGATCCACCAGTGCGGCCCAGAGCGTCTCGCTGAAAAATAACGGCCCAGGTCTGCTGACAATCGGCAGCGTTACGGTCAGTGGCGACTATGGCCAGACCAACAACTGCGGAACATTAGCCAGCGGCTCGAGCTGCACCCTCTCTGTAACTTTCAATCCCACCACGACCGGAACGCGGACAGGAACCTTGACCGTCACGGACAACGCATCCAATAGTCCGCAGTCGACCACCTTGACCGGCACCGGGACCAGTGTGGGTGGCACCGTCACGCTGAGTCCAGCGAGTTTCAACTTCGGCAACGTAGCGGTGAATAGCTACAGCAACTGGCAGGCATTCACTCTGACCAACACCGGCAGCACCGCGGTATCGATCAGCACTGCCAGTGCGAGCGGTCCGTTCGATGTGTCGAACGCTTGCGGATCGTCGCTGGCGGCTGGATCGCACTGCACGATTTGGGCCTTATTCGCACCTTCGGCTAACGGAGCGTTCACGGGAACCTTGACCGTCACCGACAACGCCGCCAACAGTCCGCAGACGGCGAGTCTCACGGGCACGGGGGGCGTAACTACCGGAGGCAATATCAGCTTCTCGGGATCGATCACTTCACAGGGTGGATACGCCTACACACCGAACTTCACGAGTGGGGCGGGAGCAGTTACTGCGACTCTCAATGTTCCTGCGGGCACTAGCTGGAGGTTCGTTGCGGACAACGCCACCACGAACCAATCGGTCACGGAACAGGACGGCACTGGGCCATTGATGGTCACCTTCACAGCAGTGGCGGGGGATAGTTACAACTTCTTCGTACAAGCCAATACAGGATCGGGAGCCTGGTCCATTACGGGATCGCATCCGTAATTTGCTGAAGCAGTCGCAATCTTTATTCCAAACCGCAGCAGGGTCGGTTCCGCAAGGGGCCGGCCCTGCTGCGACTGACTGACATCGGGCCGGCTCCTGGTATGAGGCCACTGTGCAGCTTGTACTAATCGTCGTAGGCCTGGCTCACGAACGATGCGGCGCGTATGGCCAGACCCCACACGTCACGATCTCACCGGCATTCCTCAGCACGTGGTGCAGCGGGCAACAACTGTCTACCGTGCTTCTGGACGATGAAGATCGCCAGCGTTACCGGCAATACCTGCGCCAGGCAATACGGCGCTTCGGATGCCGGCGACTTTCGCAACGTCGTAGCAAAGCGTCGTCGCTATGCAGGGAACAAAAGGATCGTTCGGTTTGCCCGGATCGATCCCCGATAAGATCGGTCCTGTCCAAATCGCCGAACCTCGCGCGTCATGGAAATGGCGATGCACACTGCCCGCCGATTACTCATTGTGGAGAGTCCGGATGCAATACCTGTTGATGCTGTACGCGAACGAGAACGTTTGGTCGCAGATGACACCGGCCGAACGGGAGCAGGGCGCCGCAGCCTACGGGGCGTATACGCAGGCGCTGACGACGGCGGGTGTACTGGTCGGTGGGAACCGACTGCAATACAGCATGACCGCGACCACCGTGCGTGTGGCGGACGGCAAATCGCAGGTGCTGGATGGACCCTACGTGGACTCCAAGGAGCAGTTGGCCGGCTATTACCTGATCGACGTGGCTGACCTGGATGCGGCGCTTGCCTGGACGGCACGCCACCCCGGTGCGAGCCATGGCACGGTCGAAGTGCGGCCGATCTGGAGCATGTAGGTTGGATAGCGCGGCGCAGGCGCGCAGTACCGCGGACGCCGTCGCGCGTCGCAGCTACGGCAAGCTGGCCGCCTTTCTGGCCGCCGCCATGCGTGACGTGGCGGCGGCCGAGGATGCGTTTCTCCACTCCCTTCGGCAGCTCATGCTCCGGATGGTTTCGGCTTGCCGCCGTGTGACGTCAGGCGCAGGCCACTGCTTCGGCAAACATCGATGCGTGGAAAGAGCTGGGTGCGTCCACCCTGGAAGGTGACGCGGAGGTCGCGCTGGCATCCGCCGGTGGGAACATCGAAGGTCATCGAGGTCAGACCGCCCTGCAGCGGCTGGTCAAGGGCGATGTCCTGGAAGGCATTGCGGTCGGCAGGCGCGATGGCGAGTGCGGTGACGCTGTCGAGCGTCGCGTTCATCAGATCGAAGTGTCGCGCGGGCCTGCGCCCTGCGTCGGCGTGTGTGGCGCTGACGGACGGAACGACGAGCAGGTTGCCAAGCGTGAGTGCAAACACGGTGGTGAGGACGGTGGCGCGGGTCGGATTCATGGAGGTGCTCCGGCTGAGGTGAGGTGCCGCCGGTGGCTCGTGCGCACACGGTCGGCACCGTGATATGGCCGGATGAAGGTGTTCTGCGAAAGCAGTTCGGGACGAATCGTCGTGACGCGGCGGCGAATCGTAGTGGCGTCACGAATTGCTTTTCAGCGCCGTGCGCTGCACCTAGGATGGCCACTCCAACCCACGGGACATCCCGCGATGATGGTTCGCCTCGGCAACACGCAGATCGGTCTGTTCCGCTATCTCGGCCTGTGGGCGGCGGTGGTGGTGGTGTTTGCGGTGCAGGGGTTCATGCACGACGCGATGAACGGAAATACCTGGTCAGCCTTCGATTACCTGCGCTGGTCGATCATCCAGTGGTACACGTGGGCAGCACTGGCGCCGATGGTGTTCCGGCTGGCAGCGAAGTACCCGATCCAGTCGCCGGTGCGCCTGCGCGGACTCGGTATGCAATTGCCGGCGAGCGTTGGCGTGACTCTGCTGGCCATGTTCATCGGCGCGTTCGTATCGACGGCGTTCGAACCGAGTTCGTTCGGTCAGCAGGTCAGGCAGTTTCTCGGCCAGCATTTCGCTACCGGCTTGCTGGCCTACTGGTCGCTGTTCGCGATTCAGCAAGCCATGCAGTTCCATGCCGAAAAGACGCGCCGCGAGATCGAGGCGAGCCAGTTGGCAACGGAGCTTGCACAGTCGCGTCTGCGTGCGCTGAAGTCGCAGCTGCAGCCGCATTTCCTGTTCAACACGCTGCACGCGATCGCGACGTTGCTGGATGAGGACACGCTGTCGGCCGAAGACATGCTGCTGCGCCTGAGCGACCTGCTGCGTGCATTCCTCGAGGACTACGATGGCCAGGAAATCAGCTTGCGGCGAGAGCTGGTGCTGCTGGATCTCTACCTCGGCATCCAGCGCATACGCTTCAAGGATCGCCTCACCACGCAGATCTACGTCGCTCCGGACACGCTGGATTGCGCCGTGCCCAGCCTGATCCTGCAGCCGATCGTGGAGAACGCCATAACCCATGGAATCGGCAAGCGGATCGGCGTGGACTGCATCGAGATCGAAAGCCGGCGCGAAGGTGACAGCCTGTGCATCGATGTTCGCAACCGCAACAGCACGCTGGAAGCCGGGCCTGCCTCTGCGTCGGGGCATGGCATTGGTCTGTCGAACACTGAGCTGCGCCTGCGCGAACTATATGGCGGTGTCGCGCAGGTGCGCCTGGAGATGATCTGGCCCGAGGGCGTGGTCTGCCGGCTTCGCCTGCCGTTCCGCGAGATTGAGGAACTTGACGATGCGCCCGAGATTGCGTCGACATGAGCATCGCCACCCTGGTCGTGGACGACGAACCGATCGCGCGCCATGCCATCGTGCGCCTGCTGCGCGACGATCCCGACATCGAGCTGCTGGCTGAGTGCGGTGACGGCGTGTCGGCGGTCGAGGCGATACGCAGCCAGTCGCCGGACCTGGTCTTTCTCGACATCCAGATGCCTGCCATGAGCGGCATGGACGTCGTGGCGACCATTGGCGCAGAGCGCATGCCGGCGACAGTGTTTGTCACCGCCTTCGAGCAATACGCGGTGCGGGCATTCGAGGCGAATGCGGTGGATTACCTGGTGAAGCCGTTCAGCCGGGAACGTTTCGCAGACACGTTGCGGCGCGTGAAGGCGCGGTTGTCCACCGGCAAGGGCGCGGATGGGGGTGCCTCCGTGCGGATCCTGCAGGCGCTCGAAGCCTTGCGCCAGCGCGATGACCACCTCCAGCGCCTTCCCGTGCGCATCGACGAGCACATCAGCTTCATCGACGTCAACGAGATCGTGTGGATCAAGGCCAGCGGCAACACCGTGCAGATCCATCTGGCCGACGGCGTCCACGAAATGCGCGAGACCATGAGCGCGCTCGCCGCGCGCCTCGATCCGCGGCATTTCGCGCGCGTCCACCGCTCGGCCATCATCAACGTGCGCCGGATCCAAGCCATCCATCCGTGGTTCAACGGCTACCACGTCGTCACGATGGATACCGGCCAGAAGCTGCGCATGAGCCGATACCAGCACGAAACCTTTCTGCGCCTAGTTTCGGCCAGCGGCGGGAAACGGGTGGAATAGGGAGGCGGGCGCAAATGCAGAGCCGGGCATCATGCCGCCGCGGCCGGATTCGAAAAGGTGTCAGGGACAATTCCTGGTCGTTCCGTTGAAACTGTCCCTGACACCATTCTTCTTCGAAGCGAGCGCGCCGAAGGCGACTTTCGCAACGTCGTGGCAGAGCGTCGTCACTATGCAGGGAACAAAAGGATCGCTCGGTTTGCCCGGGGCGATCCCCGATAAGATCGGTCCTGTCCAAATCGCCGAACCTCGCGCGTCATAGGAATGGCGACGCACACTGCCCGCCGATCACTCATTGCGGAGAATCCCGATGCAATACCTATTGATGCTGTATTCGAACGAGAGCGGTTGGTCGCAGATGACGCCAGCGGAGCAGGAACAGGGCGTCGCGGCCTATGGAGCGTATACACAGGCACTGAAGACGGCGGGTGTACTGGTCGGCTCGAATCGCCTGCAAAACAGCACGACCGCGACCACCGTGCATGTGGCGGACGGCAAATCGCAGGTACTGGATGGCCCCTACGTGGACTCCAAGGAACAATTGGCCGGCTACTACCTTATCGACGTGGCTGACCTGGATGCGGCGCTTGCCTGGACAGCACGCTGCCCCGGTGCGAGTCATGGCACGATCGAAGTGCGGCCGATCTGGGACATGTACGCTGGATAGCGCGGCGCAGGCGCGCAGTACCGCGGACGCCGTCGCGCGTCGCAGCTACGGCAAGCTGGTCGCCTTTCTGGCCGCCGCCATGCGTGATGTGGCGGCGGCCGAGGATGCATTGTCGGAAGCGTTTGCCGCGGCGCTGGCGGACTGGCCGCTCAACGGCTGCCCTGCGAATCCGGAAGCGTGGTTGCTGACCGTGGCCCGGCGCAAAGGGATCGATGGCATCCGGCGCCGCCGCAGCGGTGAAGTAGCGGCCGTGCAGTTGCAGATCCTGGCGGAACTCGACGAAGCTGCATCGACGGTGATGGATGACGCGGCCATTCCGGATCAGCGTCTGGCGCTGCTGTTCGCCTGCGCACATCCGGCCATCGATGCCGGCATCCGCGCGCCGTTGATGTTGCAGGCCGTGCTTGGGCTGGATGCGAAGACCATCGCTTCGGCGTTTCTCGCGTCACCGGATGCGATGGGCAAACGCCTCGGGCGGGCGAAACAGAAGATCCGCCAGGCGGGCATCCGATTTGCCATTCCCGCACGCGACGAACTGGCCGGACGGCTGGACGGCGTGCTGGATGCGATTTACGCCGCCTTTGCGGAAGGCTGGAGCGATCCCGGCGGCACCGATGCGATCCGGCGCGATCTCACCGCGGAAGCGCTGTTTCTCGCCGGCCTGGTGGCCGGGCTGCTGCCGCAGGAACCAGAAGCGCTGGGCCTGCTGGCGTGCATGTTGCACGCGGAGGCGCGGCGCCGCGCGCGCCGCACTGAGGACGGCGACTACGTGCCGCTGGCCGAGCAGGATGTCGCGCTGTGGGATGCAGCGATGATCGACGAGGCCGAAGCGCTGCTGTTGCGTGCGAGCGCGTTGGGCCATATCGGCCGTTATCAGCTTGAAGCAGCGCTGCAGTCCGCGCATGTCGAGCGTCGCCGCAGCGGGCGCACTGACTGGACGCCCGAGGTGCAGATTTACGATGCGCTGCTCGCTCTCTCCGGTTCGCCGGTGGTCGCCCTCAACCGCGCGCTGGCCATCGCGGAACTGCAAGGTCCGCGCGCCGCACTCGAGATCGTGGATGCGCTCGCTGCCGACGGCCGGCTTGTCGATTACCAACCCTACTGGGCAGCACGCGCGGCGCTACTGGCCGAACCCATGCCTACCCCGAGGCTCGCGATGCCTTCGACATCGCGATCGGCCTCGCCAGCGACCCCGCCGTCCGGCGCTTCCTGCAGCGACGTCAGGCCGTATTGCCACGCTGCGTGGAAAAAGGTGTCAGGGACGATTCCTGCTGACGTGCTACTGCCGCGTATCTAGTCGCTACCCGTTGGTCACGGTTCGACGATGACTGCCCTGCGGATGTAGTGGTGGGCAGCGTCGCGGTCGCGTGACGCTTCGTCGCACAGCCAGTCGCGAAACCTGGCGATCTTGCGGCTGTGCTGCCGGGCGACGGGGGATGTGAACCAGAACGCACGACCATCGCTGGCGACGGCGTCGTGCGCCGGCACCAGTCGGCCGGCCTCGATCTCGTTGCGGAACAGGATTGGCGAGCCGATCGCGATGCCGTGGCCGGCCGCCGCCGCGGCGATGTCCAGGTATTCGGCGGACAGATGGGTGCCGAACCGGCCGTGCAGAACGACGTCGTCGAAACCCCGCGCGCGATACCACAGCGCCCACCAATCGGATCGACCCAGCAACGGAACGTCAAGTGGACCTCGCGGGTCGGCGATGCCTGCTGCAGCATCCTTCAGTGCCGGTGCGCACAGCGGCATGAAGATGCTGGGAAACAGTTCGATCGTGCGCAGACCTGGCCAGCGGCCGTGGCCGTTGCGGATGGCCGCGTCGAAATGGCCGGTGCTGAGGTCCTGGGCGTCTGGCGACAGGTCGAGGTCGAACGCGATCTCCGGATGCTTTGCGCGGAAGCGGCCGAGTTTCGGTGTCAGCCAGCTGGTGCCGAGGGTAGGCAGTGTAGTCAGCGACAGACGCGCCTCGTCCAGGTCGGCGGCCTTGATGAAGCTTGCGCGCAAGGCAGCGAAGGCGTTGATGGCCTCGCGTGCGACCCACTGACCGGGCTCGGTCAGTTCCACTCGCTGCGGGTAACGCGCAAACAGTGGTACCCCGATCTGCTCTTCGAGGCGTCGCACGTGGTAGCTGACGGATGCCGCCGTGGTGTCGAGTTCCTGCGCCGCCCGCGCGAAACTGCCGAGGCGGGCCGCGGCTTCGAACGCGCGGATGGCCGGAAGGGACGGGAAGCGGTGCTGGTCGACCATAAGTCTGCCTTATGCTGAAGCCCCGCTTTCGCGTGGTCAACAGCGCGCAGCATCGGCCATCATCCGAATCCCGGCCCTTGTGGCCCCGCAAGGATCGATCCCATGCCTTCACATGGTTCCATTCCGTTTTCGCGCCGCGCGTTCCTCAAGACCCTGGCGATGGCCGGTGGGGCCGCGATACTTGGCCTGCCGGAGTGGGTTGGCGCGCGGCCGACGGCAAGCGGCACGGCCTGGGATCCTGCTGCCCACGCGCGCGACTGGACCTGGTTGGTCGGCAACTGGGATGTATGGCACCGCCGGTTGAAGGAACGCCTGGTCGGCGACACGCATTGGCAGACGTTTCCGGGCCGCAGCGCGTTGTGGCTGGCTATGGGCGGCCAAGCGACGATCGACGACAACGTGGTCGCGCTACCCGGCGATCCCTACCGCGGGCTTACCCTGCGTGCGTTCGACCCAGGCACCGGCAAGTGGTCGATCTGGTGGCTCGACGGGCGCGATCCGACGCGCATCGACCCACCCGTACTGGGCGGTTTCCAGGGTGACGCCGGCACTTTCATCGGGCACGACACCTTTAAGGGTCGGCCGATCACGATGCGGTTCCGATGGAACGACATCCACGGCTCGCGGCCCTGGTGGGAACAGGCGTTCTCCGCCGACAACGGTGCCAGCTGGGAGGTCAACTGGCGCAACTACTTCACGCGCACGTCGGTCGTGCCGACGCCGCTGCCCACGTTGGCGGACGCACCGCGCGACTACGATTTCCTGGTCGGGTCGTGGAGCGTACGGCACCGCCGCCTTCGGCATCGCCTGGTCGGCAATCACGATTGGGACAGCTTCGGCGGCACGCTGGTCAACTGGCCGGTGCTGGGCGGGCTGGGCAACGTGGGCGACAACGTCATGGCATTGCCCTCCGGCACGGTGCGTGGCATCGGCCTGCGCGCGTTCGACCGGGCGACCGGGCAGTGGCTGAGCTGGTGGCTCGACAACAGAACGCCTTCGGTCATCGAGCCGCCCGTGCGCGGCCGCTTCATGGACGGTACCAGCACCCTCATCGGCGACGACCAACTGGATGGCCGACCGATCAAGACGCGCGTGGTCTGGTCGCGCATCACCCCGCACTCGGCGCGCTGGGAACAGTCCTGCTCGGCGGATGGCGGCGCAACCTGGGAGCTGAACTGGATCAGCGACTTCACGCGAACGGCATAGGGTATTGAGCCGAACGAACGAAGCAGAAGTATTAAAACAGGGGTTCTATCCCGTTAACACGGACACTTCCAAGAAGGCCAATGGTCGGCAAAAGAGAGTGTCATGTCCAAACAAAGAAAGTTCAGCGACGAGTCAAGCGTGAGGCTGTTGGCCTGACTCGCCAGCCAGGTGCCAACCTCTGTCAGATCGCCCGCGATATCGATGTGGGCGCAGGGGTTCTGGCCTGCCTTGACTCAGCCACCGGGCTGTAGTTCTGGTATGTTGGTGCCGGGGAGCCGCGTCCGCACGTCCATTCGCATCTGTCCAGCGGAGGTCAGTCATATGGGCCACGACAAGTCACGTTCGAGCGTTTCGGTCGGCACGGTCGACTGGAACGATCCGCGCCTGGATACGCTGCTGCAGAAAGTCGACGGCTGGAAGCTCGACAATCGCAACGGCCAGCCGCAGCGGGAAGTGCAGATCCAGGTCAGTTCCGGATGGACGGCCAGCTCCGTTGTCAGCAAGCCTGCACTGCTGGTTTCGAAGGATGAGGAAACCATAGTACTGGCGACCCGGTTTCAGGTTCCGCATGGCGAGCGCATACGCGTGGATAGCCAGCATGAGGACGGCACACGTACCGTGTGGGGCACGATGGTCGAAGGACGCGAAGGCTACCGCGTCGAAGATCGCGAGAACGGTCTGTTCCTGAACTGGCTGCGCATCAGCTGACGGCGCAAAACGCTTACGGCTTTGGCTTGCGTGATCGATCCGAGGGGTACTCGGACATCGTCTGCGCGCGTCATCTCAAGCTTCGACCAGACTGCCGTTCTCGGTGTCGGCGATGACGCGATTGCGCCCGGCGCGCTTGGCGCGATAAAGCGCTGCATCCGCTTCCATGCAAAGCCGCAGTAGCTCGTAACCGGAAGCATCGGTGGAGGCCAGGCCGACGCTGGCGGAAATCGATACGACACACCCGTCTTTCTCCATCGGTGATGCTTCAATGGCAATCCGGATGCGATTGGCGATATCCATACCTTGCTCGCGAAAACACTCGTGCAGCAGGATGCCGAATTCCTCGCCGCCCAGGCGGCCAAATAGGTCTGTGGGGCGCAAGTGATGTTGGCAGATAGCGACGGTATGCCTGAGCACGGTATCGCCCATGGCGTGACCATGCGTATCGTTGACCTGCTTGAAGTGGTCAAGGTCGATCGATATCAGGCAGGCATGGCCGAGCTTTTTCTCCAGCAGGCGCAAGACGCGACCGGCCTCACTGATGAAGTGCTGGTGGTTGAAGATGCCAGTGAGACTGTCGTGATGAGAAAGCCGCTTGAAGCCAAGCTGCGAGCGCTTGAGCCGGTAAAGCCATAACACGATGAATGCGAGGGTCATCAGCAACAGGATGATGTAGAGCCGGCTGGTCTCCACCGCCTTCGTGTCCAGTGCCTGCTGCAATCGAAGAATATTGTTCTGCTTGCTGAGTTCTTCGGTTTCGAGCTTCTTGGCAAGGATGTGTTGCTGCACGGTCTGGTAGGCCAGCGCCCTGGCACTGACGTCGTCGAGATAACCTTTGTCCTGAACGACATAGTGCTCGTAATACGAAAGCGCGGCGGCGGCATTGCCTCGCTTTTTTTCGACCTGGTAAAGCACCTGATATGCGTCCTTCAACGATCCGCTGATCTCGTCCGGGCTACTCATGGCCACCGCAGCGAGTGCCGCTTTCCGGGCGTTGATGTCGTCGGCCAGTTCCCAATAGGCTTGGGCAAGCTCCACCCGGGATGCCAGCATGTGGGAGTAATACTGGTTCGCGCTGATACTTGGGGCAATTCGGTGAAGCAACGCGAGGGCTTTGCCCGGTTGATCTTCCTCCAGGTATAGGCTTCCCATGACCAGCCACATGTTATTGGCGAATATCGTTTGTTTGGCGGCGAGGCACGTGTCAACAGCCTGTTGCAGTTCCGGACTTGATGATTTCAGCTTCTTGTTGTTGTAAAGCGCGACGATCTGCGTGGACCGCGGGCGGCACAACGTTTCCCCGGGAGGGAGCGTTTCCTCCATCATGCGGGCATACTTGATGGCCAAGTCGTTTTGACCGGATGAACTAAGCAACTGCGAAACGTTGTACAGGATGAGGAAGTGAGCCAGCTTGTCTTTGACCTTTGGCAAGTCGGCCACCAGCCGGTTGGCCAGTACAAAGGCTTCCTCGTAGCGATGATTGATCCCTTGGTCGACCATGAGCAAGGCGGAAGACTTGGCTATCAGTGTTATATCACCGGAGTGATCGACTATATCCTGCAGCAATACATCGGCTTTGACGTAATCGCCTTGGAAAGCCATTTGCCAGGCGTCGAGATAACGCAAATGCCATTGTTCTTTTGGTGACAGGCGAGGCTCTTCACGATGGAGCTGCTGCAGCATGCGAAGAAACCGCGGGTGATCGTCGGTGCGCAGGCTCTCGGTTTGCACAAGGAACGAGCCTGCACCGGGCATCGGCGCGTCGGCATGGACAGCTTGAACAAGCACGCAGAAAGCCATGCCCGCCAACAACGCGGGCCATCGCCAAAAGCGGCTCCATAGCCGGAGCATGCCGATGCTGCCTATCGGCGGGGTGATGGTTTGTCGTGATCGGGTTTGGGGGAATGATGGGGTTCATCGTCGTCATGATCGTCGTCATGATTCGGCTCATCCTCCTCATGTCCGGGGATTTGCGTATTATGGTCGACATGCATCGGTTTCTGCCCGAGCTCCTCAGACAAACGTGAGCTATTACCGGATATCACCGCTGCTTTGAATGCCTCCGATGCGTCCGCCTGCTCCAACGTGTGCGCAAGCTCCTCTGCCGATGCATAACGCAGCGCTGCGTTCTGGCCGATGGCACTCAGCAACTCAATCGTGTCAGACATGTGTGTTCCCCCTGTTTCCTGTGATCTTCAAGCATCAGATCGATGCGGATTGCAAGCCGATGTCATGCGGTCATGGGCTTGATAAAACATGATAACGACAGTTATCGACATTTATTGATCGAACCACGCGCCATTGGGACCCGTTTCCCTTTAACGCACCTTGTGTAGAAGACCGCCCCTTCAGTACCCCTATTCACTTCAAGCGGCGGAATGTGCCTTGTCCAACTCCGCTAATCGCTCACGCATGGCGAGATTCACCCTCAATGGCGCAGCGGGTGGCAGGATAACCGTCTCCTCTGCGGTCAACTTGGCGTTGGGTAAATCGCGCAGAGCGATATGGCTCGTCCGCGGCTTCTGGATCGGCAAGGTCGCACCGCGATAAACAATTACCTCGTGATCAAGCGGGTAGTCCTGGCTCAGCACGTCCACCAGCGCCTGCCGGTACGCCGCCCCGGTGGAAAAGCGCTTCAACGACAGATCACCCACCAGCCCGACCTGCCACAGCACCAGATAGCCGGTGGGGTCGATGCGTCGCTCATAGAAAAGCAGCTGACTGGCCTCGAAGTGCTGGCATCCGAAGCGGCCGGGATCGATCCCCAGGTCTGCGTAGAGGCAGTCTTCGGCGGAAATGCCTGGCTCCATATGCGCATGGAAGCCTTCCGCGCGGGCGATCTCGATGGCCTTGTGGGGCGACCAGGCGAAGATGCCGGGATGGCCGTAGAACACGCCGCAGACTTTCTTGCCGGCGCGCACCTCGGTCATCATAAGCTCGACCCACTGCCGATAGGTCTTCATCCGCGACTTGCCCTCCGCGTAGTAGGGCTGGAGGCTGCGCACATCTGGGTGCATGCGTTGCAGCCACATCTCCACGATGCCATCGGAAAGTGCCGCAAACACCACGTCCGCCTGCTCGATTTGGCTGCGTGCCAACGGCGTGAGGTGAGAGCCCAGGGTCATGCCCATGCCGACGCAGGCTAGGCTGCCGCGTCGCGCTTCGTTTGGTGCTGGGGAAGTGGCTGTATTCATCGCCTGATAGTAGGGCAATTTGCGTGGCCGGGTGCATCGGGGAGATGCGCGACAAGGCTAAGGGGGCAGGGACAGGGGGTGCGGCGGAACGAAGGTTTATCCGCAAGTGGCGCTGCCTCGCCTTGGCCAGCACGGTGCCTGTAATGCTAAGTTGAGGGAATCTTCAGGTCGGGTTACCGGAGTCCCACATGTCTGTTGTCTCTCTCGCCGGGTTGCCGGCTGGTACGCGCCACACGTTGGCGCGTCTTGTCATGGCTGCGTCGATGGCACTCGCGGCCGGAGTCGTGTGCGCGCAGCAGGCGCAAAACTTCGATGTGCCGCCGCCGCAGGACACGCCGTATCCGGGCACGATCACGATTCATGTCGATGCCAGCGACACGTTGCAGGGCATTTTTCGCGTACACGAGACGATTCCGGTCAAGGCTGGCGCATTGACGCTGCTGTATCCGCAGTGGATTCCCGGCGACCACTCGCCGACTGGCCCAATCGCCATGCTCGCCGGCCTCAAGCTCAGCGCCAACGGCAAGCCGATGATGTGGAAGCGCGACAAGTACGACGTGTACGCGTTCCATCTCGACGTGCCCGCGGACGTCTCCACCATCGACGCGACATTCCAATACATGTCGGGCCGCACCGACAGCGAGGGGTTCGAGATCACCGACCGCATGATGGACATGGAATGGAGCAAGGTATCGCTGTATCCGGCCGGCTATTTTTCGCGCGGCATCACCTTCGCGCCGAGCGTAACGCTGGCGCATGGCTGGCAACTCGGCACGGCACTGGAGACGACTTCGCAGTCGGGCGACACCACCACCTTCAAGCCGGTGACATTCAACAACCTGGTCGATTCACCGATCTACGCGGGCCGGTACTTCAAGCGTGTCGATCTGAATCCGGGCGGCGACGCGCCGGTGCATCTGGACATCGTCGCCGACGCGCCGAAGTATCTGGAGATGACGCCCGAGCAATTGCAGGTGCACCGCGCGCTGGTGACGCAGGCGGTGAAACTGTTCGGCTCGCACCACTACGACCACTACGACTTCCTGTTCTCGCTGTCGGATGTGTTGGGCGGCAACGGCACGGAGCATCACCAGTCCAGCGAGGACGGCGTGGGCGCCGATTACTTCACCGAATGGAAGGACGCTGCGCCCGGCCGCGACCTGCTGGCCCATGAGTACGCGCATTCGTGGAACGGCAAGTTCCGCCGTCCGGCCGACTTGTGGACGCCCAACTTCAACGTGCCGATGGGCGATTCGCTGCTGTGGGTGTACGAGGGGCAGACGCAGTACTGGGGTTACATATTGACCGCGCGCGCCGGCATGTGGACGCCGCAGGAGTTCCGCGACGCATTGGCCATGACGGCGGCCAACTACGATCGCAACCGCGAGGGTTTCCAGTGGCGGACGCTCGAAGACACCACCAACGACGCGACCGCCGCCCGCCGCTCGAGTCTTCCGTACCGCAGCTGGCAGATGAGCGAGGACTATTACAGCGGCGGGCAGATGATGTGGCTGGAGGTGGACGCCAAGCTGCGCGCGCTGACGCATGACCAGAAATCGCTGGACGATTTCGCGCGCACGTTCTTCGGTGTCGACAACGGCAGCTACGTGACCAGGACCTACACCTTCGACGACGTGGTGGCGGCCCTGGACGGCGTGGCCAAGTACGACTGGGCAAGCTTCCTGCACGCGCGCGTCGGCACGCTCAATCCGCCGTTGGAGAACGGCATCGCGGCGACCGGCTGGAAGCTGGTCTACACGGATAAGGAAAGCGCGTACGAGAAGCAGTACAACAGCCGGCCGGAACCGTCCCGCCATCTGTACAACTTCGCCTGGTCGATCGGTCTGACGATGAACGACAAGGGGCAGGTCAACGACGTACGATGGGACGGACCGGCCTTCAAGGCCGGTGTCAGCACCGGCGCTACCCTGGTCGCGGTGAACGGGCAGACCTATTCGAGCGATGTGCTGAAGAGCGCGATCGCGGCGGCCAGGGACAGCAAGACGCCGATCCAGCTGCTGCTGGAGTACCAGGGCGGCTACCGCACGGTGCCGGTGGATTACCACGGCGGCCTGCAATACCCGCATCTGGTACGCATCGAGGGCACGCCGGATTACCTGAGCCAGATCATCGCGGCGCGCAAGTAGGGCAAGGTCGGCAGCGACAGCGGCGCAGAGGCCACTTCTCCGAGAGGTGACCTCTGCGCCGTTCCTGTTTCGTCATCGGGCCCGGATTTACTTCGCGGCTTTGTCCGGTTGTTCGAGCGCTTTCACGGCATTGAGCGTCTCTTGGACATGCTTGGTGGGGTTGAGGCTGGAATAGACATGGGTGATTTTCCCCGACGGGGCGATCACGTACGAGGTGCGGTCCGACCAGCCGGGCTTCATCAGCAGCAACGCGTCGTATTCCTTGGCGATCTTCGCGCCCTCGTCGGCGGCGACCGGAAACTTGCCGCTGCAGTGGTCGGTTTCCCGGGAGAAATCTGCCAGTTCGGCGGTGTTGCCGGCGGTGACTCCGATCACGGTGGCGTGTTGCGCCTTGAACTGGTCGATAGCCTCCGAGAACAGGTGCGCTTCGATGTTGCAGCCCGACGTGTGCGCGGCGGGGAAGAAGTAGACCACCACCGGACCCTGCTTCAGGGCATCGGCGAGCTTGAAGGTAAACGGCTTGCCGGCGAGATAGGCCGGTGCGGAAAAGTCGGGTGCCTGCGTGCCTTCTTTCAGTGCGGCAAAAGCCGGTGAAGTGAGGGTGGCGGTACCGACGAGGGCGAGGGCTGCAAATTTCAACAATGACTTCATGGACGTGACTCCTGGGGCGGCGAACTGATCAGCATGTTTATACGCCAGATGCGCCTGGACGGATGTCACCTGGGCGAGGTTCCATCGCAACCGAGGGCCCCTGCTTGTGGCAGGGCCCGGAGATGCTGATGAGGCCGAGGAAATCTAGCCGAGGCTTACCGCATCGTTGCCTTCATTCACACCCGGCTGCCAGTGAAAAACCTCGTCGACCCGCTTGCCGAAGACATGGGCGATACGGAAGGCGACGTCCAGCGACGGTGAATAGCGTCCCTGCTCGATCGCGGCGATGGTCTGGCGCGTAAGGCCCACGCGCTTGCCCAGTTCGGCCTGCGTCATGTCCTGCGCGAGGAAGCGCTGAAGCTTGACGTCGTTCGACATGGACTCAGTGGGCAAGGCGCGGACTCCGGTAGCCGATCAGGATCAGTGCGTAGCGCACCGTCTCGGCCAACACGATGAAAAGCAGGGCGCTATTGACGAGCTTCCAGCCGCTGTTGTTGAACGGCATGACCATGCCGACCACGATCAGGCCGGTCAGCATGACGAAATAGGCCGTGCGGGTGGCGCGCCCGTCGATGGCTCGGTCGCGCTCGTCTTCGAGCAGTGGCTCGCCGGCTTCACGCCGCTTGATGGCCAGCAGGCCGATGACGTAAGCCGTGGCATGGATGCTGGCCACCACGGCGAGGCAGCCGATGCGTTCCAGCATGGTCGGCTGCAGGTACGGAAGCCCGATCTGGATCACGAAATAGACGCAGTAGACGGGGCACATGCTCCACAAGGCGAGCAAAGCACGCTTCTCAAGTGATGACATGACTCGGCCTTTGAGTTAGTTAAAGTGAACTTAATGTCAAACAAAGATGACATCATGTCAAGCAAATCATCCGTCTGGTCAAATGGGGCTGTCTTGGTTTGCAGGGCCCTGCTCAGCGCCGAGTCGCCAGTACACCGTCCAGCGCGAGCTGCGCTTTGAAGCCAGCTTTCTCCAGCCGCTTTTCCACCTCGCGCGGGACATCGCGGCCGCTGGTGAGTTTGTTCGGACTGCCGGTGTAGTGGAACAGGCGCCCACCGCGGCGCAGCACGCGTGCAAGTTGGCCGTAGAACGCCTGTGAGTACAGCTCGCCGGCAATGCCGAAGCGCGGCGGATCGTGCAACAGCGCGTCCACCGAAGCGTCGGCGATCTGCGTGATCGCCTGTGACACGTCGGCATGATTGAGCTGCAGGCGGCCGCCGTTGGCGAGCGCGTCCGGGTCCGGCGACCATGGGTTGAGCGTGCGCAGCCACAGCACGTCAGCGTTCTTCTCGATCGACTGGATGTGCGTCACACCGGTTTCTAGGCAACATGCTGCGAAGTAGCCCAAGCCGCCGCAGGTATCGAACACCACTTTGCCGCGCGGTTCGATCAGCGCCACCTTGCGGCGCGCATCCTCGAATGGCGACTCTTTCGAGGTGGGCAGCATCTTGATGCCGTCGATCTCGAAGGTAGGTGCGCCCCACTCGGTGGGCACCAGCTTGATCAGCGAGCCCGAATAGCGCGACACCGTCGCGAATTCGTCGCCGTCCCAGTAATAGATCGTGCGGTCTTTCAGCGTGTGCGGATACGGATAGCGCTGGCCCTGCCACTGCCAAGTATCCGTCTCCAGCAGCGCGTTACCGTTCGAGCGGCCCAAGTCCAGCGAGCCGGTCCATTCGCCTGCACCGGCGTCGCGTGCAGCCAGCAGTGCCTCGGCGATCGGGCGCGTGAGCAGGGGGCCGGAATAATGCGACACGACGGGCAATCTCCTGGAGCAGTGGGCAGCTTGCCGCAACGCGACGAAGGCGCGGCATCGTAACCCAACAGCCCACAGGCGCGGTCGAAGGGCTGTGCCGAACCTTTGGTCTTGTGGGCCGTGGCGACTTTCCGCGCATGCGCGTATCGTGTTCGCGCGCATGTGTCAAATATGCGTACTGGCGCGGACGCTCATCGGTACGACCGATACCAGCGTCTTACAGGGCGCGCGGTCACCTAATAGACGAACAGGAGACCGATGATATGAAGACTCGACTGCTCATCGCAGTGGCGGCCATGGCGTTCGCTACATGCGCCTTGGGTGCGTCCCCAGCCATCCTCAAACTGCAACGAGGGGGCACCACGATACCAACGACCACCCCCCTCGGAGGCGCGCCGCTGACAAGCCTGGAACTGGATCCGGCGATGACCGCCGGAGATGCCGATTCCGGCAATGGCGATAGCCTCGGACCGCAGCCCGTGGTGAACCGCAGCATTGCCCACGGGCATGCCGGTAGCAATAGTGTGGGACATGGCGGCCGTGCCAAGTCGAACCCCGAATTCCTTGGCGGCTTCGACGGCCTCAATTTCCACGACCAGCGTTACTCCAATGGCGGTAATCAGTTCTCGGTGGAGCCGCCCGATCAAGGCTTGTGCGCCGGCAACGGATTCGTCATGGAAAGCGTCAACGACGTACTGGCGATCTATGACAGCTCTGGCAACAAACTCGTCGGACCCGTCGATCTCAACACTTTTTACGGTTACCCCGCAGCGATCAATCGCAGCACCGGTGCGTACGGACCCAGCATCACCGATCCATCCTGTTACTACGATGCAGGCACGCAGCGTTGGTTCCAGATCGTGTTGACGCTCGATCGCGTCGGCACGACGTCGTCCTTGGCCGGCACTAATCACCTGGACATCGCAGTCAGCCAGACCGCCGACCCCACCGGTGCCTGGAACATCTACTACCTGCCGGTGCAGAACAACGGCACGCAGGGCACTCCGGATCACGGCTGTGCGGGTGGGTTCTGTCTGGGCGATTATCCCCACATCGGCGCTGACGCCCATGCGATCTTCCTGACCACCAACGAGTTCGCGCTGTTCGGTCCTGGCTTCTACGGCGCGCAGATTTACGCCATCTCCAAGCAGGCATTGGCGTCGGGCGCCGCGTCACCGAATGCGGTGCTGTTCAACGGCGGCGATCCGAGCATTCCGGCGCCCGCGTTCACGGTCTGGCCGGCCACCTCGTCCGGTGGGCAGTATGCCGGTGCGCAGGGTGGAACCGAATACCTCCTCAGTTCGGATGCCGTGTTCTTCGATTCGGGCACGTCGAACACGCTCTGGCTGTGGTCGGTGTCGAACACGCAGGCTATCGACACCGCGCCGGCGGCCGTGACGCTGAATGTCTCGCCATTGACCGTGCAGCCATATGCCGTGCCGAGCAGTCTGGCCAAGCAAAAGCCAGGCAGTACACCCCTACGCGACTGCTTTGCCGTAACCGGCTGCGCGCCGACCTATCTCGGCTACCCGAATATCATCTACTCGGCGCCGCGCCGCCTGGCGGTGAATGACTCGCGCATGCAGCAGGTGAGCTACGCCAACGGCAAGCTGTGGGGTACGCTGGATACCGACGTCTTGCTGGCCGATGGCAGCCATGGCTCGGGCATCAACTACTTCGTCATCAATCCGACGTCCGGCGGCGTCTTCACCAACGGTACGCTGGCACTGCCCGACGCGAATCTGACCTACGGCGCGGCAGCCGTGACGCAAAGCGGCCGCGGCGTCATCGCGTTCACCGTGGTTGGCCCCAACGACTATCCGAGCGCAGGCTACGCAGGCCTGGATGCGAAGCTTGGTGCCGGCGACGTCCATATCGCCGCGGCGGGCGCAGGTCCCTGGGACGGCTTTACCGGCATCCCCTACCTCGGCGGTGGTCGGCCGCGCTGGGGCGACTATGGTGCGGCTACGGCCGATGGCAACACGATCTGGACCGCGTCTGAGTACATCGCGCAGACGTGCACCTTGACCGAATACCTGACCGTTCCGCGGTTCCAGTGCGGCAGTACGCGTGGTGCTCTCAGCAACTGGGCGACGCGTATCTCATCTATCGGACTCTGAGTTCTGGGCAAAGTGCCAGGCAACGGGCGTGGTGGGTAGTTCCCCATCACGCCCGTTTCTGTTCTTGAAACCCGGACGGTTGAGTCATAAAAAAACCAAGAGGTCAGCGACATTCATCGCGAGCGGCCAGCAGTGCCTCGGCGATCGCGCGCGTGAGTAGGGGGCCGGAATAATGCGACACGATGGCAATCTCCAAAACTAGTGGCAGCTAGCCGCAACGCGACAGGAGTCACCTGGCGTCATTACCTCCGAGGTTATTGCCTCGGAGCGATGTCCACGCAAGCATGGGTGCACGTTCACCCCCTTTGTCCTGTCGATCCCCACGGAGTAAATACGCAGTGCGATCTATCGTCCTGTTAAGCGCACTACTGATCTTCGGCCTGGGCCAGCCTGCCGCTGGCGCGACGGAGCCTTCCGCTGGGACGAGCTCGCTCGACCATATCCTGCTGTGGGGGCACGATATCGATCAGGTCAGCGCGGTCATGGCGGTCAAGCTTGGCTTCCAGGTCATGCCGGGGCGCAATCCCGGCGGCGTGGCCAATCGCTATGTGCGGATGTCCGACCGCAGCTATCTCGAACTGGAAGGCATCACGCGGCCGAATGTGGACATGGATCCCGGAATGCAGGCGGACCAGGCTGCGCTACATGGTGGCCCGGGCTCGCGGACCTTCGGTCTGCGTTCGTCGACGCTCGATCAGGCCCGCACGTTCCTGCAACACCAAGGACTGGATCCGACCGTCATCTTCTCGGCGTCACGCACGGATCCGGATGGCGCCGGCCCATCCGCACCTCCGCGCTGGCGTCTGTTCGCCTTCAACCACCAGCCGCTCTCGAGCAATCTGTTCTTCATCGACTACGCGGCCGGCAATGTCACGCCGACCCGTGTCGCGGATGAGCAGGCCGCGCGCGAGCACCCCAACACTGCGCGCGAACTATCCGCGCTGTGGCTGCTTTCATCGGACGCCGATGCGGATCGCAAGCAATTCGAACGCATGGGGTTCACGGGCGCGACGCCAGTTCGCATCCCGCAGATAGCGGCTCACGGGTATGCGGTGAAGGTGGGCAGGAAGGGGGTTTTCGTGCTGCAGCCGGACGGTCCGGGGATCGCCACCGACGCGCTGCGAAAGGGCGGCGCCCAGGTGCTCGGAGTCAGCATCGGCGTTGCGGATTTCGACCAGGCGAAAAGAAAGGTCGAGCGTGGATACGAAAAGGAACTGGCGACCTACAGTGGACTGCAGGGCGATTCCTTCCTGGCACCGACGCAGGACGACCTCGGGCTCCTGGTCGAATTCCATGCTTTGCCCAGACCTGCCGCCTCGACGAGAGCCAGCGACTAGTCCGAACGCGCGGAGGCCGCCAGCCGTGCGCACACGGTGGCAGTGTGGTCGTCCGCCGGAAACGCGCATTCGATCCGCAACTCGTCGAGTGTCACGTCGCGTGGCATCGAAAACGTAGTGATCGTTTCGAAGAAGCGCAGTTCGCCCGCACTGCTGCGGAACACCAGCGTGAGCACTGGCGCGGGTTCGTTCTTCAGATCGCGGAAGCGCCAGCGGGCGGGCACGTCGGGGTATTGCAGTACTTCATCCAGCAGCTTCTGCGCCGTTTGATCCGACGGAACGGCAGCGAGTTGTTCGTGCAGGTGGCGGATGAATTTCTCCGCGACGTCCGGCCAGTTGACGATGACCGAGCGGAAGTCCTTCGGGTCGAACACCTGGTGCAGCAGGTTGGCATGCGGACTCTCGCGCCCGTTCATCAGCAGACGATTGATCCGGACCGCCGCTGGGTTGGCCATCAGCACATTCCAGTGCCGATCCAGCACGAAGGCGGGGTAGGGTTCCTGGTGCGCGATGATCAGTTCGATCGCCTGCCGCATCCGATCGAGTGCGGGAGTGGCGAGTGGGTTCTCTGCGTACTGGGGAGCGAAGCCGCCAGCGATCAGCAGCGCGTTGCGCTCACGCAACGGCATCCCGAGCGCATCGGCGAGCCGGGCCACCGTCTCGCGACTCGCCTGCGCCTTGCCGGTCTCGACGTAGCTGAGGTGCCTGGTCGACATGCCCGCCTGCAGTGCGAGTTCGAGCTGGCTCATGCGCCGCGCAGCTCGCCATTCGCGCAACAACGCGCCGATGGGCGGGTGTGGTGAACCAGCGCTTGCTTGCTTCGGAGATCTCATGTCGACCGGCTTGAAGTGACGAAGGTGGTGGACTATGGGGCCAGAGACACTGTTCCGGCTATCTCTTCGACTGACACTTTCTTGAGCGGCGTTCGGCTTCCCGATGCAAATCGATCGGTGACGCCCATTCTCAAAGGCCGCTCTCGATGCGTGTGCCGTCCTCCAACTGCACCGACTTCGGTTTCCAGACAACGGTAAATCGGCCAGGCGACGCGTCTATGAAGGCGCGTTGCTCGTTGCTTATCTGTCGGTGGAGGTTTGCGCAGCGGATCTCCGTGCGGCTGGCTGGATCGACCCTGTCCTGTGGTCCCACATCGACCCAGCAGAGATCCAGTGGCAGGACCTCGTCGCGGTCCTTGGCCTCGAGCGAACCGGTCACGGCAACGATCGCCTTGCTGCCGAGATTGTGCAGCGACACGGTAACGACGAAGATCGTGGCCTTGTCGCTCGGAAGCGCGGACTTGATGCCGTCGACCGGTTCGAGTGGTTTGATCAGCTGACGCGGCGACAGGATCTCCGTGCGCTGGACATCCGCTTCGACAAGGGCGCGCAGCGGCGCCATCGCTTCGTCGCGCGCAACGGCATTCTTTGCCGCCACGGCTTCCTGCGCGTCACGCTTGATGTCCCAGGCTTTTTCCAGGGCGATGGCTTCGGCAAAGGTGCGGGCGGTGAATGGCTGCTCAGGATCGGCCATCGAGGGCAGGAGGACGTCGCCATTGCTGCGTTTTACATAGGCCTCGACCAAGGCGCGGTCATCTGCTTTCAGTCGTTGCAACGCCGATTCCACGGATGAAAGGTCCGTTGTCCCGAACGGCAATGCGGCGCGCAGCGGATCGTGGCCGCGGTGAAACAGGAAGGCCAGCAGGACGATGGCCACGATGGCGCAGACAATTCGCGTGAAGTTCAACGCTGCACTCCCCTGGCGTAATGTCGCGATGGTATTGAAAGCCTTGTGTGCGGGAAATGGTGGACCGACGAACGTACGGCATGAATCGACCTCGCGGACAGAAAAAAAGGCTACGGATTTTGCCGAACGTGTCGATTCTGCCATTGCCCATTCGTTGCATGGATAACTGCGGGGTTTACAGGATGCGGGATCGTCCGGTATCCGGCCCAGTCAGCCAACGACAGGAGTATGCCGATGCGATTTCTTTCCGTGGTCAGGATCAACGAAAACAATGGACTGCGGCCCAGTGAGAAGCTCATGAGCGACATGGGCAAGCTAATTGAAGAGGTGACACGGGCTGGCGTCATGCTCGACACCGCGGGGCTCAAGCCAACGTCGGAAGGTGTGCGTGTACGGCTTTCCCACGGAGAGATCAGTGTGGTCGACGGCCCGTTCACCGAGACCAAGGAAGTGATCGGCGGTTACGCAGTGATGGAGACGAAGTCGATGGAAGAGGCCATCCACTGGACCACGCGCTTTCTGAAAGTCCACGGCGACGAATGGGATATCACCTGCGAAGTGCGGCAGCTGGAAACCCATCCGATGTAACCGGGGCAGGGCTGCCGAGTGACATGGTTGGGAAGTCGGGCGGGAGAACCAGTTAGGCCTCCCGCAGATTTGATTCCGTTGCCCTGATCGGGCTGCTTTGATCAGTATCGGCAGACAGGACGCTGCGGCTCCGGTATGCGGATGCCTCAGTCCTGGTAGTCGAGCTTCGGGTACCAGTCGGTGCCACGTCCTTCGGGCGTGGTGTCGAGGATGGTCCACAGCGGCATCAGATCGGGGGCGCCCCGAGGATCCTGGCCGGGGTCGGCGGTTTCGGAGCCCATCTCGCCGCTCCAGAAATGCCGGATGGTGCCGTCGCGGCGGGTGAATACGGTGAAGGCTGCGTCGTCGCCGCCGTTCTTGTCGATGCCGTGGTAGTCGCGGCTGAAGTTGCCGTTGGTATCGGAATACAGTTTGAGGTCGCGCCAGCCGCGTTCTTTCTTGAAGGCTACAAGGCGATCAATCGGCGAACGTGCGACCACGGCCAGCGCAACGCGCTGCTGGATGTCGCGCGCTTCGCCGTCCCAGGCGCTCAGCAGCGACGTGCACATCGGACAGGGCCGCTCGCGCTGCGGACCGAACATGTAGCTGTAGACAACCAGGGTCTGCTTGTCGCCGAACAGGCCGGCGAAATCGAGCGGGCCGTGTTCGCCTTCGAAACGGTAGTCGCCGGTCACCGCGCCGCCAGGCGGCAGGCCGCGACGTTGCTCGGCGACGCGTTCGATGTGCCGGCGCAATTCCAGCTCCTCGATCAGCAGTGCCTGGCGCGCGCGGCGGTAGTCGTCGCTTTCATTCGGGAAGGTCATGCTGTTGCGCTTGGCCAGCTCGGCGGCGGGGATGAGGGCGGGGGTGTTCGTCATGGTCGGTCTCCTGTGGAACGAAAGATCAATCGCGATCGGGTGCGCCGAGCGGGAACAAGGGGCGGTACGGGCGCGCTTCGTCGACGGCGCGCGCAACCGATGGCCGCGCCAGCAGCCGCTTCCGGTAGGCGATCACGTTCGCGAACGATGCGTCGATGCGATGCGTCCAGTCGGCGTAGAACAGGAAAGGTGCGGCGCCACAATCGGCGAGGCTGAAATGGTCTCCGGCCGCCCATTCACGGTCTGCCATGACCTTGTCGAGCCAGCCGTAGGCGGCATCGAGCATGTTGCGCGCCTCGATCACGCCGTGGGGGTTACGATCGGCTTCGGAGCGCAAGGCGTTGAACACGATTTTCCCCTGCGGCGTGGACACGTAGTTATCGAAGACGCGATCCATCGTGCGCACCTCGAGCGCGGCACTGGCGTCGGTGGGGATCAGCCGTACCGGCCCGGGATAATGCAGCTCGAGGTACTCGATGATGATGCTCGCCTCGAGCACCGTGTGGTTCCCATCCACCAGCACGGGAAAGCGCTTCAGCGGCCACAATGTCGCGAACTCCTCCAGCACCTGCGGGTCCTCATGCGACAGCAGGCGCCATTCGAACCGTGTGCTGTTTTCGTATAGCGCGATAAGTACCTTCTGGCAGTAGGAGGAAAAGGGGTGGGCATAGAGCTTCAAAGTCATCGCGGGTCACCGTGGTGAAGAAAGGACGTTTTCCCTGATGACGAACGAGGATGAAGGAAATCGACATCCGTCTTGAAATGCTATCCGGTTACTGTCTATGCAACTCGCCGCTGCCGATGCCGAGACAAAGGCGCAGCATCAGCCTGCTTCGACGCGCGGGAGTGGGATGCTGGTTCTGGACCTCGATCGCAGGGGGCGCGGGAGACGCAGGTTCCGGTGGCACGGGCGTGAGGGACTGCTGCCGCACCAGCCGCCAGTCAGTGATGTGGCCGTGCAGAAGCAGCAAGTCGGTCCAGAGGGAGCTCATGTTCATTGCCTGGAGAGAGTGCGGGATGGGCAGCATGAGGACTTACATGCCGTCATGATTGATCAGTCGTTCGTGTCGCCGCTGAGCGTCGTTGCGCGCATCGACGGTCGCGCACAGAACCCGTCATACCAGGACGACAGGCGTGGTCGTCCTGTCCGGAAAGCGTAGACGTCGCGGAATTCGATCCAGCTCAGGGTGGTTGCCAAGGCGATGGCGCCGATATCGATGGCGTCATTCGCGACCATTTCCTGCTCCAGGAAATCGCAGGCAGCAATGACCTTCTGCAGCTGCCCATCCCGCATCGTCGGCCAGCGCAGCGACTCGGGGCGTCGTTCAACCTCCCATCGCACGGCGATGCCGGCATCTGCCATGCCCTGTGCAAGCGCCTGCCATTGCAGTGCCCTGTAACGCCGCTTCGGATCCGCAGGAATCAGCGTCGGGCGTCCGTGCAGGTTGTCCAGGTAGTCGCAGATCACGTTCGAGTCGAACAGCACCACCCCATCGTCACATAGCAGTACCGGCACCTTGCCGAGCGGGTTGAGCGCGAACACTTCGGCATTTCGCCGGGTCGGGCTGGTTTCGTGATGGATGACTTCCACCAATCCGGCGAGGCCCAGTTCGTGAGCGGCGACAAGCACCTTGCGGGCGTACGGTGAGTGCGTTTGATAGAGGAGTTTCATGAATCGGCTTTGCCTCTGAGTAGTGTTGTGGCGTGAACACGATGCTGTGGAGTCACCGGGATGCCAGCAGCCGGTCGCGCATGTCGAGCGAAATGTTTCCGCCACTCAGGACAGTGGCGATGCGCCGGCCTGCGTAGCGTTGGCGATCGGCCAGGATCGCGGCGAGTCCGGCCGCCCCGGCGGGCTCCGTCACGCGGTCGAGATGCTGGTGAACAAGTCGCATGGCATCGAAAATATCCTGCTCGGACACAGCGATAACGTCGTCGCAACAGGCGCGCAGACCAGCGAGCGTGGATGCGATCGGCACACGTACCGCGATGCCATCGGCGATGGTTTCTGCGCGGTCGGTTTCGACGACCTGGCCGGTCTCGAGTGAAAGCTTCATGGCCGGTGCGTTGCGCGCCACCACCGCGATGATTTCAGTGTGCGGTGCCAGTTGGCGCAACACTGTGCCGACGCCGGCAAGCAACGCGCCGTTGCCGAGTGGCAGCACAATGGCGTCGAAGGGTGTGTCGCGCAGCAATTCCAGCGCGATCGTGCCTGCTCCTTCGGCAAGCGCCGGCTCGGCGCCGTCCTCGACGAAGCGCAGGTCGTGCGTGGTGGCATGGCGGCGTGCGGCTGCCTTGGCCGCATCGAAATCGACGCCGACGAGATGGACGTCCGCACCGAATCGACGCATTGCGTCGACCTTGACGCCGTTGGCGTTTTCCGCCGCAAACACTGTGCAGGGATGGCCGCGTCTCGCCGCCGCGCGCGCAAGTCCTTGCCCGAAATTGCCGGCCGAGGCGCAAACAAGACCTTCCGCTTCCATCAGGCTGGTGGCGCAGAGCAGTTCGGTGCCACGGCCCTTGAATGAGCCAACCGGATTGTCCAGTTCGACCTTGGCCAGCACGTGGCAACCCAGTTGCATGTCGAGCTGGCTATCGGTGGCGACCGCCGAGTCGAGAAATACCGGATCGATGTGATGCGATGCGCTGAGGATATGTGCAAAATTGAGCATGAATTCAGTACCGGAGCACGCGTGGCGCGGGTGGGATGACCGACGACCCATGCTAAGGTTCGGCCGCGCGGTGTTGCCGCATCTCTCGCCGCCCAGGCGGGTTTTTTCCCTGACTTACGGCGGCTGTGCGCCTGATGCCGATGGAACTCGACAAATTCGATCGTGGGATTCTCGCGATCCTCCAGCGCGATGCGCGGCGCTCGGCCGAATTGATCGGCACAGCCATCGGTCTGTCGGCATCAGCGGTGCAGCGACGGATCGCGCGCCTGCGGGAGGAGGCGGTGATCACGGCCGAAGTGGCGATCGTCGATCCCAGGGTGATCGGGCGGCCGCTGACCTTGATCGTCGATGTCGAGGTGGAGCGGGAACGTCCCGAACTGCTGGTAAGCCTGAAACAATGGATTGCCGCCGAGCCCGCCATCCAGGAGGCGTGGTACGTGACGGGAGAGGGCGATTACGTCTTGATCGTCACGGCGCGCGATGTCGACGGCTACGATGCGCTCATGAAAAAACTGGTCGCGGAGAACGCCAACGTGCGGCGCTTCCAGACCCGTGTAGCGCTCGGCACTCTGAAGCGCGGACAGCTTGTTCCGATGGATCCGGCATCCGAGTAACTCCGAAAAACGGGCCAGGGTTGCGAGGCCTGCCGACCGTGCGATCCGGCCACCTCTGCTGACACGATGTTGTCAGCAGCCCATCGGCAGACTGTCCACACCTTCTCATCGAGCCTCCCCATGTCGTCATCAAGCCTCACCCTGTATGCCACCCGCGCCGGTTTCGGGCTGCCCGATACCAGCCCGTTCGTGATCAAGAGCGAGGTGCAGCTGAAGATGGCCGGCCTGACCTATGACCGGACCTCCGCGATTCCGCCGCAGGCGCCGAACGGCAAGCTGCCTTTCATCAACGACCACGATGAAGTGGTGAGCGACTCCACCTTCATCCGTGCGCATATCGAGCGCAAGTACGCGGTGGATCTGGACACGAGGCTGGACGCGCATCAGCGCGCGGAAGCGTGGGCGATTGAGCGACTGCTGGAGGATCATCTTTACTTCGCGATGGTCTGGTTTCGCTGGATCGATCCGGCAAATTTCGCCAAGGGGCCAGCGCATTTTGCCGACGGCGCGCCCGAAGCGGAGCGCGCGCAATTGCGCCACGACATGCAGGCGCGCAAGGCGGTCGAGCTGCATGCGCAGGGAGTGGGCCGGCATACGCCCGCGCAGATCGCCGCGCTGGGCGCCCGCTCGATCGACGCGCTGGCGCAGCTGCTTGGCGACAAGCCGTACCTCATGGGCGCATCGCCCAGCGGCGTGGATGCCACCGCATTCGGCATGCTTGCCTGTGTCATCACGCCGTTCTTCGACACGCCGCTGCGCCGCACGGCGGAAGCCCACCCGAACCTGATCGCCTACGTTGCCCGCATGATGCAGCGCTATTACCCCGAGCATGCGTGGGAGCGTTGAGCCGGTCTGATCGGTAATCGCGGCCGGATCGGCGCGAAACCTGCACGCCGGTCGTGCTTTTCTGTATGTTGGCGCGTTCCACTCCCAAGGGGCGCCCCATGACTGCATCGTTCGAACATCCCGATCAACCGCAGCCCGATCATCTGCGGCGCAGCCTATCGAACCGGCACCTGCAGCTGATCGCCATCGGCGGTGCGATCGGCACCGGCCTGTTCATGGGTTCGGGCAAGACGATCAGTCTGGCCGGGCCGTCGATCGTGCTGGTCTACCTGATCATCGGCGTCATGCTGTTCTTCGTGATGCGGGCGATGGGTGAGCTGCTGCTGTCGAACCTCGAGTACAAGTCTTTCATCGACTTCTCCACCGACCTGCTCGGGCCGTGGGCCGGTTTTTTCTGCGGCTGGACCTACTGGTTCTGCTGGATCATCACCGCCATCGCCGACGTGATCGCGATCGCGTCCTACGCGCAGTACTGGTTTCCCGGGCTGGCACCGTGGATTCCCGCGGTGCTGTGCGTGCTGTTGCTGCTGAGCCTGAACCTGGCGACGGTCAAGCTGTTCGGCGAGATGGAGTTCTGGTTCGCGCTGATCAAGATCATCGCGATCTGCGCGTTGATCGTGACCGGCTTCGCCCTGGTCGCCTGGGGTTTCCGTTCGCCGTCGGGGCATCAGGCCGCGCTGGCCAATCTGTGGAATGACGGCGGGGTGTTTCCGAAGGGACTGGGCGGTTTCTTCGCCGGCTTTCAGATCGCGGTGTTCGCCTTCGTCGGCATCGAGCTGGTCGGCACCACCGCCGCCGAGACGGCCGACCCGCAGCGCAACCTGCCCAAGGCGATCAACTCGATCCCGGTGCGCATCATCATTTTCTACGTGCTGGCCCTGCTCGCGATCATGGTGGTGACGCCGTGGCGCATGGTCGAACCCGGCAAGAGCCCGTTCGTGGAACTGTTTGTGCTGGCCGGCATTCCGGCCGCGGCCAGCCTGATCAACTTCGTGGTGCTGACCTCGGCCACGTCTTCGGCCAACAGCGGCATCTTCTCGACCAGTCGCATGCTCTATGGCCTGGCGCAGGAAGATCACGCGCCGAAGATGTTCGCCCGACTGTCGCGTGCGGCGGTGCCGTCGCGCGGTCTGCTGTTCTCCTGCTTCTGCCTTTTGCTCGGCGCGACGCTGGTCTATGTGATTCCCGATCTGGTCACCGTGTTCACCCTGGTCACCACGCTGGCCGCGGTGCTTTTCATGTTCGTCTGGTCGCTGATTCTGTTCGCGTATATCGCCTATCGCCGCAAGCGCCCGCAGCTGCATGAAGCGTCCAACTACAAGATGCCCGGCGGCGTATTCATGTGTTGGGTCTGCCTGGCTTTCTTCGTGTTCGTGCTGGTGCTGCTCAGCCTGCAACCCGATACTCGGCAGGCTCTGCTGGCCAGTCCGGTGTGGTTCGTGCTGCTGGCGGTGGGCTACGCGTGGAAGGGGCGCAAGGCGCGGCGTTCGTGATTCGGTGAAACGATGAATGCTCCCGGCGCGGATGGATACCCATCCGCGCCGGATGAACCCGCGTGCGGGAGCACTTCGTCGAGTTCAGATTTAGCGTGAACACTTGCAGTAAGCTGGCACGATCCAAAGCAGGGGGCTGCGATGGAGTGTGCGCAGGGATACGGCAACCACTGTTCCGGGCCTTTGGATATCCCGTGCGCAAACTTGGGCGCTCTCTGGCGGCGAATCCGGCCGTTTGCGATACGGGTCGCCGAGTCCACCAGATAGCTGGCAGGGTGGTCGTTTCCACATCGCGACCGGACAGGTATAAGGGATAGGCATGCACTTCGATCTCTATACGCTTGGCGTCATCGGTGCAGCCATTGGCATCGCCATTTCGATGAGCTTCACCTTGCTCGGGCTGGTGCTGCGTGGCTTGCCGGCGTTGCGCATCTGGGCCATCGCGTTCTGGGTGCTGACTGCCGCTGCGCTCGCCCAGGGTCTGGACGAAGAGGGCAGCTTGCTCTCGGCGATCGTGGGCAGTGGTCTGATCGCGCTGGCCAACGCCTTGATGCTGATGGGCATCGCGGTGCACCTGCGCTACCCACTCCGCTGGCGCTGGCCACTCGTGGTAGTGGGTTTGTTCATCGCCAACCAGGTCAGCTTTTACCTGTCGCCGCCATCGCAGACGGTCGAGGCGCTGGTATTCGGCGCGCACAGCCTGGTCTGGGACATATGGATGATTTGGGTTTTGCTGTGGCGCTCGCCACGGGATATGCGCAATACCTGCGGCTTCACCGCCTTGATTTTCGCCATCGACATGGTTTTCTACGTGTTGCGTTCGGTGGTCGTGCTGTTTCCGGGCACGGTCGTGCACACGCAGCTTGCCGACCTGCTCACGACCTGGAATTACCTGTTCGGCATCCTGTGTACCTTTCTGCTGAGCACCGGTTTCACGCTGATGCTGGCCGAACGACTGACGCTGGATCTGCGCCACCTGGCCCGCACCGATGGCCTCACCGGCCTGCTCAATCGCAGTGCATTGTTCGAGACGGGCCGTCGGCTGGTCGATGGCTGTCGCGCACGCGGGCAGGCTTGCTGCGTGCTGATGTTCGACCTGGACAATTTCAAGACGATCAACGACAGCTGGGGCCATGCAGCAGGCGACATGGTACTCAACCACTTCGTCGGTGTGATCCGCAGAGCAGGCTTGCCACGAGACACCTTGTTCTCGCGCTATGGTGGCGAGGAGTTCGTACTGGTGCTGCCCGCGATCGATCCCCCGCAGGCTGCCGCGCTGGCTGAGCGCCTGCGTGCCGAAGTGGCGGCGCAACCGGCCATGTTCGATGCGCATGCCATTGCCCTTACCACCAGTGTAGGCGCCGTCAGTGCGTTCGACGCGAATTTCGAGACGCTGGTCAGCGCCGCGGATGTCGCGCTGTACCGGGCCAAGAACCAGGGGCGCAACCGAGTGGAGTGGAATGAGGAGCGACGGTCGGCGTGATCAGTCGCGTCGATTCAGTCACGGTCAGACGCGCCGAGCGGGATGGACCAACGGTAAGGACGGCCATCATCGCGCGGTGGATATTCATGGCCGATGCCCATATCTTCAGGCCGGACAGGTTCGTATCTTGAACTGATGTGTACTACCGGAGATTTCCATGGCAACGGGTTGGGCGGGCGACGGCGCCGTGCAAGACCAGATCGACGCCACGGTCAACGATGCGGTGCAGCGCGCGCGCCAGCAACTGCGCAAAGGCCCCGGCCTGACGCACTGCGAGGAATGTGATGCGCTGATTCCGGCGGCGCGGCGCCAGGCCGTGCCCGGTGTGCGTCTGTGCGTGGCTTGCCAGCAAGCACACGATGAAGAGAGCCGCAGCGCCGGTCTCTACAACCGCCGTGGCAGCAAGGACAGCCAGCTGCGCTGAGTGCGTTGTGGATGGCGCCCTACGGGCCCTGGCTTGGAACGACACTCGCAGATCGGCCGCCGAGCGAACATCTATACTTGACGGCCCGTTGACTGCCTGATCGAGATCGTTCGATGTCCGAGATTCCCGCTTGCCCGCTGTGCGGCATGGAAAACACCTATCCCGACGGCGACAACTATGTATGTGCCGACTGCGGCCACGAATGGCAGATCACGGCGGGCGCGCAAACCGCGGACAACGGCGTGGTGGTGAGAGACGTCAACGGCAACGTGCTCAATAGCGGCGACACGGTGGTGGTGATCAAGGATCTGAAGGTGAAAGGCTCGTCCATTCCGCTGAAGCAGGGCAGCGTGATCCGCAACATCCGCCTGGTCGAAGGCGACGCCGAGCACATCGAAGGTAATTCGGACAAGATCAAGGGACTGGTGCTGAAGGTCTGTTTCCTGAAGAAGGCCTGACGCCAAACACCAGCCTCCTGCGTGTGCCCGGCAGCGGCGTTGCTAGCTTGCAGCGTGGTTAGCGTCATGCCCTCCGGTCACGCTCGAAAGTCCCCCGCGGGATTGCACCCTATGAATCTGCTGACAGTTGCGTGGCGATGCGTACCTCGCCGGTCAGCACCTTGTGGATCGGGCACAGGTTGGCGATCTGCAGCAGGCGCTCGCGCTGCTCGTCGGTCAATGTTCCTCGCAGGGTGATCGTGCGCGCGATGTCGTTGCCGGCGACGGGCGTGCCATCGGGATTGAAACGCAGTTCGACCGCGACGCCGCTCAGCGGCCACTGCTTGCGCGCGGCATACATCTGCAAGGTGATCGCGGTGCAGGCGCCGAGCGCCGAAAGCAGCAATCCATGCGGCGTCGGACCGGCATCGGCACCACCATCCGTGAGCGGTTCATCCGCCGGCCAGCTGTGTCCGAACTCGTCGGTCAGTGTCACCGTGAATGGCGTGGGACCGGTGACGGCGTGGACGGTAGCGGTGGTCATGGATGCGTTCTCCGTGGCATGTCTGCCGATCATCGTCTCATTCGCACGTGCATGCCAAAGGAAACCCACGCATACGGCGCGATATTCCGGGAGGACTTCCCGCTGAGCGCAGTCGGAGACTGTGGCGCGCGCCTCGACAGTGAAAAGACGGTTGGGACGAATTGCCGGTGCACGCGGCCGTCGATAGATGGGCTGGATGTGGAGTGTGTCGGAGTAGAGATGAGAGTGGTTACCATTGGCGTTTCAAGGTAACTCGGTTAAGGTTCACCGGCTTCCTCTGCCGCCTGCAGGTTTTATGTCGCTGACCCACCGTTTGCTCAAGACCACCCGAACGATCCACCTCTACCTCGGCGTATTTACCGCGCCCATGCTGCTGTTCTTCGCGATCACCGGCGGTCTGCAGAGCTTCAGCCTGCACGAGAGCACGCGCGGCAGCAGTTACACGCCGCCGGCATGGCTGGCGAGCGCGGCGCAGTTCCACAAGAAGCAGACCCCGGTAATGCCGGTGCGGAGATCACAGCCGCCAGCGACCGTCGCGACGAACGCCAGTGCCGCGCCGCAAGTGCAGGCCGCGCCGGCGAGTCGGCCTGACAACGCCGGTGCGCGGCCGAAAAAGAACCTGCTGCCGATGAAGATCTTCTTCGGCCTGGTGGCGCTGGGCCTGCTCATCTCGGTGCTGAGCGGGCTCTACATGGCCTGGCGTTACAGCCGCAAGCCACGGCTCTTCAGCGCGATTCTGTTTGCCGGCATCGCCGTACCGCTGCTGTTACTTTTGCTCTGAGCGCGGTCAGCGCGTACCGCTGACCGTTCGCGTCGCGTACTCGGTCAGCTTGCTGTGCAGGAAGGTGGCTGAATCGACGACGTGCCCGTCGTGAAAGCGAATCGTGTACTTGGTGCCGGACATCGACGAGGCGGTTCCGCAATAGGTGATGAAGTCTTCGGCCGTCTTCACGCGGCTGCCGGCAAAGCGCAGTTTCAGGCGCATGTGGTCGGCGGCGCGCGCGGCATCGTATTCGGTGCCGTTGCGGATGAATGTCGCGTCCTGCAGCGTGGCCACCGAGTCGATCAGGTAGGCGATCTTCTGCTGCTCCACATCCTGCTGGCCGAACGCCGGCAGCGCCAGGAGGGCGAATAGCAGCAAGGCCGCGATCATTCGTTTCATGAGTTCGCTCCGCTGGTGAGGCGTTGCGTGATTGGTGGATTGCTGTTCAAAGCATACCTTCGATCGGCATGAATCGGAGCAGATCCACTTCCAGCCGACGCTTCATGCTGGCCTTGGGATCGCGGTGGTAAGTCACCAGCTTGCCGTTCTCGCTGGCCTGCCATTGCATCCGTCCGCCATGCGGTTTGCTCAGTGTCACGTTATAGGCGCTGGAGGGTTGGATGGCGGTGTCGAAAAAATGCGTCACCGCCACGGCCAGCGCCGGCGAGTCGACGATGATGCCCATTTCGGTGTTGAGCAGTTTCGAGCGCTGATCCATGTTCATCGAGCCGATGAACACCAGTTGCCCGTCGACCACGATCGCCTTGGCATGCAGGCTGACGCCGGACGAGGTGCCATGCGCGGTTGCCGGCTGTTCCACGCCGGCGGCGGGGCGCAGTTCGTACAGCTGTACGCCGCCTTCGAGCAGCGCGCGGCGATAGCGCGAGTAGCCCGCATGCACGGCCGCCTCGTCAGTGGAGGCGAGCGAATTGGTCAGCACCTTCACCGTCACGCCGCGCGTGGCCAGGCCGGTGAGGTAGCGCGTGCCGTCGTCGCCGGGAATGAAGTAGGGCGAGATCAGCAGCACGTCCTGCTGCGCCTGGTCGGTCATCGACTTGATCTGCGGGCCGATGCGCAACGCGGCGGATTCTTTTTCGCTGGCGTCGATCTTTTCCGGCTGATCGGCGACCAGCGTAGCCGCGCCCCAGAACCACGCGCCGGGGCGATCGCCGGAAGGGCCGTCGGGCAGCTTGTCCAGGGTCGCCTGCGCGTAGTCCGTCTGCGCGAACGCGCGCGCATCGCGTTGCAGATCCACACGCAGCTGCGCCAGGTCGTAGTGGCTGGCATGCTTGCCGCCGAACGCCTTGACCGGGTAGGCGGCTTCGCAGTTCCAGTATTCGTCGAACGCATGCGAGGCCTGCTTCACCACCGGGCCGATCGCGATCAGGTCGAGGTCGCGGAAGTTGGTGTCGTTGCCGGCGTCGAAATATGCGTCGCCGATGTTGCGGCCGCCGACGATTGCCACGTTGCCGTCCACGATGTACGACTTGTTGTGCATGCGGCGGTTGAGCCGGTGCGCGTCGAGCAAGTACTGCGTGCTCTTGGACAGGAGCGACGGCTGGCGCGTGTGGAACGGATTGAACAGGCGCACCTCGATGTTCGGGTGCGCATCCAGCGCGTCCAGCATGTCGATGGCATTGATCGCGCTGATATCGTCGAGCAGCAGGCGCACGCGCACGCCGCGATCCGCCGCTGCCATCAGGTGCTGCGCCACCAGCCGGCCGGTCGCGTCATTGTTGAAGATGAAGTACTGCAGGTCGATCGAATGCTGTGCGTGGTCGGCCAGCGCGACGCGGCTCATCAGCGCATTGTTGCTGAGCGTCAGCAGCCGGAAGCCGGATTGATCGACGTGCTGGTTCGTTGCTGCGCGTATGTAGCGCCCGCTCGGCGTGGCGGTGGCCGGTGGCATCGCCTTCGACGGCTGCTTGACGTAGTCGCTGCGCAGCGTGGAACACGCGCCCAGCAGCAAGCCCACCATCACCAGGGTGGCGATGACGCCGGCACGTCGAAGTATCGTTCTCACGTTTTCCACCTAGTTGCTTGAACCGGGACCCAGAGAAGCCACCGCGTCACGCGCGCATCTAACTTGCAGACGCTTGCGCCATGACGCTGGCCCGATGATTGGATCCGGACTCGGGCGCACGACCACTGTGCAATCGTCGCTGTGAACGTGGCGCGAGAGGAGCTGGCGTTGACGCGGCTGCCGGCGGCGCAGTCAATCCAGCGGCGCCATCATCACCAGCTTGTCGACGGCGTAGCCGCGTTGCTGTGCCCGCTGCTTGAGGCTGTCGAACAATCCACGTGGCATCTCGTTATCACGCGATAGGATCCACAGATACTTGCGGCTGGGGCTGCCGACCACGGCCCAACGGTAATCGGCATCCACTTCGATCACCCAGTAGTCGGCCCACGCCTGCGGCAGCCAGCTCAGCCATGCCGGCGCGAAGCGCACCTTGAGCGCAGCAGGCTGGCCTGGCGCGATCTTCGCCAACCCATCGACACTCGTGATGCCTTCGCTGGTGCGGCAGGTGTTGTGCACGTGGATCGTGCCATCGGGGTTTGCCGTATAGGTGGCGATGACGGCATCCAGACAGCTGCGCTGGAAATACATCGGCAGGTGCGCGATCTCGTGCCACTGGCCGGTGTAGCGATCGAGGTCGAGCGTGCGCACCGGTTGGTTGGGTAGCGTGGCGCCCGTCGCGATGGGCAAGGAGACGATGGCCATCAGCGCGGCCATCAGCAATGAGCGGATCATTCAGTTCTCCATGGAGCGAGGACACAGCCTAGCAGTGCATCAGGGCTGTCGGCAGCTGTGAGCAGCAGGCTGGCCCTGAGGCCTGGCCTCGGCATACCATCGGCTTTCCCCGCATCCAGCCCCAGGAGATCGCGTGCAGCCGATCATCTCTGTCAGACAGCTCAGCAAGACGTACGCTTCGGGATTCCACGCGCTCAAGCAGATCGACCTGGACATCCGCCAAGGCGAAATCTTCGCCTTGCTCGGCCCGAACGGTGCCGGCAAGACTACCTTGATCAGCATCATCTGCGGCATCGTCAACCCGGGTGAAGGTACGGTGCTGGCCGACGGCCACGACGTGGTGCGCGACTATCGCGCGGCGCGATCGAAGATCGGGCTGGTGCCGCAGGAGCTGACCACCGATGCGTTCGAGACGGTGTGGAACACGGTCAGTTTCAGCCGTGGCCTGTTCGGCAAATCCGCCAATCCGGCGCATATCGAGAAGGTGCTGAAGGAGTTGTCGCTGTGGGACAAGAAGGACAGCCGGCTGAGGACGCTGTCCGGCGGCATGAAGCGGCGCGTGATGATCGCCAAGGCGCTGTCGCACGAGCCGCAGATCCTTTTTCTCGACGAGCCCACCGCCGGTGTCGACGTGGAGCTTCGCCGCGACATGTGGGCGATGGTGCGAGCGCTGCGCGCCAGCGGCGTCACCATCATCCTGACCACGCACTACATCGACGAGGCCGAGGAGATGGCCGACCGCATTGGCGTGATCAACAAGGGTGAACTCATCTTGGTCGAGGACAAGGCCGAGCTGATGAACAAGCTCGGCCGCAAGCAGCTGACCTTGCAGCTGCAGCGCCCGTTGCAGGACATTCCGGCGGCGTTGTCCGGCTACGCGCTGGAACTGTCGACCGACGGCCATCAGTTGGTCTACACGTTCGATGCGCAGCGCGAGCACACCGGCATCGACGTGCTGCTGCGCCGGCTCGGCGAGACGGGCATCGACTTCAAGGATCTCAAGACCAGCCAGAGTTCGCTGGAGGATATTTTCGTGAATCTGGTGAGGGAACGCGCATGAACATCTATGCCATCCGCGCGATCTATTTTTTCGAGATGTCGCGCACCTGGCGCACGTTGCTGCAAAGCATCGTTTCGCCGGTGATCTCCACTTCGCTGTACTTCGTGGTGTTCGGTTCGGCGATCGGTTCGCATATGACCGCGATCGGTGGAGTCAGCTACGGTGCCTTCATCGTGCCGGGACTGGTCATGCTGTCGCTGCTGACGCAGAGCATCTCCAATGCATCGTTCGGCATCTACTTTCCGAAGTTCGTGGGCACGATCTACGAGATCCTGTCGGCGCCGGTGTCCTCGTTCGAGATCGTGGCCGGTTACGTGGGCGCCGCGGCGAGCAAGTCGATCATCCTCGGCCTGATCATCCTGACTACCGCGCGGCTGTTCGTCACGTTCGGCATCGCGCATCCGCTGTGGATGCTGCTGTTCCTGGTGCTCACCGCGCTTACCTTCAGCCTGTTCGGTTTCATCATCGGCATCTGGGCGGACAACTTCGAGAAGCTGCAGCTGGTGCCGCTGCTGATCGTGACGCCGCTGACCTTTCTCGGCGGCAGCTTCTATTCGATCCACATGCTGCCGCCGTTCTGGCAGAAGGTCACCCTGTTCAACCCGGTGGTGTACCTGATCAGCGGTTTTCGCTGGAGTTTCTACGGCGTGTCCGACGTCAGCCTGGGCGTCAGCGTGGGGATGACGCTGGTGTTTCTCGTGGCCTGTCTCGCGGTGGTGTGGTGGATCTTCCGCAGCGGTTATCGCCTGAAGACGTGAGGTGAGTCGGTTCAGGGCAGCGCTGTCACGTCAGCACGGTATGCACGTGGAATGGCAGCAACGTGGCGCCGGTGCGCGCGATCGCGAGTTCGGCCACGGCGAGCTGTTCCTTGTTGGCATCGATCACCACCAAGATGCGACCGGCAGCTATCTCGTCCTTGAATTTGCGACTGACCACGTCGGGCACCTCGAAGCCGACCAGCTCGCCGATCCAGCTGCCGAACACGGCGCCCGCCACGGTCATCGCCGCGGCGCCGGCGAGGGTCACACCCAGCGGCGGTACGGTCACGGCGATGAGCCCCAGCAGCAGGCCGGTGCCGCCGCCGCAGGCGCCGCCGCGCAGCGCGGCGGGATAGAAGTCATTGCGCCCCTGCATCAGGTGGTCGGGGATTCTTCCCAGCTCGATGTCCTCGCGGGCGACCAGCGAGATGTCGCGATCATCAATCCCGGCTTCCTGTGCCGCGGCCATGGCGATCCGCGCAGCGATCAGGTCGGACGTGCTGAAGACACATCGGGTTTTCATGGGTGCTCCCTTCGTGTTCCGGCCTGGCATCAGTCGCGCGGGCACAGATCGGTGTTGCCTGATTTTTGTCGTGGCGGCGTCACCGGCATGTGAGCATGTTGTTATCGGAGGGATACCTGCCGGAGCGGCCCAGGCAGACATGAACAGGTCGCCGCCGATCAATGGGCTCGTGCGGGCACGCCATTTGCCATCACGTCGCCGCGCCGGTAGCTCAACAGGCGTCCGCGGAACGGTGCGACATCAGCCACATCGAAACGGCTGCGCAGTTCGACCACGGTGAAACCCTGGTCGGCCAGCGCGCGGGTGAACGGTGCGCTATTGCCGCGGCCGGGGTCGGTGATCAGCACCTCGGCGTCGGGCAGGGCATGGCGGTGCACCATGGTGGCGAGCAGATCGGCGTGTCCGCTCTCGTACAGGATGTCGCTGCCGATGATCAGGTCGAAGCGCCCCAGCGTGGCGTCGGGTACTTCCCAGCGCAGGTCGCAATAACCGATCGCCAGCAGCTGGTTCTGCGCAGCGTTGTGGCGCAGGAACGGTTCGGCCAGCGGATGGTGGTCGCTGGCGGTGATGTCGGCGCAGCGTTGTTGCAGCACCAGGCTGGACAGGCCCAGTCCGCAGCCGAGTTCCAGGATGCGCTTGCCGATGATGTCGTGCGTGGACATCGCTTCGGCCAGCACGCGACCGGCTGGCCACACCTGCCCGAACAGGCTCCACAGCGCCGATGAGATGCCGATGCGGTCAGCCAGATGATGCGGGTCGGCAAATTGTTGCAGATCGCTCAGCGCGCGAATGCGGTAGTCGCGGCCGCCAAGACGAACCACGAGTTCGCGGGTGGTATAGCCTGACATGGGCACTCCCGTGAGGGCGTCGTCCGGATCAACGAAATTCCGGACAAAGGAATCGTGTGATTGGGATGAAGCGTGAGATGGGAGCGAAACGGCGAACGCCGTCGGTGCGCTGAGAGAAGCGGAATCAGGGCCATCCTATCCGCAATGACTGCATGACATGTTCAGGCGGGCTCAACTTGGCGTGACGGCGATGCGGGATGAACGAATCGCACGTGGACAAGTCCAAGCACACGGTGAAGCACAAGATGGGAAAGACCGTGAGCAGACAGACATCGGTGAGTAGCTGGATCGGCGCGGTGATCGTGGTGCTGGGCGTATTGGCGGCGGGCGCGTATCTGGCGCGCAAGGCCATGCGCATGGATACGCCGCAAACCGTGACTACACCGGCGGCATCGACATCGGCTGTGGCGAGTGCCGCCAGCGCGCCGATCAGGTATCCGATCGAACAGGCGCAAGCCGGGCCGGCCGCCGCTTCGACGGCCGCGTTGCCGGCACTGGGTGACAGCGATGCCAGCGTCGCTGCCGCGCTCGCAGCACTGGCCGGTGGCAGCGATCTGTCTTCATTGCTGGTGCGTCAGCAGGTCATCGCGCGCATCGTGGCGACGATCGATGCGCTGCCGCGCCACGGGTTGAGCACGTTCATGCTGCCGGTGCATGCGCCCAAGGGTGCGCTCGTCACACAAGACAGCGGTGGCACGACGCTGCTCGGCGAACAGAACAACACGCGCTATGCGCCCTACATGCAGGTCGTGGACAGTGCCGATCCGCAGGCACTGGTGAGCTGGTACGTGCATGCGTATCCGTTGTTCCAGGAAGCGTATCGGCAACTGGGCTACCCGAAGGGATACTTCAACGATCGGCTGATCGTGGTGATCGACGACCTGCTGACCGCGCCGGAACCGACCCGGCCACTCGCGCTGGTGCGTTCGAAGACGTACTACCTCTACACCGATCCCACGCTGGAATCGCTGTCGGCCGGCCAGAAGCTGCTGCTGCGCGTCGGTCCCGCCAACGAGGTGAAGATCAAGACCAAACTGCGCGCGATCCGCACCCAGCTGATCGGGCATGACCTGCATGCTGCGCCGGCAGGTACGGCCGGGTAGACTCGCGCGCCCAGCTTGCGATCCGTAGCGATGGCCATTCGATCCACGCCCTCCGACCAGCCCCAGCTCGACCTGCTCGGAGCCGACGTTCGGCCTGCCGAAGTGCACCGATTGTTCTTCGCCCTGCTGCCGGACGAGGCGACGCGTGCGCGGTTGGCGCAGGCGGCGACCGCACTCAAGGCCATCCACCCCGGCCAGCACGCGCGCTGGGTTGGCTCGGCGCGTTACCACGCCACGCTGCATTTTCTCGGCGACCACGCTCTGCTGCGGCAGGATGTGGTCGACGCTGCCGTGGCTGCCGCAGGCAAGCTGCGCATGGCGCCGTTCGAATGGGTGCTGCACGAAGCTGCCAGCTTCCATGGCAGGCAGCCACCGTGGATCCTGCGCAGTTCGGATGTGCCCATGCCGCTGCAGCAGCTGTGGCAGGACTTGCGCCATGCGCTGGTGCTTGCCGGACAGGGTCGATATGTCGCACGCAGCTTTACGCCACATGTCACGGTTGCCTACAGCCATGGCATGTTGCTGGATGTGACGCCGCTCGAACCCGTGGTATGGCAGGTCGAACGGGTTGCGCTGATCCACAGTGTGGTCGGCCAGCCGGACTATCGGGTGCTGGCGGAGTGGTCGCTGCAGGCGGTGGAGTAGGGCGCCTTCAGGAATAGGGCGTCCCATCCTTGTGCGAGTAGTGATCGGCACCGCGCTTCAGGTGCAGATCGATGTCGGAATAGTGGCAGGTGTCGTCGTCACAGCGGGTGCCGATGTCGAGATAGACGGCCGTTTCTTCACTGCGGTTGATCAGGTGATGACCGTCGGGCAGGTTCTTCGGAAAGGCTGCAGCATCGCCGGCGCGCAGCAATTGCTCGCCGGCTTCGCTAATCAGGGTCAGTTCGCCGGCCAGCACGTAGACGAATTCCTCCTCGCGGGTATGCCAGTGGCGCTGGCTCGACCACGCGCCCGGCGGCAGGTGCATCAGGTTGACGCCGAAATCGGTCAGGCCGCCGACACGACCCAGCGCCTGCCGGATGCGCCCGCTGACGGGTTCCGCATAAGGTGCCGGATAATTCGAGCCTCGGTGTTCGGGGACTTGGGCAACATCGACTTTCGGCATGGCTTTTCCTTGAAACGGCGGAGGTCTCATTCGAGAGGGCATTGTGCATCCGCCAGACCTTCGCTGCGCTGTCACGGACGATGATCGGTTTTTGAACGTCGACCGGATTACAGTGGCGGCATCATCGCTGATGTCTTGCGGAGGTCGGTAGGATGATGCGTTGGCTGAGGTTGGCCTGGGTGGCGGCTCTTTGCATGTTGCCGCTGCGGGCGACATTGGCTGCCGAGCCGGTGGCCTCCGATCGCACGACGACGACCGCCATGGTGGCGCAGATCACGCTGGATGGCCCGATTGGCCCGGCCGCCGCCGAATACTTCGACGATGCATCGAAACGCGCCGTGGCCGATGGTGCGGTGGCGATCGTGCTGCGGCTGGACACGCCTGGTGGGCTGACCGACTCGATGCGGCAGATCATTGCCGACATGCTGGCCAGCAAAGTGCCGGTGCTGGTATACGTCGCCCCGGGTGGTGCACGGGCGGCTTCGGCTGGAACGTACATCCTGTATGCCGGGCAGGTCGCTGCGATGGCGCCGGCCACACACCTGGGTGCGGCGACGCCGGTACAGCTGGGTGGCGCCACGCCAATGCCGCTGCCGAAAACCGGCGACCAGCCGGCGCCGGCTGGTTCTGCCGCGACAGACAAGCCAGCAGCAGGCGACGATGCCGAGTCGAACAAGGTCATGAACGATGCGATCGCCTACATCCGCTCGCTGGCGCAGTTGCGCGGGCGCAATGCGCAGTGGACCGAGCAGGCGGTGCGCGGTGCGGCCACGCTGACCGCCAGCGAGGCCGCGCAGCAGCATGTGATCGACTTCGTGGCGACGGACGTTGTCGACCTGCTGGCCAAGGCCGACGGTCGCCACGTGCAGGTGGGTGATCGCAGCGTCACGTTGCGGCTCAAGGGCGCGACCGTGCGCGACTACGCACCGGGCGCACGCACGCGTTTCCTGGCGATCATCACCAACCCCACCATCGCTTACCTGTTGTTGCTGGCCGGTATCTTCGGGCTGCTGCTGGAAGCCATGCATCCCGGCGCGATGTTGCCGGGAATCGCCGGCGGTATCTGCCTGCTGATCGGTCTCTACGCGCTGCAGTTGCTGCCGGTGAACTACGCCGGGCTGGCGTTGATGGCGCTGGGTGTCGGCCTGCTGGTGGCCGAGGCGGCCAATCCCAGCGTGGGTGCATTCGGCGCTGGCGGACTGGTTTCATTCGTGGTGGGCTCGGTAATGCTGATGAATACCGGGGTGCCAGGGTATGGCGTCAATCTCGGTGTGATCGCCGGTATCGCGGTGTGTGCGGCGGGGTTGCTGGCCTCGATCGTATGGCTGGTGTTCCGCTCGCGCCGCGCAGGGCAGGTCACCGGCGATGCGGCGATGCTGATGGACACGGGTGAATTGCTGGAATCGGTGAGCGCCGGTGGAGAGGCCTGGATGATGGTGCGCGGCGAGCGCTGGCGCGCACGCTGCGATACCGCGTTGCCGGCCGGTGCGCGGGTGCGCGTAGTGTCGCGGCAGGGTTTGCTGTTGTGGGTCGAGCCGGCGGGAGCCGAAGCGGAAGTTTCATGAAGGGCAGGAGATGATCATGTTCGGATTCGTCGGTGTACTGATAATTCTTGGCGTGTTGCTGCTGTTCTCTGCGGTGAAGATCCTGCCGGAGTACCAGCGAGGGGTGGTCCTGACCCTGGGCCGCTACACCGGGACCAAGGGGCCCGGACTGGTGCTGCTGGTGCCGTTCGTGCAGCGGATGATCCGGGTCGACCTGCGCGTGACCGTGATGGACGTGCCGCCGCAGGACGTGATCTCGCGCGACAACGTGTCGGTGCGCGTGAATGCGGTGGTCTACTTCCGCGTAGTGGAACCCGACAAATCCGTATTGCAGGTGGAGAACTTCCTGCAGGCCACCAGCCAGCTGGCGCAGACGCGGCTACGCTCGGTGCTGGGCCAGCACGAGCTGGACGAGATCCTGTCGCAGCGCGACTCGATCAACCACACCCTACAGACGATCCTCGACGAGGCCACCGACCCGTGGGGCATCAAGGTCGCCAACGTCGAGATAAAGGACGTCGACCTCAACGAGACGATGGTGCGCGCGATCGCCCGCCAGGCCGAGGCCGAGCGCGAACGCCGCGCCAAGGTGATCCATGCCGAGGGCGAGATGCAGGCTGCCGAGAAACTGCGCGACGCCGCCGCGATGCTGTCGCAGCAGCCGCAGGCATTGCAGCTGCGCTACCTGCAGACGCTGGCCGACATGTCCAACAACGGCAAGTCCTCGACCATCGTGTTCCCGCTGCCGCTGGATCTGATCCGGCCCTTGATGGAGGCGTTCCCGTCGAAGCCGGATCCGGCTTCGACCCGTTGAGCTGGTACTGCTGCCCAAAGCGAGTGAATAATGCTGTTCACTCCTTTGCGCAGACGAGCAAGCCACATGGATGCAACACGTTCACCCGGAAGCCTGGTCTGCGTGGGTCTCGGCATGACCCTCGGTTCGCATATCAGCCCGCTGGCGCGCAGCCATATCGAACAGGCGGACGTGGTGTTTGCCGGCCTCTCCGACGGTATCGTCGAATTGTGGCTGGGCAAGATGCACGCGGACGTGCGCAGCCTGCAGCCTTACTACCGCGAGGGCAAATCGCGTATGCAGACCTACCGGCAGATGGTGGAAGCCATCCTGGCCGAGGTGCGCGCGGGCAAGAAGGTGTGTGGTGTTTTCTACGGTCATCCCGGTGTGTTCGCCTGGGCACCGCATAAGTCGATCGAGGTTGCCCGCAGCGAGGGTTATCCCGCGCACATGGAGCCTGGCATTTCCGCCGAGGATTGCCTGTATGCGGATATGGGCATCGATCCGGGCCGGTTCGGCTGCCAGCATTTCGAGGCCAGCCAGCTGCTTTTCTATCAGCGCCGAATCGACCCGACCGCCTATCTGGTGCTGTGGCAGGTGGGTCTGGTGGGCGATCAGTCACTGGCGCGCTTCTCGACCGGGCCGGCCTACCGGCAGGTGCTGGTCGACGTGTTGGCGCGCGATTATCCGCTGGATCACGAGCTGATCATTTATCGCAGCGCCACCTTGCCGATCCAGCAGGCGCGGATCGAACGGGTGAGGCTGGGCGACCTGCCGCAGGCGAAGGTCGAGATGGCGGACACTGTCGTGGTTCCGCCGGCTCGCCCGCTGCAGCCGGACACCGAAATCCGGGCCCGGCTTGCTGCGCTGGATCTGGCGATGGCTGGTGAGGTCAGCGCTGCGTAGGCCGGCGTCATCCTACTGACTGCGGCATATGGCGCCTTCTGGCCAAAAACAGGCATAGTATTGGGCGGCAGGCTTGCTGGTGGGGGCATGAGGCAAGTCTTTCAGCCGATCGGTGATTTTTCGCAGTAATCGCACCAACAGGGGGTACGCATGTCGAATGTCGTCGATTTTCTCGAAATGATCGGACAGGACGCGCGGCTGCGTCATGCGTCGCAGGACGAGATGAAGCTAGCGCTGGCGAATGTGCAGATGGATTCCGATCTGCAAACAGCGATCCTCGCCAAGGATCAACTGCAACTTGAAGCATTGATCGGGGCAAGCAATGTTTGTTGCGTGGTATTCCCTGGCATGAATGACGAGGATGAATATCTTCGCGAAAAGCGTGCCTGAGGCCATGACCTCACTCTCGGAGTGCTTGCCAACAGATTTCAAGGCAAGCTTGTAGTTTGGGGCAGATGGTGTAGTGGATGATGTGTTGTGGGAGCATTCCGCAGATGCATCTATTCACTCTGCAGTGATTCAACGTCAGCGTAGGGCATGTGTCTTGCGCTGATGTTTTAGGGGGCGGGGCTTTGTCGAAATGCATTTGGCCGGAATGTGGGTCATTGCGGCATGGTTTCGAAATCACCAACAGTTAGGGGGGACTACACATGTCGGACGTTATCGATTTTCTGGAAAAGATGGGACAGGACGCGCAGTTACGTCATGGATCGCAGAGTGAAGTGGAACTGGCGCTGGCAAGTGCAGAGATTGCCCCAGAGCTGCAGGCGGCCATCGTTGCAAAGGATCAGGCGCAACTGGAGGGATTGATGGGACAGCCTCCCCTTTGTGTTGTTTATTTTCCAGGAAATGAGGATGAGGAGCAGGACGACGAGACGGAGGAAACTCCTTCCCGCGAGCCTGGAGAGAGCCCTGAGCATCCCGAGCTTCACCGGGCTGTGGTCCCGGCGGGCTAGTCGATGTTTTCGTTGGGCAGACAGCGCTGGGCATGCTTTGCCGGCTGGATCTTGCTTGTAGCTATGCTGGCAGGCACGGCCGTTGCGGCCGTGCCTGCCGCCGATGATCCTGCGCAACTGCTCAAGCTGGCAGACAGCATCAAGACGTCGAATCATCCCGAGTTCCTGCAACTCATGAGACGGCTCGGTGGTGATGCGGCCAAGTTTTCCTCGCAGCAGAAACTGTATCTGCGCTACCTCCAGGCGTGGGAGGCCGGTTATCAAGGCGACTACGAAACTGCTACCCCGCTGTTGAATGCGGTCATCGCGGAATCCGCGGATGCCACGTTGCGGTTTCGCGCAGGCACGACCATGGCGAACAACCTTGTCATCGGATCCCGCTATGAGGATGCGTTTGCTCGAATAAGCCAATTACTCGATCAGTTACCGCAGATTGTCGACAAGGATGCCCGTATACAGGCCTTGGGAACTGCCGGGTTTCTCTACAACGAAGCGGGTCAATACGATCTCGGTCAGCACTACGCGAACCAGATGCTCCGGGAAAACCCGGACGGCGAGGGTAGCTGCAAAGGCAGATTTCTTCAGGTTCAGTCAGTGTATGAGAACGGCAAATTCTCGACACTCGACAAGCAGCCAAGCGAGGCCATAGCTGCCTGCAACAAGGCATCAGAATTCATCTTCGCCAATGCGATACGTTTCTATGTGGCGAGTTTTGACATTCAGCATGGCCAATCATCCGCTGCCATCAAGCTTTTGCAGAAGAACCATGCAGACGTCCAGCATATTGGCTATCCGGAGCTGACTTCGGATTTTGATGCCTCACTGGCGCAGGCATACTGGAACGAAGGCGATATTACGTTGGCGCAACAGTATGCTCACGCTGCTATTGATGGCGGCGTCAAGAACGAGTTCACGAAGTCGCTGACCAGCGCCTATGAGTTGTTGTATCTGATCGAAAAGAAGCAGGGTGCCCTGGACGCTGCTCTGATCTACCACGAAAAATACATGGCCGCCGACAAGGGCTATTTGAACGAGGTAAGCGCAAAGGCGCTGGCCTTCCAGACAGTGCAGCAGCAAGTCGTTGCGAAAAAACTGCAGATCGATACGCTGAACAAGCAGAACCAGATCTTGCAACTGCAACAGTCACTCGACAAAAAGGCCTCTGAAACGAGTCGGCTGTACATCATCCTGTTGCTGACGGTGCTGGCCTTCATTGCGTTCTGGACTTATCGCATCAAGCGCTCTCAACTGAGTTTCATGAAGCTGGCCCGTCGCGATGGTCTTACCGGTATCTTCAACCGGCAGCATTTCGTGAGCTCGGCCGAACTGCAGTTGCAGTGCTGCAAGAAATCGGCGCGGCAGGCCTGCCTGGTGCTGATCGATCTGGATCACTTCAAGCTCGTCAACGATAACCACGGGCATGCGGTGGGCGACCGTGTGCTCAAGCGCGCTGTTGAAGCGTGTCAGCAGCACCTGCGCTCCACCGATATCTTCGGTCGCCTCGGTGGTGAGGAGTTCGGCATTGTGCTGCCCGAGTGCACGCTGGACCAGGCGCTCAGCCGGGCCGAACAGATCCGTCTGGCGATCGCCACGGCGGCCAGCGGCGATGATGCGCTCGGCATTCCGATCTCCGCCAGCTTCGGTGTGGCTACCATCACTCGCTCTGGTTACGAGCTGCGGCAGTTGCTGATCGATGCCGACGATGCGCTGTATTGCGCCAAGCGTGGAGGCCGCAACCGTGTCAGCGCGTGCGACGACGACACGCTACCGCGCGTGAAAGCACGCGCGTAACCTGCGCATCGACTGCAGAATCTACCAGCCCGGAATACTTGCAGAAGCGCACCCTGTGTGTGAACGCACGATGCCATGCGTTATCCGTTCGCGCACAGGGTGCTCTCCTGCAAAAATCGAAGGCTGTTCGAGGCCCTCTCAACGTGACGATGCGTCCTGTGGTTTTGTCGACGGCGTATCCAGCCGATCAAAGTTGACGATGGCGTTGAGCACCAGCGAGTAGCTGCCGATGGTTTCGCCGCGCCAGATCGGGTTGCTGGCGAACAGCAGTACGTGGCCCTTGCCGTAGCGGGCGTCGACCACAGCGGCGCGTTCGGCCATCTCGTCGCCGCCGTCGAGCAGGCCGGAGATCAGCAGATGCGTGGCGTCGGCGTAGCGCAGGATTACCTGCGGATGCTGCCCGTCCGGAATCACCCACGGGTTGTTGCGCATCTGTTCGGCGTTCAGCGGCGTTGCCTGCCACGGTTTGACGTCGGGCAGGGCCGGCGGCTCGATCGAGGCGCGTCCTTCCGGTGTGTCGGTATCATGCGGGCCACCACGGCCGGTCGGGCGCTGGAAGTCCTTCGCGTTCGGCAGGCCCTTGTCGCCGGTGACCAGGTTGGAGACGGTGAACGACTGGCCGGTGGCGCTGTACAAGGCCAGTTCGTCGCGGGTGTAGCTGGTGGCGATCGGGCTGTGTCGATCGACGAACTTTGCCTGCAGCACGCTGCCGACGACTTTCAGTTTGGTGCTGGGCGTGACGAACACGCCCGGTGCCATGCCGATGTCGATGGCGAATTTCGCGGTGTCCTCGGCGGTGATCAGCAGGCCGCCGGCCTGCACGAACTGCTTGAGGTGGGCGACACCGCTGGCGCCGAGGCCGGGACGGATGTCGTCAGTGGCGTCGATGTGGCCGAGGTTGGGCGTCAGTGCGGTGGTTTTCCACGGCAGCGGATTGCCCCACATCGGCAGGCCGTCGATGATCTGCTGTGCACTGGTGCCGCCGATCGGGCCGAACAGGATCACGTCGTACTTCGCGCGCAGGTCGTTGGCCTTCGCCACGTCCTGGGTGCTGATGTAGTGGTACGGCACCTGCAGCTTGTCCAGCGCCATCCGCCACCAACCTTCGGTCTGGGTATCCAGCCAGGTATGCATCAGCGCGATGCGCGGCAGCTTCGCGGCCGGCATGTCGATCGCAGCCAGACCCTGCGGTACCGCGATCGGCTCGCTGACCAGGCTCATCGGCGTGTTGAGGATCGCGCTGTCGGTGACCCGCACCACCTGCACGTTGAACAGGTCGCCCATCGACCAGGCGGTGTCGTCGTACGGATGCTGCTGCGGATCCTTCGGTGACCAGTACTGACGATCGAGCAGGGTGTCCGCGATGCGCGAATACGGCTGATCCATGCGCACCACGTAACTGCCGGCGGCGAACGTTCGCGAGGTGGCCTTGGTGGCCTTGCCGTCGTCGTCCTTTGCCATGGGTAGTGTCACGGTGACTGGCGCCGACAGGCGACTGACTTCCGCATGCTGCCATTGCATGATCCGCAGCAGCTGCGCGCGTGAACTGCTGCGGCTGTCGTCGGCCGGAAACACATAGGCGGCCGGTCCGGCCTGTTGCGGTTTCTCGATCGAGCGCTTGCTCTTCAGGTAGAAGTTCTTCAGGAACAGCTGGCCGTTGCCGGAAAAATAATTCAGTGCGGTCAACAGGCCAGTCTGTTCGTAATTGTTGTTGTCGCGCTGCGACCACAGCACGGTCGGCAGCGGCGGGTTCGGCCGGTACCAGGTTCGCTGGTAGTCGCTCGGGTCGAGGATGCGCTGCACGGTGTCGGCGCCGTCGTTGCCGAAGGTTTCGTAGAGCCGGCTGACGCCGTTGTGCATGGCGGCAATGAACATCAGATAGCCCGGACTCCAGGTATCGAAGTCGCCATGGGTGAACACGCCGGGCATGCCAAGCGTGGTCATCTGCTGCACGTTGTCCCAGCCCAGCTGCTGCCACTCGCCGGTGAGGATCGGATCGATCCACGCGTTGTACGGGCCGTCGCCGACGGTGTTGTCGTACAGGAACGGCACCGATTCGTGCAGGTCGTGCAGCACCTGCGCATGCCAGCCGATATAGGTGTCCGCCACGTTGCGGGTAAGGTTCAGCGTCATCGCCATCGCGTCGCGGTTGTTGTCGTGCGCGACGTAGTGGCCCCAGTACATCAGCGGCGGCTGATGCTGGCCGGGATGCGCCAGGTGCCAGTTGTAGAGATCCACCATGCGGTCGCGGCCATCGACCTCGACAATCGGCGTGATCAACGTGATCACGTGCGAGCGGATGCGCTGGATGTACGGCGCGTCGTCCACCGTGAGTCGGTAGGCCAGTTCCATCAACGCGGTGGGCGCGCCGGTTTCGTTGGAGTGGATGGTGCCGGTGATGTAGTAGACCGGTGTGGACTGCGCAATCAGCTGGTTGGCGGTGGCGTCGTCCATGTGGATGCTGCGCGGGTCGCCCAGCTTGGCCAGACGCGCCTTGTTCGCGTCGAGGTCGGCCAGCAGGCTTTCGTCGGCGATCACCACTGCGATCATCTCGCGGCCTTCCTCGCTCTTGCCGATCGAGAACACCTTCATCCGCGGACTGGCGGCGGCCAGCGCGCGGAAATAACGGTAGACGTCGGCCGAGTAGGGCAGGTAGTTCGGTGCGCCAGAAATATGCCCGAGTACTTTCTGCGGCGTCGGCACGCTCGTCGAGGCGGGCAGGTAGTCGGTCAGCGGCGAGTTGAACGAGGGATCGGTGGTGAACTTCAGAATCTGGTCGGTATAGGCTTGATCGATCGGCTGACCCGGCGCGCGGGCGTAGTCGGTCGGCCGATTTGTATCGGCGGCTGCGTACGCACCGACCGTGCCGAGCGCCAACAGGATGCCCATGGAAACCCGGATCGACACGTGCATGATGAAACTTTCCCCAGTGGCCGCAGGCAGCCGATCGCTGCACTTTGCCAGAGCGCGCGCGATCGCGTGTAGCCCATCGGTTGGGTAGGAAACCCGACGCTGCTGCCGCGCAGCCCGACTATCCCCTGTTATACGGCTACCTGTTCAGCACAGCCGTCAGCTGGTCGAGTTGCGCGCGATAGTGGTCGAGTACTTTCGCGGTGACCATGGCGTAACGGTTGGCCTCGTCCCAGCGGCGTGCCTCGATGGCCTCACGCGCGCCGGGCACTGTCTTGACGCCGTAGCCGGTGAGCATGCCGGGTGCGTAGATCAGATGCTTGAACCAGGCGCGGCCGGGCAAACCGGCGGGATCAGTCAGGGTCTGCTCCATGCTGCCGATCAGTTGGTTCAACTGTTGCTGTTGCGAGGCTGGCATGTTGAAGTCTGTGGCGGCGCGTTTGCTGTAGGCCGCCTGATACGCCTGCGCGCTCTGCTCGAGCTGTTTCGCGGCCTGGTCCAGCGGGGCCAGATCGATGGTGGGCACGTCGGAGTCGCGCGCGGGCGCTGCAAGCGGCCGGATCGGATCGGCATCGAGCGCGAACGCGTGCAGATCCAGCAATTGATGCTGCTGTTCGGTGGCCTTGCGGGTGTCGTCGACGAGCTTGTGCAGTTCACCCACGTAGCGGTCGAGCGTGCTGCTGAAATCGCCGAAGCGCATCGGCAAGACATTGGCATCGGCGGTGCGCAGCACGATGTGGCCGGCGACCTTGGACAGTGCCACGCCATATTCGAAAGTGGGATCGCCGAAGCGCGCGTAGTGGTCGAACGAATCGTAGCGCGAGTGGTAGATGCCGCCGTTGTCGTCCTCACCGCTGAAGCCGAGATCGAGCGAGGCAACGCCCAGATGCTCCAGGAACGCGCTGTAATCGGAACCGGAGCCCAGCGCCTGGATCGGCACGTCGCCGCTCGCCGCCAGCTTCGCGTCCACCTTGGCTTCGGGCTTCGCATCCTTGCCGTAGCCGGCGACCAGCATGCGCGCGCGCATGCGTTCGCGCACGCTGACGTGGGTTTCCGGATCGGTCACGCCCTCGGCGACCTGATTGACCAGGTGTTGCAGCGAATGGCTGCCGCCGGCATCGAGGAAACCGCGGCCATTGGTGTCCGAGTTGAGGTACAGCACGGCCTTCTTCTGCAATTCAGCCGCGTGCGTCTCGGCCCATTCGGTCGAGCCGAGCAGACCCGGTTCCTCACCGTCCCAGCTCGCGTAGACGAGGGTGCGCTGCGGCCGCCAACCCTGTTTGACTAGGCCGCCGATCGCCTTGGCCTCGGCCATCAGGGCGACATTGCCGGCGAGTGGATCCCAGGCGCCGAACACCCAGCCGTCGTGGTGGTTGCCGCGCACGATCCACTGGTCCGGCGCGGTGGAACCCTTGAGCGTGGCGATTACATCGTAGACCGGCTTCTGCCCCCAGTCCGATAGCACGGTGAGGTGTGTCCTGGCCGTGCTGGGGCCGACGTGATAAGTGAGTGGCAGCGAGCCGCGCCAGCCGGCCGGCGCGACGGGCCCGGTCAGCGACTGCAGCAGCGGCGTGGCGTCGGCATAGGAAATCGGCAGCACCGGAATCTTCAGGATCGTTTTCGCGTCATTGATCGCCAGCCGCTTGGCATCCGGAGTGGAACCGATACCGGGCGTCAGCGGATCGCCGGGGTATAGCTGCATGTCAGCCACCGAACCGCGCTGCACGCCCTGCGCCGGGCGCCAGCCGCCTTGCGGATAGACATCGCCCTGGGCATAACCGTCGTCGTGCGGATCGGAATAGATCAGGCAGCCGACCGCGCCGTGCTCTTGTGCAAGCTTGGGTTTCAGGCCGCGCCAGCCGCCGCCGTAGCGGGTGATGACGATCTTGCCGCGCACGTCGATGCCGCGGCGGGCCAGCTCCTTGTAGTCGTCCGGCATGCCGTAGTTGGCATAGATCAGCTCCGCGGTGACATCACCGTCGCCGCCGTAGACGTTGTAGGGAGGCAGCGCGCCCGATGCGTTCGAGGTGGCATCGCCGGCGACGGCGGGCTCCTTCAGCACAGCGGTGTAGGGGTGTGGCCCCAGCAGCTCCAGCGCCACCTTCTTCGGCGTGGGATACAGCACGCTGAACGTTTCGATGCGCGCATCCCAGCCCCATTCGCGAAACTTCGCCAGCATGAACTCGGCATTCGCCTTATCGTGCGGCGAGCCGACTTGGTTTGGCTCGGACGACATCTGCTTGAGCCAGCTGCGCTGGTCCGCGGGATCGAGTTGCGCATCGAAGCGCTGCTCAAGGCTGTGCTGTGCGGTGGCGCCGTCGCGGCTGAAGCCGAGCATCGCCTCATCGGGGCTGCTAGCGGTAGCGCCGTTGCCGAAGGTAGCCAGTGCCATGGCCAGCATCAGCTGCGTTTTTCTGTGGATCATCGCGATGGTTCCCTGTCGGTGGGATGGCGTCCCAACCGGACGGCATCCCTGTCGCGTTATACGCGCATGCGGCGGGAGGGTGAAGATCGGCTGGTGTATGGCGCGAGCTACTATGCCAAGCGGCACAGGTTCGCGGCGGTCGCTCGGGCGCACAATTGGCGACACCTTGCCCACTGCGGAGATACGTCATGCGTCAGACTGTGCTTGCTGCGTTGTTGGCCCTCGCGCTTCCTGCGGTTGCGCTGGCCCATGTTTCGGATGTGCATGGCGGCGCGATCACCGCCGCGGTGCAGAAGGCGGTGAACGATCCGGCCCGCGCGGCCGATGCATCGAATGATGCGCGGCGCAAGGTGGCCTCGGTGATGGCGTTTGCCGAGGTCAAGCCGGGCCAGAAGGTGGTCGAACTGATTCCCGGCAGCGGCTATTTCACCCGTGTGTTCAGCGCGATCGTGGGGCCGCAGGGTCACGTCTACACGGTGTGGCCGAACGAGTACGCGAAGGAGGATGCCGACGACGTGGCCGGTTCGCAGAAGCTCGCCGCCGATCCGCACTACGCCAACGTCAGCGTGCTGACCCAGCCGGCTAACCAGCTGAGTTCACCCGAACCGGTCGACGTGGTGTTCACCTCGCAGAACTATCACGACTATCCCGACAAGTTCATGGGCAAGGTCGATCCCGCGGTGCTCAACAAGCAGGTGTTCGATGCGCTCAAGCCCGGCGGCTTATGGGTGATCATCGATCATGTGGCGCCGGCTGGCTCCGGCATGGCCGACACCGACACGCTGCACCGGATCGATCCAGCGATCGTGAAGCAGCAAGTGGAGGCGGCCGGCTTCGTGTTCGACGGCGAGAGCAACGCGCTGCGCAATCCTAACGATACGCACACGATCAAGGTGTTCGACAAGTCGATACGCGGCCACACCGACCAGTTTATCTACCGCTTCCGCAAGCCTGCAAAATAATTGTCGAAGTTAGGGGTGCTCTGATCCACTCGGGGCATCCCTAGTGCAAACCGCGCCAGACCGCATCGAGCAATTCGCCTTGCGGATCCTCGCTTTGGTCCCAGTACATGATGCCGCCAAGGTGGTGCGATTTGACGTAGGTCGCTTTGGCGGCGATCGACTGAGGGTCGTCATAGCTGATGAAGCGGCGCGTTGTTGCGTTCCACAAGTATGGCGCCCGGGCCACTTCATCCCAGTAACGGATATAGCCGCTGCGGTTGACGAAGTCGGCTTTCAGCTGCGGCCATGAATACCTACTCTGGAAGTGCTCATAAGCTTGATACAGGCCATCGTGTGCAGGTTGTACATCGGCGAATTCGAGGCCGTAGAACGCCGCGCCGATCAGCAACTTTTGCGAAGGCACACCAGCGGCGAGAAACTGCTGCACCGCCTTGTCTGTGCTGCGCGCGTCGCCCGGTGCGGATGTTGAGGTAAGCAGCCCGGTGTGATGGCCGGTTGTCGGCGTCAACGAATTGACGAAGTCGTAGGTCATCAGGTTGAACCAGTCAAGGCTGGGCTCGACCGCGGCTATGTCGATGCCGCTGACGAATACGCTGTCGGCGGCCGCGATGCTCAGCGTGTAGTGGTTGGCGCCACGACGACCGTGGGCGTTGCTTGCCCGATCCAGCGTCGTGCGGAGGTCTTTCAGCAAGAGCGTGAAGTTGCCGCGGTCCTGCGCGCTGGCCTTGATGTGGGCTTCGGCGTGCCCCGGATATTCCCAATCGACATCGAGTCCATCGGCATCGTTCGCCGTCAGCAATTGGGCCGCACTGTCGGCGAATCGTTGCCGGTTCGCCGCCGTGCTGGCCGCATCGGAGAAACCGTCGATACTCCAACCACCCACGGAAACCACCACCTTGAGCTGCGGATGTGTGGCTTTTAACGCGACGAGTTGATGCAGGTGGATGGCATCGGCCGGTTGGAGTATGACCTCACCGTCGACGAGCCTGGCGAATGCGAAGATCAGCGTATCGATCTTGTCGATATCCTTCGGGGCGATATCGTTCTTGACCGTGTCATAGCCAACCACGCGATAGTGTTCGGCATTGCGCTGTGGCTGTACGTCATGCATGCCACAGCCAGCCAGCACACCGGCAATGACGGCCATCCATACGCTGCACCATGGGGTGAGCCGTCGTGTTCCGGAGTCGCTGTCAATTCGCATCATGTGTGTTCCGGGGTAGCAGCCGTCGACGGATCTTCGCAGCCACAGAACGATCTGCCAATGGTCGGCAAACAGGCCATCACTGTATGACTTGCTTGAGATGCACCCAGATTGGCAGCACCATTCAGCACCACGCCACGCAGACGAACCATGAGACCGTGATGTGGCAGAACCTGCCGCAGACAGGAACCGTAAGCCCGATGAGCGACGACGCAGCTGATATCAACGATCCACAACCGCTACGTCCGATCGAACCGGATGCAGCCGACTGTTGCGGTGAGGGTTGTGCGCGCTGTGTATTCGATGTCTACGAAGAGGCGCTTGAACGTTATGAGGTCGCGCTGGCCGCATGGCGTACCCGTCACCCTGAGCTGCCAACTTTCTGATGTATCTGCCAAAGGCATGTCATGCCGCGTGCCGCGATCGATACTTCGCGCGCTAACCGGCAGAACTACCTTGTTTCGCGTAATGGAATGAGCTGAGCGCGTAGCCTTGCATCGGCTATGAGGCATGGCAGGGCTACACTGCGTCGATCACCTGATCGATACCTCAAAGGAAAGCCCATGACCGACGCCATGTACACCGCTTCCATTCCCGTCTTCAAGCAGATGCTCGGCGGCCTTGCCACGATCCTGGCCAAGGCCGAGGCGCATGCGGCGGAGAAGGGCATCGAGCCGACCGCGCTGACCCAGGCACGGTTGTTTCCGGACATGTTTCCGCTGAGCAAGCAGGTGCAGATCGCTTGCGATTTCGCGCGCGGCGTGTCGGCGCGACTGGCCGGTGCCGAGGTGCCGAAGTACGACGACAACGAGCAGACCTTCGCGGAGCTGCGTGACCTGATCGCCCGTACGATCGGCTTCATCGACGGCTTCCCGCCGGCACAGTTCGACGGCAGCGCGCAGCGCGAGATCGTCACCCGACCCGGTACGCCGAAGGAGCGCCGGTTCGACGGCCAGACCTATCTGCTGAGCTACGGCCTGCCGCAATTCTTCTTCCACGTCACCACTGCGTACGCGCTGTTGCGCCACAACGGCATCGGGATCGGCAAGCGGGATTACATGGGCCAGTACTGAACGAACTGACCCGTGCCGGACAGGGCAAGGACGCTGCCCGGCACGTACTCGCCTAGAAAGGCGAGCCGGTCACTTGTTCTTTTTCTTTTCCTGCTTGGCGGCCTTCTTCTCCTTCATGGTCTTGGCCGGCTTTTTCTTTTCGCTTTTCTTTGAATCCAAACCCTTGCTCATACTGTTCTCCGCGGTGTGGGTAGCTGATTGCGATATGTGTCGCGCAGGCAAGTCTAAGCCGTTCCGATGGCTGTTGGGCAGAGTCCGGCGAACGAGGGGGAGGTTGGCGGCGAACGGAGGATATTCAGATGCGTTCGTGTGGAGCCAGGTAACGCCATTGTCCCGGCGCCAGCTTGGACAGCGGAATGCGACCCACGCGCAGGCGCTTCATCGCCAGCACCTTGAGGCCGACCGCGTTGCACATCGGCTCGATCTGGGTCGGCTGCAGTACCTTGAACGCGAAGCGCAGGCGCTGCTCGCTCTGCCAGCTGACCTTGATCGGCGGCATCGCGTAATTGTTGAAGCGCAGGCCGTGATTGAGCAGGGCCAGTCCGTTCGGGATCAGCGTGCCCTCGACATCGACGACGAACTCCTGCTCGACCCGCTCGATGTCCTCGGTGAGCTTGCGGGTAACGCGCCAGTCCTGGGTGAAGATCAGCAGGCCGCTCGCGCTGGTCGGCATCGGCAACGGTGTGGTCAGGCGCTGCAGATGCCGCTTCAGCGGGCGCACGCCGGAGGCATCGTCGGGTGAGCGCGTCTCCGGCGTGACCAGTGCACTGGCCGGGTTCGGGCCGTTGCCGGCGTCGTAGCCGACCGGTTTGTGCAGCACCAGGGTGGCCGGTTCGGTGGCAATCAGTTGGGCGCCGGGGTCGAGTTCGACGGTTTGCGTGTCGACCATGAACTGCGGCTCTTCCACCACGATGCCATCCACGCGCACCCAGCCGCCCTCGATGTATTGCTCAGCCTCGCGCCGCGAGCACTGGGTCAGTGCGACGACACGTTTGGCGAGGCGTACGGGTTCGGTCATCGAGGTGCCATGGAGCGAGGGTGGACCATTGTAGACGTCAGCAGGAGCGCCTGTAGGAGTGACTTCAGTCGCGAAGCTCTGGCTCGCTCCGTTGCCGGACCAGTGGCAATGGCTTTCATCTGCCTTCGAATGCCGAATTACTTCGCGTGGCCCTTCTTGCAGGATCCCGCTCGTGGGCGATGTTCTCGCTTGTTTGTGGGTATGGGGCGAAGAGCTTTCACCCTCCTGCGGAGGGCGAGGTACTTCTCTTTTGCTTGTCCAAAAGAGAAGTACCCAAGAGAAAACGACACCCCGCTTACGCGCCTTGCGGGCATCCCTGCCCGCAAGGTCCGCGGGTGGGTTGCGGGGTTTGTCGACAGGGCATCCTGCCCTGACGCCAAACTGGTTCGCATCCCTGCGAACCACCCTGCGGGCTGTTCCTTCACCCACCCGCCGCTTCAGAGGGGCCCCGGGTAGAGCAACGCGCATCCTGCGCGTACTTTTCAGAAGAGCCGGATCAAATGCAGACCGAGAGCGATGCTCTGCTCTTGCTGTCGCTTCTTAGCTTTTCGCCTTTCCACCGAGTGCGGGCCAGGATGGCCCGCTGCTCTACCAGGGGCCCCTGTGCGGCGGTGAGGCGGGGTCGACAGGCCGCGAAGCGGGCATCGGCAAGGATGCCGATGCCTTTTCGCCAGGACAGGAGTCCTGTCGAAAAGCCCGGCCCCGGCTCACAGACTTGCCGGGCAGGAGCCCAGCAAGCGCCAAGCGGGGTGGCCTTTCTCTTTGGTTAGCTTTCTCTTTGGCCACGCAAAGAGAAAGTAACTCGGGCGCCGCAGGCGCACGAAAACTCTTCGCTTCAAATCAATCAACCAAGAGCAAAGCCATCGCGACTGAAGTCGCTCCTACAAAAAGAAAAAATGGACCAGCGCCACGGTGGCAATCGACACGATTGTCCCCAGATCGGGAACTTCCGATCTGGCGAGAGCGCGACATGATTCCATTTTCCATTCTTGACCTGGCACCGGTCACCGTAGGCAGCGACGCCGCTCAGGCGTTTCGCAACACGCTGGATCTGGCCCAACTGGGCGAGCGGCTTGGCTACCAGCGTTACTGGTTGGCCGAGCACCACAATATGCCGGGCATAGCCAGCGCCGCGACCGCGGTGTTGATCGGCCACGTTGCCGGCGGCACCTCGACCATCCGTGTCGGAGCCGGCGGCATCATGCTGCCGAACCATGCGCCGCTGCAGGTGGCCGAGGCGTTTGGCACACTGGCGTCGCTGTATCCGGGACGCATCGATCTTGGACTGGGTCGCGCGCCTGGCACCGACCAGCCCACCGCGAAGGCACTGCGCCGCTACTTCGACAGCGCCGATGCGTTCCCGCAGGACGTGCTGGAATTGCTCGGCTATTTCGAGCCGGCCGTTCCCGGTCAGCAGGTACGTGCCGTGCCCGGCGCCGGCATCGAGGTGCCGGTGTGGTTGCTCGGTTCCAGCCTGTTCAGCGCGAAGTTGTCGGCGCAACTCGGCCTGCCGTTCGCGTTCGCCTCGCACTTCGCGCCGGATGCGATGGACGAGGCGCTGGCGCTGTATCGGCGAGACTTCCAGCCATCGGTACGCCTGCAGCAACCGTACGCGATGCTGGGCATCAATGTGGTCGCTGCGGACAGTGATGCCGAGGCGCGGCGCTTGTTCACGACCCAGCAGCAGAGCTTCATCAATCTGCGCCGCGGTCGACCGGGACTGATCCCGCCGCCGATCGACGATATCGAGTCGTACTGGACGCCGCCGGAAAAACTGATGGTGGAGCGTGCGCTGGCCTGTGCGGTGGTCGGCGTGGCGGATACCGTGAAGGACGGCATCGAGGCCTTCATCGCCCGGCACAAGCCGGACGAACTGCTGATCACCGCCAACGTGTTCGAGCATGAGGCGCGCCGACACTCGTTCGAGATCGCCTCGGCAACGCGATGACCTTGCCGGCGCGTAATGACGCCTGACCGGAGCGGTGGATCTCGCCAATGAGAAGCCGGTGGGCTAGCAGAGCCTACAACCGCAGTGACGGTGGCGGCAACGGTCAGATCTTCCAATGACGGCCGAATCGACTTGCGTCAGCATGCATGGCGGGTCGGCCGGAATCCAGACGGTCATTTCGCCGGCGCAATCACGGCCAGGCGGCGGTAAGCCATTCGCCTGGTGCTTTACGTCCGGTGCAACCGGAATGCAGTGGGGCCGCACGGCCAAGAAGGCCTGCGGCAGGGGTACTTCAACCAACGGGGGAGAACATCAATGCATATGCGTCAAGGCAGGATCATCGCGGCTATCGTCGCTTCCACGCTTGCGGCGGGGGTCGCCAGCGCGGGTACGTTCCCGGATTTCGGCTACCAGCCACCATCCAGCTACACCGGGCCGCTGTTCCGGTTGAGCCAGAACTATCCTCATCAGCAGCCGACCGGAAATCCACCGGCGTTCTTCAAGCTGCTGCCGGCCAAGCTCGACAACGATTTCGAACACTGGCGCCCGTATGTTGATGCCGTCGGCAAGTACTGCCTCGAAGGCAACGTCAGCACCAACTGGGACGTGCAGAAGAACACGGTGCGCAAGTGGTACCACATGCCCTGGCAGCACTATGGCCCGTTTGGTCGTGAGGGCATCAACGGCCTCACCAAGGAAGCAGAGATCCAGACCAAGCAGCTTGCGCCGACCCAGATCGCCACCGGACAGACCTACGCGGTGGGTATCTACAACGACGTCGGTGCCTACACCATTGGTCAGGTGTGGAAAGATCCACAGAACCCCGATCCTTCGTTCACCTCCAAACCGAACAGCTTTCACAACGGTACCGTTGTGTGCAAGGCGCTATTCGCCGACATCGACCTGAAGCAGGTGCCGTTCCTGGTCAATCCGGTGCTGTGGGATGGCTACGTCACCAATACCTTCGAATCGGCCGACCGATCGATCAAGAAGGTGGCGCTGATCCAGATGGATTTTGCCGTGCGCGACACGCGCATTCCCGGCACCGGTTGGGTGTTCGGCACGTTCCAGTACAACGGCGCGGTTACCGGCAAGCCCGGTTGGGACAACCTGGTACCCGTCGGTGTGATGTGGGGCAATGACCCGGAGGATACCGGCGACAGCTACACCAACAAGCAGCCGGTAACGACGAAAATCAATCCCGATCTGAAGGAAACGGCGATCAATGCCAAGCCGGAACTGCCGCCGACCCACCTGGGCTGGAACGGACGCCTGGACGGCCCGGTGGATAATCCGATCAGTGCCTGCATGAGTTGCCATCTCACGGCCGAGAGCCCGCAGCTGTCTCCGATGAACCCGACGTTCCAGGCGCCGGACAAGGTGCCGCCGATCGGTTCACCGGCATGGATGCGCTGGTTCCAGAACAACATGGCAGGCGTGCCCTTCGATGCCGGCGCGCAGAGCACGGATTTCAGCCTGCAGCTGGCGGGAGGGCTGGCCAACTTCTACGACTGGAAATGCAACGAGGGCGGTATCTTCGCCGACGGCAGGAATGCCTGCCAGCAGGCCAGCAAGCTGAAATTGCAGATGCTGAGGAAGACTCCGGCCAGGGTGTACAAGATCGAGCGTGACAATGTGCTCGAAGAACTGAAGTAAGTCAGCGTGCTGCAGCGAAGCCCCGGCCGATCGGCCGGGGCTTCGTCGTTTTCATGGCCATTCGATGCCCGCGGTGATTCCGGAGAGACAGGTGAGGCAGCCGATCGGCCATAATGGGCGTTATTCCACACATTGTTGAAGCTTCCCCACGCATGAAAACACCCAAGGGCCTGCAGGCACTGATCGAAGAAGGCGTGATCGATCAGGTGCTGCGACCGCTGAAGAGCGGCAAGGAAGCCTCTGTCTACGTCGTCCGCTTGGGCGAGGACATCCGTTGCGCCAAGGTCTACAAGGACATGGCACAGCGCAGTTTCCAGGCGCGCGTGCAGTACCAGGAAGGACGCAAGGTGCGCGGTAGCCGGCAAATGCGAGCGATGGGCAAGGCAACCAAATTCGGTCGCAAAGAGGCCGAGGCCGCCTGGAAGAATGCCGAGGTCGATGCGCTGTACCAGCTCACTGCCGCCGGCGTGCGAGTGCCGAAGCCGTATGGTTATTTCAACGGCGTACTGGTGATGGAACTGGTCACCGATGCGGACGGTTATTCCGCACCGCGACTCGGCGAGGTGGAACTGTCAGCGGAAACCGCACGCGAGTACCACCGCTTCCTGATGCAGCAGGTCGCGCGGATGCTGTGCGTCGGGCTGATTCACGGCGATCTGTCCGAATACAACGTGCTGGTGGGGCCGCAAGGCCCGGTGATCATCGATCTGCCGCAGGCGGTCAGTGCGTCCGGCAACAACTCCGCGCGGGCGATGCTGCGGCGTGACGTGGGCAACATCACGATCAGCCTGTCGCGCTTCGCACCGGAGTTGCTGGACACGTATTACGGCGAGGAAATGTGGGCGTTGTACGAACTGGGCGAGCTGCATCCGGACAGCGAACTCACCGGTCACTTCGAATTCGACGAGAGCATCGCCGATGTCGACAGCGTGATGCAGTCGATCATCGACGCCCGCGAGGAAGCGATCATCCGCCAGCAGGGCCGCGAGGCGGCCGCGCAGGAAGATTGATCGCTGCCGGTTCCGCTCAGTTGCCGACTTTCAGCAACTCCACCTCGAACACCAATGAGGCGTTCGGCGGGATGTCGTCGCCGGCGCCGCGGGTGCCGTAACCGAGTGCCGCCGGAATCAGCAGGATGCGCTTGCCGCCTTCGCGCATGCCCGCCACGCCCTGGTCCCAGCCGGCGATCACGCTGCCCTGGCCGAGCATGAACGAGAACGGCTCGCCGTGATCGAGCGAGCTGTCGAACTTCTTGCCGTGCTTGTCCTTGGCGCTGTCGTCGTACAGCCAGCCGGTGTAATGCACCAGCACCTTCATGCCGTCTTTTGCCTCGGCACCGGTACCGACCTTCTGGTCGATCGTGGTGAGCTTGTCCACGCTGCCGGTGGCATGGGCTGGCGGAGCGGCAGTGCAGGCGGCGAGACCGAAAACAGTGAGCAGGGACAGCAACCAGCGCATGGGTGACTCCATCGGAACGTGGGCGAAGCGGTGATTATCCGGCAAACGGGGCGCGGCGTCCCGATTGACCTGACTCAGGCATGCAGATCGGTCGCGCCTCGATGCTCGCTGCGCGCCGTCTGCCAGACTTCGCGCGCCGCATCGACACGCACCGTCGTTGGCACGGTCACTCAGCTCACCGTTTCGGCGGGCGCCATACGGCGCAGCGGATCGACAGCCACTGCATCGGCATCGTTCATCATCTGCAGCTGGCCATCCTGGATCAGGCACTGCAGGCGCATGCCACGCTGCAGCAACGCGACCAGTTCGGCCACGGTGTCGGCAGAAATATCGAGTACCGTGAGGTTCCTGTTGCGGCCCAGCGTTGCGCCGACCTTGTTCCACCAGATCTCCGACGCGTTGCCGCCGTAGTTGATTACCACTACCTGGCGCGAACGGCCGCAGGCCTTGCGGATGCGCGTCTCGTCCGGCTGGCCGACCTCGATCCACAGTTCGATCTCGTCGGTGTACGCCTTGCGCCACAGTGCCGGTTCGTCCTCGTCACTGATGCCCTTGCCGAACTCCAGTCGTTCGTCCGCGTATAGCGCGAACGCGAGCAGGCGCACCATCAGCCGCTCCTCGGTTTCGGACGGATGCCGCGCCAGAGTCAGCGCATGGGTGGCGTAGTAATGCCGATCCATGTCGCTGATTTGCAGCTCGACTTTGTAGATGGTGGAGTTGAGGGCCATGAGGGTGCCTTGAGACGATAGCCGCTTATTCTACGCGGTGAGGTGGTCAACGCTCTCTTTGTGGCGGGAAGGGGGAGGGTTGGTCTCTGTGGGAGCGGCTTCAGTCGCGATGCTTTGCGCTTGATTGGGGGTTTGAAGCGAAGAGCTTTCGTGCGCCTTTGGCGCCCGAGTCACTTTCTCTTTGCGTGCTCAAAGAGAAAGTAACCAAAGAGAAATAGCACCCCGCTTGGCGCTTGCCGGGCATCCTGCCCGGCAAGTCCGTGAGCCGGGGCCTGGCTTTTCGACAGGACTCCTGTCCTGGCGAAAAGGCATCGGCATCCCTGCCGATGCCCGCTTCGCGGCCTGTCGACCCCGACTCACTGCCGCACAGGGGCCCCGGGTAGAGCAGCGGGCCATCGTGGCCCGCACTTTTCAGAAGAGCCAGATCAAAGCAAAGCAATAGCAAAGCAGCTTCGCTCTTGCAGTTGCTTCTGAGCTTTCCACCGAGTGCGGGCCACGATGGCCCGCTGCTCTACCCGGGGCCCCTCTGAAGCGGCGGGCGGGTGGAGGAAAGCCCGCAGGGTGGTTCGCAGGGATGCGAACCAGTTTGTCGTCAGCACAGGATGTGCTGTCGACAAACCCCGTAACCCGACCGCGGACTTTGCGGGCAGGGATGCCCGCAAAGCGCGTAAGCGGGGTGTCGTTTTCTCTTGGGTACTTCTCTTTTGGACAGGCAAAAGAGAAGTGCCTCGCCCTCCGCAGGAGGGTGAAAGCTCTTTGGCTTCAAATCCCCAATCAAGCGCAAAGCATCGCGACTGAAGTCGATCCCACAAAAACAAACACCGGCTCACGGCAGCCAGCCCGGCAGGGCGCATTAAACTGGCGACAACCATGAATCCATCGCCACCATCCTTCACCCGTGAAACTCACGCCAGCACTGTGCACCTGCCCGTCGGTGCGTGGCTCACCGTGCTCGATGCCCTGTGTGCATATTTCGAGACGATCAGCCGCACACAATGGCTGGATCGCATCGCGCGTGGGCGGGTGCTGGACGGGCAGGGCATCGTGATCACGGCAGACACGCCGTATCGGGCGGGGTCGCGCATCCATTACTACCGCGAGGTGGTGGACGAAACGCCGATTCCGTTCATCGAAACCGTGTTGCATGCCGACGAGCATCTGGTGGTGGCGGACAAGCCGCATTTCCTGCCGGTGACGCCGGCCGGCGGATTCGTCGAGCAGACTTTGCTGCGGCGATTGATCCGTCGGCTGGACAATCCCGGGCTGGTGCCGCTGCATCGGATCGATCGTGCGACGGCGGGGCTGGTGCTGTTCTCCGCTAACCGGGCCAGCCGTGCTGCGTATCAGGCACTGTTTCGCGAGCGCCGTATCAACAAGCGTTACGAGGCGCTGGCGCCTGCGTTGCCCATGCTGGAGTTTCCACTGCTGCACCGCTCGCGCCTGGTCATGGGCGAACCGTTCTTTCGCATGCAGGAGATCGACGGCGAGCCGAACAGCGAGACGCGGATCGAGCCGATCGAGCGTGGCGATGGCGGCTGGCGTTATGCGCTGTATCCGATCACCGGCAGGAAACACCAGCTACGCGTGCACATGGCCGCGCTGGGTGCGCCAATCATCGGCGACACGCTGTATCCGGCGCTGGCCGAGAAGGCCGTCGACGATTATCAACGCCCGTTGAAGCTGCTGGCGCACAGCCTGGCGTTTGTCGACCCGCTGTCCGGCAAGTCGCGGCGATTCGAGAGCCGGCTGAGGTTGTGAGGCGACGTACACCGGGCCACCGACGGGTGCGGGGTAACCATCCGGGGCCATTCCACGCTATCTTCCACCGCAGCATCCAGCCGGGGGAGAACCATTTTGTGAGTGCACAACCCATGTCCAGCGCCACGCCGCGCGCCGAGTTGACCGTCCGTGGCGTCATCATCGGCATCGTGATTACCGTGGTGTTTACCGCGGCCAACGTGTTCTTCGGCCTCAAGGCCGGCCTGACTTTCGCCACCTCGATTCCGGCAGCAGTGATCTCGATGGCAGTGCTGCGCTATTTCAAGGGCGCCACGATGCAGGAGAACAACATCGTGCAGACGGTCGCGTCGGCGGCTGGCACCTTGTCATCGATCATCTTCGTGCTGCCCGGCCTGATCATGATCGGCTGGTGGACTGGCTTCAATTACTGGACGTCGTTCGCCATCTGCGCGCTGGGCGGCATCCTGGGCGTGATGTATTCGATACCGCTGCGCCGCGCGCTGGTTACACATTCCGACCTGCCGTATCCCGAAGGCGTGGCCTGCGCCGAAGTGCTGAAGGTCGGCAGCGGCGGCGGTGACGGCATCAGTGCTGAAGCTGCTGCCGAATCCAATCGCGCCGGGCTGCTCGCCGTGCTGTGGGGGTCGATCGTCTCGGCGGTGTTCTCGGTGGTGGTCGCAACGCGCGTGTTCGCGGGGGACGTGGTGCACTACTTTCGCGTCGGCGGCGACAAGGGCGGCGTGACCGGGTTCGACTTCTTTCTCTCGTTCGCGCTGTTCGGCATCGGCCATCTGGTCGGTTTGTGGGTGGGCATCGCGATGCTGGTCGGCGCCGTGATCGGTTGGGTTTGGGGCATTCCGCACTACTCGACACTTGCGCTGCAGCACTTGGCCGCGGCCGACCAGCTCAAGGCGCTGGCGAATGTGCCGCGATTTGCCCATGACGTGTGGAGCGAGAAAGTTCGTTTGGTCGGCGCCGGCACGATCAGTGTCGCGGCCGTCTGGACGCTGGCCAAACTGGTCAAACCGGTCATCACCGGCCTGACTTCCGCGATGGTCGCGGCGCGCGTGCGCGGCGCCGGCAATGCCGCCTCGCTGCCGCGTACCGAGCATGACATTCCGATCGGCCAGGTTGCCCTCATCTCGCTGGCCTGTCTGGTGCCTGTCGGCTGGCTGATCGCGAACTTCGCGATGAATGCCGGCTTTGGCCTGGGCGATCACGTGGTGGCACTGGTGGTCGGCGGCTTGATCTTCGTGGTGCTGATGAGCTTCTTCGTCTCCGCGGTGTGCGGCTACATGGCTGGCCTGATCGGCTCGTCGAACAGTCCGCTGTCGGGCATCGGCATCATTGTGGTGATCAGCGCGGCGCTGTTGCTGATGTTCGGCATCCGCTCGACGCTGCCCGCTGGCAGCGAGAACGCGCTGGTGGCGTTCGCGCTGTTCATCACCTCGATCGTGTTTGCCGCCGCGGCGATCGCCAACAACAACTTGCAGGATCTCAAGACCGGACAGCTGGTCGATGCGACGCCGTCCAAGCAGCAATGGGCGCTGGTGATCGGCGTGATTGCCGGCGCCGCGATCATTCCGCCGATCCTCGACCTGCTCAACCACGCCTATGGATTCGTCGGCGCGCCGGGACCGCAACGCCCCAATGCGCTGCCCGCGCCTCAGGCCGGGTTGATCTCCACGCTGGCGAAGGGCGTGATCGAGGGTAACCTCGACTGGAGTCTGGTGGGTGTCGGCGGCTTGATCGGCGTGGTGATGATCATCATCGATGAAGTACTGCGCCGCACGACAAAATCCGCACATCTGTCGCCACTGGCGGTGGGCCTGGGCATTTATCTGCCGACGCAGAGCACGCTGATGGTGGTGGTCGGTGCGGTCGCCGGCTGGTGGTTCGATCGCCGTGCTGACCGCGGCTCGAAGAATCCTGAAGCAACCAAGCAGCTTGGCGTATTGCTCGCGTCAGGCATGATCGTCGGCGAGGGACTGGTCGGCGTCCTCATCGCGGCACTGGTCGCGTTTTCCGACAAGCTCGGCTTCTCGAACAAGGATTTTCCGTTGAACCTCGTCAGCGACAACTATGCGGGCGGTCTGGCGATGTGGATCGGCGGCGCGGCGTTCATCGCGGTGATGGTGTTGCTGTACCGCTGGGTGGGCCGCCTGGGTCAGTCGCCGACGAACGCATGACGGATCGGCGTGCGCGGTGAATGGTCGCCGCACCACAGTCAGCGAAGCGCTGCAGTGCCGGAATGACGGTTCCGGCGCTCGCCGCAGATTGCCAGTCAGCTTCAGTGTGGCAATCTAGTCGGTCTTTACAAGGGGCGTGTGTCGCGTGGAGCAGGAAAAGGTCGAGCAGGTTCTGAGTGCCGAGGAAGAAGCACTCGCGCCACCGAGCCAGCGCAGAGTGTTGTTGCGCAGGCTGGCCGGGCCGCTGCTGTCGGTGGGTATGCTTTGCCTTGCATTGTGGGCGTTGCACCTGCTGGCCAGGCAGGTGAATTACCACCAGGTGCGGACTTACGTGCAGAGCATTTCGCGCGCGCGCCTGTTGCTGGCAGCGTTGTTCACGTTGCTTGGCTATGCGGTGATGACGCTGTACGACCGTTTCGCGCTGGCCTCGATCGGTCGCAAGCTGTCGTGGCGTCGGGTCACCCTGATCTCCTTCATCAGCTACGCCTTCAGCAATGCAGTAGGCATGTCTCTGCTGGTGTCCGGTTCGATCCGTTACCGTTTCTATATCCAGAACGGCCTGTCCACCGGCGAGGTGGCCAGGGTGGTGCTGTTCTGCACTACCAGTTTCTGGCTGGGCCTGCTGGCGTTGACCGGCGTGACCCTGCTGCTGGTGCCGTTGCCGCCCGAACTGGCGATGGCGGCGTACGGGCGGCCGCTGGGCGTGTTGCTGACCCTGCTGCCGCTGGCATGGCTGCTGGCCGGCCGCGTGCTGCATCGGCCGCTGCGGTTATGGCGCTGGCATATCGGCCTGCCGTCGCCGGCCACCGCGCTGCGGCAGATTCTGGTGGGCGCGCTCGACTGGGGGCTGGCGGCGGCGGTGCTGTACATCCTGATGCCGGATGAGCTGAACAACGGCTTCGGGCATTTCCTGGCGATCTTCGTGATTGCGCAGATCATCGGCTTGATCAGCCATGTGCCTGGTGGCCTGGGCGTGTTCGAGGCGGTGATGCTGGCCGGCTTCGGCGCCACCGGCAATGAAGTATTGGCCGCGCCGATCCTGGGTGCGCTGGCGGCGTTCCGGGTCATTTACTACCTGCTGCCGCTGTGTACGGCGACCGTGCTGGTGTTGCAGCGCGAGGCGCGCGGGCTGCGCGAGAAATCGCTGCTGGCACCCTGGTTCACCGGGTTGCTGCCGTCGTTCTTCGCCGGGCTGACCCTGGTTTCCGGTGCAGTGCTGCTGTTTTCCGGCGCGACCCGCGCGTTGCCCGCGCGCATGGAGATCCTGCGCGACGTGTTGCCGCTGTCGGTGCTGGAGGTATCGCACCTGCTGGCCAGCGTGATCGGCATGCTGCTGCTGATCCTGGCCCGTGGCCTGCAGCGCCGGCTGGATGCGGCGTATTGGCTGACCCTGGTGCTGCTGCTGGCCGGCGCGGTGTTCTCGCTGCTGAAAGGCATCGACTACGAGGAAGCGACCCTGCTCACCTTGCTGGCGATGGCGCTGGCGCCGGCGCATCGGCTGTTCTACCGGCGCGCATCGATGTTCAGCACCAGCTTCTCGATTGGATGGATTGCGGCGATCGTGGCGATCCTCGGCTGTGCCGCGTGGCTCGTGGTGTTCAGTTACAAGCATGTCGAGTACAGCGCCGACCTGTGGTGGGAATTCAGCCTGCATCAGGGCGGCGCGCCGCGTGCGTTGCGCGCGCTGGTCGCCGCCACTGTCGCAGGCATGCTGTTTGCGCTGGCCAGCCTGATCCGTCCGGTGCGTTCGTACCGCGAGCCGCCGAGCGAGGCTGAGCTGGCGCAGGCGCTGCCGTTGATCAAGCAGTTTCCGTGCGCACAGGCGCATCTGGCCTTGATGGGCGACAAGACGCTGCTATTCGATCCCGCCCACAAGGCCTTCGTGATGTACGACATCGAAGGCCGCAGCTGGGTGACCATGGGTGATCCGGTGGGCCTGGACGAAGATGCCCGGCGCGAGCTGGTGTGGACGTTTCTCGAACAGTGCGAACGCGCCGGCGGCTGGCCGGTGTTCTATCAGGTGAGCCCGGCCGATCTCGACTTGTATCTTGAGGTCGGCATGAACCTGTTGAAGATCGGCGAGGAGGCGCGTGTGCGGCTGGACGCGTTCAATCTGGACGGCAAATCGAAGAAGGTGCTGCGCAACACGGTGAACAAGTTGACCCGTGAGGGTCTCCGGCTGGAGATCGTGCCGGCCGACGCGGTGGCGCCGTTGCTGCCGCGGCTCAGGGAGGTTTCCGATGCGTGGATGCGCGACAAGAGCGTGCGCGAAAAGCGCTTCTCGCTGGGCGCGTTCGATCCGCGCTATCTGGTGCGCACGCCGATGGCCGTGGTGTGGCAGGACGATCGGCTGGTGGCATTCGCCAACCTGTTTCTCAACGACAGCCATGAGGAAGCTTCGGTGGATCTGATGCGGTTTCTTCCCGATGGCCCGAGCGGGCTGATGGATTACCTGTTCATCGAGCTGATGCAATGGGCGCGCAGCGAGGGCTACCGCTGGTTCAATCTCGGCATGGCGCCGCTGGCCGGCCTGCAGAACCGGCGCCAGGCGCCACTGTGGAACCGCTTTGGCGCGCTGGTGTTCGGTCGCGGTGGGCGCTTCTACAATTTTCGCGGGCTGCAGCGCTACAAGGACAAATTCGATCCGGAGTGGGAGCCGCGCTACATGGCGGTGCCCGGCGGCATCGCCTTGCCGATGATCCTGGCCAACGTGGCCAGCCTGATCTCTGGTGGTCTCTCCGGTGTGGTGCGCCGATGAAACGCAGGAGCTGGATCATGCTGGCAGTGGTGGGTACCGGCCTGTTGGGCCTCGCGCTGATCTGGAGTCCGTGGTCGCGGGTCAGCCTGGAAAAAGCCACCGTGGTGCTGCCCGTCAGCAGCATCAGCACGGCGCCGCCGGCAGGCAAGGGCGATGTGATGGCGATCATCTATTCCGGCGATGGCGGCTGGGCCGATCTGGACCGGCGCCTGGGCATCGCGTTCATCGACCGCGGCATTCCGGTGCTCGGCGTCAACACGTTCAAGTACTACTGGCGCGACCGCACGCCGGACGAATCGGCGCGCGAGCTTGACGCGCTGATGACGAAATACCTCGGCGCGTGGGGCAAGCAGCGGATCTGGCTGGTGGGGTACTCCTTCGGCGCCGACGTGCTGCCGACTCTCGTCGACAAGCTCAGTCCGGAAAACCGTGCGCGCATCACCCAGCTGGTGCTGCTGTCGCCGAGCCGGGACGTGACCTTCGAGATCGAGCTGGAGGGCTACATGATCCAGCAAGGCTGGTGGAAGGAACACCTCAAGGCCGTGCTGCAGCATGTCAATCCGATCCGGCATTACGACGCATTGCCGCCACTGCAGGCGCTGGGCAACCAGCTGCCGACGGTGTGCTATTACGGTCTCGATGACAGTGACGATAGCGTATGCACCGAGCCGAATCTGCCCGGCTGGGTGCGGGTTCACCCCAAGAAGGGCGATCACCATTTCGATGGCGGCTACCAGCCGCTGGCCGCGCAGATGCTGCAAGAGCTGCCGGCGTCCACCTCGACGACAGCCGTCACGCACTGACTGGCCGACGCGCACGATTCGCGTCCCGGAGCGATACTGTCGGCTGCGATCGGGCGCGGCGCCCGACCGCCATGACAGCGAGGAGACTCCCATGTTGGATTGGCTGGAATATCGCAAGGAACTGATCGGGCGCATCGGCGAGATCGGCAAGCTGAGCCCGGATACGTTGAAGGGGTATCAGACGTTGTCCGGTGCGGGCGAAAAGACCGCGCACCTGGACGCCAAGACGCGCGAACTGATCTCGCTGGCGGTGGCAGTCACCACTCGCTGCGACGGCTGCATCACGGTGCACGTCGGCGAAGCGCTGAAGCACGGCGCGACCCGGGAGGAAATCGCCGAGGCGCTCGGAGTAGCCGTGGCGATGAATGCTGGCGCCGCGCTGGTGTATTCCGCCCGCGCGATGGATGCGGTCAACGCGCATAGCGGCAGCTGAGCCAGCACGACAGACGGTGGCTGGGTCACCCCGCTTGCCGCCGTGCGACTTGTGGCCACGTACAATGCCGCCATCGTTTCATCGCTGAAGACATGACGTGACTGCTGCCGGATTTTTCGCGGCCGCGCCGGATGCGGCGCTGGCGGCCCTGTTTGTGCCGTTCGAATCGGCGCAGTTGACGCTGCCGCCAGACGGCCGCGTGCTGTTCCTGCGCGCGCGCGCCGGCGTGCGGTTGCGCGAGATGGCGCGGCCCGGCTGGTTGTGCGAGCAGGGTTTCATGCCGTTCGCCGACGAGCTGGGCCGCAACGGCCTGCGCGTGGGCGAACCGGCAGCCGGTGCATCGTTTCCACTGGTGCTGGTGTTGCCGCCGCGTCAGCGCGACGAGGCGCGTGCGTTGTTCGCTCGTGCCTTGTTGCACACTGCGCCGGGCGGCACCGTGCTGGCCAGCATGCCGAATGCCGAGGGCGCGAAGTCGGGCGAGGCGGATCTGGCGAAACTGGCCGGCGTCGTGCAGCACCAGTCCAAGCACAAGTGTCGGGTGTTCTGGAGCACACCGGACGCAGCCAACATCGATCAGGCCTTGCTCGCCGAATGGCTGACGCTGGATGCGCCGCGCGCGATCGTCGGCGGCTACGTCAGCCGTCCCGGCCTGTTTGCATGGGATCGCATCGACCGCGCCTCGGCGCTGCTGGCCGCGCATCTGCCGGGCGACCTGCATGGCCGCGTGGCCGATCTCGGTGCCGGCTACGGGTATCTCGCCAGCCAGGTCATCGCGCATTGCCCGCGGGTGAATGCGATCGACCTGTACGAGGCAGAGGCACGTGCGCTGGAGCCGGCACGGTTGAATCTGGACAAGGCGAAACACGAATGCGGCCACGAGTTGGGTGTGACGGTCTACTGGCACGACGTCACTCGCGGCCTGCCGCAGCGCTACGACGCCATTGTCAGCAATCCGCCGTTTCACCAGGGTCGTGCCGACCTGCCGGAATTGGGTCGCGCATTCATCACCAGCGCGGCCGACGCGCTGCAGCCGGATGGCCGTCTATTCATCGTGGCGAACCGGCATCTGCCATATGAGGCGATACTGGCCGCGCGCTTCCGTGAGGTGCGCACGCTGGTGACGCAAGAGGGATTCAAGGTGATCGAAGCGGTTGGGGTGAAGCAATGAAACTGGTCAAACTTATCGCGAACCTGGGCTATGGCAGTCGCAAGGACGTCACACAGTTGTTCCGCGCCGGCCGCATCACCGATGCGGACGGTGAGGTGTTGTACGCCGACGATGTGGTGGCGTACGAAACCATCCGCGTCGACGACGAGCCGCTCGATCCGCCGCCCGGCCTGGTGCTGATGATGAACAAGCCGCTTGGCGTCACCTGCTCACGCAAGGATCCGGGCCGGGTCGTGTATGACCTGCTGCCGCCGCGTTACAACGTGCGTTCGCCGGTGCTGTCCAGCGTGGGCCGGCTCGATCGCGATACCTCGGGCCTGCTGCTGTTCACCGACGACGGCGCATTGCTGCACCGGATCATTTCGCCGAAGGCGCAGGTGACCAAGGTCTACGAGGCCACGCTGGCACAGGATCTGCGCGGCGATGAAAGCGAATTGTTCGCCAGCGGTACGCTGCTGTTGGAAACGGAAAAAGAGCCGCTGGCGCCGGCTGTGCTCGACGTGCTGGGCCCGCGCCATGCGCGGCTCACGGTTACCGAAGGTCGCTATCACCAGGTGCGCCGCATGTTCGCCGCCGCCGGCAATCACGTCGAGACGCTGCGGCGCATTTCGGTCGGTGGGCTCACACTGGGCGAGTTGCCGCTGGGCGAATGGCGTGCGCTGGGTGCCGACGAGACCGCCCTGATTTTCCAGGGTGTCTGATGCGCAACATCTTGAATCACTAAAACGGTAACAAAAAAGTCAACATGAGTTTCTAGGCTGCTGCAGTTTGCCCTTCGGGCTATCTTGCAAAGGCTGATTCCGATGACGCTACCTTCCAAGGCGCGCCGCGCTTCCCTCAATCTGCGCCCGCTGGCAAGCGCGATCCGTCAGTTTCATCACATGGCGTTCCTGTGCACCGCCGCGCTCACGATCAGCGCCAACGCGGCGGCCACCGACGTGCCGGTGGTGACGCCTGCGCCACCAGTGACTCAGCAGCTGCAGGAAGTCGAGGTACGCGCCAATACCAACTCGGCCATTACGCAGGCTCCGGTGCAGGCAGAGCTGAACATCACGCAGCCGCAGTCGGTGATCGGACTGGACTACATCAGCAACCACGTCGCGCCGACCGCCGATTACGCGACGATCGCGAACATCGCACCGGCCGTCTCGAATATCGGCGTCAGCGGTCCGGGTCTGGGCGAGACCAAGCAGATGACCCTGCGCGGCTTCAACGACAACCAGTACAACGTCACCTATGACGGCATTCCGTTCGGCGACACCAACGATTTCAGCCATCACACAAGCAGCTATTTCCCGGCGAAGATGATCGGACAGGTCACGGTGGATCGTGGCCCAGGCGGCGCCAGCCAGATCGGCGAAGCCACCTTCGGCGGTACCGTGGCGCTGCGTTCGAAGGACGCGCTGGACACGTTCTCGTTCATCCCGACCATCAGCGTCGGCAGCTACGGCACTACGCTGACCCATCTGGAAATCAACAGCGGCCGCATCGATAGCCTCAACGGTGGCAAGCTGATCGCCAGCGCGCAATACAACGACACCGACACCGCGCGCACGAACTCGCCGATGTCGCGCAAGACCGGTTACATCAAATACGTACAGCCGATCGGCAGCAGTACCGAGCTGACCTTTCTCAGTAACTATAACTACATCCGCTTCAACAACCCGGACAAGACCGACCTGACCCAGCAGCAGATCAATACGCTGGGCCGCAACTTCGGCCTCAACACCGATCGCACCAGCACCGACTGCTACTGCTACAACTACCAGACCAAGGAAACCGATCTGGAGTACATCGGCGTGCACAGCGCGCTGAGCGACACCTGGCAGCTGGACAACAAGACCTATACCTACGCCTACGACAACGACAGCCACGAGAGCCCGTACGTCGGCACGAAAGCATCGAAGAAGAACATGGGCGGCTACGACAAGGTCAACAAGTACCGCGCCTGGGGCGACGTGATGACGCTCTCGCATGTCGATGAGAATGGCCAGTTCAACACCGGCGGCTGGTACGAGTTCACCCATAACGACCGCTACAGCGTGGCACTGGACTACGGCCTCGGCGGCATCCACGACGTGAAGCCAGGCAGTAGCGACCTCACCGCCTACAAGTACACGATGGTGGATCGCATGCTTACCAGCCAGCTGTATGCCGAGTACGCCTGGCATGCAACCGAGGGGCTGACCATCACGCCGGGTGTGAAGTACCTCAGCTTCACGCGCTACATCAACACGCCGCGCAACCAGACCACCAAGACTCCGCTGGACTACAGCCAGACCTGGGACAAACCGCTCGGTTACCTGTCGGCCAACTACATGCTGAGCAGCGAGTGGAGTGTGTACGGGCAGCTCGCACAGGGCTTCCTCGCACCCAACCTCAACCAGTTCTACGTGCCGCATCCGGAACGCAACCACACCTCGCCGCAGCAGACGATGAACTACCAGTTCGGCACGGTCTACAAGACCGACCGCTTCAATGCCGACGCTGACGTGTTCATGATCGACTATCGGAATTTCCCGCTGGTCGGCACCGATCCGGTCACGCACGAAGACACCTTTGCGCTGGCCAAGGGCGCCCGCCTGAAAGGCATCGAGGCCGAAGCCACGTATTACCTCGGCGACGGCTTCAGCGCGTATGCGAATGGTTCGGTGATCGACGCGAAGTTCAAGCGCTCCAGGCTCGACCTGCCGAACGTGCCATCCAGCACCGCGGCGCTGGGCGTGATGTTCGACCACAGTGGTTTCTTTGCTTCGCTGGGTGAGAAGTACATCGGCGGGCAGAAGGTGTATGACGGCAGCCTCAATCCCGACAACGCCGCCTCGGTCACCGGTACCGGCAGCAGCGGTGGTTTCTGGAGCGCGGCGATGAGCCTCGGCTACGGCCAGAACCTCTCGGACTCGTTCATCAAGAGCTACAAACTGCGTCTGCAGGTGGACAACCTGTTCGACGCGCAGCATCAGGTGGCCGATTCCCAGAAGGGCAAGGACACCTATTACCTGGTATTGCCGGGGCGCAGCTGGTTCGCCTCGGTATCGTTCGCCCTCTGACCATGACCGGGACCCTGCGCATGACTCACGTATCGACACGGCTCGGCGGTGTGCTGCTTGGCTTGCTGCTGCTCTGCGGCGGCAAGGCATCGGCGACCGAACGCTATCTCGACGATGCCAAACTGCACAATGCAGTGACGCTGCTGCCGGCACCATCGCCGCTGGGCACGTCAGAGGATATCGCCGACCGCAGCACGACCTTCAACGTCTATACCACCCGCACCGCGGAGCAGGCGGCGCAGGCGAAGGCAGATGAAAAGTTCGATGCGTTCTCGTTCGCTGCGGTGCTCGGTCCCGATTTCACCGCCCAACGGTTGCCGCATGTTGCGGCGCTGTTCGATGAAGTGAAGAAAGAGGCGAACAAAGCCAAGAACGAGGCCAAACAGAGCTTCCGGCGCGAGCGTCCGTGTCCGGTCAACTCCTGCCAGTGGGATCCGGAAGAAGACGCGCAGGATTGGAAGAACCGCGACTACGGTTACCCGAGCGGGCACAGCACGCGCGCCACGGTGTTCGCGATCATGCTCGGCCATCTGCTGCCGCAGCGTGCCGATGCGCTCGATCGTTATGCTCGTGAGGTGGGCTGGCGTCGCGTGATACGCGGCGTGCACACGCCGCAGGACATCTATGCCGGACGCGTGCTCGGTCAGGCGCTGGCGCGTGATTTCCTGGCCAGCCCGGCGATGCGCGCCGATCTGGATGCGGCGGCACGTGAGTTGGATGCGGCGGGATTCGCGACCGACTCTGCACCGACGAAGCGGGTCGCAGCCAAGGTCAGCGGTTAAAGCAGATGCACGGCGGTGGGAATCGTCGCGCCGAACCACTTGTGCCGTTCGTCGCGACAGCTCGGGCTGCCCATCGCGTACTTGCGGCAAATCGTGGGACGCTCGTCGTAGATGGTGCAGCCGGAGGTATTCGGATTGACCGCGGCGCACCAGCCATCCTCACCCTTGGCGAGGGTCTCCATCCCGTGTTCGTCGCGGGCGATCAGCCATGCAGGCACGTGATCTTCGGGCATCAGCACCACGGTGAGGCGACAGCACACAGCCTCGCAAGTCGTGCATTGCACGCTGGGGTCGACGCTTTCCGCGTAAGGGTCGAGATCGGGGTGGGGGAGATTGTTCACTCGTCAGCATGACAGCTTCGTCCGGCGCGAATGTGAATCGCATGTTGCGAGCTGGCGGGTTCAATCCTTCGTGTCGCGCCACAACGCCTGCCAGCCATCAGTGCCGAGGCGTTGCAATGTCTCGATATTGCGCCGATAGATGCTGTCGGTATCGCTCATCGCGTCCATCGCACGTTCGATGCTCGATTCGCGCAACAGATGCAGCGTGGGGTAGGGCGAGCGGTTGCTGAAGTTCTCGATCGCGTCGGGCGCGCTGTCGGCGAACTGGTAATCGGGGTGGAAGCTGGCGACCTGCCACTCGCCTTCCAACCCCAGCGTCTGCACCGCCGCATCGGCGACGTCGAGGAAGTCGTTGTAGTCGAGGAAGTCGGTGAGCACGAACGGATGGACCAACAGACCGGTTTCGCATTCGTCCGGCGTCAGCGCGTTGAGCGACTGCAGCTCGCCGCACAGGTCGTCGAGCAGTGCATCAGTATCGCGCGCATGGCTTACCCGCAGACGCAGCTTGCCCTGCACATGCGGCGCGCGGGCGAACGGGCAGAGGTTGAGTCCGATTACCGCACGCTCCAGCCATCGCGTGGTGGCGGCTGCGTACGGCGCGTCCTCTGGCAGCGCGTCGGCGTTGAGGCTGGAGGGCGACGGTGTGTCGTTCATGCGGTTCTCGCGGAGCAGGGGCGGTGCCGACTATAGCCGCTGCTGCACAAGCTCGTTTCTGCTGTGCGAAGTGTCCCCACCGAGCCCGCAGGCCGGCTCCCGGCCGCGCGCAGGGACGTGCATTGCAAAAAACTGTTTTAATGGGGGTTCCCGACGCGGCCGTGTCATTTGTCCGCTTCTGACCAGGATGCCCCGTGGATGGTTTGACCCCAACGACCACCGATGCCTTGCATGGCGAGGGCCGTGAGCACTCCCGGGTCAGCGGTTTCCCGGTGACGTTTCCCACGGTGAATCTGCCGCGCGAATGCGAGCTCGTTCCGGCCAGGCACGGCCGCGCCCATGCGCATCGCGTGGTCACGCCCGGCGGCTTGTTGTGCGATGTGCCGGTGCGGGGACAGGAACGTTCGTCGATCGCGCGTCGTGTCCGACATCGTCCGTCCGTCGACGCATGCCCCGGAACAGGCATGGGCAAGCCTCCGTTCGCGAATTCCATGGCTGCGCGAAGCACCCCTCAGGCGTCAGACCGTGTGCATCTAATGGCGCCGGCGTGCTGGAAATCCGGTGACGTACCGGCACACCGCATCGACCAGGCTGTTTCGATGCCGGCACCCGCCCAGTGGAGGCGTTCGCGGACCGCGCCAGGGCGGTTGACCCCGAGCATGCCGTCGCCATCAGCGCGAGATTGGCTGTTGCCGCCCGCGTGGCCGCTGGATGGATGGCGTGTGACGGCAGTGGCCGGTTTGCGCAGGGTCGTCGACACCCGGATGGTGCCGTGGGCGCGGACACGAATGATGTTGTGGTCGGCATGGGCCAGCGCATACCGGTACAGATTCGCGGCAGGCGTCGCCATGAGCGCCGCCGCCGGCATCGCCCTCACGTTGCTACGCATCAGCATGCCGCATCCCGGCGCGCGATCAGCACCCGTCAGGACGCTGGCGATCATGCCTGCAAGGCCTGCACCTGCCGCTTTCCCGCCGTCTTTGCCGGTCAAGCCGGCGCCCGTGCCGGCCATTGTCGCGCCGATCTCGGCAAGTGGGCCGGCGGACTCGCCAACCGTCCGTTCCGCGCCGGCCGAAACCGGTCGCCGCCTGCTATCTGACGTCAGCACGATGGATCTGATGATGCCTGTCGAGGAGCCCGATCTGGACGTCGCCTCCCGGCAGAGCCTGTGGTCGGAGATCGGCAAGGCTTCCGGTGTCGATCCGCTGCTGCTGTACAGCGTCGCCCTGGTGGAATCGAAGGCGCTGTATCCGGATGGCAAGGTGGCGCCCACGCCGTGGCTGTTCCGCGTCAACGATCATCTGGTGCGCGGCGACCGGCATGACGTGCAGCTGGCGATGGCGGCGGCGAGCCAGTTTGGTTCGGCCGTGCAGGATGTCGGCATCATGCAGGTCTACTACCCGATGCACCGGGACGCCGTGCGCGATCCGCTGGCCTTATTGAATCCGCGCACCAACATCACCGTGGCCGCGAAAATCCTGCGTGATGGTATGCATGAGACCAGCGATCGGGTGCTTGGCGTGGGCTACTACCACAGCCACACGCCGACCCTGGCCAGGGATTACGGCACCGCCGTGCTGACCGTTTACCAGCGACTGAAAGCGATCCATCGTCCGCAGGGACACCAGCAGATCGTGGTGCGCTAGCCGTCTCAAGAAAGGCTGTCTCACCCTTTCAATGCATCAGATCCAGCGCATGGCATGGCCTTGCATCGAGCCAGTGGCGCCCGGATATAGGCTGCACTGATCCTGCTGGCGGCGACGGCCCATGTTCACCTTGCAGTTCGACAACGCGTTCGTCCGCGAACTGCCTGGTGATCCGGAGCAGGGCGCGCGGCTGCGCCAGGTCGAAGGCGCGCTGTATTCGTGTGTCGGGCCCACGCCGGTGACGACGCCACGCTTGCTGGCATATTCGGCGGAGATGGCGGCGACGCTAGGGTTCAGTGAAGCGGATGTCGCTACACCGGAGTTTGCGCAGCTGTTCGGCGGCAATGTGCTGCTCGATGGCATGCAGCCGTATGCGGCGAACTATGGCGGACACCAGTTCGGCCATTGGGCGGGGCAACTGGGCGACGGTCGCGCGATCTCGCTGGGTGAAGTGATGAATGCGGCCGGCGAGCGCTGGGAGCTGCAGCTGAAGGGCGCAGGGCTGACGCCGTATTCGCGCGGTGCGGACGGGCGCGCAGTGCTGCGATCGTCGGTGCGCGAGTTTCTGTGCAGCGAGGCGATGCATCATCTCGGGGTGCCGACCACGCGCGCGCTGAGTCTGGTCGATACCGGCGAGCCGGTCGTGCGCGACATGTTCTACGACGGTCATGCGAAAGCGGAGCAGGGCGCGATCGTCTGTCGTGTCGCACCTTCATTCATCCGCTTCGGCAACTTCGAATTGCCGGCTTCGCGCGGCGATACCGCGTTGCTGCGACAACTGGTCGACTTCACCATCCGTCGCGATTTTCCCGAATTGAGCGGGCACGGTGAAGCCTTGTACGCGGAATGGTTTGCGCAGGTCTGCGAACGTACCGCGCGGATGATCGCGCACTGGATGCGCGTCGGCTTCGTGCACGGGGTGATGAACACCGACAATATGTCGATCCTCGGCCTCACCATCGACTACGGCCCGTACGGCTGGGTCGACAATTACGATGCGGAGTGGACGCCGAATACCACCGACGCACAGCGCCGCCGCTACCGCTACGGCCAGCAGCCGGACGTGGCGTGGTGGAACCTGAGCCGCCTGGCCGGTGCGCTGGCGCCGTTGTTCGATGGCGTCGAGCCGTTGCAGGCGGGGCTGGATCGTTATGCCGCCACGTACGCATCCGCCGATCGCATCAACATCGCCGCCAAGCTGGGCCTGGCCGAATGCCGCGATGACGACGTGGCCTTGATGCGGTCGCTGCAGACGCTGATGCAGCAGGCCGAGATCGACATGACGCTGTGGTTCCGCGCGCTGGCCGAGGTCGATGCGCAAACGCCAACACTGGCGCCGATGCACGATGCGTTCTACGACGAAGCCAAACGTCGCGAAGCGGAGCCGGCTCTCCATGCCTGGCTGGCTCGCTACGTCGCGCGGCTGGCCGACGATCCGCTATCGGCGGCGCAACGGCGCGAGAAGATGCGTACTGCGAATCCGCGTTATGTATTGCGCAACTATCTGGCGCAGCAGGCGATCGATCGTGCCGAGCAGGGCGACCCTAGCGGCATCGTCGAACTGCTCGACGTGATGCGCCACCCGTACGACGACCAGCCCGGTCGCGAGGCGTTTGCGCAGAAGCGCCCGGACTGGGCGCGACACAAGGCCGGCTGCTCGATGCTGTCGTGCAGTTCGTAGGGTCGGAAGGAGCAAAAGCCGGCATTGCCGGCCCTTGAGTTCAATGAATGGTGCCCTCGAGACGATTCGAACGTCCGACCTGTCCCTTAGGAGGGGACCGCTCTATCCAACTGAGCTACGAGGGCAGCGGCGGGATTTTCGCATGGATCACATGACGGTGCGATCCGGCGGTGGAGCAGGGTCAACAAGACCTCTGCCATCCCACAGAGACTCCATATGGGCACGGCCATTCCTGCAAGCAGGGGCGGGAGTCGTTGTGTGCGGCCTGTTAGAATAGGCAATTCCCCCGGTGCCGGCAGGCGCCACACCAGTCTTCAGGAGCCACCATGTCCCACGCAATCCTCACGGCGCTTGGCCTCGACGGCGAGCAATCCGGCAGCTATCTCGGTCAGGGCGAATGGTCGAAGACCACCGACGCCGGCGCGCTGCAGCCGGTGAATCCGGCCACCGGTGAGGTGCTGGGCACTGTGCATGCTTCCAGCACGGCCGACTATGAAGTGATCGTCAAGCGCGCGCAGGCCGCCTTCAAGGTGTGGCGCACCACGCCGGCGCCACAGCGCGGCGAAGCGGTGCGTCTGTGCGGCGAAGCGCTGCGCAAACACAAGGATGCGCTGGGTTCGCTGGTTGCGCTGGAGATGGGCAAGATCAAGCCCGAGGGCGACGGCGAAGTGCAGGAGATGATCGATATCGCCGACTTCGCGGTGGGCCAGAGCCGCATGATGTACGGCGCCACCATGCACTCGGAGCGCCCCGGCCACCGCATGTACGACCAGTACCACCCGCTCGGTCTGGTCGGCATCATCAGCGCGTTCAACTTCCCGGTCGCGGTGTGGGCGTGGAACGCCATGCTGGCTACCATCGCCGGCGACATCTGCATCTGGAAGCCGTCGCCGAAGACCCCGCTGTCGGCGGTCGCCACCATCCGCATCTGCAACGAGGCGCTGAAGGCCGGTGGCTTCCCGGACCTGTTCTTCCTGTTCAACGATGCCGGCACCGATCTGTCGCAGGCGTTCGTCGATGACAAACGCATTCCGCTGATCAGCTTCACCGGCTCGACCAAGGTCGGCCGCATGGTCGGCGAGCGCGTGGCACAGCGCATGGGTCGCTCGTTGCTGGAGCTGGGCGGCAACAATGCGATCATCCTCGATGAGAGCGCCGACCTGAAGCTGGCGATCCCTGGCATCGTGTTCGGCGCCGTCGGTACCGCGGGCCAGCGCTGCACTACCACGCGCCGGTTGTTCGTGCACGAGTCGATCTACAAGAACGTCCTGGAGACGCTGGTCAAGGCGTACAAGCAGGTCGAAGGCAAGATCGGCGATCCGAATCTGTCCACCACGCTGATGGGCCCGCTCAACAGCTCCGAAGCGGTGCAGGGTTACCTGGCCGCCGTCGAGAAAGCCAAGACAGCGGGCGGTACGATCGCCACCGGTGGCGCGGCGCTCAGCGATCGCAAGGGCAACTTCGTGCTGCCGACCATCGTCACCGGCATCGCCAATTCGCATGAAGTGGTGCAGACCGAGACGTTTGCGCCGATCCTCTACGTGATGCCGTTCAAGACGCTGGATGAAGCGATCGACATGCAGAACGACGTGCCGCAGGGCCTGTCCTCGTCGATCTTTACCAACAACCTGCGCTCGGGCGAACAGTTTCTGTCGGCGGCCGGTTCGGATTGCGGCATTGCCAACGTCAACATCGGCACCTCGGGTGCGGAGATCGGCGGCGCGTTCGGTGGCGAGAAGGAAACCGGCGGCGGTCGCGAATCCGGCTCCGACGCATGGAAGGTCTATATGCGCCGTCAGACCAACACGATCAACTACTCGGACGCGTTGCCGCTGGCCCAGGGCATCAAGTTCGACCTGTAAGCGATGTGATCCGGTCACGGGCGGTTCGCCGCCCGCGATCGTCGGCAGCATGTGTCGGCACCCTCCGTCATCCACAGCGAGTGCAGCGGCGATGAGCGATCAACCTGCTAACCGTCCGGTTTCAAGTACCAGTTCACTGGCGATCGCGAGTCTGGTGTTCGGCATCCTCAGCTGGTGTGCGCTGCCGTTTATCGGCGCGATCGTGGCGATCGTCTGCGGCCATCTGGCACGCAGTGAAATCCGCCGCGCGGCGGTCGACAGCGTCATCGAGGGTGACGGCATGGCAATCGCCGGTCTGGTGCTCGGCTATGTGCATCTGCTCCTTTGGGTGATCGCGCTGATGGTGATACTCGGCGTGTTGTTCCTGGGTGCTGGCCTGCACTGGCATTGATCGGCATGGTCAATCCACTGGCGTCTACACCGTTTGATTTTCGCGACCGACGCGTCGTCGTCGCCGGCGGCAGCCGTGGTATTGGCCGCAGCATCGCGCTGGCGTTTGCGCAGGCCGGTGCGGCAGTTTCGGTGTGCGCCCGTCACGAATCGACGTTGGCACAGGTGCATCAGGAGATGGCCGCGTTCGGCGTGACCGCTCATACGCAGCGCTGTGATCTTGCCGACGCTACCGCCATTGCCAACTACATTCTTGCCGCTGCCGATGCACTCGGCGGCATCGACGTGCTAGTCAACAATGCCAGCGGCTATGGTTTCAGCGACGACGACGAGGGTTGGCTGGCCGGCATCAACGTGGATCTGATGGCGGCGGTGCGCGCGTCGCGGGCAGCGCTGCCATTTCTCAAGATCAGCGCGCACAGCAGCATTCTGCACACCAGTTCCATCGCTGCGTTCCGCCCGCGCGCGGCAGGCGCAGCCTACGCAGCGGTGAAAGCGGCGCTGAGCCAGTACACCACTTCGCAGGCGCTGGCCTTGGCGGAACACCGTATCCGCGTCAACGCGATCGCGCCCGGTTCGATCATGTTTGCCGACGGCCTGTGGGAACGCCGCAAACTCGAACAGCCGCAGCTTTATCGCGCCACGTTGGCAAAAATTCCATTCGGCCGCTTCGGCACACCGGAGGAAGTCGCGCATGCCGCACTGTTCCTGGCATCGCCGTTCGCGGGCTGGATCACCGGGCAAACCCTGGTCGTCGATGGCGGCCAGATGCTCAATGGTTGAGAGGACGTTAGGGTCGACGACATGAATGAGCTGCACTCCACCGCGCGCTTCAGCGATCGTGTCGACGACTACGTACGCTACCGGCCGGACTATCCGCGGGCGCTGCTCGACTGGCTGCAGCGCGAGCAGGGCGTCGATGCCGATTGGCGGGTTGCGGATGTCGGCGCTGGCACCGGCATCTCGTCGAAGCTGTTTCTGGATGCCGGCTTTCGCGTGACGGCGGTGGAACCGAATGCGCCGATGCGCGCCGCCGCCGAACGCTGGCTGCAGGCGTATGAAAGTTTCGATGCCGTCGATGGCAGTGCCGATGCCACTGGGCTGCCTGCCGCCAGTGTGGATCTGATCACCGTGGCGCAGGCGTTCCACTGGTTCGACGAAGAGACCACGCGGCGCGAGTTCGCGCGTATCCTGCGCCCGCGCGGACTGGCTGCGATCTGGTGGAATTCGCGCCGGCTCACCGGCACGCGTTTTCTGGAAGGCTACGAAACACTGCTGCAGAAATTCGGCACCGATTACACCAGCGTCGCCGAGCGCTACGCCGACGATGCGCGGATGCGCGACTGGTTTGGTGCGGGCTTCCGCGGCAGCGCCAGTTTCGATCATGCCCAGCGGCTGGATTTCGAGGCGTTGCGTGGGCGACTGATGTCGTCGTCGTATGCGCCACAGGCAGGGCACCCGCAGCACGAGTCAATGCTGCACGCGCTGCGAGAACTGTTTGACACTTGCGCTGAAGACGGCGCGGTAAGCTTCGATTACGACACCCGCATTTTCGCGGGCCAACTGGCCTGATCCATGTACGACCTCCTGCGCCCGCTGCTGTTCAAGCTCGATGCCGAAACCGCGCATCGCATCACCCTGTACGGGATGGGTGTGGCACAGCGCAGCGGCTTTGCGCACTGGATCACCAGGCCGCCAGCGGATCTGCCGACCACGGTGTTCGGCATCACCTTTCCCAATCCGGTCGGGCTGGCCGCCGGGCTGGACAAGAACGCCGAGCATCTCGACGCGCTCGACGCGCTCGGCTTCGGCTTCATCGAGGTGGGCACAGTGACGCCGCTACCGCAGCCGGGAAACGACAAGCCGCGCATGTTCCGGCTGCCACGGCATGAGGCGATCATCAACCGGCTCGGCTTCAACAACGGCGGGGTCGATGCGCTGGTGCGCAACGTGCAGAAGTCGAGCTATCACGGTGTGCTCGGTATCAACATCGGCAAGAACAAGGACACGCCAAACGAGAAGGCGGTCAACGACTATCTGATCTGCCTCACACGCGTGTACGAACATGCCAGCTACGTCACAGTGAATATCTCTTCGCCAAACACCAAGGGCCTGCGCGACCTGCAGCAGGAAGCCACGCTGTACAAGTTCATCTCGCTGCTGCGTGCGGCGCAGGAGCGCCTCGGCGCGCAACATGGCCGGCGCAAGCCGATGCTGCTGAAGATCGCGCCGGACCTGACCGAAGCCGAGCTGGACTCGATCGCCGAGGTGCTGCTGCGCACCGGCATCGACGGCGTGATCTGCAGCAACACCACGATCGATCACGCACTGGTGGCCGATGATCCGCATGGTGGTGAAACCGGCGGCGTGTCCGGCAAGCCGCTGTTCGAGCGATCCACCGCGGTGCTGGCCGGCATGCACAAGCGCCTGCAGGGACGCATTCCGCTGATTGGTGTCGGCGGTATCCTCGACGGCAGCGATGCGGCCGAGAAGCTCGATGCCGGCGCTTCGCTGGTGCAGGTTTATTCGGGCCTGATCTATCGCGGGCCACATCTGGTCGGTGAATGCGTCAACGAGATCCGCCGCCAGCGCGAGGCCGCCGATGTCGCCTGATCGCACGGACATGCCGGCGGCGCGAGTGGACATGCCCGCAGCGCGAGTGGATATGGGCGGCTATACGCTCATCGAAAATGCCTCGTTGGCGAACCGCAACACGTTGCGCGTGGCGGCGCGGGCGAAGTTGCTGGCAGAAATTCGCGACGCCGCGAAGCTGCCTGAGCTGCTCGATTTTCCGGCGATCCGCAACGATCGCCTGCTGGTGCTGGGCGAAGGCAGCAACGTGCTGTTCACCGGCGACTTCGACGGCACCGTGCTGGCGATGGAAACCCGCGGCGTGCAGGTGGAGAGTGACGGCGACAGCGCGCGCATCGCGGTGGCCGCAGGCGAGCGCTGGGACGACTTCGTGCGCTGGACGCTGGGCCAGGGCTACGCCGGCCTGGAAAACCTGATCCTGATTCCCGGCACCGTCGGCGCCGCGCCGATCCAGAACATCGGTGCCTACGGCTGCGAAGTGGCCGAGTTCGTCGAAAGCGTGGAAGCGTGGGACAGGCGCGAGCGCCGCGTGGTGACGCTCGATCACGCCACCTGCGCGTTCGCCTACCGCGACTCGCTGTTCAAGCACGAGCCCGGCCGCTATATCGTCACCGCCGTGCGTTTCGTGCTGCCGCGAAGCCGTCCGCTGCGCACCGATTACGCTGGCATCAACGAGCAACTGGCGCGGATGGGCGTGGACAAGCCTGCACCGTTCCATGTCGCCGAGGCTGTGGTGCACCTGCGCACCAGCAAGTTGCCGGATCCGTCGGTGATCGGCAACGCCGGCAGTTTCTTCAAGAACCCGATCGTCGATGCTGCGCTGGCGGATGCGCTCAAGCGTGAGCATCCGGGCCTCGCCGCATGGCCGCAGCCGGACGGCCGCTGCAAAGTGTCTGCTGCATGGATGATCGAGGCCGCCGGCTTCAAGGGTATCCGCGAAGGCGATGCGGGTATCTCCAACCGGCATGCGCTGGTGTTGGTCAATCATGGCAAGGCGACGGGCCCGCAATTGTGGGCGCTGGCGCAGCAGGTAATGCACGGTGTGTGCGAGAAGTTCGGCGTCATGCTGGAGCCGGAGCCGGTGGTGATCGGCGCACGCTGAGCTTTCTTGTGGGAGCGGCTTCAGTCGAGACAGCTCTTTTCTCTGTTGTCTCATAAGCGAAGAGCTTTCGTGCGCCTTCGGCACCCGAGTCACTTTCTCTTTGCGTGCTCAAAGAGAAAGTAACCAAAGAGAAAGAGCACCCCGCTTGGCGCTTGCCGGGCTCCTGCCCGGCAAGTCCGTGAGCCGGGGCCGGGCTTTTCGACCGGACTCCTGTCCGGACGAAAAGGCTTCGGCATCCCTGCCGATGCCCGCTTCGCGGCCTGTCGACCCCGACTCACCGCCGCACAGGGGCCCCGGGTAGAGCAGCGCGCATCCTGCGCGCACTCTTCAGAAGAGCCAGAGCAACAGCCAGAGCATCAGCGAAGCAGCGGAGCGATGCTTCGCTCTCGTTGTCGTTTTCTCTTGGGTACTTCTCTTTTGGACAAGCAAAAGAGAAGTACCTCGCCCTCCGAAGGAGGGTGAAAGCTTTGCGTTCTAAAGCAACATCAAACCAAGAGCCATCGCGACTGAAGTCGCTCCCACAAAAGTATCAAGCGTGAGCTCGCCGCTCGATATTCGGCAGAAACACCGTAATCAACCCCATCAACGGCAGATACGCACACAGCCGGTAGACGTACTCAATGCCATGCGCATCGGCCAGCCCACCGAGCACGGCGGCGCCGATGCCACCCATGCCGAACGCGAGACCGAAGAACAGCCCGGAGATCATGCCGACGCGGCCGGGGATCAGATCCTGCGCGTAGACCAGGATCGCCGAGAACGCTGAGGCCAGGATCAAGCCGATGATCACGGTCAGCACGCCGGTCCACATCAGGTTCGCGTGCGGCAGCAGCAGGGTGAACGGCGCCACGCCCAGGATCGATACCCAAATCACCCACTTGCGCCCGATGCGGTCGCCGATCGGGCCGCCGATCAGGGAGCCGGCCGCCACCGCAAACAGGAACACGAACAAGTGGATCTGCGCGCTCTGCACCGACACGCCGAACTTGTGGATCAGGTAGAAGGTGTAATAGCTGCTGAGGCTGGCCAGGTAGAAATACTTGGAGAAAATCAGCAGGCCGAGGATCGCCAGCGCGCCGATGATCTGGTTGCGCGACAACGCCACGATGGTGAGATGCCGCGCCGCCGACTTGCTTCGCGCGACGTGATGTTGCCCATACCAGCGCCCGATCTGCAGCAGCACCACGATCGCCAGCAGCGCGGCCAGTGAGAACCATGCCACGCTGCCGCGTCCGTGCGGCACGATGATCCATGCGGCCAGCAGCGGTCCCAGCGACGAGCCGGTGTTGCCACCGACCTGAAACAGCGATTGCGCCAGGCCGTGCCGTCCGCCCGAAGCCATCCGCGCCACCCGCGAGGATTCCGGATGGAACACCGACGAGCCGGTGCCGACCAGCGCGGCGGCCAGCAGCAGGATCGGGAAATTCGGCGCGACCGCCAGCAGCAACAGGCCGCACAGGGTGAAGCCCATGCCGACCGGCAGCGAGTACGGCATCGGCCGACGGTCGGTGAGCATGCCGACCAGCGGCTGCAGCACCGAGGCGGTGAGCTGGTAGGTCAGGGTGATCAGACCGACCTGGGCGAAGCTGAGATGGAAATCATTTTTCAGGATCGGATAGATCGCCAGGATCAGCGACTGGATCATGTCGTTGAGCATGTGCGCGAAACTGATTCCGCCAAGCACACCGAAGGCCGTGGCTTCGGCGTGGTGCGATGGAGTCGTCACTGGCTGGGCCATCGGCAGAGCCGGCAGGCTTGCCTCGTCGACGCGGGTATCCATGGAAAACTCTCGGGGATAGGGAAGGGGGCGCACGTTGCATCGCCAGGAGCGTCACTTTAGAGTGGTCGGTATCGGCCCGTATGCATCAGTGGGTCAAATTTTGTCGAATTCGGGCCAACTTCCGCTCATCATGCGCAACACACGCGTCACCCACTACGAAGACACACCGCGCGATGTAGTGATTACCGGCAACGACTATCCGCCGCATTACGTGCTTCCGCGCCATGCCCACAAGCGCGGCCAGCTGCTGTATGCCGCCACCGGTGTGGTCACCGTGATCACCGATGAGGGCAGCTGGGTGGTGCCGCCACGTCGTGCGCTGTGGATTCCTGCCGGCGTTGCCCACGAAGTGCGCATGAGCGGTAGCGTGTCCACCCGCAGCGCCTATGTGAGGGGCGAGGCTTCCACAAAGCTGCCGCCACAATGCAGGGTGATCGGTGTCTCGCTGCTGCTGCATGCCTTGCTGCTGGAGGCAGTGGACCTGCCGGCCGAGTACACGCTGGAGGGACGCGACGGCCGGGTGATGGCGCTGCTGCTGGACGAGATCGCGGCGATGCCGACGCTCGCGCTGAATACGCCGTTGCCGCGTGATCCACGACTGGCCCGACTGTGCCGCGCGTTGATCGCTGCGCCGGCACTGGAGATCGACATCGACGCGATGGCACACAAGGCCGATATGAGCCGTCGCAGTTTCACCCGGCTGTTCCGTCAGCAGACGGGCATGAGCTTCAGTGTATGGCGCCAACAGGCCTGCCTGCTGGCGGCTTTGACCCGGCTGGGTGGCGGCGAATCGATCACCCAGGTCGCGGTTGAGCTGGGTTACAGCAGCGCCAGCGCATTCACCACGGCGTTCCGGCGGGTGCTCGGTGCTGCGCCCAGTCGTTATCTGGCATCGCACGAACGCATCGCCTTCCCTGCAGCTGACGCGTGAGGAGTGCGCCTGCATGGTGTGTCGACACAGTCACTGGCCTGTCAAAGTAAGCTGGCAAGCTGGAAAGGGCATCGACTTGCCATGTCATATCATCGTGACGGCGTCGACAGGGGGTTAGCATGCCTCTTGCTATAACGGTCCCCGGACGCGCGACCTTCCTGACTGGATTCTGGATCTGTACCGATGAACAGCCGTATCATCCGCGACACCATGCCAGCCGATGCTTCCGTGCCGGCCGCTAACGACGCGTTGCCATCCGCCGTGCCGTCGGTGGATCTCACCGACAACCGGCTGTACATCCACCGCGAGTTGTCGCAACTGCAGTTCAACATCCGTGTGCTGGACCAGGCGCTGGACGAACGCGCGCCCCTGCTGGAGCGGCTGAAGTTTCTGCTGATTTTCTCGCGCAACATGGACGAGTTCTTCGAGATCCGGGTGGCCGGACTGAAGGGCCAGATCGCGCTGGATCACGAGCTGATCGGCCCGGACGGCATCCCGCCGCGGCGCGCACTGGCCGAGATCAGCGAGATCGCGCACAAGCAGATCGAGCGGCAGTACGCGATCCTCAACGAGCGCATCCTGCCGGAGCTGGTCGCGCACGGCATCCGCATTGTTCGCCGCACGCAATGGACACACAAGCAGAAGCTGTGGGTGCGTCGTTATTTCCGCGAGGAGGTGGCGCCGCTGATCACGCCGATCGGGCTCGATCCCACCCATCCGTTCCCGCTGCTGGTCAACAAGAGCCTCAACTTCATCGTGCGGCTCGACGGCGTTGATGCGTTCGGGCGCGACTCCGGCCTGGCGATCGTGCCAGCGCCACGCGTACTGCCGCGACTGATCCGCCTGCCGCTGGAGATCTGCGAAGGCGGCGACAACTACGTGCTGCTGTCCTCGATGATCCATGCGCATGCGGAGGAACTGTTCCCCGGCATGCAGGTGCTTGGCTGCTATCAGTTCCGATTGACCCGCAACGCCGACCTCACGCTCGACCCGGAGGACGTCGAAGATCTGGCGCTGGCGCTGCGCGGCGAGCTGTACTCGCGCCGCTTCGGCGACGCGGTGCGACTGGAAGTGGCCGACAACTGCCCGAAGGATCTGGCCGACTATTTGCTCAAGCAGTTCGGTCTCAATGAGTCGGAACTGTACGAGGTGAACGGACCGGTGAATCTGGCGCGGCTGTTCCGCATCGCCAGCGAGGCGGGTTATCCGGAGTTGCAATATCCGCCGTTCACCCCGGTGCTGCCGAAAGCGCTCAAGCACGCCGAGGATCTGTTCCAGATCGTCGGCAAGCAGGATGTGCTGCTGCTGCATCCGTACGAATCGTTCGCACCGGTGGTCGACCTGCTGCGCCAGGCAGCCAAGGACCCGCAGGTGCTGGCGATCAAGCAGACGCTGTACCGCACCAACGCGAATTCGGAAATCGTCGACGCGCTGGTCGACGCTGCCCGCGCCGGCAAGGAAGTGACCGCGGTGGTCGAGCTGCGCGCGCGCTTCGACGAAGAATCCAACCTCACGCTTGCATCGCGCCTGCAGCAGGCTGGCGCGATGGTGATCTACGGCGTCGTCGGCATCAAGACGCACGCCAAGCTGATGCTGATCCAGCGCCGTGAAGGCACCGACCTGGTGCGCTACGCCCACCTTGGCACCGGCAACTACCACACCGGCAACGCGCGCCTGTACACCGACTACAGCCTGCTCACGTCCGACGAGGCGCTGTGCGAGGACGTGCACAAATTGTTCAGCCAGCTCACCGGCATGGGCAAGGTGCTGCGCATGAAGAAGCTGCTGCATGCGCCCTTCACGCTGAAGAAGGCCTTGCTCGAACTGATCGCGCGCGAGACCGCGCACGCTGCGGCCGGCAAGCCGGCGCAGATCATCCTCAAGGTCAATGCGCTGACCGAACCCAAAGTCATCCGCGCGCTTTACAAGGCCAGTATCGCCGGCGTGCAGATCGACCTGATCGTGCGTGGCGTCTGCTGTCTGCGCCCCGGCGTGGAAGGTGTCTCCGAAAATATCCGTGTGCGTTCGATCATCGGGCGTTTTCTTGAGCACAGCCGCGCCTACTGGTTTGCCAACGACGGCGAGCCGCAGCTGTACCTGTCCAGCGCCGACCTGATGGAACGCAACCTGGATCGCCGCGTCGAATCCGCGTTCCCTATCGAAGGCAAGAAGCTGCAGCAGCGCGTGCACAACGCACTGGAGCTCTACCTCGGCGACAACACCAGCGCGTCGCTGTTGCAAGCAGACGGCCAGTACCTGCGTCCAGCCATGATCAGCGGAGAACCCGTCCGAGATGTGCAGGCCGAGCTGCTGGATAAGCTGTGCGGGGCAGCGGCTGGCAAGGCGCGCTGAAGCTGGCGGGCATGGCATCGGTGTCGATCACGCCAGCGCATTCCTGATGGCTCATCGTGGAGTAGGATTCCGCCATCCAGGCCAACACCGGTAAGGCCGCGTGAGCGCATCGACACTTCTGTGGGGCATGCTGTTCGGATCGATCGGATTTGGCTTCTTCCTTTACGGCAGAAAGCAGCGGGCGATCGTGCCGCTGACATGTGGACTGGCGCTGATGGTGTTTCCGTATTTCGTCAGGGTGTGAGGGCGGCAGACGAGCTTTCTGGTCCGGGACAGACTGAACGCACATCCGCACCTCGGCGCGACAACCGATTCGCCTCGCTCGCGTTAGCTCATGTATCCCTACCAGGATAGATCGTTGGATCGTCATGCCAGCGACATGTTTTTCCATCACGATCGCGACGCAGTGGGCCGCTGACGCCACGATCGTGATTACCGTGGCGGTCTTCCCTTGAACACACTCATGGTGATCGACAACACACAAACCGACGCCACCCGGAAATGGCCGGCAGGCGATATCGCGTGGATGTTGTTCGTGTTGTGCATCGGTCTGGCGGCTCGGCTGCTTCATATCCAACGCCAGCCGTTCTGGCTCGACGAGGCGTTGACTTTCCAGCGGATTCACCTCGGCACAGGCAGCCTGATCGCCGACAGCTACGCCAATCGGCACATGCCGAGTTATTTCCTGCTGCTGCAGCTGATCTCGCAACTCGGTACGGGCAACGCATTGCTGCGGATTCCCTCGGCACTGTTCGGAGCGTTGTCAGCCGGCATGGTATTCGTCATCGCGCGGCGCATCGGTGGCCGCGGCGCGGCCATCGTCGCCGGACTGCTGATGGCGCTGTCACCGCTACAGGTGCAATACGGTCAGGAAGCCCGCTCCTACACGCTGGTCACCTTGCTGATCACCATCGCGTTGTGGGGCCTGGTACGCCTGGCGCAAGATCCGGCGCGCGCCGCGCTGGATCTTCGCCACCCCGATGCCGACTGGCGCGGCTGGGCAACCTATGTGCTTGGCACGATCGGCGCGCTGGATGTGCTCAGCGATGCGGCGCCGTGGCTGATCGCCGCCAATGCTTCGCTGCTGCTGATCTGGCGCGGCCTGCGCCTGGAACCGTCGCCCGATTCGCGCACCGGCTTTCGGCGCAACTGGCTGCTGAGCCTGGCGCTCATCCTGGTGTGTTGCGTGCCTTTCTACGGTGCGATTCTGGCGGCCAGCGATGGCCAGATGTTGCAGAAGTTCGACTGGATTCCCCCCTTGAGCTGGCGAAATCTCAAGGTCGCCGCCAAGAGCGCGTATCTGATGCGCATGGCCGCGGTAGTGCGGTTCACTGTATTACCCACAGCGGTGCCGTTGCTCGGACTGCTGGTCGCGCTGCTGGGGGCTGTCGGACTGTGGCGCATGCGTGGCCGGCTGGAAGGGCGTGTACTGCTGCTGGGTTTTGCTGTGCTGCCGTTATTGCTATTGGCGATCTCTCTGGTCAAATCGATGTTGCTGCCACGCTATATCCTGTGGAGCGCGGCACCATTTTTCGTGTTGGCCGGCATCGGGGCCGCCGCCCTGCCGCGCCGCATCCAGCCTGTCACGATGACCTTCTTGATGTTGCTATGCGTAATCAATCTTGTGCCGATCTACCGGATCGAGACGAAGCCGCGTTGGGACATGGCCGCTGCTACGTTGACTGCCGATGTGCGCCCCGGCGATACCGTATTCACCGGCGACCCGAACGCGCCCACCATGCTCATGGTGCTGCGACCCCGAAACGCCGCGCCGCTCGAGGCTACCGCGCTGGTAACGCCGAGACTTGACTTGGCGCTGGCGCGCTGGAAACAAGGCGGCCGCGTCTGGGCGGTGAACGGTCGCTCCGCCCTGGGCGAGCGCGAGGAGCTGGATGCGTTCAAGGGCCGCATCGCCGCGCTGGGCACTCCGACCTTGCAGATACCCGAAGGCAAAGAAATCACCATCCTGATGTTTCCTCCAGCCGCCAATGCCGATTGATCAAAGCTGGCCAGAGAGCGGCACCTCGTGCGATGTGTTGCACCGGCCAACATCGGCCAGGCCGGGAAAGTTGGAGCACGAGAGGGAGGATGCAGCCTTCCTTCCTCAGTCGCTGGGCCCGGTGCACGCAGCACGGCGCTGGCCTTCGACATGCACGATTTCGCCACGATCCTGCAGCACGATGCTGGCGGTGTAGTGCTCCGCCGAATCGAAGCCCACGCGGCCGCGTCCTTGCGAGTTTCCGCCGCAACTCACTTCCCACGTCAGGTCCGTGCTGCTTCGATGCGGGTTACTGCGTTGACACGGAGCGAGTGCGGGCAGGGGGACAGCGGCGAAAGCTGTCCAGGGATCGGCGCCTTCGTCCACGCAATGCCATTCGATCACCGGCTTGCCGCGGCGGCCATGATCGACCGGCGTGGTCACGATTTTCCACAGCCCCGGCATCGCCGCGAAATCGCCGGGATCGGCGTGGCAGGGCGAACTGCAGAGGCCGCCTGAGACCAGCAGCACGAGGGCGAGACTGCGGCCGGCGGCGGAAAGACGGTAGCGGCGCCAGAAAGATGGAACGAAATCAGCCATGGCTGGAGCAGTTTCCGCAGCGTGGCGAGGGGCGGCCATCCGCATCCGCGGACACCGGGGCAGGCGAACGCCCTGCCTGTACTCAGGCAGGGCGTGATTCGCACAGTGCTCAGTCCTTGATGGCGGCGACGGTCGCATCGGAGGAGTCGAAATAGCCGAAATCGAACATGTCCATCAGGTTGCCGATCGCCGGCGCATTGACCGGCACATAGGGGTCGCTGCGTCGTGCTACCGGGTTGGGCAGGTTGTCACGGCTGCGCGCCGAGATCGCTTCGTGCAGATCCCAGTTCGCCTCGACGAATTTGTCGAAGGACACATGATCGTAGTACGTGTGTACCACGCGGCCGCCCTCGGAGTAGCGCGAGATAACCAGCAGCGGAATGCGTGAGCCATCGCCGAAGAAATCGATCGGCTGCACATAGCCCGAGTCGTAGTAGCCGCCGCCTTCATCAAACGTCACCATGATCACGGTGTCGTTCCACACCTTCGGGTTCGCTTTGGCCATGTCGACGATCTTTTTCACGTAGCCCGCGAAAAGTTCCAGCTTGGACGAGGCCGGATGGCCGTCCAGAATGCCATCGGGCTTGGCGATCGATACCGCCGGCAGCGTATCGTTCTGGATATCCGTGTAGAGGTCGTTGATGTCCTGGTTGTTATCGCGCAGGTCGGGGTTGGTCATCACCTGGGTGGAGTAGAGGAACGGATCACAGATGTTGCAGAACGTGCCGGCCTCACCGTTTTCCTTGCCATTGCCCCAGCCTTCGCCGTAGTACTTCCAGCTGACGCGATGACGTTCCAGCAATAGCGCGAGATTGTCCTGCGTGGTGGGCGGGATGGTGAACTGCTTGCTGCCCAGCGGCGCAGGCGTACCGTCGCCGAGGTAGCCAGGGTTATAGTTGTTCACTAGGTAGTACGCGCCCGGTCTGCAGTCGGTGCCGCGGAAGGTACGGTAAGGCAGCGAGTGCAGATAGGACTTGACCGGCCCCACACCCGGCTGCGTGTCGTCGGCGCAGTTGACGTAGGAACCGCCACCGTAACCGTCCTGCACATACCAGTTGTTGGTGCCGGGTTGCGTATCGGGATTCTCGATCTGGTTCGCCGGCGGCATGGCCGGATGGCCTTGCGGATCGGCGTAGTAAATCAGGCTGCCGAAACCGAGCATGATGTGGTTGGCGCCGGTGCCACCCATCACCGACTGATGGAAGTTGTCGCTCAGCGTGTAATTACGTGCCAGCTCGGCGAAATACGGTGCATCACCTTGCGCGATGTTGAGGAACTGCATGGCCGTGGAGCCTTCGCCGGTGCTCTGCTCGGTGAAGCCGGCCGGTTGTACCTTACCGTTGTTGCCGGCACCGATGGTGGTCTCGACCCAGGGGAACAGATCGTTGCGGCAGCCGCTCGGGTTATGCGACGTGGCTGTCTGCACATTGCAGTCGAGCTGCTGCCACATCTGGAAAAAGCGGTGGACCGGGCTGTTCGCATAGTCGCTGGCGCTGATCGAGGCATGCATGTCGACCGGTGCGTTTGGTAGCTGGCTCGGAAAACGCGTGTCGATGACGTGATTCGGGAGACCGGTGCCGCCTTCCGCGAGTTCGACGTAGTCCTCCTGCGGTAGCGCCGGCTCGATGGACTGTGCCTGCGCCGCCGACGCGAACGGTGCCTGGGTCGGTGCACCGCCGGTGTTCATCGCCGGTAGCAGCGCATAGGGCGCGGTATGCGTCGGCGCGACCGAGTAGGCGCCGGTATTCGATGCCTGCCATTGAAGCGCAGCGGCAACGTTCGGCCCTGGCGTGCCATCCGCGTTGACGATGCCTTCGGACAGCAGGTTGCGCACACTCTGGCCGCGCGGTGGCTGGTAGGTGGCGTAGACGTGGTCGAAGGTACGATTTTCACCGATCAGCAGGATGACGTGCTTGATCGGCGTCCGCGTGAGATCGCTGCGATCGCCGCCACGGCGGGGGCGATGCAAAGTGACGACGCCACCGGGCAACCCGGGTTGATGAAGCGTGCCGGCGGCCGGCACATTCTGACGAAGCGTCGCGTCCTTGTCGGGTGGTGTGGATTGTGCGCTGACGACGCCGGCAAAGCCGGCGGCGAACACACCGATGAGCAGCGGCTTCAACCGCTTACGGCCAAACATTGTATGCATGACAGGATCTCCTGCTGACGACCGGCAAAGGCTGCCTTCGAGTAATCCCCCTGATTGCCGGCTTGCGTGCGTCGGGCGCTCCGCAAACCGACCGTAGTGTGGTTTGCGCAGATGACGCTACGTTGGCACTGCCGCGACAGCGTGCGAGCCCAGCATGACAGTGCGGCTACCGCGTGCTCACTCGCGAGCCCCGCTACTGGCTGGCGGCAAGCCCGGCCCAGCGATCCGGCCTGAGGTTCACGCCGGCAGCAGCTGGTAGGGCCGCATCATTTCGTTGTCCTCGTGTTCGAGGTAGTGGCAATGCCACACGTAGCGCCCGGGTTCGCCTTCGAAACGCATGGCGACGCGCGTGACCATGCCGGGATCGGCGCGCACGGTATCTTTCCAGCCGGCCTCATGCGGTGGGGGCAATTGCGCCGGCCCTTTGTACTTGACGATGCGGCTGGCGTTCCACGCAAACAAGTCGAACGGGCGCCGGTCGATTATCTGGAAGCGCACCAGGTGCAGATGGATCGGATGCGCGTCACCGGTGATGTTGACGAAGCTCCAGGTTTCGATCATGTTCTGCTTCGGCTTTTCGGTCACCGGATCGGACCACATCCGACCGCCGAGCATCATCATCATCGGGTTGCCGCTCGCGTCGTCCTGTTCGCCCACGGTCAGCATGCGATTGCGCACCGCTGTTGCAGGGTCGATGCGCGGCACCGGCCGCAGTGTCGCCGGCAGGACCGACGCGTCGGGTCGCCCGCGGTCGCGCACGCGAAATTCCAGAATGGCCTCGGACTGCTGACGCAGATGTACGGTCTGCCCAGCCATGCCGGTGAAATCCACCACCACGTCAGCGCGCTCGGCCGGATAGAGCTCGATGCGCAAGCGCTGCAACGGTGCAGCCAGCAGCCCCTGGTCGCTGCCGATCTGCTGGAACACGTGTCCCTGCGACAGCGACAGATCGAAGAAGCGGGTGTTGGCCACATTGATCAGGCGCAGGCGGTAACGTCGCGGCTCCACGTCGAAGAACGGATAGAGCTTGCCGTTGCACAGCACGCCGTTGCCGCGGCATTCCGGAACCCATGGCGCGGATGGATCGTCCGAGACCGGGTAGTACAGCTGGCCGTCCTGCGCGATCAGGCGGTCGCACAGGATCAGCGGCAGGTCGCAGTCTCCGGATGGCAGGCCAAGCGCCTGCTCGTCCGCATCGCGCACATTGAATGCGCCGAACAGTCCAGCATAGATGTTGAGCCGGGTGATGCCCATCGCATGGTCGTGGTACCACAGGCTTGCCGCGTCCTGCACGCCCGGATAATGGAGCAGCGCCGAGTGGCCCGGCACGAACCAGTCCTCCGGCCAACCATCGCTGCCGGCCGGCACGCGTGCGCCGTGTACATGCGTCACCGTGCGCACGGCGGGTTTCGTACGTTCCGCGCCGTGGATGTTGTGGTCGATCGGCAGGAAGTGCTTCGTCGGCAACGCATTGACCCATTCGATCAACAGCGGTTCGTCGCGCATGGTTTCGAAGGTCGGGCCGGGTGAGCGACCGTCGTAACCCCACATCGGCGTGGGCGGCAGATCTCGATGCACGCGCGCGCTGAACGCACGCATCTCCATCCGGTAATACGGTAGGCTGCGACCGGGATAGGCAGGATGCGTGCGCTGGCCCGCCGGACGCGCGATTGGTGGCACCGGCAGCGGATCGACGAAACGCGCCAGCGTGGCCGGATTCACCAGCGGCATCTTCGGCGTCGCCAGCGTCGGCATCGCCATGCGCATCGGCATCGTACGCGCCGCCGACGCGGCACGCAGCACATCGGCAAGCGCATAGCTCCCGATCAGACTGCCGGCTCCGCACAGAAAGCGACGACGTGAGAGCGTCATCGGTCGCCGCCCGGGTCAGCGCGATTTACTGTATGGATACGGCAACGGGCAGTATGCCGCCCGCTGGAACAAACTGCGCGTCTCATCCGGCAACCCTAGGCGGTGCCCGTGACGGAAATGTGGCAGCTCAAAAAAAAAGCCCTCGGCAGAGCCGAAGGCTTTTTTATTCGATGGTGGAGCGGATGGGGATCGAACCCACGACCTTCGCATTGCGAACGCGACGCTCTCCCAGCTGAGCTACCGCCCCACGTGAGCGACGGATGTTAGCAGCGTGCGTGGGGATTCGCCAAGACCTGACCGAGCTGGCTCAGCCAGGCAGCAGGGCGCTGAGGGGGGCCTGCAGCACGTCGTGGCGCCAGCCTTCGAGGAACTCGGGCCATTCGGCGGTGACCACATATTCCTCCAGTGCCTTGCGCGGGCACAGCAGGCCCGGCGGCAGGTCGAGTTCGCCAGCGAGGGTGTCGATCAGCTGCTTCATCGCGCCGAGTGCTTTCTTCGCCTCGCCTTGCGGGTGGCCGGGGATGCGCGCGGTGGCGGCGATTTCCTCGGCGCTGACGGCGGGTGCGAGCAGTTCGAACAATTCGCTGCGCTGGGCCGAGCGCAGCGCGCGCTGGCCGCGGCTGCGTTGTTCGAGATCGGCGAGGCTGGCCGGTGGCTGCTGCGCCAGGCTCAACGCGAGGATATCGTCGAGCAGCCACGGGCGCGGCACGTCGAGGCGACGTGCGCTGCGATCGCGCCACTGCAGCAGACGGCGCAGCAGGGCTTGTTGCGCTGCTGGCCACTCGGCGGCGGCGCGCATCGTGCGTTGCGGTTGCGGGTCGCCGTCGCGATGGCTGGCGCGGCTTTTCAGGCGCTCGCAATCCTCGGCATGCCAGGCGCTGCGGTCGCGCTGCTGCAGGCGTTCGCTCAACTGTTCGTGGATGGTTTTCAGATACACCACGTCCAGCGCGGCATAGCTGCATTGCGAAGCGGTGAGCGGACGCTGCAGCCAGTCCGAGCGGGTCTCGCCCTTGTCCAGTTCGACTCCGGTCAGTTCGGCGACCAGCGCGCGATAGCTAATGCCCAGGCCCATGCCGACGAAGGCCGCGGCGATCTGGGTGTCGAACAGGATGTGCGGGCCGTCCGGTAGCAGCGGGGCGAGAGTTTCCAGATCCTCGCTGGCGCTGTGCATCACGGTGACTGCCGGGCCGGCACCGAGCAGCGGCTGCAGCGTGTCGCCGATGTCGAACGCGAGTGGATCGATCAGCGCATGGCGGCCATTCCAGCCCAGCTGCAGCAGCGCCAGCTGCGGGTAGAACGTATTGCGGCGCATGAACTCGGTGTCGAGACCGATCGCCGCATCCGCGGGCACGGTGGCCAGCCACGCCTGCAGCGCGTCGCGATGATCGATCCACTCGGCGGCGGCGATTTCGGGCAGTGACATCGGTACTCCTTGAAAGACGCCGGGCGTGCATTTGCCCTGTCGGCGGTTTGTGCCTATGGTGGACAGCGCACGATAACAGGCCGCATCAAGGACGCCCATCTATGCCGAGCAATGCAACCCTGCGCCGTCAACGCACTCTTGGTGGGGCGCTGGGGATAATCGTGCTGGGGTGTGCGTTGACGTATCACTTTTTCCCGCGGGTATTCCATGTCGATCCGACCCAGGCGCCGCGACGCTCGATGTCGATGGGCACCGCGGCGCCGGCCAGCGGACTGCAACCGGAGCGGACATCGGCGATCAGCGAAATCAACGCCGGGCCACCGCTGACGTTGGCGTCGGCCGCGGTGATCGCCGCGCACAGCAGCAAGAATGCCAACCTGCCCGAGCAGATGAGCGCGGATCCGCCGGCGGTGCAGGCGTTGCTGGCGCGCGCGGCCAAGGCACTACATGCCGGTCAGTTGGCCGGCGACGCAAACAGCGCCGCCGCCCTATTTGCGCAGGCGCTGAAGGACAAGCCGGACAGCCGTCGCGCCGCCCAGGGTATGTTCGACGTGCGTGCGCGTCTGGTGGCGGAGATCGACCAGGACATTGCGATGGGCGATGCCGATGCCGCGGATGATCTGCTCACCGCTCTGCGCCCGCTGCCGGATTCGGCCGATGATGTGACGCAACTGGAAACCAGCCTGAAAATCCTGGTCAAGGTGCGCCCGATGCTGGCGAAGGCGGCCGGCTTGCTGCAGCAGGGCAAGGTGGATCAGCCGCACGGTGCGAGTGCGCTGGATATGTATCGCGAGGTGCAGCAGCTCGATCCACAGAATGCGGTGGCCGAGCAGGGCATCTTCCAGGTGCAGCGCGCGGTGCTCGACCGCGCGCTGGCCGCGGTGGCACAGAACGATTTCACCGGTGCGGACAGGCAGCTGGCCGAGGCGCAGACCATCCGTCCCGGTTCGCAGCAGATGCTGGATGTGCACAAGCGCGTCGATGACATGCGCGAGCAGCGCGCGAACGGCGTGTTGGCGCAGGCACGTTCGGCGCTGGATGCCGGCAACATCGAGCTGGCGAAGAAATTGGCGGCACAGGCTCGCGCGATCGATCCCGGCCTGGCAACGCTGGCGGATTTCGACGAGCAGCTGACCAACGCGCGTCTGTACGCCAGCTACAAGCCCGGCCAGCTATTCACCGACCGCTATGTCGATCTGCCGGGCAAGACGCCAACGATGGTGGTGATTCCCACCGGTAGTTTCCAGATGGGTGCACCGGACAGCGACGACGATCACATCGACGCCGAACTGCCGCAGCATGCAGTCGCCATCGGCAAGGGTTTCGCGATGTCGCGCACTGCAGTGACGGTGGGCGAGTTCCGCGAATTTGTGCGGACCAGCGGCTATGTGCCCGACTCGCTCAAGCTCGGTGGTTCCAGCGTGTACGACGAGCGCAGCGGTGCCTTGCGCGACGATGCGGACGCGACCTGGCAAGACGACTACGCCGGCCACAAGGCCGACGACAAACTGCCGGTGGTGAACATCTCCTGGAACGACGCCAAGGCCTACGCCGACTGGCTCAGCCAACGCACCGGCAAGATCTACCGGTTGCCCAGCGAGGCCGAGTTCGAATACGCATTGCGCGGCGGTACCACCAGCCGCTACTGGTGGGGTAACGGCGTGCCCACCCGCCCGGTGGAAAACCTCACTGGCTCCGGTGACCGTTCGCACAGTGGTCGACGCTGGAGCCATGCCTTCCGCAACTACCGAGACGGCTACTGGGGTCCGGCGCCGGTGATGAGCTTCGCTGCCAATCCATTCGGCTTGTACGACATCAACGGCAATGTGTCCGAGTGGGCGCAGGATTGCTGGCACGACAGCTACATCCGTGCCCCGACCGACGGCAGCGCATGGCTCAACCCCGGCTGCCGCATCCACGTGGTGCGCGGCGGCTCCTGGGGCAGCTCGCCGGAGCAGGTGAACTCGGCTTACCGCCAGGGCGCCAACGGTGATGCGCGCAGCGGGCGCGTCGGTTTTCGCGTGGTGCGCGAGTTGTAGACGGCCGAACATGTTTTGTTGGATCGACGCCTCATGGCATGCGTTTCGGTTTGAATCGATCTGTACTTTGGGCCGGCCAATCCCCTGTGGCGAGATCTTGCGATTGACAGCTGCGAGATTTAATGCTTGCGGCTGATCTGCGTCGGCGCATTAGTGCTAATGTGATCACCGTCGCAACGTTCGTATGACGCACCCTTGGCGGGTGCGGTCTGCGTAAGGAGGGGGCTCCGTCGTGGCACGCATTCATTTCATCTCCGGTCTGCCGCGCTCCGGCTCCACCTTGCTCGCTGCCCTGCTGCGGCAGAACCCGCGCTTCCACGCAAGCATGAGCGGCCCCTTGGCGGGATTGGTCGGTGCATTGCTCGGCGAAATGAGTGGACGTAACGAGTTTTCGCTGTTCATCGACGATGCACAGCGCCGGCGCCTGGTCCACGGGCTGTTCGAGAATTACTACGGGCCCGAGCTGGCCGCCGAGGTGATCTTCGACACCAGCCGCGCCTGGTGTACGCGTCTGCCGGCGATCCGGCAATTGTTTCCAGCCAGCCGCGTGATCGCCTGTGTGCGGCACGTGTCCTGGGTCATCGACAGCATCGAGCGGCTGGTGCGCCAGAATGCCTTCAGCCCGTCCTCGATCTTCAGCTATGCCCCGGGCGGCACCGTCTACACCCGCGCCAACGGCCTTGCCGGCGCGGATGGCATGGTCGGTTACGCCTACGACGCACTCAAGGAAGCTTTCTACGGCGAGGACACCGACCGCCTGATGCTGGTGCAGTACGAAACCCTGGTGCGCGAGCCGGCCAAAGCCTTGGCGGCGATCTACGACTTCATCGGCGAAATACCTTTCATACACGACTTCGAACACGTGCACTACGACGTTCGCGAGTTCGACATCCGCGCCGGCACGCCCGGTCTGCACGACGTGCGCCCCCGAGTCGCACCCGCAGAGCGGGACACGATCCTGCCGCCGGACCTGTTCCACCGTTTCGAGAACGACGCCTTCTGGCGCACCCCTGAACTGAACCGACGGGGCGTGCGCATCGTGTAAGCCGTTGTCCTCAGCCACAAGAAAGGAATAGCACGGGAGAACACCATGAACCGCATCTACCGTCTGGTCTGGAACCGTACACGGCGCGTGCTGCAGGTCGCTTCCGAACTGACCCGTGCGTCGCACGGTGGCATGGGCGCTACCGCTGGGCCCGCACCGGCAGGTCATCGCCCGCGGGTATTGGTTTATGCCATTGCGCTGGCGCTCAGTCTGGCGGCCAGCAGTGCGCCGGTGCATGCGCAATCGGTGACCGGAACGGCTGGTGGTAATGGCGCTGCGGGTGCTCCCCCCGTTACCAACTCGAGTGGAAATGCGATTCCAGGTGCTGGAGGTGCAGGGGGCAGTGGCAGCGGCACCAGCAATGGCGGCGGCACCGGTGGAACGGCCACATTCGGTTATGGAACCTACGGTTTCTACACCACCCCGCAACCGGGCAACCCCGGCCAGGGTAATTCCGCAACGAGCGGCGGCGGTGGCGGCGCATCCGGTGCCCCTGGGAACGGTGGCACCAGTATCGGCGGCGGCACTGGTGGCCACGGGTTCGCATATTCAGGCGGCGGCGGTGGCGGCGGCGGACTGGATACGGGAGGCGTAGGCGGTGGTGGCGGCGGCGGCGGATCTGGTATTCGCCCTGCGGGCAATTACGGCGGTGGCGGCGGTGGCGGTGGTGGCGGACTAGGTCAGTTCATTACCGCCAGCCAGACCAGCACCGGCACGGTTACCGGTGGCCAAGGCGGCGCCGGTGGCTACGGTAAGACCAGCGATGGCGGCGGCGGCGGCGGTGGTGGTGGCGGTGCTTATCTTGGCTCGGGCAGTAGCCTGACCAATAACGGCACGATCAATGGCGGCGGCGGCGGCGCCGGTGGTGGGGCGAGTGTTTCTGCTTTTTATGCTGGTGGCGGTGGCGGCGGCGGCGGTGGCGGTGGCGGTGTATTGATGAGCGCATCCAGCAGTCTTACCAACAACCTCATCATCAACGGCGGCACCGGCGGTAGCGGCGGCACCGGCGCCAGCGGCAGCAATGGCATCAACGGCAGCGGCAGCGCTATCGCCGGCAACGGCGACCCCGGCGCCAATGGCGGCAACAGCGGCAACGGCGGTGTCGGTGTATCGATGAGCACATCCGGCAGCCTTACCAATAGCGGCAGCATCAACGGCGGCACCGGCGGCTATGGCGGCAACGGCGGTCACGGCGGCTACGGCGGCTACGGCTACGGCACCGGCACCGGCGGCAACGGCGGCACCGGCGGCAACGGTGGTGTTGGCGGTGTCGGCGGTATCGGCGTATCGATGAGCACATCCAGCAGCCTTACCAATAGCGGCAGCATCAACGGCGGCACCGGCGAGCACGGCGGCAATGGCGGCTACGGCGGCAGCGGCGGCAACAGCGGCTCAGGCAGCGGCGG